>OBYV01000001.1_pt1 | contig 517382 bp, 380 predicted proteins | sample 1476851 | NCBI WGS metagenome assembly OBYV01 (sample SAMEA2580223, study PRJEB22360) | human gut metagenome | biome: human gut; feature: human-associated habitat; material: faeces | place: Denmark | collected 2008/2010
GCTTGATACGAAGAAGGGTTTGAACTGGTATGATTATGGGGCGAGACATTATGATACGGCGTTAGGAAGGTTTACGACTAATGACAGATTTGCCGAGAAGTATTATTCGATGTCTCCGTATCAGTACGGGGTGAATAGTCCGGTTGTTAATATTGATGTGAATGGAGATAGTATTAGAATTTGCACTGAAACTCAGTCCTTTGGTCACACATGGATTAGTGTTGGTGAAGGATCTAATATGACTGTTTATAGCTACGGACGATACAATGGAACTGATAAAGGGCCAGATAGAAGCTCTAATTCTTTAGGAAATGGTTCCGGTGTTCTTTTAAAGTTAATGGGGGATGAAGCAAAAGCTTACAATGACAAAAAAAGCAGCTGGTGGAATGTCTGTATTTGTAGTAACAGATGTGGCAGATGAAAAAGTTGCTAATATTTTAGACGAAAAGTTTAATTAATATGTCAACTACAATGCCAGATAATCCTAAAAGTGATTATTATAACAGTTCTTCTGCTCGTATTATTGATGAATATAAGCTGACAAGTAATAATTGTACAACAATGGTATCTGACGTGTTGAATAAAAGTGGGTCAAATGCTCTGAAAGGGACAAGGCTACAACAAACAAGTAATTTGGGAACATGGACTACTATTCCTATTGTCAACAGATTTGTTCTTCCAATATCAATGCAGAATCATTTAGTGAGAATATCCAAACCAGGAGGTGTAGTTTATAAAACAAGATAGATTATGAAATGGCTTAGAATTGTGTTTGTTGCCACATCAATAATTCTTTCATTATTAATTATATACGCAATTATTAATTGTGAAATTAGTTATAAATATGAGATTGAAAATCGATGTGGGGATAAGATTGATATCTTATGGGTTGAGGAGTGGCTAAAAGAAACGATTAAAGTGTGGAAGTTTTTTCTATGCTATGTAATCATTAATATCTTTTATTTAGTAGCTTCTCTTGTCAATAGCCGTAAATCTTCAAAAGAAAAATGCAGTTTATCATAAACAAACGCAGTCTCTTTTGTATTGATAATTAGGCCGTCTTGCCTTGATATGAATTGACTATTTTTATCGTTATCCTAACATCAGATATCCCATATCTTGCATGTTAGGATATTTTTTTGTCATATAACAGTCATACCATTTCTAATGTTGTAACTATCCTCCGTGCCGGGCTACACCCTTTTTTGCAGATGGCTATACCATCGCATAGAAAGGGTGTAGCCATCCGGAGTAAAAGGTGTAGCCTCGTGAAATGTGTCCTACGAATGCTTTTGGCGGGGATAATAGCGGCTTGCATAGAATCTGTGTTCCTTTGTCCGCGTCTTGTTTTTATACTGCTTCATCCGAAGAAGAAAAGGAAGCGCAAGAATCTACGGTGGCAGATAACATTACCCCGACAGTATAACATATCATATCCGACCATAAAAATCCATGCCCGAAGACCAATGCTCCGAGCGTGGTGTTTCGTATGGCATTCGCCCAATCGACCTGGTATAATTGGCTGATTTCTATGCAATAAGAAAACAGTAAGGAGATTGCGGCCACTTTGAGTATGGATGCCGAAGGGAAGAGAAAGCGTAATCCCCAATAGACCATAGCTGCCCAAAGTGTATCGCCAATATACTCTGCAATAAATTTAGGCAATGCATTGCCATATTTCCGGGAAGCAAGTCCTGCCAATATGATGACGAAAGTGACGGTTAAGTAAATCCAACGTTTGTATTTCACATCATGATGTTTTAGGTCCATTGCAAATTTATGGAAAATTGACAGATATGAGTGAGAAGGAAGAGCTTTTTCGTATTTTTTCCTATCGAACGGTCTGTGTAAGGCTATAAACAGAAAAGCAAATGAAGGGCAATACTATGACACGTATATGGCCAAAAATAACTATTGGTACAGCATGCATGAACTGAGCCGCATGGACGATGAAACAGGCGACCCCTTGCCGGGTGACCGGAGACTTGCACCTATTCCCGTCGGATTTACCGTTCGGAGCGGTGGCACCCAATGGCTGTTCGAGAACAGCGTCCGCACCACAAATCCGGAAGAACTTTGGAAATAAGACTCTCTTGTTTCAAATCTCCCCGAAATCATGTACCTTTGTGGCGATACCTAAAAAAGGGTGTGGCAAGATGATGAACAAGATAAATTCCGTATGCGTATATTGTGCTTCGAGCACAAAGATAGATTCCGTTTATTTCGATGCAGCCCGTGAGTTGGGCACTCTGCTGGGGCAGCGGCAAATTCGCTTGATTAATGGTGCGGGAAATATGGGACTGATGTCCGCTGTGTCCGATGCGGCACTCCGGGCAGGGGGAGAGGTGACGGGCGTCATTCCCCGCTTCATGGTGGAGCAGGGATGGCATCACACCGGACTTACCCAACTCGTGGAAGTGGAAAGCATGCACGAACGGAAAAAGACAATGGCCGACTTGAGCGATGCCGTCATCGCCCTGCCCGGTGGTTGCGGCACCCTGGAAGAACTGCTGGAAATCATCACTTGGAAGCAACTCGGACTGTATCTGAACCCGATTGTGATACTGAATGTCAAGAACTATTTCGACCCTCTGCTCGATATGCTCCGGCAGGCGGTGGACGAAAACTTCATGCGCGTGCAGCACGGTGCCATCTGGCATGTGGCGCAGACACCGCAGGAAGCCGTGGAACTGATATATACCACTCCCTTGTGGGACGCCTCCATCCGTAAATTCGCTGCAATATGATAGGGCTGTTGATGGCTTGGGCAGTAGTGGGGACGGAGGGGATTCCTATTCCATATTCTCCGAGAATGGACGATGGCATCACCGTGGTCCTTTTGTGCTGTTTCTTTCTGTCGGCCTATGTCTTGTCACGCAGCCGCAAGTTCCTGCTGCAACTGGTGAAGGATTTCCTGCTTCATCGCGAACGTACCAGCATATTTGCCACTTCCACAGCCGCCGATATGCGCTATCTGCTGCTGCTCATCCTGCAGACCTGCATCCTAGCAGGCGTCTGTATCTTCAACTACTTCAATGATATACAGCCGGAACTGGTACACCATGTGCCGCCGGGACTTCTATTGGGGATTTACATCGGTATGTGTCTTCTCTATTTGTGCTTGAAGTGGATGCTTTACTCTTTTCTGGGTTGGATTTTTTTTGACGAAAGTGTTACAACGCTATGGCTTGAGTCCTATTCTACGCTACTTTATTACTTGGGATTCGCCCTTTTCCCGTTTGCTCTGTTCATAGTCTATTTTGATTTGAGTTTGCAGCTGACGATAATAATCGGATTGATTTTAGCCTTTTTTGCTAAAATATTGATGTTATACAAGTGGTTAAAGCTTTTTTGTAACAATTTATATGGCGGTTTACTTTTAATTTTGTACTTTTGTGCCCTTGAAATCATGCCTTGTTTTGTGTTATATCAAGGTGTGATGCAGCTAAACAGTTATTTGATAATAAAATTTTAGGACGTTGAAAATTAAGAAAGTACTTGTGTCGCAGCCGAAACCGGCATCAGAGAAATCTCCTTACTACGACATCGCCGAGAAGTATGGTGTGAAAATAGATTTTCGCCCATTTATCAAAGTGGAGAGCCTTTCAGCGAAAGAGTTCAGACAACAGAAAATTTCGGTCTTGGATCATACTGCCGTTATTTTTACTTCGCGTCATGCTATTGATCATTTCTTCCACTTGTGTACAGAATTGCGTGTGACAATTCCCGAAACAATGAAGTATTTCTGCGTGACGGAGGCCGTTGCTCTGTATATCCAAAAGTATGTGCAGTATCGTAAGCGTAAGATTTTCTTCGGAAACACCGGGAAGATTGACGATTTGATACCTTCCATTGTTAAGCATAAGACTGAAAAGTACTTGGTACCAATGTCGGATGTACACAATGATGACGTGAAGAATCTGCTGGATAAGAATAAGATTCAGCACACGGAAGCTGTCATGTACCGTACTGTCAGCAATGACTTTGCTGCAGATGAGGCTTTTGATTATGACATGCTGGTGTTCTTCAGTCCGGCAGGCATCAGTGCCTTGAAGAAGAATTTCCCTGATTTTGACCAGAAGGAAATCAAGATCGGAACATTCGGCTCTACCACTGCCCAGGCAGTCCGTGATGCCGGACTTCGTCTTGACCTGGAAGCTCCCAGCGTGCAGGCACCCTCAATGACGGCGGCGCTTGACATGTTTATCAAGGAGAATAATAAAGGAAAGTAAAAAGAGAGAAATAAGGATTAAGGATAAAGGATAAAGGATAAAGGATGAAAGAACCTATTCACCTCCACCTCCTTTATTCTTTATCCCTAATCCTTTATCCCTAATCCCTAATCCCTAATCCCTAATCCTTGTTTCTCATGCCAAATACCTTGCGTAAGTCCGAACGGTTGGACAAGAAGAAAGTGATAGAGAAGATGTTTGCGGGCGGCTCACGCTCGTTTTCGGTTTTCCCTTTGCGTGTGGTGTATCTGCCGGTGGAGGAGCTGGAGGCACCCGTTTCCATTCTTGTAAGTGTTTCGAAACGCCGTTTCAAGCGGGCGGTGAAGCGCAACCGCGTGAAACGCCAGATACGTGAAGCCTACCGCATGAACAAACACGGACTGCTGGCCGTGCTGACGGAAAAAAAGTGCCGTCTGGCCGTGGCCTTTATCTATCTTTCGGACCAGTTGGTAGACTCTTCTGTCATTGAGGACCGTATGAAGACAGCTTTGGCACGCATTGTCGAGAAGGTAGCGGCAAATGCTGAAGCCGAGCAAACTCCGCAGGTGTCATGAAGCGTCTGCTTTCATATCTGCTGCTGCTTCCCATCTATTTCTATCAGAAGTGCATATCGCCCATGATAGGGCCTTCATGCCGTTTTACCCCCACTTGTTCGCAATATGCGGTGGAGGCCATCAAGAAACACGGACCTTTCAAGGGGTTTTGTCTGGCAGTAAGGCGCATTCTGCGCTGCCATCCCTGGGGAGGTTCCGGATATGATCCCGTTCCATGAATATTCCAGTAGACATACATACACACCGGTTTCCGCAAGTACCCGGAACTGCCATTGCAAATTGCTATCCCGAAACGTTCTCTCCACAGAGCGGCGGATGGTATTCGGTGGGGATACATCCCTGGCATATAGGTCGGAGTGGAGGTGAACACTCTGGAGTTGAAGGTGCTGTGGCTAGCAGGGTGTGCGGCCTGGAGGAGTTAGTGCGTCATCCCCAAGTACTTGCCGTGGGCGAAGCCGGGCTGGACAAGCTGGCAGATGCTCCGATGGATTTGCAGGTGGAAGTGTTCAGACACCAGGCATGTTTGGCAGAGGAAGTGGGAAAGCCGCTGGTGATTCATCTGGTGAAGGCGGTTGATGAACTGCTGAAGGTGAAGCGGGACTTGCGCCCGTCGAATCCGTGGATAATACATGGTTTCCGTGGCAAGGCGGCGCTGGCGGAGGAATATCTGAAACATGGCTTTTATCTTTCATTCGGGGAGAAATACCAGGAAGCAGCCTTGTGCCGGGTACCTGCCGACCGGCTGTTCATCGAAACGGATGAAAGTGAAGTTTCCATCGGGGAATTGTATGCACGCGCTGCCGAAGTGCGCGGCATCTCTCCCGAGGAGCTTGGAGAAACACTCCGGAGAAATGTCTGCAAAGTCTTTTTTAAACCCTAAGAGTTGTTTCTTCGAATAAAGAGTCGTATTTTTGCGCAGATTAAAATAGGAATCAAACAATTCATAGATAATCACTTAAATAATTAATCAGATAACTTAATCATTCGATGAATTTTGTAGAAGAATTAAGATGGCGTGGCATGCTCCACGATATGATGCCGGGTACGGAAGAACTTCTGGCTAAGGAACAAGTGACTGCATACATTGGTTTCGACCCTACTGCGGACTCTTTGCACATCGGGCACCTTTGCAGTGTGATGATTTTGCGTCACTTCCAGCGTTGCGGACACAAGCCGTTGGCACTGATTGGCGGTGCTACGGGTATGATTGGTGACCCTTCCGGAAAGTCTGCAGAACGCAATCTGCTTACGGAAGAGACGTTGCAGCGCAATCTGGCCGGTATGAAGGCCCAGCTCTCCAAGTTCCTGGATTTTGATTCGGATGCCCCCAACCGTGCCGAGTTGGTGAACAACTACGATTGGATGAAGAACTTCACTTTCCTCGATTTTGCCCGTGAAGTGGGTAAGCACATCACCGTGAACTATATGATGGCGAAAGATTCTGTAAAGAAGCGTCTGAACGGTGAGGCACGTGACGGTCTTTCCTTCACGGAATTCACCTACCAACTGTTGCAGGGATACGACTTCCTTCATCTGTATGAAACCAAAGGCTGCAAGCTCCAGATGGGTGGCAGCGATCAGTGGGGTAACATCACTACCGGTGCCGAGCTGATTCGCCGTACGAACGGCGGGGAGGTGTTTGCACTGACCAGCCCGCTGATTACGAAGGCCGACGGTGGCAAGTTCGGCAAGACAGAGTCCGGAAACATCTGGCTCGACCCGCGCTACACTTCTCCATATAAGTTCTACCAGTTCTGGCTGAACGTGAGCGACGAGGATGCCAAACGCTACATAAAGATATTCACTGCACTGTCCAAGGAGGAGATTGACGCTCTAACGGCCGAGCACGAGGCTGCTCCCCATTTGCGCGTCCTTCAGAAGTGTCTGGCCAAGGAAGTGACTATCATGGTTCACTCCGAAGAGGACTATAATGCTGCTGTGGATGCATCCAACATCTTGTTTGGCAATGCAACTTCTGATGCACTGAAGAAGTTGGACGAAGATACGCTGCTGGCTGTGTTCGAGGGTGTTCCCCAGTTCGAAATATCCCGTGATGCACTGGCTGCCGGTGTGAAGGCGGTGGATTTGTTCGTGGATAATGCTGCTGTATTCGCTTCCAAGGGCGAGATGCGTAAGCTGGTGCAAGGCGGTGGCGTTTCTCTGAATAAGGAGAAACTGGCTGCTTTCGACCAGGTGATTACGACAGCCGACCTGCTGGACGAAAAATACCTGCTGGTACAGCGCGGCAAGAAGAATTACTATCTGATTATCGCCAAATAGCGGTATCCTAAAGAGAAGTAATTAAGGAAATAATGCTTCGGCAGTAAAAATAGCCCCGAAATATTTGGATATTTCGGGGCTTCCTTTTATCTTTGCACCGCTTTTTAACAGAAAGCCCTATGTTTGGACTATGGTGTAATGGTAGCACAACAGGTTTTGGTTCTGTTTGTCCAGGTTCGAATCCTGGTAGTCCAACTACGATACAGCTAATTGCAGCTAAAAACCCACTAAAATCGCAAGTTTTAGTGGGTTTTTTTGTTATTCTTTCCCCCTCTTGTTGGCACTATAGGTATAGATTTTTTCTTTTTACGAATCTTTGAACGATATTGCTATATAATTGACACAAATTTATACGGTTTCTCCATTTTCTTTTGTTACATTTGCATCGTGTACGCAAACGATGTGTATTTGATGGCTGAAGTTATAACTTATTAAATGTAGTGCAATCATGAAAACGAACTATGAAATTCGCTATGCTGAGCATCCCGATGATGTGAAAAGCTACGATACGAAAAGCATTCGCTGCGATTTCCTTATAGGGAAGGCATTCTCCCAAAATAAAGTTTCCATTGAGTATAAACTACTTGCAAATCGTACATAAATAGAATATCACTTATTTAAACTTAATAATTTAACGTTATGAATCCGTATTTGAATTTTTCTTTGGAAGGTAAAGTAGCCCTTGTTACAGGTGCTTCTTATGGTATCGGTTTTGCTATCGCTTCAGCTTTTGCAGAGCAAGGAGCAACTATCTGTTTCAACGATATCAACCAGGAGTTGGTAGACAAAGGACTGGCTGCATATGCTGCAAAGGGTATCAAAGTACACGGTTATGTATGTGACGTGACTAATGAACCTGCTGTTCAGGCTATGGTAGCCCAGATTGAAAAAGAAGTAGGCTCCGTTGATATCCTTGTAAACAATGCCGGTATCATCCGCCGTGTTCCTATGCACGAGATGGAGGCTGCTGACTTCCGCCGTGTAATCGATATCGACCTCAATGCTCCCTTCATCGTATCAAAGGCTGTTCTGCCTGCCATGATGAAGAAGGGCCACGGTAAAATTATCAATATCTGCTCTATGATGTCCGAACTGGGTCGTGAGACTGTATCGGCCTATGCTGCTGCCAAGGGTGGCTTGAAGATGCTGACTCGTAACATCTGCTCTGAATATGGTGAATATAACATTCAATGTAACGGTATAGGCCCGGGTTACATCGCTACCCCGCAGACTGCTCCGTTGCGTGAAAAGCAGGCCGACGGTAGCCGTCACCCGTTCGACTCGTTCATATGCGCCAAGACTCCGGCAGGCCGCTGGCTGGACCCGGAAGAACTTACCGGTCCGGCAGTGTTCCTGGCATCGGAAGCTTCTAATGCTGTAAACGGTCACATCCTCTATGTAGACGGCGGTATCTTGGCTTACATCGGAAAGCAACCGAAATAAATTTGAAGGATAATTGAGAAGGTGATAAAGTGGCAGGATAATGTCACTTGTCACCTTTTTCTTTTGGGCGCGGATTACGCGGATTTCGCGGAAAGGATAAGGAAAATCCGTATAATCCGCGAAATCCGCGCCTAAAAGAAAGTTATACAACTGATTAGGAAAAAGCAATGATTATATGAGAAACTTTCTTTTATTATGTATGGCGGCCCTCTGCTGTCTTGCTTGTAACGATAGCAAGACAGTGACTGTTACGGTAACTAATCCGTTGGCGATGGACCGTTCCGATGAGATGGTAGAGGTGTCCATGACCGAAATCTCAAACCGCCTGAATTTGGCAGACACCGCACAGATTGTGGTTCTGAATGTCGAAGGGGAACAGGTTCCCTACCAAGTGACCTACGATGACAAATTAATCTTCCCTGCTACGGTAGCCGCCAATGCATCGGCTGCATATACCGTCCAGGCCGGTACTCCCGTCGATGTGGAGGTAAGGGCTTGTGGGCGGCAGTATCCCGAACGTCTGGACGACATGGCCTGGGAGAACGACTTGGTAGGCTTCCGTGCCTACGGTCCTGCATTGCAGGCAAGGGGTGAACGCGGTTTCGGCTACGACTTGTTCACGAAGCGAGGCACTGCTGCACCGGTACTGGAAGACATGTATGCCAAGGAACTGGATGCAGACTCCTGGAAGCAGGTTAATGAATTGCGCAAGACAGACCCGAAGGCTGCCGATGAGCTGGTACGTACATTCTCCTATCATATAGACCACGGTTATGGCATGGACTGCTATGCAGTAGGCCCAACACTGGGAGCCGGAGTGTCTGCATTGATGGTGAATGATACCATTATCTATCCGTGGTGCTACAAGACGCAGGAGGTGCTGGACAACGGTCCGTTGCGCTTCACGGTGAAGCTGGAGTTCAATCCGTTGGCTGTGAAAGGGGATACTGCGGTGGTGGAAACGCGTCTGATTACGCTGGATGCCGGTTCTCATCTGAACCGTACTGCCGTTTCGTATAGCAATCTAAAGGAATCCTTGCCCATTGTTACCGGTATTGTGCTGCACGAACCGGACGGTGCTGTGGTGGCTGATGCTGCCGGTGGCTATATGACGTATGTAGATCCCACTACCGGACCGGATAATGGCAAGATATTTATGGGGGCCGCTTTCCCTGCCGTTGTGAAGGAAGCCAAAACCGTGCTTTTCCCCATAGAGGAGAAGAAGATGCGTAACAATGCGGACGGTCATGTACTGGCTGTCAGCGACTATGAGCCGGGTGCCGACTACGTGTATTACTGGGGTTTTGCCTGGGACCGTGCGGACATCAAGACGGCTGAAGCCTGGAATAGCTATATGGCGGCATTTGCACAGAAGGTACGCAATCCGATGACGGTGAGTATCCGCTAAGTTGATTTTCCTCCTTTTCCGAAGGCGAAGCTTGAGAAGCTGGAGGCTTGTAACTGTCCGGGCGAATGACAAGTGTTCTCAGAATAAGCTCTTCCCCTTGTAGACAAGTTCTGCAACGTTTTTGGCCTCCAGTTTTTCCATCAGGCGCTTCCGGTAAGTCTGTATTGTATTGATGCTGAGAAATAGTAATTGGGATATTTCAGAGGTGCTCAGTCCTTGCGAGAGATAGGCGAGCACTTCTTTTTCACGTCTCGACAATTCGGGAAGTGCATGTGGTAGGGTGTTTTGTTTTTCCTTGTCCAGTTCGCTGAAAACATTGCTGAAGTATCTGGTTCCGTTTTTCAGTGTACTGATGGCGTCTCTCAATTCGCTGGTGCTGGCATTTTTTGAAACAGCTCCGTTGATGTTTAGGGTGGATAATTTGGCTATGATCCAAGGTTCTTCATGCATGGTATAGATTAAAATGCCGCATTCGGGTATCCGGCTGTGAAGGTGGGATATGAGCTGGAATCCATTCATATCCGGTAGTTCCAGATCGATGATGCAAAGGTCGAATCTCTCTTTGAGGGTCAGTTGTTCCACGTCTTTTGCACAAGTGGCTCCTTTGCACGCCACTCCTTCGAGTTGCGAGGCCAATGCGATGATACCTTCAGCAACAATCGGGTGGTCATCTATTACCAGTATTCTGTATGTTTCTTTGTTTGGTTTCATTCGTTTATGTTAAGCAGTAGGGTGAAAACGTTGTTTTCTGTTGACGAGCATACATTGGCGGTAGCGTTGATGGCTCTGATACGGTCGTTTACGGTACGCAATCCTATGCCGTCATTGTTGTTTGTTGCTGTTTGTTGCTTGTTTGCATTCTTACCGTTGTCTGTAATTTGCAGGGTATATTTATTTTCGTTGTCGGCACGGAGACTGATGACTATATGACTGGCTGAGGCATGTTTCACGATGTTCATGGTGAGTTCTTGTACGATGCGGTACAGCTCATAAGCGGTTTCATTGGGAAGATGGCGTGATGCGTTGTTCTCCGTTGGATGATAGCTGACCTCTATGCCGGTGTTCTCGGCCAGTTTGGCAGCATAACGGTCGAGTATCTGGTCTAGACTGAGATGCTCGAATTCGGGAGGCATCAGTTCGTGTGAGATATTCCGCACGTTGTTTCTCAGTTTGCTGACGAGTGAGGCCAGTTCCTGCTCATTCCCTTTGCCGGCAGAAGTTTCTATCTTCATTTGAAGCCCCAGCAGGTCGTTGGCTATACCGTCATGCAGTTCCTTGGCAAAATATTTGCATTCCTCTTCCAACCCTTCAATGTAGCGGCGTGCCGAGTTCTGTTCGTTTTCTTGCTTTAGCAGTTCAATCTTCTTTTCGGCCATTCGTTTCTTGTGGCGGAGCGTCAACAAAGTAATTAGAGCAAGGCCAGACAGAAGGGCTACAGCAATGGAGGCTTTGAGCAGGAAGGCTTGGTGTTCCAGTTGTTCTTGTTGCAGGTGGGCTATCTCCAATTCCTTTTCTTGCGTGTGATATTTCACGTTGAATTCTGCCATTTGTTGCGTCAGATTGTGCTGTGCCAGCGTATCAGTCCACATGCGGGCACTATCCATATAGGTGTAGGCCAGTTTGGGGTTTCCCAAGGCATCGTAGCATCGTGCCATTTGTGTAAATAATGTTTTGGGCTCGGTACCGGTTTTCCGGTTACGCAGCCAGTGGAAGTCCTTCAAGGCGCGGGCATAGTTTTTGCGGTTTGTTTCGGTGGCTGCCCTCGATTGTATGAATCCTATGGCAGCGATGGAGTTGGATGGTACCCGTTGTACTAGTTTGTTCCCCAATTTCAAGTAGTGGTCTATGGAATCGGGTTGTTCTTTTCGTTCAAAGAGTCTCAGCATGCCGGGCAGGCAGCGTATCTTCCATAAGTCTTCGTTTCCCTCTCCGTGGCAGGCAATGTTCCAGGCTTTGAGGTTGGATTTTTCAGCATCATCCAGCTTGTTCAGTTCAGCCTTTATGGTTGCTCTGATTTGCCAGGTGGTGAAAGCTACGAATGGGTCTTCGGTTCTGGCGGCATGTTCGGTGGCCATGTCGGTATACTTTTCTGCTTCGTCCAGCTGCCTGATATTGAAGTATAGGATGGACACATTGTTGCAGATGTGGGCTATCCAGCTTTCGTCACCATATTGCAAGGCACTGTCCAGTGCTTTATTGTAATAGTAGAGTGTAGAGTCATTCATTTGGTGCTGACGGTAGAGGAGGCCCAAATCGTTGTATACGCTGATGTGCTTTTCCAAATCATCTATCTGCGGCAGGTAGGGGAGCATATTTTTTTTCATGGCAAAGGCTTCTTCTGTCTTTCCCACATAGATCAGCAGTGTGGCTTGTTCGTTCAGCAAGATGGGATACATGAAGGAGTGCTTTACGTTCCGGGTGGCAAAGGCGCTGTCGAAGCTACGTTGCGCTTCATCGTAGTGTCCTTCTTCCATGAGATTGGCTGCCCGGTTGTAGAAGTGTGCCAACAGAGTGTCTGTTGGTATTTCTCCGGCGTGAAGCAGGATAGTGGTTAAAGAAAAGAGGAGTGATAATAGCTTAGTATGGCGTACCCTCATATCGGTATATTTTAGTGGAATTCAATCTGTGCTTAGTTGTTGCAAATATACGTCTTATTCATTTTGCTTTTTATCGGAGATACTGAATTTTTTCTGTATGTGGCTGAAAAATCACCTTTTTCAGTGACAAGGAGTGAAAGGAAAAGTTTATTACTTTGCAAAAAATATTAAGCTTTGTCTGGGAATGATAAATGGCCAAAAGTATCTGTCCGGGTTTGAATGGCAGAGTCTTGTTGTCGTGAGATACGGACGGCATTCCTTATACTTTTGTTATTATGGATTTTCCTTAGAGGGATGGGGATAAAACAAGATTTGTAACTTATGAAAATGTTTAAAATGATGGCTGCCTCCATGTTGGGTGTGGCGTTGTGCTTGGGATTCACTGCTTGCAGTGACGATGACGAAAATGAGAATGGTGAGGGTGGCGAAAACACCGCCACTGTGGTCAATCCTTCGCAAGTGTTTACGGGAGGGCTTCCGAAGTCGGTTTCGGGCATGGCGATTTCTCACAATGAAGAAGGGCTGGTGACGAACATTACAACTGAGGATGGGGATAAAGCCGTCTTTGAGTACTTTCCCGCTACTACAAAGGCAGATGTTGCAAAGGACCGAGCAAGAATCACCGTGACGGATGAAGAGGGCGATGTTACAGAACTGAACTTGCAGCTCAACAGCGATGGTTATGTGGAATTTTGCAACTCAATAGACCACGCTGGTACTCCCGATGCCGATGAGTTTACTTGGGAGATGGAATACGACACTGAAGGCCATCTGGTTGTAATGAAACGCTCTGAAAGCGATGGTGAAATAACGAACATTACCTATAAGGATGGAGATGTGGTGAAGACTTCCACACGTTATGTAGCTAGTGGGGATCTCAATGGTGACGGAATTATCGACAGCAATGACGAGTGGGAGTATAGTGCTGCTATAGACTATACGACGGATAATATAACAGCTCCTATCGAGAATAAGGGCTGCCTGATGTTGTTTGATGAAATACTGGATGTGGATATGGACGAGATGATATATGCCTATTATGGAGGCATGCTTGGTAAGGCTACGAAACATCTGCCGCTTGTAGGGCATTATACATACAATGGCGAGGACTCTGTGTCCGATATGTATTTTACATGGACATTGAATTCCGACAGTTATCCTACGGAACTGGTTGTAAAAGACCAGTGGGATGAATACAGATGTACATTTACTTGGTAATTATAAAACATCTGTTTATTCTTGTGGAACAGGACATGAGCCTATAAAATGTAAGGGGTTGCCTTTTGCCGAGACAACCCCTTCTTATTTTATGTGGAATTTATTGTGACAGCAGATGTTGGTAACTTTCTGCTGTTTCAAGTTTATAATACTTTGAATTCATATCCCTCTTCCTTCAGGAAGTCAATGGCGCGCGGCAATGCGTACTGCAGGTTTCCGTTGCACCAGGATTTCAAGGAATCGTGGAAGGTGATGATGGAGCCGTTGCGGGCGTAGCGCATCACGTTGGCTAGCACTTGCGGACCGCGCAGCTTCTTGCTGTAGTCGCGGGTCACGAGGTCCCACATCACAATCTTGTAGGTTCGTTTCAGCGTGAGATACTGGTTGGCGAACATATGGCCGTGGGGAGGGCGGAACAAGAGAGGGTAGAGAACCTTCTCCACATTGCAATTGATGTCCCCACCCATTTCCATGAAAATCTTCGCCTGTTCGGTATTTCCCAGATAATTCTTGGCCGTGTATTCAAATCCACGGATATGGTTGAAGGTGTGGTTACCGATGCGGTGCCCACGCTCAACGACCATCCGGAATTCGTCCGGATGCTTCCGTATGTTGTCACCTACCATGAAGAAGGTGGCTTTGATGTTGTGCTTATCCAGCAGGTCGAGCACCCAGGGAGTTACTTCGGGGATAGGGCCATCGTCGAAAGTCAGATAAACGGCTTTTTCATTGGGGTCCATCCTCCAGACTGCACCGGGATATAGTTTGCGAAAAAACTCAGGAGGTTGTTCTATAAACACGTGATTAATGATTAATTAGGGATTAAGGATTAGGGGTTAAGGATTAGGGGTTAAGGATTAGTTATTAATGATTAGTGATGAACTGCACAGGCTAATCCCTAATCCTTTAATCCCTAATCCTTATTCTCACTCCTTCATTCTGTCCACATACATATTATACAGTTCTTCCACCTTCGGCTCGTAGATTTCGGCGAGCTTGGAGTTGTACTTCTTCATGGCCTTCACCTCGGCATCGAGTACAGCCCAGTGGTATTCAAATTCACGGGTAGAAATCATGAAGCGGTTGTCGTCCAGGCTCAGATACCAGGTCAGGTACTCTACAGCCTTGTCAGCAAGGGCTTTCATCATCTCGTCCGCCTTGGCGGTTTCGCCCAGTTGGTAGTAGGCTTCCGCCATCTGTACGGCACCGTTCTGCCAGTCGTAAGGCACGTTGTAGGCGGGAATCATCTTTTCGGCATAGTCCAGGGCGGCTTTTGCCTTGTCTTTCTTGCCCTCACGCATCAGCTGCTGCACGAGTTGGGAGAAGATGCGACGGTGAGAGTGACACATGCGCATGGCGTTCTCGTCGATATAGATGCCCGGCTTGTCGATGCCACCGAACTTGAACTTGTTCATTAGGTTGTCGTACATCTTTTCGGAGTCTATTGTCACGCCCGTCTTACTGGTGTCGAACGGAGTGAAACGATAGGCAAGACCTTCCTGAACGAAGTGGTTCTCCATGTTCAGCTGGTTCTCCCTGCCTACGCTGACAGCGATATAGATGGGGCGTTCCCAGTTGGCCTCGCTCAGCATTTCGAGCATCATCAACTCGCTCTTGTAGAGGGCGCGTTTGCCTTTCAGCGAAATGTGCATGTAGTCGGGGATTGAGTCGCCCGGTATCATCATGCCGCTGCGGCGCACGGCTTCCTTGTCTACCTTGATGACAATGCTGTCGGTAGGAATCACCTTCAAGTCCTGATTCTTGTTGCGCACCCAGTTCTTGAGGATATTCTTTAGCTCATACGGGTTGTCACCGAATTCTTTCTTTACATTGACCAGTGCTTCGGGATTACCGTCCAGTGCCTGCTTCTCGGCTTCGGCATAGAGCTGGTCGATGCTTTTCTTGTACTCAGGCTGGATGGGGACGTATTCGTTGGTGCCTTCTACGTACTCCATTCGGTCCCACGTGATGGGGAGAGAAGGACTGTCGTAGGCGGGGCGCTTCATCTGGTCGATGTACCAATCGGTCTGCAGGTACGAGAGGTTGCAGGTGCGGGCGTCGGTACGGAAACCTTCGGTCTCCTGGTTGTACCAGAGGGGGAAGGTATCGTTGTCACCGTTGGTATAGATAATCGGGTTGCCGCTTTCTTGTAGGGACATCAGGTAGTTCTGGCCGAAGTCGCGTGCCATGTAGCGGTCGCTGCGGTCGTGGTCGTCCCAAGTCTGGCTTGCCATCTGCACGGGGACAAAGAGGCAGGCTACGGAAACGATGGCGGCAGCAGGCAGTTCCTTCATCTTGGCATAGTCTTGAAGCAGACGGACGAGTCCTGCCACACCCATACCAATCCAGATGGCGAAGGCGTAGAACGAACCGGCGTAGGCATAGTCACGTTCGCGCGGTTGGCTCGGAGTCTGGTTCAGGTAGAGCACGATGGCAATACCGGTCATGAAGAAGAGGAAGAAGACCACCCAGAATTGCTGGATGCCTTTCTGCCCACGGTAGGCTTGCCATAGCAGGCCGATGATACCCAGCAGCAGGGGCAGGCAGTAGAATACGTTGTGTCCCTTGTTGTCTTTCAGTTCCTGAGGCAAGAGGCTCTGGTCGCCCACCAGCCAGTTGTCGATGAACGGGATACCGGTAATCCAGTTGCCGTGTTCAATTTCTCCGCTGCCTTGTATGTCGTTCTGGCGTCCGGCGAAGTTCCACATGAAGTAGCGCCAGTACATCCAGTTGAGCTGGTAGGAGAAGAAGAACTTGATGTTTTCCCACTGTGTGGGCATGTTTACCATAATCATGTTACCGCATTTGTCATAGGGCACATCGTAACCCTTGATGTCCTGCCAGGCATGGTATTGTTGTGTATGGGCACTGCTGTACATACGCGGGAACAGCATGTTCTGGGCATATTCGTACTCAATGCGTCCGGGGATTTCGATGTACGAATCCTTTTCATCGGGTGTAGCTTTCTCCTTGCGGATGAACTTCGTGCCGTTGTACTTGATGCGCGGTTCGCAGTAACCGTCTTTCACGTCCAGCGCCACTTGCGAGGAGAAGGCAGGGCCATAGAACAGCGGGCGTGTGCCATACTGCTCGCGTCCCAGGTATTCGCCCAGTGTGAAGATGTCTTCCGGAGAGTTCTGGTCCATCGGCGTGTTGGCGGTGGAGCGGATGACGATAAGTGCATACGAGGAATATCCGATGACAATCATCATGGTGCAGAGCAGCGAGGTGTTCAGCGTGCGTGCCGATACGCGGAATTTTTCTTTGACGGCTGCCTGCGTCTTCGGACGGAGGTAGAGCCACAATGCGGCAATGACAATGACACCGATAACTACCGAGCTGGTACCGTGTCCGTAGAACGGGATACCCAGCATGGCGATGGTGAGTATGAACGAGAGTGCCATACGTGCCTTGTTGCGTTCGGTATAGCTTTCGTAGATACCCCAGATGAGGCAGGCTGCCAACAGGATGATATATACGATGACACCCGTGTTGAAGGACATGCCCAGCGTGTTGACGAAGAGCAGTTCGAACCAGCCGCCCACTTTCACGATACCCGGCACGATGCCGTAGAGTACGGCTGCTACCAGTATGCCCGAAGCGAGCAATGCCAGCAGGGAACCTTTTGCGTTGGCATTGGGCACCTTCTTGTAGTAATACACCAGTACGATGGCGGGCAGGCAGAGCAGATTCAGCAGGTGCACGCCGATACTCAGACCGGTCAGGTAGGCAATGAGAATCAGCCAGCGATCACTGTGAGGCTCGTTGGCAACGTCCTCCCATTTCAGTATGAGCCAGAATACGACGGCAGTGAACAGTGAGGAGAAGGCATACACCTCGCCTTCCACAGCGCTGAACCAAAAGGTATCGCTGAACGTGTAGGCAAGTGCGCCCACCAGACCGCTACCCATGATGGTAACCATCTGGCCGCGTGTGATATTGTTTTCGTCTGTCACCACAAGTTTGCGTACCAGGTGCGTGATGCTCCAGAAAAGGAACAGGATACATGCGCCGCTCATCAGCGCGCTCATGTAGTTCACCATCTTGGCAACGGTGGAGGCGTCGGAAGCAAATTGTGAGAATAGGTTGGCTACCAGCATGAAGAACGGTGCGCCGGGCGGGTGTCCTACTTCCAGCTTATAGCCGGTGGTGATGAACTCCGGGCAGTCCCAAAAGCTTGCAGTAGGTTCGATGGTCATGCAGTAGACCGTCGCTGCAATGAGGAAGGTAATCCAGCCTACAAGGTTGTTTACGGTTTTGTACTGTTTCATTCAGATGAAATTCGTTATTATTCAGTTTTGTTTTTTACAAGCTGTTTTGCCATCGCTTAGTCAACGTATTGGCATATATGGGCGCAAATATAATGATTTCGCTTCTAAATAGGTGACAATAAGCAGCATTATTAGGATAGGTTAAGGGATTTGCTGCATCTATAGATGCAGCACGGTGGAAGTATAGATGCAACGCGGTGGATATATAGATGCAACAATGATGATTCTATAGAGGGAATATCCGGCCGATAAAGGGGGATGCGGAAAGGAAGTATCCTCCTTGCTTGTCTAAATGAATCTTTCGTTTATAACCGAAAATCTAGCCTTTTTCGCAAACTTTTTAGGTTATGAACGAAAGAGTTGATAGAAATATTCGTTTATAACCGAAAATTGTTATCTTTGCAACTAAAGTTTAGGTTATGGACGAAAGAATGGATATACTTAGGAAGTACAATCTCTGGACAGAAGGAGATTTTGACTTTGGTTTCATGCGGGTAGCTTATACCGGCAGAATCATGGACTACGTAGGCAATCGTCTTGTAAAGGTGCTCATCGGCCAGCGGCGTACCGGAAAAAGTTATGTGTTGAGACAGATAGCAAGGGAACTGATAAGAAACGGTGTCCCTCCGCAGAACACCTTGTTCATCAACCGGGAACTGAGCGACTTTGCTTTCTTGAAGACTCACAAGGATTTGGAAGAGTTGGTGGCGCTTTATAAAAGCGAACTGCACCCTCAGGGAAGGATATATATTTTCATCGACGAAGTGCAGCTCATCGAAGAATGGGAAAAGTCGGTCAATTCTTATTCGCAAGACTATACCGAGGAGTACGAGCTCTTTATCAGCGGCTCCAACTCACGGATGCTGTCCGGTGAGCTTGCCACGCTGCTTTCGGGGCGATACGTCCAATTTCCGGTATATCCCTTCAGCTATCAGGAGTATACAGAGATAAGGCATCTGGAACAGAACCGTGAGAGCTATATGGGCTATATGAATACGGGCGGAATCCCGGAACTTTTTATCTTGCCCGAAAAGCAGGAGGTGCAGCGCAATTACTTGTCTGCCTTGAAGGACACCATCTTGCTGAAGGACATCATCCAACGCTACAGCATACGTGACCCCCGGCTGCTTGAGGACCTTTTTGCGTTTCTTGTAGGCAATGCCTCCAATTTAGTGTCCATCGGCAACATCGTGAACTATTTCAAGAGCCAAGGCCGGAAGACGAGCTATGATGCCGTGGCTGCCTACATAGGCTATATCGAAGACTCGTTCTTGGCGTATCGTTGTGAACGCTTTGACTTGCGCGGAAAGGAAATACTGTCCGGTACGGCGAAATATTACATCAACGACCTTGCCTTTAAGAATTTCCTCTATCCCGGAACAGCCTATGGTGTGGGTTATAAACTGGAGAATCTTGTCTATCTGGAGTTGCTTCGGGCGGGCTATGATGTCTATACCGGATGTGCCAAAGAAAAAGAGGTGGACTTCATCGCTCGGAAAGGTGACCGTACGATATATCTGCAATCCACCTACATGCTGGTAGATGAACAAACGGTGCGCCGTGAGTATGCTTCGTTGGAGGCGATACAAGATAATTATGAGAAACTGGTTGTCTCGCTTGATGACTTCTGCCTGCCGTCCAATGAAGGAATACGGCATGTGCGGGCGTGGGAACTAGGTGGATTGCTTGAAAGATAGGGATATTTCTGTAAATGTGACAAAAAGCATTGCTTTTGTCTTTGCTTTCTCGGCGTATCAAGGCTTTCGGAGATATATTTTCAATTTATTAGGAGGAGGTATGTTTTGATATATTCCTTATAATCTGTATTTTATATGTTTTTGTTCTCGAATTTCCTTTCGTATAGACAGAGAGATGGAAATACGGGGGATCCTCATACGATAGAAAATACAAAGTGTCAGAATGGTAAAAGTAGAATACCCACCATTGATGTGAATAACATTAATGATGGGCATTCTACAATGTGTTGAGTTATATCGACGTTACGTTACTTCATTCGTTATCAAGCTTGCCACTTCGGAAGTTCCGATGGTGCGGACACTCACCACGCGGTGTGCTCCGTTTTCATCTTGCTCAAAGCATAGTTTCTGGTTGTGGGTATCGTTCTCATAGACATAAAGTACGCCGGCTGAGTATGTTCCCGTCAGGGTGAACTGCGGTTCCACTTTGGCTGTAAAGGTGAACGGCTTCGTGTTGTCTATCTCTGTAAAGATAACAGGTGAGTTGTTGATGGCAGTTCCATCCGGCGAACGGAAATAGTCTGTCTGCGGACCGGCAACAAACTTCAGTGTGTCGTTGAATACGGTGACATTGTTCTCTGCCCCGTTCTTGGCTTGGGTAAATTGTATGTTACTGAGTTTGACGTTGCAGGATGAAAGTGTTTCTTTCTCTACTGCCGCATCCGGTTTACTCTCGGCGCAACCAGTCATTAAGATGCTCATAAGCAATCCAAAATATAAATGTTTATTTATTGTGTAATTGTTTTTTGTTTATGTTGCAAAGTTAGTGAATTTAGAGTCTTTCAGTAATACTCCCTCTTTGAACCACAACTCAAATACCGGGTTGGAGAATATGTACTGCTCCCCTTTATCGACCAATGTGCCGTATTGAAAAGGTGATTTTATGGGCTGCTTGTTCTTGATTTAATGACAAATATACAGATTATATATTCATGTATAATTTCTTTTCTTTTATTTCTATTCAGCCTTGTCGTTTTCCAATCCCCGCCCTAATTCTGCTCAAACTCACCGGAGTAATCCCCAAATACGTAGCAAGGCATTCCAGCGGGATTCTTTGCAGCAGTTCCGGGTTATTCTTCAGCAGTACTTCGTACCGTTCGGCTGCGGAAGTAAACAGCAAGGGGATGAATTTCTCTTCAGTCTGCAGGAATTCTGTCTCTGCAAACTTGCGTCCCCAATTGGCGATGTGGATGTCTTCTTGGAACAATCTTGCCAGGACACTCTGTTTCAAGACGTAAAGAATGACGTCCTCCATGCATTCCACGGTTTCATAACCGGGTGCGTTGGCGATGTAGCTTTTCAGTGAAACGACTGTGGCTCCCTCGGCACCAATCCAAAAGGTGATTTCTTTACCTTTCGCTTCCACGTAGGCGCGGACAATACCTTTTCCGACGAAGAAAATGTTTCTCTCCGTCTTTCCGGCTTCCAGTATGAGGGAACTTTTGGGGTAAGCCACTTCCGTGATGTTCTCCACCAGCTTGTCGACAGATGCCTTTGGCATTGGATATATGGTATGGATAATATCGTATTTGTTCATTATCAGGCAAGTATTGGTTCTTAGTGTGGCAAAGATACGATTTTCGACCTTATCCGGTGCTTCTTATCAAATGTAAAGTGGCAGGAGTACGGGAAAGGTTATCTTTGCTCCCTCTTTAAATGTATAATGAAACAGAAGAATTGAGTATGAACTGGATTATTTTGGTTGTAGCCGGACTGTTTGAGTCAGGCTTTGCCTTTTGTCTGGGAAAGATGAAAGGCGTTACGGGTACGGAATATTATCTTTGGGGTGCAGGCTTTCTTGTCTGTCTGGCCATCAGTATGTTGCTGCTTGCCAAGGCGGTGCATACGTTACCTATCGGGACGGCCTATCCCGTGTGGACGGGGATAGGTGCGGTAAGTACGGTAATATTGGGGATTGTATTCTTTGATGAGTCGGTTTCCTTCATCCGTTTGTTCTTTATTACTACGTTGATAGCTTCTATTGTAGGTTTAAAGATGACTTGATTCCTACGATTGCTGCGGAACAATGCGATGTAAACTTTTGACTTGAAAAAGGATGAACGTGAGCAAAAAAGCCCTATTTTTGCTCACGTTATTGAATTCTGAATAAGTAGTAAACACAAATATGCCATGAAAAGTAAAACTCTTGCATTGATTCTATTATGCTACGCCGCTTCATTGGGCGCCAAGGTAAAACTGCCTGCACTGGTAAGTGACAATATGGTTCTTCAGCAACAGACGGAAGTAAAACTGTGGGGAACGGCTGCACCGAAAGCCGAAGTACGCGTCACGCCTTCGTGGAATGGACAGACAACGACTTGCCGTGCCGATAAGGACGGACGTTGGCTGCTTGCCGTGAAAACTCCGGCAGCAGGATACACGCCTTATGAGATAACCTTTGATGATGGAGAAAAAACTACGTTGACGAATGTCCTAATCGGTGAAGTATGGCTTGCTTCCGGTCAGAGTAATATGGAAATGCCCTTGAAAGGTTTTGCCGGCTGTTGCATCATGAATGGGGTGGATGATATCATAGCTTCTGCCGAAAATAAGGGTGTGCGCATGTTCACCGTTCCCAAGCATCAGACGTATGAACCGCAAACAGACTGCGAAGGTAGTTGGAACCTCTCCTCCATCGAGACCGCACCCGATTTCAGTGCAACAGCTTACTATTTCGCAACTTCACTGAGCCGTGCCCTCCGTATTCCCGTGGGTATCATCAGCAGTGCCTACGGTGGAGCCACTGTGGAAGGTTGGATAAGCCGGGAGTTGCTGGAAAACTATCCGGACATTTCCCTCAACCCCGATTCCATCGAACGCCTGCACCCCATGCACCGCCCCATGCTGATGTACAATGCCATGCTGAAGCCGCTTCAGAACTATACCATAAAGGGATTCATCTGGTATCAAGGCGAGTCTAACGTAGGCCGCCATGAAACATATGCCGAGCGCCTGGCCGACATGGTGCAGCTGTGGCGCAAGGAATGGGGACTGGGCGAATTGCCTTTTTACTTTGCAGAAATAGCTCCTTATGCCTATGGAGGCACTCAGCAAGAGAAAGCTGCCTACCTGCGCGAAGCGCAATTTCGTGCCCAAAGCCAGATTCCGAACAGTGCCATGATTTCTACCAACGACCTTGTGGAACCTTACGAGATATACAACATCCATCCCCGCAACAAGAGGAAGGTGGGCCAACGTTTGAGTTATCTGGCATTGAACCTCACCTATGGATTGAAGCAGATACACTGTTTCGGCCCACAATATAAGTCATGGACTGCTAAAGGCAATGAAGCCTGGGTTTCTTTCGACCACCTGGAAATGGGTATCTGCCGTAACTATGACCTTCGTGGCTTCGAAGTGGCAGGCGAGGACCGTGTATTTCATCCTGCCGATAAAGTATGGCTGCACTGGCAGACGAATGAAGTGGTAATCTCTTCAGAAAAGGTATCCCATCCCGTCAGCGTGCGCTACTGTTTCCATGATTTCCAGATTGGTACGATGATTGGCGGAAATGAATTGCCTACCATTCCGTTCCGTACGGATAATTGGTGAAAGAACGGAAAGTAGATAAACACTTTCATTATACTATAATATTAGGCGCGGGTTACGCGGAATCCATGGATGCAGTAAACTAAATCCGTGTAATCCGCGCCTAAAAGAAAATATCCAGAGGGTTTTGTTCCCCCCTCTGTCTTTCTTATTGTTTCAGCAACTGTTCTGCTGCAAGTACCAGGAACATATAGTGGGACGAACCTCCTCCCAACACATACTCAGTCTGTTGCCAGAGGAACGGGAACGTCAGGAGTTCCGGGAAGTCGGGACGGATAAGCGCTGTACCGGAAATGACTCCACCGGGAATGTACGACCAGTCTGCGCGGTTCAGTCCGTAGCCTACAGTGGCTGATTGTGCGCCAACACCCGAGGCGAAGGAAGCCTGGTTGGAGCCCGGGTGGCATCCGAGAATGAAGTTGAGGGCATTGAATACCGGTGCTTTCGGGAATATTTCCGGATAGGCGGTTGTCAGGAAGTAGTGCTGGAAGCCGAAACGCTGTATATCCCAGCCTGCACCCCAGATATTCGGACGGTAGGGAACGCCATAAGGAGTTTCATGCACTTGCTTGTCCAGTTCTTGTTTGTATCCGGCCAGAGCTTTGCGGAAAGCGGTAGAGAAGGCTTTGGCTTTCTTGTTCTTCATCTGTGCAAACTGTTGTTCTACGCGTGCCGTGTACCAGCCGATTTGGCCTATCTGCTTGATGATGAGCTCCTGGTTGTCCAGGATGAAGTCCATATAGGGTTGTTCGCCCGTGGTGAGGTACAACTCTACGGCTGCCTGCACTTTGGGGAACAAGGCTCTGTTGTTGCCGCTTTCGGTAGAAGCATATACTTTGCGGGCAATGTCGAGACAATGTACACTCAATGTATCATTGAAGCCTTTCAATACGCGTGATACGGCAGCAAGTTGGGCGGCTGTCGACAGTTCTCGTCCGGGGTTGTCCTCTGTAAATATCCAACGGTCGTCTTCATTACCGATTTTTCCGTCCGTCATGGCGGCGGCATCACCCAGAAGTACGTATTGGCGAAGGTCGTTGCAGATGATTCCCCGGTAGAGACGTCCCAGTGCCAGGTAGCCGTTGACTACCGTAAGGGCGCCGTTCTCTACTTGTTGCAGCAGGTCATTCTTACCGTCGGGCTGGTGGATTTCCGTCACACGGTTTATCTGGTCGATGGAAGTCACGTCGAGATTCGGGCGGAAAGCTTCGTAGGCCAGTGCCAGGATATAGGATTCTCCGGCTTGGGATTCGATGCGGAGGTCAAAGTCTCCGGCATCGTGCCAGCCGCCTATGTTCACTCCGGGAACCACTTCACCCGGTTTGAATTTGGACAGGCCCTCTTTCTGGTCGTAGCCGTCGATATGATTGTGTGCCGGTGCCATCCGGGCATCGTCCATGTGGCAGCAGTCGTGCCATACGCGGTATTTCTCGTTGACGCGCATGTGGCACATCTGTACGGGAAGGAAGTATTCCAGTACGGGTTGCCATACGCCACGGGCATATACGTCATTGTCGATGCGGAAGATAGGAGATACGGAGGTATCGTATTTAATCTTGTAGAGTCCCGGTTCCTTCACATCCGTGAAGTCCACCTTCAGATAGTTGTATCTTAGGAACTTGCCCCAATTGGCAGGAGTGACGTTCTTGACCACTTTCTCGCCGTCTGCGTCAATGCGGATGATTTGTGCCGTTTCCTTTCTATTGTCACGTATATCCATTTCGATGACGGCTTCCTTGTCCTGGGCGGGATGATAACCTATCTGTGAAGTCTGGATAACCGGCTGATACATCCAGTCGGCCACTACGTTCGGAGTGATAATCCATTTGACGGCCCCTTTGGTGACACCCGGTTTTATGTTGCTGCGCAGTACGAACCAGCCGTTATTGTGGTTCATACGCCCGTCAAACAGTTGTAGGTCACCACTCAATGATTCGATGGTTACTTTGTTGTAAGGGTCGTCGGGGCGGGAGGTAAACTTACGGCCTTTGGCATAAGGTTCGCTGATGATGTCGTCGGCCACAATCGGGCTGTAACCTTTTCCTATCAGTTTGTCCATGTCTGCCAGCGATTGCTTGCCGTCATGATAGTTTCCCGTATGCAGATAGTTGGGTTGGGTTGTCATCAGGGGGGAGTTGGGTTGTTGCGGGAAGATGCCGCTCTGACCGTCCATAATCCAGGGCTTGCCGAAGAGGGAACCCGGGAAGAATTCAAGGTTGAAGCCCACTTTTCCGATGAATTCCTGGGGAATGGGGCGGTCCAGGTCTACGGTCACCTCTATGTGTTTACCTTTGCTTTCCACTTGTACCGTATATATAAGGTGGAGATCCGGGTAAATCATCGGGTTGAATCCGGTGAGGTGGCGTGAGGAGTCGGGATAGCAGAGCGTAGCGGTGATGCTGTTGTCGCTGAGCTTCCGGTCGAGTTGTTTCGGTACGGGCTGCCATTGTCCGGGGGTGGCTTCCAGTCGGATGTCTCCATTCGTTGCTACGCGGTGTCCATTCATGATGATACATACTCCTCCTTGGTGTCCCTCGGGATAGATGTCATCAAAAGCCATGACGTCTACTCCCTGGTTCTTGAAATAACCGGAAGATGTCAGCTTGAAATCTTGTGCATGCAGTGCACCGCTACTGCAGAGCAGTGCCAGGGCGGATGCGAATAGAAAATGTCTCTTTCTCATAGTATCTATTTTTGAGTTACAGAATTCTCCACTAATATACGGACTAAAAAGGAAACGGATGGTTTTTGTTTGTAGCCAATAACGTTATAAAATGTATCTTTTTCCGGTGTTTGCCTATGTTTCTGGGGCAGATATTGTAGCACTTGACGAACACTGGTGTTTGAGCTGACAGACACTGGACTTTGAGCCGACAGACGCCAGTGTTTGACAAAACAAGGATTCAGTACCCAAAAATGACCTTTATCGGAACCAATTGTATCCCTTGAAAAAGGATGGCAATGAGTAATGACAACTTGTTTTTTTGTAAATTTGCAGTGTAACTATGGCCAATTTCTTAAATCGCTACATTATGAGACACCTATTTCCCGTTTTTCTGCTGATTGTAGTAGGGCTGCTGATTGCACCTTTCCTAAAAGCGCAATCACACGCGGATAAGATTTTAAAAGATGAGATAACCTCAGACTTGAAAGAGAATATCCTCTCTTTTTGGGAAAAATACAGTGTAGACCCTTCCGGAGGTTTTTACGGTTCATTGGGACGTGACGGTGCCCCGATAGCGGATGCTCCCAAAGGAGGCGTACTGAATGCCCGCATCCTCTGGACTTTTTCAACCGCTTATCGGATGTATGGCGATGCTGCCTACCGCAAACTGGCTGACAGGGCGCAACGCTATTTTATCGACCACTTCATCGACCCGCAGTATGGAGGCGTATATTGGCTGATAAAAGCAGACGGTACTCCACTGAATACGGACAAGCAGACTTACGGCTGCTCTTATGCCATCTACGGTTTGTCCGAACATTTCAGAGCAACAGGCAACAATGAAAGCCTGCAAAAAGCCATAGAGCTTTACCGGACCGTGGAGAGCAAAATCAAAGATCCCGTAAACGACGGTTATATAGAATCCTTTACCCGCGAATGGGGAACTCCCCAAAAGTTGGGATATGATGGAGATGGTGTTGCCACCAAAACAATGAATACCCATATCCATGTATTGGAGGCATACACAGCGTTATATAAAGTATGGAAAGATGACGGCCTTCGCGAGCGCCTTGCAAAAGTGATAAACTTGATAACAACCAAACTGTATAACTCACAAACACATCACCTGATATTATACTGTGATTCAAACTGGAACAATCTGGATGACATCGACTCTTACGGGCATGACATCGAAACTTCCTGGCTGCTGACGGAAGCTGCAGAAGCTCTGGGTGACCCGGAGGTCATCGGGAAATGCAGGAAAGTGGCTTTGGAACTTGCAGACGCCTCCTTGAAAGAGGGCATCAACCCGATGGGCGCTATGATGTACGAACGGCATAAGGACAAAATCAGGAAGGATGCTTCCTGGTGGTGCCAGGCGGAAACTGTGGTAGGATGCATCAATGCCTGGCAGCTGACCGGTGAACAATCTTATCTGGACAGTGCCGTCCGTACCTGGAACTTCATCAAATCACGGATGATAGACAAGGAGTATGGCGAATGGTTCAGAACTGTGCTGGAAGATGGGACTCCCCGCTACAAGGAACCTAAAGCAAGTATGTGGAATTGTCCTTATCATAACAGCCGTATGGGGTTTGAGATTGATACAAGACTGAAATGACAACCTTTTATATATTTGATATAATGAAGAATTTACGAATTTTCCAGTTGGGAATGGCTGCATTGCTGTGTGGCATATTGTCTCTGCCGCTTTCTGCCCAGACGGAAGTGATGGCATGGAGCAATATCACGGGTGTCCGTGTAGACGGTGAATTGATAGACTTTGAGTCGTCCCTGCGTGTCGGAACCTTGAAAGGGGATATGGAGATTACCGGAAAGGAGAAGCAGGTCCGTCCCGTTTTCCATCGTGAGGGGGATATGCAGGAAGTGACGACTACTCTGCGAGGTGTAAAGTTCCATCAGAAAGTGACTGATAAGGGAAAAGGCTTGGTGGAGATTTCTATTGATGCGCTGTCGGACACTACTTTGAACCAGACAGCCTATTACTGTATTGCTTTAAGTCCGGAAAACTACGCTGATGCCAAAGTAAGGACAAGTGGCAGGAAGCTGACCGTTACTTCGGCTAATAGGAAGTTGGAATTCAAGTTCAATAAGTCTGTAAAGGCCACGGTTGAAAAAGAATCCACCGGTACCGTAGTTTATATCTCGCTGATGCCGACTCTGAAAAAGGCTGAGAGAACTGCATTGTCCATGGCACTGCATGCTTCCGGAGTGATAGATCATAGTGACGCGGAAATTATATTGGATATGCAGAATCCGGGCAGTCTGTTTACAGGCTTTGGAGGGAATTTCCGCCTGCAGAATCCTGCTGCCGACCCTAAAGTGATAGATTACTGTCTGGAAAATTTGCGTGTAGCCTATGGACGTGTGGAATTTCCGTGGAGATTGTGGCAACCGGAAGAGGAAGCCGACCCTATTGCCACCGCACAGAATGGGGGACTGAACAAGCGGGTGGAGGAAAGTCTCCTCATGGCAAAGCGCTTGAAGGCGATGGGAATGCCGGTAATACTAAGCTGCTGGTTTCCACCTGCGTGGGCCATTGACGGAGGTCCTGCAAGTTATGCTCGTCAAGGCGGTGTCATTGCTTATCGTCTGGATAACCGGAAAAAGGAGAAGATTTATAAATCCATGGCAGATTATCTGTTGTATGCCAAACAGTATTATGGTATTGAGTTCTCCATGTTCTCGTTCAATGAATCGGATTTGGGTATTGATGTCCTCCACACTCCGCAGGAACATGCAGATTTCATTAAGGAGTTCGGTGCTTATCTGGCAGGGTTGAATCTTCCTACCCGCATGCTGCTTGGCGACAATTCGGATGCCACGACTTTCGATTTCATCCTTCCTGCTTTGAACAATCTTGAGACTCATAAGTATATTGGTGCAGTTTCTTTCCATTCATGGCGTGGTTGTGATGATGTTACGTTAAAGAAGTGGGCGGATGCTGCCAAAGCGATCAATGTACCACTCTTGGTTGGTGAGGGTAGTACGGATGCCGCTGCTCATGGTTATGCCGAGATATTCAATGAGTCGACGTTTGCACTTTATGAAATCAATCTGTATACGCGTATTTGTGCCATTTGCCAGCCATTGTCCATCTTGCAGTGGCAGCTTACTTCAGACTATTCGTTGTTGTGGGGAGACGGCATTTATGGTTCCAAAGGTCCTTTGCGTCCTACGCAACGTTTCTGGAATATCAAGCAACTGGCCTCCACTCCGGCCGATGCCTTGGCCATTCCGGTCAGTAGCAGCAAGAAAAACGTAAACTGTGCGGCTTTCGGAAATATGGTGCGTGGGGAATATGCCGTCCATATGGTCAATAATGGGGCGGATTGCGAGGCTGTCATCTCCGGTATCCCTGCAGAAGTGAAGGAACTGAAAGTCTATGTGACCAATACAAAAGACTGCATGAAGGAAACTGCAGTGAAAGTGGAGAATGGGCAGGTACGGGTACACTTGCCGGCCATCAGTTTCATTACCTTATTGTCTGATAAATAGTTTTGAAATAGAATAATATAAATGATTACTAAAGAATAGTGATATGAATATAACTACATGTCTGTTTACAGTTCTGGGAGGGATGGCCACTTTAGGGCATCCTTCAGAAACTATACGTTTGAATCAGTTAGGGTACTATCCCCAGCAGGAAAAAGTAGCTGTGGTGAATACCGGTGAGGTCCGTGAATTTACCATAGTAGATGCAGCCACGGGTAATCGGGTATTTTCCGGTAAGCCCGGATATATTGCTTCATCTGCTTGGTCGGATAAGAGCAGGACGATATTGGATTTCAGTGACATCACGGCACCGGGAAACTATTTTCTGATGGTTAACGGAGATTCAGTGGCATTCGAAATAAAAGAAAGAGTACTGTCCCCTTTGGCCGATGCAGCTTTGAAATCTTTCTATTACCAACGTACGGGCATGCCCATCGAAGCGACTTATGCGGGTCGGTGGAGCCGTCCGGCAGGCCATCCCGATGACAAGGTACTGATACATCCCAATGCTGCCGGGCCGGAACGTAAGGCGGGAACGGTGATTTCTTCTCCGGGAGGATGGTATGATGCCGGAGACTATAACAAGTATATTGTGAACTCCGCCTATTCCATTGGACTGATGCAGGCGATTTATGCCCGCTTTCCTGATTATTTTATCCGTCAACAGGTGAACATCCCGGAAAGCGGAAACCACACGCCCGATTTGCTGGACGAGATGTACTATAACCTGAGATGGATGCTGACTATGCAAGACCCTGCCGACGGAGGAGTCTACCACAAGCTGACTACCCCTTCGTTCGAGGGATTCATCAAGCCTACGGAGTGTAAGCAGCCTCGTTATGTGGTTCAGAAATCAGTAACGGCGGCATTGGACTATGCTGCGGCTTTGGCGCAGGCTTCTGCCTTGTTTACTCCTTACGAAGAGGATTATCCGGGCTTTTCGACAGTGGCTTTACAGGCTGCCGAACGTGCTTACGCCTGGGCAGAAGCGTATCCGCAAGCGCTCTATCATCAGGACCTCCTCAACAAGCAATATCAACCTGCCGTGGTTACGGGAGCTTACGGTGATCGTAGTGCCGATGACGAATTCTTCTGGGCGGCTTCCGAGCTCTATCTTGCTACGGGAAAGCCCGTTTACCGGGAACAAGTGAAGAAGCATCTGCCGACTGCATATAAGACTCCTTCTTGGGGCAATACCACTGCGTTGGGCGTGTTTGCCTGGCTGCAACCGGGCAGGGAATATCAGGGTGAAGACGTGGAATTGGCAAATGCCATGAAAGACCTGTTACTGGACTATGCTGTCGAGGCTGTGCGGGGTGCTGACCGCTCTCCTTTCCATGCTCCTTACGGCAACGATGCCAAAGATTTCTTCTGGGGATGCCTTGCCGAAGGGTGTGCTAACCAAGCCACTTCACTGGTTTGCGCCTATTTGCTTACGGGCGAGAAGTCGTACCTGACGAACGCCTACCGCAATATGGACTACATTTTAGGAAAGAATGCTACGGGATATTGTTATGTTACCGGTTTCGGGATGAAGAGTCCTCTGTATCCGCACCATCGTCTTTCTACATCGGATGATATAGAGGCACCTCTTCCCGGTTTCCTGGTTGGCGGTCCCAATCCTGGGCAGCAGGATGGCATTGCTTATGCTTCCAACCTGCCGGATGAGTCTTATGCAGATGTGGAGGGTTCGTATGCTTCCAATGAGATAGCCATTAATTGGAGTGCCGCTTTGGTGGCGTTGGTGTCTTCGTTGGATGCTTTGATGTCAAAATAATGTTGCTATTCAGCCTGCTGCCTTATAAATTCGGATGGGCTGATGTTGAACTCTTCTTTAAAATGTTTGGAGAATACCTTGGGGGAGTTATACCCCAAGGTATATGCAATTTCCGAAACTTGCATCTGGCTTTCTGTCAAGAGTTGTTGTGCACGTTTCATACGGATGGTCCTGATGAATTCGATGGGTTTCTTTCCCGTTATCTTAATCATTTTCTTGTAGAAATAGCTGCGTGATATATTCAGGCTGCTGGCCAGCTCCTCGACGGAAAACTCGGTTTCGCTGATATTGTCCTCTACAATCTGGATGGCTTTTTCCACCAGCTGCCGGTCAAGGGGAGTGATGGTGATACGGCTTGGCTCGATTTTAATGTCCTGATTGAATATTTCCTGACGTTTGACGTTCATCTCGATAATCTTGTTGATGCGCAGCTTGAGGACTTCCATATTGAAAGGCTTGGTGATATAGTCGTCTGCACCAACGCTAAGCCCTTCCAATTGGTGTTCTTCACTTGCCTTAGCTGTCAGGAGGATAATGGGGATATGGGAGTAGCGTATGTCATTCTTGATGGTTGAACATAGTTCCAGACCATCCATCTCGGGCATCATGATGTCACTGACCACTAAATCAATATCTTCCTTTTCCAGTACATTTAGTGCATGTTTTCCGTTTGTGGCTTTTAATACATGATACTGCCTGGCAAGACTTTCAGAGAGAAATTTCAAGAAGTCGTAGTTGTCATCTACGAGTAGTATGGTGAATGGATGGGATTCTTCCTTTATTTCCGGTTCTTCGACCGGTTCTCCGTTTTTGGTTTCATTACTGTTCTGGTGCAGGGGTAGGGTAATCAGGAATACAGAACCACAAGGCTGGTTATCCCTGACACAGACAGTACCCTGATGCATCTTTACGTATTCGGAAACAATGTGCAGTCCAATGCCGCTGCCTCCGTTGCTCGACTGGTTTTTGCTCGACTGATAGAATCTTTGGAATATTTTCTCCTTGGCTTCATCCTCTATGCCGCAACCGGTGTCGGTAAAGGTCAGTTCCAGATTTGTGCCTCTTACGGCAATATCCAGTGAGATGCTTCCTTTATTGGGAGTGAACTTGAATGCATTTGACAGGATATTTGTGCATATCTTGCGTATCTTGCCATAGTCAAAATCCATGAATACAGAATGTTGTGGAGCGGTAAGGCTATAGCTGATGTTCCGTTTCTGTGCTATCGGATCGAAAGAGTGGAATATTTCACTCAGAATGATAAGGATGTTGTCATGTTTGCATTTCAGGGTTTCAGCCTTGGCATCCAGCTTTCTGAAATCCAGCAGTTGGTTAATCAATTCCAGCAGATAGTCGGCATTTTGTTTGACTATATCCAGAATGCCTTTACGATATTCGGGATGGTCTACGAAAAACTCTTCAAGCGGATTGATGATAAGTGACAAGGGAGTCCGCAGTTCGTGGCTTATGTTGGCAAAGAACTGCAGTTTCATATTGTTGATTTTCTGCTGCCTTTCATTTTCCACCTCGATGGCCTGCATGATTTGTTTCTGCTTTTGGCGTAAGCGCAGATTGCGGATAATGGACAGAAGGATACACAAAATGATACCGGTATATATGGTATAGGCCCACCAGGTGCGCCACCAAGGAGGGAGTATCTTTATTTTCAGTTCCTTGACGTTGGGGCTCCATATGCCTTGTGAGTTGCATGCCTTGACGGATAAAGTATAGTTTCCGGCAGTCAGCATGGATAGGTTTACTTTGTTGTTTTCGGCATAAATCCAGTTGGAATGAATCTTATAGGCATATTTTATCTTATCCGTTTCCACCAGGTCGAGAGCGGAGAAGGACAGAGTGAATGAATTTTCCTTTTCAGTGAAGGAAAGGTGTTGTGCACATTCAAGTGAGCTGCCGTTCAGGATGTCCGGATGGGGCATTCCGGATTTGAACTCAATACCGGTAAGGTAAATGTTGGCATCATAACTTGTGGTCAGGATGTCTTGTGGAATGATAGTCTGGTAACCTTGAGGAGTACCTATCAGTATATTGCCGTTCTGCAGTTTGAGGATGGCGTGGACATTGGTATCGTTGCATATCAGTCCGTCGCTTACGGAGTAGTTCACGATGGTGTATGTATCGTTTGTTATTTTGATTCGTGAGATGCCGTTGCCGGTGCCAATCCACATTTGGTTGTTGTTGTCTTCCGTGATGGCTCTGACGAGATTGGCGGCAAGCCCGTTTTTCTGGTCAAGAAAGTAGATGGAGTCGTTCTTCTGGTTCCATATGCTCAGTCCGTGTGGATGTCCTATCCAAAGAAGGTCCCGGCTGTCCTTATAGACAGTGAGCATATTGTTCTCCTTGAAACGGCTGGCTTCGGCGTATATATTATAGGCTTGGGTTTCCGTATCGATAATAATGAGTCCTCCTCTGGTTGCTACGTAAAGGGTGCTGTCTTTGTCATAGTACATATCACGGACAAAGAATTCTCCCGGACGGTACAAGATGGTGTCAAACTGCCCGGTTTCCGGATTTAACCTCTGTATATATCCTTTCATGGTACCTATCCAGATGTATCCGTGTTTGTCCACCTCTACTGTATACACATTGTTTTCGAGAAGCTGGCTGTTGCTTACCGTGTATTGTTTGATTTGCCCTTTCGAGTAGCATAGCAGTCCTTTCTGGAAGGTGCCTATCCATAGGCGGTTTTTGGAGTCGATGGATAAGTCGACTACAATATTGGCGGGAGTTGCTATCTTTTCGTATGAATCGGTCACCAGTGAACGTCGGATTAGTCCCGTACCGTCTGTTCCGTAGTAAATGGATTCCTGGCTTGTGTCTTCGCAGAAGGTTAGGATATCATCATATTCCAGGGATTTGTTGCATAGTATGATTTGAGACATGGGGCTATAATAGGAAATACCGTGTTTGAAATTCCCTATGTATATGGTTCCGTCTTTGTCCCGGTAAATGGTATTCAGATTGTTGCTGGCAATGGTGTGCGGTTTCAATGGATTGTGCACCAAGTTGGTAAGCGATTTGGTCAGGGTGTTGTAAACGAACAACCCCATATGGCTGGTAAGTATCCATACGTTGCCGTCTCCCAGGTCGAGGATGCGTTGCACGCGATTGTACTGTATGTGGGTGTTATTGTTTAGGCTGATGTTCTCCCATTGCTGTGTAAAACTGTTCTTGTGCAAAAGCAGGCTGTTTTGGAAGGTGTATACCCATAGGTTTTCGTTTTGGTCTATGTAAATGTGTGGCTCATGATTCTCCAGCAAAGGTCTATAGATGGCGGGAATGGCTATTTCCTTGACTTCGGAAGTCTGCTTGCTGATACTGTATAGGGTACCGTTGGAGTACATTATATAAATGAACTGGACACCTATATAGAGGCTTGAAATCTTTTCAACTGCCAGTGGATAGGCTTTGATGGAGCTGTTGTCCATGCTTCGTATGTAAAGTTTGGAATAGTCGTAGGCCCAAAATTCATTCTTGGAGGTTTTTCCCATCCTCAGAATGTTTTTACTGGGGATTTGCAGCCCATCGAGTATGGGTTTATAGTCATTGTCGAATTTACCGGTCTTATAATTATAGATACTGTAGCCGCTGGAAGTCCTTATCCATACATTGTCGTCCGGTCCTTCGAAAATTTCGCTGATGGCATCGTCCGGCAGGTTGGAGTTGTTCTGGTAATACTGCTGGAAGGAGTAGCCGTCGTATTTGTTGAGTCCTGATTCTGTCCCCACCCAGAGGAATCCCCTATTGTCTCTGTAGATGCTTCGGATACTGTTGTTGGAGAGTCCTTCTGTTGTAGAGAGCTGCTTGAACATGACAGCCAGCGGGATTTCCGTTGAGTTACCTTGAACAGTAAGGAGAAAGGTCAGGTTGCATATAAGGAATAGGAGCAGTTGTTTCATGTATTTTCTTTATTAGAAGGATTAACAATATTGTAACTGCAAACTTAAATATAATCCTCCGAACGAGCAAGGGAAGATTTGCGTATTCGCGTGGGATGATATCCTCCGTTTGGTGAAAAATAGTATGCATTTTGTTTCCAATGATCCTATATGGGTTCTATGAAACAAAACCGGATATTAAAAGACATTTTTAAGGCATCTGTGTTTCCTTTAAGAAAAATACATTTGCAGGCAAGATCATTTAAATCCTAATAGTATGAAGAAAGAACTTTTAGCAGTGGCGATGCTGTTGTTTGCCGGCGGCAATCTGTTGGCACAGCCACATGTCAATGACGGTACCTCGTATCTGATGAACCAACCTCTGGACATGAGTACCGATTTCCGTGACTTGAGTAATACTTTGTTTTTTGCAGATCACCTGGAGTCATTCGATGCCAAGTCGGGTGAAGGGCTGGTGAACTGGAAACGCGGGCATCTGATGCCCCGTCAAGCCTTCAATACCAACGGTTCACAGCCCCGGAAAATGAGAATGCTCGATTTTCCTTTCACTGCCTATGAAAATGACCCTAACCTCAAATTCAAGATTGACTTTGTAACTCCGCGTACGGTACGTATCCGTATGCTAACGACCCCGGTGGAACCTAAACCTGCCGCTTCCATCATGTTGGCAAAGGAACCGGGCAGGGATGGAAGCTGGAAAGTTACCGAGACGAATGACAAGATTGTCTATTCCAGTGACTATGGAACCATTCAGATTAACAAGAATCCCTGGAGAATCGTCTTGAAGGATAAAGCCGGACGTATCTTGAGCCAGACTGCCGCTTTGAGTGATGCGGACTCTACGCAGGTAAAATATACACCGTTCTGTTTTGTGAAGCGGGGAAGTGACAATGCCCGCCGCATCAATCCGGTATTTACCTTGACTGCGGATGAAATGATTTTTGGTTGCGGAGAGTCTGCCACTGGGCTGAACAAGGCCGGACAGAAGGTGAACTTGTTCGTTACAGACCCACAAGGGCCTGAGACGGACCAGATGTACAAACCGATTCCTTTCTTTATGAGTAACCGGGGATATGGTATGTTTATGCATACATCCGCTCCCGTGACTTGTGATTTTGGTGCTACCTATATTGGGCTGAACAAAATGTTCATGGGTGACGAGAACCTGGATTTGTTCGTTTTCTTCGGCGAGCCGAAAGATATTCTGGACGAGTACACCGATTTGGTAGGAAAGCCGGGCATGCCCCCCTTGTGGTCTTTCGGTACGTGGATGAGCCGTATTACCTATTTCAGTGAAAAGGAAGGTTATGATGTAGCGGCCAATATCCGTAAGAACAAGTATCCGTGCGATGTTATCCATTTCGATACCGGCTGGTTTGATGTGGACTGGCAGTGTGACTATAAATTCTCCGAGAACCGTTTCCAGAATCCACAGCAGATGTTGAAGGATTTGAGGTCACAAGGTTTCCATGTATGTTTGTGGCAGTTGCCTTATTTCACTCCTAAAAATCGTTATTTCTCTGAACTGATAGAGAAAGACATGTATGTGAAAAATGGAAATGGTGAACTTCCCTACGAAGATGTGGTGCTCGATTTTTCCAATCCGGAAACCGTAAAGTGGTATCAGGACAAGCTGGCGGGATTGCTGAATATCGGTGTCAGTGCCATTAAAGTAGACTTCGGCGAGGCTGCTCCACTGAACGGTATTTACGCTTCCGGCAAGAGCGGATGGTATGAGCATAACCTCTATCCGGTGCGTTATGATATGGCAGTGTCCGAGATAACCAAGAAGTTGCACAACGAGAATATAATGTGGGCACGTGCCGCATGGGCCGGTTCCCAGCGTTATCCATTGCATTGGGGCGGTGATGCTGCAACTACGAACACGGGACTGCTGGGTACGCTTCGTGCAGGCTTGTCCTTCGGCTTGTCCGGTTTCTCCTTTTGGAGCCATGATATGGGTGGCTTTGTAAAATCCACTCCGGAGGACTTGTATTGCCGCTGGATACCGTTCGGTTTTCTTACTTCCCATACCCGCGCGCATGGGGCACCTCCGACAGAGCCGTGGTTGTACGACAGCAAGCGTGTGCAGGATGTCTTCCGCAAGAGTGCAGAGATGAAGTACCGTCTGATGCCTTATGTGTATGCTCAGGCTAAGGAATGTACAGAAAAGGGCTTACCGATGCTAAGAGCCTTGTTTGTAGAATTCCCCGATGATCCGGGAGCATGGAAAGTGGATGACGAGTATCTCTTCGGTTCGCAGATTCTGGTTGCCCCCTTGCTTGAATCCGGTATGACGGGCCGCACAGTTTACCTTCCCGAAGGAAAATGGATAGACTACCAGACAGAGAAAGTCTACGAAGGTGGATGGCACCGAATTGAAGCAGGCAGTCTGCCGATAATCATGCTGGTACGTGACGGTTCGGTACTTCCTCATCTGAAGTTGGCGCAGTCCACTGCTGAGATGGATTGGAGCAAAATGAACCTGAAGGTATACAGTGCTGACAAGAAGCAGGCGGAAGGATTGGTTTGTCTACCTGCCGACAACCGTATTCAGGTTGTGAAAGTGGATTGTGGAAAGGCCAAACCGCAACTGTTGAACCAGGTTGAAGGCACTTCCCTGAGTTTCTGAACTTAATCTTTGAAAATCTATATTGAATTCACCCCTGCCGGTATGGAAGAGAAAGGGATATAGTTACCGAAATCTGTGCCACTATGGTGGCACAGATGTGCCTTCCCAATGGCACGGCAGTGCCTCTATAGTGGCACAAAATTGTGTCGCATATCTTTTTCCCGATGTGCTTATGACCGGGGTATTTGTTAAACCTAAGTATTTAGTATTTATGAGAAATGTGATGAAGTATTTGGGTATCATGTCAGTATCGCTGGCATGTGCCGGACCTCTCTTTGCAACAAGCGTACAGCCGTTTGCAGGTGTCACTGTCGTACAGCAGAGTGTAGTTACTGTGAAGGGCCAAGTGGTGGATGAGAAAGGCGAGCCCATCATCGGTGCCAATGTCATTGTGGAAGGTACGACAAACGGTATGATTACCGATTTGGACGGTAACTTCTCCTTGCAGTGTCCCGTAGGTTCTACGCTGAAGACCAGTTACATCGGTTATCTGGCGCGAACGGTCAAAGTAACCGGGAATATGAATGCTCTGAAAATTATTTTAAAGGAGGATACCGAAACCTTGGATGAGGTAGTTGTTGTGGGCTACGGTACGATGAAGAAATCCGACCTCACCGGTTCTGTGGCTTCCGTGAATGCGGAGGAAATGATGAAGCGGAATCCGGTGAACTTGGGACAAGGTTTGCAGGGAGCTGCGGCAGGTGTATCTGTCATCCGTTCTTCCGGTGACCCGGAAGGAGGTTTCTCCATCCGTATCCGCGGTGTGGCAACCGTGAATGGCTCTGCCGACCCACTCTATGTAGTGGACGGTGTGCAGGTGGGAACTTCCATCGATTTCTTGAATCCTAATGATGTAGAGTCCATCGAAATTCTGAAGGATGCTTCGGCTACGGCAATCTATGGTACTCGCGGTGCCAATGGCGTCATTATGATTACTACCAAGAACGGTGGTAAGGGGAAGGCAAAGGTGAACTTTTCGGCCAACTATGCCCTCCAGTTCAATTCGAATAAGATTGATGTGGCTGATGCGGGCTTGTTTGCAAGTGCTGTACGTTCCGCCGTCAAGAATGACGGTATTGCCATGACCAATCTGGCATATGGCGAGGATTACATAGGCAGACTGAACAGCATTGACTGGCAGGATGAAATGTCACGCACGGCATTACAGCAGAACTATAACCTTTCTGCTTCGGGAGGCAGCGAAAATACCCAAGCCAACTTATCTCTGGGTTATTTGAACAACCAGGGTATCGTGATTGAGTCGAATTTTAAACGCTTGACGGCACGCGCTAATATCACTCACAAAGTGAAAGACTTTCTGCATGTAGGCTTGAACTTGAACTATGCACATTCGGAAAAGATGGGAGGAGGCAACCTGAGAAACTATGCACAAGCCATTCCAACCATGGATTATGTAGAGGACGGTGTTTTCTATTCCATGCCTATTGTGTTGCCCGACGGTACTTGGGGACATTACAAGAAAGAAGGCAATGGAGACGTGAACAAGGGAGCTGACAATCTGGTTGCTGCTGCCAAGACTGCCGACAGTATTAATAAATGGGACCGTATGCTTGCTAGTGCTTTCCTACAACTCGATTTGTACAAAGGGTTGACTTTCAAGACTATTGCCAGTTATAATTATTATACAAAAGGTTATAATGGCTATACAGCCTATAATGATAGAACCTTTGGAACTCAAGACCGTAAGGACTCGTTCTCGCTGAACCAGAGCCAGTCCACTTCACTCGGTCTGGAAGCGTTCTTGAACTATGACTGGTCCAATGAGCATCACCGCGTAAGTGCAATGGCCGGTTTCTCTACCAGCGATACGAACGGTGCCTGGCTGAATTCCAGTGCCAACGATTTCCCGGCAGACAACATCCGCAAAATTTCATTGACCAATGACCCATCGTCTAAGCAAACGGATGGTGGGCTGGATTTGAAGACAAGGTTCCTTTCTTACTTCGGCCGTCTGACTTATACTTTGAACGACCGCTATATTGTGACTGCAACGGTACGCCGCGACGGTTCTTCGAACTTTGGTGCCGGCAATCGTTATGGTACATTCCCTTCCGCTTCTGTAGCTTGGCGTCTTTCCGAGGAAAAGTTCATTAAGGATTTAGAACTGTTCAGTAACTTGAAGTTGCGTGCCGGATGGGGACAGACCGGTAATGCGGGCAATGGTACCAACTTGTCCATAGCACAGTTGTCTTCGGCAAATGCAATGTACTGGTTCTTTAATGGTTCGAGTGTGATTAACGGTGCCGGTATTGCCCAGCAGAAAGAAATTGATACCAACCTGAAATGGGAAACCAATGAGCAGACAAATATCGGTATTGACTTTGCCTTTATGAACAATGAGCTTTCTTTCTCTGCCGATTACTTTATCCGTGACGCAAAGGATCTGCTTCTGTATCGCCAGATTCGTCCTTCCACCGGTTTCTCCAATGTCTATACTAATGCGGGACATATCCGTAACTCAGGTTTCGAGTTTACTGCTGCGTGGAACAAGAGCTTCAGCGATTGGAATATCGGCATAAGACTGAATGGGTCTACCCTGAAGAACGAGGCTATTGAAGTCGGCGATCCGATATTCAGCAAGTCAGGTTCAGCACAAGATGGCGACAACTGGGACAACCACTCCATTACACAGAACGGCTATCCTGTAGGTTCCTACTATGGCTGGAAGGTAGAAGGCATTTTCAGAACCCAGGCCGAAATTGATGAAATGAATAGGCTGGCGGTTGAAAAGGGAGTTGAAAGTGGTGTATATCAGGACAAGACTACCCAGCCCGGCGACTATAAGTTTGTTGATTTGAATGGTGACGGGCAGATTACCGATGCCGACCGTACTGTTATAGGCAATGGATATCCCAAGTTCACTTACGGAATGAACCTTACCGCTTCCTGGAAAAACTTTGATTTCTCGATGAACTTGTACGGTGTAGCCGGTATGGATATCCTTTCTTATTCTTCGGCCCGCTTGACCTCAGTCTATGCACCCGACGGCGGTTATCAGAATGTACTGAAGGAATATATCAATAATGCATGGTCATCTTCGAATACCGGCGCCAAATATCCGCGTATCACCAAGACAGACTATAATAAGAACATGCGTGTGTCCGACGCCTACATCCAGAAGGGGGATTATCTGAAGATTTCAAATATTCAGATAGGATATACATTCCCGAAGAATGTGCTGAAACCGGTGAAAATGGAAAATGCACGCGTATTTGCCAGTGTCGACAATGTATGTACCATCTCTTCGTACAATAAGTTCGGCGATCCGGAAGTCGGTGACTCCAATGTATTGTATTCGGGATTTGACGGAGGACGTTATCCGTTCCCGATGTCGGTTACTTTCGGTCTGAGTGTACAGTTCTAATACTAACGGATAAAAAATATGATTATGAAAAACTTATATAAACTGTTGATCGGTGTGCTGGCCTTAAGCACCGTAACGTCTTGTGACGATTATTTGGAAGTGGATCATTACGATATTCTTCCGGCAGATTTCATGTTTAAAACGGAGGAGAATGTCCTTTCCGGATTGAACGGACTTTATGATACCTTTTATACGGACCAGCACGGTTCCGGTGATGACGAAACATGGGGATTCAAGCCTCAGGTATTTGCTGCCAACCATTCTACGATGGACTGTCAGGCTTCCGGTTGGGATGCGGAATGGCAGCGTCATGCCTGGAAACCCGATAAGGGTTCCCTGGAGACTGCATGGCGGATGAGTTATCGTGCAGTGGACCGTGCAAACCGTTTCCTGGCTGGCCTGGAGACGGCGGATGCCTCTATATTTGCGGACAGCAATTCCAAGACCGTTTATGAAGCGCAAGCACGTGCCATCCGCGGTTATAACTACCTTTACCTGACGAAACTTTTCGGAAGGGTACCGATGTTGCTTACCGGTGAAACCTATACTACTTCGGTAGGAAAGGCACGTCCGGAATCCGTGGATGAGACTTATGCGGCTATCGAGGAAGATTTGTCTTTTGGACGCGACCATCTGGACTGGTTACCCATGAATGGTGAATACGGACGTATAACCAAGGGGTTCTGCAAAGCTTATTTGGCCGAGCTGTATATGTTGAAGAAAGACTTTACGAAAGCCAAGACGGAACTAAAGGATATAGTGGACAGTGGAACCTATTCATTGGAGCCCTGCTTCGGTAACCTTCATGCCTGGGATACACATTGGACCAAAGAGTCCGTATTTGAGGTGATGTATCATGAACAAGGATATATGGGTTGGGGAGCCGATTCGTCTTCAGATGCCATGATGTGGTACGGATATATGTGCGCGGCACCCGAATGGGGAGGCTGGGGTTCTCTCTGTCTTTCTTGGGAGTTTGTACGTTCCTTTGAACCGGGTGACAAACGCCGCCAGTACTCTGCTGTTGCCAAAGGGGATACGCATCCCATTACCGGGCAGACTGTAGGGGTGACAAGTGGTTTTGACGGTCTTTTCCAAGGCTCCGAAAATATGCCTACTGTTTATTCCTTGAAATACTGGAGATGCAAGCCAGGTGAGAACAACAAAGTATTCAATCCTATTTCATTGACTCTGAAGCGTTATGCAGGCATCATGCTCGACTATGCAGAATGTTGTTTCGAGACAGGTGACAACGCTACCGGATGGAACATGATACGTCAGATACGTAACCGTGCTTGGGGTAATTTGGAGATGGGAGCGACGATGATTGACCTACCCGCCGACATGTTGAATACCCAGACGGTGGAAGTGCCGGATGCAGAGACCTATTATACAAGCTATAAAGCAGCCAAAGGCTATACTTCTCCGGTATGGAAGGTGGCGCTGATTATAGAGCGTCGCCATGAATTCAATGCCGAGTTCTCGCTTTACCATGATTTGTGCCGTATGGGTATGTGCAAAGAATGGTTTGCCGCCGAATATCCGAAGACAGCAGCCAACTCTTCACAAGAGGCTTGTCTGCAGACTGGTGACTCATTCCGTTTCTTTGAGCACGAGGCTTATCAGGAAATCTTCCCGATTCCGACGAATGAGATTCTGACCAACCCGCTCATCAATCAGGCTGACCAGAATCCGGGATATTGATAAATTATAAATAAACACTTAATAATAAAATATTTGTGAGTGAAATGTCAGGCACCAGTAGTTGTTGTGATAGACGTCAGCGTCTGTCGTGATGAAAGCCGGTGTCTGACATGACAAACACCAGTACTTGAGACGACGAACACCAGTCTCTGATAAACGGGGAATTATACAAGGAAAAGTTTGATGGTTTTAGAGAATAATTATGGAAAGGAAGATGTTTTATTGGATAGCACTGCTGGTTGCATATTGTCTGGCAGGTTGCCGGTCGCATTTAGGGGAGACAGATATGCAGACACGCATGCGTACAGAGATTGTCACGAATGTCAGAGACAGCGTGTTGCCGTTTTGGATGGATTATGCAGTGGCTCCCGACGGCGGTTTTTATGGAACTGTATTGCGGAATGGTACTCCGGTAGTGGATGCTTCGAGAGGAGGGGTTCTGAATGCCCGGATTCTGTGGAGTTTTTCTGCCGCATACCGTACGTTTAAGGATGAGGCTTATCTGAAGCTTGCGGATAAATCGCAACGCTACTTCATTGATACATTTATAGACAAGGAACATGGTGGGGTATATTGGCTGGTCAATCCTGACGGTGAGGTGCTGAATGCTTCCAAATATACGTATGCCATGACCTACGCCATCTATGGGCTGGCTGAACACTATCTGGCAACAGGTAACAGCGAGAGTCTGGATATGGCTGTCGGTTTATATCATACCTTGGAGGAGAAAGGCCGTGAATCGCAATATGACGGTTATGTGGAATCTTTTACTGAAGATTGGAAACAACTGGATAATTATGATAACAATGCACCCAAGACTATGAATGCGCATTTGCACGTGCTGGAGGCTTATACCCTTTTATATCAATGCTGGAAAGACGACGGACTGAGGAAACGACTCAAGTTCTGCACCGGGTTGTTTATGGACCGTATTTATGACTCTTCAAGGAGGCATTTTAATTTGTTCTTTGATAATGCATGGAACAGTCTGGTTGAGATGGACTCTTATGGGCATGATGTGGAGGCGGGATGGCTGCTTTGTGAGGCTGCCCGTGTGTTAGAAGACCGGCAACTGATGGATAGGGCGAATCGGCTTGCGCTGGATGTGACGGATGCTTGCTTGGCGGAAGGACTGAGTGACAAAGGGTATATGATGTATGAAAAGAAGGGCGGAAGAACAACCGGGCATGCCTCATGGTGGGGCCAGATTGAAACGATGATAGCTTGTGTCAATGCCTGGCAAATCAGCGGGAATGACGTTTATCTGCAATCGGCCGATACGGTTTGGACTTTCGTAAAGGACTGTATGATAGACCGGGAATACGGTGAATGGTACAGTGATTGTTTTGATGGAGAACCCAAGAAGGATACTCCCAAAGTGAGTATGTGGCGTTGCCCGTATCATACGGTACGCTTGGGAGTGGAAATACATAATCGTTTAAAATAGTATTTATGAAGAAATTTATAGCAGGTGCAGCATCACTGATGCTTTGTATGGGGCTGCACGCCCAGGATTTCAGAATCAATCCATCGGGATATTTTGAGAATGGCGGGGCCAATGTGATGGTGTTCAGTGACGTCTACCCTGAAGGACACCAGGGAGGACTGACCCTTGTTTTGAATGGAGACCGCAGGGCTGCCAATGGAGATGTGCGCTTTGAAATCTCGCAAGGGCAGTGGCAGGGATTGCCCAAGATGAGAAGCCGGGTGGTGGATGAGGCTGACAATGAAATCCGTGTCACATTGAGTTATCCGGATTCGGCCAAACATATGGCAGGCTTTAATCCGATGATTTATCCGGATTTTGTTTTTGGCTATACCATTAAGGTCAAAGGCGAGAAGGATTATCTGGTATTGACCGTTGATTTGGACCAACCGGTGCCCGAGCGGTTTGCCGGCAAGTTGGGCTTTAATCTGGAATTGGTACCTTCCACTTTGCTGGGCAAGCCGTGGATTATGGACAACCGGACGGGAGTCTTTCCCCACCAGGCGATGGGGCCCACCATGAAACAGTCTTCCAACATGGAGCATATCGGAGATTTCAACCCTGGCGGGAAAGCTGATTTGGACCAGTTGCTGTTGGATAGAAAGACTTATAACCCGATGATTGCCGATGATATCGTCTCTGCTCCTTTGGCCGCAGGGAAAAAGTTTGTACTCAATCCTCAGGATGATTTGGCAAAGATTACGATTGAAAGTGAGAAAGGAGACTTGCTGCTGTATGATGGAAGGATAAATCATAACAACGGTTGGTTTGTGCTCCGTTCGGAGTTCCCGGTAGGGACAAAGGAAGGTGCGGTGAAATGGATAATCCGTCCGACAGTCACTAAAGACTGGCGTTATGCACCGGTGGTGCAAGCCTCTCAAGTAGGTTACCATCCTGGACAGAAGAAAGTAGCTGTCATAGAGTTGGACAAACGGGATACAGACTTCAAGCAACCTGCCCTTTATCGCATTGTTGCCGATGGCAGGAAACTGGTAAAGCAGCAGGCTGCCAAGGATTGGGGAGATTTCCAACGTTACCACTATCTGCAGTTCGACTTCACGGAAGTGACGGAAGAAGGGCTCTATCAGGTGATGTACGGCGATGCTGCTTCTCCGGTGTTCCGCATTGCCAAAGATGTGTGGGACAAGGGTATCTGGCAGGCAGAGGTGGAATACTTCTTGCCGGTACAGATGTGCCACATGCGTGTGAACGAAAAATACCGTGTATGGCATGACTTCTGTCATCATGACGATGCACGTATGGCCAAAACCGATATCAACCATATAGACGGATATACTCAGGGAACCTCTACTCTTTGTAAGTACCAGCCGGGTGATTTGGTTCCAGGGCTGAATGTGGGTGGATGGCACGATGCGGGGGACTATGACTTGCGTGTGGAATCCCAGGCAGGCGAGGCCTATATACTTGCCATGGCTTGTGAGAACTTTGGTGCCTATTGGGACGAGACTTCCATAGATTTTGAAAAGAAGATAGTCGAGATTCACCAGCCGGATGGAAAGAATGACTTGTTGCAGCAGGTGGAAAACGGTGCTTTGACGATAGTGGCGGGTTGGAAGGCTCTGGGGCGTCTCTACAGAGGGATTCTGTGTCCTACCGTACGCCAGTATGCACACTTGGGTGATGCGTCGGCCCATACAGACCATGTCAGTGGGACTGCCGACGACCGCTGGGTGTTTACGGAGGACAACCCTGGTAGGGAACTTCAGGTGGCTGCCTGGCTGGCAGGTATTTCACGTGTCTTGAAGGGACATAACGATGCATTGAGAGCGGATTGTCTGGAGATAGCCCGTGAATTGTTCAGGATTACCCGCTGCGACAACAACCGGGTGCTGACAGCCAAGGTACATGCTGCCGTAGAACTTTATTTGGCGACAAAGGAAGTGGAGTACCGTGATTTCGTTTTGCAGCAGCAGGATTTCATCTGCAAGAATATCCGTCAGACGGGTTGGTTCATCGGACGTTTCGACAAAGCTGTGGGAAATGCACGTTTCAGCAAGGCTGTTCGCAAAGCACTGCCGGAGTTGCAGGCTATGTATCAGGAGTATAGCAGTAAAACTCCGTATGGAGTGCCGCATGACAGAGGTAACCGTTCTTCCGGTTCATGGGAACCCCAGCATCTGGGCTACAATTACTGTTACCTGCATGCTGCCTATCCTGACTTGTTTGCACCGGACTATATTTTCAATGCTGTCCAATACCTGCTCGGTATGCATCCGGGATGTAATCAGGCAGCGTTTGTAACGGGAGTCGGTGCCGAAACGATGAAAGCTGCCTATGGTGTCAACCGTGCCGACTGGTCTTATATTCCGGGTGGAGTGTCTCCGGGTACAAATCTGATTCGTCCCGACTTGCCCGAATTACTTCATTTCCCGTTCTTATGGCAGGAAGGTGAATACTGTTTGGGCGGACATGCTACGTGGTTTATGTATATGGTATTGGCATCTCAGAAAATATTGAATGGTAATGAACAGTAAAATAAAGGTAGATAAGTTTGTAATTGTAGCTTTTCTGCTCTGCATGGTCTGCACTATGGCCATGCAGGCAAAAGCTTATGACAATTTTAAGGTATCGGTCTATGTACGTGCCTACGAGGTAGACAAGATGAAGGACATCCATTGGCTGGATTCGACTTGGAATGTGATTTCACAACAGTTGGAAGTGGACAAGATTTATCTGGAAACACATCGTGATTTACTGATTGTGGATGACGCCACCCTGGAGCAAGCTAAGAAATTTTTCCATGACCGGGGAATAGAGACTGCCGGAGGAATTACCTACACCATCAACGAGGCAAACAGTTTCGAGACGTTCTGCTATTCCAATCCCGAGCATCGTGAGATGGTGCGAAAGATTGCAGAACATACGGCAAAGCACTTTGACGAGTTTATTCTGGATGACTTTTTCTTCACCAGTTGCAAGTCGGACATAGAGATAAAAGCCAAAGGTGCGCAGAGCTGGACGGAATACCGTTTGAAGCTGATGACTGAAGCCGGGCGCGACCTTGTGCTGAAACCTGCCAAGAAGGTGAATCCTCGTGTAAAGGTAATCATCAAGTATCCCAACTGGTACGACCATTTCCAAGGTTTGGGCTTTAATCTGGAGGAAGGTCCCCAACTCTTTGACGGTGTCTGGACGGGTACCGAAACAAGGGACCCTGCCGGCAACCAGCATCTGCAGAATTATCTAAGCTATAATATTATCCGCTATTTCGATAATCTGCGTCCGGGCTACAACGGTGGAGGATGGGTGGACTCCGGTGGACTGAATCTAGGCATGGACCGCTATGCTGAGCAGCTGCATCTGACCATGCTTGCCAAGGCTCCCGAAATCATTCTCTTTGCCTATAACCAGCTTCTGGGCGTGAAGTTGTCTCCCAGGTTCCGTACCCCTTGGCAGGGCATGGGCACCAGCTTTAATTATGATGAGATGACTGCCCCTATCCGGCAGAAGGACGGAACTTCCATAGAGCCTACCACCATGGCACGCATTGCGGATGTTGTATTGAAACAGACTGATAAACTGATAGGTAAGTTGGGTAACCCCATTGGCATCAAGTCCTACAAGCCTTTTCATGTGGCGGGTGATGATTTCTTGCAGAATTATCTGGGCATGATAGGTTTGCCGATGGATATACGTCCCGTTTTTCCGAAAGACCAACAAGTGGTGCTGCTGACTGCCCAGGCGGCTCAAGCTCCGGAGCTCATGACCGACATTAGGAAGCAATTGCAAAGCGGACGGGATGTGGTGATTACAAGCGGCTTGCTGAAAGCCATTCCTGAAAAAATTGCCGAAATAGTAGAGTTGCGTTGTACCGATTTGAAAGCTCTTGTCAATGATTTTGGCCGATACGGACAAGCCGGACGCGATTTATTGATACCGCAGGTTCAGTATTATACGAATGATGCTTGGGAAGTAGTCAGTGCGGGCCGTCCGTTGACGGGAGGAGTATCGGGGTATCCTATTTTGTTGAGAGCTCCCTATGCCGCCGGCAATCTATATGTATTGACCATTCCCGATGATATGGGAAATTTATATGATTTCCCGGCAAAAGCCTTGAATGAGATTCGCCGCATTATGAGTAAGGATATGGATGTCTATCTGGAGGCTCCCTCCAAAGTCGGATTGTTTGTGTATGACAATAAAACACTGGTGGTGGAGAACTTCAATGATGAACCGGTGGAAGTGCGTATTGTTACCGATGATGAGGTGACGAAGTTGGAAAATCTGGAGAATGGGGATATTCTGGCTCCCCTTCCTGCCGAACCCGTACAGAGCAGGCGTCCGGTGACACCAAAGAACTCTTTCCGTTTGTCATTACTGCCCCATTCGTATAAGGCTTTCCAATATAAATGACGGGTAAGAAGATTGTCGGATAGTTATTCGGAAGGGTAACGGGAGGTCGGTTCTACAATGGGCCGGCCTCCTTTGCTTCCAGTCATCCGTGAGAATGCTTGTGTTCTTTCAATATCCTGTGCGGCAGTGTCCCGTGCCCCAGCAACTCTATCGGGCAGTTGAAGTTGCGTTCCAGCCATTCTTCCGTAACGCCGGTATCGGGATGGTAGTCCAGGGTTTCGTTGACGCAGGCAATGGACTTGACTTGCTGCAACACCGTGCCGATGTCGTGGCTGACGAGAATAATGGCGCAATCCTTGTTTATCTCTGCCAGCAGTTCGTAGAGGCGGGCTTCGAAATGCTTGTCGATGTATGTGCTGGGTTCGTCGAGAATCACCACCTGCGGGTCGGAGATGATGGCACGGCCCAGGAGGGCACGTTGCAACTGTCCGCCGCTCAAAGCGCCGATGGCACGCTGCTCCATGCCTTCCAGCCCCATGCGGGCTATCACGGCAGAGGCTTTCTCGCGGTGCCGGGCGGTGAAGCGTGAAGCCAGCGGCTTCTTGCTGCTGAGTCCTGAAAGGATGACCTCCTCTACGGTGATGGGAAATTTCCGGTCGATGCTGCTGTACTGGGGCAAGTAACCCATAGATAATTGACAATTGACAGTTGATGATTGACAATTGGCAATTTCGGAGGGGGATGGGGGGCAGGGGTGATATAGAATTTCCCCGGCGGTGGGTTTCAGCAGTCCCAGTATACATTTGATAAGGGTAGTCTTTCCACCACCGTTGGGACCGATGATGCCCAGAAAATCACGTTCGTAGATAATCAGGTTTATATCATGCAGTACGGTCCGGTTATCGTATCCGGCGCTGAGGTTCTTTATCTCTATAATGGGGGATGCAGGCATAGCTTCTTCTTCGTTAAATGGACAGAATCATCGTTTACTCTTTTACAAGCGCTCTGGCGGTATTCATCATCTCCTCCTCCCAGTCGTATGAGAGGGGATTGATAGCCACCACCCGGGTTCCGGTCTGCTGGGCGATAAGGTCGGCATTGCGGCGGTCGAATTCCGGCTGTACAAAGATGATGCGTACCTTCTCCTTCTTGCAGGAGTTTATCAGGTTCTTCAGATGGGTGGGAGAGGGTTCCTTTCCACCGGCTTCGATAGGAATCTGGTGCAGGTTGTAGTCGCGGGCAAAGTAGGAAAGTGCCGGATGATAAATCATGAAGGCACGGTCGGCATTCGGACTGGAAAGCATCTGGCAGATGAGGCTGTCCGTATGCTCTATCCGCCGGATGAGTGCGTTGTAACGTTCCATGTAGGCGTTTTCATTGGCTTTGTCTATGGTGCAGAGTGCATTCAGAATGTTCCCGGCAATGATTTGGGCGTTGATGGTGGAGTTCCAGATGTGGGGTTCCACACCACCGGCGTGCGTATGGCCTTCGTGTACATGTCCGTCTTTATGGTGATGCGCATGGGTCTCGTCCAGAATAAGTTCCACATTCTCGGACATGTCGAAGAATTGCAGGTGGGGAGCATTGTCCGTCAGTTTTTCCGTCCATGTCTGTTCGAAACCGATGTAGCCGATGCGGAAATAGGCCTTACTTTGCGCGAGGTCGACGAGCTGCTGGGGCGTGGGGTCGTAGGTTTCCGGACTTGAACCTTTGGGCACCATGCTGACGACGGTGAATTCATCGCCGGCAATGGCTTCGGTGAAATACCGCAGCGGCTCGATGGTGACGGTAATCACGGGTTTATCGTCATTCTTCTTGTTCTGTTGGCCTCCTTGCTTGCACGAGAAGAGCAAGGTGGCTATGAGGAGTAAAAAACAAAACTTTTTCATTTACAATTTACTATTTACAATTTACAATTTGGCTGCGCTGTGGCAGGGGGCATCAACTATTCATTATCAACTATTCCTTATCCATTATCACTTCCTCTTTCCTTCCCCTCAGTATCTCCCGTTTCCCTCCGGGGGGACCTGGGAGACGCTCTACCTTGAATCCTATGGCTTGCAGCATGCGACGTACTACTCCTTTGGCGCAGTAGGTGGTCAGCACGCCATCAGTGCTCATGGTGGCATGGATATTCCGGAAGACTTTTTCCTCCCACATTCCCGGTTGCTTTTCGGGTGCAAAGGCATCGAAGTAGACAACATCAAACGGAGATTTATTAATCATTAACAAACTGTCAATGTTTATTGTTTCGACATCTGCCTGCACTTTTCTCAGTGTGAAATAAGGAGTTATGGCAACTTCTTCTTCCCACGCAGCCCGATGCAGTTCCTCGAACAGAGGATTGTCGCTATATTTTAGCGCATCCACCTCCGGCCATGCAAGCGGATAGAGTTCAATACCGATATAGTGCACAGGTCTCTTTTCCTTTTCGGCAGTTTCCAGTGTAAGCAGGGCATTCAGTCCGGTGCCGAAACCGATTTCAAGGATATGCGGGCGGGCAGTAGCGGATGCTTTCAGTCCCATGTCGATGAAGATGTGCTGTGACTCTGTACGTGCCCCCTTTACCGAATGATAATGTTCATTCAGTTCCGGTACAAACAGTGTCACACTTCCGTCTTCCGTCTTCTCTATGATTCGTTGCATCACTTCTGCTTTTGTTGAATGTTTTTATTTAGTTTAATTCTCTGTGATTCAGCGTGTTGTTGCGCCTATATATCCAGCGTGCTGCATCTATACATCCAGCACGTTGCATCTATACATCCAACGCGTTGTATCTATACATCTATTGCTCAAACTCACTACATGTCAATAATTCATCATCGAAATGGCTCCTTGCAGTGCCCACAGCATAGCTATGTAGCGCACCAGTTTCCCTGCAAACATGGACGTGGTGGTCAGCATCAGATTACTGCGCATGAAGCCCAGTGCAATGGCTATGGCCTCTCCCACAAAAGGCAGAAAGGCGAAGAAAGCCATCAGTGCCCCTTTCCCTTGGAGGAAATGCTGCATCCGTTCTATCTTTTCCCTTTTTACCTTGAAATATTTCTCAATCCAGTCTATACGTCCCAGACGTCCCATGTAGTAGCACGTCATGCCTCCCAGCGTATTTCCCAAGGTGGCGGAGAGTACGCACAGTGCCGGGCTCAGACCGACCTTGACCAGTGCTACCATCACTATCTCGGAACTGAACGGAATGATGCTTCCTGCCAATAGGGCAGAGATGAACAGACCGACATATCCCCAGTCAATCAGCAGCTGTACGAGTGTATCTACAAAAGCGTCCATATATTGAATCCTAATAGAATGAATAATCCGATAAATGCACAAATGAAGAATATATTGGAACTGCGGCTATTTGTCAGTACAAACAAGTGTCCCGCCAGGATGCTGACACCGATGAGCAGGAAGGACATCAAGTGGACACTCAATGCCGGTTGCAGTCCGATATAGACAAAGATGCAGAAATTCAGCAGGATGAGGAAGTGTAGATAGCTCCGGGTGCGTATCTTGTCTTCATAGCCGGCAATGAGACAGTGTGCCGCGCTGACGATGAACAGAACAAGGAGATACCCAAGGGTGGCGAGTTTCCACGGCTGATAGTCGAACCGGATGGGAGCGAAGGTCACCAGCTCGCGGAAGGGCTGGCAGAAGAGTTCCATTTGCCCGTAGTAGAGGGCGTGTCCCAGCAACAGCCAGTAGGGTACGCTCCATCCTACCAAGGAAGCAAAGAAACTTTTGGGTTGGAGAGACTGGAAGTTGTAGGCGCCTATCCAGAAGATAGGGACAAACAGCATGAGCTGCGGAAAAAGCAGGCTGCCCAGTCCGATGAAGACAAAGGCGTGGAAGAGACTGCCCGTGGGCCGTGCCTGCTGGTAGCTCCTGAAGAGGAAAAACAGTGCCACCAGGAAGGAGGCGGATGCCAAGTCTCCCGCATACAGCATGTGCAGGCTGGGGCAGACGGATATCAGCAGGAAGTAGACAGAAGTCTGTACCGATGCCCGCATCCGGATGATGGCGAACGTATTGTTGAGCTGTATCAGGAAATACCCGATGACGGCATACAGAATAAAGCTGAAGAGACGGTTTGCCCAGGTGGGGATGCAGAAGTCGCAGAATGTTTCCCAAAGGGAATATCCGCTTTGCTGTGTCTCCGTCTCGGGCAACAGAACGGCAGTCAGTATCCAGCAGGATACTGAAATCAAGATAGCGGCGGGTAGTGTGAACCGCCCTGCCGTTATCCGGTTCTGGAATCTCTTCGTTCTCATTTATAAATCAAATCCTATATCTCTTCTGAAATATTTCTTCTCGAAGTCTATCATGTCGGCCACGCGGTAGCTTTTCTGCAAGGCTTCTTCCTTCGTTTCACCATAGGAGCAGACGGCGATGACACGGCCACCGGCGGTTACGGTCTGTCCGTCCTTGGTGGCTGTTCCGGCATGGAAGAGGATGCTGTCTGTTTCGGCAGCCTTCTCGAATCCGGTCATCACCTTGCCCTTTTCGTAGGCTTCCGGATATCCTCCGCTCACCAGCATGACGCAAGCGGCTGTGCGTGGGTCGAATTCCAGTGTACGCTGGTCGAGGTCGCCCTGGGCAACGCCTTCGAGTAGGTCTACCAGGTCGCTCTTGATGCGCAGCATCACACTTTCGGTTTCGGGGTCGCCCATGCGGACGTTGTATTCGATGACCATCGGTTCGCCCTTCACGTTGATAAGTCCCAGGAAGATGAAGCCTTGATAGCCGATCTCTTCTTCCAGCAGACCGTTTACGGTAGGTTCGATGATGCGGGTGCGTACTTTTTCCATAAATGTTTCGTCGGCAAAAGGTACGGGAGTAACACTGCCCATACCGCCGGTGTTGAGGCCTTTGTCGCCTTCGCCGATACGCTTGTAATCTTTGGCTACGGGCAATACCTTATAGTGGCGGCCGTCTGTCATCACGAATACGGAACACTCGATGCCGCTGAGGAACTCTTCAATGACTACCGTGGCGCTGGCATCGCCGAACATGCCGCCCAGCATTTCCTTCAGCTCTTTCTGAGCTTCTTCCTGTGTGGGGAGAATCAGCACGCCCTTGCCTGCACACAGTCCGTCGGCCTTCAGTACGTAAGGCGCTTCGAGGGAAGCGAGGAAGTCGAGCCCCTCCTGCAAGTTGTCGGCGGTGATGCTCTTGTAGCGGGCAGTGGGGATGTTGTGGCGCATCATGAAGCCTTTGGCAAATTCCTTGCTACCTTCCAGTGTGGCACCTTTGGCGGTGGGGCCGATGATGTCGATATGGCAAGTGGCAGGGTCTTCCTTGAAACTGTCGAAGATGCCTTGTACCAGCGGGTCTTCTGGGCCCACAACAATCATGTCGATTTCTTTCTCAAGGGCAAAAGCCTTGAGTGCGGGAAAGTCTGTCGCCTTCAGGTTCACATTCTCGCCTGCTTCGCTTGTACCTGCATTGCCGGGAGCAATATATAGTTTCTCTACTTTCGGGCTTTGGGCAATCTTCCATGCCAGAGCGTGTTCGCGGCCACCGGAGCCTAATAATAATATTTTCATGGGTTCATTTACAATTTATAATGTACAATTTGTCTGTGCTGTGGGACATCAGGTAAGTTGTACAGATTGTTATACTTAATGATTTATTCTCTCTTTTATTCTCTTCTTTCTTCTACCATCTACTCCCTATTTGCACGCCCGCACTGCATAGCAAATTGTACATTGTATATGGTACATTGTACATTAAAGATATTCTTCAAAATATCTTGTTATCTTCTCGTGCAGATGCACACGGTCGCGTCCCAGGACGTTGTGCTTGTGCGTGGGATAGATAAACAAATCGGGATAGGTACGGGCATCCACGCACGCCTTCATGAATGAAAGGGTGTGCTGCGGCACGCAGGTGTCGTCGTGGTCGTCGTGTATGATGAGCAGGTGTCCTTTCAAGTTACCGGCAAGGTTTTTCAGGTTCGTCTGCTTGTAGCCTTCCGGGTTCGTCTGCGGAGTGTCCATATAACGTTCACCGTACATTATCTCATAGTATGCCCAGTCGATGACGGGTCCGCCGGCAACACCTACCTTGAAAATTTCGGGATAGCGCAGCATCAGCGCCGTAGTCATGTGTCCTCCGAAGCTCCAGCCGTGCACTCCGATACGCTCTCCGTCCACATAAGGCTGGCTTTTCAGGAATTCTACGCCCTTCACCTGGTCTTTGCCCTCTTCGATGCCCAGCTGGCGGAAGGTGGCGTTTTCAAACTCCAGTCCACGATTGCTGCTGCCACGGTTGTCGAGGCTGAATAGGATATAGCCTTTGTTTGCCATGTAGATGTCCCAGCCGCGGGCATCGTTCATCCAGCCGTTCGTTATCATCTGGGCGTGCGGGCCGCCGTATACGTAGACGATGGCAGGATACTTCTTTGCCGGGTCGAAGTCGGCAGGCTTTATCAGGCGGTAGTACAAGTCTGTCTTGCCGTCTGCGGCTTTGATGGTGCCTACTTCTATGCTGGGCATTTCAAAGCCTTCGTAGGGGTTCTTGGCTGTCAGCAGTGTGTGTTCCCGTTGTTTCTTCGGGTTGGTGGACATCAGTTTTATGATACGGGGGCAAGTGGGCGAAGAGGCATTGTCGATGAGGTAAGTTCCCATGAAGCCGGAGATTTGTGCCGAGTGCACGCCGGTTGGGTCTCCTATCAGGCTGCGTTTGCCATTCTTCAGGTTGACAGCGTAAAGGTTGCTCTGCAAAGGAGAGATTTCCGTACTCTTGATAATGAGCTCTTTCGTGTTCCGGTTAAAACCTACGATGTCTTGTACAAGCCAGGGGCCGGAGGTGAGTTGCTTCAGCAGTTCCCCTTCCGTATTGTATAGGTACAGATGGTTGAAGCCGTCACGCTGGCTTTGATAGATGAACTTGTGGCTGTCCCATGGCAGGAATAGAATGGGAGATTGCGGCTCCACATATTTGGGATGTCTCTCTTCGATGAGCACTTGTTGCAGCTTTCCGCTTTCAGCATCGTATCGGCACAGTTTGGAGTGGTTTTGGTCTCGGTTTAGCTCTATCAGATAGAGGCTTTTGCCATCCGGTGCCCAGGTGATGTTGGTGAAGTAGCGGTCTTTTGGGTCGCCCATGTCCAGGTAGATGGTCTTTTGAGTAGCCGGATTGTAAATGCCTACCTTTACCTGATGGCTGAGCATGCCGGCCATAGGGTAGCGTATTTTATCCACCAGCGCTATTCTTGCCGTGATGTCAACCAATGGATAGGGGGTGACCATGCTTTCGTTCATTCGATAGAAAGCCAGCAGGTCTCCAGCAGGATTCCAGAAAGTGCCTTTTGAAATGCCGAATTCATTGCGGTGCACACTTTGTCCGCAGACGATACCTTCCGGTTCGTTGGTGACTTTCAGGGTTTGCCCGTCACTGGTCATCACATAGAGATTATTGCCGATAGTATAAGCCAAATGGCGGCTTACCTCGTTCCAATCCTCATTTGCGGCTTGGGCGGGGCAAGGCTGGCTCCAGATGACTTTTTTCTTCTTCCAGTCGACGAGGGCACGGTACTTGCCGGTGTTCAGCAGCAGGAGTGGGTCTATTTGGACTTGAATACCCTGATTGACGCCTCGGGGTACGTTGACAGCCTTTGCAGCATGAAAGTGACGCAGTTTTCCAAGTCCTTTTTCTTCCAGCAGCGCGTTGGCTTCTTCCAATGTGATGGCAGTGAATTTCTCTCCGGGCTTGGCACCTAATCCTTTGACAGCCCATGTACCTTCTATATTGTCGATGCCAAGTTCCAGACAAGCGGCATCGCCCCACCACTGGTACCACTTGTTTTCGGCAGTATGGTAGGTTTCACCTCCGGGAATAAGGTCTTCCAGGGTCGGCTTTTTCAGTTCTTGTGCCATGACGTTTGTTGTAAACAGAGCAGGCACTGCCATCAGCAGTGCAAGAATGCTCTTACTTATTTTCTTTGCATTCATTCTCCTTGTCATTGTTCGTGTTATTCTTCTTCCTTCTTTCCCGCCTCTCTTCTTTTTCTTTCCGGGTAAGACTCACCCGACTTTGTTCTGCGTTCTCCACCGAATTCGCGTCTTTCCCTCGGTCTGAATTCCCGTTTTTCCCCGTCTTTGAACTCTCTTCTTTCACGCGGACGGAATTCTCGCTTTTCGCCGTCCTTGAATTCTCTTGGTCTGCGTTCACCGTTGAATTCGCGTCTTTCGCTACCAAATTCACGTCTTTCTCCACTGAATCGGGGACGGAATTCGCGTCTTTCTCCGGGTTTGAACTCTTTCCTTTCTCCTGAAGCCGGACGAAATTCTTTGCGCTCCTTGCTCAACTCCTCGCCTTCGGCACGGAATTCCTTGTACTTTCCGTCGAAGATTTCGTACTGGCGGAATTCACATTCCAGTGCACCGTTGAATAAAGGTATCTTGGAGGTGGCTTTTAGCCCGATTTGGTCGAAGCACTCTTCGCGGTAAGATAGAACCCATGCAGTGTTGCCCGTAAAGGCGTGTTTCAGACGCTCGCCAATCATGGAGTAAAGTCCCAGCAGGTCGTTGGTAGAGATACGCTCCCCATAGGGTGGGTTGGTGATGATGATGGATTTCTCCGCAGGTTGCTCGAATTGCTGGAAGGGTTGCAGCTTCAATACTACATCCTTGCTTACGCCGGCAGCCTTTATATTGTGTGTGGCAATTTCGTTTGCCTTCGGGTTGTTGTCGTAACCGTAAATCTTATGTGTGAATTCGCGTTCCTGACTGTCGTCATTGTATATCGTGTCGAACAACTCTTGGTCAAAATCCACCCACTTCTCGAAAGCGAACTCCTTGCGGAATACGCCCGGAGCGATGTTGCGTGCAATCAGCGCCGCTTCGATGGGAATGGTTCCCGAACCACACATCGGGTCTATCATGTCGCATTCGCCACGCCAGCCAGTCATCAATATCATGCCGGCGGCCAGCACCTCGTTCAGCGGGGCCTCTACTGCTTCCTGGCGATAACCGCGGCGGTGCAGCGATTCGCCGCTGGAGTCGAGAGACAGCGTACATTTGGTTTCGGCAATGTGTATGTTCAGCAGCACGTCCGGTTTGTTGACACGCACGCCGGGACGTTCGCCGGTCTTCTCGCGGAAATAGTCCACGATGGCATCCTTCACCTTGTAGGAAACGAACTTGGAATGACGGAACTCTTCACTGAATACAACCGCGTCCACGGCAAAGGTCTTGTCCGTATCCAGATAGTCTTCCCATCGGATGGCTTTAATCTGTTCGTAAACCTCGTCGGCATCCTTGGCTGTGAAGTGTTTGATGGGTTTCAGTATCCGGATGGCTGTACGCAGGCAGAAGTTGGCTTTGTACATCATTTCCTTATCACCACTGAAAGATACCATGCGGCGGCCTATTTCTATTTCGTTGGCGCCCAGTGCAGTCAGCTCTTGTGCCAGTACCTCTTCCAGTCCTTGGAAGGTTTTGGCAATCATTTCAAAAGATTGTTCGCTCATCTATTTATTTACTATTTTACTGTTTTTATTCTATTGTTTATCAGTAATTTGCCTCCCGTTTGTTAGGCACTGGCGTCTGTTGGCTCAGACACCGGTGTTTGTTGTGTTGGACACTTGTGTCTGACGTGACAGACACAAGTGCCTGACAAATGCAGCAATATTGCCTTTTAAACGAGGTTTGAGGCTTCTCATTTCTTCGCCTTTGTCTGTACAATTCTCGCTCCTGCCGGAACATCCTCCGTCACCCAGATATTGCCGCCCACAGTGGCTCCTTGTCCGATGGTGATGCGTCCCAATATGGTGGCGTTGGAATAGACTATCACATTGTCTTCCAGAATGGGATGGCGGGGAATACCCTTGATGGGCTTGCCGTCTTCGTCCAGCGGGAAGCTCTTGGCACCGAGGGTCACACCCTGGTACAGCTTTACGTTGTTGCCGATGATGCAGGTCTCGCCGATTACCACACCCGTACCATGGTCGATGGTAAAATAACCGCCTATTTCCGCTCCCGGATGGATATCGATTCCTGTTTCACTATGCGCCATCTCGGTGATGATGCGGGGAATGAGGGGGACACCCAACTTGAGCAGTTCGTGTGCAATGCGGTAGTTGCTGATGGCTCGGATGGCCGGATAACAGCTGATGACTTCGCCGAACGACTGTGCGGCGGGGTCACCATTGTAGGCAGCCTCCACATCTGTGGCAAGCACCCGTCTCATGGCCGGCAGGTTGCTGATGAATTTGGCAGCCAATAAAGCGGCTTCTTCCCGTTGGAGCTCGGTACAACAATTGCATTCGCCATCGCCTGCAAAGCAGAGTCCGGCAAGGATTTGTTCGGTCAGCAGGTCGAACAAGCGCTCCACGTTGACGCCGATATGGTAAGTCACCGTGCGGCTGTTGACCGTGGAATTTCCGAAATATCCGGGGAAGATGATGGCCCGCGCCAGTTCGATGATGTCGCGCAGCGCTTTTGCCGAAGGCAGCGGATTGCCGTCCGTATGCTGGTGAAACAGTCCCTTGTATGATTCGCTTTCCGATAGCTCATCGACTGCTTGTGTCAAAATGTGGGTAAAGTTGAGTGGACTCATTATGATATCCTTAAGTTTAAAAGTGGAGGCAAAGATAGGAAATACTCGTCAAATATCCTACATATCCCTCATTTATAGTACATATTTACCATATTTGTGGTATTTCCCACGAACCGATTTTGCGCTACTTTTGTCTTGTAAGAAATAACGTACCTCATTCCACTCCGGATTGTTAGTCTTTTCCCTTAGGGGGAATGAGGGTTTTTAAAACAGTTGGATTATGAAGAAGATAGCAGAACGCCTTACCGACCTGGTAGGCAACACTCCCTTGTTGGAGTTGAATAATTATAACAAGAATAAAAGTTTGAAAGCCCGTGTTATCGCCAAATTGGAATATTTTAACCCTGCCGGTAGCGTGAAGGACCGCGTGGCGCTTGCCATGATAGAAGATGCCGAGGCAAAAGGGCTGTTGAAGCCCGGTGCCACCCTCATCGAACCTACCAGTGGTAATACGGGCATAGGGCTGGCTTTTGTAGCCGCCGCCAAAGGTTACAAGCTGATACTGACGATGCCCGACACAATGAGTCTGGAGCGCCGCAACCTCTTGAAAGCTCTCGGTGCAGAACTGGTGCTGACCCCGGGTGCCGACGGTATGAAAGGCGCCATAGCCCGTGCCGAAGAACTGAAGGCCGCCAACCCCGGTTCGCTGATTTTGCAGCAATTCGATAATCCTGCCAATCCGGCAATGCACGAGCGTATTACGGGACAGGAAATCTGGCGTGATACGGACGGTCGGGTCGATGTTTTCGTGGCAGGTGTAGGTACGGGAGGCACGGTGAGCGGAGTGGGCGCAGCCTTGAAAGCCAATAACCCGAAGGTAAGGATTGTGGCTGTGGAGCCCGAAGATTCTCCTGTACTTTCCGGCGGAAAGCCCGGTCCCCATAAAATACAAGGTATCGGTGCGGGATTTGTGCCGAAGAACTATAACAGTGCCGTGATAGACGAAGTGCTGCAGGTATCCAATGATGATGCCATCCGTACGGGTCGCGAACTGGCGAAGTATGAGGGATTGCTGGTCGGCATCTCTTCGGGGGCTGCCGTTGCTGCGGCTGCCCGCCTGGCAAGGTTGCCCGAAAATGAGGGCAAGACGATTGTCGCGCTGCTGCCCGATACGGGAGAACGGTATCTTTCGACGCTGTTGTATGCGTTTGAGGAATACCCATTGTAAGAGCAAACATTTCTGCCGGTTATCCGCTCCATCAATGTGGAGCAGGTAGCTGGCAGATGGTATTTATAGTTCGCTTGGTCTTAACCCGAACGACCGGCAGCTCATTTTCTCTACTTTCACTTCCCATATCTTGACATTGCGTACGGCAGGTTCGGCATATTTGCATTCATTCTCCGTGTATTGCTTCATCAGCATGTCGAGTACGCGTCGCTTCTCTTCCATGTCTTCCACGAAGTGTACTTTTCCATGGCAGATGACACTGCGCGACTTCATGCTATAGCTGCATGCCACTTGCCGGTGCATATAGACCAGTTCGTGTCCTTCGCAGAAGGTGATGCAAACTTGCGGGTGCTTTGTTATCATCTCCACTTTACTACCTTCCGGGCCGGAATGCAAGTATATCACTCCGTCTTGATAGGCAAAGTTCATGGGAACCACATATGGGTTTCCTTCAAGGTCTGTGATGCCCACTATGCAATATGGACATTTGCGGATAATTTCCTCAATCTGTGTAGGGTCCGTAATAGTAATCGTCTTCATCGTGCAGGTCTCATCTCCGGTCTCTCTCTGAAAGAAAGGGATCGGGGATGATTTTAAATTATAGGGTTATTCTATACCAGTGCAAAATCCAGTTGTTTCTTCTCCAGATTGGCGCGTGCCACTTTGACGGTGATGGCGTCTCCCAGGCTGTATATCCGGTTTTTACGGCGCCCGCGTAGGCAGTAGTTCTTTTCGTCGAATTCGTAATAGTCATCGTCGAGGTCACGGATGGGAATCATGCCTTCGCATTTGTTTTCGTTCAGCTCCACGTAGAGGCCCCATTCCGTTACACCGGAGATGACACCGTCGAAGGTCTGTCCCAGGCGTTCGGTCATGAACTCTACTTGCTTGTACTTGATGGAGGCGCGTTCCGCGTTGGAGGCTATCTGCTCCATGTTGCTGCTGTGCTCGCAGAGGGCTTCGTATTTCTGTTCGGACACGGTGCGGCCTCCCTGGTCCAAGTACTTGGTGAGCAGACGGTGCACCATCATATCCGGATAGCGGCGGATGGGCGAGGTGAAATGGGTATAGTAATCGAAAGCCAGACCATAGTGCCCCACGTTATGTACGGAGTAGCGTGCCTTCTGCATGGCGCGGATGGAGACGGTTTCAATCAAGTTCTCCTCCTTCTTGCCCTGGATGTCGTCCAACAGGTGGTTGATAGACTTGGAGATGTCGGTCTTTGTACCGCTGGTACGCAGCTTGTAGCCGAAACGGGCAATGAACTGTGCCAGATTGTCCAGCTTTTCCGGGTCGGGGAGGTCATGGATACGGTAAGGCAGCACTTTGGCTTTCTTGCCTTTGGGCACACGGCCTATCTTTTCGGCTACGGTACGGTTGGCAAGCAGCATGAACTCCTCTATCAGCTTGTTGGCATCTTTCGACTCCTTGAAGTAGACGCTGACGGGTTTGCCCTTCTCGTCAATTTCGAACTTCACTTCGTAGCGGTCGAAGTTGATGGCTCCTGCCTTAAAGCGGTTCTCACGCAATATTTTGGCAAGCTTATCCAGTTGGAGCACCTCTTCCTTGAAGTCTCCTTTGCCGGTTTCGATAATCTCCTGGGCTTCTTCGTAGGTGAAGCGGCGGTCGCTTTTGATGACGGTATGCACTACGCGCGAGTTCTTCACTTCTCCCTTTTCCGTCATTTCGAAGATGACGGAATAGGCCAACTTCTCTTCGTCGGGGCGGAGTGAACAGATGAAATTACACAACCGTTCGGGGAGCATCGGGATGGTGCGGTCTACGAGGTAGACGGATGTGGCACGCTTCTCGGCTTCCTTGTCTATGATGCCGCCCTCTTTCACGTAATGGGTCACGTCGGCGATATGTACGCCCACTTCCCAAAGTCCCTCTTTCAGTTTGCGGATGGAGAGGGCGTCGTCGAAGTCCTTGGCATCTTTGGGGTCGATGGTGAAGGTGGTTACGCCCCGGAAGTCCTCGCGTCGGGCTATTTCCTCGGCGGAGATTTCGGCGGGTATCTTGTCAGCGGCTTTCTCTACGGCGGCTGGATAGACATAAGGCAGCCCGAATTCCGCGAGGATGGCATGCATCTCGGTGGTGTTGTCTCCGGCGCGTCCCAGGATGTCGATTACCTGACCGATGGGGTTTTTGGCTTTGTCGGGCCATTCCACCACTTTTACGATGGCTTTGTCGCCCGTTTTGCCGCCTTTCAGTTTCTCTTTGGGGATGAAGATGTCGTTGGCAAGCGTACGGTTTTCCGTTACAAGGAAAGCGTATGACTTGGCAACTTCCAGGGTACCCACGAAGGTGTCGTTGGCACGTTCCAGTATCTCGATGACTTCTCCTTCGGCTTCGCGTCCGCGGCGCTTGGCATAGAAGGCGATACGCACTTTATCATTGTTCATGGCATGTGCCGAGTTGCGTTCGGCTATGAATATCGGTTCACCTCCATCTTCAGGGATGAAGGAGTTCTTGCCATTGCTTTTGCGCTGGAAGGTTCCGGTCATTTCCACACCGTGGTTGTTCAGCTTGTACTTGTGTTTGTCCACTTCTGTGATATAGTCGTCCATTGACAGTTCGGACAAGATATCCATACACAGCATCTTCAGCGGATGTGTGGTGAGGTGAAGTTGTTCAAAGATGTATTTCAAGGATAATACTTCGTCTTGCTTTGTGTGGAAGAATTCAAGCAACACTTTGACGAGTTCTTTCTTCTTCATGCGTTTGCCGGCTTTCTTTTCTTTCTTTTTGGCCATAATGATAATGAATTAATGTGCACATTGTTCTCTCTTGCAAAGTAAACAAATAAATACGTTCCTTCGTTCACTCAGACTTCAAAATATTATCATTCTATTGAAAATAATGAAGAGACGACAGATTGTAATGGATTTATGTACTATATTTGCACAAAAAGCGAGATAGGCTGTACCTTAGACGAAAAGCAGATGGAAATGCAAACTCTGAACAAAAAAGCAGATGCCACACGGGAAAAAGACATTTACCGGGTGACGGTTGTGGGAAGTGTGGTAAACTTTCTCTTGCTTGTCTTCAAGTTCTTTGCAGGTATTGTGGGGCACAGTGCCGCCATGCTGGCGGATGCGGTGCATTCTTTGTCGGATTTCATTACAGATATTATTGTCATTGTATTTGTGCGCATCTCAGCAAAGCCCGAGGATGAGGGGCACGATTACGGTCATGGCAAGTACGAGACGCTGGCAACTGCCATTATCGGTGTCTTTCTGTTGTTTGTGGGATTCGGCATTTTCTGGAACGGGGCTTCCTCCATTTACCGTTTCCTGCAAGGCGGTTCTTTGCAGGAGCCCGGTATGCTGGCGCTGGTGGCTGCATTGGTATCCATCGTTTTCAAGGAAGTGCTTTATCAATATACCGTTTTCAAGGGTAGGAAGTTGAATTCGCAGGCGGTTGTTGCCAATGCCTGGCATCACCGGAGTGATGCGCTTTCATCCATAGGCACGGCAGTGGGGATAGGTGGAGCCATTCTTTTGGGTGACCATTGGCGGGTGCTGGACCCGGTGGCGGCGGTTATTGTCAGCTTCTTCATTATGAAGGTGGCTGTGCAATTGTTGATACCGTGTGTGGACGAACTGTTGGAGAAATCATTGCCTGCCGAGGTAGAGGATGAGATAATAAAGACAATTCTCTCTTTTCCCGGTATCAGCTCGCCGCATCACCTTCGTACGCGTCGCATCGGCAGTTATTGTGCCATCGAGGTGCATGTGCGTATGGATGGCAGCATCTCGCTGGAGGAAGCTCACGAGACGGCAACGGCGGTGGAGAACAAGTTGAAAAGGCAGTTCGGCAAAGGAACACTGGTCAGCATCCATGTGGAGCCGGTGAAGAAGAGTAACGAGGCGACAAAGTAATAAAGGAGCGCCAAGGTGACGGATTGGATGAAAAGTAATCGGATGAAAAGTAATTAGTAATTTGTAACTGAAGAAGTGGAATCGATTTTAATTACAGGAGCAAGCGGATTTATCGGAAGTTTCATCGTGGAGGAAGCGTTGAAGCGCAAGTTCGGTGTGTGGGCGGGTGTACGCTCGTCCAGCAGCCGCGAGTATCTGCGTGACCGCAAGATACATTTTCTCGAACTGGACTTTGCGCATCCCAATGAACTGAGGGCGCAGCTTTCGGGACATAAAGGGACCTACAATAAATTTGATTATATTGTTCATTGTGCCGGTGTGACGAAGTGCGTGGACAAGAACGAATTCGATTTGGTGAATTACCTGCAGACCAAATACTTCATCGATACGCTGAGGGAGCTGAACATGATTCCCAAGCAGTTTATTTTCATCAGTACGCTGAGTGTGTTCGGTCCGGTACGCGAGAGGACCTACGACCCGATTATGGAGAGTGACCCCCCTTCACCCAATACCGCCTACGGACTCAGTAAACTGAAAACAGAACTTTATTTGCAGAGTATTCCGGGTTTCCCCTACGTCATCTACCGGCCGACGGGTGTATACGGGCCGCGTGAGAAGGATTATTATCTTATGGCAAAGTCCATCCAGCAGCATACGGACTTTTCTGTGGGCTTCCGCCGCCAGGACTTGACGTTTGTATATGTAAAGGACATCGTGCAGGCCGTCTTCCTCGGGATAGAGAAGCAGGTGTCCCGCCGCGCCTATTTCCTGGCTGACGGGAAGGTGTATAGCAGCCGTGCTTTTTCCGATTTGATAAGGAAAGAATTGGGCAACCCGTTTGTTATTCGCTTGAGATGTCCGTTAATTGTATTGAAAGTCGTATCTTTGCTCGCCGAATTCTGGGCGAAGCGGCAGAACAAGACCAGTACGCTCAATTCGGACAAGTATAGAATAATGAAACAACGCAACTGGCAGTGTGACATCACACCGGCCGTCAAGGAACTGGGCTTCAGTCCTGAGTACGACCTGGAACGGGGTGTAAAGGAAACCATTGCCTGGTATAAGGATAAGGGATGGCTTTAGATTTATTTAAAAGGGTAGAAACCCGTAAGGGGCTTTTTGCGGTAGAGAAGATTACGCTGATATACAATTTGCTGACTTCCATTCTCATTCTGTTTCTTTTTCAGGAAATGGATCATCCGGTGCAGATGCTTGCAGACCGTGTTGTTATTGCGGGTATGACGTTCCTGCTGATGTATCTTTACCGGCTGGCACCCTGCAAGTTCTCTGCCTTTGTGCGCATAGCCATCCAGATGTCACTGCTTTCCTATTGGTATCCCGACACCTTTGAGTTCAACCGGATATTCCCCAATCTCGACCACGTGTTCGCGTCGGTGGAGCAATGGATGTTTGGCGGACAGCCTGCTGTATGGTTCTGTGAAAGGTTTCCGCAGATGTGGGTGAGCGAGCCGTTCAATATGGGATACTTCTTCTATTATCCGATGATTCTGCTGGTGGTGGTGTGGTATTTCCTTTATCGTTTCGACCTTTTCGAGAAGGTTTCGTTCGTCATCGTCACCGCTTTCTTCATCTATTACCTTATTTATATCTTCGTCCCCGTTGCCGGGCCGCAGTTCTACTTCCCCGCCATTGGAAGCGACCATGTGGCGCAAGGTATCTTCCCGTCCATCGGTGATTATTTCCATCACCATCAGGAACTTCTTCCCGGTCCGGGCTATGAGCACGGCTTCTTCTACAACCTGGTGGAGAGTTCCCAGCAGGTGGGTGAGCGCCCCACGGCTGCTTTTCCCAGTTCGCACGTCGGAATGTCTACGGTACTGATGATTATGGCATGGCGTGGCAGCAAGCGTCTGTTTGCCTGCTTGTTTCCTTTCTATCTGCTGTTGTGTGGGGCTACGGTCTATATCCAGGCACATTACCTGATAGACTCTATCGTGGGTTTCGTATCGGCTTTCGGCATTTATATCCTGGCCACGTGGATGTTCAAGCGATGGTTTGCGCAGCCGATGTTCCGCTAGTCGGGCACGGTGATTATCTTTCCACTGTCTGTGGGTAATACCAATGTACGCGGATAAACTTCTGCCGGAAGTGAATGCTGGAAGTTTACGATGAGCTGTTTGAGTAGTTTTTTCTTTTTCATAAAGACATATTTATGGGATTCTTTCTTTCTTGGGAAGACGAATATAGGGACTTGTTTCTTTCTGCCAAAGAAACAATGTTTTTTTTCTTGCCTCTTTGTTGGCAAGGTTTTGCCTTCCCTATGGCAAGGCTTTGCCACCGCGTTGGCAAAACTTTGCCATAGGCATGGCAAAAGTTTGCCAAGGGCAAGGCAAGTGATTGGCAAAATTTCTTGCTGACAGACAGTGAGTTATGCGGATGGCAACAAAACGTGTCATCTGCGTCTGAATAGCCCCCCTCTCAGAAGCTATTCAAGAAGGGGCGTGAGGATGATTGCTCAAGTGTCGGACTCGATGGTAAAAATCGTATGCGGTTTTCTCCTATGGCAGCAACGGTTCTATCTCTTCGAAGATGCGGTACAGTTCCTCCTTCGTCTCTGCCCGCAGCATGGCTATCCGGGTGTCGCGGAAATTGGGAATCCCTTTGAAGAGCGGGCTTGCTGCCAGGTGGCGGCGCACGTGCAGTATGCCCCGTCGTTCATCCAGCAGGTTGACGCTGTCTTCCACTTCCTGGCGGAGTACGTTCAGCCGCCATTCGGAACTCAGCGGAGGGAGTTCTTCGCCCGTCTCCAAATAATGCTTCACTTCCTTAAAGAACCACGGGCGGCCGAAGCTGGCACGGCCTATCATGATGGCGTCCACACCGTAGAGGTCGAAGCATTCTTTGGCCCGTTGGGGAGTGGTGATATCACCGTTGCCGATGATGGGAATGTGCATGCGTGGGTTCTTTTTCACCTCGCCGATAAGTGTCCAGTCCGCCTCGCCGGTATACATCTGGGCGCGGGTACGGCCGTGGATGGTGAGGGCGGCAATGCCGCAGTCCTGCAACTGCTCGGCAAGGTCTACGATGATTTTACTGTTGGCATCCCAGCCCAGGCGGGTCTTCACGGTGACGGGAATCTTCACGGCATCTACCACGGCACGAGTGATTTCCAGCATCAGCGGAATGTTCTGTAGCATACCGGCACCGGCACCCTTGCCGGCAACGCGCTTCACGGGGCAGCCGAAGTTGATGTCCAGCGTGTCCGGATGTGCCTGCTCCACAATGCGGGCGGCTTCTACCATGGTGGCGGTGTCCCGTCCGTATATCTGTATGGCTACGGGCCGCTCTTCATCGCTGATGTTCAGTTTCTGCTGGGTCTTGCCTACGGAGCGTATCAAGGCATCGGCAGAAACGAACTCGGTATATACCATGTCTGCTCCGAAGTGCTTGCACATCAGGCGGAAAGCAGGGTCGGTGACGTCCTCCATCGGGGCGAGGAATACGGGGCGTGGGCCCAGGTCTATATCTTTAATCTTCATAATCTAAGCGGATTTGTCCGCAAAAGTACAGAAAAAAGCCTACCTTTGCATACTCTAATTCAAAAAGAAATGATGAAACACTCAATCAGTGACTTCGAAATCATGGCACCGGTAGGCTCGCGCGAATCTCTCGCAGCAGCCATACAAGCAGGTGCCGACTCCATCTATTTCGGTATCGAGAACCTGAACATGCGTGCCCGTTCGGCCAATACCTTCACTATCGACGATTTGCGGGAGATAGCCCGGACGTGCGACGAGCATGGCATAAAGAGCTACCTCACCGTCAATACCATCATATACGACCATGACATTCCGCTGATGCGTACCATTGTAGATGCGGCAAAGGCGGCAGGCATCTCGGCAGTCATTGCCGCCGATGTGGCGGTGATGAGCTATGCCCGTCAGATAGGGCAGGAGGTACACCTCAGCACACAGCTCAACATCAGCAACGTGGAAGCTTTGCGCTTCTATGCACAGTTTGCCGATGTGGTGGTGCTGGCGCGTGAGCTGAATTTGGAGCAGGTGGCAGAAATCTACCGACATATCCGTGAGGAGAATATCTGCGGTCCCAGCGGAGAGCAGATACGTATAGAGATGTTCTGCCACGGTGCCCTTTGCATGGCAGTCAGCGGAAAGTGTTATCTCTCATTGCATGAAATGAACCACTCCGCCAACCGCGGTGCCTGCATGCAGGTATGCCGCCGCAGCTACACGGTGCGCGACAAGGAGACGGATGTGGAATTGGAGGTGGACAACCAGTACATCATGTCCCCCAAAGACTTAAAAACTATCCACTTCATGAACAAGATGCTGGATGCAGGTGTTCGTGTTTTCAAAATTGAAGGACGTGCCCGCGGACCCGAGTACGTGCGCACGGTAGTGGAGTGTTACAAAGAAGCCATCCGTTCCTATCTGGACGATACATTCACCGATGAGAAGATTGCCCGGTGGGATGAACGTTTGAAGACGGTCTTCAATCGTGGTTTCTGGGACGGCTACTACCTGGGACAACGCTTGGGCGAATGGACCAAGAACTACGGCTCTGCCGCTACGGAACGTAAAATCTATGTGGGTAAGGGCATCCGCTACTTCTCAAACATCGGTGTGGCGGAGTTCCTGGTAGAAGCAGCCGAAGTGAGCGTAGGCGATAAGTTGCTGATTACGGGTCCCACAACGGGTGCCGAATTCGTCACTTTGGACGAGGCACGCGTTGATTTGAAACCCGTGCAGACTGTAAAGAAAGGCCAGCATTTCTCGATGAAATCGGTGAAAATACGTCCCAGTGACAAACTCTACAAGCTGGTCAGCGTAGAGGAACTGAAGAAGTTCAAAGGCTTGGATGTGGAGAAACAACGTGGCTAAGTATCAAATAGTAAATAGTCCAATACTAAATATGAATTATATCTATGAACTTCCCATGAAGGTGCGCGACTATGAATGCGACCTGCAAGGCATCGTCAATAATGCCAATTATCAGCATTATCTGGAGCATACGCGCCATGAGTTTCTGTTGAGTGCCGGCGTCAGCTTTGCCGGACTGCACGAGCAGGGGGTAGACCCGGTAGTGGCACGTATCAATATGGCTTTCAAGACTCCCCTGAGGAGTGGTGACGAGTTTGTTTCCAAACTTTATATGAAGAAGGAAGGTATCAAGTACGTCTTCTATCAAGATATCTTCCGTGTTTCCGACGGTAAGGTCTGCCTCAAAGGCGTGGTAGAGACCGTGTGTGTAGTCAATGGCCGGTTGAGCGACAGCGAACTGTTCGACCGCCTTTTTGCCCCTTATCTCAACCCGTGTAAGTCCGTGTAATCTTTGGTGGAATGAACAGTGACGAACGGATTTGCAGTATAGCTCTCACACTTTGCCCCGGTATAGGACATATCGGGGCAAAGCGTTTAATAGAGGGTATGGGCAGTGCTGCCGAAGTATTCAGTCGGCGGAAGGAGCTTCCCGAAATCATGCCCGGTGTGAATCCGGGGGTAGTGACGGCTCTTGATTGTCCCGCTGCCTTTCTGCGTGCCGAGCAGGAGATGGAGTTTGTAGAGAAGAATCGTCTTTCCTGCCTGACGTTGAAGGATGAGGCTTACCCTTCGCGCTTGCGTGAATGTGAAGATGCGCCGATTGTACTTTTCTTTAAAGGAAACACCGATTTCAACCGCCTGCATGTCATCGATATGGTAGGTACACGTCGTGCCACCGATTACGGCAAGCAATTCTGTATCGACTTCCTGCGCGATTTGGCCGTTCTTTGTCCCGATGTGCTGGTAGTAAGCGGACTGGCCTACGGGATAGATATCCATGCCCATCGGGCCGCTTTGGCAAATCATCTCCCTACCGTTGCTGTCCTTGCTCACGGACTGGACCGCATCTATCCGTATGTCCACCGGAAAACAGCCATCGACATGCTGGCACAAGGCGGACTGCTGACCGAATTCCTTACCGGGACGAATCCGGACAAGCATAATTTCGTCAGCCGCAACCGTATTGTGGCGGGTATGAGTGATGCTACCATTGTGGTGGAGTCTGCCGCAAAGGGAGGTTCCCTTATCACTGCAGAGTTGGCGGAGGGATATCATCGTGACTGTTTTGCTGTTCCGGGACGTGTTACGGACGAATCTTCCATCGGTTGCAACCGGTTGATACGCGACAACAAGGCTGCCCTTATCCAGAATGCGGAAGAGTTTGTGCAGATTATGGGCTGGTCCGTAGCGGAGCAGCCTGCCCGGACAGAAGGTATTCAGCGTAATCTCTTCCCGGAACTGACGGAAGAGGAGGAGCTTGTTGTACGCATCCTTATGCGGCAGGGAGACCTCCATATCAATGCGATGGTGGTGGAAGCGGATATACCCGTCAACCGGATGAGTGCCTTGCTTTTTGAACTGGAGATGAAAGGAGTGGTCAAGGCAATGGTGGGCGGTGTCTATCATTTGCTGACCTAAGCGCAGCAGGTCTCTTGCCTTATATGGACGGTTGCCCGTATTTCATGATGAACTTTTCCGGATGGTCCGTCGCTATGATGTCTACCCCCAGGTCGACCGCCTTCTGGTTCTCTTCCGTCTTGTCGTCCAGCCCCAGGACAAGTGCCAGTACCTGCAGGTTGTGCTCACGGCATTTCTTTACGAATTGCGGGGTAAGGGAGTCAATCCAGACGACAGCGATGTCGGGATGCAGTTCCTTTACGACATGCTCTATGTCCTTTTCACTTTTGATGTAGGCTTGCAGGGTTCTTACCTCGGGTGCCATCTTTCTGAAGCATTTGGCATGATACTCCTTGCTGAAGGTGAAGTTGCAGTTTTCCAGCATGCCTTCGTCCTTTATCAAGTTCAGTAATTGGTGCAGACCGCCGTTGCGGTAGTCGATGGTGATTCTTAAACCGTGCTCTTTGGCCTTGCGTAGCAGGTCGGTAAGGCGTAGTACCCGTTGTCCGGCAAATCGGGGCGCAAACCAAGAGCCGGCATCCAGTGTGTCGATGTCGGTGGACAGCCATTGGGAGATGGCGCCGGTACCGTTGGTGGTACGGTCGAGGGTGGAATCGTGCAGTACGTAGAAGACACTGTCCTTACTGATGCAGACATCGCATTCTATATTGCCTACACCGTATTTGATGCACGAATCTACGGATGCCATTGTGTTTTCGGGAGCAATGGTGGCCGCACCACGGTGTGCGCTGGTCAGGGGTATCTTGGTGGTGGCAGGCCGTTGGGAACATCCTGCGGTAAGTAGGATTATGGAAAGCAATGCGAGTACCGGTTTTTTCATAATGGGCTCAAGTGGTGATGTTTTCTTCTTTAACAGTTATAAAAGCCATCGAAGATAGCTATTTTTTGTCATTCGGAGAAACGTATGGGTATAAAAAAAGGAGTACCGCCGTACTCCAACCTTTGTTAACCTTAAATCTAATACTATGAAAAAAATCACATTACAAATGTAAGGTTTCCATTGTTATCTTCCAAATTTCAGAATGATTCTGCTACTTCTTTTGTATTTCTTTCACTGAATTTTACTGTTTTCGCACACGGATTGACTTTTTGAGAGAGTATGGAAAGAATCTATTCACAGCGTCCCGGATAAGGCAAAAGTTGCAAATCTGTTTCAATCGTTTCACAGAACCTTTCAGCCTTTGAAAAGAGTGATGGAAAGTGGATTTTATTCGGTAATTATCTTCTACTTTTGTTTGTATACAACGCGAAATTATGGGAAAACGCATTCTTATATATGTTCTTTGGCTACTCCTTTTTTGCATGATGTCGGGGCAGGTAATAGGGCAGAATAAGTCGGCGGAATCTCATAGCCATACTTGTAAAACGGTGCTGGCGTTAAAAAATAATTTGCTTTACGACCTGGCCTTGGCTCCGAACATAGAAGTGGAGCTGCCATTGGGAAAGAGGTGGTCTTTGAATGTTGAGTACAAATGCCCTTGGTGGTCTGACAGCGGATGTGGTTTCTGTTATCAGTTCCTTTCGGGAGGGACAGAGGTACGTTACTGGTTGGGAAACCGCTATACGCATGGAATATTGTTCGGACATTTCCTGGGAGCATATGCCGAAGGAGGTACCTATGATTTTCAGTTGAAAAAGGAGAAGGGATACCGGGGGAAGTATTACGCTGCTGCTGGAATAACTTATGGATATGTGCGTCCACTGGCTCGGCATCTGGCGATTGAATTCAGTGTGGGTATTGGATACTTGGATACGGAGTACCGGAAATATACTTCTTATGGAAATGACTTGGTTTGGGTCAGGAGTGGAAAGTATCGCTTTATCGGGCCGACAAAAGCAAAAGTTTCTTTGGTGTGGCTTCTAACGTCGGGGAGATGAGTGGTATGAAAGATGCACGGCATATGATTCTCTGGCTGTTCTTCGGACTGTTGCCAATGCTGGGAAGCTGTGACTTCCGCGATATGCTGGATGATTATCCCGTTAGCGGAGTACAGATTAAACTGGATTGGAAAGGGGTGACGGATAAGCTGCCGCAGACCATGCGGATTATCTTCTATCCGAAAGATACTCAGAGGAGAAAGGTTGAAAGTTATCTGCCTGCCGAAGGGGGTGAGGTGAAGGTACCGCCGGGGAGGTATGCGGTGGTGGCCTATAACTTCAATACGGAGAGTATACAGATACGGGGCGACGAGAGTTATGAGACGATTGAGGCTTTTACAGGACACTGTACGGGGCTGGATATACACGAAGATATGGTTTGGTCGCCCGACCCTTTGTATGTGGTGGCTTTGGACGAGGTGGAAATAAGGCAGAGTGATGTGGCGCTTCCGTTGGACTGGAAGCCGGAAGCGGTAGTGGACCATTATTCCTTTGATATAAAGGTGGAAGGATGGGATAGAATATTGAGCATCATCTGCCATGTGGACGGCTTGAACGGAAGTTACTTTATAGGCAACCGTGCTTGCCATTTGAGCGAGGTACCTATATGTGTGAATACAAAGCGTGAAAACGGGCTTTTATGGGGGTATTTCTCCAGTTTTGTATTACTGAAAGATGCCAAGACCCGTGCGGATAGTCCTATGTTGCTGACATTGAAGATTGTGAAACGAGATAAAACGGTTCAAGAGGTGAAGGTGGATATCACGGAAGTGATTGAAACAGCTCCTCCCTCGGGAGGAGGCGAAGAAGAACCTGATGTGGGCGTTCCTGGGTCGGAAATCCATATCGAGGTTCCCGTACCGGAGGACAAGGTTGTGGTGGATGATTTGGAACCGGGAACCGATGAAGGAGATGGAGGGATTGGTGGCGATGTGGATGATTGGGATGATGAGACGGATGTGGAGCTACCGGTGAATTGATAGCAAACAGACAAATAAATATATTAACTTTAATAACAGACAATTATGAAGAAGGTTTTATTTTTGGCTTTGGCTGCAGCAGCAGTAATGAGTTGCTCGGAAAGTGAGGAGATAGAGAATGCCGGACAAAAGGCGGAGATTAAATTGGGAACAGTAGTGGGTAACACTACGAGAGCCGCAGTGACTGATTTGCCGGAATTGCAGAAGGTAGGGTTCACTGTGTATGCTTATAATACGGGAGCAACAACAATGGCCTCTGTTGCGACTTTTGATGCAATGAAGGAATTCATGGCAGATGTTAAGGTAACTTATAGTGCTCCCGACTGGAGTTTGACTGGGGGAACATATTATTGGCCAATGACGGATAACTTGCAGTTCTTTGCTTACGGGGATCCGGGTACCGGGGCCTTGACGTACAATCAACCGGCTGCTGGTGCTATATATCCTTCCATTACTTATACGGTAGCGGATGTAGTTACCCAAACGGACTTGGTAGCCGCGAAAGCGACGGATGCAACCAAGGCATCAAATGCCAGTGGGGTATCTTTGAAATTCGGCCATATACTGACGCAAATAAATTTCACTGTCAAGGCAGCCGACGCTTTGACTTATAAACTGAAAACACTTACAATATCCGGTGTGCACAATAAGGGAACTTATGGTTTTGATGATTCAACATGGAAGTCACAGGAAGGAACGGCTACTTATGCACATACGATTGACGGTGGTGCATTGGAAGTGAATACAACGGGTGTGGAAGTGAATACAGCCTGGATGTTGATGCCCCAGACGTTGGATACGAACGCCAAAATCAATGTTGTCTATGACATCTATGAGAAAGACGTTCTTCTTGATACTGTAACTTCCGCCATTGACTTGGATGGTACACAAGCCTGGGGTGAAGGCAAAAAGATACGTTATACGCTGACGCTGGCCAATAAGGCGGCAAAAGTAACCTTTGTACCTGAAATTGGTCCATGGAGTACGGCTGATGATACGAACGTGGAAAAATAAAACGGCACTGTCCGCAATAAAAAACTGAATTGCTTCTATTTTATTCATTCCCCGAGACTTCTTTATGAAAGTTTTCGGGGAATGTTTCTTTTATGAGTATTATTTATCTATTTTTGTCACTGCAACAAACAAACAAATCTACTTGCCGATGCCCAACTCTTCTGCTTGCGGAGGTAAAAAACAATGCGCTCAATGTCCCAAGGCTGTGGACAATGCAATAATATATGCTTCTCACCCCAGAGGATTCCATCTGCCGGCACGGAAGTGTGAGGAAAATATTGTAATTTTTCTGCTGCAAGGAGAAGTGCTTGTTAACAGTAAGGAGTATGCGGGAACTGTGTTGCATGCAGGTGAGTTCATCCTTCAAGCCATTGGTTCCAAGTACGAAATACTTGCCATGACGGATGTGGAATGTGTTTGTTACCGGTTCAGTAAGCCTGAATTCTTCTGTGAGGACCGGTATAACCATATCATGAAAGAGATTACCCCTCCATTGATATTCTGTCCTTTGACCATTACTCCCGAATTGCAGCTCTTTCTGGAAAGTTCCAAGGCCTATTTGTCCGAGGAGAAAATTTGCCGGGAAATGCTTTGTTTCAAACGAAAAGAACTTGCTTTCATTCTTGGAAATTATTACTCCGACTATGAGCTTTCCATGCTGATACATCCTCTTGCCCAGTATACTAATTCCTTCCATTACTTTGTCTTGCAGAATCATGCCAAAGTCAAGACAGTAGAGGAATTTGCCCAGCTGGGAGGATATACAGTGGCTACTTTCCGGCGTATATTCAATTCTGTTTTTCATCAACCGGTGTACGAGTGGATGATGGAACGGAGGAAGGAAAGTGTGGTTTATGAACTTCGTTATACGGATGCTTCCATATCAGAGATTTGCTATAAATATGGCTTTGAATCGCTGCCTCATTTTTCCAATTTCTGCAAAAAGAATTTCGGGGCTTCTCCCCGTAGCTTGCGTGCCGGCAATTTATCTGAAGTAAGCGGCATGTCATAAAAAAACTCCTCCGGCGGTTTCCCGGCAGAGGAGTCTCTTGTGATATTAATCAAATATAGTGAAAGCTGAGTGATAAATCTGAGCTTGCTCAAAAGGTTTATCCGAAGCGCATCCTATATTATTTGCAGAAAGACCGGATTAGTCTTTCAGTTTCGCAATGATAAAGTCGCGGTTCAAACGAGCAATGTTGCTGATGGAAACATTCTTCGGGCATTCAGCTTCGCACGCACGGGTATTGGTACAGTTACCGAAACCGAGTTCGTCCATCTTGCTCAACATAGCCTTGGCACGGCGCAATGCTTCCGGTTTGCCTTGGGGCAACAGGTTCAGCTGGCTCACTTTGGCAGAAACGAACAGCATAGCAGAACCGTTCTTACAAGCAGCCACACAAGCACCACAACCGATACAGCTGGCAGCATCCATAGCCTCGTCAGCGATGGGCTTCGGAATCAGGATAGCGTTGGCATCCTGGGGAGCACCGGTACGTACGCTGACGTAGCCGCCTGCCTGCATAATCTTGTCGTAGGCCGTACGGTCGACCATCAAGTCCTTGATAACCGGGAAACCGGCAGAGCGCCACGGTTCAACAGTGATGGTATCGCCGTCGTTGAAACGACGCATATAAATCTGGCAAGTCGTAGCGCCGGTTGCAGGACCGTGGGGGTGTCCGTTGATGTAGAGCGAACACATACCGCAGATACCTTCGCGGCAGTCGTGGTCGAATACAACCGGTTCTTTACCTTCAGAAATCAGCTGTTCGTTCAGGATATCCAGCATTTCGAGGAATGAAGTATCGCCCGGGATATCTTTCATTTGGTATGTTTCAAAAGCGCCTTTTGCTTTCGGACCCTTCTGGCGCCATACCTTGAGCGTAAATGATATATTTTTATCCATTTTCTTTAATTCTTTAAATGTTCAACTTCCCGATTAGCTCTTGTAGTTACGAGTCTGTACCTTGATTGCTTCGTAAACCAGCGGCTCTTTCAGCAATACCGGTTCCTTTTCGTCAGAACCCTGATATTCCCAGCAAGCCACGTAGAAGTAGTTTTCATCGTCACGCTTGGCTTCGCCTTCTTCAGTCTGATATTCTTCACGGAAGTGACCGCCGCAGCTTTCGTTACGGTTCAGTGCATCGTAAGCAACCAGCTCGCCCATAGTGATGAAGTCGTACAGACGGATAGCCTTGTCGAGTTCTACATTCATACCTTCCTTGTCGCCCGGGATGAACAGTTCTTTCTCGAACTCCTTGCGGACTTCTTTCAGCTTCTTCAGACCTTCCTTCAAGCCTTCGGCCGTACGTCCCATACCTACATATTCCCACATAATGTGGCCCAGTTCCTTGTGGATAGAGTCTACAGACTTCTTACCCTTGATGTTCATCATCCAGTCAATCTTCTCCTGAACGGCCTTTTCTGCAGCTGCAAATTCGGGCAGGTCGGTAGAGAAACGGGGAACTGTAATCTGGTCGGCCAGATAGTTCTGGATAGTGTAAGGCAATACGAAGTAACCATCGGCCAGACCTTGCATCAGGGCGGAAGCACCGAGGCGGTTTGCACCGTGGTCGGAGAAGTTACATTCACCGATGGCGAACAGTCCCTTGATGGAGGTCATCAGTTCGTAGTCAACCCAGATACCACCCATGGTATAGTGGATAGCCGGATAAATCATCATCGGGTTTTCGTATGGGCTGACATCAGTGATTTCTTCATACATATCGAAGAGGTTGCCGTAACGTTGTGCAACGACATCTTTACCCAGACGGTTGATAGCTTCGGAGAAGTCAAGGAATACGGCAAGACCGGTGTTGTTCACGCCGAAGCCCTTGTCGCAGCGTTCTTTGGCAGCGCGGCTGGCAACGTCACGCGGAACGAGGTTACCGAATGCCGGATAACGGCGTTCCAGGTAGTAGTCGCGGTCTTCCTCGGGAATATCTTTTCCTTGCAGTGTACCTTCCTGCAGTTTCTTGGCATCTTCCAGCTTCTTCGGAACCCAGATACGGCCATCGTTACGCAGAGATTCGGACATCAAAGTCAGTTTGGACTGCTTGTCACCGTGAACCGGAATACAAGTGGGGTGAATCTGTACGTAAGCAGGGTTGGCAAACCAGGCACCTTTACGGTAGCAAGCCATTGCAGCAGAGCAGTTACATGCCATTGCATTGGTAGAAAGGAAGTAGGCATTGCCGTAACCACCGGTAGCGATTACCACAGCGTGGGCGGCAAAACGTTCCAATTTACCGGTAACGAGGTTCTTTGCAATGATACCGCGGGCACGTCCGTCAATGAGGACAACATCTTCCATTTCGTAGCGGGTGTACAGTTTTACGGTACCTACGTTCACCTGGCGGCTCAATGCAGAGTATGCACCCAGCAACAGCTGCTGTCCGGTCTGACCTTTAGCGTAGAAAGTACGTGATACTTGGGCACCACCGAAAGAACGGTTGTCCAGTGTACCGCCGTATTCGCGGGCGAAAGGAACACCTTGTGCAACGCATTGGTCGATAATATTGTTGGATACTTCAGCCAGACGGTAAACGTTGGCTTCGCGGGCACGGTAGTCGCCACCTTTTACTGTATCGTAGAACAGACGGTACACAGAGTCACCGTCGTTTTGGTAATTCTTAGCAGCATTGATACCACCTTGTGCAGCGATGGAGTGTGCACGGCGCGGAGAGTCCTGGATACAGAAGTTGAATACTCTGAAACCCATTTCGCCCAGAGAGGCGGCAGCACTGGCACCGGCAAGTCCGGTTCCTACTACGATGATGTCCAGACGACGTTTGTTGGCAGGGTTTACTAATTTTTGGTGAGCCTTATAATTGGTCCATTTCTCAGCCACCGGTCCTTCCGGTATTTTAGAATCTATCTTAGTCATAATGCAATTTACAATTTAGTCATTTACAATTTGAATTTAGCAAGCGCCGCACAATGATTTTGCAAAGAATACGACAACTACCAGAGCGAAGCAGAGGACAACGATAGTAGAATAGATGTTGGAGATACATTTCCAACGGTTAATCCATACTTTGTTGTTCCAGCCCAAAGACTGCATGGAGCTCCAGAAACCGTGAGTGAGGTGGAACCACAATGCGCCCAGCCAAACAAGGTAAAGCACTACGAATACCGGATTGCTGAAGGTGTTCTGAATGTGATAGACACCGTTGGCTGCATATGCCAGCGTGAGGGTGTCGGCATGCATGCCCATGTTGTGCATCAACTCGGGAAGCTGCATTTTAGCCCAAAAGTTTACGAGGTGCAGGCCCAAACCTACGATTACGATGATACCCAATACGAGCATGTTTTGAGAAGCCCATTCCACAGTCTTGGGCTTTTCCGTAACGGCATAGCGTTCGCTACCACGTGCCTTACGGTTCTGCATAGTCAACCAGAAAGCGTAGATGATGTGGATGATGAATAAGGCAGCCAGACCTACCGTAGCCACCAATGCGTACCAGTTTGCTCCCAAGAACTCACAAACCATGTTGTAGCCATTAGCCGAGACTAATGCAACCAGGTTCATCGCCATGTGAAATGTCAGAAACAGGACAAGGGCGATACCGGTAACGCTCATCACCACTTTCCTTCCTACAGATGAATTACTTAACCACATAAATGATTGAATTTAAGTTATTTAATAGTTTGAAAATTTGTTCTATCAGGATACTTCTGTAAATGTTTCGCAAAAATAGGAGAAATCCAGCGATAAAGCAAGCGATTAAAGAAATAATTCCGTAATCCGGCAGGATGCGAAGTTTGCGGACAAGTAAAAGGTTTACTCGTCCTCCTGGTCTTTGCCTTGCTCTTTGCAGATAATGGAAATCTTTTCTCCGTTTGCCAAACGTTTTCTCAGGGCGCGGGTGTGTCTCCGAAAGAGTCTTTGCAGAAGTGGGCAAAGTGGGATAGGGAATCAAAGCCATAGCGGGCGCTGATGACTGAAATGCGTTGTTTGGTATATTGCAGGTCGTTCAGAATTCCTTCGCGTTTCTTGTCCAGAATCCACTCATATACCGGGACCCCATACATGTTTTTAAACATACGGCGGAATGTGGTGGTGGTATATCCGCCGAGGTGGGCAAACTCCTCCACATTCTTCACTTTGTCGTAGTTCTGCATGACGAAATACTGGAAGCTTTCCGTATAAGTACTGATGGGGTAGAAAAATGTACTGATTTGGTGTAGTGGATAGTAGCATGTTAATATGTATGTCAGTTCCTGGCATTTCATTTCAATGTATTTGCTGCACGCATAAGGCTGCTCGTTGAGGTAGCAGGCAAGGCTTTTCAGAAGTCCTTCGAGCATGGGAATTGCTGTAAGCGGGGTGTAAATCAGAGGGGCTTCCGAGCGTTTCAGTATCTCCTTGTAACGTTCTTCGCAAATCAGGGGGAGCTCGGTGAACCAATAGACAATATATTCCACTTCAGTTAGAGCCAAGAGCTCTACTTTGGAGCCGATGGCTTGCAGAATGAGCTGGCGACTTTGGAGAGTGGTGCCCGGATATTCGTTACTGTTTACAAGTAATTCGCCTTTCAGCATAAATATCATGCAGTTCTGTGTGCACTTTTCAGCAGAGAAATGTTGTCCCTTGGGATAGTGGCGGTAAACCAATACTTCTTCTGATTTTTGAGGACATACCACACAATCAATCTGTCGGTTGCAGTAAGTTTCCAGTCTCATGAAATGATTAGCAAATTATTATAAATGTGGCAACAAAGATAGAATTTTTTTGTGAAAACTCTATCTATTTGTCCTATCTTTGCGTCAAACTAGTATAAAGGACTTATGAAAAAGGCTGTTTTTTTTGTATATTTTATCTGCCTTGTTGTATCCGGTCTTTCGGCACAGAATTGGGATATCAACACTTTGCACCGGGTTAACAGTTGGGATGGCAAGTTTGTCCGTAACTATAATAAGATAATTTCACGTTCGGAGCCCTATATTGCTGTCGGTGTTCCGGTGGCGATGGCCGTTGCCGCTTGGATAAAACATGATAAGGGTTTGCTGAAAGATGCGGTCTACGTAGGTACAAGTGTGGCGGGGGCTTTTGTTGTGACTTATGGAATGAAGTATCTAGTGGGTCGTGAACGTCCTTATGATAAATATCCCGACAGAGTACATGCATATAGTCATGAAGGCAGCCCGTCTTTTCCTTCCGGGCATACGGCAACGGCTTTTGCCCTTGCCACCTCGCTCAGTGTGAAGTATCCTAAATGGTATGTGATAGCTCCGTCTGCCTTGTGGGCTTGTTCCGTGGGAGTTTCCCGTATGAACGAGGGAGTGCATTATCCGTCGGATGTATTGGCGGGGGCTGCAATCGGTGCAGGATGTGCTGTGGTCAATATCTATGTCAACAAGTGGCTGAATAAATGGCTGTTTGGAGAATAATTTTAGGCGCGGATTACGCGGATTTAGTTTACGTATTCCGCATAATCCGCGCCTAATGTCTGTTTCAAGCCGGCTATTGGATAATGGCACTGTAAATGTCGTCATTCAACACTTTTAGAGCTTGCTGTACGCTCTGGTTCGTGTTGTTCATCACCTGGAAGTATTCGTTCATGTCCCATAGGTCACGGGCAATCAAGGCTTTGAGTTGTGTCTTGATGAGCGGTAGGGATTGGTGGTACTGTTTCTCGTCAAACTTGATTTTCTCCTTGTCGGCAAGCGCACGTATTTCGGCAAGGAAGTTATCGTCTATCTCGAATTTCTCGTTGAAGGCTTCAAATTTCTTGTATTTGTTCTGCAGCTCCTTCCGGTGTTTCTCGATGTAGCCGGTAGTGGCTTTGATAACCACGCCTTTGGCTACGAGATTGCGGTGATAGTCTGTGTACTGGGTAGTGTCGATGGGGACGAAAAAGTCGGGCATGATACCTCCACCTCCGTAAACGGTACGCCCCATACGTTTGGTCTGCACTTTCAGGGAGTCGGCAAAATGGATACTGTCCGCATGAATCATTTCTCCATGATTGAAGCGGTCTATCAGTTCCTGATTATATTTATCCTGACTGTTTTCTCCACTCAGACGACCATCGAGGTTGGCGGTACTGTCGTAAGGCTTCTGGATGCAACGCCCCGAAGGGGTATAGTAACGGGCTATGGTCAGACGAATCATGGAACCGTCCGGCAGGTCGATAGGACGCTGTACCAGTCCCTTACCGAATGTGCGGCGCCCTACTATCACACCTCTGTCCCAGTCCTGAATGGCCCCGGTCACGATTTCGCTGGCAGAAGCGGAGTACTCGTCCACCAATACGATGAGGCGTCCGTTCTTGAAGTTGCCCGTACCTTTGGCAAAGAAATCACTGCGGCGCGAAGCCCTTCCTTCGGTGTAGACAATGAGTTCTTTTTGCTTGAGAAACTCGTTGGCAAGGTCGATGGCGGCATTCAGATACCCTCCTCCGTTTCCTTGCAGGTCGAGGATTAGGTCTTTCATTCCCTTTTTCTGCAGGCTTTTCAGGGCTTCTGCAAATTCTTCAGCAGTGGTTGCTCCAAAGCGGTTGATGCGTATATAGCCAATTTGGGGTTGTATCATGTAAGAGGCATCCAGACTGAGGATGGGAATTTTGTCACGTTTTACGTTGAAGTACAGCTGGTCTTCCACGCCACGGCGTACGATGGTCAGTTTCACTTCCGAGTCTTTCGGTCCGCGCAGGCGGCTCATAATATCTTCCGTGCTCATTTTTACTCCGGCAATGGCACTGTCGTTGACGGCTACGATACGGTCACCGGCAAGGATACCCACTTTCTCGGAAGGACCGTTGCTGACGGGTTGTATCACAAGCAGGGTATCTTCTATCATCTGAAATTGTACACCGATGCCCTCGAAATTGCCTTGTAACGGCTCGTTCATTTTCTTTACTTCTTCGGCATTGTTGTAGGTGGAGTGCGGGTCGAGTTGTGCCAGCATCTTGATGATGGCTTCTTCCACCAGCTTGTCTTCATCCACCTTGTCCACATAAAGGTTGGTGATGGCAAACTCTGCCATCTGTAGTTTGCGCAGGGCTTCATTATTCGGCTTTTGCGCTTGCGCCGTCATCGCGCATATACATATTATAATAGTAAATAGTTTCTTCATCATCTCCATTTTAATTCCTAATCCTTAATCCCTAATCTCCATTCCTTCCGGTATGAACATGCTGATGTCCTTGCCGTATTGCAGCAGTTCGCGCACAGTGGTGGAGCTGACGCAGGTAAGTTCCGGCTCGGTGAAGAGCAGGATGGTTTCTATGCCGGTCAGTTTGCGGTTGATGTCGGCAATGGTTTCCTCATATTCGAAATCCTTGACGGTGCGTATGCCGCGTATAATTAGGCTGGCATCTACCTGCCGGGCAAAGTCGATGGTCAGGCAATCGTATGACTGCACAATGATGCGCGGCTCGTTCCGGTAGTAGTCCCGTATCATCTGTTCGCGCTTTTCCAGGGGGAAATACGTGTTCTTGTTTTCATTGATGCCGATTCCTATAACGATTTCGTCGATGAAAGTTAGTGCACGGCTCACTACCGAGGAGTGTCCAATAGTAAATGGGTCGAATGTTCCCGGAAAGATAGCTCTTCTCATGATGCCAAGTCTTCTTCTATAACCAAGTTGTTGATAATAAAGTTTTGCCGTTCCATGGTATTCTTACCCATGTAGAATTCCAGCAGTTCCTTTACGAGGTCTGTCTTGCGCAGCGACACTTGCTCCAGACGCATGTCCTTGCCGATGAAATGCTTGAACTCGTCTGGCGAGATTTCTCCCAGACCTTTGAATCGGGTGATTTCGGGGTTGGGACCCAGTTCTTCAATGGCTTTCACACGTTCCTCCTCAGTGTAGCAATAGCTTGTCTTCTTCTTGTTGCGCACGCGGAAGAGCGGAGTTTGCAGGATGTATACATGTCCCTTCTTTATCAGGTCGGGGAAGAACTGCAGGAAGAAGGTGATAATCAGCAGGCGGATATGCATGCCGTCCACATCGGCATCGGTGGCTACGATGACTTTGTTGTAGCGCAGTGTTTCTATGCCGTCTTCTATATTCAAGGCTGCTTGGAGCAGGTTGAATTCTTCGTTTTCATAAACTACTTTCTTGGTGAGTCCGTAGGTATTTAGCGGTTTACCACGCAGGCTGAATACTGCTTGGGTATTCACGTCACGGCTCTTGGTGATGGAGCCGCTGGCAGAGTCTCCCTCGGTAATGAAGATACAGGATTCGGTTTCCTGATCCTTGCCTTTACCGTCACTCAAGTGGTAACGGCAGTCGCGCAGCTTGCGGTTGTGCAGGTTGGCTTTCTTGGCGCGCTCGCGTACCAGCTTGTTGACGCCGGCAATGGCTTTGCGCTCTTTCTCGGAGTCCTGTATCTTTTGCAGCATCACTTCGGCCACAAGCGGGTTCTTGTGGAGGTAATTGTCCACTTCCGTCTTGATGAAGTCTCCTACGTATTTGTTTACTGTGGGGCCGGCGGGTTTGTGCTCCTGCGGCGCGGCAGGCCACATGTTGTTGCTGCCCAGTTTCGTTTTGGTCTGGCTTTCGAACATGGGTTCTTCCACGTCGATGGCGATGGCGGCTACCAGTCCGTTGCGTATGTCGGCATACTCCTGGTTCTTGTTGTAGAATTCCTTGATGGTACGGGCAATGTGTTCCTTTAAGGCAGTCTGGTGTGTACCGCCTTGGGTGGTGTGCTGCCCGTTGACAAAGGAGTAGTACTCTTCACCGTATTGATTGGTATGTGTGAAGGCAATCTCGATGTCCTCTCCTTTCAAGTGGATGATGTCGTAAAGGCCTTCGCTGGTCATGTTGTCTTTCAGCAAGTCCTCCAGCCCGTGGCGGGAGACGATGCGCTGTCCGTTGTAAATGAAGGTGAGGCCCGTATTCAGGTAGGTGTAGTTGCGCAGCAGGGTTTCTACGAACTGGTTCTGGAAGGAATAGTTGTAGAAGAGCGTGTTGTCCGGTTCAAAGAAGATATAAGTTCCGTTTTCTTCTGTCGAGTCTTCGGTCACATCACTCAACAGCGTTCCTTTCTCGAAGATGACGGTACGTACTTTGTCGTCGCGGTAGCTGCGTACCTCGAAACGGCTACTCAGCGCATTGACCGCCTTGATGCCCACGCCATTCAGTCCGACACTTTTCTTGAAAGCCTTCGAGTCATATTTACCCCCGGTATTCAGTTTGCTGACTGCCTCTACCAGTTTGCCTTGCGGGATGCCTCGTCCATAGTCGCGCACGCTGACGCGCAGGCCGTCTTCTATAGTCACTTCTATACGCTTTCCGGCACCCATCTTGAACTCGTCGATGCTGTTGTCCATCACTTCTTTCAGCAACACATAGATACCGTCGTCGTTCTGTGAGCCGTCGCCCAGACGGCCTATGTACATACCGGAACGGACACGGATATGCTCCATGTCGTCCAGGTGGCGGATGTTGTCGTCGGTATATTCTACGCTGGAAACGGGGCTCTCTGTGATATTGTTGTCTGCTTCTTCCAGCGGCAGGGTCATATTGTTGTTATCTTCCATAAGTACGTTATTCCTTCATATTGCGCATTGCGACAAAGGTAATGAGAAATTCGGGGGTTCGCAAAAAAATAATGTCTTTTATGGACTTCTGACAAGCTTATATTCTGGATTTAGAATTTATTTTATTCCCTTCACAAAGCATCTTCTCCGTTTGTGCTGTTCCGTCTTGAAGTACTCCCATTGCGCTTGTACTTTGCCGTTCAATTCCAGCTCCGGATTACTTTCGGCATACTCGAAACCAAGTTGCTGATAGACGGGGATAAGGTCGGAGAACAGCAGTGCATTGACGCCCTTGTTCTGATATTCCGGTTTTACGGCAACCAGCAGCAAGTCGAGCATTTTGGGATATTTCTTCAAGAAGATGGTCTTGGCCAGGTGATACCAACCCATAGGAAGCAGGCGCCCGTGGGCTTTTTGCAACGCTTCGGCGAGGGATGGCATAGAAATGCCTACGGCAAGCAGCTGGTCATCGGCATCGGTAATCAGTGTCACCATGCGAAGGTCGAGGATGGGCAGGTACATCTTGACGTATTGGTCAATCTGCCGTTGGCTCAGTGCAGAATAACCGTAGAGGGGCTGATAGGCTTCGTTCATCAGTTCGAAGATGGCCTGACCGTAGTCTTGGGCAATCTTCTTGGCCGATGTGTATTTCTTTATCTTGAGGTTATACTTGCGCTGGATGAGGTCGGAGATGCGCTTGTGCTTGTCGGGTATGGCATCCGGAATGTAGATTTTGTACTCCACCCAATCGGCATCCTTCTCAAATCCCATGCGCTCCATATGTTGCGGATAGTAGGGATAGTTATAAATGGTGGCCATGGTGCTGAGCTGGTCGAATCCTTCGATAAGCATACCTTCGGCATCGAAGTCTGTGAATCCCAGCGGGCCTTGTATATGTGTCATTCCCCGTTCTTTTCCCCATTCTTCCACGGTGCGAATCAGGGCATCGGAGACTTCCGCATCGTCGATGAAGTCTATCCAGCCGAAGCGGACTTCCTTTTTGTTCCAGGTTTGGTTTGCCTTGTGGTTGATGATGGCAGCTACACGTCCTACGATTTTACCTTCCCGATAAGCCAGGAAATAGTCGGCTTCACAAAATTCAAATGCAGCGTTTTTCTTCTTGTTGAAGGTGTTGAGCATGTCATCGAAAAGGTCGGGGACGGAATAAGGGTTGTTTTTGTATAGCAGGTAGTTGAAACGGATAAAGCGTTTCAATTCCCGTCTTGTGGTTACTTTCTTGATTGTAATTGCCATAGTTGTTCAATATTGAGGTGGCAAAGGTAATGCAAACTGAGAGTAGAACAAAATAAGCTTGCTTATTTTTTATGCCGAGATGCAGCTTGCCTTATTTAAAGATACGTGATAATCTTTAAAATACCGCGTAGAGTGTCTGTAAATTTGCTGTTAGAGGTTGTATATCAGTACCGCTGTGTAGGCAATGTAGCAGAGAATCAGAATGCTCCCTTCCAGCCGGGTGATGATGCGTTTCCCGAAAAAGACACCGAACAGCCAAAGCAGGAGGCTGGCCCCAACAAGTACCCACAAATCGAAATTGGTGATGCCCGTCAGACGCAGTGGAGTGATGGAGGCCGAACAACCCAGCACAAAGAATATATTGAAGAGATTGCTTCCGATGACGTTTCCGATGGCTATTTCGGGGTTTTTCTTCAAGGCGGCTACGATGGAGGTGGCAAGTTCGGGCAGTGATGTGCCGCCTGCTACGAGCGTAAGGCCGATGATGGATTCGCTGACACCCAATCCGCGGGCTATGCCGCTGGCGCCGTCTACAAAGAAATTACCTCCGATGATGAGGCCGGTAAGTCCGCCGAGAATGTATAGGGTAGACTTCCACGCGGGTAACAGTCTGATTTCGTCTTCTTCCTGCAAGTGCTCTTTTTCCGGTTCCTTCATACTTCCATCCCTTTTTGCGATGGCAAAAGTATAACTCAGGAAAATGGCAAAGAAGCATAGCAGCAATAGGCCGTCGGTGATGCTGAGTATGTTCTCCCCACCGCCGTCCAGAAAGACATCGTTGGCACAAATCAGCAGGACGAAGGATGAAAGGATGCAAAGGGGTATTTCGCGTTTCAGTGTATTGCGGGTGATGGCTATCGGGGCAAAAAGGGCTGTACAACCCACAATCATCAGGGTATTGAACGTATTGCTTCCCACCACATTACCAATGGCAATGTCTACACTGCCTTTGAGAGCAGAGGAGATGCTGACGGTGAGTTCCGGTGCGGAAGTACCGAAGGCAACAATGGTGAGCCCGATGACGATGGACGGTATATGGAAACGTTTGGCAACGGATGCGGCACCATCTGTCAAGCCATTGGCACCCAAAAGAATGAGGAGCAGTCCTCCGACAAGAAACAATATATCCATAAGTATGTCAATTTTGAGTACAAAGATAATGCAAACTGGATATAGAATTTTCATGTTTGCATGAAAAAGTTATGTTGATTAGGATAGGAAGTTAAAAACATTCTGTATGTTTGGAGCATTTATTGGGTATGCTTGCATAATTAAAGAATCAAATCAAGAAGTTTATATATGAAGGTTATCCGTACTTTCTGTCTTAGTTGGCTGTTGATGCTGGCGGGCGGAGTGTCAGCTCAGCTGGTAGATAAAGTGCTCAGTGTTTTAGGGGAGGATAGTGTGGGGAGTGTCACAGTGGCAAGGACCGACTCCGATTCGATTCAGTTGTCGCTTGTCCGGCGGGAGTTGGAAACAGCCCGGCTGAACGAGGCGAATTTGCGGATGGAAATGGAGCAGATGAAGTTGGCGGGCTATGCGGCCGATTCGGTGAAACTGGCATTGCAGAAACAACGCATTGATTCGTTGCGGACGGTGACGCCGGGTATTCCGGTGGTGGTAGAGAAGGACACCTTGTTCTATCTATATGCCAAGCGTGGAGGGCATACGCCTCAGCAGCGGGCCAAGGATGTAAGTAGCGTCATCGAAGCATTGGGCACGCGTTTCAGTCTGCGTCCGGACTCTGTTTATTTGGAGAGTACGGATATTGTTACGGACTTGATGTATGGCGAAAAGGTCATCATTTCCTTTACCGATCAGGATGCTTTGTGGGAAAACTGTACTCGCGACCAGCTGGCCGCCAGCAAGAGGCATGTCGTGGTGGACAAACTAAAAGCCATGCAGAAGGAGCATAGCTTGTGGCAGTTGGGTAAACGCATCTTGTATTTTATCCTGGTGCTTGTAGGACAATTCTTCCTATTCAAGTTTACTAACTGGCTGTTCAGAAAGCTCAAACTACGCATCCAGAAACTGAAGGATACCAAACTGAAACCGATCTCCATTCAGGATTATGAATTGTTGGATACGCAGAAGCAGGTCAACCTGCTGGTGTTTGCTGCCAATCTGGTGCGTTATGTGGTCATGCTGTTGCAGTTGTTGCTGACAGTTCCACTGTTATTCTCCATTTTCCCTCAGACCAAGAGTTTGGCTTATACATTATTCTCCTACATCTGGAATCCTATAAAGGTCATTCTGAATGGAATAACCGACTATATACCCAATCTGTTCACTATCTTTGTGATATGCTATGCGGTGAAGTATTTAGTCAGACTGGTGCGCTATCTTGCCAATGAGGTGCAGGCTGAACGGCTGAAGATAAACGGCTTCTATCCGGATTGGGCCATTCCTACCTATCACATTGTGCGCTTCTTGCTTTATGCGTTTATGATTGCCATGATTTACCCTTATTTGCCGGGTTCCAAGTCGGGAGTCTTCCAGGGAATCTCTGTGTTTGTCGGCTTGATTGTTTCGCTCGGCTCCAGTACAGTTATCGGCAATATCATTGCAGGGCTGGTCATAACCTACATGCGACCTTTCAAGCTGGGTGACCGCATCAAGCTGAACGACACTACGGGCAACATCATTGAGAAAACGCCGCTTGTCACCCGCATCCGTACCCCGAAGAATGAGATGGTGACCATTCCGAACTCTTTCATCATGTCTTCCCATACGGTCAATTACAGCCAGTCTGCCCGTGAGTATGGATTGATTATCCATTCGGAGGTCAGTATTGGCTACGATGTTCCGTGGCGGAAGACACACCAGCTGTTGATAGAGGCTGCATTGAATACCCCTGGAGTGATAGATGATCCCCGCCCGTTTATATTGGAAACTTCCCTTCAGGATTATTATCCGGTTTATCAAGTGAATGCCTATATCAGGGATGCCAACAGCCTTAGCCAGATTTACTCTGATTTGCATCAGAATATCCAGGATGTTTTCAACGAAGCAGGCATCGAAATCATGTCTCCTCACTACATAGCTACGCGTGACGGCAGTGAGACGACCATACCCAAGGATGACTTGCGGGATAAAGGGAAATCATGATTTCCCTTTATCCCGCAAGTACAAGCTTTTTCGTATTTGGTGATAATATTACAGTTCATCTATTATCTCCTGCAAGATCCTTTTCTGTTTTGTTTTGAAAACTTTTCGATGTATTCTTCAGTGTGACTGTATTTTCTTCAACATTTCCGGATTTTCTGTCGCGAAGAGTTTAGTAGGTTATTTGCTGCGCGTCACCGTGTGCAGTACATTTCCTTTCTTGTCAATCATGCGCAGTTCCAGTGTCTTTTTGCTGGCCGATACAATGGAGAAACCCGGTTCGGGGCTGCAGAATACGGTTCCTTCGATGGGCTTCACCTTGCGGGCGAGCGAACCGGCGGAATTGGTGATATAGTCGATGTCGCTGCCTGCCACGCGTACATGCTGGAAGTTGTGGATGTGCCCGCAGATGTACATATCCACCTTGTGCTTGCGCAGAATGGGATCGAGGTGTGCCTGCATATCCGCGCGTTCGCTCTCGTCCTTCGGGGTTTCGGCATAGATGGGATGGTGTCCGGCAACGATAACCCAGTCTTCCTTGGCGGCGCTCAGTACGGAGTCCACCCAGGCAAGTTGCTTCCGGTAGTCCTGCTTGCAGGCATCGGGATAGGTATCGCTTTCATTGCGGTATTTGTCAATCATCGGGGCGGTGTCTACCCAAAGGATGCGGATAGTAGCGCCTTTATCCTCGAATGTCTTGGTATAATAACGGGCAGGCATTGTCCAGCGGCGGCTGACGTTACTGTAGTCGAGCACAGCTTGCGTATTGCCGCGGTATTCGTGGTTGCCCAGCAGGGGGAACCAGTCTATCATCAGCTCCGGATGGCTGTAGATAAGTTCGTAGTTGGTCATCCAAAGAGGGTCGTTCACACTGCGTACACCTTCAAAATGGTGTACATCGCCGGTGGCAAGTACGAATTCGGGGTCTGCGCCGTTCTCTGCCATCTGTCCCATCAGTTCGGCAATGGGTTTCTGGTCGTAGTAGCCGTTGCGGCCGAGGTCGTTGGCTACGTAGAAGTTGAACTTCTTGTCGAAGATGGAGTAATCGGTAATTTGGGCAATAGCCGCGTTGCCGAGTAGGGCAACCAATAATAAAAGGAATAGTTTCTTCATAATCAGTCATCATTAAAAATTAATCTTCACTCCTGCATTCACTTTCACGCCGTAGTATTCTGCCTGCATGGTACGGTCTTTCGTGCCCTGGTAGTAGCGTAGTGGCTGGTTCAGCAGGTTGTTGGCTTCGGCGTAGAAGGTAGTCTTGAATTTCTTTCCGAAGGTATAGCTCGCGTTTACGTCCATATAGTTCACTTTGTCGTAGTAGCGGTCGTAGAAGGTGCTTTCTCCCATTTCGTCGATGAAGTCGGAAGCGAAGTTATAGCTCAGACGCAGGTTCAGGCCGCCTTTCTCAAAGTATAGGGAAGCGTTTGCGGTATGCTCCGGAGAACCTGGCATGCTCAAGTCTTTCTCATTCTCGCGGCCTTCGAAGTTGAAGTCTTCCACACGGGAGTGGGTGTAGGTGTACGTTCCGTAGAAACCTACACATTTCAGAGCGGGAGCAATGAAGCTGAAGTCGCGCTGGTAGGATAACTCTACCCCTACCAGGTTGGCGTTGCCCGCATTCTTGGGTTGGGTGAAGCGGGTGTAGGTGTTACCCTGGTATTCGTAGTTGGTGCTCACCTGGTCTACGATGAAGTCGTCTATCTTCTTGTAGAAGATGCCGGCGCTTATCAGACCGATGCTGCGGAAGTAATAGTCGGCACTCAAGTCGAAGTTGTAGGAGACGGTAGGTTTCAGCTCCGGGTTTCCGATGGTGATTTCGTTGTCGGAACGCTTGATATTCACACTGGGCACGAGGGCCGAGTATTTGGGGCGTGACAAGGTTTGGGTAAACGAACCGCGCACTTTGAAGTCATCGTTTACATTCCACTTGGCGAGCAGCGACGGCAGGAAGTTGATGTAGCTGTTGCGCTGACGGTCGGTCTTACTGGTGAGGTCTTCGTCGGCATCGTAGGTGCGTCCCGTATAGGCAAGGTTGGTGTTCTCTATGCGGAGTCCGGTCATCAGTTCCACGTCTTTTGTCAGTTTTTGGTCGAAGCGGAGGTAGCCGGAAGTCACGGTTTCGCGGGCATCGAAGTTACCGGCAAGTTCTTCCTGCACCTGCTCTTTCTCAAAGAGGGAAGCGTTGTTCAAGTCTAAAGAGCCGGTGTATTCCTTGCTAGCGTAGATGCCTGCCTGGTATTTGTTGTCGGGCATGAAGTTCTTGTTGGTTTGGTCCACTGTATTTGCCAGGCTGTTCGTCATGAAGGCGTCCTCGTTCAGAGGAGAGTATTCGTAGAAGTCCACTTCTTTATCCTTGGTCTTGCGCACCACCTTTGCGCCGAACTTCAGCTTGTTGCCGTTCTTGAAGGGAAGCTTGAAGTTGGCGGAGAACTTCAGGTCCTGCTCCTTGATGTCTTCCTGCTGTTCCGTCAACTCTTTCAGGCTGAATTCATCGTTCAGCGTCATGGTAGAGCCTGCTTTGGGGCTGGCAAACGGTTCGCGTTCGTCGCTCAGGTCCATGTCGAACTTCTGTTTCTTCAGTTGGAAGTCGATGTAGCGTTCGTTGGGACGTTCTTCGCTGGCTTTGGCATAGCTGGCGTGCCAGTCCATGGAGAGTGAGCCGAAGAGGTGTTCGCCGCCGAGGGCAAAGTCCATGGTGCGCTGGCGTTCCAGGCGGGCGTTGCGGTTGTCCGGCGTACCGGCTTTGGTCTGTATGCGTACGGTGGCGTTGCCGTCGGCATCAAGGTCTTTCAGCGTGGTGCGGTAGCGATTCTCCCAGTCGTTGCGGTTGTTGAAGATGCCTTTGAAGGTCAGTTTGTGGTTGGCATCGATGTCCCAGTCCAGTGCGGCAGAGTAGCTCTGGCGTTCGCGGGTGACGTAGTATTGGCGGATTTGGTAGTCGTTGACGTACGTCTTGCCGTCATCGTCCTGCTCCCACACGAATTCGGTGTCGTAGGAGCCGGAAGGTGAGTTCTGATAGGAGGCCGATACAATCAAGCCGAGTTTGTCGTTGAAGAAGCGGTCGCCGTAGGTGAAGCCAAGGTTCAGTTGCGCCTTTTCGCTCACCCAGTTGTAGCCGGTTCCGGCAGTGGCGGCAATGGTGCGCTTGTAGGGGGAGTTCTTGGTGACGAGGTTGATGCTGCCGCCGATGGCGTCGCCGTCCATGTCCGCAGTGACCACCTTGTTTACTTCGATGGTCTGAATCATATCTGCCGGAATGAGGTCGAGCTGTACGTTGCGCGTATCGCCTTCGGCAGAGGGAACGCGGTTGCCGTTGATGGTGACGGAGCTGAGGTCGGCACTCGTGCCCCGTACTTGCCCGAAGCGCGCCTCGCCTTGGTCGTACTGCACGTTGATGCCGGAGATGCGTTTAAGGGCGTCACCGATGTTGGAGTCGGGGAACTTGCCTACCTGGTCGGCAGAGACTACATTCGTAATCCCCATGTTGTTTTTCTGTGAGTTGATGGCACGGCGCTGTCCCTGGAAGGCGCCGCCTACCACCACTTCCTGCAACTCCACACCTTCGTTTAGCACGACGTCTTTCTCCAGTGTGCGGCCTGCGGGGATGGTGATTTTCAGTTCTACGGGCGAGTAGCCCACGTAGCTCACCTTTACTGTATAGGTTCCCGGGTCAAGGTTAGAGAAAGTGTAGAAGCCGTTGACGTCGCTCGTCACGCCAGTGTGTAGTTTCTCGATGTAGATAGAAGCGCCCGGGAGAGTCTGTTTAGTGGCGTCAATGATACGCCCGCGTACAGTTCCTTGTTTCGTGACATTTGCTTTTTCGTCGGCCATGGCTGTATTGCCGGTGGCGGTGAATAAGAGCAGGAATAAGAATGCTCTCAAGATCTGTTTCATAATTGTTATTATCTGTTAATAATCTGCCGCAAAAGTAGGAGGTTGCCGTTACGCGGATTTTGCAGAGAGTTGAAGAACAGGTAACGATTCGGTTACAATGAAGTTACATAAGCTCTTGGAGGTAGTACTCTTTCGGCGCTATCTCTTTTTGTCGTCGTCTGGCAGACTAATGCTAAGGATGCACGAGATGCACATCTCAGACTGCATGAGATGTACATCTCGAACAGTATGAGATGTACATCTTGTGCAAGGAAAGATATAGGGTTTGGTGTCTTATCCGGTAGTCTGGCAGCGGATAAGTACCTTCTTTTCGTCTGCCAGGGTAGTGGCAAAGAGATAAGAGTCTCCCCCTTCGGCCAGTTTCAGCCGTTTGCGCAGTTCGGCAACGGTGGCGGGAAAGTTGCGTACGGTGAGGTTCGCCTTTTTCTCGGCAGCCAACATCTCTTTCATTTCTTTCTTGCTGAAGCCGCAGGAGGAGGAGATTCGGAACTTGCGGCCGGGGAAGTCGGGAAGGAGGCTGTCCGAAGTGTAGAGGTGGCTGTTGGGATGCAGCTTTTTAACCTTATATAATAAGGAAAGGCTGCGGAACGCTCCGGCTTTCAGCACGGAGGCATTCGGTTCGTAGAGGTACGATTTCAGTTGAGGAGTGTAGGGGCATGCACACTCTTTCTCTTGCCCGCGGGTGAAGACAAGGGTTTGGGGAGCCGGGGCGGAGGTGAAGTTGACGCAATGGATGGGGACGTCGTCTGTTGGCAGGCTTCCGCCTTGTCCCAGCAAGAGCAGCAGCTCCTTGCATTCGTTGCCTACGGAGACGATGTGTGCCTGGCGGACATGTTTCAAATCGTTCATGGCAAGGGTGAGGTCGAGCATGGGGGAGAGTTTTATCAGTACGTGCCGTGCCTTCCGGAGCAGCAGGTCTTCCAGGGTGGCTACATCGGGTTCGCAGTCGCCGATGGCTATGGTCTTTCCGCCGTGTCCGTCGCGGCGGGCAGGGTCTATGAATATGCAGTCTACGGGTTCCATCTCTTGCAGATGGCGGACGCTGTCTGCGTGGCAGACGGAGATGTGATTTAGGCCGAGGGCAGGAAAGTTGTGTGCGGCTATCTGGCAGAGGGCTTCCTGGCGCTCTACGTAAGTGGCGTGCCCGAAGCAGCAGGAGAGGAAGGAGCAGTCGATGCCGAAACCTCCGGTGAGGTCGGTAAAAGTGGCGGCTGGTGCAGGGGCGCTGTCCTTCGCGGGATGCTCTTGTTCTGTGCATAGCAGGTTAGCTATGATCTCCGCTTTATACTGTGCCGTTGCTTGGGAGGAGCATTGCTCCAATGAGAGGTGGGCGGGGTAGAGGATGTCGTCGTTCTTCGCCCATGCGGGTATTTTCTCTTTGGCAACCTGCCAGCCGGAAATTTGTGTGATGGCAGCGGGCATGTCTACCGAAGGGTAGCGGCGTGCCTGCAAAGCAAGGCTGCGCACGTCGTCGCGACGATGCTCGCGAATGAAACGGAGGGTGTCTTGGGATAAAGGCATGGCTTGGCTTATTTATTCTGATGCAAAGTTATCTCAAAAAGGGCAAAGTAAGGCATGAATTCGTAGCTTTCTGTCTGATTATTTTTCAGACACAGATGACGCTGATTACGCAGATTAAGAAGATTAAAATCCGTGTCATCTGCGTCAAAGCGATAGCAAAATTAAGTTTTCGGACAAGCTGGGGGTGAGAGTTAAGGGATGACCCGGTATCGCTCCTTCGCCGTCTGCCTGCCGACGCGATTGAAGTGCCACCATTCGCTGGGTAGCGGGTGGAATCCGGCTTCTTTCATTACCTGCCGGAGCAGCAGCCGGTTTTCACGTTCTTGTTCCGTCAGCTTGCCTTGTGCCACGAGCACGGCTTCTTCTGTGATGTGGGCTTCCCTGCCCAGATGGTCTACCGGGGTGCCCATGGGCAGAGGGGTTCCTTTATCGTCGAGTATGCTGATGTCCACTGCCAACCCGTAGTTGTGCAGGCCGCCGCCGCGTGAGGGGTTGGAGACATAGATGTATTTGGAGGTTCCTTTCACTACGTTCCACATCTTCTGCTGTACGGACAAGGGGCGCGCTGCGTCGTAGACGATGAGGCTGTAGCCGGGGTACTGTTCTTTCAGTAGGCGTTGTGCCCGCTTCAGGCTTTTCATGGCATCGGGGTGCAGGTAGGCTTCTTTCAGGTCTTCGTACAATAGGGTTCCGGTGAAGTTGTCGGCACGGGTGTACATCAAGTCGATGGCGATGCTGCTGTCCGCTTCGGCGATGTTGACGAAACCGAGGGAGTCCAGGTAGCGGGCTGTCCGGCTTTTAGCCGGAGCCGGAGGGACGGGTGCCGCTATGGTGTCGACGTACGGGATGGTGGTCTCCGTATCCGGGTCTTGTGTCTGCTTTGGCGCTTGTTTTCTGCTACAACCGCATAGTGAGCAGCCAAGCAGCAGATATAACAAGTAAAAGAAATATCGTTCCATCTTACAAGGCATTCTTGGCGGTAAGGATTGATTTCATCAAGGCTATGTCCGAATCTACTTCTCCCTGCATCAGGTATTTGTTTTTCCGTTGGCAGGTGGCTTCGTAAGTCTCTTTTGCCTTTGCCGTATCCTTGTCCCGGTAGAGTGCCAGGGCGCAGAGCAGCCGCTGTTTGGAAGACGTCACATCCTTATATTGCCGGATGTAGGTATCCAGCTCATCGGTATATAATTCTTCTGCCCGTGCGGTCCTCTTTGTCACCAATGCGGTGAAGAGCAGCTCGCAAGCGGTTTCCTTTATCAAAAGCCCGATGACTTCGTGCCGGTGGCTCATTATTTTCTCAAATGCATTGTAGGCGGCTTCCCATTCTTCGCAGTCGAGCAGGCGCGAGGCGCTTATCAAGGCTATGGTGACCTGCAGGGCATCTTTGTAGTTGATGTCTTCCGTTTGGCTGAACCATTCGGCAGGCATGTCCTTAGGACGCATGCCCTCTTGCACCAGTGCGTTGATGCGCAGCTGGGTGACCAGTGCCTGCTTGCTCTTGCTGTCCTTGAGAAGCAGGCGCATGTTGTCGGCATCATTGCCGATGCCGCCCATCTTCATGGGGATGCCGTTCATCCCTGCAAGGAGAATGCCAATCAAAGAGAGCATCAGAAGGAAGAATTTCAGCAGGTAAGGCAGCCCGTCTACGGTCAGCAGGGGGAGGAAGGCAAGGATGGCGGTCAGCAGGTTGGCAAGCACTCCACCCAGGTTGTACAAGGTGGTTGGGATATCTTCAAGAGGCCTTTCGGGTGGGGTAAGCAGGCATTGGCCTCCCGTTCCGGCAAGGCTGAAACGCTTGATGCATAATTTCCCGTCTTTCCGTATGAAGGTAAGGTTGAAGATGCGGAAGGAGACGAAGCGGTAGCCGGTTGCCAGTCCGCAGACAAGATGCCCGCCTTCGTGCAGAAGTACTTGCAGGAAGATGGAGAACAGCAGAATCAGTATGGTTAACAAGGAAACTCCTACCGTCTCCAGCATGCCGGTTTCGGCAAACTTGCTGTGTAAACCGTCGAACGAGTCTCCCAAAACCAGGACTCTTACACCTATTACTCCTACGAAACCGATGCATGCCCCGACCATGAATCCTCCGGCCAATTTAAGTACTTTCTTCATCCTGATATCTTGATAAATGTGTTTGCCGGCAAAGGTAAAGGATTTTATCTGAAATGCAACAGCTTCCCATGTATCATAAAAAGAAAGAGATTGTGATTGCCACAACCTCTTTCCGTCACCTAAACCCACTACGCAGGCTACAGATAGGGAATTATAGTAATATAGATACCCGTAATGATGGCTTCTTGCTTTTCTGTCCTTATCTTAGGGTATACTTTCCCAAATCTTTGTTATGTTCGTAATATTTCCGAGTATATCCTATAGATTCCATCTTCTCTTTATTGACAGTTTAATAATCTGCATTTTCGAATTCCACAATATGAGGCAGTATTGGAAATCGGTTATCATGATGCTGGTTTATTCTGTGCTTTTATCAGTAACCAACTACTGACTCGCTTTTTCAATATTTTTGCATATGATAGTTGCGTTCTTGGTATACTCTTTGTCAATCCCATTATGCTGGCAATGGTCGTTTTAAATTTCGAACATTCTGCTCCGTGCCAGCATGCAGGCCCCAACTACTCCAGCCTTGTCTTTTAGCTTGGAAACAGTCACCGTGGCGTCTTTGTTGACCAGATTCAATGAGTATTTCCTTATTGCCGTTTTGATTGGCTGCACTATATAGTCTCCTGTTGATGATAATGTACCCCCGATTATTACTAGTTCCGGATTGAATATGCTTATTAATCCAGCTATTTGCCTTCCCAGTTTTTGGCCTATTTCTTCCACTATCTCAATGCATAGCAAGTCCTCTTTATTGACTGCGGTGATGATTTCATCCAAGGTGGGCGGATTTTCTGCAGTCCGTTTTGATAGTATGGAACTTTCTCCGCTACCGATTCTTTCCAACAGGATGCGGTGCAGTGCCGATCCTGAGGCTTCCGTTTCTAGGCATCCTTTTTTGCCGCAGTGGCACAGTATTTCATTGTCGAAAACATTGACGTGCCCGAATTCTCCGGAAAATCCAGATTTTCCCGTGTATACCTTCCCGTCTATGATGATGCCGATTCCGAGTCCCCAGCTTATGTTGACAAAGATGATGTCCTTTTCCCCTTTGACGCATCCTTGCATATGCTCTCCATAGGTCATGGCCCTTGTGTCGTTGTCTATGCAGACCGGGTATCCTATCTTTTCATTCAGTACATCCGCCAAAGGACGCTCTGAAAAGTTGAACATGCTGAAACTATATCCTGATTCCGGATTTACTCTTCCGGAGATGTTGATGCAGATGTTCATTATCTTCTTGTCGTTGATTTCCGTTCCCTTTATGAAGTTTCGGATGAGTGCACACAGTTCTTCCAAAGCTTCCTGTGTATTTTCGAACTTGTATGGTATGTTCATCTTGATTTCCACCATATCCCCCTTGAAATTGATCAGTCCGATGTTTATGGCAAATTTCTTAATGTCCACTCCAATGAAGTATCCTGATTCCGGGTTGAGTCCGTATAGGCTTGGATGGCGGCCGCTACTGGTCTCCAGTTTCCCATAGTCGTTTATATAGTTGTCCTCACACATTTCATTGATGAATTTGGTGGTTGTGGGCACACTCAGATCGAGTTCCTTGGCCAAATCGGTAATAGTGGAGCTCCCATTATATATATAATGTGTGATGATCCTTTTTTTTAAGAGTGCATTCTTGCTCCCGGTTTCCATTTCTTTTAATAAGTTCTGTTTCATATGTATGTATTTTTATGTTATTTACTCTATTTTGCTTATTATATTAATAAATACGGATTTATTATTCTGAAATATTATGTATTTGATTTGTTATTATGTAAATTGTTTTGTAATTACGCGTTAATATATATTAATTGTAGGTTATATATTAATTAAATACTTTATTAAGTCTTGCAAATATAATAAATATATCTATATTTGCAGCGTGATAATTGAATAATAACAATTAATATCTAAAACAATGAAAAACATAATTGATTTTTTATCTTAAAAAAGTGTATTCGATAGGTTTAATATATAATGGTTGATCTTAATTTTATTAATAATGAAAACACGCAGGGATTTTTTAAAGAGGACCGCTTTGTTCGGTGCGTCTGCATTCATGGCCCCTTCATTGTTGGGGCGAGAGGGTGATGGGGATTGCTTCTTTTCTCAAGAGTCTGCCTCTTCCATGCTAGTTCCCATGGGCGATGCACTTAAAATTACCGGCACGTTCTTGGATGAGATATCCCATGATATTCCCCATCAGAATTGGGGGGAAAGGGAATGGGATCAGGATTTCCGGTATATGCAGAGTATTGGAATTGACACGGTCATAATGATCCGGTCGGGTTATCGCAAATTCATTACTTATCCTTCGGCGCATTTGCTGGGCAAAGGGTGTTATATGCCTTCCGTCGATTTGTTGGACATGTTCCTTCGGCTGGCGGGGAAATATCACATGAAGTTCTATTTTGGTTTATATGATTCGGGCAAGTACTGGGATACCGGTGACCTTTCGTGGGAGGTTGAGGATAACAAGTATGTGATTGATGAGGTGTGGAGCAGGTACGGTGAGAAGTACAAGAGTTTCGGCGGATGGTATATCAGTGGTGAGATAAGCCGTAAGACGAAGGGTGCCATTGATGCCTTTCATGCGATGGGCAAACAATGCAAGGATGTCTCCGGCGGTTTGCCGACTTTTATTTCTCCGTGGATTGACGGGAAAAAGGCCGTGATGGGTACAGATAAGTTGACAAAGGAGGATGCGGTTTCTGTTCAGGAGCATGAAAGGGAGTGGAATGAAATTTTCGATGGCATTCATGATGTGGTTGACGCCTGTGCTTTTCAGGACGGACATATCGATTACGATGAACTGGATGCTTTCTTTACGGTGAACAAAAAGCTGGCTGATAAGTATGGCATGAAATGTTGGACAAACGCTGAAACCTTTGATCGTGACATGCCCATTGACTTTTTACCTATCAAGTTTGACAAGTTACGGATGAAGTTGGAGGCTGCCAAGCGAGCCGGTTATGACAAGGCCATCACTTTTGAGTTTTCTCATTTTATGAGTCCCCAATCAGCATATTTGCAGGCAGGACACTTGTATAATAGGTATAAGGAATATTTCAATATTAAGTGATTATGAATTTTATGCTCAGATTGTTTTGCAGTTGTTGTCTGTTCTTGGTTGTCTCAATCATGCAGGCTGCAATTTATCCAGATCCCGTTGAAGGCGTGGTGACCTGTAAAGGCAAAGGGCTTGCTGGTGTTGTGGTGACAGATGGTTTTGACGTGGTGCTGACTGATGCTCAGGGCCGTTATGAGTTGCCGCGCAACCGGGATGCTCGGTTTGTATATCTTTCCACGCCTGCAGGTTATCTGCCGCAAGAGGGTGGTGGGCATATCGCTTTCTTTTTCCCGCTTAAGAAAGGCCGTTTAAAGTATGATTTTGAATTGAAGAGGAATCTGAAAGATGATATGAAGCATGTGTTTATGGTACAGACTGATGTGCAAGTCAGCTGTCAGGAGCATTTAGACAGTTATCGTTCTTATGTAGGTAAGGCACGAGCCTTTATGGAAAAGTATGCCAAGGAGCGTGATGCCTTCGTGTTGGATTGTGGTGACATTGTGGGTAATACTCCTGGTTTATACCCAGATTACATTCAAGTGTCTGGCGGTCTGGGATTGCCTGTTTACCGTATCATAGGAAATCATGATATGGAAATGGGTGTACGTTCTTTTGAACATTCATACAAGACCTATGAGGACTATTTTGGTCCCATTTATTATTCTTTCAATCGTGGAAAGGCACATTATATTATACTAGACAATTGTTTTTATATCAATAGGGATTATCGTTATATAGGTTACATTGATGAACGTACACTGCAATGGATAGAGAAAGATTTGGCTTTGGTGCCGAAAGATCATCTGGTATTTGTAATGATGCATATTCCTTCCAGCACTACCAAGGACATCAAGTTCAATGCCTTGCTACCCGACGAGACAAGCAATGCCAATAGTCTGTATGATTTGCTGAAAGACCATGAGGCACACCTCATTACCGGACATACCCATGTGAACGGTAACGTGGTGTTCAACGACCGGTTAATGGAACACAATACAGCTGCTGTATGTGCAGGTTTTTGGAAATCCATGCTTTGTTCTGACGGTACCCCCCAAGGCTTTGGACTTTATGAGGTAGATGGTAATCAGGTGAAGTGGCACTACAAAGCGGTAGATTATCCGCTGGAATACCAGTTTCAGGCTTATGCTCCGGGTAGTTCGAAAGAGTTTCCCGAAGAAGTGCTGGCCAATGTCTGGAATTGGGATGAGCAGTGGAAGGTAGAGTGGTTCGAGAATGGTACTTGTATGGGTGAGATGACCCGTTGTGAAGGTTTGGATCCAGCTGCTGTAGAAGCTTTTTCCGATCGTGAAAAGATGGGTGCACTCTGGGTGAATGCTTTTCCTACCAATCATTTGTTTAAGGCTGTTCCTAAAGATAAAAAGGCTCGCATAGAAGTACTAGTGACCGATCGCTTCGGTACTGTTTATAAGCAACTTGTAAAAGAATAATTTGAATTTAATCGATAAATTTTATACTATGAAATCTTCGGTCAATATTGGTTATGTAGTTTTCTTGTCTGTTGTGGCTGCTTTGGGAGGATTTCTTTTCGGATATGATACAGCAGTCATTTCCGGTACCATTGCCAAGGTAACCGCTCAGTTTAATTTAGATACCATGTCGCAAGGGTGGTATGTGGGCTGTGCGTTGATAGGTTCTATTGTAGGAGTGCTCTTTGCTGGTATTTTAAGTGACAAGCTTGGTCGTAAACGTACCATGATTCTGTCGGCCATACTCTTTTCCATGTCTGCTATCGGTTGTGCGGTATGTGCAGATTTCAATCAGTTGGTGGTTTACCGTATTGTCGGAGGTGTAGGTATCGGTGTGGTTTCCATTGTATCCCCTCTTTATATATCCGAGGTGTCGGTAGCTCAGTATCGTGGACGCTTGGTATCACTTTATCAATTAGCGGTTACCATTGGCTTTTTAGGAGCTTATCTAATGAATTATCAGTTGCTTATGTATGCTGAGACCCATGCAGGAGCTGCCGATAGCTGGTTTAACTGGATTTTTGTGAATGAAGTATGGAGAGGAATGTTGGGAATGGAGACTTTGCCTGCTTTGCTGTTCTTTGCCATTGTCTTCTTTATTCCGGAAAGTCCGCGTTGGCTGATTGTCCGCAATCGTGAAGAGCGTGCGGTCAATATTTTGGAGCACATTTACAGCTCTTCCAAAGAAGCGTTGGTGCAATTGAACGAAACGAAGTCTGTTCTTACTTCCGAAACCAAATCAGAGTGGTCCTTGCTTTTGTCGCCGGGTATTATGAAAGCCGTTATTATCGGTGTATGTATAGCCATCCTCGGACAGTTTATGGGAGTGAATGCAGTCTTGTATTATGGTCCTTCCATCTTTGAAGGGGCCGGCCTTTCCGGTGGCGATTCCTTGTTCTATCAGGTGTTGGTGGGGCTAGTCAATACCCTGACTACTGTACTGGCTCTTGCCATTATTGATAAAGTGGGTCGTAAGAAATTGGTGTATTACGGTGTTTCAGGCATGATTCTTTCATTGGTATTGATAGGCTTTTATTTTATTGCCGGAGAATCATGGGGCATTTCAAGCCTATTCCTGCTAGTTTTCTTTTTGTTCTATGTGTTTTGCTGTGCGGTTTCCATTTGCGCAGTCGTGTTTGTATTGCTTTCCGAAATGTATCCAATCCGGGTGCGTGGGCTGGCCATGTCCATTGCCGGTTTTGCATTGTGGATAGGTACATACCTGATTGGGCAGCTTACCCCCTGGATGCTCCAAAATCTTACCCCCGCCGGAACATTCTTCCTGTTTGCTGCCATGTGTATTCCCTACATGCTGATAGTTTGGAAACTGGTGCCGGAGACCACCGGAAAATCATTGGAAGAGATTGAACGTTATTGGATGAAAATAAAAAATTGACCTTAATAATAGATATGATGAAAGTTAGAAAAATTTTATTGAGTGGTTGTTTGGTGGCAACTTTATGCTCATGTGGTGGTTCTCAAAACGAGAATTTGAATCTTACTCTATCAAAAGATGCTCTGTTTGATAAAGTAAAAGGTGCTTGGGCCGGTCAGGTTATCGGCTGTACGTATGGAGGTCCTACAGAGTTCCGCTATCTGTCTACTATGATTCCGGATTCGATAGTGATGCCTTGGGGACCGGGTGAAATTAAAAAATGGTACGATGGTGGTGGCGGTCTTTATGACGATGTATATGTCGACCTGACTTTTGTGGAGACTTTTGAAAGATACGGTTTGGATGCTCCGGCCGATTCTTTTGCCACAGCCTTTTTGGCTAAAGAATACCCTTTGTGTCATGCCAATCAGATGGCCCGTTACAATCTTCTTCATGGCTTGACTCCTCCCGCCAGCGGGCATTGGAAAAATAATCCCCATGCCAATTGTCTGGATTTTCAGATTGAAGCGGATTTTGCAGGTATCATGGCTCCAGGTATGGTAAATAGTGCTACTGAAATTTGCGATCGTGTAGGACACATCATGGCGTATGGCGATGGCTGGTATGGTGGTGTATATGTAGCAGCCATGTACTCTTTGGCTTATGTGAGCGATGATGTTGAGTATGTTGTGACGGAGGCGTTGAGGTCTATTCCTCGGGAAAGTCGTTTTCATGCATGCATGGCTGATGTTATAAATTGGCATAAACAGTATCCAGAGGATTGGAAAAAATGTTGGGAAGAAATAGAGAAAAAATGGGGATCCAATGATATTGCTTGTCCAGATGGGGTTGAGATGCCTTTCAATATTGAGACTTATGTGAACGGTGCATATATCATTTTAGGGCTTCTCTACGGGCAGGGTGACTTTGAGAAGACGATTGATATTTCTACACGTGCCGGTCAGGATTCAGATTGTAATCCGGCTTCTTCTGGGGGAATTTTGGGAACAATGATTGGGTATAATCGCATTCCCGAGAAATTCAGAAAAGAGCTGACTGTAGTCGAAGATATTCCTTTCAATAATACAGTGAGCTTTAATAAAGGATGTGAATTGAGTTTTGGGCACGCTTTACAAATGATAGAAAAAAACGGTGGAAAAGTTGGAAGCGATGAGGTGACTATCTGTTTTCAAGAACTGGAACCTGCACAATTGGAGATTAGCTTCGAAGGCTTGAAAGTTGATAAAAAAGTGGTAGTGGAGAATTGGATTGCTAATTTCCCGACCTTCGAATTTGAAGGTGTGGGGGCTGTCATTAAAGGTGAATTGAAAGGTGAGAATGTGCCCGAAGATTACGTTGCTGAACTGGAAGTGTATTTCAATGATAGATTGATTGAGGTATGCAAGCTTCCGCTGAAGTATAATCACCGTAAGCATGAGTTGTTCTTTAATTATGTACAGTCTTATGGCAAATATACCGTGACTTGTAAATGGGTAAACCCCGTTGAAGGAGCAGATATTTGGGTAAGAGATGTAATTTCTTATACAACAGATAAATAATGTGAATGTAAAGGGCTGGTTTAGATGCATGTCGGATAAAAAACGTTCCCAGCCCTATTTAAAAAAGAATGAAGATGATGGATTTTAAGAAATTGGCGAATCAGTATAAGGACGAACTTATGAATAATGTTCTTCCTTTTTGGTTGAATCATTCCCAAGACACCGAATACGGTGGCTATTTTACTTGTCTGGATCGGGAGGGGAATGTTTTCGACACGGATAAATTTATCTGGCTGCAAGGCCGGGAAGTATGGATGTTCTCCATGCTTTACAATAGGGTGGAGAAGCGTCAGGAGTGGCTTGATTGTGCCATTCAGGGTGGTGAGTTCTTGAAGAAATACGGGCACGATGGGAATTACAACTGGTATTTTTCATTGGACCGTGCAGGACATCCGTTGGTAGAGCCTTATAATATCTTTTCATACACTTTTGCAACGATGGCATTCGGGCAACTGAGTTTGGCCACCGGAAATCAAGAGTATGCAGATATAGCTAAAAAGACTTTTGACATTGTTTTGTCGAAAGTTGATAATCCGAAAGGAAAATGGAATAAGCTTCATCCGGGAACAAGAGATCTTAAAGGCTTTGCTTTGCCTATGATTCTATGTAACTTGGCATTAGAAATTGAGCATTTGCTTGACGAGGATTTTTTGGTAGAAACAATGGATACGTGCATTCACGAGGTGATGGAGGTGTTCTTGCGTCCGGAACTTGGAGGAATTATTGTTGAGAGCCTGAATGGCGACAATAGTTTGGTAGACTGTTTTGAAGGACGTCAGGTTACTCCGGGGCATGCCATTGAAGCCATGTGGTTTATCATGGATTTGGGTAAGCGGTTGAAACGCCCGGAATTGATAATGAAGGCTAAGAACACGGCTTTGAAGATGTTGGAATATGGTTGGGATAATGAATTTGGCGGTATCTATTATTTTATGGATCGCAAGGGATTCCCTCCCCAGCAATTGGAGTGGGATCAGAAACTCTGGTGGGTGCATATAGAGACGCTGATTTCATTGCTTAAAGGCTATCGGTTGACCGGAGACGAAAAATGTTTGGAGTGGTTTGAAAAAGTACATGGTTATGTATGGACGCATTTCAAGGATCAAGAATATCCGGAATGGTTTGGCTATTTGAATCGTAGAGGTGAAGTTCTGTTGCCTTTGAAGGGTGGCAAGTGGAAAGGTTGTTTCCATGTTCCCAGAGGGCTCTATCAATGCTGGAAGACCTTGGAAGAGATTGTTCTGGATAAACAATATTAAAAACTAATTCAATTGTTCGATTTTAAATTCTAGTTAAAATGAAAAACAAGTATTTTTGTTGGCTGTTCTTGTTGTTCACTTTGGTAAGTTTAGGTGCAAGTGCCCAAGTGAAGGTAGAGGGTAGTGTGTTCGACGAGATGGATAATCCGTTGATAGGTGTATCTGTTTTTACAGAGAATCGCAAGACTGGTGCAGTGACAGATGTGGATGGTCATTTTACGATTACTGTGCCCAATACTAAAGTGTCATTAACCTTTTCTTATGTAGGATATACTACTCAAAAGATTGCTCTGAAAGATAGAAAGCTTTTGAAAGTGGTTTTGAAAGAGGATTCCGAATTGTTGGATGAAGTGGTGGTAGTAGGCTATGGCACACAGAAAAAAATCAGTGTAACAGGTTCTATTGCTCAAGTGGGTAACAAAGAGTTGAAGAAGGCTCCAAGCGGGACACTTTCTAATATGTTAGCTGGACGTATTCCGGGGTTGATTGCTAAACAAAGCAGTGGACAGCCTGGGCAGGATGGTTCAAATCTTTATATTCGTGGTACAGGTGCTGGTGACGGTAACGCTTTGGTAGTAGTGGATGGTGTGATACAAGATTATTTTCCCTCTTTTTCTCCAGATGAAGTAGAATCAGTTACTATTTTGAAGGATGCCACAGCTGCTGCCGTGTATGGCGTACGTGCTGCTGCCGGTGTAATTTTGGTAACGACAAAACGTGGTACTGTACAAAAACCGACTGTAACGTTGAATTCTTCCGTTACGTTGAGCCAGAATACTAATTTTCCGAAATTTTTGAATGGTCCGGATTATGCCTATTGGTATAATAAAGCTCAGTTGATGGATGGTGTAGCTGAGGAGAATTTACGTTTTTCTCCCGAAGATATTGAACGTATAAATAATCCTGGAGAGAATGAAGAGATCTATGGTAATACAGACTGGTTTGATTTGCTTTTTAAAAATGTAGCTCCTACATATACGAATACGGTTTCTGTTTCTGGTGGTAATGAGCGTATCAAGTTCTTTGCTTCTTTGGGAGCTTATAATCAGGAAGGTATTGTCGAAAACACATCTTATGATAAGTATAATTTCCGTTCAAACTTGGATGCTAAGGTAACTAATAATATTGATTTTTCTTTGAATTTATCTGGGTTTGTAGATGACCAGCGTTCACCGGGTGCTTCTGTTGGTCCGAATGCTTATGCGGGAGTATTCCAACAAGCGATGTTGTCTTATCCTTATTTGAGGCCTTATACCAAAGACGGTATGCCTATAGCAAGTCAAAATACAGCAGGTAATGGTAATAATAACCCTTTAGGTGCCAGAGACTTGTCTGGATATCAATCAAGTAAGACTACTAAGTTTCAAGGTGATATTTCTTTATGTTATAAGTTGCCTATCAAGGGGCTTTCAGCAAAATTGGATGCTGCTTTTTTGAAGAGTCATTCAATGAGGAAAGCTGCAATGACACCGTATAATGTTTATTCTTGGAATCAAACGACACATCAGGGTAATGTTGAAAAAGGGCGTATCTGTTCAATGGCATCTGTCTCACACTGGTACGGTTCCCAGCAGCGTTATACGATAAGACCTACCATTGAATATGCTAATAAATTTGGTAAGCACGATGTCTCAGGTTTGTTCTTGTATGAATATGCCAGAGAAGATTATGAAGGAATATCTGCTGGACGGGAGGATTTTCCGATTACAGATATAATGGATATGAGTTACGGTTTGAAAGTCAGCGAAAATTTAGTCAAGGGCAGTCATAGTAATGACAAACGTGCAGGCTATGTTATGCGTTTTAATTATGCTTATGATGAAAAGTATCTGCTTGAGTTTACAGGACGTGTGGATGCTTCTACTGCACTTCCGGCTCATAACCGTTGGGGCTTTTTCCCTGCCGTTTCTGTCGGTTGGCGAATTTCTCAAGAAGATTTCTTTAAAGAAGCCGTTCCTTTTATGGATAATTTAAAGATTCGTGCTTCTATAGGACGTTTAGGTAGTGATCGTGCTATTGAGAGCACTATGACTTATTTTTCTACAGCAACCTTATCTGCTGACCCCGTAGTCGTATTTGGTACTAATGCTTTGAAAGATATAGGTATGAGTGGGCCTATTTGTCCGGATTTGAAATGGCAATTGACTGATACCTATAATATTGGTGTTGAGTCTAATATGTGGAATGGCCTATTGGGGCTTGAATTGGATGTATTCTACATGAAGACCACTCGTTCTCTGGAAGGTCAGTCTGGGAAATTTCCACCTTCTTTAGGCAGTTACTTCCCGGGATATATTAACTATGGTTCACATGACAATCGTGGTTTTGAATTGGTATTGACGCACCATAATAAAATTCGAGATTTTAATTATCATGTACGAGGCAACTTGTCATGGGCTCGTAACAAAATCTTGAAAGTTACAGAAGATGCTAATGTGCCGATTTATAAACGTGCTACAGGGCAAAGTATGGGACGCTATTTGGGATTCGTTGCAGAAGGATTATTTCAATCGGAAGAAGAAATAGCTCACAGCGCTTTGTTTGAAGGGTCTACAAATACAAAACCAGGTGATATTAAATTGAAAGACATTAACGGTGATGGAAAGATTACTTGGGATCAAGATATGGTACCCATTGGTCGTAGTAGTATTCCGGAAATGGTATTTGGATTAAATTTAGGAGCTGAATGGAAGGGATTTGATTTCAGTATGTTCTGGCAGGGAGCTGCTATGTTCGATGTGAATTTATGCGGTATTTATGATAGTGGAATTCGTGACGATACGTTCTATACCCGTCCGTTTTATGCTGATGGAAATACCCCTTATTATTTGGTGGAAGGCTCTTGGCGTCCTGATAATCCCAATGCAAAATTTCCTCGTTTAGGGATTGAGGCTCGCGATAATGGTGGAAAATTCTCTTCTTGGTGGGTAAAAGATGGTACATATTTACGTTTGAAATCAGTTCAGTTAGGTTATACACTTCCTAAGAAATTGACGGAAAAGGCTGGATTTAGAACTATTCGTGCTTATGTGAGTGGTGGTAATTTGCTGACTATTTGTGGACTGGATTATATGGATCCGGAAATGCCTGGAGTAAATCAAGGATATTATCCTCAGCAGCGTACTTATGAATTTGGTTTAAACATTACTTTCTAAAAATTTAATCAGATGAAATCTATAAAGAAAATATTAACGGTATTCACTTCTACTTGTTTCATATTGGGTAGTTGTGATATTGATCCAACATTAACATCTTCATATCCTTCTGATATTATTTGGTCGAATGAATCTAACTTGATTACTTATATCAATGGTTATTATTCATTGGTGGGTGGTTATTATGGACTTGGAGGTGAAGCTTGTACTGATATGTTGAAGCAGAATAATCCTGTATCTGATTATAATCAATTCGTTTTTGGTTCGATGCCTATAACAACTACTAGTAATATGTTTGATACTTGGGGGGGGAGCCACTCCTCACAATTGTCTTTGACTCGTTTTTTGGAAAATCTAGAAAAGAATCGAACTAATTTTTCAGACTCGATTGCTACACTTGCTGAAGCACAAGTCCGCTTTTTCCGTGGTGTAACTTGTTTTAATTTAGCTAAATGCTATGGTGGGCAATATATAATCTATAGACAACTTCCTGTGTTAGGTGAGAAAAATCATCCGCTTTGTTCTTCTCAAGAAGGTTGGGATTTTATTTATGAGGATTTGAGGTTTGCCGCCGAACATTTGCCTACAAAAGATAAAGTGGAATTGGGATGCTTGAGCAGTGGTGCTGCTTATGGTATGTTGGCTCGTGCTATGTTATATGCTGAACGTTGGAAAGAAGCTTCTGATGCAGCAGCTCAGGTAATGAACCAAGATTATGAGCTATATGAAGATTACGGTAAACTGTTTACCAATTCGCGTTTGGTGCCGGTTGAAAATAAAGAAAGTGTCATAGAATTCGGATATCTGAAGGATAAGTTCACTTATTCTTTTGATTATTTCTATTGTCCGCCAAGTGATGGTGGTTATGCTGAGATTTCTCCTACAGAAGATTTGGTTTCTTCTTATCAAATGGCTGATGGTAGTGAATTTGATTGGGATAATCCTGAGATGGCTGCTAATCCTTATGAAGGGCGTGAGCCGCGTTTTTATGCAACAATCTTGTATAACGGTTGTCAATGGAAAGGGGAAACTTTATATACTTATGAGGGTAGTAAGGATGGTTTTGGCTTGGGAGGAGGTACTACCAGTACAGGCTACTACATGCGTAAGTTGATGAAAGAAGCCATTCAACCCAAAGGCACGAGTTTTACTGGTCAGGGAGATTTGACTTATTATTATATGCGTTATGCTGAAGTGCTGTTAATTTATGCAGAGGCCATGGCGATGCAGGATAAGTTGCCGGAGGCTTTAGATGCTTTAAATCAGGTCAGGAGAAGAGCTGGTTTTACTAAGGATTTAACGGCTGCTACCCAAACAGAATTCATGAAATTACTTCGCCATGAGAGAAAGATTGAACTGGCTTTTGAAGGCCATCGTTTTTGGGATCTTCGCCGTTGGGGGTTGGCATCTACTGTACTGAACGGTACAAGTATGCATGGAGTGAAGCCGATTAAGGTCGGTGATAATGAATTTACATACGAAGTTGTAGATATTGATGGCGGCAAGACCCGTGTTTGGGAAGAACGTTATGCCAGATTCCCTATACCCCTTGGTGAAATAGAACAGAATGAAGCAGTTCAACAGTTTGATGAATGGAAGTAAAAAATCAATTTATTTGCTGAATGTATTAACTTGAAAATAAAAATTAACCATGAAAATATTAAGTAAATTATCAGTAATCGCTTGTTTGTGTTGGGCTACATTGGCATCGTGTGAGTCTCCTGATTATGAAACAGGCCGTACTGCTCAAGTGAACGGACTGATGAGTGTTACCATACAGATTCCGGGAAATCCATCGAAATTTGCAGCCACCAAGACTGGACCTTATGAAGAAAATGAAGAGATTATTGTTAAGGTACCTACGACAGATGAAACCCCGTTAGATCTAACACGTCTTATCTGCATGGTGAATGTAGAACACAATTGTTATGTTACTCCTGCGGTTGGTGGTGAGATGGATTTTACAAATCCTTATCCTATAACGGTAGTGGATGCATTGGGAAATAAGCATCATAACACGATTCGTGTAGTGCCTACTCCTCCGAAGACTAAATATGCTAAATTATGGGAGAAAAATGCCGCTTTACTGAATATGTCATCTAATACTACCGGTTTGGCTTTCTATCAGAACTACTTGGCTATTCAAGAGTACAATGCTCCTATTAAATTGTATGATAGAAATAGCGGTGAGTTTGTGAAGGAAATCCCTGCAGCAAGTACCTTTATGATGAGAGCTCGTACAGATGATGCCGGTCATTTGATTACAAACCGTGAAAATGTTTATGGTGCAGGATTTATGGTCTATTACTATTCAGAGGAGACTCAAGAACATATTAATCTATTGAATTGGACAGCTGATGCAGGATGTCCCGATGATTTGGGTTATAACATGAGTGTGAAGGGGGATGTAACTAAAGGAGTAGCTTATATTTATGGTATGTGTCCTCATAATATGGAAATTTATTATTGGAAATTGGAGGATGGTCAATTGGTAACTCCTGATGCAAAACCGAATGTACTTCGTTATGGCCCTGCTGGTGGCGATTGGACCAGCGCTCCAATGATACAACGTGCAACTCTTGAAGATGATTCTAAGCATTATATTGCTTATAATCGCTATTCTGGCGCTACCGGCGATGACGCTGCTTATAAAGCTAAATTTAGTATGTTTACTCCGGCTTATGAAATTACGTCTTTGAATCAAGACAATCACGAGTATCGCATCTTAGGATTTAATGTGTTCAATATTGAAAACGAGACTTATTTAGCGTTGAACGACCAGCAAGCGGACACTTGGTCTGGTGGCGTTTCTACATTGAGTGTTTATGATATTACCGACCCGTCTAAGATGGAATTGGGACCTGATGATGCAGGTTATGATAAGTTCTGTTTATTTAGGGGTGAATGGTCTCCTTATGCTACAAGTTATAACTCTTGGGGTGATTTGACTACTGCCATTGTGCCTACAGATACTGGATATGATATTTATATTGCAACTTGTGTGATTGGTGGTGATACATCCCAAACAACAATACGCATGTATAAGATGACTTGGTATCGCCAATAAGAAGTAACATGTAGCTGGTGATTGATAGGCGGGAATTCGTCTTAAGAGTGATAATCCCGCCTATTTTTGTTTTTTGGGTTTTTATTAATTAGTTTATCGGACTTAGATTATGACATGTAAGAAAGTACTTTTTTCCCTTATGGCTTTATTGAATATTTTTACAGTATGGGGACAAAAAGAGACATTGAAATTCAATCAGAATAGAACATTTAAAATAGTACAGTTTACGGATGTCCATTATAAATATGATGATCAGGTCAATTCTCAGGTAGCACTGGATCGTATGAATGAGGTCTTGGATATAGAGAAGCCCGAATTTGTAATATTCACGGGAGATGTTGTGGTTTCTAACGAATCTTTTAAAGGGTTGGATATAGTGTTGGACGTTTGTATCAAACGTAATATTCCTTTTGCTGTCGTATTTGGTAATCATGACGACGAATACGATCATACCCGTCCGGAACTCTATGACTATATTGCGAAGAAGAAAGGCAGTCTAATGCCTACCCGTATAAGTGAGGTGGTTCCGGATTATGTGCTGACTGTGAAATCTTCAAAAGATAAGAATAAAGATGCGGCATTACTGTATTGCATTGATTCTCATTCTTATACTCAAATTAAGTCAGTTCCGGGTTATGATTGGATTAAATTTAATCAGATAGCTTGGTATCGTGAGCACAGTAAGAAGTTTGCAGAAAACAACGGAGGTATACCTCTGCCTGCATTGGCTTTTTTCCATATTGCTCTCCCAGAATATAAAGATGCATTACTGGAAGATAAAAACCGTTTGTTTGGTTGTAAGGGAGAAATGGTATGTTGTCCAACTACCAATTCTGGCTTTTTCACTTCAGTTAAGGAGTGTGGTGATGTGATGGGTATCTTCGTTGGACATGATCATGATAATGATTATGCAGTAGCATATAAAGAAGTGTTGTTGGCTTATGGTCGTTATACAGGTGGAAAAACTGTTTATAATGATTTGTCTTCTAATGGAGCTCGTGTCATTGTTTTGCATGAAGGTGAACGTAGGTTTGATACTTATATTCGCGTAGCTAATAATGAGATGGAATCTTTTGTCACTTTTCCCAACAGCTTCTATTAATAGAAATTATACTTTCAAAAAAGGTTATTATGAAATATTTATTATTGTTTCTTTTTTCTCTGTTTTGTACTGTGAATATGTACTCTAATGAGAAAGTGGGTTTAACATTGATACCTCCCGGCAAAATTTCAAATAAGATAAATTTGGATATACGTGGAGGAATTGTGAATAGGGGTAATTCTCTGCAAACTTATCAAGTTTCCCTTTTTTGGGATAAAGAGAAAAAATCTGCTTTATTGTGTGATACAACTTTGAAAATATCATCAAGTAAATCGGATGTTGTGAAGATTATGATTCCCATGAAAGATAAAGTGGGCAAGCATAAGGTGATTTTGAAGGTGTCTGATGGCAAAAGAGTATATCGTAAGACAAAAGAAATAGAAGTAATTCAATCGGACATTCGTTCCATTCAGCAGATTTCAGGTGCTTGGACCGGAATCTATCATTGGAGTGAAGAGGAAGGTAAGCACTGGAATCAAGATATCAAAAAGATGACCGATAACCATTGGAGAGAGATGATTCGTTCCATGCACAAGATTGAGATGGATATGGTGGTAATTCAGGAAGTATTTCGCCATCAAGCTTATATCGGAAGTTCTACTACCGTTGAGGATTATCCGGGGAAGGCTTTCTATCCTTCTAAATTATATCCCGGCCGTATGGACATTGCAGCTGAAGATCCTATCGAAGCCATTCTCTCGGAAGCGGATAAGCAAGGAATGCAAGTATTGATGGGGGTTGGTATGTTCGCTTGGTTCGACTTTACCCCCGAGTCCTTGGAATGGCACAAACGGGTTGCCAAAGAACTGTGGGATATGTATGGGCATCATGAGTCTTTTTATGCTTTCTATGTATCCGAAGAAAGTGGTGGGGGCCTAAATAACTGGGAACCAGATCCACAACGCAGTAAGGAAAGAAAAGTTGAAATAGTACATTTCTTCAAGGAATTTAAGGAGTTTTGTAGTGCTTTAGCTCCTGAGAAACCCATAATGCTTGCCACTAATAGTTTTGATGTCCCTGTTGGGATGGATACTTATCCGGAATTATTGAAATATCTGGATATTCTTTGTCCATTCGGCTTTGCACGTATGCCGGCAACCGATATAAGCGGCAAAGAGGCTGCCGATTTGTTGCAGAAGGTTTGCGATGAGGCGAATGCGCACTTGTGGTTCGATCTTGAGGCTTTTCTATTCAATCCGGACAATTCTTTGTATCCCCGTCCTATAGAGCAGATTATTCATGATTTGAATCTGTTTGACAATTTCGAGAAGATCCTTTGCTATCAGTTCCCCGGTGTTTTCAACGATCCGGAGATGTCTATCCGTGTGGGCGAAGCGCGTACAATCAACTTGTTCAATGGGTATATGAGATATTTGAAAGAACTGAAATATAGGAATAAAACACGTAAATAAAAAGAAAGTGATGAAGCGCTGTTATCTATACCTGTTTATCCTAATAGAGATGTGTTGCCTGTCGGAGCTTGCTGCTAAGAGTTGTGGCAAGGTTTTCAAAGGGAATGATCCGGCCGTGAGATATGTTGGCAGAACGCTGGTTTCCTCGGACGGGTCGGTATCTTTCGATTGGGTGGGCACCTATTGGGAGACTCGTTTTACGGGCGGAAGACTCTCTTTGATAGTCTCTGAAACCGGAACAAGCTACTACAATGTGTTTGTGGATGATGAACTGCACCGGGTTGTAAAGGTGTGCGGGACAGATACTCTAATTAATGTGGTGTCGGGGATAGATAAGCGTCTTCATAGCTTGAGGATGCAAAAACGTTCTGAGGGAGAGTTTGGAAAGACAACCATCCACCGATTTGTGCTCTCTGCTTCGGGACAGTTGCAGGCAAGTCCTACTGTGCGTACCCGTCATATTGAGTTTATCGGCAACTCGCTTACTTGTGGGTATGGGGTGGATGGTAGGCACCGTGATGAGCCTTTTGGGGTGGAAACGGAAAACTGTAATCATGCCTTTGCAGCCATGGTAGCCCGCTATTATGATGCCGATTATACGTTGGTTGCCCATTCGGGCAGAGGAGTAGCCCGTAACTACGGTGATTCGGTGAGGGTGTCGAAAGTAACGATGAAAGACCGAATGCTAAATACTCTTGATGAAGACCTTACTGTTAAATGGAATTTCACGGGCTATCGACCGGATTTGGTGGTTATAAATTTAGGCTCGAACGATTTTTCTACAGAACCGCATCCTTACAAGAGAGAGTTTGTAAAAGCTTATATGCAGATAATAGCACAGTTGCGCGAGCATTATGGGAATATTCCTATTCTCTGCCTTTATCCGGTTGCTATGCAGGCTCCGGTGTTCAGTTATTATGAAACAATAGTGTCTGAATTAAATGATCCGAAACTCTTTCTGCTGAGGCTGGATGAAGGACTTTATAACAGGACAACAGATTTGGGTGCAGCCTGGCATCCCGGATACAGTGGACATAGGAAAATGGCTATGTGGATAATTCCTTATATCTCGACCCTCATGGGGTGGGAATTGGCTGATAAAATTATTGAGTAAAACAGAAAAAAAGAACAAGAGATGAGAAGACGTGATTTTATAAGATATTTAGGCTTGGGAAGTGTGGCTGTGACCATACCCGAAGCTATGCATGCAGTTCCTGCTGCCGCCACCACATTGTGTTCGGACAAGAAGACCAAGCCTATTTCGGGCTCTTGGTTTGAATTTCAACATTCGGCAGCCGAAGGCGGGTATTGGAATGAAGCATTGGCCCATTTTACTGCCGACCAATGGCGCAGGAAGGTGTTTGAAATCCGTGAGGTCGGTATGGAGTATTTGGTTTTGATGGGAGTGGCTCGTGCCGGCAAACCCTTCTATCCTTCTAAAATTGCTCCTCGGATTCCAATGGGGTGTGATGACCCGCTGGAAGCTGTCCTTTCTGCGGCAGATGAATGTGGTATCAAATTTTTTGTCAGCAATGATTTTTGGGGCGATTTAGATGCTTACAACATGATGTTGGACAAGGGAGTACAGACAGTTCGTTTCCAGGCGATGGAAGAGATAGCTGAGAGGTACAGTCATCATGCGTGTTTTTATGGGTGGTATTTTCCGAATGAAGCCATGCTGCAACCTTATTTTGTGGATGCTTGTGTGAACTATGTCAATGAGACTGCGGCATTTGCCCAACGCCTGACGCCCAATTGTGTGAACCTGATAGCCCCTTATTTTATCAAGGAAGCCCGTTTTGATGATCATTTTGTTCGTCAGTTGGAGAAGATGAATATTGATATCATAGCCTATCAGGACGGGGTGGGAGTGAACCATACTTCATTGGAAGACTCGGCCAAGTTCTATGAAATATTGTATAAGGCGCATGAAAAAGCTTGCAGGGCTCGTTTGTGGGCAGATGTCGAATTGTTTTATTTTGAGGATGGAACCGGTGGTAATTTGCTTCCTGCTGATTTTGGCAAACGCATTATCAGGCAGCTGGAAGCTGTGTCCCCTTATGTGGATAAGGTGCTCTGCTATCAATATTTGGGCATTATGAACAAACCTGATACAGATATTGTGGCAGGGCATCCGGATTCTATAAAATTATATGAGCAATATACAGAATGGTATAATCATTATCAAAAGAAGTGTGAATGAAAAAAGTGTTTCTCTTGACTTTATTGGTTCTGTTTGGTACCTTTGAAGTAAAAGCTGCTTTTAAAAAGAACGAAAAGAGAATTTTGTCAGAGCAAGTGCTGAAGGATAAGGTGAAAGGTGCTTGGGCCGGGCAAACGTTAGGGTGCAGTTATGGTGGTCCCACCGAATTCAAATTCCTGGGAACTATTATTCAGGATTATATTCCCATTCCTTGGAATGAACACATGGTGAAAAAATGGTACGATAGCTTTCCGGGACTTTATGATGATGTCTATGTAGATTTGACATTTGTCGAAGTCTTTGAAAGATGCGGTTTGGATGCTCCGGTGGATTCGTTTGCCGTTGCCTTTAAGCGAACGGAATATCCCTTGTGGCATGCCAATCAGGTAGCGCGCTATAACCTGCTGCAAGGAATGAAAGCTCCTCAGAGCGGGCATTGGAAGAACAACCCTCATGCCCATTGTATCGATTTCCAGATTGAGGCTGATTTTGCCGGAATTATGTCGCCTGGGATGCCCAATCAAGCGGCTGAAATTTGCGATAAGGTAGGTCACATCATGTCTTATGGCGAAGGTTGGTACGGGGGGGTGTATGTTGCAGCCATGTATTCTTTGGCCTATGTCAGTGATGATATGGAGTATATTGTGGAAGAAGCCCTTAAAATCATACCGGAGGAAAGCGATTTTCACAAGTGCATGTCCGATGTCATTCGTTGGCACAAGAAATATCCCAATGACTGGAAGCGTACTTGGTTTGAACTGCAGAACAAGTGGAGCGAAGAAATCAGTTGTCCCGAAGGCATCCACAATTCTTTTAATATCGGTACGAAAATCAACGGGGCCTACATCCTTTTAGGATTGCTCTATGGAGAGGGTGATTTTACAAAAACCATTGATATCTCTACCCGTGCTGGGCAGGATTCTGACTGCAACCCGGCATCGGCAGCAGGTATATTGGGAACCATGATAGGTTACAGCAACATTCCCGAATACTGGAAAGGGACTTTGTATGAGGTGGAAGACCGGCCTTTTTCTCATACAGACATAAGTCTGAACAAGGCTTACGAAATGACTTATAAACATGCTTGTGATATGCTCCGGAAGCATGGAAATGCGAAAATAGGGAATGCTTTTGAAATCAAGCGGGAGGATATTCGTCCTGTTGCGTTGGAAGTGGCCTTTGAGGACCTGAAAGTTAGTGGCAAACTTACTGTTGAAAAATCGATAGATGAGGTGAATCCATTCACTTTCGTAGGCACAGGTCTGGTGGTGAAGGGGTACGTCGCAGGTGCTCTTCCGACAGACTATACGGCCGAAATGGAGGTGTATATAGATGGGAAATTGCATGAGACCACTGCTTTGCCTCAGGAACTCAATCACCGGAAGTGCGAGTTGTTCTTCTGCTACGACTGTCCGGTGGGTAAGCACGCAGTGACTTTTAAATGGAAAAATCCCGTGTCCGGCGGAAAGATATGGATTACCGAAATTATAACCTATACAACGAAATGACAGCCATGAAAAAAAGAATGATTCTGGCAACCTTGTCTTCTTTGTTGCTATGTATGGCAGCTTGCAGCAATAAGCAGCTCCCCACAAGCGAGGATATCTTGACAGAAGCTCGTGCTGTGAAGACATTGAACGCTTATGATGAGATGAATTGTGTGGTGTATGATATGAAGGTAACTCCTGCCTCGCCTAAAAGTTCGATAGACCGTTTTGTCAGTGATGACTGTGTAGAAGGTGCAGGAAGTTTTGAAATCAGATACTCTTTTTCCGGCAATTCTTCCGAAGCGGAATCGGTGTATATCCAGCAAAGTGGTGGAGACTACCGCAGTGATTTATCTTTTCATCCTCTGGGACTTTCCATTTGGGTGAAGGGTAATAAGAACAACAAGGGTACATTCCGTTTTATGATAATTCAAGATGCAGGCATGTTCACCCAGGGGACACTGCACGACAAAGGGCGCTGGCAATTCTTTGAATATGTGGACAAAGAGGTGTTGACTCAAGAAGAGTGGACTCGGGTGGTGATGCCATACGAAGCCTTTACTTTTGTCAAGGGACATGATATGGGGGATAATAAACTGATGCTGAACCGCTTTGAGGGGTATCGGATAGAAGTGACCAATGATGAGGGTGTAATGTGTACCGGTTCGTTCTGCATTGACAATCTGGAGCAGTTGACTTCTTATGCTCCCGAGTTCAAAGGGACTCCAAAGTTTTCCAGTGTGTTTATTCAATTGGACGGGGTATATGAAAACACCGATTGGGATAAGGAGTTTAAAGCAAGCCAAGAGGTGGGCATTGATACCTGGATTATACAGTATGCCGAGGGGTTCAATGACCGTGCAGAAGAAAAAACTTCTTTTTATGTTCCAACAAAACTTCCTTGGGTCACGAAACAATATGATATCATGAACCGGATGTTCGAGGCTGCCAAGCAGAATGGAATGAAGCTTATCGTAGGGCTTTATCCCGGTGATTATAGCAAAAAAGACACTGCAAGCCCCGAGCAATACGACTTCCTCGTAGAGCGGAACAAGCAGGTCTTTGATGAACTGTTTGCCCTTTGGGGAAATCATCCCTGCCTGGATGGTTGGTATATAACGGAAGAGTTTCACGATGGCTCCTATCCCGTGGGGTGGCAGCAAGAACCTTCACTCTCCATGCTGGCCAACTATTTGCAGACGGTGGCGGCTTATATAAAGTCGAAATCTCCCAAGGAAGTCTGCATCGCTCCTGCCTTGTGGCGTGGCATGCCGGCCGATCTTTGTGGGGAGTGGTTCGGTAAGATATTTGCCCAAACACCCGATATTGATGTTCTTTATCTTCAGGACATAGGCGGACGTTGTCTGGTGGACTTTGATGTGGATCTGCCCAATTGGTTTGCCGAAATAAAGAAAGCTTGCGATGCCAACGGAGTGATTTTCGGGGTAGACATCGAGTCGTTTAAGGAATGCTGGTGTCCGAAGATTACAATGCGTACCAAGCCTTGGTCAGAGTTGGAAGAACAATTAAGGGTTGCCGGAATGTTTACCGATCATATTACGAATTTCAGTTGGGCTACCTTTAAGCCGGGAACGGACACTTATGAAGGTTATAAGAGGTATATTGAAGGAAAATGACCTATTGCTGATGCAATAAAATAGCTCATTAGCGGAATTGGTAGTGTTTAATCAATAAAAAACAAATATTTTTTATGAATCAGTTCATCAAAGAAATACAAGAACAACCGGAAATGTTGGAACGTACTCTTGGCTATTATCATTCAAGAGAAGGAAAGGAGCGTTTGGATGCTGTCTGTACTCTGTGGACAACCGGTGACTATGACAAAATAGTACTTACCGGTATGGGAAGTTCTTATTTTGTATCGCAAGCTGCCGCGACCATGATGACCGCTTATAATATACCCGCTTTTGCTATCAATGCCGGGGAGCTATTGCATTTTCAGTCTTCAGTTCTGACAGAGCGCACTTTATTGGTTGCCATCTCACAGTCAGGCGAGAGCTATGAGGTGATTGAACTGCTTAAACAACTTGGTGAACGGCATCATTCACGGTTGACAGTGGTTGGGGTCACAAATGAGTCTGGAAGTTCTTTAGCGGCGATGGCTACTCTCAGTCTGCTATGTAAGGCTGGGAGGGAGGAAATGACATCTACGAAGACATTTATCACCACCTATCTGGTAGTGTATCTGCTTGCAGGAGCATTGGATGGTCGCAGGGTGGATAATGCTCTTTTAGATAGTGTCGTTCGGGAAGTCGGTCTTCAGCTTGAGAAAGGGGGGATTTATTTATCCCGTTCGGTCGCTTTTTTAAGTGGGCATCCGTTTGTTCAAGTGATAGGTAGGGGTACGGTTTTTGCAAGCGCTGCCCAAACCGCCCTGATGTTTATGGAGGCTACCAAGACTCCGGCTTCAGCTTTGTTGGGCGGTGAGTTTCGCCACGGCCCACTAGAGATGGTAGGCCCTGGCTTTATCTGTATCATTTATGCGCATTCACGGTCCGGTGTTTATCGGCAGAGCATCAGGCTTATGGCTGATGTTCTGTCTTTTAATGGTAAAGTGATCCTGGTGTCGGATATCTCCTCCGGCATTGAAAGTGTGAATTTGCTGGAAATCAATGTTCATTGCGGAGACCCTGATTTGTTCGCAATTCCGTCCATTGTTCCTGTTCAGCTGATAGTGAATGCTTGGGCGGAAGAAATGGAACTAGTGCCCGGCAGTTTTACACATGGTGCTAAAGTGACTTCAATAGAATAATGATGGGACGAAGAAAGGTAGCCATAGGAGTCGATATCGGAGGCACAAAGATCAGTGCGGGTATTGTTGGCGGAGAGGGATTGGTTTATGCTTCTCCCCGTACTATTGCAACTAATCCGAAAGAACCCGGCGAAGTAATTATTGCCAATTTGTTTTCTCTGTTGAAAAATATTCTGGCTGATGCTGCGGATTACGATATTCAGGGCATTGGTATCGGGTGTACCGGACCTCTCGATATAGGTAAAGGTATACTGCTGGATGTTGAGAATCTTCCCACTTTGAACTATTTTCCGTTGAAAGACACCGTTGAACAAGCATTTCCGTTGCGGGTGATCCTTGATAATGATGCCAATGCGCTGATTTATGCAGAGGCATTATGGGGAGCGGGTCGGAATGCCGGTTCAGTCCTGGGTTTCACTTTAGGAACGGGGATAGGATGTGCTTGGATTAATGGAGGAAAAGTATGGCGTGGGCATTCCGGTTGTGCTGGAGAAGTATGGACTTCACCTTATAAAGAAGGGATATTGGAAGATTATGTATCCGGCAATGCCGTCACCCGTCTTTATAAAGAATATACAAAGGAGGAGTTGCCGGCTTATCGTATAGCCGAACTGGCACGGTCCGGTGATAAAATGGCTTTGCAGGTATGGGATGCTTTTGCCCAGGCATTAGCTCATGCTTTGTCATGGACAGTGAATATTACCGATCCCGAAATTGTCATCATAGGCGGATCTGTTCTGAAATCTTCCGATTTATACTGGGACAAGGCAGAGTGGCTATTTCGTAAATTCATTTGTCGTTCAGCAGCCCGGCATACTACTTTGCTGCCTGCAGCCTTGGGAGACAATGCCGGATTTATTGGTGCGGCTGCATTAATATTAAAATAACAAGAAACTATGAGAAAACTCTTTTTTATACTGTTGATATGTAACATGTTGTTTGTCAATGCCCAATCTCTTGAACTGGAGAACTGGAAGATTATCAATTCTTCCGAGCTAAACGCCGGAGCTGCTGAGGTTTCGCAATTGTCTTATCCCACTGCCGGATGGTATCAGGCCACTGTGCCCACTACCGTGTTGAACGCTTTGGTGAAGGAAAACGTATATCCTGATCCGAGAATCGGCCTGAATAATTACCTGATTCCGGATGTGTCGGATGAATTTAATGCCCGGATGGATCTATCTAAATACAACTACCTGAAAAGTGGCCGTAATCCTTGGCAAGATCCATACTGGTATCGTACGGAAGTCGTTCTTCCCAAATCATATAAAGGCAAGAAGGTATGGCTGACCTTGAACGGCATCAACTACCGGGCAGATGTCTGGGTAAATGGTCGTCAGGTTGCTGATAAAAAAGATATTGTGGGTATGTTTCGTCGCTTTAAACTTGATATAACCGGATATGCCCGTGCCGGAGCCAACAATTGCATTGCGATAAAAATTTATCAGGTGGATCATCCGGGCGTCCCGACTCCCGGCACCCAGTTGAAAGTATTCGGTCCTGTACGCGGACATTCCTACGATATCTTTAAGGATGAGACATTGAAGATATCCGGTGGCTGGGATTGTGCTCCCGTGGTTCGCGACCGGAATATGGGTATCTACCAGAAAGTGATAGTGGAAGCCACGGACGAGGTGTTGATTGAAAATCCTTTTGTTATCACTACTTTACCAAAGTCCACTACCATGCCTATGAAGGTTGACACTGGGCTTGCAAAGGTCAATATTAAACTTGAAGTGAGGAATACTTCTGCAAAGCTTGTCGAGGGAAAGGTGAATGCTTGGATTACATTACTCAACGAAGTCAAATTTCCCACTTATACCAAGCATATGGAGGGATACCTCAAGCCAATCAAGCTGACGAAGAAAGTAGCCCTGCGTGCCGGTGAGAGAAAAGTAGTGGAACTGACCCCTGAGGACTTTCCTTCCTTGCTGATAGAAAACCCGTATTTGTGGTATCCGAATGGGTATGGCGAGCAATACTTGCATCACATGAAACTGTCTTTTAGCATCGGTGGAAAAGTGTCCGATACCAAAGAGTTTGATTTCGGAATCCGTGAGGTGGCAAGTGGACTGAACCGGGTGGGAGATGAATGTGGTCGTGTATATTATGTGAATGGCAAGCGGATATTCTGTAAGGGCGGTTGGATACAGCCGGACATCTTGTTGGAGGAATCTGAAAAACGTATCTATGATGAAGCCCGCTTGATGGCAGAGGCGAACATCAACCTGATTGGCAGTGAAGATATGCCGTCTCCTTCTGAAACCTGGTTTGAAAGTTTTGACAAATATGGCCTGATGTGGTGGCATGTTTTCTATCAATGTTTCCGTATGACTCCCGGAACTGAAACTGCTGACAATCCTCTGGATCATGGTCTGGCGGTGGCAGGAGTGGAAGATATGATGCTCCGCTATCGCAATCACCCTTCTATTATTTCATGGATAGGAGCCAATGAGGTCTTGATGAATGAAAGCTTGTACAAGCTGACCAAGGAGAAAGTGAGGAGTATCGATACTACGCGTGTTTATCTTCCGACTACCAGTTTTCATTGGGATGTAGACGCCTTGACTCCTTATCTGAAAGAAGATCTGCCAACAGGTACGACGGATGACGGTGCGCCCGACTATAATTGGGCGCCTTCTTCCTACTTCTTTGATAAAGTGCGTGAGGTCCATTTGCAGATGTTCCGCAATGAACTGGGGATGCCTTCCATGCCGACGTACAACAGCCTCCGGAAATTTATTCCTACCGCGGAGAGTACGGCTAATGTAAACAGCCCTATTTTCCCATTGGATAGCATTTGGGCTGAACATGGTGCTTGGGATGTAAGTAATTATTGCTATCGCTCTTATGACAATGCCATTCGCACAATGTTCGGTGATCCGAAGACGGCAAAAGAATATGCCGACAATGCCCAGTTTCTGAGTGCCGATGGTTATCGCGCTATGTTTGAAGCGGCTAATCACCGGATGTGGGATATTACTTCCGGTGTGATGATTTGGAAGATTAATTCTTGCTGGCCCGATGTGTGCTGGCAGATATACGACTGGTATCTGGCTCCCAATGCTTCTTATTATTTTGCAAAAAAAGCTATGGAACCGGTGCACGTACAGTTGAATGCGAATGATTTCAGGGTTTCTGTGATTAATGCCTCCCATCAGACACTGCAAGACGTGAAAGTGACGGCTAAAGTTATCAACAATGACATGGAAGTGGCTTGGGAGGACTCCCAGCGGATAACTGTTTCTCCCGATTGCTATCAGGAGATTGTTACGGTGCCCCGGTGTGGAAAATACTCTTATAATTACTTTGTGAAGCTGGAGCTGCATGATAAATACGGTAAACTTCTGTCCGAGAACCTATATTGGTTCTATTCCCAGCATATGGATTTCTTTTGGTTCACTTCTATGGAGAAACCGGAATTGAAGGAGGAGGTTGAAGTTACCAAAGAGGAAGGGGAATATGTCTTTTCTATTTGTTTGAAGAACGAATCGGATCGTTTGTCCCATTTCAATCATCTGACTTTGCTGGACGTCCGGGGTAAGGAGATTAATCCGGTATTCTGGAGTGACAATTTTATTACGCTCTTTCCGGGAGATGAAAAGGTAATAACGGCTCGTGTGGCAGTATCCGATGCCGGAGATACACCTCCTGTGTTCTTCCGGGCACGATGATGAATAGATTGAATTTATTTATAATATAGTGTTATGAAAAAAATTATAGTGATTGGCAGCTCCAATGTGGACATGGTGGTGAGAACTTCTCATCTGCCTGCTCCCGGTGAGACGATTCTGGGAGGGGAATTCTTTATGAACCAGGGTGGAAAAGGAGCAAATCAGGCTGTTGCAATAAAGAGATTGGGCGGCAATCTGATATTTATGGCAAAATTGGGGAATGATGTATTAGGTCGGCAATCTGTCGGTTATTTTAAAAAGGAAGGAATTGATACAAGATATATTGCTCTCGATGAAGATTCTGCTTCCGGAGTAGCTCTGATCAGCGTGGACGATCATGCGGAGAATAGTATTGTAGTGGCATCCGGTGCCAACATGTTGTTGAACGAACAAGATGTGGATAAAATGTTGGAGGAAATGTGTGAGGGAGATATCCTCTTGATGCAATTGGAAATTCCGCTTCAAACAGTGGAGTATGCTGCCAGAAAGGCTTTCGGGAAAGGAGTGAAGGTGGTGCTGAATCCGGCTCCTGCCCGCAGTCTTCCCAAAGAATTGTTCCGGCATCTGTACATGGTCACTCCGAACCGCATCGAGGCGGAGATGCTTACGGGCATAAAGATTGCCAATGATGCCGATGTTGAGAAAGTGGCGGAAGAGATTTGCGCGATGGGGGTAAAGAATGTAATTATCACTTTGGGTTCGAAAGGATGTCTTATAAGGGAAGAGGGCGTTTCTTATCGTATAGATGCTTTCAAAGTGGAGCCTATTGACACTACAGCTGCCGGAGATACGTTTAATGGGGCTTTGTGCGTAGGATTGTCAGAGGGCATGGACTTGAAACAAGCTGCTGTGATGGCTTCAAAAGCTTCATCCATAGCTGTAACCAGAATGGGAGCCCAGTCTTCTATTCCTTACCGTGAAGAGTTGTAATCATTAAAAACAATATTAAATATCACGATTATGTTTATAGTTGAAAGTTACGGATTGGCGGTAGCGTTGTGCTGGGTCACGATGTTATGCTGGGGATCATGGGGAAATACTCAAAAATTGTCAGCCCAAACATGGCGCTATGAATTGTTCTATTGGGATTATGTGATTGGTATACTTCTTTTTTCTTTGGTTTGGGGCTTGACACTGGGCAGCATTGGAGAAGGGGGACGCGGATTTATGCAGGACTTGCAGCAAGTTGGTATGGAGAATTTTTGGAGCGCTTTTCTGGGTGGCGTCATATTCAATGCCTCGAATATATTGTTGTCGGCTTCCATGTCGTTGGCTGGTATGTCGGTTGCTTTCCCGATAGGGGTGGGGTTGGCGTTGGTATTAGGCGTATTTGTCAATTACTTTAGTGTACCGAAGGGGGATCCTGTCACTCTTTTTGGGGGTGTCTTCTTGATTGTGTTGGCCATTGTTTTTAATGGGATTGCTTCCAGTAAAGTTTCTGAAGTATCAGGTCAGACTGTCCGAAAAAGAGGAGTTCTGATCGCTGTCTGCGCTGGTATTCTGATGGCGTTTTTCTATCGTTTTGTCGCCGCTGCTATGGATTTGGAAAATCTGGAATCGCCTGCTGTTGGTATGATGACTCCGTATTCTGCCTTGTTTGTGTTTGCAATAGGTATCTTTATCAGTAACTTTCTATTCAACTCTTTGTTAATGAGGAAACCTTTTACGGGGGTGCCTGTGGCTTACAGTCAATACTTCAAAGGAAATATGAATACTCATTTGGTTGGTATTTTGGGGGGTGCCATCTGGGCGTTGGGAACAGCGTGCAGTTATATTGCTGCCGGAACAGCCGGTGCTGCCATTTCCTATGGGTTGGGACAAGGGGCTACGATGGTTGCCGCATTATGGGGGGTGTTTATTTGGAAGGAATTCAAAGGGGCTTCTAAATCTACTAATCTATTGATTGCCTTGATGTTTATTCTCTTTATTTTAGGTTTGGCGTTAATTATTACGTCCGGTGGCAATTGATCTTTTATTAATTAAAAAAATGTGTATATTATGAAGAGGATTTTTCTGCCAATCCTATTGGGGGTACTGATGATATCAGCCGTACTGCCGTCGGCAGTAGTTTTTGCTGGCAATGATGTTCCTGGCCGACAGAGAAAACAGAAGGTGAAGGAATCTGTTTTGAGGGTGAAGCCCATTACTGGTACTTGGATAAATCTGGCATATAAGGATGTACGTAATAGATATACCAATCCGCAGAGTTTTGATAATACGGATCCGGAATTATGGAAAGCTAAAGTGCGGGAACTGTCAGCTATGGGCATTGAATATCTGGTATTCATGGAAGTTGCCAATGAGGGTAAGGCTTATTATCCCTCTCAATTAATGCCCTGGTGGTATGATAAAGATAAACAGAGTCCTGTGGAAGCCATTCTTGATGAGGCTGCCCGATATGACATGAAGGTTTTTATGAGTACTGGATGGGCAAAAGACCAGGATGATAATTTGCAGGATCCTGCTATCAAACAACGCCAATTGCAAATTATGGAGGAACTGGCCGTCTTTTATAAAAATCATAAAGCCTTTTATGGCTGGTATTTGCCGGTAGAGGATTGTCTTTGCCCCATTTTTGCAGAACATGCTGTACAATCGGTTAATGCATTGACCAAAAAGGCAAGAGCATTGACTCCGGATAAGAAGACACTGATTTCTCCTTATGGTATCGGACTGTCTGATTTTGATAATCCGGAGTATGAGAAACAATTGGCAAAGCTGAAAGTCGACATCATAGCCTATCAGGACGAAGTGGGCTGTGTACGCGATAAATTCATGTTGCCTCGCTTAAAGAAGACTTGGAAACGGTTGAGAGACATCCACAACCGTCTGAATATTGAGATGTGGGCCAATTGTGAGACTTTCACTTGGGAACAGGGAACCAACGACCGTTCTTCGGCCTTGATTCCTGCCGCTTATCCGCGTCTTTTATCTCAACAAGTGGCTGCTTCTGTGGCAGGGGTTGACAGGATTATCTCATTTATGGTTTGTGGAATCATAGAAAGCCCCACGTCAACTTATCAGTTGGGGCAACCGGTGTGGTCACATAAAGTATACAATGACTATATGGCCTGGAAAAGGCGGATTGGCTGCTGGCAATTGGCCGAAGCTGCCTTTATGGAGAGATTGGCTAACGGGGCTACCATTGACATGGTGTTGGGAAAAGCGGATTTGAAGGCATTGCTTGATGGCAGGGTTGCCGAGGAAGACAGTAAAGATGCCCGTTGGGTGAAATTCGAGAAAGGTTATCATGAGCTTGTGGTAGATTTGCAGAAAAAGACCAGACTACGGAAAGTCATGCTTCGTATGCTGGACTATAATTTAGATGGAATAGGTATGCCGCTGAAAGTTTATCTGTTCACTTCGTTGGATGGAAAAGAATATAGATTAGCTTCTATCAAGGATACTCCCCATTTCCCGAACAATCGGCATGATGCATGGATTGAAAACTTGTTATTTGATCAATTGGATGAAAGCATCCGTTATATGAAGGTGGCTTTCGAAGCTTCGCAACAAGTGTATATGGATGAGTTGTTTGTTAATCCGGTGATAAAATAAAGACCAGTTGAGATGAGAGTGAGTTTGTGTTTATTAACGGTGTGGCTGTTTCTTGCTTGTGTAGGCCGCGGGGAAATTGTACCAATTCCTTCTTGGTCAAAATCGATGGCAAAGGAGAAATATATCCTAACCCCCAAAGCACCTGAGGTTCCACAGATTAATAGTCTATGGTGCAGCCTTGGAAATACAGAAAAAGTCTCTGTTCGTGATTTGTGGCATCAAAAGGATTTAGGGGAGTATAAAGGGGGATTTTGGACACAAGTCCCTTATCATGGAGTTACTTTTGTAAAAAAAATCACTCTTGTAGAGTGAACTGAAACTTTAAAATAAATAGTATGGAATTTGCTTTGGATAGATGGATTACCAAGCATAATGCTTGGATTGATGTTTTTGGACCAAACTACATGAGGTGGATATTTCGTGATGTGAAAATGACTATTTTGTTTTTGGGGCAGTTTCTCTTTGGTAAAGTGTTGCAGGTGTTTAAGGCAGGTGTGTTATTGGGAGCAGTGTCTTGCATACTATTTGTGCCAGGGCTAAAGGCAGAAAATTCTAGGCCATTTGTGATACCGGCATTACAGGAGTGGAAAGGCGGGGATGGCTATTGGCGCTCATCGTGTCGGTTGGTGTTGGACCCCCGCTATGCAGCAGAACTCAATCCGGTGGCAAACACATTTGCCGAAGATTTAGCAGTGATGTTTGGCAGGAAATATAAGGTGGCGGAAGGCGTTTCTGCCTGCTCGGGAGATATTTTTTTGACTTTGGCTGGAAAAGAAACAGAAGAGAATCGGGAGAAGTATTATTTGGATGTGTCTGATCGGATGGTGTTGACGGGTGCAACGACGCAGGCAGTGTTTTGGGGAACTCGGACCATTCTTCAAATGATGGAACAGTATGATGGGGCGGTGCCGCAGGGAGTGGCTGTAGATTGGCCCAATTATCCTAAGCGTGGATTTATGTTGGATGTAGGACGTAAATTTGTCCCCATTGGCTTTTTGAGGGATTATGTGAAGATAATGTCCTATTATAAAATGAATTGTTTCCAGATTCATTTGAATGACAACGGCTTTAAAAAGTTCTATGGCAATGACTGGTCGCAAACACCCGCAGCTTTCCGATTAGAAAGTACCGTGTTTCCGGGATTGGCCACGGAGGGGGCTCATTATTCAAAAAAAGAATTTGTTGAACTTCAGATGTTAGCCGAGCAGTATGGAGTGACTGTCTTGCCGGAAATAGATGTGCCTGCGCATTCATTGGCCTTTACGCGCTATAAGCCGGAAATTGCTAGTAAGGAGTACGGAGAGGATCACCTGGATTTGTTTAATCCGGAGACTTATTTGTTCTTGGACAGCTTGTTTGCAGAGTATTTAGGTGGAGAAAATCCGGTGTTTAGGGGTAAAGAAGTGCATATTGGTACAGATGAATACGATAATTCGGATCCTAATGTTGTTGAAAAGTTTCGCTTTTTTACTGATTATTACATTAAATATGTGGAGGGTTTTGGGAAGAAAGCGGTGGCATGGGGTGCATTGACGCATGCCAGAGGAGATCTTCCTGTGAAGTCTGACGAGGTACTATTGGACATTTGGTACAATGGTTATGCCGATCCCTTTGAAATGGCCGAATTGGGATTTGGATTGGTGAATGTGGCATGTAGCCAATTGTACATAATACCATTGACGGCACTCTATTACCACGATTACCTGAATATAGAGTGGATTTTTAATAACTGGGAACCCTATATGTTTGATGATAGAATATTTAGTCGGAATGATAGGCGTGTGAAAGGGGGAATGTTTGCCGTATGGAATGATTACATTGGAAATGGGATTACTTTCAAGGACATTCATCATCGTGCGTATCCTGCTATGCAGACATTAAGCTTGAAAATGTGGACCGGTGCTGTGGATGATTTGTCTTTCGCACGGTTTGATTCTTGCCGTCGTGCTTTGTCGGAAGCTCCGGGAGTGAATATTGGAGCAAAGGTAAAAACGATGGATGGGAAAGTGCTTCAAGTCTCGAAGTTGAAAAGGAATCAAAAGCTTTTGATAGAAGAAGTAGGGTATGATTATGAAGTGGCTTTTGATTTCACTGCAAAATCCGCAGATAAGGGCAGTGTGCTTTTTAAATCTTCCAATGCCATTTTGTATCAGAGTAGCCCAAAGTCTGGAAAATTGGCATTCTGGTCAGATGGTTATTTAAATGAGTTTGATTATATGTTTCCTATCGGTCAACGGGTACAAATTGTGATTAAAGGTGACCATACCTCTACAAGTTTATACATTGATGGAAAACTACATCAGACTTTGGATAAAAAGATACTTTATAAAATTGGCGAGGAGGTGGTGTACTACCAGTCCACTCTTGTTTTTCCATTAGCTTTTACTGGAAATTTTAGTGGGCAATTGTTAAATTTGAAAGTACTGCAAAAGTAATTCGAGTTCATGTTACAAGGATCCATTTTAGGTTATTCTTTGCCTTTAATTTGTTGTAAGAATTCATTGGTGGACACTAATGCTTTTTCATCTTTGAAGCATGTGGAAGTTGAAAAAGGATAGTGATAATTCCCTGATTTATATTCAATGGTTGTAATATATCCTGACGGAGATTATGGTGAAAATATTTTGCTGGGTCATACCAAAAGGCCTGGTTGGATATAATGATTAGTGCTAAAGTGCAATTATTAAGCCTGCTTTAAATTTCACTTTTAGCCATTAGCTTGTTACAACAGATATGTAATAAGATGTAAAGTGAAACTTAAAGTAGGGCTCATTGATTATTCTACATGTTGCTTTGAAGTACTTATGCAGAAAACAACTTCTATTATATTCATTCTTCTATGCTTCTTGTCAAGTTGTAGCTTCGAATCTAAAACAGAATTTCCAGCCTTTGATAAGGAGATTAGAGTAGATGGTGAGCAATCTGATACAGAATTGCTGATTAATATGGGATGGATTGACTGTGTTGATACATTCTTGGTAATGACGCATGTCGCCCAAAATGATTTTTGCCATGTATATTCCATTCCTTCGGGTATGAAAAAAATCCATACTTGGGGTTCATTGGGAAATGGTCCTGGCGAGTTCCTACAGCCAATAATTACATACGCTCACGAAAACACCTTCGGTTTGAATGATGTCAATATACAAATGTTGGCAGTGATGTCTCTAAAAGGCAACGGAAATGCTATTGAAATTGAAGAGCTGTCCAGAAAAAAAACTCCTTATAAGCGTGTGCAAGGTGAGCTCAATCCTGCAGATTATAATTTCGTACGACTGGATGAACAGCATTTTGTCTCCCTATTGTGCGGAAAGGACGGTAGTTTCTTTTCCTTACTGGATGCCAATCTGCAGCCTTTACAGAGGTTCGGCGAATCTCCGGTGGGGAACAAAATTTCTGTCTAGTCTTCACGGATGAATTTGAAAGGTTATCTGTCGGCGCATGACGGGCATATGGTGTTTGCGCCTAGCAAACTGCCGTATCTTGCTAAATACCACCTGGAAAATGGAACCATGGTAAAAGACTGGAACTTTTATTTTGATCGGTCTTTTTATGAATGTAAAGACTATAACCTCTTGTTTAGTAAGGCAAGAAGCTTTGGGCAGGTGTTGGATTTGGCAATGGATGACCAATATATCTATATTTTGTACTTAGATCAACTTTTAAGCGAGTATGACTATAATGACCCGCAAAAATCCATGGCGAACAAGGTGCTGGTTTTCAATTACTCGGGAGTACCCATAGCCAAGTTGATATTGGATAAACGAATCTATCAGATGGCTTTGTGTACAAAATTGCATAAGATTATCGGGCTGGGGAATCTGCCAGAACCTGCATTTGTTTCGTTTGATGTCGTTTTTTAGATATATAGTCTAGTATTTCCCTTATACACTAGAAATAGGATAGCGTATAATTATATGTTTTAATTTGTATATAACTGATATCCATTAAATTACTGAAGTGTTGATTTGATATCCTTTTTAGGCATTCTACCTTTGAAGCATGTGGAAGCCGAAAAAGGATAGCGACTAATTATAGCTCAGTAGATTTTTAGTGGGGAATTATTAGCTTACTTGCCAAACACGTACTTCGCAACCTTAGTATTAGCCTTGTTCTCATTTACGAAATCACGTTCAATATAGATGTCCGTTACTTTCATTGCATCGTCAATATGGTTAAGTGCTGCATGGACTATATATTTATCAATGCCAGCTTTATTAAGTGCAATGGTAGCCCAACTATGCCTTGCTGCGTAGTATTCCAAATCGTCAATTTCTAATATTGTACAAATTTCTTTTAAGCCGTAGTTGATAGCCTTATTGAAATCCTTCTCGTCAGCATAGTATTGATAGAAATTGAAGAGACGTTTACCAGTCTTATCCTTGTACTTCTCAACAAGAGGCAGGATTAATCTGGGTATGTCAACCTTCATTTGAGCCTTATCCAATCTACGGTCTTTCGTCTTGGTACGATTATAGACGATTGTATAACCTTCCATTTCAGTGGCATTGTAAAGGTCTGCTGAATTGATTCCCATAAGACAGAATGATAGAATGAAACAATTCTTTGCCAAATTATAATGGCAGGTAGATTTGTAGCCTTTCTTCATATCTTTATAGGGTAGCTTCCATAGCTTCTTTATAATATCTGCGGATATGGCTCTCTTTCTTGTTGCTTCCTGCTTGGGTATTTCAAGTTCCATGAAGGGTGAGTTGGGGATTAGGATTAAATTCTTCTCCTTCTTATTGTATTTCTTCTTGGCTTCATTGAATAACTTCTTAATGCTTATCAAATATAGAGAGAGTGAACGATTGGAAGGTACCCGTTTACCCTGCTGCATTAATCTTTTAGTCCGTATCTCACGTTCTTTATTCAAGAATGCTTTAAAGCTTTCTAAGAAGTCAAGGGTAATCAAATTAATATCCAATTCCTCTTTACCTATGAAACGGACTAAGGCATTAATGGCAGTGGTGTAGTTAGGTGCACCTTTGATAGTGGTTGAGGCTATCCACTCACGACTGAACTTTATAAAGTCAATGGTTTGTTGCTTCTCTTGTTCTCCGTTTAAGAACTCAATTATCTCATCTAACGAATAATGATTTTGGTCTAATTGCAGTTTGAAACACTGTTCTCTGTAATAAAGTACCAGTCTATCTATCGCTCTCTTAATGGAAGTGTCCTCTTTAAATTTGAGGGATTTAGTTAGGTCTTTTGAAGTTATAAATAGATTAGTTGATAGTCTTTTAACCTTACGGTCTAAAGTAAATCTAATCTTAACATTGTACGTTCCGTCAACTTTTAGTTCACTCTTCTTGATTTCAGCTTTGATAGTCAGCATGTTAGTAATGTTTAAATCAGTCAACAATTAGTCAACAAATACCTAATACAATACTAAATATAACCAAGCAACAGACCCTTAATCGGAGGTCTCCATGAACTAAAAAAGGCTCTATCTCGTTAGAGATGAGCCTTTTAGTTTGTGGACCAGCCTGGGCTTGAACCAGGGACCTCCAGATTATGAGTCTGTTGCTCTAACCAACTGAGCTACAAGTCCGATGCATCCTTGCTTGGATAGCGGGGACAAAAGTAGCATTTTCTATTGAAATATGCAAGACTTTTGGATAAAATTCCTTATAACCTTTGTCCTTAGAACTTATAAATTCGTTTTGGATTCTTGGGAAACCAGCCTTTTTTCACTCGTTCTTCCTGCTCGAATATCTCCTTGATGGTCCAGAACGAGGAAAATGCAAAGACGCCCAAAAGGGAGGCTATCATGATGTTCTCCGTATAAAGGGAGGCAATGATGCCGCCGATGCCGAGTAAAAGGAAAATCCACCAGCACTTGGTGCCCCAATAATATTCGGCTTTCACAACTATGGGGTGAAACAAGCCGATGATGAGGAATGTGCAGATACCTATGACAAGGCCCGACAGATGATATTCGTTCAAGAAATCCATTGTTGTTCGTTATTTCTCGGGGCAAATAGGAATCTCCTTCTTGATGCTCTGTTCCAGGGAAATCAAGGTCTCGGTAGCGGTTACGCCAGGAATCTCCTGCATCTTGTTGTTCAGCAAATCCATCAGATGCTCGTTGTCGCGGGCATATACCTTGGTCAGCATGGTGTACGGACCAGTGGTGAAGTGGCATTCTACGATTTCGGGAATCTTGCCCAGCTCAGCAACTACCGTCTTATACATGGAGCCCTTTTCCAGCTTGATTCCTACGTAAGTGCAGGTTCTGTATCCAAGGGACTTGGGATTTACATGATAGCCTGAGCCAACAATAACGCCAAGGTCAATCAGGCGCTGTACACGTTGATGGATGGCAGCACGTGACACGCCACATTCAGCAGCTACGTCCTTGAAAGGGATACGGGCATTTTGGGAAATGATTTCCAGAATCTGCCGGTCAAGATTGTCTATTTTTTCCATAATAGTAAATAAGTAAAGTTCTTGTTGTTATCAAATAGTAAGCAAATATAGGACTTTATTTTAATTTATCTATAAAAAGGGACGGAAAAATGAATAAAAGTGAGGGGTAACGATAAGGCGCGGATTACGCGGATTTCACGGATTTAGTTTACCAAATCCGCGTTATTCCTCGTAATCCGCGCCTAAAAGAAGTATCAAGAGGGTTTTGCCCCTCCTTTCGGATTGTTACATTACTTCTCGATACCCAGCAGTTCCACTTCGAATATCAAAGTAGAGAACGGCTTGATTTGGCTACCGGTTTCTCTTGAACCGTATGCCAGGTCGTAGGGGATATAGAGTTCCCACTTAGAGCCGACGGGCATCATGGTGAGGGCCTCTGTCCAGCCTTTGATTACCTGGTTGGCACGGAAAGTAGCAGGTTCGTTGCGCTTGTAAGAGCTATCGAATTCTGTTCCGTCAATCAGCGTACCTTTGTAGTTTACTTTCACCTTGCTGCTGTCAGCGGGAACGGCACCGTTACCCTTGGTGATGATTTTGTATTGTAGACCGCTCGGAGTAGTTACTACACCTTCTTTAGTCTTGTTCTCAGCCAGGAACTTTTCACCGGCAGCTTTGTTGTCAGCATACTTCTCTGCAGTCGCTTTTTCTTTGATGGCATCCATCTGAGTGCGCATGTACTCTTGAGCTTTCATCATATCCATGGCACCACCCTTGCCAATGACACCTGCGACGAAACCTGCCAGCATATTTTCGCGGCTGATGCTTTGTGTAGAGTCATTACCGAAGATTTGCTGGTTGAAACCTTCTACCCATTGCTTGCTGACCATCTGGCCTACTTGCAGGCCGGTCATGTAGGCCACGTCTTTCTTATCGATTTTGGCTGCACCCTCGTTGAAACCTTTTAGGAATTCTGACATCTGGGTTGAGTCAATGCCTTGTTGTGCAAGATACTGGTCCAAACCTTCTGTACGTGCCATACCGATGGCGTAAGACAATGAATCGATGTCCGTCTTTAAATCAGCTTTCGGACTTTGAGCAGTACAAGATGCCATGCCGGCAGCTACTGCAAGAGCCATGAGAAATGTTACTTTTTTCATTTTGCTTTTACTTGTTGTTTATTTAGATAAAATTTTCTGTAATTCAACTTCGAATATGAGCGTGCTGTGGGGGGGAATCATCTCGCCGGCACCCTGCGCTCCGTATGCCAGATCACTGGGGATGTAGAGTTTCCACTTGGCACCTTCGGGCATAAGCTGAAGGGCTTCCACCCAACCGGGTATCACTTGGTTTACACCGAACGTGGCAGGCTGGCCGCGCTTGATGGAGCTGTCGAACAGCGTTCCGTCAATCAGTGTGCCTTCGTAGTGGCATTGTACCTGGTCGGTTGCTTTGGCATAGTGACCGACGTTTCCTTCTGTGATAACTTCGTATTGAAGTCCGCTGGGAAGCGTAACAACTCCCTCGCGTTTTTTGTTCTCTTCCAGGAACTTTTTGCCGGCTTCTATGTTTGCTGCGTTCATCTTCTCCTCCAGTTCGGCGAAGTACTTGTTGACGATGTCACGGGCTTCTGTGTGGCTGATTGCCGTCTGGTTGCCCTCCAAAACGTCTTTGATTGCTTGTGCAAAGTCATCTACTGCAATGCCTTTGGCACCCATGCTTAAAAGATTCTGACCTATTCCAAGGCCGATAGCATAACTGAATTTATCCATAAGATTCTTTTGTTGACGACCGGATTGGTTTCTTTTCCAGTCTATTGCAAATTTACGAATGGCAAAAGTACGTCTTTTATTTGAATGATAAGACTTTTAAGTATTTAATTTTTCTTATTTATATCACAACTTGAACATTCTTCTTATATTTGTCTTACTTTAATAAAGGAAAGGAGCAGAAAATGAAGAACTTGGTCATATTGTCGGGTGCCGGTATGAGCGCCGAGAGCGGCATCAGCACATTCCGTGATGCGGGCGGACTGTGGGACAAATATCCGGTGGAGCAGGTGGCGACTCCCGAGGGGTATGCACGTAATCCGGAACTGGTCATTAATTTCTATAACGAACGTCGCAAGCAGTTGCTCGATGTGGTGCCGAATGCCGGGCATCTGGGCGTTGCCGACCTGGAGAGGGATTTCAATGTAACGGTCGTCACCCAGAACGTAGATAATCTGCACGAGCGTGCCGGCAGTACGCACGTGATACACTTGCATGGGGAACTGACGAAGGTTTGTTCCAGCCGCGACCCTTATAATCCGCATTTCGTCAAGGAACTGGCGCCGGAGGAATATGAAGTAAAGTTGGGCGACAAGGCGGGCGACGGTACGCAGCTCCGCCCGTTCATCGTGTGGTTTGGCGAGTCGGTGCCGGAGATTGAAACTGCCATCCGGTATGTGGAGCAGGCGGACATCTTCGTCATCATCGGCACCAGCCTGAACGTTTATCCCGCTGCGGGACTGCTGAACTACGTGCCCCGTGCCGCCGAAGTGTATCTGATAGACCCCAAGCCGGTGGACACGCACGTCATGCGTCCGATACATGTCATTCAAAAGGGAGCTTCGGAAGGGGTAAAAGAGTTGAAGGCGCTGCTTGCAGCTACCCAGCCTCCTTTGCCTTAGGACTTAATCTCCTACGTCTTAGGACTTAACCCCTCACGGTATAGGACTTAATATGCAGAACATCCGGATGTCTTTCTCCAAAACACCCGGATGTTTTACCCAAAAACATGGGGATGTTTTGCCCCATTACATCCGGATGTTTTAGGTGAAAACATGGGGATGTTTTGGGTACTCACTCCTATACTGTAGGGAGCTGGGTATAGGGGGGGATTCCCACAAGGTATAGGTCTTGCGGGAACAAAGTATATTTGCCCTCGAAACTTGTGCTATTTCTTTATCACGGCCCGTAATACGAACCAGGCATGATGGGCTATGGTACTCGCCAGTCCGTAATGCCGCGCCATGATGCGGAAGCGTTCGCGCAGGGATGCTTGCCGGTTCTGGGTGGTCATTCCCTCTTCCAGATAGTCGATGAGGGTGAGATGGGTATTGTGCAAGGTCCGTGCCTTCTTCATCACCTGGATGCACCAGTCGAAGTCGGCGGAGAAGCGGTATTGCAGGTCGTAGGGTTCTACAAGGGAAGCTTTGGCAAAGAAGGCCTGATGGCAGACCAGCATGCCCTGCTTGAAGCTTCGCCAGGTAAGCACTTCCGGGGCGGCGAGGCGGCGCATGCGGATGAAGTGGCCTTCCTTGTCCACCAGCTCCGTTTCGCCGTACAGCACGTCGGGTAGTTCGTTGCCGGAGATGGAACGCACCATCTGCTGCAAGGTGTCGTCCTCGTGGAAGCTGTCGCCGGCATTGAGGAAGCAGAGGTAATCGCCGGTGGCAAGGCGGATGCCTTTGTTCATGGCGTCGTACAGTCCCTTGTCCGGTTCGCTCACGATGCGGGTGATGCGGTCGCGGTAACGGTCGATGATGGAGAGCGTGCCGTCTTTGGACGCACCGTCCACAATGATGTATTCCACGTGGTGGTAGGTTTGCGAGATAACGCTTTGAATCGTGTCCTCCAGTACCGCTTCGGCGTTGTAGGTCACGGTGATGATGCTGAATTTCGGGGTGGGGTGGTTATGCATTTCTTCCGGTCACTTTGTTGTAAAGGTCAATGTATTTCTTGGCGACGACGTTCTCCGAATAGTGGGAGATGGCTTTCCGGCAGGCTTGTTCCGAGAGGCTGGGGTAGTCGGGTTCGGTCAGCGTCCAGTAGATGCCGTTGGCAAAGTCTTCCGAGGATTTGTATTGTGCCACGTAGCCGTTGTGCAGATGGTCTATCATCTCAGGGATGCCGCCCACGTTGAATCCGACGCAGGGAATGCCGCATGCCATGGCTTCCATGATGGTGTTCGGCAGGTTCTCTTCCAGCGAGGGGGTCACGAAGATGTCCACGGCATTGTAGATGTTCACCAGTTGGTGTTCGTTGCTGACGAAGTTCAGCGGGTAGACTTTGAATGGAAGCAGGTTTTCCAGTTGTTGCGATTGGTTGCCGAAGACGACGACACCCAACTGTTCCCGGAGTTCGGGATGCTTGTCAGCCAGCAGTCGGCACGATTCTATCAGGTAGTCGATGCCTTTCCGTTTGTCCGTAATCTTCACCGAGCCGAACAGCATGAGTTTCTTGTCTTGCGGCAGTAGGCAACGGCTGCGGGCTTCCTGCCGGTTTCGGGGCTTGAAGAGATTGGTGTTGATGGGGTTGGGGATGCATGTCACGGCATGCCCGCAGAAGAGGGCGCTTGTCCGGGCACGTTCTTCCAGCCAGCGGCTGCAGGTGACGAAGTTGATGTGACGGTTGCGATACAATGCCTGCTTTTTGTGGAAGATGCGGTAGGAAAGGTCACGTTTGCCTCCACCTCCGTGGATGAAGGGGCAGTTGTGGCATTCCTGCTGGTAGTGGGTGCACTCGCGGGCATGGTGACAGATGCCAGTGCAGGGCCACATGTCGTGCATGGTCCAGACGACGGGCTTGCCCGAGGCGAGAATCTTCTCGATGTTCTTCAGCGAGAGCATCCCTTGGTTTATCCAGTGCAGATGGATGACGTCTGCTTGCTGGAATTCGGGCAGTGAGGTGATGTCTGTCCCCGTGTTGGCAATGTCTACGGCAAAGATGTTCTTCTTGTTGAAGCGGTTGGCGCTCCAGATGACGATGCGCTCCCAGACGAACTTCCACACCATGCGCCAGTTATGGTCCAGTGACACAACGGAGATTTGGTCGGTCTGCTTGTCGCGTACCAGCAGCTTGGCTTTGATGCCGTGGTTCTTGAGTGATTCCATCAGACGGCTGGCGGCGATGGCTGCGCCGCCGATGCGTTCGGATGTATTGATAAGTAGTACTCTCATGACTGTTGTTCGTTTCTTCTTTTTTGAATGTTTTTTCTTGTTACAGATGCCGGTCTTGTTTCATCCATTTCCGGATACGCTTTTGCAGCGTTTGCCATATGATGGTGAAGTTGCCGTACCGTAGGTTCAACGCCAGTTCCTCGAACGACCGTGCAATCTTTATCCAGGGATGCCGCCATGCCATGATGCGGTAAACGCTATCCTTGTAGGCTGTGTTCTCGATGACGTGACGAGGGTGCTTCAGTGGAAACTCCACTTCGTGGCGTTTCATGGTGAAGATGCGGCGGTAACCGCGCGGCATGGTGTGCACGGAGCCGGCAAAGTGGGTGGAGTCGGCAGTGGCTCCCAGATTGTTTATCATGTTGCGGGTGGGCACGATGCTCAGACCCGAATTGAACAACATGGAAGCGTGGAAGATGGTTTCGTAATAGGCTTTCCCGTGTTCGCGGTGGCGTTGGCACATGTAGATGAAGTCTTTGCGGTAGCGCCGTGTGTGGATGAGGTTCTTCAGTTGCCGCATGTTCTCCTTGTCGTCCAGGAAGGTGTAGAATTCATCCCATTGGTCCGTCACCCGCCGCCAGCTCGCCCATCCCCAGATGGAGAAGGTGGTGGCGAAGAAGTAGTCGGAAGTGATGTCGGGTGTAATCTCCTCGTTGTTGAATCCGGCAATCATGCTGATGCGTGTGTCGTGCTCATACTTGTCGAGCAGTTCCTTGCAGAAGCCGAAGAAAGAGACGGCGGGCACGTCGTCATCCTCAAGCACGATACATTTGTCCGACAAGGAGAATGCCCACTTCTGTGCCATGTATTCCGATGGGTCGCAGCCGTAGTTCTTCTCTTGGTAGTTGTGGTGTACTTCGCATTCCCAGTCGATGTCTGCCACTACTTTGCGACAAGCTTCTATGCCCGGCATGTCACGCTCGCCGCGCGGGCCGTCCTGATAGAGAAACAGTCGTGCGGGGCGTGCTTTCTTCACTTGTTCGAATACTTGCGCCAGCAGTTTGGGGCGGTTGAAGAAAAGAATCAGTACAGATACATCTACAAGGGCTGGTTTCATGGCAATTTTGTTGGATTAGGAGGTGGCTATATGGTCATTTGGTATGTTGAAAGAAAGAACTGCCGGATAATGATTGTTTATCTTGTCCTGCTCTTCTTCTGTATACCGGTGTAAAGTGGGATAGTTGTACCGTAGAAAGTTTTCCAATCCATCAGGTGCTTTCAGATAAAGTGGACCGAATTTGATTGGTTGTAAATGGTTGAGACTCGTCTCCAAAACATGGTCGGTAGTGGTAATCACATTGTTGTAATACAAAGTTTTCCATGAGTTGAAACAACTTTGCATTATCACCATCAAACGGTAGATTGTCTTTTTAGAGAGTGTCATATCAACTATCCGGTTCAGAAGGCAGGCAACAGCTCCACGATTGGTAGGGTTGGATATTTGACATTTTCCGAAGTGTTTCCATAGCCATACCTCTTTTCCCATCAGGCAGCATTTCAGAAAGTTGACGGCTTCATATTGTATCTTCCTTAATAGCTTATTGTTTGGAATACGGTCAAAAGGGAATATATCGACAAAGATTCCCTGATGCATAGGTACATCTTTAAACATCTCTTCGACAAACAAGGTGTTGTTTTTCTTGACTTTGGCAAAGTAATAAGGACTATGAGGGTCGGTATGTATCCATGAAAGAAAGTATGGTTCTCTCAGTTCTTGGGAGGCTATCTGGAGAAACTTATTGTAGTCTTCCCGTTTCATACCTATATCTATGTCGTCATCCCAAGGAAGAATCGCTTTGTCATAGAGTGCCCCTATTGCTGTTCCGCCGATTACAAAATAGGGAATATTGTGTTTGTCGCAGATGCGCACAATCTCTTCCAGTATTTCGTATAGCACCTGATGTAGTTGGGTCAGTTCTTCTGGGGTATATTGCTTCACCATGGATACCATTTTTGATTGATGTCTGCAAAAATAATGATAATAGTTGAAAGGAGCACTTTCCATTTCAATCTTCTTTTGCGAAATCGGACTTGAGTTTTTCTATCAGTGTGTCGGACTCCCCGCTTACCACTTTCCGGCAGAACATCTTTCCAGACTGCTGCAATACCGGCAGGTCCTCGAGTGTCATCACGCGGATGGATGCGCCGTAGTCTATGTAGTGCAAGGGGGTGAGACGGGTAAGTCCGGGGTATTCTCCCTCTAAAAGAAGCCCTTTTGAGGCAAAAGGGGAGTTGAATACGATGGTCTGTATGCACAGTTCGCTGGGTACAAAGCTGGTTCTGAAATACTTCACCAGCTTCTCCTCCGTGCACAACTTTTCATATACATATCGTGCGCAGGGCAACGTGATGGCCCAATAGTCGGAACCGAAATAGACATCTGCCTGCTTGCCTTCCAAGGGTGCAAAAGGGGCTTTCCGGATGGGGAGTATCTGTACCAGCTTGCGCGATGCTACGATGAGTTTGTTCTTCCACCATATACTCTTCCAAGGCAGGTCACGGAAAGGGTGGTAATGGGTTATCTTGTGCAACTGCTGTTTCACGGTGCAGTGTGTCAGGTTGAAACCGCCGATGAATTCAGTGTCTTGATGCTCCTCAAAATAGCGGTGGATGGCGTTGTTGCTCCATAATGGGTAGTCCTGCCCGCTCAGGCATACTACGCGGGTATAGGGGATACCGCTGTGCAATACGGCAGCAAGCAATTCTTTCTGGTATTCCACTTGTTCCCATCCTCCCCAGCTTATCCGGTGGCGGGGCACGAAAGTGACCTTGTCTCCCAAGGCTTCTTCAAAAGGGTGTATATCGGCATTGAGGTCGATGTGCACGTAGAAGTCTGCCCGGTCATCCAGTGCGGCAACCAGGCGTGCCAAGTGTGGGGCATCCTTGTAGGCGGATATGATGTAGGCTATGCGGCTCATGCTCTTTTTTTCTTTAAGAGGAATTCAATGCTTTCCCGGAAGATGGTAGATTGTAGTTTCCACAAAACCAGTGCATAAAGCCCAGCTACCATAATGATTTTGGCTGCCATATTTAAGTATAGGTTTTCTATGGGCTGAGTGGCATAGTGAGTTGATACTACGAGTACAATGGATAGGGAGAGATAAGGAGAGATGTCTTTCAGCATATCGCGCAGTCTTAATCCTATCTCCCTCTTGACAAAACGGAACCATACAAATAGCCAGCCGATATTGATAATGACGAAAATACGCAGCATCCACTCCAATCCGTATGGGTATATGGCACATACAGCTACTATTTGCAGCAGGCTCAAGCTGATGGTGCTCCACATATAGATAGAAGAATGCCCCCGGCTGATGAGCAGGTTGGAGAACAGATTGATGACGGGAATAAATGCTCCCCAAATACATAACAGTTGCAAGATATCGGCACTGGGCAGCCACTTCTCCGTGATAGTGATAACAATCAGTTCCTTCGAAACCAAACTCAATCCCAGCATGGCGGGGAAAGAGATAAAGGCGGTGAAGCGCAACAGCTTTCTGAATACGGCAAGTTGCCGTGCCTTGTCATCGGCAACACGGGTAAAGACGGGTTGTGCAATGCCGTTTATCATGCCCGTAATCGTGGTATGTCCCATGCCGTTCCACTTGTTTGCCTGCGTAAAGTTACCCACTTCCCGTTCCGAGTAGAACTTACCCAACAAGACGGAAAACAAATTGTTATTGATTATGGTGAAGATATTCGTAATGATTATCTTACTGCTGAACCCTATCATCTCCTTAATGGGTGTGAAGTCGAACCGGAAGTGGGGTCTCCAACGCGAGAAGTAGAAGTTAAGAATCGTCATTACGGTGATGAAAGAGATGCTTTGCAATGCAATCCCCCAATAGGCGAATCCGTTGGCAGCCAGTGTGATGCCCACAATGCCGGAGACTATCAGACTCGAAATGGAGATGATGGTAGTGTCCTTGATTCTGAGATTCTTGAACAGATACGCTCTCGGTGCGATGCTCATGCTTGAGATGACGAATCCGAGGAAAGAGAGACGGGACAGCGGTATCAGCTCGGGCGTATCGTAGAAGTCGGCAATCAGCGGTGCGGCAAAGAAGAGTAATATATATATAGTAGTGCTGCACATCAGGCTGAACCAGAACACGGCGTTGTAATCCTTGTGCAAAGTCTCCTTCCGGTTGGTCAGTGCCGAAATGAACCCACCCTCCTGCAAGGCGGCGGCAATGGCGGAGAAAATGGTAAGCATCCCTACCATACCATAATCCGAAGCATCCAGCAGACGGGCAAGGACTATTCCGAATCCCAGATTTAACAACTGCTGTATGCCGTTGCTGAATCCTCCCCAGAAGAGGCCTTTGGCTGTTTTTTCTTTGAGTGATGTATCGGACATAGTTTATTGGTTGATAAGCCAACGAGTTAACAAGGCCACGAGGCTTTTCCTTCCTCCCTGTAGCCTTGTTAACTCGTTACCTTGTTACTGCTTTATTTCACCTCGCTGCCCGGTTTCACCTCTTTCAGCAGTGAAGTCACCGCCAGCGAGCCGTCATAATTCTCGGCAGAGAGAATCATTCCTTCACTTACCAGCCCGTTCTTGAATTGGCGTGGAGCGAGGTTGGCGATGAACAGCACTTGCTTGCCTACCAGTTCTTCCGGTTTGTAGTGCTGGGCAATGCCGCTGACGATGGTGCGGTTTTCCAGCCCGTCGGCAATCTTGAACTTCAGCAGCTTCTTCATCTTGGGCACTGCCTCGCATTCAAGCACTGTACCTACGCGGATATCCAGCTTTTCAAAGTCTTCGAAGGCGATGGTCGGCTTGATGGGGTTTGCCTTGTAGGTGGCGGCTTCGTTTGCCTTCTTGGTGGCAAGCAGCTTGTCCACTTGTGCCTGGATGACGTCGTCCTCTATCTTTTCGAACAGCAGTTCGGGGGTGCCCAGCTGGTGTCCGGCAGGCAACAGGTCGGTGTGTCCCAGCTCTGCCCAGTCAAAGCTGTCCATGTTCAGCATCTTGCGAAGCTTCTCGCTGCTGAAGGGCAGGAACGGTTCGAAAGCAATGGCAAGGTTGGCGACCAACTGCAACGAGATGTGGAGAATGGTGGCTACGCGCTCCATGTCTGTCTTGGCAAGTTTCCACGGTTCGGTGTCGGCAAGGTATTTGTTTCCGATGCGGGCAAGGTTCATCGCTTCCTTTTGTGCGTCGCGGAATTTGAATACGTCCAGCAACTTCTCCACTTCTGCCTTGACGTCGGCAAATTCTTTCAGCGTCTCGCGGTCGTAGTCGTTCAGTTCGCCTGCGGCGGGTACTACGCTGTCGAAGTACTTCTTGGTGAGTTGCAGGGCGCGGTTCACGAAGTTGCCATAAACGGCAACCAGTTCGTTGTTATTGCGTGCCTGAAAGTCCTTCCAGGTGAAGTCGTTGTCTTTTGTCTCCGGTGCGTTGGCTGTCAGCACGTAGCGCAGCACATCCTGCTTGCCGGGGAAGTCAACGAGATACTCGTGCAGCCATACTGCCCAGTTGCGTGAAGTGGAAATCTTGTCGCCCTCCAGGTTCAGGAACTCGTTGCTCGGCACGTTGTCCGGCAGGATGTAGCTACCCTCTGCCTTCAGCATGGCGGGGAACACGATGCAGTGGAACACGATATTGTCTTTTCCGATGAAGTGTACCAGACGCGTTTCGGGGTCTTTCCACCATTTCTCCCATGTGTCGGGCAGCAACTCTTTGGTGTTGCTGATGTAGCCGATAGGGGCGTCGAACCATACATAGAGCACTTTGCCCTCGGCGCCCTCTATGGGAACGGGAATACCCCAATCCAGGTCGCGGCTCACGGCACGCGGCTGCAAGCCCATGTCGAGCCAGCTCTTGCATTGGCCATAAACATTGGGACGCCACTCCTTATGGTCTTCCAGAATCCATTGGCGAAGCCATTCCTCGTGCTTGTCCAGCGGCAGATACCAGTGCTTTGTCTCGCGCATTACGGGCTGGCTGCCACTGATGGCACTCTTCGGATTAATCAGGTCCGTGGGGCTGAGGCTGGTGCCGCACTTCTCGCATTGGTCACCGTAAGCGCCTTCGGCATGGCAGTGGGGGCACTCGCCGGTGATGTAGCGGTCGGCAAGGAAGGTCTTGGCTTCTTCGTCGTAATACTGCATGCTGGTCTTTTCGATGAATTCTCCCTTATCGTACAGCTTGCGGAAGAAGTCGGAAGCCGTGTCGTGATGCGTCTTTGAAGTAGTACGGCTGTACACGTCGAAGGAGACGCCGAACTCTTCGAAAGACTTCTTTATAAGTGTATGATAGCGGTCCACCACGTCTTGCGGGGTGATGCCTTCCTTCTTGGCGCGGATGGTGATGGGCACTCCGTGTTCGTCGGAGCCGCCGATGAAGATTACATCTTCCTTTTTCAGTCTCAGGTAGCGGACGTAGATGTCGGCAGGAACATAAACGCCTGCCAGGTGTCCGATATGAACCGGGCCGTTGGCATACGGCAATGCCGAGGTCACGGTGGTACGTTTGAATTTCTTTTCCATTGTGTTATTATGTATCTCTTTTGTTATGAACGCTTTTAGTGGCACAAAGATAGCTGTTTTCTGCAAAATATGAGTATTCTTCCAGATTCTTTCCAGATTTAGGCCTCATCTTTGTCCTACGAAACGAACAAATTTGATATTGATAATGTAAAAAATGAAATGACTATGAAACTGGAAAAGTACTTCTTATTATTGGCGTTAGGCGTGTTTGCCTTTGCCTTGCAAAGCTGTGATGATGACGACAACGACGGAATCTCCGTGCCCGCGGAACTGAGTAATGCGTTGGCCAAGGAGCATCCCAATGCTCAGCGTATAGAATGGGAAACAAAAGGTGCATATTATGTGGCCGATTTCCATGAGGACAATTTCGAGAAGGAGGCTTGGTTCACCAAAGACGGTGTATGGCAGATGACCGAAACCGACCTCCGTTATGCGGACCTTCCCGCTCCGGTGAGAAGCTCTTACGAGAGTAGTACCTATTATAATGTATGGAAGGTGGAAGATGTAGACAAGCTGGAACGTAAGGAAATGGCTGTTGTCTACATCATCGAAGTGGAGAAAGGTAATCAGGAAATGGACCTCTATTATTCGGAAGACGGCATTCTGGTGAAAGAAGTGGCCGATGCGCACAACGGCGGTTCTCCCGAAGATTATCTCCCTTCTGATATTTCCACCGCCATCAAGGATTTTATAGCAGAGAAATATCCTAATGCCCGCATTGTGGATATTGAAAAAGAAAAGAGCGGTATGACAGAAGTCGAAATCGTGCATGGAAATATCAGCAAGGATGTGATGTTCACCGCTGAGGGTGCATGGGCCTATACTACCTGGGACATCAGCAAGAGGCATCTGGAGGATGTAGTGAAGAACGCTGTTATGGCTGCCCATCCTGGTTATGTCATTGATGATGCCGACTTTATTGAGACTCCCGATGGCAGTTACTTTTTGGTAGAGATGGAGCAAGGAGAAAGGGAAATCTACGTAAAGGTGACAGCGGAAGGTGAAATACTGCCATAGTCTTATACAGTGTATTTATCGATTGCTTACCTTCTAATGTAAAGCCGTTCACTGTAAGGTGTAACGGCTTTTATTCCATGAACGGTCGTTACCTTATAGTGTAAATGGAGTTACTGTTGGGGTAACTGGAGTTATCATATAAACATATTTTGCATTATGTAAAGTGTGTAACGCAAAACGTGGAATCATTAGGTGTGAAACAAGTCGGCTTAGAACTGAGAAATCCTTTTCTGATTTATGGCTATGCCTCTCTCCGATACTTTTGCGACCAAACGGAGGAAACGGAAAAGATGCTTTCTGCATTGGAGAATGGTAGAAACATTGCCTTGATTACTTTCCAGCGTATTGGAAAAACGGGGTTCATAAAGACGTGTTCTATAATATGCAGCAGCATCAGGCGAAAGATGATGTTGCTTGTTTTTTATATGGACATATTTGCCACGCGGAATTTGCCTGCTTCTGTTTGCTTGCTGGCAAAAACAGTACTTGGACAGTTGGATACGCTTAGTGAAATGGTGTTGCACAAACTGTTTTTTTCCGTTCTTGCCATCCGATGGTTAGTACTGATGAGCTATACCTACCGTATCTTTGAATTTTGTACTGGATAAGTCCGAGCAGACTTTGAAGGAGAATTTCGATTATATGGCTGTATCGGCGTTTCGAAGGCTATGTCTGGTATATGCAGACATTGCTGAACTGGCTAGCAATATGAAACGGTGATCGAGGTAGGGCAGGCGGAGCGGGTATTGGCTGGGGTGCTGGAAGAGAATGCTCCAGTCTATCTATGGGGATTTGGCTGAAAAGTTTGCCTTGAATTACTGTTTATCATCTGATGATTTCGTCTCAGCACAATATACTCCTTTTCCCGAAGAAGAATTTGGAAACGTGCATCTTGTCCATAGCCCATGCCATACTCATGCAGCCGCTAAGAGTGAAGACGGTAGCAGTGACAAGGAACAGTATCCCCGTAGGGTCGAAGGCAAATACGGGTAGAAACGCTTTGGACAGAATGGTGAAAATGGGCGAGAAAAGGAGTATGACCAACGTATTGCGTCCTATAAAGAAGGAAAGCCGCTTGGCTTGTGCCGGCAGATAATTGTAGACTGCCAACAACAGGCTGATGGAAAGCCAGGTGATGGCGACTCCTGCCAGAGTACCCCTATCCAGATTGGCGGGAAAGCAGCATAGTATTACGAATGGAACAATGGCGAAGGTTGTGGCGCGAAAGACTTGTGTAAAACGAAGCCCGCTTTGGCTCACTGTCATGCCGATAAGGAAATAGAGGGCATTGGAGAAGTTCATCAATCCTCCCCAATGGGAAAGGGCAAACAGGCAGACACCGGCCACAACCAGCCGGGAGACAACCGACAGCCGTACATAGCGGAATGTGATATAATAGATGAGGCTGCACAGAATCAGTGTATGCAGATACCAGTAAGGCCCCATCGGATGGAGGAATATCTTGTCGAGCAATATAGCAGGAGTAATGGCATCTACACTTTCGCGTACGGGCAGGAAATGCGACATCACCGTATAGGCCGCCTCCATGCAGGCATACGGAATGAAAATCCATAGAAACTTGCGGAGAAAGCTTCGGGCATCCTTCCGGTTATTGGCCAGATAGCCCGAAATAATCAGGAAAGCGGACATGTGGAACGTATAGACGATTTGTTTCGCATACGGATACTTGTCGCCTATATATACAAGGTGGAAGATAATCATCAGGGTGATGAAGATGCATTTCAGATAATCTATCTCTTTGACACGGCTTTCCATATGGGGTAGTTTTCTGCGTATTGTTATTGATGGCACAAATATATATACTTCCGTAAACTTATTTATATTTTGCAAAGGGATTAAGCTTATTTTCTCTTTTACCGATTGCTTTTATGTATGGAAAATGTATATTTGTGCATGAATCACTAACTTAATGTAAAAACAACTATGATAACAAGCCAATTGCTTCACCCGGCCAGTATTGTGGTAGTGGGAGCATCTAACAATGTACACAAACCCGGAGGAGCTATCCTGAAAAATCTGCTTAGCGGCGGATATACCGGTGAGCTTCGTGCCGTGAATCCGAAAGAGACTGAAGTGCAGGGTGTTGCTGCCTTTGCGGATGTGAAGGACATTCCCGATACGGACCTTGCCATCCTTGCCATACCTGCCGCGCTTTGTCCCGATGCGGTGGAGGTGCTTGCCGCGGAGAAGCAGGTGAAGGCGTTCATTATCCTTTCTGCCGGTTTTGGTGAGGAGACCCATGAGGGTGCTGTGCTGGAAGATCGCATACTGGAAACGGTGAACCGGTATGGAGCCTCTCTGATAGGCCCCAACTGTATCGGTTTTATGAACTCGTGGCATCACAGTGTATTCAGCCAGCCCATCCCGCAACTGCATCCGCAAGGGGTAGACTTGATTTCCAGCTCCGGTGCCACAGCGGTGTTCATATTGGAGAGCGCTGTGACCAAGGGCTTGCAGTTCAACTCTGTATGGTCTGTGGGCAATGCCAAGCAAATCGGTGTGGAGGATGTATTGCAATACATGGACGAACACTTCAATCCGGAAGCGGATTCCAGAATAAAACTTCTTTATATTGAGAGTATCGGTGATCCCGACCGTCTGCTGTTTCATGCATCCTCGCTCATCAAGAAGGGCTGCAAGATTGCGGCCATCAAGGCGGGCAGTAGCGAAAGCGGCAGCCGGGCGGCGAGTTCGCATACGGGGGCCATTGCCAGTAGCGATTCGGCGGTAGAGGCCTTGTTCCGTAAGGCGGGTATTGTGCGTTGCTATTCGCGCGAGGAGCTGACAACCGTAGGTTGTATCTTTACACTGCCGGAACTGAAAGGGAAAAACTTCGCCATCATTACCCATGCCGGCGGTCCGGGAGTGATGTTGACCGATGCGTTGAGTAAGGGCGGACTGAATGTCCCGAAACTGGAAGGACCGGTGGCGGAGGAACTTAAGGGCAAGCTTTTCCCCGGTGCGGCTGTGGGGAATCCCATTGATATTCTGGCTACGGGTACGCCGGAACATCTGCGCCTCTGTCTGGAGTATTGTGAGGAGAAGTTGGACAATATTGATGCTGTAATGGCTATTTTCGGTACTCCGGGACTGGTGACCATGTTTGAAATGTATGACGTGCTGCATGAGAAGATGCTGCATTGCAAGAAGCCGATTTTTCCGATTCTTCCTTCCATCAATACGGCAGGAGCCGAGGTTGCTGCTTTTCTGGCAAAAGGCCATGTGAACTTTGCCGATGAAGTGACTTTGGGCACGGCACTTTCTCGGATAATGAATGCCCCGAGGCCTGCCAATAATGAAATCGAGCTCTTTGGAGTGGATGTTCCCCGTATCCGCCGGATTATAGATTCCATTCCTGCGGACGGTTATATCGCACCGCACTATGTGCAGGCATTGCTCAGCTCTGCAGGTATTCCTATTGTGGAGGAGTTTGTTTCGGACAACAAGGAAGAAGTGCTTGCCTTTGCACGCCGCACGGGATTCCCGGTGGTGGCAAAGGTGGTGGGGCCGGTGCATAAGTCGGATGTAGGCGGTGTTGTGCTCAATATCAAAAGTGAACAGCATTTGGCATTGGAATTCGACCGTATGATGCAGATTCCCGAAGCCAGTGCTATTATGGTGCAGCCGATGCTGAAAGGGACGGAATTGTTTATCGGTGCCAAATATGAAGAGAAGTTCGGACATGTGGTACTCTGCGGCCTGGGCGGTATTTTTGTGGAGGTGCTGAAGGATATATCTTCCGGTCTTGCACCGTTGTCCTATGAGGAGGCTTACTCCATGATTCACTCGTTGCGTGCCTATAAGATTATCAAAGGTACGCGCGGGCAGAAGGGTGTGAATGAAGATAAATTTGCCGAAATTATTGTACGGCTTTCCACCTTGCTGCGCTTTGCAACGGAAATCAAGGAGATGGATATCAATCCATTGTTGGCGACTGAAAAGCAGGTGATAGCGGTGGATGCGCGCATTCGGATAGAGAAATAAGGGTTAGAGATTAGGGATTAGAGATTAAAGGGGCTGACTGTTAATCGCTCACCGCTAATCCCTAATCCCTTTTTCATCCTGCCCAGTCCTCCCTATCCAGATTCCTATATCCGATAGCTTCCGCCAAGTGTGCCGGCTGTATTGATTCGCAGTCTTCCAGGTCGGCGATGGTGCGTGATACTTTCAATATGCGGTCGTAGGCGCGGGCCGAAAGGTTCAGCCGGTTCATGGCAGTTTTGAGCATGGCAAGTCCTTTGTCATCCGGACGGGCGTAGCAGGCAAGCAGTTTACTGTTCATCTGGGCATTGCAATATACACCGGGAATGTCTGCATACCTTGTTTCCTGAATTTGTCGGGCATGTATCACACGCTCTCGTATTGTTGCGCTCGACTCACCCGGGCGAGTGTCTGCCATCTTTTCAAAAGGAAGTGGGGTAACTTCGATTTGCAGGTCTATGCGGTCGAGTAAAGGTCCGGATATGCGATTTAGATACTTCTGTACTTGCCCGGGACTGCAAACGCAGCCTTTGGTCGGGTGGTTGTAGTATCCGCATGGGCATGGGTTCATGGAGGCTACCAGCATAAAACTGGCAGGATATTCCACATTGCATCGAATGCGTGATACAGTAATTTTTCTATCTTCCAGCGGTTGGCGGAGAACCTCCAAAACGCTGCGGTTATACTCAGGCAATTCGTCGAGGTATAGGATTCCATTATGAGCCAGACTGATTTCACCGGGTTGGGGGAAACTGCCTCCACCAGTCATGGCTACTGTGGAAATGGAATTGTGCGGATCACGGAATGGCCGTTTTGAGATAAGTCCGCCACCTTTACCGAGTTTTCCGGCAACAGAATGAATCTTGGTCGTTTCCAGGCTTTCTCCCAATGATAAAGGAGGAAGTATGGAGGGAAGACGTTTTGCCAGCATAGACTTTCCGCTACCCGGGGCCCCAATGAGAAGAATATTGTGGCTGCCTGCGGCGGCTACTTCCAGCGCTCGCTTTACATTTTCCTGCCCTTTCACTTCTGCAAAGTCCAGTTCAAAAGAGCTTTGTTGGGAGTAAAACTCTTCGCGGGTATTGACTTGTGTCGGGGATAATTTTGGTTTTCCGTTGAAGAACTCAATGACATCTTTGATATTCTCCACGCCGTAGACTTTTAGGTTGTTCACTACAGCGGCCTCATGTGCGTTCGAGCAAGGAACTATCATACCCTCAAACCCCAGCTCTCTGGCCTTAATGGCAATGGGGAGTGCTCCTTTGATAGGTTGCAGACTACCATCAAGGCTTAGTTCACCCATCAACAGATAGCGTTCCAGCTTATCGGACTGGATAACTTCGCTGGCGGCAAGTATGCCGATGGCTAAAGGTAAATCGTAAGCTGTACCTTCCTTGCGGATATCTGCCGGTGCCATGTTGATGACGATATTACTGGTAGGCATCCGGTAACCGTTGACTTGCAAAGCAGATATGATACGTTGATGGCTTTCTTTGACCGCAGAGTCCGGTAAACCGACTAAATGGAACATACAGCCTCTGGAACTGTTGACTTCAATGGTGATGAGGGTTGCGTCAATACCTTGAACAGCCGCTCCAAAAACTTTTATGAGCACGTTTTTAGTGATTAGGGGTTAGTGATGGCAGGATAGGCTACCGTCGGTTTTGTTTTTTGAGTTTTTTTTCACTCTCTTTCTTCTCTTTTTCCTTTTGCTCTATCTCCTCCAGTTTCTTCTTGATGTCTTCCTCACTCATATTCTTCCCTTCAATTTTTCCGGAAGGGCTAAGGAACAGGTTGGCAGGCAATGCTTGTATGGCGAGCTGCTTGATGGGCGCTGTGTTCCATCCGGAGAAATCACAACTCTGTTCCCACTTCAGGGTATCTCTTTTGATTGCTTCTTCCCATTCCTTTCTGTCGATGTCCAAGGAAATACCCCAGAGGGCGAATAGTTTGTTCTTTTCTTCTTTCTTGTAAATCCGGCGCAGGGCAGCGTTGGCTTCCATGCTTTGCGGGTCCCAAGATGCCCAGAAATGTATCAACAGATATTTGTCTTTAAAGCTGGTGCGACTGATTTGTGTACCTTTGGCATTGGGCAGGTTGACGTAAGGGATAGTTTTCCCGATGGATATCTTCTCTTCTTCTTGGATCAGATCAAGCAGTTCGTCCACATACGGACGGTCTTTTAAGCCTCCGGTCATGTGTGCTGTCATTTCTTTGATTAAGGCGAAGTCCGGTTGCGGTTTTTGCACGAAATATTTCTCCAGCAGATAGATACTTACCAGTGAAGAAGGATGGTTGTTGATGAAGGCTTCTGCTTTTTCTTCCAATGCTTTCTCCGAGGGAGTACTCAAGCCTTTCAACTCTTTCTGAAAGGCGGTTAGTTCTTCATTGGGGACATTTCCCGTGATTTCCAGTGAAGTAAGCTCGGCGGCAGAACCTTTTATCTTTATGTTGTCTCCTTTGTCCAGGTAAAGCGGATATTCCGTACCGTCGCTGAATTGCAACCATGTAGAGGCAAGTGTGTCGGTGGTGAGGGTTGCAGAGAACTTGTCATCCTTGACAAGCAGTGTGTCCATACGGTTATAGAACTTGTCCGTACCATATATATAAAGGGTATCATTCCCCAGCCCTTTGATTTCACCGCTTAGGTGGACTGAATTCGTGTTTTTGCTGCCGCAGGCAGACAATATAATAAGCAGAAGGTATGCAAGATAGATTTTCTTCATTCCGGTTCTTTTTCTGATACTTCGTCGCGAAAATACTTCTTTTTGGTGTGAATAAAAAGAAATGCCCGACATATTTCTATGCCGGGCACGTTCTTTTCAGTCTAACCTTTATTATTTGATGATATTCATAAAGTCAGTGTTAGTGAAGTATTTGGCGAATTCCAGGTCAGAAGCAGCTTTCTTTGCCAAAGCCGGTTCTTTTGCAATGGCATTTTTCAGACTGCTGGTTACCATAGATGTATTGTTGGTTCTTGCGCCAAGTACAGCCATCAGGTAGTCAGTGTAAGCGTCCGGCTTTTCGATAGCGGCCAATGTGCTCTTTGCTTTGTTGTAGTCCTTAGCCAGGATTTGTGCCAAAGCTGCACTGTTGGTTTTTGTATCGCCGAATGAGTTAACAGCCTTGTCGTACTGACCTTGAGCAACATACAGATTACCCAATGCCTCGTTCAGCTCCTTAGAACCGGAAGCCTTGCTCAGGTAGCCTTCTGCTGCGATCTTGTCACCCTTGGTCAAAGCAATCAGACCAAGATTCATGTTGACTTCAGGAGCATCCTTGATAGAGAGAGCTTTCTTGAAGTAGCTTTCAGCCTTGTCAAGATCACCAGCCTGATAAGCCAGTTTACCTAAGTTGTTGTAAGCACGGAAATCGTTCGGGTAGATTTGAGTAGCTTTTGTGAAGATGGCTTCTTGTTTGGTAGCATCTTTAGTCAAGGTAGTGGCATACAGCAATTCTTCGATGTTCAACTGCTTGGCATCGCTGTCGGCGAGGCTTGCGATTTCTTCGTCAGACTTACCGATGATTTCGTAGTTCAAAGTCAGGCGTGAACGACGCAATTGCGGCAGGATTTCGTCGGCCAAAGTCTTATAAACAGAAGAGATGTTTTTGATTTCTTGTTCTCTTTGTTCAGGATCCTGATACATGGAAAGAACGCGAAGAATCAATTCTTTGTCTTGGATGTTTGATTTGGATACCAGTTCCTGGAAACCTTCCCAGTCTTGAGCTGTATACTTGGTGTCTACTGCTGCATCGATTTTGGCTTTCTTCAAATCTTTGTTGATGATCTTAGCTGTGTTGTCCTGACGGTTTTCAGCCAATGTAGTATTCAAGTCTACACCACCATCAGGAGAAGCGTATGCGGAGATTTCGATGTTGCTGATCTTCTTGTTGGCAGCTTCGTTTATGTTCTTCACTTCTTTGCCGAATTCTTTGGCAGTCTTTAATTCGCTGGCGCGTACGTTGGCTTGTTGGATCAAGAACATGATGTTGGCGTCATGCTTTTCTTTGATGATACGTTGGAAAGCGTCGTCACCGTTGGCGGGGTTAGCGCTACCCAATGTTTGTTCCAGCATCTCAGAAGTGGAAATTACACCGTCAGCTACTTTTACAGCAGGGATGGTGACAGTCTTTTTACCGATTGTAGCCTTGAATTCCAGATACAGTTCGGATTTTGCCATTTCCGGTACATAGTCGAAAGATGTTTTCATCGTGTAGCTGCCGCCCATCTTGTAAGAGATAGTCTGGTCGTTACCTTCCACTTTTTCGCCTTGGAATACGGCAGATTGACCCTTAGCTTCGCCACCGTTCCATTTCAATACTGGAGTCACTTCTACCACAGCCTTCTTGTTGAAGTACTTTTCGGGGAATTTTCCGTTGATTGTAGCGGGAACTTTACCACCTACAGCCTCCAGAACTTGAGGAGTTACGGTGAAATAATCAGATGACAATTCACCCATTTTTTTGCTGCATGATGTCATTAATGCAACAACCATTGCCATTAAAAACGGCAGATACAATTTCTTAGTCATTTTAGGTATAAATTAATTGTTTGTAATTGAAATTTGTCTATTCCATGTTAGTGTGCTGTTTGGGCATGAACATAACAACGCAAAGATATTAAATCCTATTACAGTTTGTTAACCCTCGCAGTAATTTTATCATAATTTAATGAATTTCCCGTTCTTTGCGATACTTTATATTGCGGGGATGGTGTTCTATGATTTCACTGCGCAATCTGTTCCGGTCGATGTGTGTGTAAATTTCTGTTGTAGCAATGGATTCGTGCCCCAGCATACTTTGTATGGCGCGTAGGTTGGCGCCTCCTTCAAGCAGGTGAGTGGCAAAGGAGTGGCGGAAGGTGTGTGGGCTGATGTTTTTGGTGATGTCGGCCTTCTCTGCCAGTTCTTTGATAAGATGGAATACCATGATGCGCGAGATGTTTTTGCCCCAGCGTGCCAGAAATACATAGTCCTCGAAGTCTTTCTTGATTTTCCAGCCTCCATTACGGTCTACGAACCAGTTCCTTATTTCTTTGATGGCACGGGACGATATAGGTACAAGGCGTTGTTTGCTGCCCTTACCTTCTACCTTGATGAAGCCTTCGTCGAAATACAAGTCGGAGATTTTCAGGTTGCACAGTTCCGATACCCGTAGGCCGCAACTGTATAGAGTCTCGAGGATGGCCCGGTTGCGTTGCCCCTCGTTTGTGCCTAGGTCAATGGCGGAGATGATGCGGTCTATCTCTTCCACCGTCAATACTTCTGGAAGCTTGAATCCGATTTTGGGACCCTCCAACAGTTCGCTGGGGTCTCCTTCCAGGTAGTCGGCTATGACTAGGAAATGGAAAAATGACTTGATGCCCGACAAGATGCGTGCCTGCGAGCGGGGATGGATGCCGATGTCGTGCAGTCCGGAGGCAAAATGCTGCAAGTCATCCAGGGTAGTGTCAAGGATAGCGATACCCTCTCCTTCCAGAAAGTGCAGCAGCTTCTGTAAGTCTGTTTGGTAAGCATCCACTGTATTGGGTGAGAGTGCTTTTTCCAGTTTCAGATACTGGTGGTACTTTCTGATTATCAGCGTTTGTTTCTCCTTATTTGTGGATTTTTCTTCTGATTTCATTTCTTTTTTCTACCTTTGCTTCGCGAAAATAGACTGCATTTCAGCAAATTGCAAATAAATTTGCATCTGCTTTCGGTTTGCACTATCTTTGCACCGCAAAGGTATAAAAAATTGTGTTATGAGGATACAGATTATTAATGGCCCCAATATAAATCTCTTGGGCAAACGTGAACCTTCCATTTACGGTAGCGTTACTTTTGAAGACTACCTTGCCGAACTCCGTAAGAAATATGCGGATGTACAGATTGACTATTTCCAGTCCAACATTGAGGGAGAGCTGATAGACAAGATTCAGCAGGTGGGTTTTGATGTGGACGGCATCATTTTGAATGCGGGTGCTTACACTCACACGTCCATCGCTCTGCAAGATGCTATCCGTTCGGTCACTTCTCCAGTGATTGAGGTGCATATCTCTAATGTACATGCCCGCGAGGCTTTTCGTCATGTGTCCATGATTTCCTGCGCTTGCAAGGGTGTCATTCTCGGTTTCGGGCTGAACTCCTACCGTCTGGCCATGGAGGCATTAAAAGATTATTAAATAAAATAGGTATATAGATTATGTTATTGAAGCAAACGAAGATTGTCGCAACGATTTCTGACCAGCGCTGTGATGTTGATTTTATAAAGCAGTTGTTCGATGCAGGTATGAATGTTGTACGTATGAATACTGCACATCTTGGCCGTGAAGGTGCCGAGAAGTTGATTAATAATGTGCGTTCGGTTTCCAACCGCATCGCTATCCTTATGGATACGAAAGGACCGGAGGTCCGTACGACGGTTCTGGCTGAGCCCATTCCTTTCAAGGCGGGCGACCGCGTGAAGGTGGTAGGCAACCCGGAGCAGGAGACTACCCGTGAATGTATCTCGGTATCCTATCCCCATTTCGTCAAAGACTTGAATGTGGACGGCCATATCCTTATTGATGACGGTGACTTAGAGTTGGTCGTTGTAGAGAAGACCCCCGACTATCTGCTCTGCGAAGTACAGAATGAGGCTACTCTGGGCAGCCGCAAGAGCGTCAACGTTCCCGGCGTCCGCATCAATCTGCCTTCTCTGACGGAGAAGGACCGCACCAATATCCTTTATGCCATTGAGAAGAACATAGACTTTATTGCCCACTCCTTTGTGCGCAATAAGCAGGATATACTCGACATCAAGGCGATTCTTGACGCTCATAACAGCGATATCCGCATTGTGGCAAAGATTGAGAACCAGGAAGGTGTTGATAATATCGATGAAATCCTGGAAGTAGCCGACGGTGTGATGATAGCTCGCGGTGACCTCGGTATTGAAGTTCCGCAGGAACGTATTCCGGGCATCCAGCGTGTGCTCATCCGCAAGTGTATTCTTGCCAAGAAGCCGGTGATTGTTGCCACACAGATGCTTCATACCATGATTTCCAATCCGCGTCCCACCCGTGCGGAGGTAACGGACATTGCTAATGCCATCTATTATCGTACGGATGCCTTGATGTTGAGCGGTGAAACCGCCTATGGAAAGTATCCGGTAGAAGCAGTGAAGACGATGACCAAGATTGCCGCCCAAGCGGAGAAAGACAAGCTGTCTGACAACGATATCCGTATTCCGCTGGACGAGAACAGCAACGACGTGACTGCGTTCCTGGCCAAACAAGCGGTAAAGGCTACCACCAAACTGAAAATCCGTGCAATCATCACCGACAGTTACAGCGGCCGTACTGCCCGTAACCTTGCCGCTTTCCGTGGCAAATATCCGGTGTTGGCCATCTGCTACAAGGAAAAGACCATGCGGCACCTTGCCCTTTCCTACGGTGTGGAAGCTATCTATATGCCCGAACTTGCCAACGGGCAGGAATATTACTTTGCAGCCTTGCGCCGCTTGTTGAAGGAAGGCCGTTTATGTCCTACGGACATGGTGGGCTACCTGAGTAGCGGTAAGGAAGGCACACAGACCTCTTTCCTTGAAATCAATGTCGTAGAAGATGCCTTGAAGCATGCTGAAGATAGTGTGTTGCCCAACAGTAACAGATACTTGTAGGATAAGGGATTAAGGATAAGGGATTAGCGGTTAATGATTAATTAATAATTGTGCGCAGAACTAACCCCTAATCCCTAACCCCTAATCCCTTATCCCTAACCTATAATCCATTAACAAAGTGACGATTGACGAATACATTTTGCAGCACATTGATGATGAGGGCGATTACCTGAAAGCGCTCTATCGCGACACGCATGTCAAGTTGCTATATCCCCGCATGGCTTCCGGACATTTGCAGGGGCGTATGCTCAAGATGTTTGTCCGGATGATTCGTCCCCGGCAGGTGCTGGAGATAGGGACTTATAGTGGATATTCCGCACTTTGCATAGCAGAAGGACTGCCGGAGGGCGGGATGCTGCATACGTTTGAAATCAACGACGAGCAGGAGGACTTCACCCGTCCGTGGCTGGAGAATTCCGATTACGCGGATAAAATCAGGTTCTACATTGGCGATGCCTTGGAGCGGGTACCGCAACTGGACCTCACTTTTGACCTTGCCTTTATTGACGGAGATAAGCGTAAATACATAGAGTATTATGAAATGGTGCTCGCCCGCCTTTCCGGCGGTGGATATATCATTGCCGACAATACCTTGTGGGATGGCCATGTGCTGGAAGAACAACCCCATCGCACAGACCTGCAGACAATCAGTATCAAAGCCTTCAATGATTTGGTGGCGCGGGATGCGCGTGTGGAGAAAGTCATTCTCCCCCTGCGTGACGGATTGACGATTATCCGTAAGAAGTAACTGTTTTTCTATCTTTTTCTCAGCAGCCGCTTGCTGAGGTATCTCACCGGATACCATACGGACAAGAAGCCTACAGTGATGACCGTTACGAATACCAGAATAATATCCGTGGCATGTACACTTACCGGATAAGCGTCTACTACAAAACTTCCGTTTCCTCCCCCCAATGAAATCAACCCGAAACGTTGCTGCAGAAAGCACAGCAACAATCCTAAAACGATGCCGGAGAGGGCGCCGAACACAGAAATCATCCTGCCTTCGAACAAGAAGATGCGCGCTATGAGCCGGTCATCGGCACCCAGGTTGCGCAGTGTCTCCACGTCCTCCCGTTTGTCCAGTATCAGCATGGACAGCGAACCGATGACATTGAAGCATGCGATACCCAGAATGAAGGTGAGGAAGAGATAAGAGATGAGTTTCTCTATTTCCATGATGCGGAAAACATCGGCCTGCTGCTCGTAGCGGTTCTGTACAATGAACCGGTCGCCGAGAATGCCTGCTATTTTCTTTTGTACGGAGCCGATGTTGGAACCGGGTTTCAGTTTCATCTCAATGGCAGAAACTTCCGTGTCATAATTGAACAGACGGCGGGCAAAGTCGAGTGACGTCAGTATGTAGCGTGAATCGTATTTTTGCTGGTTGACGGCAAAGATGGCGCCGGGCGAGAAGAGATACTCCCGGTTGAAAGCCGCAGTGGGGTTGGCTATGTTTACCCGTACGTTCCGTTTGGGGGCATAGACCTGCAACGGGTCCACGAACTGAATGCCGGTGCCCAACTCGGATATAAGTTCCACACCCAGAAAACCATAGTCCACCACCGAGTCGCTCAGTAGGAACTTTCCCGTCCCATAGAGCAAGCTGTCGATGGATGTAAGCTGTTCGAAATTGTCCTCCACTCCCTTGATGACGGCCATTGCCTGGCGGTCCTTGTACTGCACCATGGCATTCTCTTCCAGTGTTTCCGTCCACACGTCAATCTCGGACAGGGCGTGTACTTGCCGGATGCACGCTTCGTGCGGGTCGAAAACCTTACCTTCGCGGACGGTGATTTTCAGTTCCGGGTCGAAGGCTGTGAAAAAGCCTGCCACCATGTCCTGAAAACCGTTGAACACGGACAAGGTGCATACCAACGCCAACGTAGCCAATGCCACCCCACACACCGAAATACCGGAGATGATATTAATGGCATTGTGTTTCTTCTTGGAGAAGAGGTAGCGGCGGGCTATAAAGAAGGGAAGGGACATTATTTCAGCAGTTCATCAATTCGTTCCAGATAGTCCAGTGAGTCGTCTACGAAGAACTTCAGTTCGGGGATAATGCGTAGTTGGTGGCGTACGCGGGTACCCAGTTCAAAGCGTATGGACTTCATGTTTCCGTTGATGTTCTTGACGATTTCTTCGCTTTTCTCCGAGGGGAATATACTGAGATAAGCGCGTGCCACGCTCATGTCGGGGCTGATGCGTACGGCACTGACGGAAATCAGTATGCCGGGCATGGACTTGGTTTGCAACAAGAAGATATCACTCAGTTCCTTCTGCAGGAGACGGGCTATTTTATTTTGTCTGGTAGTTTCCATACTGTTCATTTTTTTATGCTGGGGTGCAGCCTGTTTTCACGTTAGCAAAGTTACTGAAATATATCGTTCTGCCGACTGTTTATAGCTTTTTTTTCATTCTTTTCCCTATTGTAGGGTTCATTCTTTTCCGTTCTGTCGATGAGATATGCCTTTTCGTAGATTCTATTTGTTGTTCTTGTTATGCTTCCCTAACTTTGATGTCAGTTCGGAGAACTGCTGATGATGAGTGAAGAAGGAAGAGAACCATTCCGTTATAGAAGAGACTCTCTCTAAATAGCGTTTTTTCATGTATTATTGACTTGAGCCGTTTTTACCCGGGAGGGTAGAAACGGTTTTTTTGCGCATCTGACCGGGCTTTCTTGTCTCTTGCATAGGCTTCTGTTGTGTTTTGCACGGTGGTTTGTCTTGAGAAGCCTTTGGGTTTATCATGTGCGCACGGCTGTGGTACGCCTTTTCCACAGTCGTGAAGAAGACGTGCCACAGCTGTGAAGAATATGCTTCACAGCCGTGGTTTTTCATCAATATATAGGGGTTGACAGAACAGACATAAGGGAATGACAGAACAAACATGAGGGGATAACGGAACGGACATAAGCACTCGACGCATTCCGCTATTCATACCCTGATACGGAATGCGTCGAGTGCTTATGGGGGAATGATATGATATTTTTTTTATGCCTTTACATACTTCCTTTTAGCTGTCAGCACTGCCACGATGATACCTATCACCAGCAGTGCCAGTGCTCCGTAGGCGATGCCTTCCGTCACGTGCAGGCTGGTGGGGTCAAAGCGCATTTCGATGGTGTGCTGTCCGGCAGGAACATACATTGTGCGCAGGATATAGTCGGCGCGTGCCAGTTCGGCAGGCTGTCCGTCGATGGTTACGTGCCAGCCGTCCGGATAATAGATTTCGGAGAATACGGCAATACCGTCTTGGGCATTGTTTGTTTCGTACGTTAGGCGGTTAGGTGCGTAACTTGTCAGGCGGATGCTGGAGAGGCTGTCTTTATAACTTTCCGTGGCACCTTTCAGTACATCCTTGAAGCGGGCATCCACTACGGCTGTCTCTGTGGGTATGATGCTGTCCAGGGCGTCAATCTCTTCGTTGGCGTTGTTCACATACTGCACCTTGTTTACAAACCATGCATTGCCGTAGGCGTGCGGGTTGAGGATGGGAACGGTTTGTCTGTGCTGTCCTGCAGGGAAGATGAAGTATTTGGTGTTCAGCATGTTCAGTACGCGGAACTTATTGGCATCCACGCTGTCCATCTCACCTCCGGCGGTGGCAATGGCCTTGTAGGCCGCCTGCATTTCGGGAGAGATGTGATGCTCTATCATTTCCTGGTAGCGGCGCAGCTTGGCCGGGTGATAACCGCCGACGCTTTTGTGCCAGTAGGAGGTGTTGTTGTCATCGAAGGTGCTGGTGGCAAAGTTCAATACACGATAGTCCAAGCTGCTGTCTTGCAGTATCAGCTCGTCTGTATTCGTCTTGGTGAAGGTTTCCGTACGGATGGAGTGGGGCACGAACTGGGCATCATTCAGATAGCGCTTGTTGACCCCCCACATATCTGCCAGGCAGAGTATGGTGATACCTGCAATGGTTAGCGAGCTACGCAGCTTGCCGCTTGCATAGAGCCAGAGCAGGCTGCATCCGATGCCTATGATGATGAAGCTACGCAGGGCGTCGCTGCTGACGAGTTCGGCACGCATCTCTCCCAAGTTGGCAAGGATGCCGGAGAGTTCGTTGGCGGGTATCATCTGCTGGTTGACGGCATTCTGCAGCATCTGTGCCTCTTGGGCGGGCACGTAGCCGGAGCCGATGCTGCCCGGGGCAACGGCAAGCAGCAGGGCGATGCCCGCAGTGAGCAGCAGGCTGATGCCGAGGGGCTTCTTTTCCTGTTTTAAGATTTCCGGCTCTTCGAGCAGGCGTTTCAGGGCAAAGATAGCCAGCAAAGGTATCGTGAACTCTGCTATGACAAGGATGGAGGACACGGCGCGGAACTTGTTGTACAACGGGACGTAATCGATGAAGAAATCCGTCAGCGGCATGAAGTTCTTGCCCCAGGACAAGACGATGGAGAAGAAGGTGGCTCCTATCAATGCCCACTTCAACGGTCCTTTCACGATGAAGCATCCCAGTACGAACAGAAACAAGACGAATGCTCCGACGTAGACGGGACCCGACGTCATGGGCTGGGTACCGAAATATTGTGTCAGTGAGCCGTACAGACTGCTGTACATCGGGTTTGCCTTGCTCATGGCGGTTTCACTTTGGCTGAGGGCGGCAGATGCTCCGCCTTTGAAGTTGGGCACCAGCAGAGTCAGTGTTTCGTCGATGCCGTAGCTCCACTGGGTGATGTAGTCGCGGTCCAGCCCGCTACTGGTCTGCTTGGCAGCGTCGCCGGTCTGCACCAGTTCGCTCTTGCCGCGCATGGTTTCTTTGCTGTAAGCATAGGTGTGATAGAGGTTGGATACGTTGGCGGCTATGCCGACGAGGGCTGCTACAATCAGTACGGCACTTGCCTTGAAGAACTGGGGCAATGTCTTGGTACGCCATGCTTTCTCGAAGTAGGCTCCCACAAAGAAGAGGATGACGAAGAAGAAGTAATAGGACATCTGCACGTGGTTCGAGGTGATTTGCAGGGCCACGAACAAGGCGGTGAGGATGCCTCCCCACAGCAGTTTCCCACGATAGGCGAGCACAATGCCTGCTATGGTGGGCGGCACGTAGGCAAGGGTGATGAACTTCCAGATGTGTCCGGCAGATATCAGTATGAAGAAATAGGACGAGAATGCCCACATGATACCGCCCAGTCCGGCCAGCCAGACCGGTATGCCGAAGACGCGCAGCAGGATGTAGAAGCCGAGCATCAGCATGAATGTGAGGCACACATAGTCGGGCAGGAAGAGTTGGTAGGCTTTCTGTACCCACTGCAGTGACTTGGTGGAGTCATACGAAGGGGCTATCTGATACATGGGCATACCGCCGAACAGCGAGTTTGTCCAACGGCTGCGTTCGCCCGTCTGTTCGTAATACTCCTTGACTTCTTGTCCTGCCCCTGCTCCTGCAGCCGTGTCGTGCTGAAAGAGAATACGGTTTTCTATATCCGCCGGGAAGAAGTAGGCGAAGGAAAGGAGGACGAATGCCAAGATGGCAATAAGGTCGGGAAGAAGCTTCTTCATGAGTTATAAGTTATGAGTTATCAATTAATCAATTGTGGGGCAAAGATAGTGCAAACCGAATACAGAACTTTCATGCTTGCGTGAAAAAGTTTTGTTGAGGTGCAGCCTATCTTCGCTTTTGTGGCAAAGATACATAAATGCAGATTGTTATTGTCACGTTATCGGCAGAATGTTGTACCTTTGCCTTTCCAAAAAAAGATTAAAGTGCTTTAATGGTAATATGCAAGCTTAAATTATTATAGATATGACAATAGGGATAATCAGTGCAATGGACAGCGAACACCGCCGGTTGGTGGAGCGCTTGCAGGATAAGAATACGTCGGGCGATGGTAGTTTCCGCTATGTGGAAGGTACATTGGGCGGTAACCATGTAATCTTGACGCAATGTGGCATCGGTAAGGTGAGTGCAGCGGTAGGAGCTACGGAACTGATACGGCGCTTTTCTCCGGACTGCATCGTCAGCACCGGTGTGGCGGGCGGCATTGATGCTTGCCTGAAGGTGACGGATGTAGTGGCAAGCCAATGTCTGGTGTATCACGACGTCTGGTGCGGCGACGGTAACGAGTACGGACAAGTGCAAGGTTTTCCCGCCTCTTACGAGGGATGTTCCTCTCTGTTGAAACATGCCTTGTCTCTGAACGAAGCCGGAATGGAAAGCCGCATCCACAGCGGACTTGTCTGTACCGGCGACCAGTTCATCACCAACCGTACGGAGCTGGATACCATCAAGCAACGTTTCCCCGACGGTCTTGCCGTTGATATGGAGTCTGCCGCCATTGCGCAGACTTGCTATCTGTACAATGTTCCTTTTCTCAGCTTCCGCATCATCAGCGACACACCCGGAGTAGAGGACCATGCTTCGCAGTATGCCGATTTCTGGGGAACCATGGCAGAGCGTTCGTTCCTCACGATATGGACCTTCCTCTCCACCCTTCCCAGCAATTTATAACTCATAACTTATAACTCATAACTCATGAAGAAGATTCCCAGTTTTACAATTGACCACATCCGCTTGTTGCGCGGTATTTACGTATCCCGCCAGGATGAAGTGAACGGAGAAACAGTCACTACTTTCGACATCCGTATGAAAGAGCCCAACCGTGAGCCTGCCTTGGGACAAGGTGCTCTGCATACTATCGAACATCTTGCCGCCACCTACCTGCGTAATGACCCGCAGTGGCAGGACAAGATTATCTATTGGGGCCCCATGGGCTGCCTCACCGGTAATTATCTGCTGATGAAAGGTGACTTGAAGCCGCAGGACATACTGGCGCTGATGCAGGACACCTTCCGCTTTGTTGCCGAATATGAAGGTGAAGTCCCCGGTGCCGCTCCGCAAGATTGCGGCAACTACCTGCTCCACGACCTTCCGATGGCTAAATGGGAGTCTGCCAAATACCTGCATGAGGTCTTGGAACAGATGAAAGAGGAGAATATGAAGTATCCGGAAAAAGAAGAAAAATAAGGGGGTTAGCGATTAGGGATTAAGGATGGGTTTATGCCTATATTAAAGTCTATGCGGCCCCAAATAATCCCTAATCGCTAACCCCTTATCTCTTATCCTTTATTATCACACAATCTCAATCCCCTGCTCCTTGCAAAGTTGTAATCCCAGGTCTTTCAGCTTGAATTTCTGTATCTTGCCACTTCCCGTCATGGGGAATTCTTTGATGAAGAAGATATACTTGGGTATCTTGTAGCGGGATATTTTGCCGATGCAGAAGTCTCGTACATCCGATTCGTGCATATCCACTCCTTCGTGCAGGATGATGAAAGCGCCTACGGCTTCACCGTATTTCTTAGAGGGAATACCGGCTACCTGCACGTCTTTTACGCCTTCCAGTTGATAGAGGAACTCTTCTATCTCGCGGGGATAGATATTTTCACCACCGCGGATAATCATGTCCTTGATGCGTCCTGTGATGCGGTAATTGCCGTCCTCGTCCTTTATTCCAAGGTCTCCCGAGTGCAGGAAGCCGTTCTCATCAATGACTTCGGCTGTGGCTTCCGGGTTTTTGTAGTAACCCTTCATGGTGTTGTATCCGCGGTTGCACATTTCACCTTGTACGCCTACGGGACACTCTTCTCCGGTTTCGGGGTCGATAACCTTTACTTCCGTATGTTCAAAGTCGTGTCCTACGGTATTGCAACGTACATCGAACGGGTCGTCTATCCGGGTGGCGGTCATTCCGGGAGCAGCTTCGGTCAGCCCGTAAACGCTGGTTACCTTCATGTACATTTTCTCTTCCACCTGCTTCATCAGCTCTACCGGGCAGAGGGAACCTGCCATGATACCCGTACGGAGGCTGGACATGTCGAACATGTCGAACATCGGATGGTTCAGTTCGGCAATGAACATGGTGGGTACGCCGTAAAGTGCCGTGCAGCGCTCCTTGTGGATAGAGGCGAGCACTACCAACGGGTTGAAGCGTTCCACCATTACTTCCGTACAGCCGTGTGTCAGGCAGTTCATGGTGGCAAGTACCACGCCAAAGCAGTGGAACAATGGTACGCAGACGCAGAGCTTGTCGTCGGCAGTAAACTTCATGTGCTCACCGGTAAGGAAACCGTTGTTGGCAATGTTGTAGTGGGTAAGCATGACGCCTTTCGGGAATCCCGTAGTGCCGGAGGTGTATTGCATGTTCACTACATCGTGGCAAGTGACCTGACTTTTGAGCTCATTCAGGCGGCTGTCTTCTATATTGTTGCCCAAGAGAAGTATTTCGGCCGTGTTGTACATGCCCCGGTGCTTCTCCTGCCCCACGTAGATGACATTTTTCATATAAGGGAAACGTTCGCTTTTCAAGTGTCCGCGTTGGCAGGTCTTCAGTTCCGGAAGCATGGTATAGGTCATCTGCACAAAGTCACTGTCCTTTTCGCCATTGACGATGCAGAGGGTATGCATGTCGGAGTTCTGGCAGAGATATTCCAGCTCGGACTGTTTGTAGTTGGTGTTTACCGTTACGTAGACGGCACCTATCTTGGCGCAAGCGTATAATAGAGTCAGCCAGTCGGGTACGTTAGCTGCCCAGATACCTACGTGTGTTCCTCGTTCCACGCCGATGGCGATAAGCCCTTTGGCCATGTCGTCCACCCGGCGGTTGAACTGGCTCCAGGTGAAACGCAGGTTGCGGTCGGAGTAAACGATATATTCTTTGTCTGGTGTTGTTTCGGCCCAATGTTCCAACCATTGGCCGAGGGTGCGTTCGTATAACATGATGTGGAAGTTGAAAGTGGAAAGGTGAAAATAGAAAGTATTTATCATTTTCCATTTTCACCTTTCCATTAATTTAAATAGGTGTATAAACTACTGCAAGTATCTTGGCTGCCTGCCCTTCATAGGCGTGTACGTGGTGCGGAACGATGGAATCGTAATAGATGCTGTCACCTTCTTCGAGCAGGTAGGTGTTTTTGCCGTAACTGATTTCCATGGTCCCTTCCATCACCATGATGAATTCTTCGCCTTCGTGTGAGGAGAGTACAAAGTCACTGTCGTCCGTAGCGGCCACATCAATGATAAACGGCTCCATGTGGCGGTCGGCTTTGGATTTGGAGAGTGAATGATACTCCATATGCTTGCGGCTGTGGATGGCATTGTTGGAGAAACTGATGCTGTTCTGCGACTCGTCCTTACGGCAGACTACGGGACCGTTCTCATCTTGGTCGTCAAGAAAAGTCCCCAAACGTACACCCAGTACACGCGCTATCTTGATGAGGGGAGCCAGTGACGGGAGGTCAATGTTGTTTTCTATACGTTCAATCTGTTCGATAGCAAGTCCCGAACGCTGTGCCAGTTCTTCCATACTGATGGATTGGCTTTCACGGAGTGATTTTATTTTTTCTCCTACAATTTTGCTGGTATCCATAATGATAGTATTTTGGGGTCGAAAAGTTATAATTTATAGTTCTTAAACCGCAAAAATAAGAGAAACTTTTACTTGATGCAACATTCTGAGGGAAAATATTGCTGAAATATCTCCGGTGGTCGGCTTATTTGTATAATATTCTTCTGTTCTGTTTCTCTTTCTTCCCCAAAGTTCTGTTTATAGCCGCTTTAAGTCTTGTTCCGATACGTGCTTTCCTTTGTACGCTTTGCCTGCCGCATTGAAACGATAGCTTAGCTTCAGGGAGAAGCTGCGCGAGTCCGGGTTTGCCTTTTTCGTATAGGTCAGCCGGGGACCGAACAGCATGAAGGAGCCATACCGGGAATTCCACAGGTCATTGACTTGCAGTCCGAGCGTCAGCCTTTTGTTGAAGAATGTTTTGCGGATGCCAGCGTCTATGCCCCAATAGGAACGTTGCAGCATGGCGCCGAAGTTGCCTTCGCTCTGGTAGTCGGCATCAAGGGAGAGAATCCACCCGTCCGGAAGCTGGAGACTGTTTTGCAGAAAGAGGTAAATGCTGCCGCGATTCATATTCTTGCTACTGCCTTGATTGGTGACTTTGAAGAACGGTTGGGCGAAGTAGATGCCGAGCTCCGGTTTCCAGATGCCGACGGTGGGTGACAGATGGGCAGAGGCGGTGAGATACTGCATCCGTTTGAAATTTCCGGTAGTGAAGATGACAACATCCGGATTGTCCTCGTATTCTTTGGTCATGAAGGCAATGGCATTGCGGCGGTATTGGTAGTTGAGTCCGAATTGCATCCACTTGTAAAGGACCGTGAACTGCAGGTCGTGGTTGGTTTCGGGGGTAAGCAGCGGGTTTCCGCCTTCGTAGATGAAACGGTTGTTATAACTCAGTGTGCTACGTAGCTGGAAGAAGCTGGGGCGGTTGCTTTTGGCTGTATAGCTGAGATTGGCTTGGGCTTTGCCGAGAGGAAAGTCTACCGATAGGTTGGGGCACCAGTCATTGTAAGTACGACTTTGACCGGACACGTACTTTTCCTGCTCCCAATAGTCGGAGACGGCATGCTCGAAGCGCAGTCCTGCAAGAAGGCTGATTTTTCCTAATGTCAGTGAGTATTCGGCAAAGACGGCAGACTTGCTTTCGTCGATTCGACTGTCTGTATCGGGAAGTATATGCTGCCGGTTCAGGAAATTGTCATTCCGCCGGATGAAGGTGTAATCGGCACCGGTCTTCAGTTCACCTTTCCAAAGGGGATGGGTCAGAATCAACTTGGCGGCATAAAGGCGGTTGTCGGCGTGGTTGAAAGAGCTGATGTCGCGATTGCCTTCGGTCTGGCTTTCTTCTTGAGCCTCCTGGTGATCATAGCTTTTGCCGTACACCAGGTCGGTGGTGAAGTTTATGTGGAGTTGCTTTATGCTGCCCTGATAGTAGGCATTCAGCTGGTGTCGGCTAGTTTGCTGCAGGTTTTGGGAGGAATGTATGGTGTGATCGGCCAGTTCTTCATTTGCCCGGACGGTATATGCCGAATGGTCACTGCTGTGATAATCGGGGGTACGATGAAACTCATAGGAGGCACCGAGGCTGTGTTGGGGGGTGAAGTCGTAACTGGCGCTTGCTTTTCCTCCGGCAAGCAGTCCCTTATTATACAAGTGAACCTGGTTATTTACATCCCATTGTATTTCGGACGGTATCTGGTAGCGAACCTCCTGGTGGCGTTTTCTGTTTTCATAATTGATGTATAGCATGCCCAGTAGGGATAGTCCTTTCTTCTGATAATTCAGATCGACTTGTCCGTAATGGTTGCTGCGTCTCCGTTGGGTGATTCCTGCACGGAAATTACCGCCAAAACAGTCTCTTTTGTTACGTACGGTGCGTATGCGCACAACGGCTTTAACGGTAGCATTGTATTCTGCACCCGGGTTGGTGATGAGCTCCACTTTTTCAATATCGGCGGCAGAGAGGCGTTGCAGTTCGGAGTTGTCTTGCAGAAGGCGGTTATCTATATAGATGACCGGTGTCCCTTTGCCAAAAACGGTATACCCCTCATCAGAGGAGCGCAGTCCGGGGATATGTTTCAATACGTCGTTGGCATCATTCAAGGATGCTAGTAGGGTTTGCCGTACGCTTGTCTCCAACTTTCCGCCCTTTAGTCGGAAAACGGGGCGGGCGGCGGTGATGACGGTTTCCGCAAGTAGCACGGCATCGGTTTGCAATATCCAGTTGTGGGTACTCCCGGTGGGGCAAGGCTGGCAAAGGGCTTTGTAACCGATGGAAGAAACTTGTAGTAGATAGTTTCCGGGAGCGGGAGGGAGAAGTTCAAAACTACCGTCGCTTCGGCTGCACGTTCCTTGTATGAAGGTGGAATCTTCGGAAAGGAGGGCGATGTTGGCAAACTCTATTGGTTGCTTTTCCTCTGTGAGAATTTTACCTCGGATGGAGGGTGTTGCCGGGCTGGTTTGTGCTTTTGTTGTCGTGACGCTCATTAGGAGCAGGGCAAGAATACATATTATCTGTTTCATGTTCCGGTTGTTGTTTGATTTCGGGACACGAAGGTATCCGCTTTCTGCCGGGATGGAAGAAACAAAAAGCGGATAGTTGTCTGACATTTGCCTGACAATAGACTGACAATGCCTTCTTTTGTCCTTTTAAAGGGGGAAGATGATTACTTTTCTGTATCCATCTCTCCGGTGAACGAGATGGACTGTTTGTTCATGGGTTGCACATGGATACTGGTAGAACCATCGGGAAAGATGGTGAGGCGGTACTCATAATTGTCTTCATCACTACGGGTCTTGAAGTCTATTTGGATTTTGCCTTTTTTGAGTGCTCTGGTTGTGTATCCGGTGATGGATGCATTGAAATTCAGGCTCTTGCCTCCTCCATACGGGGCATTGTAGGCCACTCCAAAGTAAGGCAGGTAAGAGAAAACGGAGTCGTTTCTGATTTCCAGTGTGTAGTTGGTGGTCAAGTTACGGCTACCGCCTCTCATCGGTTGCATCCGATCTACGTTGATTTTGTATTGTTTAGCAGCAATAGCTTCTTTTACAGCACGTTCAGTGCGCTCTTTCTTTTCGTTACGGTTTTGGGCGGTTGTCGGCATTGCGACAGTCAGGCAGATTAGCCCTAATAGGATAAGTTTGTTAGTCTTCATGATTCTATAATGTTTAGGTTTTTATTTCCAGTCCGTAGGCGCGGCCACGATCTGTTGTTATTCTGAGGTTGCTGTTGTCCTCGACAATGGGCTTCAGACGCCGTATCAATGTGTAAAGCGTTTCGTCTGCATTGTCTTTTCCCGGCCATAGCGATTGGCAGATGTCGGATTTGAAAAGTAGGTGTGAGGAAGAAAGGTAGAACATCTCCATCAGTGTGTACTGCATGGGGGTGAGTTTTAGCTTTTCCTGCTGTTCGTTATAGAAGCAGGCTTCCTGGAGGGAAAGCGAAAGGTTGCCGAAGGTAATGAAGTTTTCTTGTTGCTGCCCGTTACTGGCATTAGTCTTTGTGTGCCGGTGGAAATAGAAGAAAGTGAATCCTCCCCACAGCAAGGCTGCCAATAGCAATGTTGCCGGAATTGTCTGCTTGGATAAGCTGAACAGCATGGCAGCTGAGCAGCGGGCATATCCCCGGAAAGAAAGTGTCAGCCCAGATGCATCGGCTGTGGTGGAGAGCCATACCAATGTGTCGCTGGCAAGACATCCGGCAGGAATCTCATTGAATACGGTGGCGGGAGCATTCTTTTTCAGTATATGTAGCGAAAGGGTAGAAACATCTTTCAATCCGGTGATGGACAATGCTTCGGTAAAGGCTCTGTGGAAACCGCTTACGGAAACGGGAGTACCCATCACTTCTTGCAACTTGGCATAGGTTTGGATGGTATCTGCATTCAACCATAATCTCTTGTGCTGCAATACCGTGCGTTGCAGTGCCTGGTTCAAGTCAGAGACCACACGTTGTTCTGCCTGTGAATAGCTGCGATAACCGAAGCCGAATGATAGCAGTATCAATAGAAAAGTGATTGCTATCGAAAGATTTGCTGCTGATACTTTTCTTTTCATGGATACAAAATTAGGTATAAATCGGATTATAAACAAAAAAGGAAGTTTCCTTTTGGAAAACTTCCTTTTTTGATGGTTTTGCCGCAAGTAGATTACTTACGCAAGCCGAGTTCTTTGACGATAGCACGATATCTGGTGATGTCGCGGTCCTTCAGATAAGTCAGCAACGCACGGCGTTTACCTACCAACATAGTCAAAGCTCTTTCTGTACTATAATCCTTTCTGTTGAGCTTAAGGTGCTCAGTCAGACGAGCAATACGGTAGGAAAACAAAGCTATCTGAGCCTCAGCTGAGCCAGTATCAGTGTTAGACTTTCCGTATTTGCCGAAGATTTCTTGCTTTTTAGCAGCGTCTAAATACATAATGTTTAATTAAAAGTTATTATAAATATTCCCTTTCGGGGCTGCAAAGATAGGGATAAACTTTTATATCACAATGATATTCAGCAAAAAAATCATATCTATACTGCATATCTAATCCAAAATCACTAACTTTGTCGCCTGAAAATAATAGGTATTATATGCAAAAGATTAGAAACATTGCAATTATTGCCCATGTGGACCATGGGAAAACGACGCTCGTTGACAAGATGCTTTTGGCCGGAAACCTTTTCCGCAGCAACCAGAGCACAGGTGAATTAATGTTGGATAACAATGACCTGGAGCGTGAACGAGGTATAACGATTCTCTCAAAGAACGTTTCTATCAACTACAAAGACACCAAGATTAACATTATTGATACTCCGGGACACAGTGACTTCGGAGGTGAAGTGGAACGTGTATTGAATATGGCGGATGGATGCATTCTGCTTGTGGATGCTTTCGAAGGTCCTATGCCGCAGACACGGTTTGTATTGCAGAAAGCTCTGCAGATTGGTCTGAAACCTATCGTTGTTGTGAATAAGGTGGATAAGCCAAATTGCCGTCCCGAAGAAGTGTACGAGATGGTGTTCGACTTGATGTTCAGCCTGAATGCAACCGAGGACCAGCTGGATTTCCCCGTTATCTACGGTTCTGCCAAGAATAATTGGATGAGTACCGACTGGCAGCAGCCGACTGATAACATTTATCCGCTTCTGGACTGTATCTTGGAGAATATTCCTGCCCCCGAACAGTTGGAAGGTACACCGCAAATGCTGGTTACTTCGCTGGATTATTCTTCGTATACCGGGCGTATTGCTGTGGGCCGCGTACACCGTGGCATATTGAAAGAAGGCATGAATGTGTCTTTGGCAAAGCGTGACGGGAGTATCGTGAAATCAAAAATCAAGGAATTGCATACATTCGAAGGTATGGGCCGTGTAAAGGTGCAGGAAGTGTCTTCCGGTGACATCTGTGCATTGGTAGGTATCGAAGGATTCGAAATCGGAGATACGGTCTGCGATTACGAAAATCCGGAAGCATTGCCGCCTATTGCCATTGATGAACCTACGATGAGTATGCTCTTCACCATTAATGACTCTCCGTTCTTCGGTAAGGAAGGTAAGTTTGTTACTTCCCGCCACATCCACGACCGTTTGATGAAGGAGTTGGATAAGAATCTTGCACTTCGCGTGCGCAAGAGCGAGGAAGACGGCAAGTGGATTGTTTCCGGCCGTGGCGTGCTTCATCTTTCCGTACTGATTGAGACCATGCGTCGTGAAGGGTATGAGTTGCAGGTAGGGCAACCGCAGGTAATCTTCAAGGAGATTGACGGCGTGAAATGCGAACCTATCGAAGAGCTAACCATCAATGTTCCCGAAGAATATGCCAGCAAGATGATTGATATGGTGACCCGTCGTAAAGGTGAAATGGTGAAGATGGAAAGTGCCGGCGAACGTGTAAACCTTGAGTTCGACATGCCGTCACGCGGTATCATCGGTCTGCGTACCAACGTGCTGACCGCTTCTGCCGGCGAGGCTATCATGGCACACCGTTTTAAGGAATACCAGCCGTATAAGGGTGAAATTGAACGGCGTACCAACGGTTCTATGATTGCCATGGAGTCCGGTACGGCTTTTGCCTATGCCATTGACAAGTTGCAGGACCGCGGCAAATTCTTCATTTTCCCGCAGGAAGAGGTTTATGCAGGCCAGGTAGTGGGTGAGCATTCCCATGACAACGACTTGGTGATTAATGTAACGAAGTCCAAGAAGCTTACCAATATGCGTGCCAGTGGTTCGGATGACAAGGCACGTCTGATACCTCCCGTACAGTTCTCTCTTGAGGAGGCGCTGGAATACATCAAGGAGGATGAATACGTGGAAGTTACTCCTAAATCAATGCGTATGCGTAAGGTTATCCTCGATGAGCTTGAGCGTAAACGCGCAAACAAGAACTGATAAACAGAAGAGTTTTAGTTGTTATATATGAAAGGAGTGCCCCGCCGAAAGGTGAGGCACTCCTTTTTATTGTCGTCATTCAAACGAAAGTCAATCGATGAATTTTACCTTTGCCGCATTACGGGGTTTGGCAGCGGGCGTTTCGTCCGGATAGCCGAAAGCGATACAGTAAAGTAGCTGATAGCCTTCCGGAATATCCAGTTTCTTCAGGTATTCGGCAGCAGCCGGAGTAGAGGTCATGAAGCGCGTGGGACCACCCAAGCAGCAAGAACCGATTCCCATGGACCAGGCTGATAGAATCATATTCTCACCCAACAGTCCACAGTCAATCTGTGAAAGGTCATAAGACGGGTCATTGGCAATAAATACCACTGTAGAAGCGTTGCGGAACATGTTCTTGAATTTCGGGTCTTCGGTGGCTTTGGGATTTTCCTTCTTGTAGATTTCCGTGATGCCGTTGATGAAATCTGGGTTATCCACTACACGTACTTCCCACGATTGCTTGTTCTGTCCGTTGGGTGCATTGATACCGCAATCCAGGATAATCTGCATGGTGTCGCGATTCACGGCTTGCGGTTTGTACTGGCGGATGCTGCGGCGTGACATGATGGTTTCAATTACCGCATTCTCTTTACTTTCATTTGCATTGGCAGCTTGGGTCTCTTTCTGGACCTGGGCACCGCAACTGCAGAGCAGTAACAAACTTGCGCCTGCCAACATCAATCTGATACTTTTTATATTGCTTTATTTGAATAATGGTTTCTGCAAAACTACTAAAACTTTCGGATTATCAATGAGATAGAGATGTTAAAAAAGGAAAAAGGCATCTCCCGGAGGAGATGCCTTTTTTCATATGTTTCTAACTTTATTGTCAGATTAGAGCTTCGGACCAGCAGCAACCAAAGCCTTACCAGCTTCGTTGCCAGTGAACTTAGCGAAGTTCTTGATGAAGCGGCCAGCCAGGTCTTTTGCTTTTTCTTCCCATTGGCAAGCGCATTCGTAAGTATCGCGAGGATCAAGAATCTTCGGATCTACGTTAGGCAATTCAGTAGGAACCACGAAGTCGAAGAAAGGAATAACCTTCGTCGGAGCCTTGTCGATAGAACCGTCGAGGATAGCGTCGATGATACCACGAGTATCTTTGATGGAGATACGTTTGCCGCTACCGTTCCAACCAGTGTTAACCAAGTATGCCTTAGCACCAACCTTGTTCATCTTCTTAACCAATTCTTCTGCATATTTAGTAGGATGCAAGCTCAAGAAAGCAGCACCGAAGCAAGCAGAGAATGTCGGAGTCGGTTCAGTGATACCACGTTCTGTACCAGCCAACTTAGCAGTAAAGCCAGACAAGAAGTAGTACTGAGCTTGTTCAGGGTTCAGGATAGATACCGGAGGTAATACACCGAATGCGTCGGCAGACAAGAAAATTACCTGGTGAGCGTGAGGACCCTTAGAAACCGGTTTAACAATGTTATTGATGTGGTAGATAGGATAAGAAACACGAGTGTTTTCTGTTACGCTCTTGTCAGCGAAGTCAATCTTGCCGTCAGCAGCAACTGTAACGTTCTCCAACAGAGCGTCACGCTTGATGGCAGCGTAGATATCGGGTTCGCTTTCTTTATCCAGGTTGATAACCTTAGCATAGCAACCACCTTCGTAGTTGAATACACCTTCGTCATCCCATCCGTGTTCATCGTCACCGATCAACAGACGTTTCGGGTCAGTTGACAAGGTAGTCTTACCAGTACCGGACAGACCGAAGAAGATAGCAGAGTCAGTACCTTCCATGTTAGTGTTGGCAGAGCAGTGCATAGAAGCGATACCACGCAACGGGTTCTTGTAGTTCATGATAGAGAACATACCCTTCTTCATTTCACCGCCGTACCAAGTGTTCAAGATAACCTGTTCGTTGGTCTTCAAGTTGAATACAGTAGCTGTTTCAGAGTTCAGACCCAGTTCCTTGTAGTTGTCAACTTTTGCCTTAGAAGCGTTGAATGATACGAAATCGGGTTCTCCGTAGTTAGCCAGTTCTTCAGCAGTCGGGCGGATGAACATGTTAGTTACGAAGTGAGCCTGCCATGCCACTTCCATGATGAAACGTACTTTCATACGAGTAGCGGGGTTGGCACCACAGAAGGTATCAACAACAAACAGACGCTTGCCGCTCAGCTGCTTAACAGCTTTAGCTTTCAAGTCAGCCCAAGCTTCTTCAGAGCAAGGTTTGTTGTCGTTTTTGTATTCTTCAGAAGTCCACCATACAGAATCCTTGCTGGCTTCATTCATTACGAAGAATTTATCTTTAGGAGAACGACCGGTATAGATACCTGTCATTACATTTACAGCACCCAGTTCAGTTACCTGACCTTTTTCAAAACCTTCCAAACCTGGTTTGGTTTCTTCTGCGAACAGTACATCGTAAGACGGGTTGTGGATAATTTCCTTCACGTCTTGGATACCGTACTTGCTTAAATCTAAATTTGCCATTTCTTTTAATGATTTAAAATGTTGGTATTTGGTTTATAATCTCTTTCCTTAATCTCTTTTTACCTTTGATTTACAAGGGAAAACGGGTGTAGAAAAGCTCTTTTTTTCCTGCTTTTCAGCAGGTCCCTTGTTTTTCGCCTACAAAAGTAATACTTTCTTTTTAAAGAAAAGCTCTATTAGAGAAATTTTTCTCTAATAGGAAATCTTTTATAAAACCATAACAATATCTGCTAACTGAATGTTGCAAATTGAGTGAAATTCGTTTACTTTGCAGCAGATTTTAATGTGCTAATGTGCTGATATGCCAATGTGCTAATTGCCATGCGGCATTACGTACACCACATTTGCACATTAGCACATTAGCACATTTATAGTTATGAAGGTTATCAACTTTGCCGAGACAAATTCTGTCTTGAACCAATACGTGGCGGAAATTCGTGATGTAGCAGTCCAGGGCGACCGTATGCGTTTCCGCCGTAATATTGAACGCATTGGAGAGATAATGGCGTATGAAATGAGTAAGGAACTGACGTATTCTGTCAAGCAGGTACAGACTCCCTTGGGGGTGGCGTCGGTCAGCACACCCGATGACGAGGTGGTGATTGCCACTGTTTTCCGTGCCGGATTGCCTTTGCATACTGGATTCTTGAATATGTTCGACCATGCCGGGAACGCTTTTGTTTCCGCTTACCGTTATTATAAGGATAAGGAATGCCGTACGGTGGATGTACACATCGAATACATCGCTACTCCGGATTTGTCCAAGAAGACATTATTGATTGTAGACCCGATGCTTGCCACGGGAGAAAGTATGGAATTGGCCTGGAAGGCCTTCGTCACCAAGGGGATGCCGGCCAAGTTGCAGATAGCTTGTGTCATAGCCAGCCAGCAGGGCGTAGAGCATCTGGAAAAGCTGTTCCCTGGAGATGAAGTGACCTTGTGGTGTGCAGCAATCGACCCGGAGATGAACGAGCATTCCTATATCGTTCCCGGGCTGGGAGATGCCGGAGATTTGGCGTTCGGTGACAAGATATAAGGTTCATATATCTTTTCCATCAGCCTTTTCCCAAGTGCGGGCCTATAATGACCCGGTTCATAATAATTGTGGATGTCTTCCGTGTATTCGTTGATACCGGTGAAATCAAATACATTCCGTTTTCCGAAGAAGCGCTTCAGTGTCTTTACGTCGGCAGGGTTTATGTTGACTTGCAGGTAGTCGGGACTGATAATGATTTTTACATCGGTATCATGTTTCCGGCAAATCCACTTTATTTCCTGCAACAGATTGATTTGCTTTTCCCTGAGCACTTGGGGGGCTTCCCGGTATTTCCCGTCTCTATAATTCTTCATTTTCTCTTTGGTGAATTCTCCTTTCCGGTTTTCCCAGTACTTATCTCCCTCTTCCTTTATCATTTTCTCTCTGGGATTTAACACGTCATTGGTTACCGGGTTTCGGGTGGAGCCATAGGGGTTTATAACCCCTTTCATGTAAGGGCGATAGGTATGGAACAGCTTGTAGTCCAGATAGGGGAAGAGAAAGTTCGGGTAGAAGAAGGCTTGGCAGAATTCCTTCTGAAACTTGAAGCTGCTTATTCCCGATATGGCGGGTGGCAGAATGTTGGAATGTCCGGTCAGGCAACGGTCGTTGTGCAATGATTCCTTGTCGATAATCAGCAGCAGGTTCTTGATTGTTGCACCTGCCTTGTCCAGTGCCTTCAGCTTCAGGCAGACGGCGGCAAGGCTTTCGGCATTTCCGAATAGCCGTACGGCTCTTCCGCCGTGGAGGTATTTCTCCCATTCATGGCATTGATAAGCCATAGTGCAGGAGTTTCCCATGATATAGGAGTCGATGGGGATGGTATCCCGGTTGTTCAGATACATCTGCCACCCCACGTGCCCTTCGTTTAGTACAACCGGGGTTTGGTCGTATCGTTCATAGTTCTTCAGGACCATGAAAGGGTCGTCCAGGAAATAGACTGCCAGTAGGGCTATAAAAGGGATAAAAAGGATAAAGAGCTTTTTCATGAAACGTATGGCTGCGTTCCGTTCGCTGTTTTTCTTCATCATGTGTCTTTATTGTCAAAATTGTAAATATATGAAGCTGTCCGAGTTGAACTGTCCCAGTGTGAAAAGTATTATGGCGAGCAGATAATAGATACTCCATCTTACGGCTGCCGGCTGTCGTCCGAGGGCTTCTAGCAAATCATGCTTGGACATGAAATATTCGTAAACCAATATCAGTACGAGTGCGCTTCCTGCCACAATGCTGTTGTGGTCCGGCATTCCGATGTTCATTTCCTTCCAACTGTAATGTACGCCGAAGGAGAGGTGGCTGATGTAGTGGAACGCTTCGGCCATAGAACTTGCCCGGAAGAATATCAGAGATACGGCAAAAAGTAGGTAGGTCCTTACGACGGATAATGTGGCATATAAGCGGCTTCCCAATTGGGCTTTCAGTCTGCGGTGAAATGCTGTGGTCTTCATCTCGTAGAAGATGATGACACCTTGAATTAGTCCGTAGACAGCGAAGTTCCATCCGGCACCATGCCAGATACCCAGTCCCGTGAAGGTCAGCGCCAGACTTAGAAATACGCCCCATTGTCCCCATCCACGCAGGTTCGAGGACAACGGGAGGTACAGATAGTCGCGTACCCAGAATGAAAGCGACATGTGCCATCGGCGCCAGAAGTCGGCAGTGGTCTGTGCAATGAACGGCCGGTTGAAGTTTGGGCTGAGCTTGAATCCCAGCATGCGCGCTCCTCCCAATGCGATGTCGGTATATCCGGAGAAGTCGGCATACAGCTCTATCGGATATAGGAGGCATGCCATCAGCAATTGCACGCCCGAGGCTGTGTATACCGACCCGAAGACACCGTCTATGTATGGGGCGATGGAGTCGGCCAGTATCAGTTTCTTTATTAGTCCCACGACAATCAGTCTCATTCCGTAGACCATGGATGTATAGTCCGTGGCTTTGCAGGACTTCAGTTGGGGGAGCATGTCACTTGCTCTTTCTATGGGACCGGAAAGGAACTTCATGAAGAAGAGCATGTATATCATGAAGTCGGGCAGGCTCTTTTCCGGTTCTTCTTCTTGCCAGTAGATTTCTGTCAGGTACGAAATGGCCTGGAAAGTATAGAAAGAGATTCCCAGTGGAAAGAGAATGTGGCAGTTTGTAAGCCGGTCAGCATACCGGAATGCCAACCAGCTTACAACCAGAAAACACACACCTGAAAAATAAATTCCCTTCATGCCGCTTTCCCGCTTGGCCTGTCCTATCCATTTGCCAAGGTAGAAGGTGGTAAGCGTGAGGATGAGGGCCGTTATCAGAAAAGCGAGGTGGTAGAAGCCTATGAAGAGGCAGCTGGCTGTCAGTAAGGTCGCTTTTCTGAATCGTGAAGGAAGCGTATGGTATAGAATGAAAGTACACGCAAACAGTACGACGAAGTTCAGGGATATGAATGACATTTCCTAGTTGGTTTTGGTTAAAATGGCATGGCAGATGTCTCCCACGTTTTTGAGTTTTACAATATCTCTGAAGGTGAAGCGTACATTGAATTTCTTCTCTATCTTGTTTATCAGTTGCATGTTGGTCAGTGAATCCCATCCTTCTATATCCTGGGCGGTGGTCTCATTGTCAAGTACGATGTTCTCTCTTTTCAGTACCTCTCGAAAGATGAGGCTCATTTCATTCAAAATAGTCTGTGTATCCATTGTCAAGTTTAAATTAGTTCTTGTATTTTCTTTCTGTCTGTTTTGCTACTGGTGTTCAGCGGAAACTGTTCCAGACAATGCATATGCTTGGGAATCATGTAGTAGGGAAGCCTGCTACACAGATATTCCTCTATCTGCTGTTTGTCGAGCTGTTTCTTCTCTACGACGAGATGCAGTTCGCACTGGTTGTCGTTGTCGTATTTGGGAATGACGACTACACGGCATTCACCGTTGAAAAAGTTTTTTGCCACATGTTCAATCTCGCTCAGCTCAATGCGAAATCCTTGTATCTTTATCTGTGAGTCTTTTCGTCCGCAATAGATGATGTCACCGTCGGCATCCATCCGGCAGAGGTCTCCCGTCTTGTAGTATACTTTTCCATTGGCGGTCTCTACGAGGCATTCCCCGTTTTTTTCGGGAGCATTCCAGTATCCACCCATCACTTGATTGCCGCTAATCCATAGTTCGCCGGTTTCTCCGGTAGGCAGCGGGCGACCGTCGTTATCCATAATTAGGGCATCGATGCCTTCGAAAGGCCTTCCGATAGCGGTCATGCCGTTGTGATGCTTGCAGGAGGTGACGGGTATCCGGTAGGCAGTGCAGTAGATGGTTCCCTCTGTCGGTCCGTATAGGTTTATGAAAGAGGCATTGGGGACACATTTTCTGAAAGCATCCAACAGCTCCGCGTCAGAAGCCTCGGCAGTAACCACTAGATATCTAAGTGCGGGGAGGTGTATCTCCGGAAAATAGGGACGTAGCAGCTGGAGCAGTGAAGGGGCCACGGCAGCGAAGGTCAGGTCGTATTTTTCCAGAGTTTCAATTACGTTGATGTATTTCACGCCTTCCGGAGAAACGGTGTATATGCAAGCACCCAGCGTCAGCGGATATAGAAAGGATACGATGGAAACGTCAAAAGTGAGTTCGAACATCTGCAGCATCCGGTCGTTCTCGTCCAGTTGCCAGCCGAGGCGGTGGTAGGCGGTATAGAAAGCATTCAGGTTACGGCGGGAGATGGGTACTCCTTTGGGTTCGCCCGTGCTTCCGGAGGTAAAGATGATGTAGGCATTTTCCTCTTCTGCCGTATGGAGGATGTCTTCTGCGGCATGGAACGTGGCGGAGTTCTCTGCCTGCTCTATTTCGGAGGTACATATCAGTTCCAGATTCCGGGTGTCGAGGTTCAAGATATGGATATTCTCGGTATGCAGCACGAGGCGAATGCCTGCCGAGTCGGCAATTCTGTCGTTCCTATGTTTGGGGTAGGAAGGATGGAGGATGACGTATGTCTTTCCGCAAATCAGTGCAGATAGTATGGATGCGTATGTTTCCAGTCTGTTTTCTGCGACGATGCCGATAATTTTGTCTTCTCTGTCCTTGAATAGGGAGGATATTTTCTGTACGCAAGTTGCCAGCTCTCCATAAGTGCAGGCCGTGTCTTCGATGACGAATGCCGGTCGGTCGGCATATTTGCCGAAGGCTTTCATGATGTCGCCAATCAAGTCATTTGGATACTTTTTCATTTAGTCCGTTATGTTATAGTTCAGTTTTTGCGGAAGCGATGTTTGTCCGTCGTTCATTAAAGACAGTGGTTTCCCGCAATCTCCCTACCGGGAAATCCTTAAGATTTCTAAAAAAGGAGGGATACTGTTCGGAATAAAAGAAACAGAGGGGGCAAATACATACTCACCACAGGATAGCACGGATTAACACTGCTAAAAGCTCTTTCAGAACTCCTAAGGCAATCTGTGTTAATCCGTGTTATTCTGTGGTGAGTATGATATACTCTTCGGGCAAAATGGGTTTGCGAACAAAGTCCTTATTTTGCCCAGAACAGTTTGTGGTAGTAAGTGTCTTCGGCTGACACCTCTTTATAGTAGGGATTGTAGTTGACTTCCGTATTCGGGTATCTCCAGCGGTTCGGCACATTTGTGATGGTACCGGCCACTTCGGGGAAGGCTAGGCCGGACGGATAGCCGGTACGTCGGATATCACTCCATGCCTCACGACTGGCTAGGAAACCGAAATGCAGCCACTTTTGGGTAATGATGGCATCCAGCTTGTCTGTATATTTCGTGCTGTTCCATTTGGCAGCGGCGAAAGAGGCGGTTTCTTCGGCGGTAGGGGCATCATACCGGCGTGCGTTTTCACCCGTACTTACCGAATCGTAATAGTAGTAAAGCGTGATGGACTGGCTGACAGCCTTTTTGAACTCTTCTTCCGCTTTCGCTTCATTCTTTGCCACTCCATACCCCATTTCATAGGCTTCCGCTTTCAGGAAATGGATTTCGGGTGAGGCCATTATCAGCATGTCGAATTTGTCGTTTTCCCAAAAGAAACCTTTCTGCGTGATTTGTGAGAAACCGGTGTTGCTGGTATTGACTTCGTCTTGTGCCTGCGAGTTGTAATATTCCGTCAGCTCATCCGCCACGGTAAGGTCTGTACCCAGATAACGGTGCTCGTCCAATTGACCGGTGTTTTGGTTGGTAATCTTCACGGGATTGAAGTTGAGCAGGATGCGCGGGTCGTCTTCTCCTTTCACATAAACGCCGCTCAGTGGGTCATTGCTGGTCATATCATAGTTGCCATGGCCCAGCATGCGGTCGATGATGGCGCCCGAAGCAAGTCGGTTGGTTACCCAGTCACCCAGTCCGTGGCCTGCGGTGAAGTTCAGTTGCCCAGACTTCTGGTTGACAATGAGAATGTTGTTTTCTTGTTCCTCTATCAACGGATAGGCTGACGGATTTTCCAGGATTTCCTTGATGGCGGTACGGCCTTCCGCCTGCAAGTCTCCTTGCGCGGCTACGCGCATGGCAAGGCGCAGTCGCAAGGAGTTTGCATAGCGTTCCCATTTGTCCATGTCCCCGTTGTTGATAAAGTCTTGTGTATTGAAGTTCCTCGGTGTGGGGATGGAGCGGAACCGCGGAGCAATTTCTTTGAGCTCGTCAAGAATGGTTTTATATATATTCTCGGCCTTGTCATAGTGAGCATACGATTTACCTACATCGTTGGTAAGCGGCAGTGTGCAAGCTTCCGAAAAAGGCATATCCCCGAAAATGTCCACTGTGGCGGCGAAAAAATCGTACAGCTGTACTTTGGCGGCAAGATAGAATGCCTCATCCTGTGCTTGCTCTGCCGCGCTTTCTTCTTTGTAGAGAGATTCCAGCTTGCGGAACTGGGCCAGTGCCGAATACACATTGTCCCACTGTCCGTCAATGGCGGGTATATAGCCGGGGGTATACATATCTGTAGTGTTGGAGTAGCCGAAGGTTTGTGCATACTTGCCTGTAAACTGTGAATCGAATCCGAAGAACCGGTTGTATTCGTAAACATCATAGTCCTTTACTTTTTGGAAGACTCCTACCATCAGATTACTGATGGTGACTTGGGTTACTTTGGAGGGGTCTTCGTATTTGCTGTCGAAGTCATAATCCGTACAGCCTGATGTTGTCAGGAGGAATGCTCCCAATGAAACAAGAGATAATATCTTTGTCTTTTTCATACTTTTTTTTGTTTTTTGGATGGTTGTTTTGTCAGAAACTTGCACGAAGTGAAACACCGAAACTGCGGGTAGCTGTGGTAGAACTTCCCACGGTAGCCTGGTTGGCCCAGGATGTTCCGACGGACGACTCCGCATCGTAGTTTTTCAGTGCTTTGTAGAAGTAGAAGAGGTTACGTCCGAAGACCGACACACTCAGCCGGCCCAGTCCCAGTTTGGAAATCATCTTTTCGGGAAACTGGTAGCCGATGGTCAATTCACGCAGTTTGACATAAGAATTGTCGAATACCGAATGGCGGTATGTCAGCTGTTCGGCCTCCGTTCCCCAATTATAGGTGGTGTTGTAGTAATAGCCTGCCGGAATGATACGTGTGTTTCTTTCGCCAGTGGAGGCCACTACACCCGGAAGGATGATGCCGTCGTGGTAGATTATCTCTCCGTTGGGGCCGGCACCCGTGGAAGGGTCTACTTGTACCGGAATTCCGCTGGAATTGTTGTCGCCCGGATAGTAATAGGATAGTCCGCCGTGTTCCGTATCACGGTACTTCAGGGATTCGGGTGTCAGACCCACTGCGGTGGCATATTGGTTCATTTCGTTGATGACATCCCCTCCGATGCGGAAGTCGATACTGAAATCGAGGAATACATTCTTGTAGGAGAAAGAGTTGAATAGACCTCCTACGCCTGCCGGATTGATGTTGCCGACTTTCTGCAATTCAGTTTGGTTGAGGTAAAGACCTTTATCGGAAACGAGGTACTCACCGTTTTCGTTCACCTGGGGAACCTGTGCATAGATGTCACCCATTGGCTGGCCTTCCACAGCTTGTATTTTTATTCCGCTGCCTCCGGAGTTGAGTATTTCCAGATAGGGCACTCCATCGGCCAGTTTCACTACTTTGTTCTTATATACACCATAGTTGGCTGTCAGGTCCCAGCGGAAATCTCTGGTCAGTATGGGAGTGGCACTGATTGATATATCCCAGCCGTGGTTGGCTACCTCGCCCACATTCATCAACACATTCTTTACGCCTGATGTGGAAGGTTGCGGCGTGGAGAGTATCTGGTCCTTTACACGGTTGTTGTAGTAGGATATATCTATACCCAACCGGTTGTTTAAGAACTTGCTTTCCAGACCTATCTCGTATTCGTACTTCTTTTCCGGACGGATATCTGCATTCCCCCATGAAGAGGGAATGGTGTTCCAGGTGAATCCGTTGTCTGAACCTTGCTCGTAGACGATATTGGCGGTATAGGTTTCAGGAGCATTTCCTACGATACCGTATGAGAGGCGCAGTTTTCCATAGTTCCACCATGACGGCATGTGGAAGGCTTGGGTGAAGAGGAAACTCAGATTAGCGGAAGGATAGAAAAAGCTCTGGTCTTTTAGGGTAGATGAGCGTTCCTGGCGTCCGGTCAGTTCAAGGAATAGATAGTTGTCCCATCCCAGGCTCAGTGTACCCATATAGCCGGTTTTCAGTAGTTCCATACGTTGCAGGGTACTGCTTGGCGTGTAGCGGCTGGCATTGAGGTCGAACCAGTTTTCCGTGACAAGCCCGCCATTGGTGGAGACCCTCATATTGTTCATATTTTCGTAGCGTCCGGTCCAGCCTACGGTGGCGGCAATGTCGAAGCGGTTGATATTATAGTTGAAGTTCAACATAACATCTCCATAGACAATGTCGTAACGGCGGTTGATGGACTGGAAGCTACCGTTGGGGTCGTATAGGGAATTGGGTTGTTCGCTTTCATATTTCAGTGTTTGCTTCACATCTGTGATATCAGTTGAAACCTGGGCGCGCAGACTCAGCCAGTTGGTTATCTGCCAGGTGGGGCGAATCATACCGATGAGCCGATTCTCTGTCTCGTCGCTATGGTGATGGTACATATTCCACAGCATGTTGTTCACTCCGGTGGCGTAACTGGGGTCGTAGGCCCATGATTCCTCAGGAGTCAGCGTGGCGTTTCCTCCGACAAAGGTATTACGGTATCCCAGACTGGTGACGTAGCTTTGTTTCAGATAGGGAATGTCCAGGAAGGTGGAGAACATGTTGCCGAAACCGCTGTATAGGTTGAGCGAGGTTTGCGGACGGTCTTCTACATTCTGTACGATGTAGTTAAGGGAGTATTCCAGTTTCAGCGGTTTCGCCAGTTGATACGAACCGGTCAGTTTGAAGTTGTGTTTGGTGAAGCTTCCGGTCAAAGCATTGGGAATCTCGTCCATGAATGTGTAGGAGAAGCGGTTGCTGGTGGTTTCCGTCCCTTGTGAGATGGCGAGATTGTAAGTCTGGGTCCAGCCGGTGCGAAACAACTCTTTCCACGGGTTGTCGGTCAGTGCCTGGTAGGGGCGCATCTTCCCGTCCCAGTAAAGTACCTCGCTACCGTCGTATTTCGGGCCGAAGGACAAGGTGGTGGAACGGAGGCTTTTGTAGCTTTGTCCGTTTAGGGTTCTCTGATAGAAGCCTCCCGTCTGTTTCTCATAATCGCTGTATGCGGTGTTGTAGGTTCCCGGCCCGTATACGGTCTGTACTTTCGGCAGATAAGCCGGTAAGTTTGCCATGACTTGGGCATTGAAGTCCACCGTCAGCTTGCCACTTTTGGCGCGTTTGCTGGTGATGACTACCGCACCGTTTGCAGCCTCCGAGCCGTAGAGAGCTGTGGCAGAAGCTCCTTTCAGAATACTGAGGCTCTCGATGTCTTCTGGGTTGATGTCTACCAGACCATTGGAACGGATTTGTCCGTCGTTGCCAAATTCAGCGAAGTCCGTGCTTTTGCCCGTGCCGCCGTTGCGGATGGGTACACCGTCCAGAATGATGAGTGGCTGGTTATTTCCAGTGATAGAGGTCAGTCCGCGTACGTTGATGGAGACAGCTCCGGCAGAACCGCCTTGTGTCTGTGTGATGCGGACTCCCGGTGCTTTACCGTACATGGCAGAGGCAAAGTTGGGTGCTCCTGCCTTTACCAATTCGTCTGCACTGATGGTACTGATGGCATAGCCGACACGTTTCGTGTCTTTTTTGATACCCATTGCCGTTACTACGACTTCTTTCAGTTGCTGGGTATCTTCGCTGAGTGTAATCTTCAGGTCGCCTTGCTTTTTTCGTTTTGCCAGGTTTATCTCCCGGGTAGCATAGCCCATGTAAGCGATAGAGAGTGTTGCATCTGCAGGAACGGTCAGTGTGAAGTTGCCGTCCACATCGGTAATGACGCCGTTGTTGGTGCCTTTCTGTATGACGCTGGCACCGATAAGCGGTTCTCCCGTTACATCTCTCACAATGCCTTTAATGGTTCGGTTTTCTTGTGCGAAGGCTGTTCCGGTGAAAAGAAATGCTAATAACCAACTTGCAATAATCAAACTTTTTTGGAAGTGCGACGCTGAATGTGGAATGTCACACCGTTTTCTCATCCTGATTTTCATACTACTGAAAAATAATTGATTTATCTTATTATAAATGTTACGTCCTTTCGGCGGATATTTTAGCAAGAGGTATGCCAAACGAAAGGCAAGCTATCCTTTTAAGAGTGAATAATGTTGATAATCAATTGTTTATTTTTAATCGGGAAAAAGGAAAGTTCGGGTGTTTGTGGTGTGGAGATGTGGAAAAAATCCACAGTAGGTATTCCACAATTTCCCTCTCTTCCCTTGAAGTCTTGTTGTCGACCCTTATTGGTAGCTTTGTTCGTCGGAGGTATGTTCTATCGCTGTAATAAAATCTGGTGCAGTTGCAGTGGTTGCATTTTCTTTTCAGGGTGGGAGTGTTTTTGACCTTTATCTAGGAAGGATTACTCGAACGAAGGAACTATCAGCCTGCGGTTTGTGAGAGAAAGGATAGGGAGGGAGGTACTCTTACTTTTGGGAAATTAATATCATGTTTGCACCTTATTTGTTTCGTGCAAACATAATATTAATAAGAAATGATACAAGCTATTAATATTGCAACTCAAAAGTGTGGAAGCAAAATGCGCTTCCATACTTTTGAGTTGCTTCCACAGCATCTGAAATGCCGTTGGATAAGAAATTTCGGCAGATGAGTGGAAGTGTGGAAGCAACTTATGCAAAAATCTTAGTGGTTTATTTTACTTCCCACGTATCGTTCGTCATCAATAACTCCTCGAAGTTGTGATACTTTTTCTTGGTAGACACCTCTTCGATTTGTTCATGAACGGCATCGTCGTAAGTAGGAGCTTCCACATCGCGGATAACACCGAGTGCAATCGGGAAGTCGGGACCTTCCATCAGGGCAAGCTTCAGTTGCAGGGTGTTGTCCATGCAGTGGGCATCGTGGATGAGGATATCCTTCTCTGTAATGCCGTTCTCACCGAGTTTCACGACTTTTAGACCAAAGCCTTCCTGCATCAGTCCGTATTCGTTGTTCTCGCCGAAGAGCATCGGTTCGCCGTGTTTCAAGTAGATGGCATTCTTGGCGCGGTCTTCCTTTTTGGCTACGGAGTCATGCGTACCGTTATTGAAGATAACGCAGTTTTGCAGAATCTCGCAAACGGAAGCCCCTTTGTGAGCCATGGCTGCCTTCAATATTTCCACTGTCCCCGGAGCATCGGTAGCTACCGCGCGGGCAAAGAAACGGCCGCGGGCACCGAAGCAAAGCTCTGCCGGGTGGAATGGATCTTCTACCGTACCATAGGGAGACGACTTGCTGACGAAACCACGTGGAGAGGTCGGAGAATATTGACCTTTGGTCAGACCGTAGATGCGGTTGTTCAGCAGAATCATGTTCAGGTCGATGTTACGGCGTACGGCGTGGATGAAGTGATTACCGCCGATGGCCAGACCGTCACCGTCGCCGGAGATTTGCCATACCGTCAGGTTGGGATTGGCAACCTTGGCACCTGTAGAGATGGCAGCAGCACGTCCGTGGATGGTCTGCATCGCATACGTATTCATGTAATAGGGCAGACGGCTGGAGCAGCCGATACCTGAGATGACGGCATTCTCCCAAGGAGCTTTGCCGATTTCTGCCATTGCTTTGTGTAGTGAGGCCAGAAAGAAGTGGTCACCACAACCCGGACACCAACGAGGTTGTCCTTTTTTATAGTCTTTTGCTGTATATTCGCACATAATCTTTTTAAATTGATAGTTGATAATTGGTGGCTGGTCATTGATAATCCGCATATTACGCATGGTTATTATCAATAGTCAACAGTCAATTGTCAATTAATTTATTGAACGCTGCCACCAGCTCGGCAACGACGAACGGCTGTCCTTTGACTTCGTTGAACTGGTACGGGGTGAAGTTGTCTATCTTCATACGTAGATAACCGGCAAATTGTCCGAGGTTCTGTTCGGCAACTACCACCTTCTTGTACTTCTTCAGAACAGCTTCTGTGTTCTTGGGGAGTGGGTTTAGATAAGTGAAGTGGGCGAGGGCAACCTTCTTGCCTGCCTTGTTCATCTCTTCCATGGCCGAATACAAGTGGCCGTATGTACCGCCGAAACCGACAATCAGCAAATCGGCATCGTCTGCACAGCCTTGCACTTCTACATCAGGTACGGGGATTTTGGCCACCTTCTCGGCACGTAGGTGGCACATCAAGTTATGGTTTTCGGGATCGGTGGAGATGGCACCGGTATTGCTGTCTTTCTCCAGACCGCCGAGGATGTGCATATAGCCTTCTTGTCCAGGGATGGCCCAGTAGCGGACACCCGTTTCAGGATTGCGTTTGTACGGAGTATAGTTGTCCTTCATTTCGGGAGTCACATAGGGAGGAGTGATGGTGGGATAGTCTGCCAGTTTGGGCAGCTTCCAGGCGCCGGAACCATTGGCAACAAAGCCGTCGGTCAGCAATACGACCGGAGTCATGTGTTCCAATGCAATCTTGCTTGCCATGTAGGCTGCATCGAAACAGTTTGTGGGTGAAGAGGCAGCGATGACTGGCATTGGGCTTTCACCGTTGCGGCCGAACAATGCTTGTAACAAGTCTGTCTGCTCTGACTTGGTGGGCAGACCGGTAGAAGGGCCACCACGTTGCACGTCGAGCACAACCAGCGGAAGTTCTGTAATGACTGCCAAGTTCATGGCTTCCGATTTCAGACAGACACCGGGACCTGAAGTGGAGGTCACAGCCAGCGCGCCTGCAAAAGCGGCGCCGATAGAAGTGGCGCAACCGGAAATTTCGTCTTCACACTGCACGGTAATCACGCCCAGAGACTTGTGCTTAGAGAGTTCGTGCAGTACATCGGTTGCCGGAGTAATGGGATAGGAGCCGAGGAACAGCTTCAGACCAGCCTTTTCAGCTGCGGCGATGAAACCGTAAGCAGTAGCTTTGTTACCCGTGATATCCATGTATCTGCCGGGAACGGTGGTTTTACTTTCAATCTTATATGTGTGGGCTACGGAAGCATGGGTGTTGTGTCCGTAATCATATCCTGCATGTATAACCTTGATGTTTGCCTCGGCAATTTCGGGCTTTTTGGCGAATTTCTCGCGGATGAAATCTTCGGCTATCTTTAGGTCGCGGTTGAACAGCCAGCATACCAGACCTACTGCAAACATGTTGCGGCATTTCAGCATGGATTTGTTGTCCATTCCGGTGTCGGCAAGGCAGTCTTTCACCATTTTCGAGATAGGGGCGGCGATGACATCCTGCTTAATACCCATTTCCTCTATCGGATTATCGGTCTTGAAAGCTGCTTTTTCCAGGTCTGATTTCTGAAAAGCGTCTGTATCGATAATGATACAAGCAGTGGATTTAGCAAACTTATATTGGGTTTTCAGTGCGGCGGCGTTCATCGCTACCAATACGTCGCATTTGTCACCCGGGGTATAGACTTTCTCAGCACCGATATGTACTTGGAAACCGGAAACACCGGTAAGTGAGCCTTGCGGGGCGCGGATATCTGCCGGATAGTCGGGGAATGTACTGATATCATTGCCCACGGTAGCCGAAACTGTTGAAAAGATGTTGCCGGCGAGCTGCATACCATCGCCGGAGTCTCCGGAGAAGCGGACTACCACTTGCTCCAGTTCTTTGACCATCATGTCGTTTGCCATAACTTACGAATTACTATAGATTAATTTTTGGGGGTTACTGTATTCTATCACTGACCGACAAATTTCGTAAAGTTAATCGGATTAACAAAACTTTTTTCGGAAAATCGACAGAATACATTATCTTTGCATTCGCAATCTACTGCAATATGCAGAATCTATGCAAAAGGTCTTGTAGTTCAACGGATAGAATAGAAGTTTCCTAAACTTTAGATCCGGGTTCGATTCCCGGCGAGACTACAAAAAAGGAGGAAATCCATTTCGGATTTCCTCCTTTTTTAGTTTATAGTTTTTTGTCTAAATTCTTATTTGGCTACTTCTACAGCTGCTTCAGTACCTTTCTTGTTTTTCATCAACAGATATGCGATAGGAGATGCAACGAACAGAGAAGACAGTGTACCGAATACAACACCCAGAATCATGGCGAATGCGAAGCTTCGGATGGAATCACCACCGAGGATGAAGATGCACAGCAACACAATCAAGGTGCTCAGTGAAGTATTGATGGTACGTGCCAAAGTTGTATTCAATGAGTCATTGAACAACTGGAACTTGTCACGCTTCGGATAGAGACCGAAGAATTCACGTACACGGTCAAAGATTACCACCTTGTCGTTGATAGAGTAACCGATAGCTGTCAGGATGGCACCGATAAAGGTCTGGTCGATTTCCAGAGAGAACGGCATCCAGCCCCAACAGATGGAGTAGGCACCCAGGATGATGATAGTATCACAAGCCAATGCGGATACTGAACCGATACTGTATGCAATATTGCGGAAACGGATCAGGATATAGATACCGATGGCAATCAATGCAAGTACAACAGACCAGATGGCTGAAACCTTGATGTCGTCTGCGATACTCGGACCTACCTTCTGGGAACTGATAATACTTCCGCCCGTATGGTTTTCGCGGTCGATGAAGGTTTCCAAAGTGATGTTCTGAGTCAGCAACGGTTTCAATGTTTCGTATAAGTATGCTTCGATTTCAGAGTCGATGTTGTTACCTTCTTCTGCGATACGGTAGTTGGTACTGATACGTACTGTCTTGCCGTCCGTGCCGATAGCGATAACGCTGACATTGGCATCGCCGAACTTGCTGGAGATAAGCTCGCGAACTTGTTCCGGCTCTACCTTATTCTCAAACTGTACTTTGAAGTTACGTCCACCAGTGAAGTCGATACTCTGGCTCAATCCGCGGGTAGCGAGGAAAGCGATACATATAACTATGATAACTCCAGTAGTGGTCAGCCACAATTTGTTTCTGCCCATGAAGTCGAAGTGTACATTCGCCATCAAGTTCTTTGAAATCTTGGAAGAGAATGTCAGATTCAGGAGTTTGTCCTTGCTCATGAAATGGTCATAGAACAGACGCGTCATGAATACGGCAGTAAAGAACGAAATCAAAATACCGATAATCAATGTAGTAGCAAAACCACGAATAGGACCTGTACCGAAGTTGAACAAGATAATACCGGTGATGATAGACGTCAAGTTGGAGTCGAAGATTGCAGAGAAGGCGTTGGAGTAACCGTCAGCCAATGCTTTCTTTACACCCTTGCCTGCACGGAGTTCTTCTTTGGTACGTTCGTAAATCAATACGTTAGCATCTACAGCCATACCCAGTGCCAGCACCATACCGGCAATACCGGACATCGTCAATGCTGCTTGGAAAGAAGAAAGGATACCCAATGTGAAGAACAAGTTCAGTACCAGAGCACCGTTGGCAACCATACCCGGAATGAATCCGTACATAGAGCACATGTAAACCATCAGCAGAATCAATGCTACGATGAATGACATGATACCGGCATTGATGGAAGCTTGTCCCAGTGAAGGACCTACGATATCTTCTTGTACGATGTGCGCAGGAGCCGGCATTTTACCTGATCTTAACACGTTTGCCAAGTCTTTTGCTTGTTCCGGAGTAAAGTGACCGGTAATCTGTGAGTTACCGCCCGTGATTTCATTGCTTACGTTCGGTGCTGAGTAAACATAACCGTCCAACACGATAGCGATGCTCTTGCCGATATTCTGCTTGGTGAGCTGAGCCCAACGGCGTGCACCGTCTGTGTTCATAGACATACTTACGGCAGGTTTACCGTAATGGTCGTATTCGTCTTTGGCGTTAACCACTACATCACCTTCCAGAGGCGCCTTGCCGTTACGTTCTGTAGAACGGATGGCATAAAGTTCAAAAGTCTGGGCTTTCGGATCGTATTCATAAGGAGATACGCCCCACTTCAGACGCAAGTCTTTCGGCATTTCGGCTTGAACTTCCGGCATGGAAAGGTATCTGTTGATTTCAGCAGTATCCTTGTAGTTGGCATAAGCAACAACAGGACCTTGCCCACTGGGGTTGACCTGCAGGATAGCGAACAGCGGGTGTTCTTTCTTTATTTGCGCAAGGTCAACAGCTTGTGTTTTGTTTTCGCCCTTTAAAGCAGCGGCAAGACTGTCGGCTGTGCTGGTAGCTTGTGCTACGGCAGGAGTTTCGGTAGCTGCGCTGTCTGCCTCTTCTGTCGGAGTTTCGCTTGCAACGATGGCACGCAACTTGGTGTCGGCAGCTTGGAGATAAGGAGTAACATCTTTTGCTGTGTATGTTTCCCAGAATTCCAGATTGGCGGAACCTTGTAACAATTTTCTTACACGTTCAGGCTCTTTGATACCCGGAAGTTCCACCATGATGCGCCCCATCTTGTCTTCCAGACTTTGGATGTTAGGCTGAACTACACCGAAACGGTCAATACGGGTACGGAGTACATTATAGGAATTCTCAACAGCCGCCTTTACCTCTTCGCGCAATACTTTTTCAACTTCTGCGTCGGTAGATTTCTGAGTTACCTTGTCTTTTAATTGTTGGGTTGCGAACAGCTGTGACAGCGGAGCACCCGGAGCAAGCTTGTGATACTCTCTGACGAACAAGGTGATCACGTCATCCTGGCTTGTGGTAGCTTGTTTGGCGGCAGTGGCCAATGCTTGGTTGAATGCTTCGTCAGTCTTGTTGTCAGCCAATACTTTGATGACATCGGGTACGGATACTTCAAGGATGACGTTCATACCGCCCTTCAAGTCCAAACCTAAACTGATCTCCATCTCACGACATTGTTTCAGCGTCCAATTGCCAAAATACACTTTCTCATTAGCCAGAGAATCGAGGTAGTCCTGCTCTACTTTCACATCGCCTTTTGCAAACTCTTTGGCCTTACTTGTGTAATGGCGAGTTACAAAAGAGAAGGAGAGATAGAACACACACACCAGTGTGAGCAATATCGCAAAAACCCTTACAAATCCTTTGTTTTGCATGTTACTTTTAGTTTATTATGATTACTTTTTAATTAAATTCTGTTGCATACAAGGCTGCAAATATAGCTTTTTTTTCACAAATCTTACTTCATACCGCGATTTTTTAACATCGGGTCTAATTGAGGCTCAGTTCCTCTGAAGTTCTTATAGAGAGTCATCGGGTCTTCGCTGTCTCCTTTTTCCAGAACATTTTGGCGGAAAAGGTCGGCTGTTTGCTTGTCGAAGATACCGTGTTCTTTGAAGGCTTCGAAGGCATCATTGTCTAGAACATTGGCCCAGAGATAGCTGTAGTAGCCTGCCGCATAGCCGCCAATGATGTGGTTAAAGTACGTGGTACGATAACGGGGAGCTATTTCCGGAATCAGCCCCAGTTGGTCCATTGCTTCTTTTTCGTATGCAACGACATCAAGACCTTCGGTGTCAGTCAGGTTATGCAGATTCATGTCGAGGATGGCGGCGGCCAGCAACTCGGTAGTCATGAAACCCTGATTGAACGTTTTTTGGTTCAGTATCTTTTCAATCAGGCTGTCGGGGATGACTTCGCCAGTCTTGTAATGCTTGGCATACATTTTCAGCACTTCGGGTTCGGTGGCCCAGTGCTCGTTGATTTGGGAGGGGAGTTCCACGAAATCGCGTACGACATTGGTGCCTGAAGTACCTTTATACTGGCATTGGGTTAGCAATCCGTGCAGAGCATGGCCAAACTCATGGAACAAAGTTTCTACTTCGTCGATAGTCAGCAGGGAGGGAGTGTCGCCTACCGGCTTGGTGAAGCTGCATACGTTGCATACCAATGGGCGTACGCCGTCTTGTTGCTCACGGTAATTACTCATCCATGCTCCGCCACTCTTGCCGGGGCGGGGGAAGTAGTCTACATAGAAAATGCCCAGTTGTGAGCCATCGGCGGCTTTCACTTCGAACACTTCCACATCGGGATGATAGACGGGGATGCCCTCGAGTTTAGTCAGTGTGATGCCATAGAGCTTGTTGGCAACGGCAAAGGCGCCTTCGCGTACATTTTCCAGCTTGAAGTAGGGCTTGATTTCTTCTTCTTCGAGATTGTATTTTTCTTTGCGCAGTTTCTCGGTGTAGTACCACCAGTCCCATGCTTCCAGTTTCTCTCCTTTGCCTTCCTTGTCCATCAGCTTTTGCAGCTCGGCTGCTTCGGCTTTTGCCTTGGGGAGTGCATAGCTCCATAAATTGTTGAGGAAGTCCATCACGGTAGCGGAATTCTTTGCCATTGTATTGTCCAATACAAAGTTGGAGTAACAATCGAATCCCAGCAATTGCGCCTTTTCAAGTCTCAGGCTTACGATGTCGGCAATGATTTTTTTGTTGTCGTTCTTGTCATTGTTGTTGCCACGGTTGATGTAGGCTTTGTACATCTGCTCGCGCAGCGGGCGGTTGGCTGAATATTGCAGGAAAGGCAGGCGGCTTGCATTGTGCAGGGTGAACAGCCATTTGCCTTCTTGTCCGGTGGCACGGGCTTCGGCCAAGGCGCTTTCGCGGAACCATTGGGGAAGTCCGGCGAGGTCTTCTTCTTTTTCTACATAAAGCTTGAAATCGTTGTTTTCGTTCAGGATGTTGTTGCTGAACGTGATTCCGAGCGTGGAAAGCTGCTTGTTGATTTCGCGCAGGCGGGCTTGTTTGTCGGCCGGAAGATTGGCGCCGGAACGGACAAAACCCTTATAAGTCTTTTCCAGCAGTCTTTGTTGCTCACGGGTCAGACCGAGAGCATCTTTCTGATTGTAGACAGCATCTATTTTCTTGAAAAGCTCCTGATTGAGTGAGATGTTGTCTTCGTGTTCGGCCAATGTCGGGGCCAGTTTCATGGAAAGGGCTGTCAGTTCATCGGTAGTTTCGGCCTCCGTCAGGTTGAAGAATACACCGCCTACACGGTCCAGAGTTGGGGAGCTGTTGTCGAGAGCAACAACGACATTTTCGAAAGTGGGAGCTTCCGTATTGGCAATGATGGCTTGGATATTGGCATTCTGCTCTTCTATACCTTTCTGGAATGCGGGTTCATAGTGCTCCAACTTGATTTTATCGAATGGAGGCACTCCATTGGGTGTTTGAAACTCGGTAAGGAACGGATTGCTTTCCGTCTGGGTGGCACAGGAGTACATCATACAACTTGCTGCTAAAATTAGAATACATTTTTTGAACATTGTTTTCTAAGTATTAAATGTTAAGTATTAATTCTCAATTCTTTTTGGTGATATAACACCATATCGGATAGTGGTCTGAATCCTTGATGGAACGGTCTACTGTACAATTGTAGGCTTTCAGGTTCTTGCTGGTCAATATATTGTCTATCCGAAAATAGAATCTGTTCTGATTGTAAGAAATTCCTAATCCCCGTCCTGATTTGGTGAATGCATCGTCCAGATTTTGGGCGATGGTACGATGAGTATAAGAGATGGGGGTGTCGTTGAAATCGCCACATACAATGATACAAGGATGTGGTGAAGCTGTTATTTCGTGTGCAATCGTGTCAGCTTGCGGTGCGCGGATGGCTGATGCCTCTGCTAATTTACGTATGAGCAGGCGCATACCGCTTTTCACCTTTTCTTTTTCAGGGGATTTCAGCATGTTTTCGTACACGGCTTTATCGGCTTTGGTCAATTTGTTGGACTCCAAATGATTGTTGATGAGGGTGACTGTATCCTCTCCTATTTTTACTTCATACAGTACCGAACCGTTGTACTCGCTGGAATAATCTAGTACACGTGCCGAGAGAATCGGATATTTGGAATAACATGCTATCTTGTTGGTATGCCCTTTTTCCCTGCCCACCGTGTTGATGCGGTGATATGGATATGCCTTGAGTTCCTGTTCCACATCTTTTTGCGAAAGGTGCCGGGATGATTCTGTCGTGGAGTATTCTTGGAGGCAGAGGATATCGGCATTACTTTCTTTTAAATAAGTCAGTATGGGATTCTTGCCATTCTGCTTGATGGCTCCGTCAAATCCCATGATGTTGTATGAGAGTAATTTGAAACTTGTTTCAGGCAACTTGTTTGTATGAAAGTTGATGGGCAGATAAGTGCGTGTCTGTGAATAACAAAGTAGTAATCCTATCAAGGGAAGCAATGCGGTTTTGTAACGCTGGATGACCAGCCAAAAGATGAAGAAGCCTATATTTATCATCAGAAAAACGGGAAATGTCAGTCCCAGGCACGACTGCACCGGATGTGTGACCGGCTGTATGTGCGGACTATAGGCGGTAAACAGTAGCAAGCCCGTAAACAAGGCATTGACCGCCAAAATCAGGAGGGCGACAAAATTACCTAAATACTTCATTATAATAATTGAAAATTGAAAGGTGAAAACTGAAAATAAGAGTGGCGGCTATTTTCTCATTCTCCATATTCCACTTTCCGTTTTCCATTTGTTTAACGTTTACTTGCGTCGAACAAGCTTTTCTTTTCCTCCGTAGTAAGGCTTTCGTATCCCGATTTCTTTAATTTGTCGAGAATGCGGTCTATTTCGTCGGATTGGGCTTTTTTCCGTGCGTTGTAATCATAATCTTTTTGTTTACTGGTACCGTAATGTACTTTCATTTTCGGCTTTCGGGGTTTAAAGCTGACGATGGAAACTAAAGCATCCAGACATTTGTTTATACATGAGGTCAGGTCACTGCCTTTGCTGAGGCTGGCAGCAAACCATAACCCTGCCAGCGCACCTCCCAAATGTGCGATGTGTCCACCGGCATTGCTGGAGGTAATGAATAGCAAATCGGTGCCTATAACGATAAGCGCCAGATACTTCAGTCGGATGGTTCCGAAAAGAAATAGATGTATCGGATAGTTGGGCTCACGATAGGCTGTGGCAGCTACGATGGCAAGCACGGAAGCAGAGGCACCCAGCATGAAAGAGTAATTTATCATGGGGTGGAAGTACGGGAAAATATGATAGGCGGCAATATAGAGCAAACCACCGCAGATTCCTCCCAAAATGTACACACCACGCAGATGCTTTGCAGAAAAGAAGTTCAGGAATAGTGCTCCGAACCAATAAAGCCACAGCATGTTGAAAAGAATGTGCATGAATCCTGCATGCATGAACATGTACGTCAGCAGTGACCACGGTTGCAAAATGAAGCGTGAAAGTGATGCCGGTAATTCCAGCCATTCGAATATTCCCATCATACTCCGATTGAACAATTGGAGCATGACTTCAGTCAGAGTGGTGAATATGAATACCGCTGCATTGATGTAAATCAACTGGATATAGATATTTCCTCTGCGAAAGTTTTCTTTCAAATCAGTTATAATAGTAGCCATTTCCTCTGTTCTTTTTTCTCCAATACATAATCAAGATAAAACCGAATACCATACCGCCCAGATGTGCAAAGTGTGCCACATTGTCTCCTGCGTTATTTGCAAATCCGGCATATAGCTCAATCAGGGCATATCCGATAACAAAATATTTGGCCTTGATGGGAACCGGTAGTGGGAAGATGAACATTTGCTGGTTGGGGAACAACATGCCGAATGCCAGCAGAATGGCGTATACTGCTCCCGAAGCTCCCACGGTAGTCATCATATTGAGATATTCCTCCATCGGGATGATGGCCATGCCGGTATTTACGCTGTCATAGGCGGAAAGTACTGTCTCATAATGAATATACTGTACCACCTCCTGGATAATTCCGGCTCCTATACCGCACACCAGATAGTAGAACAGAAATCGTTTTGGCCCCCATACCTGCTCTAAAATACGTCCGAACATCCATACGGCAAACATGTTGAAAAATATGTGCGCGAATCCGGCGTGCATGAACATATATGTTATCAATTGTGCTGCATTGAAATCTTCGGCAAGAAAAAAATGCAATCCCAGATATTGGGCGAGGTCGATGCCGTAGCTTTGGGCGACGATGGTACCCAGAAACATCAGCACATTAATGATTAAAAGGTTCTTGGTTACAGTAGGTATAGTATTCATAATCTGTTGTTTCAATTCATTTTACAGTTCAAAAACAGTTGCCTGTTTTTGCTTTCTCCGGCAAAAATACGAATAAATTCTGTTCTATAACAGAAAAAGCAGATTCTATTCCTTCTTTTTCGTTGTTTTCCAATATTTTTTTAATGTTTTTATTTGATATTCAGAAATATTGCTCTATTTTTGTGGAGGTTTGTGATGAAAAGTAAAAATATCTTTTGTGTAACATATTAATTAATTTTAAGCATTATGAATAAGGCGGAACTTATTAGCGCTATGGCAGCGGAGTCTGGTTTGTCAAAGACTGATTCAAAGAAAGCATTGGATGCATTTATCGCATCAGTCACTAAGGCAATGAAGGCCGGTGATAAAGTATCATTGGTTGGTTTTGGAACTTTCAGTGTGGTGGAAAGAGGAGCGCGTATGGGTATCAACCCCTCTACTAAAAAGCCTATCGAGATTGCTGCAAAGAAAGTTGTTAAATTCAAACCAGGTGCAGAATTGACAGCTGAATAAAAACAGTATACTCAACATACAAAGAGGGGACGTTTTGCAAAGAGCGTCCCCTCTTTGTATGTTGAATATCTTGTGAGTCAATAAAAACAAGCCTGCTTGTTTTGTTCTGATTTCGGTTTACGCTATCTTTGCACGCAGGAAAATACATTTGAATCATGAATATAGAACAGAAACTGGTATCGTCCGTTATCGGCGGGCTGAAAGCGCTTTACGGACAGGATGTTCCTGCCGCACAAGTGCAGTTGCAGAAAACCAAGAAAGAATTTGAGGGACACCTCACACTGGTTGTATTCCCTTTCCTCCGTATGTCCAAGAAAGGACCGGAGCAGACAGCACAGGAAATCGGTGAATACTTGCAGGCAAATGAGCCTTCGGTTGCAGCATTTAATGTCATCAAGGGCTTTCTGAACCTGACCATTGCCTCCTCTGCATGGATAGAATTGTTGAATGGCATTCATGCAGACAAGCAGTACGGCATCGTGGCCGCTACTGACAACTCTCCATTGGTGATGATTGAGTATTCTTCTCCCAACACCAACAAACCGCTTCATTTGGGCCATGTACGCAATAATCTTTTGGGAAATGCGTTGGCTAATATAGTGGCTGCCAACGGTAATAAGGTAGTAAAGACAAATATTGTCAATGACCGTGGAATTCATATCTGCAAGTCCATGTTGGCATGGCAGAAGTACGGGAATGGTGAAACTCCCGAATCATCCGGCAAGAAGGGAGATCACTTGATCGGCGATTACTATGTTTCCTTTGACAAGCATTATAAGGCGGAAGTGAAAGAACTGATGGCCAAGTTCCAAAGTGAAGGCATGAATGAGGAAGAAGCTAAGGCTAAAGCGGAAGCTGAATCTCCTTTGATGAAGGAGGCTCGTGAAATGCTGGTAAAGTGGGAGGCCAATGACCCGGAAGTACGTGCGCTTTGGAAGAAGATGAACGACTGGGTGTATGCAGGTTTTGACGAGACTTACCGTATGATGGGTGTAACTTTTGATAAGATATATTACGAATCAAACACGTACCTCGAAGGTAAGGAGAAGGTAATGGAGGGCCTGGAGAAAGGCTTCTTCTACCGGAAAGAAGATGGCTCTGTATGGGCGGACCTCACGGGCGAGGGATTGGATCACAAGCTGCTGCTGCGTGCGGATGGTACCTCCGTCTACATGACGCAGGATATCGGTACCGCTAAACTCCGCTTTGCAGATTATCCCATCGACAAGATGATTTATGTGGTAGGCAACGAACAGAATTACCACTTTCAGGTACTTTCCATTCTGCTCGACAAACTGGGCTTCGAATGGGGTAAAGGGTTGGTGCACTTCTCTTACGGTATGGTAGAACTTCCCGAGGGCAAGATGAAGAGCCGTGAAGGTACCGTAGTTGATGCTGACGACCTGATGGCGGAGATGATTGATACAGCCAAGGAAACCAGCAATGAACTGGGCAAACTGGATGGTCTGACAAAGGAAGAGGCGGACAATATCGCCCGTATCGTTGGTCTGGGTGCCTTGAAGTACTTCATCCTGAAAGTGGATGCCCGCAAGAACATGACATTCAATCCAAAAGAGTCCATCGATTTTAATGGTAATACGGGACCGTTCATCCAATATACTTATGCACGTATTCAGTCTGTTCTCCGCAAGGCAAAAGAGGCCGGTATTGAAATCCCTGCCCACTTGCCTGCCGGCATTGAACTGAGTGAGAAGGAAGAGGGACTGATACAGATGATTGCCGACTTTGCCGCTATTGTGAAGCAGGCAGGTGAGGATTACAGCCCGTCCATCATTGCAAACTATACGTATGACCTTGTGAAGGAATACAACCAGTTCTATCATGACTTCAGCATTCTGCGTGAGGAGAACGAAACAGTGAAGGTATTCCGCCTTGCATTGTCCGAGAATGTAGCCAAGGTGGTACGTCTAGGCATGGGATTGCTGGGAATTGAGGTACCGGATAGGATGTAAATATCACACTATAAAAGAATAAGCCCGAGGAAATTTCCTCGGGCTTATTCTTTTATAGTGTGATATTTATATTTGTGATAGAAATAATGAAAGTTTAAATTATAGTCCCCTTTCTCCTCATTTTATACGTGTAGACTAAGTCCTATTTTGTCTTGCTCGTCTTGGCGGTTGTTTTCGTAGTTTTCGTTGCTTTCACCGCCTTTGCAGTCCGCTTAGACTTGCCCGTATCCTTGTCGCTTTGCAGTTTCACAATTTCCAGACAAGCCTGAAGGTTCAGGTCTTGAGGGATGATGTCTTTAGGAACCTTGTAGTTGCTGCCTTTATAAGCGATGTAAGGGCCATAGCGTCCATTCAGGATTTCCAGTTCCGGTTCTTCCTCAAACTTCTTGATATGTTTCTGGGCTTCTGCTTCTTGTTTCTTTTGCAAAAGTTCAATAGCTTCTTCCAGCGTAACGGTCATCGGGTCCATTGTCTTGGGTAACGAGGCATACAAGCCGTTGTTCTGGATATAAGGTCCGAAACGTCCCGCACCTACGACTACATTCTTGCCTTCATACTCTCCGAGAGTACGGGGAAGTTTGAACAGCTCCAGCGCTTCTTCCAGCGTAATGGTCTCGATGGACATTTCTTTTTTTACCTGGGCGAAACGGGGCTTTTCCTCATCTTCGGCAGTACCTATCTGTGCTACTGGGCCGAAACGTCCGATTTTTACAGACACTTGTTTTCCGCTGACGGGGTCTGTTCCTAGAATCCGTTCGCCTGCCTTGTGGGCGGTTTTCGCGGCAAGTGTGTTTTCTACTGAAGGATGGAATTTCTTATAGAATGTTTTCAGAATGGCGGTCCATTGCTTGTCACCTTCGGCTATTTCGTCGAATTGCTTTTCGACGCTCGCAGTGAAGTTGTAGTCAAGGATGTCCGGGAAGTACTCTATCAGGAAGTCATTGACCACAATACCGGTGTCTGTCGGCATCAGTTTTGACTTTTCAGCTCCGGTGATTTCTGTATGGTTGTTGTCCGTTATTTCATTACCCTGCAAGTTAAGCACATTGTAGGTGCGTTCTTCACCTGCTTTTTCTCCTTTTATCACGTATTCGCGTTGCTGGATGGTGGAAATGGTCGGAGCATAGGTAGACGGACGTCCGATACCCAGTTCCTCCAATTTGCGCACAAGGCTTGCTTCCGTGTAGCGGGGAGGGTGTTGGGTGAAACGTTCGGTAGCGGTGATACCTTCATGTTCGAGCTTCTGTCCTTTTTTCAGAGGGGGCAGTAGGCGTGCCTCATCTTCCTGGGTTTCTACGTCATCATCGTATGATTCGCGGTAGACACGGAGGAAACCGTCGAATTTCACCACTTCGCCGGTTGCAGTGAAAGTCTCCGTCTCGTTGCTGATAGCAATGGTTACGGTTGTCTTTTCCACTTCGGCATCTGCCATCTGCGAGGCGATGGTACGTTTCCAGATGAGGTCGTACAGCTTTCTTTCCTGTGGGGTACCTTCTATCTTGGCATTCTCCATATAGGTGGGGCGGATAGCTTCGTGGGCCTCTTGCGCTCCTTTGGTCTTGGTGGCGAAGTGGCGGTTGTGTACGTAACGTTCGCCCATCAGGTTGGAGATGGTTTCACGGCTGGCGTTGACGGCAAGTTCGGAAAGGTTGACGGAGTCGGTACGCATGTAGGTTATCAATCCGGATTCGTACAGACGTTGCGCCACCATCATGGTCTGTGCCACGGTGAAGCCCAGTTTGCGGGCAGCCTCCTGCTGCAAGGTAGAGGTGGTGAACGGGGCTGCGGGAGTTTTCTTCAGCGGACGGGTAGTGATGTCGCTGATGGTAAACGTGGCTGCTTTACAGCTCTCCAGCAATTTCCGGGCTTCTGCCTTTGTCTTGAGCCGGTGCGCCAGTTCGGCTTTCATTTCCACTGTTTTGCCGTCAGTGTCCGGAACGAGGAATACGGCGGTAACACGGTAGGATGCTTCGGTTTGGAATGCATGTATCTCGCGTTCGCGCTCTACAATGAGACGGACGGCTACGGACTGTACACGGCCTGCAGAAAGGGCAGGTTTCACTTTCTTCCACAATACCGGTGAAAGTTCAAAACCTACGATACGGTCCAGGATACGTCGGGCTTGCTGGGCATCGACCAAGTTGATGTCAATGTCACGGGGATTTTCTATCGCTTTCAGGATGGCACCTTTGGTGATTTCATGGAAGACGATACGTCTGGTGTGTTCCGGTTTCAGTTTCAGCACTTCGTACAAGTGCCATGCGATGGCTTCCCCTTCGCGGTCCTCATCGGAAGCCAGCCATACGGTTTCTGCCTGCTCGGCTTCTTCTTTCAGCTGGGTTACGAGTTTCTTTTTATCCGCCGGTATCTCGTAATGCGGTTTGAAGTCTTTGTCTACGTCAATACTGAATTCTTTTTTCTTCAAATCACGTATATGGCCGTAGCTGGAAAGGACTTTGAAATCTTTTCCAAGGAATTTCTCGATGGTTTTTGCTTTCGCCGGAGACTCGACTATGACAAGGTTTTTCTGCATAAATTTCTGTTTTTTAGTGACTCCCGCCACTGAATTCGCCCGCAAAAGTAGGAAAAAAAGATTCTTCCCACCTTATAATATAAGGAGAATTTAGCAAAAATGACCTTTTTTGTTCAAATTAGAGCTTCGGCTTGTACTGCCTCTATTAAAAGAGGAAGCTTACTCCACCTAAGAAACTGAGACCTTCTGAAGGGTATCCCCAGTAGTACTGGTAATCTTTGTTCAGCAAGTTGTTCACGCGCGCATACACGGAGATTCCTTTGAAGAGTTCGTAACTGCCGTTTAGATAGAGATTGCTGACGGGGTCTGCCTTGTTGCCCTCCACGCCTTGGCGTGAGATGTGCTGATAGCCGATGCCGACAAGCAGTGGGGAGATGGGGCGTACCTTGAGATTGAGATTGCCTTCTACGGCCGGTTTGAAACTTACTACGACATCAGAACCGTCTGAGTCCGTTGTCCAATGGCGATAGACGGCATTGGCGGCGAGATAGAAAACATCCTTGTAGTTGTAGCTCAGGTCGGCTCCGGCGTAGAGGTTCTTGGTATCTTCTGTGAGGTAAACATTGCTTATCCCGTCGGACTTGACAGTCGGAGTGTCAATCAGGTCGTTTTTCAAATCTTGATACCCGCCGTATAGGTTGAACCACAATCCGCTGACCGGGCTTGCCTTGAAGCCGATGGCTGCGTTGAGCTGTTCGTAGGTATTGTCAAGCTGCTGGTTTGTAATGCCATAAGGCGTAATGGTTTCCAGACGGCGGAAATCGTTCTGTAGCCGTCCTCCCTTACCTTGTGCGTAGAGGATGTAGCTGTCCGAGAAGATGTATTGTATTTCTACGTCGGGAGCGGCGCGGAACTTCTTGCCGAAACCGAAAGCCAGGTCGACGTGTGCGCCGAGACGTATTTTCCAGTCGTCATTCTGAAAGAGATAGTATGGATTGAAGTCTACGTCGGTGTGATTCTCGAAACGTCCGTCGCTGTAGAATGTATTGTCCATGGCAAAAGCCATGCCGATGGTCTGCTCATCGGAGATGGAACCGGTGACATCGGCTTTGGTACGCACGATATTTTCTTTGATATTGCTCACCATGAGGTCGTGTTGGCGCTGGTAGACCAACAAATTGGTTTCGGCACGGAATTGGAGAGGCATATCGTCGCTCGTGGAACTTACCCCGAAATGTACATCACCCGAAACGAATTTCTGCTTGTTGCTGACGAAGTCGGGCAGGAAGTTGAAATTGCTTTGGTTGAACTTTCCGGCAATATTCAAATCGACTTTGCTGAAGGCATGTACATAATCCATGGCAGCATGGGTACGGTAGTAGAATGAATTCCACGTCCCGCCATTATCCGGCAAGTCCAGTTTGCCATCCATGCCATCCATTGTGAATGTCAGGTTGAGGCGGTCTTTGGGGGATAAAGAGAAGAGGTAGTTGGCGCGTACATCGAGGTTACCGTAGTTACCGTATCCCAAGCGTACATATCCGGGCAGCGCTTTCGCCTGCGTCTCTTTTCCGGTATAGGCTTGCATGATACCTGCGGGGATTTGGGTTGCCGGCATCAGGGTGGCGTCATATTCCACCGCCTTTTTGCTGACGGTAGGAGGTTCCACCCTGGGAAGCACGTTCACTTTGGAGGCATCCATGATGTCCGGATTATATTCTTGTTCCACGACTACCGTACGGTTCATGGTGGTGTCTTGGGGTTGTGTCTGGGCTTGTGCTCCCAAAGAGAGGGAGACAAGCATAGTTCCTGCGAGGATATATTGTATCTTTTTCATAATGTGCTATATTTCTTACTTCAATTTCTCCAGTCTTTCGTTAATCATGCTTGCTATATCGTCGTCGGCCTGGTAGTTCTGCTGCAGGCTCAATAGGTATTGGCGTGCATCGAGCTTCTTGTCCATGGCTACATATACATCAGACAGAAGGATGAAACTGCGTGCCAGCCAGTAGGCATGCGGTGTGCTTTGGTCGATGAAATTAAGGATTTCCTTTTCTGCAGAGGCATAATTACTGGCATTGTACCATTGTAATGCCACCAGATATTTGGCTTCGGCTCCATAAAGGGTACGGGTGTCTTTGGCCAGCAGCTGAAGGTCATCCATTGCCTTCTTGTCGGCTTTCTGGTTGAGGTATGCCTTGGCACGGTAGTACAACGCCTCGTTCCGGAGCTCCGGAGACAGCTTGGCTTCGGCAAGCAAGGCTGTGGCGGCGTTGATGACTTCCGCATCATCATGCATCAGTGCTCCACAGCGTAGTACACCGATAGCGCCAAGCTGGCGGCGCTCTGCCGTGGTGGCTTTGGCTTGCAATTTCTTGTAGTCGGCCAATGCCAGGTCATATTGCTGGCGGTTGAACAGAATTTCTCCATGCATCAGCAAAGCCTCTTCAGAATATGGGTTATCGGGGTATTCCAGCAGTTTTCCGGCATGTTCCAATACCGCCTCGTCATCTTTCTGCTCTTTGCCTATGACGCAGAGGTAGTAGTGTGCATTCAGGCTGAAAGCGCCTCCCGGATAACTTTGCAGATAGCGGGTGAAGCTCTCTTTGGCAGGTGCGGCTTCGCCTTTCATATATACTTTTTCGGCAGCGATGTAAGTCAGCGAGTCTTGCTCACTGGGTTCGAAGCGGATTTCTCCCGGCATTTGGGCGGCAAGGGCGGCAAACTCATCCACGCGGTTGGCATCTACGTAGATGGACTTCAAGTCGCGCATGGCAAGGCGGGCTTCCTCGCTTCCGGGATATTGGGTGACCACATGCTTGTAGGCTTCTATGGCACGGTCATAGTCATCGTTCTGGTAGTAAAGCAGACCGATTTCGGCGGCGGCTTTACGGCTGGCGGGGCTTTCGGGGTATTTGGCAAGCAGCTCGCGGAAGGTGGCGATAGCCTGGCGGCTGTTGTTGCTCTGTACGTAGGAGCGTCCCTTCTCGTAGAGGGCATTGATGGCGTAGGGCGAGTTGGGATATTTGGCTGCAAGTCGGTCCAGCATGCTCACCTTTTCCGTATAGTTTTTCTGCATGCCATATACCAGTGCTAATTGATAGACGGCATAGTCTCCGGCGGGAGTGTTCAGGTTCTCGGCTTTGGCGTAGTATTGCTTAGCTTCCTCGAAACGGCGGACGTGCAGGTTGCAGTCACCGATGCGGTTGTAGGCATCTGCCAATGCGGTCGGGTTTTCGCCTTTCTCCAGTTGGACAAAGTTGCGGAAACGGTTCTCTGCCGTCGAATAGTCTTTCTGGTGGAAAGCGATGTAGCCCAGGTTATAGTAGGCAAGGGCAAACATTTCCGTATCCCTCTGCCGGGTGAGTGACAGATATTCGTTGAAATTGCGGGCGGCTTCTCTCATCCGGTTCAGGCGGTAATAAGACTCGCCGAGCCAGTAGAGGGCGTCTGCCTTGGTCTGGAGGTTGTATTGTCCCAGCGTGACGCTTTGGTTGAAGTAACCGATGGCTTGCTCGAACTGTGTGTTGGCAAAAGACTGGGTCCCGAGTTGGAACAGAATCTTCTGCTTGGCTTCCAGAATGGCTTTGCTGGGATGGGAGATGCGGTCGATGGATTTGAGTGCGGCATCGTAGCTGCGTGTATTCATGTACACTTCCACCAGGTAGTTGCTGACTTTCTCGGCATAAGGAGAGTTCGGGAACTCGTTCAGGAATTTTTCAAAGACGGTCACCGATTCGCCGAAAGCGGAATAGGAGGTCTCGTGGATGCATAAGGCGTAGTTATAGGCGGCTTGTTCCTTGACTTTCATATCGGCGTTGGAGGCGGCAGCCTGCTCGAAAGCCATACGCGCTTTGGTCTTGTCTGCCAGTTGCAGATAAGACAGTCCCATGTGCAGGTATGCGTTCTGCGAAAGGGCGTCGTTTTCGGCAGTCACTCTGCCGAGGACGGAGGGGACTTGCGAATACACGCCGCATTGATAATAGGACATTCCCAGCATGTAAAGGGCATCCCTTCTATGAGCGGCAGATTCGGCATTGTGTTCTATATATTGTCCGAAGGACTTTACGGCTTCGTGGTACTTCCCGAAATGGTATTCGGCTGTACCGAGGATACGGTTCAGCTCCGCCGTGTGGGTGTAGCTCAGACCGTCGGGATGGGCTGACAGTGCATTCTGCGCCACGATTTCCGCCTTGTCGTACTGCTTCTTCAACAGATAGATTTCGGCGATGTAATAGGGAACCAAGTCCTTGTATTTGGCATTGTCCTGCAAAGGCAGGAAACCGCTGAGCGCTTCGTCATACCGTCCTTGGGTATATCGGATATAAGAGATGTAGTAAGCACAGTCCGCTGTATACTTGCGGCTGGTGCTACGCAGCGTCTCGAACCAGATGGCTGCTTCCTTTACGTTGCCCGTTTTCAGGTAGCAGGTGGCAAGGCGGTAGGTCATGTCGTCTCGCTCCTCGGAACCCAGCAGGTCGAGGCGGGCGGAGTTGAACATGGCGAGGGCATCGTCATAATTGCCTTCGAAGAAGTAGGCGGAGGCAATCAGGGCGTAGATGCGGTTGGCATGGGGAGTATCAGGATATTCGTCCAGGAAGGCGCGGAGCAGGTCTATGCTTTTTGGGTCTCTGAGCTCGTATGCAGCGCATACCAGCATGTATTCCGCTTCTTGCCGCTCGCCGGTATCGGGCAGAGGCTTGCCGTCTGCATTCATCTGGCGTACATAGGCTTGCAACGGGGAGATGGCGGCGGCATAGGCCTTTTGTTGGAACAACGTCTGTCCTTCCTGGTAGAGTCGCTTGGGAGAAGTATTCCTCTCGCTTGTTTGTGCTGAGGCGAGTAAAGGTGCGCAACAGAGTGCTGTGCACAATATTCGGGAGATTTTATGTTTCATCTTCTTTTGTTAGAATAGGTATTTTACAAAAATACGGGTTTTAACCCGGAAATGTTACACTTGTTTGGCTTTTTTAGGATATATACCATAATAGGAACGAATAATCATTCGCTTTTGTTCTTTCGCATGTCTTCCAGGAAGATACCCACTCCTTTGCGGATGGAGCCGAGCCCGAACTCTTCCGTACGGATATCTTTCAAGGGGAGGAAGAAGAGGTCTGCCACGTCGTCCATCGCCTTGAAGTGCAAGGTGTCCTCCACCGTACAACGGAAAAACATATCCAGCGTGTGTACGGGGAAGCCGGAATAGATGTAGATGTTGGGCAGGGAGAAGAGATATTCGGCCTTTGCCACCTTCATGCCGGTTTCTTCTCTTACTTCGCGGGCAACGCCTTCCTCGCCGGTCTCGGTCATGTCGATGAAGCCTCCGGGAAGGTCCAGCGTCCCTTTGGCAGGCTCTTTGGCACGGCGGCAAACCAGCAGTTCGTCGCATTCGTTCAGTATTAAGGCGACGGTGGCGGAAGAGGGGTTGAAGTAGTAGACGAAACCGCAGTCGGCGCATTGCTTTGACTTCCCGTTATGAACTTCGAAATGGGCTGAACCGCATTTCGGACAATATTTGAATTGCGAAAGTGGATGTTCCATGATATTTTAGCCTTTGTCCGGGGGACAAAGATAATGGAAACCAGGTGTAGAATGAAAGGAACAGAGTGAATTTTTCGTATCTTTGGCGACTATAAAACCATATCGGATGAAAGATTTTGCTGCCATTGATTTTGAAACGGCCAACGAACAGCGTACCAGCGTTTGTAGTGTAGGAGTGGTTATCGTACGTGATGGAGAGATTGTGGACCATTATTATAACCTCATCCGTCCCGAACCGGAGTATTACACTTATTGGAATACCCGCGTGCATGGTCTGACGTTGGCAGATACCCGGGATGCTCCTATCTTTCCCGTTGTGTGGCAGGAAATAGCTCCACACATTGAAGGCTTGCCATTGGTAGCGCACAACAAGGCCTTTGATGAAAGCTGCCTGAAAGCTGTTTTCCGTACTTACTGCATGGATTATCCGGATTATGAGTTTCATTGTACTTTGCAGGCATCACGTCGCGTCCTGAAAGGATTGCCCAACTATCAGTTGCACACAGTGGCAGCTTGTTGTGGCTACCAACTGGAGCAACACCACCATGCATTGGCGGATGCGGAGGCTTGTGCATGGATAGCCAAACAAGTCATATAAAGGAGGAAGTTCATGTGGAATCCCGCTCCGTAGCTGTTTATAAAGCCAATCGTAATCCTATGCTTGCATCATGATACACTTGGCTATTGTTGTTTCTACATGAAACACGGCATCTTCGTGGTGATGATAAATAGCATCCGCCTCGTAGAGTCCGATTTGAGCCATATTCGTAGAAAGAGGAACACCATTCTTGAATGTTTCCGCTCATGTCATACAATCCCAATTCATTCGGTCTTTTTAAAGCCACGGGATGGGTGTGATGTTCGCTGTTCTCATCATACCATGCAACTTCATCAATAGAATTTGAACCGGCGTATTTATACCCTTTGCTTTGATTTCCTCCTCGTGCCGCATACTCCCATTCTTCTTCGGTTGGAAGACGGAACTTGCGTCCGGTAACATTGTTTAGTCTTTGAATAAAATCTATGCAGTCAATCCATGATATATTCTCGATAGGAAGATTCTCCTCTTTGGATTCCGATTGATAGTTTCCCATAATCGCATTCCATAATTTCCGGGTAACAGTGGTTTCTCCCAAGTAGAAGTTCTGTATATCCACTCTTTTGTTGCTTTTTTCGTCACTATAGGCTTCGTGCTCTTGTTCTGAAGTAGCTCCCATCATGAAAGTTCCTGCTTCAACGAAACACATTTTGAATAAAATTCCTTTTACGTCAATTGATAGATATTGGTGGTCTGTCCTTTTTTGTATAACCGTGTTTTCCTTAGAAGAAGATGTACCGTCTTGAGGATGTTCATGAGGCTCCATTGCTATCAGGGACAGAAATTCTGTAATAGATTGTGGCCTTTGTTTGCGTGCTGGAGCCATACACTTTTCTATTGCAGTTGCTATTCTGGGAGCTATATAATCTGGAATTGTTAATCCTTCGTCTACAATGTCAGAAGCTTCGGGCGGTGTTTCTCCAGTCAGTAACTTATACATGGTAGCGCCTAATGAATAAATGTCTGTACTGGGCATGAACATGCTTGTACCACCTTGTCTATATTGTTCTATGGGGGCATAACCTTTACTGATTCCTGTAGGAGTGGTGCTCGTTTGACTTCCGTCTATATCATATCGTTTGGAAATTCCGAAATCTATTAATACAGCATCTTCCTCACCTCTGAGCAGAATGTTGGAAGGCTTGATGTCTAAGTGTAAAATCTTCTTTTGATGGATATACTGTAATGCTCTAGCTGTTTGGCAGATGTAGTTTAATGCTACCGCGGTGTTTAACTTCCCTTGCTTCTGTATTAACCTGTCCAAAGAGTCTCCGTCAATATATTCCATTACATAATATGCAGTTGCATTTTCCTCAAAAATGTCATGAATGCGGATGATATGCGGATTGTCCATCTGGGCAATGGTTTGAGCTTCTTTTATGAATTTTATTCGGAAACGGTCCACTATATCTCGACTACCTTGTGAGCCCAGAAGAACTTTGGAAGTAGTCTCTTCGCGTTCACAGTATTCTTTCATAAAGAACTCTTTAATGGCGACAGATCGGTTCAGTCCCGTCTGAAGCCCTAAGTAAGTAATGCCAAAACCACCTTGGCCAAGTACTTTTTCTATTTTATATTTGCCTCCTTGCAGAGATGTTTCCGGTAGTAGCTGCATATTCTTGGATTATTCTTGTAATATAGTGTTTTCTATTTGGTGATTTGTCTTGGAATGCTCTTTCTCCCCCTTTATAGCTTTCAACAGAACGAAAGAAGCGGCGTAGATAACGATAAAAAGTAATATGGCGAATGCAAGAATCTTGACAATCGGCAGCCTGCGCTTTTGTCTCTTATCCTCTTTAGTTTCAGCGCTCTTTTTCCCCTCTCTTTCGATTGTCCTTGTTCCAGCAGTCATGACACGGTTGTCCGGAACGGATTCTATAGGACTTTCTTCTTTGCCTTTTTCTTCTTTTGTATAATTATCCGGAATTAAGTCTAAAATATGAATAAGAAATGCAGAATGATTATCCCGGTTGTTTTCACTGACCTTGGTCAGGATTTGTATTTTTTCATCATCTGTTGTGTCAGGGTCAGAGAGGATATTCAGCAAGTCACTATCGTCAGTTTCCTCTAACATGCCATCCGAGCACATGAAGAAATAGTCACCGGGGCGGATGTCTGTAATATGTTTTATGTCTGCTTTAGGACGTCTTTCCAGGTTGGGTTGCATGGCACGGGTAATGACATTCTTCTGCTTTGAGGTTTTCATCTCTTCAAGGGTGATTTCACCGATGTCATATAGGTCGTTTATCAACGAGTGATCTCTTGTGTGGAAAATGTATCTTTCAGAAGGTCGGATATGATAGATGCGGCTGTCACCGATATGGGCAAGCAGGCATCCGCCACTATGAAATTTCAGAAGAGTCATGGTGGTCCCCATCTTTTTGGCGGCACCATTATCCTTTTGGTCTAATAAATCATAGGCTGCATTGAGCGCCTCGTTAAATTGCTCGTCTGTGAAAGCCCCTTCCGGTGAAGTTTGTGACAAGATGTATTCACTCATCGTTTGGCATACTGTCTGGCTGGCAACCTCACCCGACTCATGACCACCCATTCCATCGCATACGATAAACAGGCGGTCTTCTGCCGTTACTTCACCTGATACGGGGAAGATGGAATCTTCCTGATTGCTCCGTTGTCCCAATTCGTAGATAGTTAAGGGGTTTAAAACATATTTCATATCCAATTTTGTTTTAGGTTTAAATGATTGTATCATCTTCAGAAAGAAGTATGAATTTCAATGTCGTATTCGACATTTTTATGATTTCACCTCCATGCAGTATGATACGGTCACCATTTTCAATTAATCCAGAATTGATATAAGTGGCATTTTTGTTTTGAGCATTCGAAAAATAGTGTATATAACCACCGGTTTTCAGTTTGCGTACCTCAATAATGGAATGTGAACGGCTCATTGTAAGGTCATCTGTATCAATCTGTACAGTGGCGTTTGATGTTTGTGCCTTTCGTCCGATTGTATTTATCCCTAGGGATAAAGTATACATATGACTTGTGCCAATTTTCTGAAGTTTGCCGATACTCTGATTTTTTGAATGGTCAATGTGGGTTTCATCTCCCATGGTGGTGTCATCATTTTCATTCGGTGGAGTATATTGTTGTTTGGGAACTTTGTAGTCAATGTACTTTGATGCCTTTTTGCATACTGGGCATGGAATACTCTTGGTTTCCAGGCCTGCTATCTTTTTTATAGTCAGAACGGCACCGCAGTTCGGACACTTGATTCTTAATAATTCTGATTCCATTTGTTCTATTCTATTATTGTTACCATATCATTACCGGCATAGAATCGCTGAACTTACCCCACATGACAGGGTGCTGCTTGTCCCTTGACAGCTTTTTTACCCCTTGGCTGACAAATTCGAAAAGCTCTTTAGCTGTGATGATCCGATCACGGTTTACGTCGGCTCCGCCTCGTAGTCCCCGTTGCAGGCATGTTGTGAAGAACCCGTTTTTCATGGAAGGAGACTCTATAGAGACTTCATTTTCACGGGAAGAAAGGAACAGCATTACTTTTAATGAAGAGGGGGATATATTCGATGAGTTTCTACGTGGTTCTCTCATCTTTCCAGAGAAACATGCATCTGCAAATATCATTTTGTTCTTGGCTGCACTTTTTGCCATTGTTTTCTTGATGTCTTGATAAGTAATCATTGCATCATAGCCCACAAATCCACCTTTATATCCATGACCACTAAAAAAAAGGACAATGATGTCTTTGGCTGAGGCTTTATTGAAAATTCGCGTCATACTGCTTAATACATTACTTCGGGTGGCTTGTGCATCGGTTAATAATATTGTTTCTGCTTTATGATTTTTCTGATATATCCATTGTATGGTCTCTGCATCTTTGGCAGGCAATGTTAAATCATTCTCTGTGCCGGGATAGTCTGCAATGCCTACGGAAACTAAATATATATTCTGTGCCAGGCTTTGCAGGCTAAACAAGCATATGCATATCAGTGAAAATAATATCCGCTTCATTCTCATCTTGTCCGTTGATTAGGCAAATCCGCTGGAGTCAGCATCATTAATATAATCAGGCATATCTGCCAGATAATCATCCGAGGGTATTGCATCCATCTGCTGCTGCAAATCGGCAACTTCCAGTCCTTGGTCTTGTATGTTGTAGACTTCATTTTCGCTGATTACTCCATCTCCATTTACATCGGCTCCCATCAGGTCGAAAGTGCCGTTATGATCCACATCTACCACATAAACTTCTTGTCCGTTTATTTCCAGTTGTCCGATGGTAACCATCGAGCCGTCATCCATGGTTTCATCACTGATTCCTACAATCTGAACTTCATCTTCAACGTGTGCATTTTCATGTTCCACATTGACTATTTCCGGTTCTTCCGTTGCATGATGTTCCGCTACATTATGGCTCTCTTCTGTAGCGTGTTCTGCTGTCTCGTGATTTCCCGAACCACTTGCTCCATAGGAAACGCGGCTTCCGAATTCTGCCCGCTGTTCTGGTGTCATGTCACTCCATTCATTGGCGTAATATGTACCGTATACGTCACCGTGCCATTCAAAGACTCCTCCCGGTCCTACCTCCTGGCGCGCTGCTGCAAAGGCTTCGCTGAAAGACATATCGTCACTGACTGTTGCAACCGGTAACCCTTCTACAGAGATGTGTGAGTCTGGAGAAACGGGAGTAGAGCCATGGCTTGTTGCTGACTGGCTGCCGTGGCTGGGAGCGTCACTGTCATTGGCGGCACTGGAAGAGCTGGTGAAAAAGGTACTGGCGCCACCTAATAAAATTCCAGATATGCCACCTATTGTTACATGTTTCCATGAACTGGCTTTTTTCGCAGGCTGTTCCTTTGAGGTGCTCTGATTGTTGTTCGGCAATGTTTCTTCGTTGTCGTTCTGTTGCTGGTTAAGAATGGTGTCTTCTGAGTTCATAAGGCTGATATTTTTTAGTATTAATAATGTCTTTTCATATAGAAAACAGCTGACTGTCTTCTACAATGGTATCATCACTGTATATAGCATTGTCCAGCAAAGGAATATCCATCGTTTCTCCTGCTACCCAGTCCATGACGTCTTGCATATCTGATTGAAAGATATCTCCTTCGTCTGGATATTCAATGTCTTCGATGACAATTTCATCATTCTCCGTACTGGCCATGTCTATCGCTTCACTTTCAGCCGGAGAAAGAGGGTCTATGGTGTAGGCTATGTCTGCAGTGACGGGATCTGATATTTCTATAGATACAGTTTCTGGTTGTATCATCTCATCAGTGCTGCTTTCCTCTGCAATTTCCAGTGTCTCGTTGTCTTCATTAGAGTCAGTTTCCCATGCTCTTGTTGAATAAGCTGCTGCTGCAAAAGCCGCTCCTCCTATTGCTGCTCCCGCGCTTGCAGCTACTCCAAGATTCTTAGCGTATTCTGACTCTGAGACTTTTAACTGCTTCTTTTCCATAACCAATGTTTTCTTTTATGTTTCAAAGATATTGATTTGAAATGATAACCTATATAAGGATTTGTGTATATTACATGAAATGCGGTGATTCTTGTATGAAATAACCGTATAGGTGGTCATTCTCAAGCTGATGAGGTCGTTTTATTCATCAAAGAATGTTTTTGCTGTAGAAGTGACGTGGTTCTTGACTTTGCTGATGGGTATCACAAAGGAGGGAGCGCCTGCTGCGTAACTGGCAATTTCATAGGGAGCATACGAGAAGAAAACACCATCTTTTGTAATCCATGGGTCTGTTTCGGGCAGAGGGAGGTTGTTGATATTGTATAATTCGTTGTTCAGTTGAAGGTTGTCCATCAGCTCGTCATCGGTCACCACCCCGAAATATTTTTTCAAACCAGCTTTTATGTCGTTTTGTATCGCATAAGGGCGCATAATCATGTCTTTTGAGAATTTTTTTCCATCAATTTTCCCTTTGGCATTAATTTCTTGTGCCAACGATTTTCCAATGATATATTCCATGCTATAGTAGGAAGTGTCATTCTCCTGAAATACGTCAAGCACTCGTATAATATTCTTGTGATTGAGGTCTGAGCTAATCTTAGCCTCTTTTAGAAATTTCTTTTGAAACTTCTCTACAAATTTTTTCTTACTGGTTGTTGGCACTGTTACTGTGCCCGACACATTGTCACGCTCACAATATTCTTTAAAGAAAAACTCCTTTATAGCGACTTTTTTGTCGGTTAGCGTTTGGGTGGCCAAATAGGTGATGCCGAACCCTCCTTGTCCTAAGACTGTTTCTATTTTATATTTTCCTCCTTGCAGAAGAGTTCCGTTTTGTAATTGCATAATCTATAAGATTTATTGATGTGTTATATGGTTGATTGCGAGTAGTAGTATGATTGTTGCAGAAAATAAAATCGCATGAAGCTTCTTTCGAGGTGATAACCAAAATATGAGCAAGTCTGGTAAGATGACAAGGCTTGTTATGGTGATAATTCCTCCTACTCCTATGTTGGGTCCAATTATTAGCATTAGAGTCATGACTCCAGCAAAGATGGCCATAAAGCTTTCTTTTGCTATGCTTATGACCTTTGCTCCCTCTTCAGGGGGCGTTTTATTAGAAACTACTGTGAGAACAGTTTCGTTGAAAGAAGGAATTTGGGAAGTGATGGCCCTTTGAAGCCTTGAGAATATGCCATGCCAGTTTTTGGGCAATTCATTGGTGCGTAATTCATCTAAAGCCTCATACTCCACCTTTATATCTGCATAGGATTTTTTTGTAGAGAAGAGGGAGAATCGCATGCGGTAAAAAATATCTGGTGCATTATCCACTTCATAATTGAATGAGTCATAAGCTGTTTGTAAACTTAACTCTCGTAGGTTTGATAATAGTTTTTTGAATTTTTGAGAGGTATATGGATAAGTATAAGTCTGTATCTTGGTTTCTGGTATAGTGAATGCTTTTACGGTAAGTGCAATAGAGTTTGCGGTGATTATAATATCTGTAGAAAAATTTCTATCACTTCCCATGAATACCTTTTCTAATGATAGGGTTATTTTGTTTGTTTCCGGCAAAACTATCAATGAATTATCTTCAATAAGAATGGTGTCTTCTGCATGACCTCCTTCAATTTCCTGGATAAAAGTTTCTACAGTTTGTGTTCTTGCATTCTTTTCTGGTTTCATTGCATGCTGTATGGCAGTAATGGTCTTGTTACTGATGTTTCTTTCTTGCAATTCGGCTTCCGGAAAGCCATAGTTCATAATATTAGAAGCATTGGGAGGCGTTTTTCCGGTCAATGTTTTAAATAATGTAGCTCCTAAGGCATAAATATCGATTGTTATAGGAAAACCTTCTCCATCGCGATAACAGCTTTGTTCAATTGGGGCATAGCCTGGGGTGCCATATCCGATGGCAGTACTTGTTTCAGGTTCTCCTTGTGAATTGTATTGTTTGGAAAGACCGAAATCGATTAATACTATAGAACCATCTTTACGCCGCATTATATTCTTCGGTTTTAGATCAAGATGCAACATCCTATTGTTATGCATGAATTGCAGTGCTTCCCCTATTTGACGGATGCATGTCAAAGCTTCTGATTCGAAGAGACCGTTTTCTGCTTTTATATAAGAATCAAAACTCCCGCCTTCTAAATATTCCATTACGTAATAGCAAGTATTGTTTGCTTCAAAAGCTTCCAGGATGTCTACAATATGTGGATGTTTGAGTTTTGAAAGATTCTTGGCTTCCCGAAGGAATTTTGTTTTATATTCTTTAAAAGCCTTTTCATTGGAACAAGTTACAGTAGTGCCCTCCCTACCATTGAAATTCTTCTGAAAAAATTCTTTTATGGCTACTTGTGTATGGGTATTTAGGTAACCTAACTCTCCTTGAAGTTGTATTGAAGCAAGATAGGCTATACCGGAAGACCCCTGGCCTAAAATACCTTCAATCTTGTAATTGTAAGAATTACCAGATAGAATAGTACCTTTTCTTAATGATTGTTGAGTTCCTTGCATATTAACTTTGAATTTTGTTTTAAATGTTGGTCACTTTGAAACGGGACGGACAGAACATCCAAGATAGCGAAGGGTGAAGCTTAGCTGATATTGGGTGTTGCTGAAAGAAAGGTAGTTTGAATATCCCGTGGAGTATAAAGTCCCTGACCAATAATAGCCAAAGTTTTTTTGACTGCCAATGTTAGTGCCATAGCGTTGACCTACTGCTGGTAAGAAAATGTAATTTCCACTGGGGCCTGTTATCATATACCCATTGCTCCCTTTATATGAAGTCCATTTCCATGAACATTTCTCGCATAATTCCAACACTTCATTTTTTGTGGGTAAACGCCAGTTTTCTCCCCATTTAATGTGAGCTATATCATAATTGGTGCCGCATATATTGGAGGGTGGATTGTTGTTGGGATAATCAGTATTATTTGTAGATGTATTGTTTCCTGTTGGGTCTGCCCAGCCATATAAGCCTCCATAATCTTCCGGAGAACTTGCACCTACATTCCAACTTGCCCATTTTACACTTAATCCTAAATCAATTGGTTGGGCTGGAAGATTAGGGATTGGATTTTCTATTGCAACTGCTGTATCAGAGTTCTGAGCAGGCACATTGTAGCTTGTTTTGTTTATTACAAAAATAGAGGTTACCAACAATATTAATATTGCAATCAACCATATTTCCCGGTTTGAAAGATGATTGGCTCGTTTGGGAGGAATGTTGGGTGAACCCGGTTCTTCTTCTGCCTTTGGGGAGATAGAGGGAATTATAGTTGTTTCAGATTCTTCTTCATTATACTGCATTGATGGCTTATTGTTATTAGTCAATAACGATAAAAATTCATCAATGCTTTGTGGACGGTCTCTACGGCGCGGTTGCATGGCTTTCTCAATTGTATAGGCCGTTGATTGGGATATACTCGGTGGAAGTGGAGGAAGCCCGTCGTCATTCACATCACTGGCATCAGGTGGAGTCTCATTTGTCAAGAGCTTGTATAAAGTTGCTCCCAAAGAATAGATATCTGTTGCAGGAGAAAAGGTGCTGACGCCTCCTTGCTTATATTGTTCCATTGGAGCATACCCGGCACTGATGCCTATAGGGGTTGTACTGGTTTGATGCCCTTCACCGTCATAGCGTTTGGATAGTCCAAAGTCTATAAGGGTGGCGTTGTTATTATTGTCTAACAATACATTCCCTGGCTTTATGTCAAGGTGGTTCATTTGGTGCTGATGAATAAACTTTAAGGCATCAGCCAGCTGGTAGATATAATGGAGGGCCTTAGACTCTCTGACTGCTCCATTCCTTTTTAGATATTCTGCAAGAGAGCCATTTCCCATGTATTCCATTACATAGTAGGCTGTCTCATTTTCTTCGAACACATCAATGATACGAATGATGTGAGGATGATTCAGCCCGGCTATCATCCGGGCTTCCTTTACGAACTTCTGGCGGAAACGTGCTACTAATTCTTGACTGCCTTGTGAACCGACTGATACATGGGAAGTTGCAACGTCACGGTTGCAATGTTCCTTCATGAAGAATTCTTTAATAGCTACCTTGCGTTCTAAGGCCACTTGTGTGGCAAGATAGGTGATGCCAAAGCCGCCTTGTCCCAAGACTGTTTCTATTTTATATTTTCCTCCTTGGAGGAGAGTGCCGGATTGTAATTGCATAGCTTTTTATTTTGGTGGAAATTGAAATGGTAATCTATATACAGATGGCGATTCTTGTATGAAATAATCGTATAGAAGGAAGTACCTGCTATCTCTACGCGAACTCTATTACTCATTCTCAAGTTTGCGTAGATTTTTTTGGGCAGTTTCACTTCCTTGTTCTGCTGCTTTTTGATACCATTTTATTGCTTCCGAATAATTTCGCGTAACATTAAGTCCCGTATAATACAAGTTCCCCAGTTCATTTTGGGCTTTTGCATTTCCTTGATTTGCTGCTTTTTGATACCATTTTTCAGCTTCAGTAGCATTCTTTGCGACATCCCGACCAAGAAAGTACATTCTTCCTAACTCATATTGGGCCTCTGTATTCCCTTGCTCTGCTGCTTTGGCTGTTTCCTTAAAGCCGTTCTTTTTCTTTGGAGGCATATTGGCACTCATGGCACTCAGGTTTGCTGTTTCGGTGTTTTGTTGCGCAGGGCGTTCTACATTCCCGGTCGCTGCATTTTCTTTTACATGAGAATTCGGGTTTATATTTTCAGCAGATGTGCTTGCATGTACTGTTACTGATGATGCGTTATTCGGTTCAGAATTTGTTACAGTGTCTGTTGCGGACAGCCATTCTGTTTCTGTATCTGTATCGGAGTTGGAACCTGTTCTGGAAGTAATATAGGCTATAATTCCTCCAATAGACAGAACAGCTATTAGGACAAGAATAATATATTTTAGATTTTTGGGGTGGGGCTGGGAAGATATGTCGTCACTTGAAGGCATAGTCTGTTCTTCATTGGCGGATGTTTGGATAACCGTAGCTTCCTCCAGCGTTATTCCTATATCTTCTTTGGGAGTTGTTTCCGTATCCTTATTTTTCAATATACTTAAAAATGCGGCTACACTTTGCGGTCTGTCTTTTTTCATAGCCGACATGACTTTTGCGATACTGGCTATTAACGAATCGCTTACTTGATGTTTTTGTAGCTCATATGCAGGAAAACCGTCATTCAATATTTCTGAAGCCTCTGGTGGACGGATTCCCGTCAACATCTTATACATAGTTGCACCAAGCGCATACACGTCCATCGTTGCCGGGAAGTCTTTACCTTCATGATAATTACTCTGTTCTATCGGTGCATATCCGGGGGTACCACTTCCCACTGTAGTGCTTGTTTCCGGTTTCCCATTTTCGTCATATTGCTTGGACAAGCCAAAATCGATAAGTACGGCTTCCTGATTCTTACGGAGCATAATATTTCCAGGTTTCAAGTCCAGATGAAGCATCTTATGAGCGTGCATGTAAGATAGAGCGTCTCCTATCTGTTTGGCATACATAATGCTTTCTGCTTCCGTCAAGCCTTTTTGTTGTGTGATGTATGTATCCAGATTTCCTCCATCTACATATTCCATGGCGTAGTAGACTGTGTTGTTGGCCTCGAAGTATTCCAGCACTTTAACGATATGGGGATGGTTCAGCTTACTCAGGTTTTCGGCTTCGCGCGAAAACTTCTTTTTGTAGTCATAATAGACCCCTCCTCTGCTTCCACAAGTAACAGTATTTTCTTCTCGTCCATTGATGTCTTTCATGAAGAACTCCTTGATGGCAACTTGTATGGTTGTTTCGAGTTCACCCAATGCTCCGGAAACTTTGACTTGGGTCATAGCCAAGTAGGTGATGCCGAAAGAGCCTTGACCCAATATCTTTTCTATGGTATAGGTATGTGATTTACCATATAAAATGGTATTTTGTTTAAGTGCATAATTATTTATATTACTCATATTATTAAGTAGTTGATTGTTTGTTATTATTTATGTTACAATTGTAACAAATCTCTGAATTAAATCTATCTGCTGGAGAAGATGCAAATTTGGGAACTCGTTCTTCAAGGCTCTTTCTTTTTTTCTTTCTTTGTTGCTCTTCTTTCTTTTGTTTTTCTTCTTTGGGGATAACAGGGCGAATGGGGAGTGCAACATTATTGGGCATAACCCTAACTGAATCTTTCAATAGGAAAGCGCGTCCTCTTTTGAATTTGACAAATCCCCCTCCTATTAAAGCTACGGAACCAGTCCAATAATATGCTATGGAACCGCGATTTTCTATATTTTGTCCGTTTTTGATACCGACAGCAGGCAGAAATATATTGTTGCCGTTGGGTCCGGTAATTTTGTATCCCCCTATTTTTTGGTAAGTGGTCCATGTTATCTTGCACTTATCTCTAAGTTCCATGAATTCTTTTGCTGTTGGCATACGCCAATATTTCCCTAATTGAGTTCGGGCAATATCATACTCCGAGCCACAAATATCATCAAAATCATAAATGTTAATAGAGGTAGGTCCACTGCTGGCTGTTCCCGTGGAATCTCCCCAGTAGTATAAATTCCCATATTCTTCAGGAGTTGAGGCACCGAGATTCCACCCGGCCCATCTTACACTTAAACCTAAATCTACAATTTGATCTGTTGAGATTTCATTGTGTTGAACATTGGTTCTTGTTTGCCCAATTTCTGTATTAGAGTTCTCATACCGAATAGATGAATCATGCAGAGCCGAATTATTCATAGATATAGGCGATGTAAGTATAGCACTGTCGGATACAGTACTGTCAAGCCCAATAGCTAAAGAGTTGTCTTGTGCGATATTACTCGTCTTGTTGGTTCTGCTGAGCCAAATAGTACATAATATAAGGATTAGAGCTATAACTCCCCAAAGCCATTCTTTTTTAAATAAGAAAATTCGTTGAGGCTTTGGAATGGAAGAAGGATGCTCTTTTGCTACAAATTCATTTTTAGGGGTATCTAATATTGTAGTTTCATTTTCCAAACCAGGTTTTATCCCTTCATTCAATAATGTGAGAAATTCATTAATGTTTTGCGGTCTATCTTTGCATCGAGGTTGCATTGCACCTTGTATGGCCTTTCTTATCAATGGACTTATCTTTGTTGGCAATGCTGGCAGTCCCTCGTCATTCACATCACTGGCCTCTGGCGGTTGTTGGCTTGTCAACAAATAAAACAATGTTGCTCCGAGAGAGTAAATGTCTGTACCTGGTGAGAATGTTTTTACTCCACCTTGCTTATATTGTTCCAAAGGTGCATATCCTTTGCTGATACCGATTGGCGTACTACTTGTTTGGTTACCGGTGTCATCATAACGTTTGGATATACCGAAGTCTATTAGTACAGCTTCTCCATTGTTCCGAAGCAGAATGTTGGATGGCTTTACGTCCAGGTGCATGGTTTTACGGTGATGAAGATATTCCAACGCATCAGCTATCTGGAGGACATAACTTAATGCTTCAGAATCGGACATTGCTCCATTGGTTTCAATCCGTTCTTTTAAAGAACCGCCATCTATATACTCCATTACGTAATAAGCTGTGTCATTTTCTTCAAATACATCATAGATGGATATAATGTGTGTATGCGCCAATCCTGCAATGATTTGGGCTTCTTTGATAAACTTTTGGCGGAATCGTTCTACTAACTCCCGGCTACTTTGGGTACCCATAATGATATGTGAAGTCTTCTCATTGCGTTCGCAGTAGTCTTTCATGAAGAATTCTTTGATGGCTACTTGACGGTTCAATCCGGTCTGAAGGGCTTGGTAAGTAATTCCAAAGCCACCTTGTCCCAATATGGACTCTATCTTGTATTTTCCTCCTTGAAGGAAAGAACCTGATTGTAATTGCATAGTTTTTTATTTTGGCGGAATTTAAAATTAAAATAATGCAAACTATAACAGTTTATTCTGATACGGGGCGAACGGAATTTCCCTCCTTACAATAGTCGCTGTACAACGGACTCCAGCCGTTAATACTGAAGACGAGGCTGGAGGCGCTACTAGAAGTGCTATTAGCCGTCTTTCGTGTTCCTGACCAATAGCGGCCATTTCTTCCTCGACCATATACCGTTCCACCGTAAGCGTAGCAGTATCCTGATGCAGGGAGGAAGATTCGATTTCCATTCGGTCCTGTTACCATATAGCCTGCAACTTTTTTGTATTCAGTCCATTTCCATATACATTTATCAGATAATTCTTTTAATTCTTGCTGTGTAGGTAGCCTCCATTTCTCTCCCCATTTAGCACGAGCAATGTCATATTGAGTGCCGCTGATGTTGAAAGGGGGAGTGCCACTGAGAGAATCGCTACTATTTGTTGCTTTTTTTTCTCCGGTCGGGTCCGCCCATCCATATAGTCCTCCGTATTCTTCGGGAGAAGATGCTCCGACATTATAGGCTGCCCATTTCACACTCAAGCCAAGATCTACCGGATTGTTTTCAGTTGGAATTACTTCCGTAGCAAAGGCTTCTTCTTTAAGAGGAGTGGTATCACTTGGTTTTTGAGTAAACCAGACAACTGTTGCTAACAAAAGTGCGACGACAACCCCTATAAATATGGGTAACTTGTTACTGCTGGAGGGCTGTTTTGGGGGAGGCAACTTTTCTTTCTTGGCAATGATGGTAATATCCTCTCTTTCCGGTTTATTCAACAATTCTAAAAAATCTTTTATGCTTTGTGGACGTTGTCTTTTGGGTTGCATGGCAGCACGAATCGCTCGTTCGGTAGTTGCCGATATGTTTGCGGGTAAGGCTGGTAGTCCGTCATCGAACACAATGTTGGCAGCCGGCGGTGTCGTTCCTGTCAGCAATTTATAGAGTGTAGCACCTAATGAATAAATATCTGTAGTTGGTGTGAATATTTGCACTCCTCCAGCTACATATTGTTCCATTGGTGCATATCCGGTACTGATACCTACCGGAGTAGTACTGGTCTGTTGCCCGCTTTCATCGTATCGCTTGGATAGTCCGAAGTCTATCAACACTACTTCTCCCTCTTCTCTCCGCAAAATGTTTCCAGGTTTCACATCCAGATGGCTCATCTGCCGTTGGTGGATATAGTTCAATGCTCCTGCTATTTGATGGATGTAATGCAGCGCTTCCGTTTCTTGTAGTGCACCGTATCGCGTCACATATTCTTGCAGAGAACCTCCTTCTATATATTCCATCACATAGTAAGCTGTGTCGTTTTCTTCGAACACATCATGTATACGGATAATATTAGGATGGTTAAGTCCGGCAATGGATTGTGCTTCTTTTATGAATTTTTGCTGAAAACGAGCTACGAGTTCACGGCTTCCTTCCGTCCCGATGGTAATGTGTGACGTATCGGCGTTGCGGTTGCAATACTCTTTCATAAAAAACTCTTTGATGGCTACCCTACGGTTTAGTCTTGTTTGCCATCCTAAATAGGTGATGCCAAAGCCGCCTTGCCCAAGTATTCCCTCTATTCTGTATTTACCCTCTTGTAGAAGGGTGCCCTCTATCAACTGCATATCAATCAATTCCCTTTCTTTTCCCAGTTATTCAGTACTTTTTTCAAGTTCTCTTTCTTTATTTCTGCCATTTCTAATTGTATCGTTACGAGTTGGGAACGTAAATCCAGGCAGATAGAGTCTTGCCGGTCATTTAATCTCTCCATTGTCTCAGTGGAGACATCATTGTAGGTGGCATTCCGCTTTTTGTCTTGTTCCTGTATCTTCTTCTGAAGAGACTTTTCCTGAGCACTCAAAGCTTTTAGCCTGACGGCTTGAATTGTGTCGTTATTACTGCGTACATTTTGGGGGTGGAATGTGGATGCGTGCAGATTACTCATGATACAACACATCAGTAATAGGCACGAGGCGATTATAATATTTTGCGGCTTCATTGTTTCTGTATATTTAGGGTTTATCATATTTTGAAAAATCTTTTACTCCGGATAACATGCTTTTCCCCAGCATATTAGTGGGTTCCACTATTGAAGGTATCAGGGCATATTCGGGTGGGAATCCTTCGGGAGTGTTGGCCGAAACTTCAGCATATTCTCCTTCTGTGGAGCAAAGTGCCTCTTTATAGGAACTTAGTGCTGTTTTGGGGACGAGCAGTTTGATTTTCAGCTTGCCGGCAATTTTTATCAGGAATACTTTTTGTCCGTTGAGCTCTGCGGTGGATATCGGTTCTGTTCTGCGCATGATGATTTGCTCCAGGTGTTCCATCTGGGAGAACTCCCGGTACGAGAGTATCTGTAATGAAGCAGGCAAATCGATTTGGGTTATATTGGGACAATCGATTAAAGCCTTCCAGCGTATAGCGGTGGTGCCGTCGGGAATACGTATCTTTCCTGAGCGTCCGCGGGGGCAACCTAACAGAATTGTTTTGTCTTTGTTATAGAGCATTCCGTCTATGGAAGTAAAGTTTGGATTATTGGCATCCACTTCTATGCTTTGCAACTGTTTCAATGATTTCAAATTCTGCAGGCTGATGAGCTTTGCCGGGATGACGATGGAGGTCAAACGGTCACTCCAGCGGAACATTTTGAGGTTCACTTGTGTCCAGTCGCTGCCCAACGTTACCTGCCCGATTGCTGTACACCGGAAGAATACTCCTTCACCAAAGCGGACGCTGTTGCCGGGAAATACGATTTTCTCTAATCCGCTGCAACCTTCAAAGGCAAAATCGCCTATGGACGAAAGCCCGGAAGGCAGTACAATGCCTTTTAGGGAAGCTGCATTACTGAATGCCTTCTTGCCAATGCCGACAACACGGTATATCGTGTTGTTGTGCTTTACCCTTGCCGGAACGGATATCTCACCGGTATACAGAGAGGGTTGGGGGGCAGAGATGTTCCCTTGGTAGGTAACTTCCACATGTTGTTTCTTTGCATCTACAATGTTGAAGAAGAATTTCTCTCCACTTTTTCCGGTGACGGTGAAATCGTGTGCGTAGAGCAGGGAGGTGCTTCCCAATAATAGGATGAATGTGATTATATTTGTTCGTTTCATAGCTTTAGTAAATATAGTGTGATGAATAGAATTAGGCCATGTAGCCGGTTACGTCGGCATCGTTTATATAGTCGGGTATTGGGTCATTGTCTGCCAGCAATGTAGCATCCTCGTTTACGTCGGTTGCTTGTGTGGTTGCCATAGACAATCCTTCCATGCGAATGCCTGCCTCTTCTATATTGATGACCTCATTGTCTGTAATTATTCCATTATTGTCCATATCTGCCACCATGGCATCTGCTATTCCATCCCGGTCGATGTCAACGACAAGAGTTTCTTGTCCGTTGACAATAACACCGGCTATATCCATTTGCGAGCCGTCTTCGCACGTAACCGTTTCATAGGAGACCACACTGATGGTATCTTCGTTATGCGGTTCATCGTTGCTGTTTCCGGGCATGATAGGTGTGGCAGGGGTATCAGGCTTCTGAGGGGCAATTGGCTCATTGGTTAAAGGTACTTCCGAAGTTACTGTAGGGGTATCAGTGTGGGGAGGCTGTACCGGTCCTTCGGTGACTGGCTCTGTTGCAAAAGCTGTCTGGGCCATTGAACCGGCCGCTACGCCTATTGCAGCTCCGATGGATGAGCTGGCGCCATTTTGCCAATTGTAACTTTTCTGTCCCACATTTTTCTGTGTGGAATTTGTGCTTTCCTGGTTTGTTTTTTTAGTCTTCATAGTTGCTCATTTTTAATGGTTTATAACTTATTCTGCAACAAAAATATAAAGAGAGGCATGCAATGGCAAATTTCAAAAAGTATACTACATAAACCCTGCGGTTTAAGGTATCAATCCCTCATTTTTCAAGGGATTCTTACTTCTCGGTAAATTTGGATTTACAATAGGGGCAGCTCGTCATCTTTTTCAGGTCGTCATACTGTTGATATCCCATGAAATGATGGCATTCCGGGTTGGGGCATACATAGTCCTTATGAAATTTCTTATCAAGGTCGTCCAGAAACCTGGGAAGTGTGGAAGATGACCGGTAGGTTATCACAAAGAAATAGATGGCCAATAAAAGTCCTGCAGAATATAGAATGACACGCAAAGCCGGCAGGTCGGCAATGCCCGGAATAAATCCGCAGAAAATGGCAGACATGGAAAATACGCCTGTTACAGAACGGATTGCTGCAGACTTCTTTTCTTTTATCTGTATCTGGAGTTTGGTGTCGTGAAATTCGTCCCATACTTCTTGTAGGTGACGGATAGAGAACGATTTGGGTATTGATGCTCCCAGCCCTTTTATAATGGCCGCTATATCCATGAAGTAACGGTCTGACCCCAGCTCTATGCGGTCTTTTCCGGAAATGTGCTTGGACTCGATTTGCACACCATTGACGTAAGTGACGTTTTCGGGTTTCAGATTGGTAATGATATAGCCTCCTTTGTCATCGGTCACCACTTTACAGTGCTGGCGGCTGACGGATTTGGGTACGCTGTTGGCGTTCCCCCAAAAACGGTCTTGGTTGTTTATGCTGATACGCAGGCGGGATGCACCGGCTTCTCTTCCTATGATAAGTTCCATGGCATTATTGTTTTTATTATGCAGATTTTATATTGAGGAATATTTCTTTCAGTTTTTTCAGTGCTTCTTTGGAAATCTCCAGTTGAAATGCAAATGATGAATAGTCACTTAAAACGAGTCGCTGTTTGATGACATTTATCTGGTAAACATAGTTCAGATTAATGATGAACCGTTTGCCGATACGGGCAAAGCAGCGTGCCTTTTCTTTCAGTCGCTCTTCAAGGACTTTTTCGGTCTGGGCTAAATTCAAGCAAATAATACCGCGTAGCTTGTTCGTAAGTATTATATTGGTGTAATTTCCATCAGACTCAAAATATACAATCTTGGAAATGTCCAATCTAAGAAGCTCATCGCGTGAATTGAAAAACAAGAAGTTGGTTGTCGTATCCATTGTAACTTATTTATTATTTGTTTTTAATGTATCCTCTTCTGTATAGCTGTTTGATATTAATCCGATTAGAGGAATTTTTACTCGCTTTTTGTACTTTACATCTTCGATAATGATGTCACATAAAAAGTAACTTATATCGATGGTGATTTCTATTGTTTCAGGAGAATATCCTAAATAATCCTTTAGCGGAATGATAAAACGTCTACTGTCTATTTCCATAAAGTAGGAGTCACCGTCTCCGGGAAATGTGGCGCTGCGCCTTAAAGGGAAGCTGCAGAAATTGCATAAAAAAGAGCATTCTCTGACATGATTCTCTAGTGTATACCCCGCCAATACTTTAAAAGGCAGACAATCAAGGAAGGCAAATGAACTTATCTGGCCAATAACAGATGAATACCATATAGATAGGGCTTTAGGCAAGAATTTCCAGTATAGTTCTAAATCGGTCATAGGTATGGCGGGAGATGTTACATCATATTCTTGTAAGATGTGCTCTTCAGCAGTTCCCACTCCGGAGTATTCGGCCTCATAAAGGCCTTCTCCGTATTCGGCAATGCAGTATTCCTCTTTGGAGCAGATGCAGATAGGCATGTCATTTGAATGGATGATGCAAGGTATCGCTGAGGCGATATGGATTTCTTCAGTAACCCGTATCTTTGATGTTTTATCGTTGTCAAAGTACTTGTTGATAAATCTTAATACATCAAAATAATGGCACAGATTTTTCCTATATGTTATGACCTTGAAACGGCTGTCTTGTATAGACTGGCGATTTTTCTTGATGAATGCATCCAGTGAGGTGTTGAAATGTACAATTACCGGATTTATAGGCTTTTCTATTATCTCTTCTACCTGTGTTTTTCCTTCCAGGGGCAGTTCATAAATATTGTCATTCAGAAAATAAACCAGTTTGTCGTCTTGGACGTAATAAAAGGCAATGCCTTGATATGTGGCATGCTGCTTATTGTAGGAAGTGTGTTTGGCACTTTCATCAGTATGGGAGTTCGTAGTGCTATGGGTTAAAGCCACGAACTCATTTACTGTTTGAGGGCGCTTTATCCTCATGGGGGCCATTGCTTTTTTTATGGCCGATATTGTTTGCGCGCTTATGTGCTTTTGCCGCAGCTCTTCTTCTGCAAATCCTTCATTTAGTATTTCAGAGGCCTTGGGCGGGGTCTTTCCTGTCAGCATTTTAAAGAGAGTGGCCCCTAAAGCGTAGATATCCAATGTGGGTGCAAGTATTTTCCCATATTCTTGCGAACCTTGCTCTAAGGGGGCATAACCGGGAGTACCAAGGCCAATAGTAGTGCTTGATTCCGGTTCTCCGTTTTTGTCGATTTGTTTGGATAGCCCAAAATCTATCAGAAACAAAGTGTTATCTGTACGTCGCATGATATTTTTAGGCTTTAAGTCAAGGTGCAGCATCTTTTGGGAATGCATATATTGCAATGCTTTTCCTATCTCCTCTACATATTGTAGCGCTTCTTTTTCCGGCAACCCTCCTTTCTCCAATATATATGCATCCAGACTGCTCCCTTCGATATACTCCATTACATAGTAGTAGGTGTTGTTCTCTTCAAAAGACTCTAAAACCTTAACGATGTTTTGATGGTTGAGGCGAGCTAGGTTTAAGGCCTCTTTTTGAAATTTCTTTCCATATTTGTATGCAATGCTATTGGGAGATGGCTCATAAATATCTCCTGATGAACTTCTGGCACTTACATCTTGTAGAAAAAATTCTTTGATGGCTACGGATACATTGCTATTCAAGATGCCTAATTCGCCTTTCAGGCAAATTGAAGCCAAATAGGTTATACCGAATGCTCCATGACCTAATACACCTTTAATTTGGTAGTTGTAGGAATGGCCATGGAGTATAGTTCCACAAGATAAAGTGTGAATGCTGCTTTGCATGAATCTATATGTCTGTCTAATTGTTGCTGATACTTGCCTCTTATTTCACTGTGAAAACATATGATTGGGCAGAGTCTTAGCCGTTCAAAGTTATAGAACTTGTTAATGAATTCAAAAGCAAGAAATGTGGGAACTGTACTATTATGCATATTTTCCGGTTATGTGGCTGTAATATGATGTTAAGTGTGACAAACTTTTCTGCTCTACTCTTCTGGGACGGATATTTCCTACAGTTGAACACAAGAGGACTGTAAGCTGGAGTAAAAGGGACGGGCACTTCTTGGCTGAAATACCTGCTGTTTGTCATCCGGATATTTGTAGTTTATAGTTGCGCACAGTTGTGGAACGCTTTCTTCACAGTTGTGGAATAACTTTCTCATTAATGTGAAGAAGGCGTATCACAACTGTGCGCAACTGTTTTTGATGTGGTGTTGGCGTAGGAAAGTACTCTTCTCTGTGCAAGGAGGACCTGCTTCTTGTATAAGAGAAGCCTGCTTTTTTGTAAGAGGACACGGTTATGTAAGCAAAATCTGCTTACATACTTGCATGGTGGTTGCTTACATAACTTAATGCTCTGTGCAGTAGGTTGCTATATGTGTCTATGCAAGCATGCAAGTAGAATGTGCGATAAAGTTATAGTATAGAACTTGAATAGATTCTTGTTTGTGGATTTATCTTTTGCAAAGTCTTGGAATATACTGCCGGAGCACTGATGATAATGGAAAAGAAACTTTTTAAATTGCCGATTTGTTCTTAACTTTGTCAAGCAAAAAGCAATTAAAAAGAGAAAAGATGAATGTAAGAGGAATATCTATATGCTTGCTATGTGCCGGAGCGCTGTTTGTGGCTTGTGGTAGCAAGAGGGGAAAGACTGTGGAAGTTGCTGAACAAGCCGATACGGTACATGTCGTTGGTGGTGATAAGGATAAGCATGGTTGCATTGCATCTGCCGGATATACCTGGAGTGAGGCTCAGAAAGACTGTATCCGTCTGTGGGAAAAAGGAGTCCGTATGAACGCTGTGGATGATGCGGAGAAGGTGTTGTTTCTGGTGTTCAGTCCCGATTCTACCCAAGTGGAACTGTTCTTTTCGGAAGAGGAAATGCCGAACGAGATTCTGGAGCGCCGTGGTCTTCCTTCGGGGGGATATGCTTGGAATGTGGAAGATGATGATACAAAGAATGTGCGTTTGGAAGATGGAAGATGGACGGTCAGCCAGCGCGGTCGGCTTATTTACCGGCAGGCAGAAGAGGCTGCGGGGAACTAATATGTAGAGAAATGGAGGATTTGAAGATATTGACAGAGTCTGTCTGCTGCATAGCCCGTGAAGCCGGATATTTCTTGAAAGAAGAGTGGAAAAACTTCAGCCGGGAAGCGGTACAGAAGAAACAAGCCCATGATTATGTCTCTTATGTAGACAAGGAGTCGGAGAGACGAGTGGTGGCTGCGCTTCGGGAGCTTCTTCCCGAGGCTGGATTTATAGCAGAGGAAGGTTCTGCTGTCTATCACGATGAACCCTACTGTTGGGTAGTGGACCCGTTGGATGGGACAACGAATTATATTCATGATAATGCCCCCTATTGTGTCAGCATCGCTTTGCGCGACAAAGATTCTCTGCTGCTGGGAGTTGTTTATGACCCTTGCCGGGATGAATGTTTTTATGCCTGGCAGGGAGGTGGCGCTTATGTGAATGGAGAACGGATGGAGGTCTCGTCTGTCCAGCAGGTGGAGGATGCCTTTGTAGTGACGGAACTTCCTTATAATTCCGACCGGTATGCACGTACCGGTGAGCATTTGATTCATGAACTTTACGGGCGTGTGGCAGGCATCCGCATGACTGGTTCCGCTGCGCTTGCCATCTGCTATGTGGCTGCCGGACGTTTTGATGCCTGGCTTGAGGCGTTTATCGGCAAATGGGACTTTTCTGCGGCGGCGCTGATAGTGCTGGAGGCTGGTGGAAGAATCACTGACTTTTGCGGTAGTGACGCCTTTTTGGACGGACATCATATCATTGCCACTAACGGACTGCTGCATCCGTTATTCTTGAAGCTGGCAGGTGAGGTCTCGCCATTATAGCAAACAAGGCGATGGAGTGTATTGCTCTGTTGCCGTTTTTTTAATACTATACGATGAAAAACATAGTTAAAACCTGGTTCTTTTCTTTTGTCCATCTCTTCTTTCCGCGTCAGTGTGCCGTGTGTGGTGCTATCTTGCAAGAGGGTGAAGAGGGCATCTGCATGAAGTGCAATATGGATATGCCCCGGACAAACTATCATCTTCGTAAGGACAATCCGGTGGAACGTATGTTTTGGGGGAAGATACCTCTGGAATATGCCACATCTTGTTTCTTTTACCATAAAGGGAGTGATTTCCGCCGCATTCTCCATCAGTTGAAATATGGAGGGAGGAAAGACCTTGGCGAAGTGATGGGGCGGTTTATGGCGGCGGAGTTGTCGACTGCCGGTTTCTTCGGTGATGTGGATGTCATTGTCCCCGTTCCTCTGCATCCGCGTAAGCAGAAAATGCGCGGGTACAATCAGAGCGAATGTATAGCTCGCGGCATTTCCGCTGTCACCGGTATTCCCGTAGATACTGCTTCCGTTGCCCGTATGAAGCATACGGAAACGCAGACCCGTAAATCCTCTTATGAACGGTGGGAGAATGTGGACGGTATCTTCTGTCTGCGTCGTGCTGATGCTTTTGCAGGGAAGCATGTACTGATTATAGATGACGTATTGACTACCGGTGCCACCACTACGGCTTGTGCCGATGCGCTCAAGGAAGTGGAGGGCGTGCGCATCAGTGTATTGACACTGGCGGTGGCGGCCTCATAAGTCAGAAACGATAACGGCCGCCTGCTACGATTGTTCCGGTATATCCTACTCCGAATTCTGTGAAGAAGGCAAACCGGCTTCCGTATTCGATGCCTAGGAAACTGAATTGATAAGAGAATTTTGTCTTGTGAAAGACTTCTCCTCCAAAACTGTTCCGGAGGAAATAGGCACCGAGCCCTGCTGAGGTATACAGAGAGAATTTGGGGCGGGTAAACCAGTGCCACCGGAAGGTGGGAAGAACATACAGATACCTTCGGTTGTCTTTGGTGTTTTCATCCAAAACTTCATAAAGGCTACTGGCCGTTCCTCTATTACCGGTTATTCCTCCGGTTACGCCCAGGCTGATTTTGCGGTTGAATCTATAAATATAACTGATGTTCAGAGCGCCGTAATAGCTGGTCTTCTCGCGTGTATAGATTCCAAAACTTGCTGTCGGAGCAATAAACTCTTCGGCTATACTATTAGCATCGGTAATGGGGAGGAAGCCGTAACTGACGGATATTTCATGGTGGCGGAATTTTTCCCGCGCAGAAACAAGAGAGGTTTGTGCTTTACCTGCGGTACATAGGTTGAATCCTATGACTAAAAAGAATAAAAGAGTTTTCATTGTAGTTTGGTGCTTGGATTAAGATATGTCTTTCTAATAAATAAAGACAGGTGCTTTTATGAAATTCCTTACTTTACATTTGGCAAATGTATGTTAAATCTTTGAAAATGAAATAGAAGTGTTTGTCTTTTGTGTGGGATAATGTGGGAAAACAAAAAAGGTTCGCCTGATTGACGAACCTTTTCGCTCTTCCTCTTGGACTTGAACCAAGGACCCTCTGATTAACAGTCAGATGCTCTAACCGACTGAGCTAAGGAAGAATATGCATTCAAGTTTTTTCGCTCTTCCTCTTGGACTTGAACCAAGGACCCTCTGATTAACAGTCAGATGCTCTAACCGACTGAGCTAAGGAAGAATGTTGTTTTTTCTCAAATGCGCTGCAAAAGTAATAGGATATTTTGAAATATGCAATATCTTTGCAAAAAAAATATCGAAGATGGATAAAATAATTGGGTTGGGCAATGCTTTGGTTGATGCACTGGCAATCATTGAGGATGATAATATTTTGACGGAGATGCAGCTCCCGAAAGGAAGTATGACTCTGATTGATGAAGATAAGTTCTTGAAAATTAGTGAATATTTCAGCCGGATAAAGACGCATCTGGCTAACGGAGGTTCTGCCGGAAATGCGATTCGGGCAATGGCATGCCTTGGTGCAGGTACGGGATTTATCGGAAAAGTAAACAATGATTTTTACGGTAACTTTTTTCGGGATAGTCTGCTGGAACATGGGACAGAGGCGGATTTATTGCTTTCCACTACCCTTCCGTCCGGTGTAGCCTCTACGTTCATTTCTCCTGATGGAGAGCGTACTTTCGGCACTTATTTGGGGGCGGCTTCTACATTGAAGGCGGAAGATCTTTCGCTGGATATGTTCAAAGGATATGCTTATTTGTTTATAGAGGGGTATCTGGTGCAAGACCATGATATGATTCTCCGTGCCATTGAGCTGGCTAAAGAGGCTGGTTTACAAGTATGTTTGGACATGGCGAGCTACAATATAGTAGAAGGAGACCTTGAATTTTTCTCTCTGTTGGTCAACAAATATGTGGATATTGTTTTTGCCAATGAAGAAGAGGCAAAGGCCTTTACTGGTAAGGAACCGGAGGAAGCATTGGACATCATTGCCAAAATGTGTAGCATAGCCATTGTAAAGGTGGGTGCCCGTGGTTCTCTGATTCGTAAAGGTACAGAGATGGTGCAGGTACAAGCGGCTCCGGTAGAGAAAGTGGTGGACACTACAGGAGCGGGCGACTATTTTGCAGCAGGTTTCTTGTATGGACTGACGTGTGGCTATTCGCTGGAGAAATGTGGCAAGATAGGCTCCCTTCTCTCTAAAGATGTGATACAAGTGGTGGGTACGGAGCTTCAGGCAGCACAATGGGAAAAAATCAAGGAAGAAATTTTATTAATTAATTAGCATATTATCACATAGACATATTATGAGAAGAATTTTAAAGATACGCTGGATGGTTACCTTGCTGATTGTAGCGGGAGCCGTTTGTTTTTGGGGGTTTAAGAGTGGTGATAGCCGCAGTTTCCAAATAGCAAAGAATCTGGATATATTCAATTCCATTGTGAAAGAGTTGGATATGTTCTACGTGGATACGATTGATCCGAACAAGACTATCCGTGAAGGCATTGATGCCATGCTCTACTCGCTGGATCCCTACACGGAGTATTATCCGGAAGATGACCAAAGCGAACTGGAGCAGATGCTGAAGAATTCCTATGGTGGTATAGGTTCTGTGATTACTTGGAATCCGAAACTGAAACGTTCCATGATATCTGAGCCATACGAGAATATGCCTGCTGCCGATGTAGGCCTGAAAGCCGGAGATATTTTGATGGAAATTGACGGAAAAGACCTTGCCGGAAAGAACAACCAGGAAGTCAGCGAGATGCTTCGCGGACAAGTGGGTACCAGCTTCAAGCTGAAAGTGCAACGTCCCGGTACAGAGAAACCGTTGGATTTCGACATTGTGCGCCGTTCCATCCAATTGCCGTTCATACCTTATTATACGGTGCTGGATAATAATATAGGTTATATCAATCTCAGCACCTTCTCGGGAAATCCTTCCAAGGAGTTCAAGCAGGCTTTTCTGGACTTGAAGAAGCGGGGGATGACTTCGTTGGTGATTGATCTGCGTAATAATGGAGGCGGCTTGCTGGATGAGTCCATAGAGATAGCCAATTTCTTTCTGCCTCGCGGAAAAACACTTGTGACGACAAAGGGCAAGATTAAGCAAGCCAGCAATACCTACAAGACGTTGCGTGAACCGTTGGATTTGGAAATTCCTTTGGCTGTTCTGGTCAATGGCGGAACGGCTTCCTCGTCAGAAATCCTTGCGGGTTCTTTGCAGGACCTTGACCGTGCGGTCATTATCGGTAACCGTACTTTCGGTAAGGGATTGGTGCAGACCACCCGTCCGTTGCCATACGGTGGTACCATGAAGCTGACGACTTCTAAATATTATATTCCCAGCGGCCGTTGTGTGCAGGCTATCGACTACAAGCACCGGAATGAGGACGGCAGTGTGGGACGTATTCCGGACAGCCTTACTACCGTGTTCCATACGGCTGCCGGACGTGAAGTGCGTGATGGCGGAGGCGTGACTCCGGACATTGCGGTGAAGCAGGAGAAGCTGCCCAACATTCTGTTCTATCTTGTCAATGACAATCTTATTTTCAATTATGCAACGGACTATTGCCTGAAACATCCTACCATCCCTTCAGCAGAGAAGTTTGAAATTACAGATGCCGATTATGCGGACTTCAAGGCGATGGTGAAGAAGGCGGACTTCAAATACGACCAACAGACAGAGAAGATGCTGAAGAACCTGAAGGAGATGGCCGAATTTGAGGGCTATCTGACTGATGCTTCGAAAGAGTTTGAAGCGCTGGAGAAAAAATTGTCGCATAATCTGGACCGTGACCTTGACCATTTCTCCAAGGACATCAAGAGCATGATTGCGGTAGAAATCATCAAGCGTTATTATTTCCAGCGTGGAAGCATTATCCAGCAGTTGAAAGATGATGATGACTTGAAAGAGGCTGTAAAGATACTGACTGCTCCGGCAAAATACAAGGAAATGTTGAGTGCTCCGACAGTGACGTCAATGTCTCTGCAATAAAGAAAGGAGGCAGCCCCGGTTTTTCTGAGTACCGCTACGAGAGCAAATGAGAATGTTTATGATGAAATAGTATAAGGGCATTCTTAAGAGGATTCTTTTATTTGCTCCTTAATTTATACCGGATAGTCTCTGTATAAGCCTTTTATACACGGCTATTCGGTTAAGTTGTTTGTAGGGTATTAACTTGTTTTATATTTTTGCAGGTGATAATGAAAATATTGACAAGGTTATGAAACGATTGAATTCTCTGAAAGTATGGCTGTCTGTGGTATTGTTGCTTTGCTTCTCTCTTTCCGGACAAGCCCAGTTTCTGCGCACTTTCTACTTTATGGAAGGAAGTAGCCAGCGTATGCAGCTCAATCCGGCCTTGATGCCGGGACGCGGTTATCTGAATATTCCCGCGATAGGTTCGTTGAATGCTACCGTCAACTCCAGTTCCCTGGGGTATAGGGATATTATGGACATTATTGAGAACAGTGATGATAGCGACTATTTCATGAGCAATGACTTTATGAACCGACTGGATGCTATCAATAACTTGAATGTGAATTTGAGTACCGACATTCTGTCTGCCGGGTGGTATAAAGGAAAGAACTTCTGGTCAGTCAATGTGGGGTTGCGTAATGATATCGGTGCTGTCATACCGAAAACCATGTTCCAGTTTATGAATAACATGAGTAGCCTGGAGTTTGGTGACAATATTTCTGACTATTTGGGCATTAACGAAACCATTAATGGACAGAAGCTTGAGATAAATTCCTATGCAGAAGTCGGCGTTGGCTTTGCAAGGAATATAACAGACCGACTGGCTGTAGGCGGTAAGGTGAAGATGCTGCTGGGTATCGGTAACTTAAAGCTGAACATTAACCAGATTCATGTGGAAACTCCTTCTGTGGGCTCTTCAGGAGTGACGAGTAAAGCTTCCATTCAAGTGGACGCAACTTTGGAGAACTCGTCAAAGCTGTTAGAACTTCCCGAGAACGAGAATGGTGATTATATCGATGAAATCGATTTTGGCAGTTTCGGTTTTGCCGGATATGGTGGGGCTATTGATTTGGGAATATCTTACAAGTTACTGGATAAATTGACACTTTCTGCTTCAGTTCTTGATTTGGGCTTTATCAAATGGTCTAAATCGAATACCAGTATAGCGCGAGCCAATGCAGAGCAGACTTATGATCTTCTTGACCCGGCCTCGCAGCAGGAGTTCATAAATATTGTGAACAGCGGCGAGATTCTTAACTATGACATGTTGCAGCTCAAGACAGAGGAAGCTTCTGAGAAGAGCCGTACCCGTGGATTGACTTCTACAATGGTTCTTGGCGCTGAATATGCCTTGCTGAATGATTGGCTGGTAGTGGGTGCCTTGTATACCGGTCGTTTTGCCAAGCCGAAAACTTTGAATGAGCTGACTTTCTCTGCCTGCATCCGTCCGACGAATGCTTTCAATGTAGCTGCCAGCTATTCCGTACTTCAAGGAGCCGGTAAAACCTTCGGTCTGGCACTGAAACTGGGGCCTTTCTTTGCGGGAACAGACTATATGTTCTTTGGCAAGAATACGAAGAATGTCAATGCTTATTTGGGTGTTTCTATTCCTTTGGGAAAACAGAAAGCTGCTGAAATCTTATAAAGTGAGTTGTCAGTTGTCGTGGGTTATCTTTCTATAAAAGAGGATAATCTGCGATTTTGTTTTTACGAAAACGCAAAAAGCTTTATCTTTGCTGGTAAATACCTATAAACAGTACTCATGAGAATTGCAATAACGTTTCTCTTGTTTTTGGTTTTCAGTAGTTTGCTGCAAGCTTCACCCATACCTTTTTCTCCTATAGTGAGGAGCTATTCAGTGTCGGATTATAATGCTGGTATTCAGAATTGGGCCATTGCTCAGGACGAAAGAGGAGTGATGTATTTCGGTAATAACAGTGGGCTGTTGGAATTTGATGGAAGTGCTTGGCGGCTGTATGAATTACCGACAAAAGGAATTGTGCGTGCTATATATATCAGTGAAGATGGAAGAATTTATGTAGGCTCTTACGAAGAATTCGGTTATTTTGTCCGTACTCCTTATGACACTCTTCAATATCATTCATTGAAAAATAAGGTGAAAGATTTTGTGTTTCATAATGACGAAATCTGGGATATTGCTTGCGTTCAAGGAGAAATTGTATTTCAATCATTCGGTTCTCTCTTTTTTTATAATGGAAATTCGGTAGAAGGTATTCGAATGAAGAACCTTCCACTGAATTTGTTCCAGGTTGGAAATACTTTTTATTCTCAAAGAATAAACGGCGGACTTTATGTCTTTGCCGGTAGGGAAATGAAAGAACTTATTCCCAGAAAAGCATTTGGAGATAGTGATGTCCTGGCCGGGCTCCCTTATGATGATGCGGTTTTAATGTTTACCCGTAATCAGGGAGGTTTCCTGTATCGAGATGGGAGGGTAGAAAAATGGGAAACTGAATGTGATGATATATTCAGGAAGCATACCATTAATCGTGCGGTGATGACCAAAGACAGTTGCTACGTTGTTGGCACAATATCTGATGGCATATATGCGTTGGATAAAAAGGGAAAGCTGATTTGGAAGGTCAATACGGATAATAAACTACAGAACAATACTGTTTTGAGATTGTATTGTGATGATGACAACAATATATGGACAGCTTTGGATGAAGGTATTGCCTATATACACAACAATTCTTTAATCTATTATTATGAACCTCCATTTCGTAAAATAGGCATGGTATATGATGTCTTGGTAAGGGAAAATGAAGCTTATATTGCTTCTAATCAGGGACTTTATTGGCTTAAGGATGGAAAGACTGAATTAGTTCCGGGTTTGGAAGAACAAGCGTGGTTCGTCGATGAATGGGGAAAACAGATTTTCTGCGGGCACAACAAGGGGACTTTCTTTATATCAGGACTGAAATCAAAGCTGGTATCTGATGTAAAAGGAGGGATGTGTATGGAAAAGATTGAATTGAAGGAACAATCTTTTTTGTTGGAGGGAGCTTATGCGCTTCTGAATTTATATACGGAGACTGCTTCGGGAGAGTATTGCTTTACTCGGTCCTTACGTGGGTTCAGCCACATGATTCGTCATATAGAAGTGGACCATCAAGGGAATATTTGGGCGAAACATTTAAGGAATGGTTTGTATCGCTTTCGGATTGATTCGGATATGAAGCAGGTAAAGGATGTGCGGAAGTATGAGAGCTTGGGAGAAGTGAAAGGTGGGAGTTTTACTTTGTTCAAAATCAATGGTCGGGTAGTTTTTTCTAATGGGGAATATTTCTATACTTACGAAGATATGACTGATTCGATTGTTCCTTATGAAACAATGAATGAGCAATTGATGGAATTGAAAGGAATCAAGACTGTGAGTCATGCGAACGGAGATTACTATTGGTTTGTGGGCGACAGGACTGTGTTTTTGGTGAAGTGTGCGATAAATACTTTCAATATCGAACTTCGGATTCCATATTCTTTGTTTGACGGTCTGGCTGTGGAAGAACGAGGAAGCGTGGTTTATGACAAGAGAAATAATCATTCCTATCTTTGCTTGAATAATGCCATTGCCCGTATTGAAACAGATAGTTCCTCGTTATATAAATCTCAGACCAGGCGTTCTTTATGGATTTCAGAGATGCAGGTTACTGAGGAATTCAGTGATAAACGGAAGACATTGGTCGTGCAGTCGGGAGTCAAGGTCGAACATGAGTTTAATACAGTGAGTTTTACATTGTGCTATCCGGTTTATAACGATTATACTTATAAAGTAAGATACCGGTTGGAAGGGTATTCTGATCAGTGGATACCTGATGGACGCAATTTGCAGAAAAAGTATGCCCGTCTTCCTTATGGAAGTTATGTTTTTCGGGCGGAGATATATGATACTGGTAGAGTTTTGGCATCGGTGGAGTTTCCCTTTGAGATTTTGTCTCCGTGGTATTTGTCTTATTGGGCTGTGGGAAGCTACATTCTGATAGGGTTGTGCCTGCTGGCCTTGCTGCAATATATTGTTTATCGCTTTGTGAAGAAAAAGAAGGACCGTGTGATTGAGCAGCAGCGTGTAGTCCATCAGGCAGAGCTTGAACGGCAAGAGAAGAAGATTATTGAGTTGGAAAAGGAGCAGCTTGAGGCCGATTTGCGTTTTAAAAGTAAAGAATTGTCCAGCGTGGTAATGATGAATATCGCTCATCAGGAGTTTTTGACTTCATTGAAAGAGGAGATACAGAAGCAAAAGTTGTCCGGACAGCATAGTCGTAAGAATTTGGATAAACTTCTTGTTTTGGTCAACAATAATATAGTGTCTGATGAAGAGAACTGGATAATGTTTCAAGCTAATTTTGACCGTATACATGAAAATTTCTTCCGAAACCTGAAACTTCAATATACTGATTTGACTTCAGGAGATTTACGCTTTTGTGCATTGCTCCGCTTGAATATGCCGACAAAGGAGATAGCGAAGTTGCTCAACATTTCTACACGTGGGGTTGATGCTGCAAGATACCGGTTGCGCAAGAAATTCAATCTGCTTCCGGAAGAAAGTCTGACTGATTTCCTTATAAATTTTAAATAACTGTTTTACAGTGGAATATTAATGGGGGAAGTATTAATATTGTACTCCCTCTTTTGTTTTTTAGTGATGGGTGTACTTTTGTTGTAGTGCGGGATGTGGAGGTTGTCGTATGCTTTTCTTTTATTTGCAGCAAAATAATATTTCTATAAATTAAAAGCATGAAAGACATGAAGTATTTACTTTTCAAGTTACAATCATTTTTAGTCTTGTTGGTGTTTACTGCCGTTAGTGCGTATGCGCAGAAATCTCCGGTCGATATGAATCGTTTCATCGACGATTTAATGAAGAAGATGACCCTGGAAGAGAAAATAGGTCAGTTGAATCTGCCGGTTACCGGTGAGATTACGACCGGTCAGGCTAAAAGTAGTAATGTGGCCAAACGTATTCGTGCCGGTGAAGTGGGCGGGCTTTTCAATCTGAAAGGCGTGGAACGTATCCGCGATGTACAGAAGCAGGCGGTTGAAGAAAGTCGTTTGGGTATTCCTCTCTTATTTGGTATGGATGTTATTCATGGATATGAAACGGTGTTTCCCATCCCTTTGGGATTGTCGTGTACATGGGATATGAAGGCGATTGAAGAATCGGCACGTATTGCAGCCATTGAGTCCAGTGCCGACGGTATTTGCTGGACATTCAGTCCGATGGTGGATATTTGCCGTGATGCCCGTTGGGGGCGTGTGTCCGAGGGCAACGGTGAAGACCCGTTTCTGGGAGCAGCCATTGCGCAGGCCATGGTACGTGGTTATCAGGGAAAAGATATGAGCCGTAATGATGAGATTATGGCTTGTGTAAAGCATTTTGCCTTGTATGGTGCCGGTGAGGCAGGACGTGACTATAATACAGTAGATATGAGTCATCAGCGCATGTTCAATGAATACATGTTACCCTATCAAGCGGCGGTTGATGCCGGTGTGGGAAGTGCGATGGCCTCTTTCAATGAGGTCGATGGCATTCCCGCTACTGGAAACAAGTGGTTGATGACGGATGTATTGCGTAAGCAGTGGGGGTTTGGCGGTTTTGTAGTGACAGATTATACCGGAATTACAGAAATGACCGACCATGGCATGGGCGATACGCAGACTGTTGCCGCGTTGGCACTGAATGCAGGTGTGGATATGGATATGGTGAGCGATGCATTTGTAGGTACGCTCAAGAAGTCATTGACAGAAGGAAAAGTGACAGAAGAAGTAATTAATGCGGCTTGTCGCCGTATTCTGGAAGCTAAGTACAAGTTGGGCTTGTTCGATAATCCTTATAAATACTGTGATGTGAAGCGTGCCAAGAAGCAAATCTTTACCAAAGAGCATCGTGCCGTTGCGCGTAAGATTGCTTCGGAGAGTTTGGTGTTGCTGAAGAACGAGGGTAATGTGCTTCCGCTGGCCAAAAAAGGCACTATTGCTGTGGTAGGTCCGTTGGCAGACAGCCGCAGTAATATGCCGGGTACTTGGAGTGTGGCTGCTGTATTGAAGAATGCAACTTCTTTGGCTGAAGGTTTGAAGGCGGTAGCAGGCGATAAAGCCGAAATATTGACTGCGAAAGGCTGTAATTTGATGAGTGATGCCGAATATGAGAAACGTGCCACTATGTTCGGACGTTCTTTACACCGTGACAATCGTTCGGACAAGGAGTTGCTGGACGAGGCTCTTGCTGTGGCTGCCAAATCGGATGTTATTGTGGCTGCGCTCGGTGAGTCTTCGGAAATGAGTGGAGAGAGCAGTTGCCGCACGAATCTTGAAATGACCGACACCCAACGCATGCTGTTACAAGAATTATTGAAAACAGGAAAACCAGTGGTACTGGTGCTGTTTACCGGTCGTCCGCTGGTACTGAACTGGGAGCAGGCAAACGTGCCGGCCATTCTGAATGTATGGTTTGCAGGCAGTGAGGCAGGTTTTGCCATCGGTGATGTACTGTTTGGTGATGTGAATCCGAGTGGGAAGCTGACTACGACTTTCCCGAAGAACGTGGGACAGATTCCTTTGTTCTACAACCACAAGAACACGGGACGCCCTCTTGCCGACGGTGCATGGTTCCAGAAATTCCGCAGCAACTATATAGACATAGACAATGAACCGCTTTATCCTTTTGGTTTCGGCTTGAGCTATACCACATTCTCTTATAGCGACGTGGCTTTGGACAAGACTAGCATGACGGATAAGGGCGAACTGACTGCTACCGTGACTGTGACCAATACCGGCAAGAGAGACGGTGCGGAAGTGGTTCAACTTTATATTCGTGACCTTGTGGGAAGTGTAACCCGTCCGGTGAAAGAGTTGAAAGGCTTTGAGAAGATTTTTCTGAAAGCCGGCGAATCTAAAAAAGTATCTTTCAAGATTACTCCCGAATTGCTGAAGTTCTACAACTACAATCTTGATTTTGTATGCGAGTCCGGTGATTTTGAGGTGATGATTGGCAGAAATAGCCAGGACGTAAAGAAAGCAGCGTTCAAGTTACTCTAACTGATTCTCAAGACGGCAATATGCAGCATTCAAGCCACTGCGTTGAGATGGCATTGTTGCTGCATATTGTCTACATCTTCACTGCAAACGTTTTGCAGTTTTTACTTGATATATAATCTATCGTATAATGGCAATCGGTTATGGAAATCTTATGGTCGGCTTTGAGGCAGTGAAAGGTATGACGTTCTTGAATATGGGATAAAAAACTTCAGAATAGGATAAAAGCCCCCTTTGCTTTTCTATCTTCTTGCTCTATTATTATGAATAGTACCTAAATATTTATTATACTTTTATATTCCTTATAATCTGTTGTTTATGTTATGCAGTAGTAGCAATGATGTACCCCTCCGGTGAACTGTGGTACTCTTGTGGTAGCTTGTTTTTTGACATATATCAACTTCTCCGGTATGTTTGCAAAAGAATTTTAAATCAATACAAAATGAAGAAAAATCTACTAATTACATGTGTGATGTTATTGTTTGCCATTACTTCGATGGCACAGAACAAAATTACGATTTCGGGTGTCGTTACGGACAAGACAGGCGAAACTGTTATCGGCGCTTCTGTTCGTGTAAAAGGGCAGGAGAGTAAAGGTAGTATTACTGATATAAATGGTAAATATCAGATTGTTGATGTGGCATCTAATGCTACCTTGATTTTTAGTTATATAGGTATGCGTGAGCAGGAGATTGCCGTAAATGGGCGTTCAACTATCAATGTGAAGATGGAAGAGGACAGCCAGCTCATTGATGAGGTGGTTGTAGTTGGTTATGGTAGTGCCAAGAAACGCGACTTGACCGGTTCTATCGTTACTGTGAAAGCGGATGAGATTGCCTCTAAGCCTTCTACCAATCCACTGGCATCCATACAGGGTAAGGTTGCCGGTGTACAGGTAGTGAATACGGGCCGTGCAGGACAAGACCCTGAAATCCGTGTTCGCGGTACGAACTCCATTAACGGTTTCAAACCCCTTTATGTGGTAGATGGACTGTTCACGGACAATATCAATTATCTGAACACTGCGGATATTGAATCTATGGAAATCTTGAAAGACCCTTCTTCTTTGGCTATTTTCGGTGTGCGTGGTGCCAATGGTGTAATCATCATTACCACTAAAAGGGCAAAAATAGGGAAGACGATGGTCAACATCAACTCCTCAGTGGGTTGGAAGGTTATTTATGACCGTGTAGGTGTGACGAATGCCGAAGAGTTTAAGATGCTGTACAACGAGCAGTTGATATCTCAAGGAAGCGACCCTTATGATTATACTCAATGGACTGGTAACACAGATTGGCAGGATGAGATATTCCAGACAGGTTTTCTGACCAATAACAATGTGAGCATTACAGGTGCAACGGATAAGAGCAAGTTTTATTTGGGTTTGGGTTACGTCATGGAAGAAGGTTCCATTAAAACGGAAAAGCTCAATAAGTTTACCGTAAACTTGAACAGTGAATATAGTGTAACCGATTTCCTGCGTTTTGGTTTCCAACTTAATGGAGTTCGTGCTAAGTATCCTGATGCAAAGGGTGTGGATGGTGCTTTGAAGGCTGCTCCTATTGCTCCTACTCATGACCTTGAATCGGGACTGATACATACGCTGCCCGACTTCCAGCGTGCACAAGTGTGGAATCCTCTTATTGAAACAGAGTTGCGCGGTGCTCACAACAAGTCTGAAAACTATCGCGTGGCAGGTAATGTGTTCGGAGAGATAGATATTCTAAAGAACCTTACGTTCAAAGCGACTTTCTCTATGGACTATGCTTCTAGCCAGGGACGTTCATATTCTCCGCTGATTTATGTTTATAATCCCGATGTGGAGGGGGGGGAAGAACGGTTGACTGAAAGAGAAAGTGTGAACCAAAGCAAGTCTACCTCTCTTGCTGCACAGTCTGACTATGTGTTGACTTATCTCGGACAGTTTGGTAATCATGGATTGACATTGACTGCCGGTCTTACCACCAATTACAATGAGTCTTCCAGTTTGAGTGGTGGACGCAGCCAGCTTGCGGGCTACGGCATTTTGGTGGGCGACGACCCGGACAGATGGTGGCTCTCTACCATCGACGATGTATCTACGGCAACTAATGGCGGTTCTCAGAGTGACAGATTTACCATGTCTTATTTGTTCAGAGCATTGTATAACTACAAGAATCGTTATTTACTTAATGCTTCTTTCCGTAGGGACGGTTCATCTGTTTTCTATAAGACAGGTAATACTTGGGACAACTTTTACTCTTTCGGTGCCGGTTGGGTAATGACCGAAGAGAAGTTTATGCAGAACCAAAATGTAATTAACTTCTTGAAGTTGAAAGGCTCTTGGGGTGTGTTGGGCAGCCAGAATACCGGTTCCAGTTATCCGGCATACGCCACCATTGTTAGTTCGGGTTCAGCTGTGTTCGGTGACAATATCATTGCGGGTAAAGGCCCCAACAAACTGATTTCACCTACTTTGGGATGGGAACGTAATTATTCATGGGAAGTAGGTTTTGACATGCATATGTTCAATGATCGTTTGCAGCTTTCTCCGGTTTATTATAACAAAACAACAAAAGATATGTTGACTTCCATTCCGGGTATTGCAGGTACTGTTCCCGGATTACAGAATGTGGGTGAGATTCGCAATCGCGGTTTTGAACTTAGTGCTTCTTGGAACGACAAGATTGGGGAAGATTGGAGATATGGATTAGGTGCTAATTTGAGCACTATTGATAACAAGGTGCTTTCACTGGTAAACAAAGACTATAATATTATCAGTGGTCCCTCACGTGTTTCCGAAGGTTATCCGATTGGCTATTTCTATGGTTACAAGGTTGAGGGTGTATATCAGAACGAAGACGACATCCGTTTCTCTCCGATTAACTCGGTTGGTTCGGTAACACCGGGTGATTTGAAATTTGCTGATGTTGACGGTAATGGCAAAATTACTGATAATGACCGTACAATGATAGGTAATCCAACTCCTGATTTTACTTACGGTTTTAATGTTAATTTGGGATGGAAGAATCTGGACCTGACTGTTGACATGATGGGTGTTTATGGAAATGAAATTTACCGTAATTGGGGAAGCAGTAGCTATGCACAACTGAATTATCGCACAGAGCAATTGAATCGTTGGCATGGAGAGGGCACTTCCAATTGGGAGCCCTTGCTCGACCCTTCACACAAAATAAATCAGGAGGCTTCCACGTATTTCATCGAAGATGGCAGTTTCTTCAGAATCCGTAATATCGAATTGGGATATAACTTTGACAAACGACTGTTGAATCGTATCAAGGTACAGTCACTGCGTCTTTATACCAATGTGCAGAATCCCAAGACCTGGAGCCGTAACGGCGGATATACGCCGGAAGTGGGCGGAAGTGCTATTTCGTTTGGTATTGATGGTGGAGGCTATCCTATGCCTACAGTTTATACGATTGGTTTTAATTTGACTTTCTAAAATTATATAAAGGCAGACTATGAAGAAGATATTTTATTATATAGCATTTTTAGCAGTAAGCTTTGCACTAACTTCGTGTGAGGATATGTTTGATAGAAAACCGCTTGGACAGCAGACAGAGGATGATTTGACTGGTGGTACTTATGAAACGCAGGTGTTTAATATGTATGCCAAGTTGCGCGGTTTTCATTTGACAAGCGGCAATACTGCATTGGCAATCCACGGTATGCGTTCTGAGGACGCAGAGAAAGGAAGCACATTGTCCGATGGAGCAGCCACTGGCAAGATGTTCGATGACTTTGAATATTTGGCAAGTAATGGGATGATTAAGAGCTACTGGAATGAAAACTATTCATTGATACATAAGGTAAATGATTTGCTTGATGAAATGAGCCAAAACCCGTCATTGACAGAAGGTGACCTCGTCAATAAGGGGGAAGCTTTGTTTGTACGTGCTTTCTGTTATTTTAACCTTGTACGCGCTTTTGGTGAAGTGCCTTTGATTGACTTTAAAGTTTATGATGCAGCTGAGGCAAATGTTCCAAAGTCTTCTGTGGCAAAGATATATGAATTAATAGATTCTGACCTTACGGAAGCCGAAAACAGTCTGCCCAGAACGTGGGAGCAACTTTATGTAGGTCGTCTCACTTGGGGAGCTGCTCGTTCTCTTCATGCACGCACATACATGATGCGTAATGACTGGGGGAATATGAAGGCTGCCGCTGAAGAAGTGATTAACTCCGGTTTATATAATCTGAAAACACCTTATGAAGACATATTCCGGGAAAAAGGTGAAAACTGTAGTGAATCTGTTTTTGAATTGCAATGTACGGCAACAGAATCACAACCAGGTTCTAATGATATAGGAAGCCAGTTTGCTTCCGTTCAGGGTGTACGTGGCGCAGGCGAGTGGAATCTCGGTTGGGGGCAACACACCGCTACTCAAGAATTGGCAGATGCTTTTGAAGAAGGTGATCCGAGAAAAGACGAAACCCTGCTTTATTTTATACGCAACGGCAAGGACGATCCGGAGTCCATACCTGCTAACAAGCCTTATGGCGAGAAACCAGTTTCGAATGCCGATGTTATAGCTAAATACTTTAACAAAAAAGTATATACAGATCCGGCAATGCGTTTGAAATTCACAAAAGGAGGTTATTGGGTGAATATTCGTTTGATACGTTATGCTGATGTGGTATTAATGGCTTCCGAAGCTGCTTGTGAATTGGGTGATTTATCTTCTGCCCGTAACTATTTGGAGATGGTGCGCGCTCGTGCTCGTGGCAATAATATCGGAATCCTACCGGAAGTGACGACCAACAATCAGAATGAACTGCGTGAGGCCATTCGTCATGAAAGACGTGTTGAGTTAGGTATGGAGTTCGACCGTTTCTACGACTTGGTTCGTTGGGGTATTGCTAAAGAGGTACTTCATGCTGCAGGCAAGACCGGTTATCAAGACAGACATGCTTTGTTGCCCATCCCGCAAGACGAAATTGACAAGTCGAATGGTGTATTGGTTCAAAATCCCAATTATTAATCTATAAATGTACTAACTACTTATGAAAAAATATATAGTATCTGTGGCTTCTTGCCTGTTTGCATTGTGTATGCAGTCTTGTTTTCAGGATATGGATCATCCTGCTTTCGACTACCCTGAGAGTACCGGTGAAGTACCTACTACTCCTTTGAAGATGTATCTTCCTTTTGATGAAGAGGACATTCGGGATAAAGGTGAATGGGGATTTTTGGTAGCAGATAACGGGAATGCCAAGTTTGTGGAAGACGGAATCGCTGGCATGGCCTATCAAGGTGCTGAAAATGCTTACATTTTGGCCAAGACTCCTTCTATTTTGGAAAATAACATACCCACTATCGGTGATTTGACTGTAGCTTTTTGGATGAGAACCACTAAGAATACTTCTGCGCAAGGTTTGTTCTCTATCCCTAACTCTATTAAATTCTGGGGCAACTTCGACATCTTCTTGGAGAATAATAATAGCGAGACTCAGGCATTTTTCAAGGTTCATATCTTCAATCAGACAGCAAAAGAGAATGATGAAAGATGGGTTGAGGCAAAAATAGATGATATTTTTGGTAGCGAATGGGTGCATCTGGCTTTTGTGTATGATGGCAATACTTCTACCATTACTGTTTATCGTAATGGTGAGGGTGTCTTTACCAAAGAATTGCCAGATTGTGGGAAATTGAAGTTTAATAATGTAGGCGCTTCTTTGGCTGTTGGTGCATTTCAGTTCAGCACTACTCCGAGTCTTACTTCGGGTGCAGGAGCACAAACCTGGGCAAAGAACTTTCCCGGTCAGCTTGATCAGTTCCGCTTATATGACAAGGTGTTGACGGCAACCGAAATTCAGAGTATTTACTCTGGAAAAGAATGAAGCTACACTTTAATCTGATGATAGGATGAAAGTATTATATTTCATAGTATGTCTTTTGTTGGTTGCGTGCAGTGGTGATAATCAACCTGAAGTGAATCAGCCTTTCGAGTTGAAGAATATCATTGTGGGTGACCAACAAAACCAACAGACATTTGAGAATGTTGCTCCCAATGTAGCCATTGTTTTGGAGTTCTCGGATGCTGTAGATGAGGCTTCAGCCCGTAACAATATTGCTTTGAAACATGAGGAGCTTCCTGTAAGCTGCGATTATGAGTTCCTGCAAGAGAAAAAAGTATCGGTGACTCCTAAGGGAGGCTTTAAAGTCTTGTCATCGTATAAATTGATTGTCAATCCGGGGGTGAAATCCACTTCCGGGACACTGCTTTCCAATGGCAAGGTTTGTATGATTAAGACAGGAATGGATGATACAGACAAGTTTGAGCGTATCCCTGATGAGGACTTGTTGACATTGGTACAGAAGCAGACCTTTAAGTACTTCTGGGACTTTGGGCATGAATATTCCGGAATGGCGCGCGAACGTACTACTTCGGGCGATGTCGTTACTACCGGTGGTACCGGCTTTGGCGTGATGGCCATGCTGGTAGCTGCTGAACGGGGCTTTATTACCCGTCAGCAAGCTGTTGAACGAGTGCAGAAGATAGTTACTTTTCTTGATAAGGAATGTACGGCTTATCATGGTGCTTATGCACATTGGATAAATGGCGCAACGGGAGCAACCAAACCTTTCAGTGAGAAAGACAACGGTGCCGATTTGGTTGAGACATCCTTGTTATTTCAAGGTTTGCTTGCCGCTCGAGCCTATTTCAAGGAAAATACGGAAGTAGAAAGCAGGTTGCGTGCCGACATAACCCGTCTTTGGGAAGCTATTGACTGGACCTGGTTCCGGAAAAATGGTGAAGATGTACTATATTGGCATTGGAGTCCCGATTACGGTTTTGAGAAGAACCTGGCAATAAGAGGATGGAATGAGTGTCTGATTACTTATATACTTGCTGCTTCGTCTCCAACACATGCTATCGATAAAGTTGTATATGAAGCGGGCTGGGCTAAAAATGGAGGAATCAGGAATGGAAAATCTTATTATGGCATCACTCTTCCTTTAGGTTCGGATAAAGGGGGACCGCTGTTCTTATCTCAATATTCTTTTCTAGGCATTAACCCACAAGGACTGGAAGACCAATATGCCGATTACTGGATGCAAAATCGCAATCATACGTTGATTAATTACAATTATTGTAAGGAAAATCCTAAAGGATATACGGGTTATAGCGCTTCTTGTTGGGGGTTGACGGCAAGTGACGGCGATACGGGATATTCAGCTCATTCACCTACTAATGATAAAGGGGTCATTGCTCCAACAGCTGCTTTGTCTGCATTTCCTTATACTCCGGAGGAGTCAATGGAAGCGCTGCATTTCTTCTATTATAAGATGGGAGACAAACTTTGGAAGGATTATGGTTTTATAGATGCCTTTAATTTGACGGCAGATTGGTACGATACTCAGTACATAGCCATTGACCAAGGGCCGATAATCTGTATGATAGAGAATTATAGAACAGGTCTCCTTTGGAATTTATTTATGTCTATACCGGAAATCCAACAAGGACTGAAGAAGCTTGGCTTTCAGAGTCCGTGCTTAAACTAAAAGAATGATTATGATGAGAATATTAATATATTTGATACTTTTGCTATACCCTTTTAATTTGATTTCGGGACAGAAAAAGCAGAAGCGGCTTTCTGACGACGAACTTATGACCCTCGTTCAGAAGCAAACTTTCCGTTACTTTTGGGATTTTGCCCATCCTGAATCCGGATTGGCGCATGAACGGAGTAACGGTGGTGCCGAGATAGCTACCATTGGTGGGTCGGGATTCGGAGTGATGGCTATCATTGTCGGCATAGAACGCGGGTTTATCACCCGTGAACAAGGTGCTGAACGTATACTGAAGATTGTTCGTTTCTTGAGCGACAAGAATACCGACAGTTATCACGGCATGTGGGCACATTGGATGAACGGTAAAACCGGTAAGACCATTCCTTTCAGCCGTAAGGATGATGGAGCCGATATTGTAGAATCCGCTTTCATGTTCGAAGGTTTGTTGGCTGCCCATCAGTATTTTATAAAGGATAATCCGACGGAAAACCGTATCCGGGGAATGATTAATAATCTGTGGCGCCAAGCAGAGTGGAATTTTTTCACTCAGGGGCAAGATGTGATGTATTGGCATTGGTCACCCTATAACGGGTGGGCGATGAACCATCAGATTAAAGGTCATAACGAGTGCCACATTATTTATATTTTAGGTGCGTCTTCTCCTACTTATCCGATTGCCGAGAGTGTTTATCATAAAGGCTGGGTCAATGCGAATACTTTTCTGAATGGTCGGGAGTATTATGGCATTAGGCTTCCTCTCGGAAACGATAACGGTAAGGGCGGTCCTTTGTTCTTTACTCATTACTCTTACATGGGGCTTGATCCGCATGGCTTGAAGGACCGCTATGCTGACTACGAGGAACAAATGAAGGCCCATACCTTGATTAACCGTGCCTATTGTATCGACAATCCGAAGGGATATAAGGGTTACGGTGAGAAATGCTGGGGATTGACAGCCAGTGACGGTGATAAAGGCTATTCGGCCCATAGCCCCGGAAATGATCGCGGCGTGATTACGCCTACTGCGGCCCTTTCATCCATCCCTTATACACCGGAATATTCTTTGGAGGCCATGCGCTATTTCTATGAAGAACTGGGTGACCGTCTTTGGGGTGAATATGGGTTCAAAGATGCATTTAATCTGACTGAGGATTGGTTTGCGCCTTCGTATCTTGCCATTGACCAGGGACCGATTATTGTGATGATAGAGAACTATCGCACCGGTTTAATTTGGAAGCTTTTCATGAGTCATCCCGATGTACAGAAGGGATTGAAGAGATTAGGCTTTACGTCTCCTTATTTGAATAAGGCTGATTAGGTTTGGCAGGATTTGATTTTGGTAAATTTTATATAGATTAAAAAGGATTATAACCATGAAAAACGTGCTTTTCAATAGTGTATTGGTTGCTTTCGTATTGCTTGTCGCCTCGTGCGGCAAGCAACCGGAAGCTAAGGTGGAGGTGATGTCGTTTAATATCCGTCTGGATCATGTAGCGGACAGTATGAATAACTGGAAGTACCGCAAGGATAATGCGGCACAGATGATTGCTTATTATGCTCCGGACATTGTGGGCATGCAGGAGGTGGTAAAGAATCAACTCAATGACTTGAAGGAGCGTCTTCCTCAATATACTGCCCTTGGCGTAGGTCGTGCAGATGGAAAAGAGAAAGGCGAATATTGCTCCCTTTTTTATAAGACAGAGCGTTTTGAGCTTTTAAAGAACGGAGATTTCGGACTGAGTGAGACTCCCGATTCCATCGGAAAGAAAGGCTGGGATGCGGCATGCGAACGTATCGTGACTTGGGCTGTGTTGAAAGACAAGGTGAGTGGCAGGAAAGTAGCTGCTTTCAACACCCACTTTGACCATGTAGGTGAGGTGGCACGTCGAGAAAGCGCTAAGTTAATACTCGAGAAGATAAAGCAAATAGCGGGAGAGCTTCCGGTAATTATCACTGGAGACTTTAATGGAACGGTAGACTCCGAGCCGGTCACTATATTGACGGAAGGTGGAATGAGGAACGCTTGTTCCACGGCAAAGGTCGTTTACGGACCGACATGGAGCTTTCATGACTTCGGACGTATTCCGGTGGAGAAGCGCAGGCTGATAGATTTTATATTCGTAAATGCTTCTGTAGAGGTGGAGCGTTACCGCACAGTTGGCGATAAGCCGGACAATGGCTATCTTTCCGACCATGCTCCCGTATTGGTTACTTTGAAACTGTAAAGAGGCACTCGTCTAATTCTATTCTGCATTATTTACAAATCATAAGGGCTCAAGAAACACTTGTATACTGAACCTAATTCAGTCGTATAGTGAATGCCATTCAGTCGTATACTGAATAGGGTTCAGTCGTATACTGAATGCACTGTATCCTAACTGTGTTGATAATCAGTAAATTATAGAATAGTGTTACGCCTTTGATAAATTACAACAAATAATGAATACATGAAAAATAAACTATCCTGGGGAATTGCCTTGTTGCCCTTTGTTCCTTCGGTTTGGATGCAAGGACAAGAACAGAAACAAGGAATAGGAAACAGGCGTCCTAACATTATTTTTATCATGAGTGATGACCATGCCCGACAAGCAATGAGTATATATGGACATCCCATAGGTAAAATAGCTCCTACTCCCCATATTGACCGTATTGGGCATGAAGGGGCGGTATTTCAGAATAATTACTGTTGCAATTCCATTTCCGGTCCCAGTCGTGCAGCCATACTGACTGGTAAGCATAGTCATAAGAATGGTTTTATGAGGAATGGAAATAAAGGATTTGACGGTTCGCAGCAGACACTGCCGAAGATATTGCAAGCAAACGGTTATGAAACAGCCATTATCGGCAAGTGGCATCTTGTTTCAAAGCCTACCGGGTTTGACCATTGGATGATTTTGAATGATCAGGGAGATTATTATAATCCGTATTTTATTACCGAGGGAGATACCACTCGGCATAAAGGATATGTAACTGACCTCATCACTCAATATTGTGAAGACTGGATGAGTGGGCGCGAGGATAAGAATAAACCTTTTTTCCTGATGATGCATCACAAAGCCATTCACCGTAATTGGGTGCCTGCCGAACGGCATTATCATTTGTACGAACACACGCAGTTCCCTTTACCCGACAATTATTATGATGCATACGAAGGACGTTATGCGGCACAAATGCAGAAGATGAATATATACCGTGATATGTACGAAGGTCACGACTTGAAGATGGTTGCGGGTATGAATAGCGACAGTCTGCTATTCGACCCGTGGCCTCATGCTTTTCTTGGTACGATGGAGCCGGATGAGCGCCGCCGTTTTATGGATGCCTATCGTGAACGGAACAATGAATTTTATTCGAAACAGCGTACTTTCAAAGAGGTGGCAGAATGGAAATATCAGCGTTATTTGCAGGATTATATGGCTTGTGTGGCAAGCGTGGACGAGAGTGTAGGAGAAATATTGGATTATTTGAAGCGTACCGGATTGGATAAAAATACGATTGTCGTTTATACTACAGACCAGGGGTTCTATCTGGGCGAGCACGGTTGGTTTGATAAACGTTTTATGTACGAGGAGTCTTTCGGTATGCCGATGGTAATGAGCTGGCCGGGACATATTAAGCCTGGAACGCAGGTAACAGGATTAACTCAAAATATTGATTTCGCTCCCACTTTTCTCGATATGTGTGGAATTGAGATTCCTGAAGACATGCAGGGAGTGTCATTTCGTCGGTTGGTAGAGGGAGAAAATACTCCACGAAACTGGAGGAAGTCACTTTACTATCACTATTATGAATTCCCCGGTTTTCATAGTGTCCGTGCACATTACGGTGTCAAGATGGAGCGCTATAAATTGATGCATTTTTATGTGGATGACAAGTGGGAACTTTATGATTTGAAGGAGGACCCGGCAGAAATGCATAATTTGTATGGTGAAAAAGGGATGGAGAAGGTTGCTGCAGAATTGAAAGCGGAACTTGCCCGCCTGCAGGAAGAATATGATGTTCCTGAATCTCTGTGCAAATAATAGTGCATATTATTATGACGTATAAATGAAGTTTAGAATGAAAAGAATCTATTTATTAATCATTTTAGTAGTAGGCTGTGTAATGTTGTCTGCTCAACAAGATCCATTTACCAATCGCATACCTTGTCATTTGAAGGCTAGTCGTGTAGGTACAAATAGCGTAGAACTTATTTGGGAGAATGTAGTAGAGGCTGTAAGTTATGAGGTTTACAAGGAAGATACTTTATATAAGACTGTTAAAGAAAATCGCATTACAGTGGAAGGGCTGAATTCGTTTGATATTTACTTCTTCTCAGTGAAGGCTAGGAATAGTCATGGAGAGTTCAGTCGCGAGAGCGAGAAACTTTATGTAGCTACCGCTGAGACAAAAAGGCAAAAGGATAAGCGGATGGCGTGGTGGCGTGAAGCCCGTTTTGGGATGTTTGTCCATTGGGGCCCTTATTCTGCATTAGGTGGGCATTATACAGGACCCACGTTTCTGCAGACAAATGAAAAACATCCTTGGATAGAGGCTGACGGCATGATAAAAGATTACTATTCATGCTATCGTCCTGAATGGGTATCTTCCGATGGGAGTATAAAGACAGACCCAACTACAGGCAAACCTTATAAAAGAGGGCAATATGCCGAATGGATAATGTTTGCGGCTCAAATACCCAGGGATGAGTATCTGAAGCGGGCAAAGGAGGATTTCAAAGCAGAAAAATTCGATGCTAAAGAATGGGTAAGGATGGCTAAAGAGGCAGGGATGAAATATATTGTCATTACTTCAAAGCACCATGATGGCATTGCACTTTTAAATACACCTGTGGGGCATACTATTTTTAAAGATACAGATATCCGCAGGGATATATTGAAAGAACTGGTGAATGAAGCGAGGAAGGCCGGTCTGAAAATAGGTTTTTATTATTCGCAGGCATTGGACTGGAATAATCCGGGGGGGATGGGATGGATTCCGCAAAATGACGCGCCTAATCGGGAAGCTTCCTATGCAGACAAAGCAAAATATACGGATGAAATAGTTATCCCTCATTTACACACTATCATAAATGATTATAAAGTTGATCTTATTTGGTGGGATATGGGAGCAAGCAGCGCTCCCGAATTTAAATATCGTATGATGAAAGCTATCAAGAACATACCTGGTACGGAACGTTTAATTTTTAATGACCGAATGGAGGATAAGCTGACGGGTGATTTTAAAACTCCGGAACAAAGCATACCTGATATGCCTTCCAATGGAGATGGTACAGATTGGGAGACTTGTATGACCTTGAATGACAATTGGGGATATGCTGCCCATGATATACGCTGGAAGACTACAGAGGATGTTCTTCAAAAATTGATTGATATTACCAGTAAAGGGGGGAATTATCTATTGAATATCGGTCCGAAAGCAGATGGTACTTTCCCTGCTGAAAGCATCAATTGCTTGGAGGAAGTCGGCAGTTGGATGAAGGTGAACAGTGAAGCTATTTATGGTACAATACCGAGTCCGTTTGTTAGCCAACTCGATTGGGGAAGAGCTACCAGAAAAGAAGTGGACGGTAAACAGTTTCTTTATTTGCATGTTTTTACTCAATATTGGCCGAAAGACGGCAAACTTCTTGTCCCGGATTTTGGCTCTGGGATAAAACGGGCCTATTTATTGATTGATGCGAAGAAAACTTCTTTACCTATAGACAAAATGGGAGACAATCATATATTTTCTTTACCTTTAGACGCTCCTGATAAAATCAGTACGACCATTGTTGTAGAAACTTTGTGACGTAGGTAGGGCTGTAGTATAATAATATAAATATGGATAATATGATGAAAAGATTAAGTGGTTTGGTGCTGCTGTTGTGTTTGGCGAATTTCCTTTCTGCACAAGACATGCATATGGATACTTATTGTAATCCTTTAAATATCGATTACACGTACATGATTTATAATTCGGATAAGAATATCTCCTACCGTTCTGGTGCCGATCCTGCTGTGGTGGAGTTCCGGGGTGAATATTATATGTTTGTTACCCGTTCACACGGTTATTGGCGTTCCAGGGATTTGCTGAACTGGGAGTTTGTACGTCCGGGCAGGAACTGGTATCCGCAAGGGTGTAATGCTCCGGCGGCACATAATTACAAAGATTCGGTACTTTATGTGACCGGTGATCCTTCCGGTTCCATGAGTATCCTTTATACGGATAATCCGGCTTCAGGAAACTGGGAAGCTGTTCCGGCAATTTTGCATAATCTGCAAGATCCCGATTTGTTTATTGACGATGACGGTAAAGCGTATATGTTCTGGGGTTCTTCCAATGTGTATCCTATCAGGGGAATGGAACTGGACAAGAACCGGCGTTTCATCAAGAAGGGAGAAACGAAAGAACTCTTCAATTTGGATATGCCTAAACATGGCTGGGAACGTTTCGGTGAAAACCATACGGATACTGTATTGGGCGGATATATTGAGGGGCCTTGGCTGACGAAGCATAATGGGAAATACTATATGCAATACGGTGCTCCGGGAACGGAATTCAATGTCTATGCCGATGGTGTTTATGTGGCCGATTATCCGATGGGGCCTTATACTTACCAAAAGCATAATCCGGTGTCCTACAAGCCGGGTGGTTATATGAACGGTGCCGGACATGGAAGTACCGTGCTTGGTCCTGGGGGGCAGTATTGGCATTTTGCTTCGATGTCACTCTCTATCAATGTGAATTGGGAACGTCGCCTTTGTATGTTTCCGGCAGGGTTTGATAAAGATGGCATTATGTATGTAGATACCCGTTTCGGAGACTATCCCCGTTATGCACCTGCCGTACCGGGCAAGGCTGGACAGTTCCGTGGCTGGATGTTGCTCTCGTATGGCAAGCCGGTGACGGCTTTTACTACAAAAGACGAATTTAAGGCAGATGCCCTAACGGATGAACTGACTAAAACTTTTTGGCTTGCCGAGGCTAATGACGAACGGCAGTGGGTGATGATTGATTTAGAGAAACCTGCTGATGTGTATGCTGTTCAGATAAACTATCACGATTATCAAAGTAATATGTACGGTCGCTACGAAGGACTCCATCACCGTTATCTCATCGAAGGTTCTCTTGATGGTGAGAATTGGGATATATTGGTGGACCGTAAGGAAAGTTATAGGGATACTCCGAATGATTATGTTGAACTGGCATTACCCAAGTCTGCCCGTTATATCCGTTATAAAAATATAGATATACCGACACCGAATCTGGCTATATCTGAACTTCGCGTCTTTGGATTGGGTACGGGGAAGGCACCGCAACAACCCAAAAAGTTGGTACTTGACCGCCAAGCAGACCGTCGTGACATCTCCATCCGTTGGGAGGCTGTGAAAGGTGCACAAGGTTACAACATACTTTGGGGCATTGCACCGGACAAACTTTACAGCTCTTGGATGGTCTATGATAAGACTGATTTATTGATGAAAACCCTTACTGCTGATCAGGATTATTATTTTTGTGTGGAGGCTTTCAATGAAAATGGTGTATCTTTACGTTCGGAAGTTAAACATGTAAAATAAATAATAAGATGAAACGTATAATCGGCATCCTTTGTGGATTATTCTTTTTCTTGTTTTCGTTTGCACAAGAAACCTTTCAAAAGGAAACTTATATCTCTTCCCGTGGAGATACATTGTTGTATCGTTTGTTGCGTCCAGAGGTGATGAAACCTGATGAAAAGTATCCTTTGGTGCTTTTCCTGCATGGTGCCGGAGAGCGTGGCAATGATAATGAGAAACAATTGGTTCATGGTGGGCAGATGTGGCTTAATCCTGTAAACCGCGAAAAGTGTCCGGCGTTTATTTTGGCTCCGCAGTGTCCTGAAACCGGATATTGGGCATATACGGAGCGCCCTTCATCTTTTGCTCCGGCAGATATGCCGTTGGAAGTGCCTGTTTCTCCTATTTTCCGTACGTTGAAAGAGTTGTTGGATTTCTATCTGGCCATGCCGCAGATAGACAAAGACCGTATCTATGTTATGGGACTTTCTATGGGAGGAATGGGTACATTTGACATGGCTGTCCGCTATCCGGAGATTTTTGCGGCAGCAATACCTATTTGTGGAACAGTGAATCCGGCACGGTTGAAGGCTGGCAAATCGGTCAAGTTCCGTATTTTTCATGGAGATGCGGATAATGTAGTAACTCCTGAAGGATCGCGTGCAGCATATCGGGCCTTGAAAGCTATTGGTGCCGATGTGGAATATATTGAATTTCCTGGTTGTAATCATGGTAGTTGGAATCCGGCTTTCAACTATCCTGATTTTATGGAGTGGCTGTTTAATCAGAAGAAAAAATGATGAGAATATTGTCTGTTATCGGAGCGCTCTTTTTAGGGGGCGCTTTTTTAACTTCTTGCACCACTTCCGGTCGGGTAAGTACTTTTGTGGTATTGCCGGATACGCAGACTTATCTGGAGCAATGTCCGGAGGTCTTCGATTCGCAAGTGGACTGGTTGGTTGCCAACCGTAAGAAAATAGATGCCGTGTTCCAAGTGGGAGATTTGACACAAGATAATTCTCCGGTGGAATGGGCATATATGCAGAAAGCTTTTCATCGTGTCAGCCAAGCAGGAATACCTTATTCTGTCGTATGGGGAAATCACGATATTGGCAGTAAACCCGGTAAGTTTTCGGACATACATAACACTGCAATGGCCAACAAGTATTTTCCTCTTTCCGGCTATAAGCGGAAGAGCTATTGGGGAGGTAGTGCAGATGGAAAGACATTGGATAACTATTTCATAAATTTCAGGTCGGGCGATACCGATTGGCTGGTCTTGAATCTGGAATTCGGGCCTTCTGATGAGGCTCTGCAATGGGCCGATTCCATAGTGGGTATTCATCCGGATAAGCTTGTCATATTGAATACACACGCCTATTTGTATTGTGACAGTACGTTGCATGACGGGAAAGACTGGTGGCGCCCTCAAGGATATGGCATCGGCAAAGAGTCTGGGCGCACAGTGAACGATGGTGCTGGAATCTGGGAGAAATTGCTTCTCAAACATCGCAATGTGATAGCTGTCTTTTGTGGGCATGTCTTGAAAAGCGGAGTCGGCACGCTGGTCTCTATAGGGAAAGAGGGAAATAAAGTGTATCAGATGCTGGCAAACTATCAGCGTGGTGTGGAAGGTAGTAGATTGGGAGGTGAAGGCTACTTACGTATTGTAACTTTTAACCGGAAGACAAGGGAGATAGATGTGAAAACCTATTCTACTTGGAATAAAGCCTACCACCCCTCCGAACATCATAACTTTAAGTTCAAAGAGGTGGACTTTGATAAATATCTACGCTGAAATTTTTCAGAAAATAGATTCCTGTGTCTGTGTGGTCAGCAGTTCCAAAGCCTTGATGCCCATAACGGAATTCCCTTTCTGGTTCAGTCTTGGGCTCCATACTGCGACTGAATAACGCAGTGGATAAACTGCAGCTATGCCGCCTCCTACACCACTTTTTCCAGGAAGGCCTACTAGATAAGAGAACTCTCCGGCTTCGTCATAAAAACCACATGTTTGCATGATGGCATTGATCCTTTTTACCTGAGAGGAGGTCAGAGTGATGTTTTCGAACGCAAAGGCTTGTTTATGGTTGGCGAAAGGTAAAAATGCCTTAGACAAATCATAACAGCTCATCTCTATGGAGCATTGCAGGAAATAGAAGCGGAGTACGCGTTCTATGTCATTGTTTATGTTATGATGATATTTCAACAGATTGGTAATTGCCGCATTCAGGTAGCCGTTTTCGCGTTCGGATAGGGCTACTTCTTCATTATAATCAATCTGGTTGTTTCTGCTGAGTGAACGGACAAAACGGATATATTCCTCTTTTGGATGCTTTAAATGGCTCAATAGAATGTCGGTCATCACAATGGCGCCGGCATTGATAAATGGATTTCGGGGAATACCTTTTTCTACCTCTAGTTGCACTAGCGAGTTGAAAGCAGTGCCCGAGGGTTCTTTACCCACTCTTTTCCATAGATTGTCTCCTTCAAGGCTTAGGCACATGGCAAGGGAAAATACTTTCGAAATACTTTGTATGGAGAAGCCGGTAGTAGCTTCTCCATGCATGAAGGTTTCGCCTTGTATGGTGTGAATGCACATTCCGAACTGGTCCGGATTGATTTTGGCGAGTGCCGGAATGTAATCAGCTTGCTTGCCAATAGTGGCATAAGGCTCTATTTCTTGATGAATACCTTTCAGTATTTTCTGATAATCCATATTATAGTTCTTTTATTTCTCTATATAGTCGCCATTGTCCCTAATGAGTTCTATCAGCTTTTCCACCGCCTCTTCTTCGGGAATGTTCTTTTCGATGCACTCCTTCTTCTTGTAGAGGCTGATTTTGCCTCGTCCGGCGCCTACATAGCCATAATCAGCATCGGCCATTTCTCCGGGACCGTTGACAATGCATCCCATGATTCCTATCTTGAGTCCTTTCAGATGGCCGGTGGCTGCCTTGATACGGGCAATGGTACTTTCCAGGTCGTAGAGGGTGCGTCCGCAGCCGGGACAAGAGATGTATTCGGTCTTGCTGGTACGTACACGTCCGGCTTGCAGGATACCGAAAGCAGTGGCATCCACTACTTTGCCGCTTATGGTTTCTCCTTGGTTGAAGAGAAGGATACCGTCGCACAGACCGTCGAAGATAAGTGCTCCCATGTCTGCAGCCGCTTTGATTTGCAGATTTTCCAGTTCGCTTTCTGCGTAGTGTTCAAAGAATACTACCGGGTTTTTCAGGTCTTCCTTCATCATTTGGTGTACCAGGGCGCGTTGTTCTCCCAATCGGTTGGGGTGATTGCTTTGTGAAACTAATACGACTTCCGGATGATACTTCAGGCAGGCGATGGCTTCGTCATTCAGCCCCATGTACGTGATGAAGAGGAATTTCAAAGAAGCGCCGCAGCTGCTTAGGAAAGGAAGCTGGTCTCCTTTGAAGGCGGGCCAGGCATTGTCCGGTTCCGTTCCGCCGTTACTGTGCTCCATCCAGACATCGGCATCGATGATGCATTGCATGCCTTCCGGAAGTTGCCGGGGGATGGAGCGCCCCGTATAGATATAGTCCGGCATGAATTGCGGGTTGAAGTCCATATCTCCGTCCAGGCGTGCAGCGATGACCACAGGCAGATTGTCTCCACCGATATGGTGTACGGCACCGGTCTTGCGGCGGGTGGGAGAGAGATAATTGAATTCCGGTACATCTGCTCCGGGGATGTAGGGGTGGTCGTGTCGTTGTACAATGTAATCCACCAGTTTGCGGGCTACGGGGATTTCTGCCTCCGGAGCTTCACTCAGGGAAACCCGGATAGTGTCACCCAAACCATCTGCCAGCAGGGCACCGATGCCCAGGGCTGACTTGATGCGCCCGTCTTCTCCGTCTCCGGCTTCCGTTACACCGAGATGCAGCGGGAATCGCATGCCTTCTTGTTCCATTACGGCTGCCAGCAAGCGCACTGTCTTTACCATGACCACTGTATTGGACGCCTTGATGGAAATGACTACATCCGTGAAATTCTCTTGCACGCAGATGCGCAGAAACTCCATACAAGATTCCACCATGCCTTCCGGTGTATCGCCATAGCGCGACATGATGCGGTCGGATAATGAACCGTGGTTCACGCCGATGCGGATGGCAGTATGGTTCTCCTTGCAGATATTAAGGAAGGGGACAAAGCGGTCGTGTATCTTCTGCAACTCCTGGGCATACTCTTCATCGGTATACTCCAAATGTTTGAAAGTACGTGCTGCATCCACATAGTTTCCCGGATTGATGCGTACTTTTTCTACATACTGTGCTGCCACGTCCGCTACCTTCGGGTTGAAGTGAATGTCGGCCACAAGCGGCACCATATATCCGTCCTGGCGTAGGCCTATGTTGATATTCATCAGGTTTTCAGCCTCTTTGATGCCTTGGGCCGTGAGGCGTACATACTCTCCTCCGGCGTCGACAATACGTTTGGCTTGCGCCACACTGGCTTCTGTGTCCTGCGTAGCGGTGTTCGTCATACTTTGTATGCGGATAGGATTGGAGCCGCCCATAGGGGTGGCTCCAATGTTTACTTCTGATGTTTCCCGTCGGGAATAGTTGAATAAATCCACGGTAATAAGTGATTAGCGTTTAGTGATAAATGATTAGTGATAAGGGATCAGTGACTACATATCATCTTACTAATCCCTTATCCCTAATCCCTCAATTAGTCTTGTATTCGTACTTCACATCCTTCAAGTCCTCATTTGCCTTGACTATTTTCTTTTTCAGCCCTTCTTTGTAGGTGGCAAATGTTTCGGCCAATGAGGAATCGCCCAATGCCAGCATTTGTACGGCAAGGATGGCAGCGTTCATGGCACCATTAATGGCAACGGTGGCTACCGGTATGCCCGGAGGCATCTGGATGATGGAGTAGAGGGCATCTACGCCATCGAGTACAGACCCTTTTACGGGAACCCCGATTACCGGCAGTGTGGTATTGGCAGCAATGACGCCGGGCAGGGCGGCAGCCATACCGGCAGCGGCAATAATCACTTTAATGCCGCGTTGGCGGGCATTCTTGGCAAATTCCTCCACTGCTTCCGGTGTGCGGTGAGCAGAGAGAGCGTTCATTTCGAACGGTACATGCAGGTCATTGAGCAATTGTGCGGCCTTCTCCATAACGGGGAGGTCGGAAGTGCTGCCCATGATGATGCTAACGATTGGAGACATGAATCTTTAAATTATTAAAGGGTTAATTTTATAAGGGTTAGGGATTAACGATTAGGGGTTAGGGACTGCGCTATCATTCCGTCCGGTGCTAATCGCTAACCCCTAATCCTTTCATTTCATTCGTTTATCAGCGCTTTGTAGGCTTCGGCATCCAGCAGGCTGTCGAAGTCGGCATCAGCGGCGGGTTTGATTTTGATGAGCCAGCCTTCGCCGTATGGGTCCTGGTTTACCAGTTCCGGCTGGTCGGCAAGGGCTTCGTTTTGCTCCAGAATCTCACCGGTTACGGGCAGGAAGAGGTCTGATATGGTTTTTACTACTTCGATGGTACCGAACACTTCGTCGGCAGCCAATGTTTCACCTTCGGTCGGGATGTCGACAAACACAATGTCACCCAGTTGCTCTTGTGCATAATCGGTAATACCTACATAGGCTACATCACCTTCCAGGCGAATCCATTCGTGTTCTTTGGTGTACTTTACATTAGTCGGGAAGTTCATGATCATTAGTTTTTAAGGGTTGATACTATGTAAATTAAAAGTTGAAAATTAAACAAGGCTCTTAAAAGAGGAAGATTCGGAACAGTATGTTGCTCAGCGGGTGGAGTACCAGCAGCGAGCAGATAAGCCCTACGGCAAAGCCTCCCATAACTTCGCCCAGGGTGTGGTGTCGCAGGATGATGCGGGCGGTGCCCAACACGCCAGCCACCAGTATAAAGAGGCATAGCCACCATACGGGATTGTAGCTGAACAAGGCGCTGAAAGCTACCAGTCCGCCAATTACGGCTCCGGCGCCTGCCATGTGTTCGCTCAGTTTCCATTTTAAGTTGACAATGACGCAGATTATCATCACTACCAGAGCGGAGAGTATGATACCGGTCATGTACCACGGGATATTGAGCCGGTGCATCATGAGCAGGCAGAATACATAAGAAGTGATGGTCAGAATAAAGGGAATGTATCTCCTTTTTCGTTCCACCAGTTCTTCCGGACTGAAACCGTTGATTTTGCGGAAGATGAAGATAGTCAGTGTAGGCATCAGGATGGTGAAGCAATACACCACGCCCAATACTATCAACTTGTACTGCAACGGCATGATGCGCAGGTACGAGAATATAAACAGAACCAGAAATGCCAGGAAAGGGATGGAGAACGGTGTGAATACCGCCGAAATCACTTTCGCTGTTCTGATTAAAGTTTTATCTGCTATAATATGCTCTTCCACAACCTAATTTTATTTACGATTTGACTATTTACAATTTACTATTTGAATGCACTAATCTTTAAACCTTAATCCCTAATCGCTCATCCTTTTCTCTCATCTTCTCAGCCTTGCCACAGGGATATTCATCTGTTGGCGATACTTTGCCACCGTGCGGCGGGCTATGGGATAGCCTTTCTCCTTCAGCAGCTCGGTCAGTTCGTCATCGGTCAGAGGCTTTTTCTTGTCCTCGTTGTCAATGCACTCTTTGAGTATCTTGCGTATTTCGCGTACAGACATCTCTTCGCCGTCTTCGGTTGTGTAGCCGTCGTTGAAGAAGAACTTCAGCGGGTAGATGCCGTAGTTGGTCTGTACATACTTGCTGTTGCTCACACGGGAGATGGTCGAGATGTCCAACCCGGTGCGTTCGGCAACATCTTTCAGAATCATGGGGCGGAGCAATGACTCGTCTCCTTCGAGGAAGAAAGGACGTTGCAGGTCTATGATGGCCTGCATGGTGGTCATCAGCGTATTCTGGCGTTGCTTCACGGCATCGATGAAACCTTGTGCGGCATCCATTTTTTGTTTGAGGAACATCATGGCTTCGCGGGATTCCTTAGACTGGTTGGCCCGGTTCTTGGTGTGTTCTTCCACCATCTCGGTGAAGTCGCGGCTCATGCGCAGTTCCGGCACGTTGCGGTTGTTCAGTGTCACGTTGATGGTACCGTCGTCATAAGTGTCTACCAGGAAGTCGGGCACAATCTGCTGCATGTTCTTGCCGATGGCTTCGCCGAGCGAGGCACCGGGACGGGGATTCAGCTTGCAGATTTCCTTAACGGCTTGTTGCAGGGTATCTTCGCTGATACCTAATTTCTGCATAATCTTGTCCCAATGCTTGCGGGTGAACTCTTCGTAGCACTGGGTAAGAATATCTTCTTCTATATAGTATTGTGGAGGCGAGGGCATGGGCCGTTGCGCTTCCTTACGTCGAATCTGGATGAGCAGGCACTCTTGTAGGGTGCGGGCGCCCAGACCGGCGGGGTCGAAGTCTTGTATAATCTTCAATACTTCTTCCAGCTCTTCGGGAGAAGCGTCGATACCGGCGTAGATGGCGAGTTCGTCGCTGATACTGTCCAGCGATTTGCGCAGCAGGCCATCGTCGTCCAGCGAGCCGATGAGATATTCGGCCAGTTCGCGCTGGTGCGGAGTCAAGTCCTGCTCGCCGAGCTGCTGGCGCAAGGTTTCATAGAAAGAGGTGGCGTCGGAGAAAGGAATTTCTTCTGCCTGCTCCCCTTTGCTGCGGTTGTTCTCCTGCAGCTTGTAGTCGGGGATATCGTCTTCGTTCAGATAATCGCTTAAAGAATCATAGCTAGTGTCTCCACCATCTTCTGAGCCGGTTTCCGCATCGGGTGTGTCGGGGTATTCGTCGCCAGGAGTATCCTCCTTACCCTCTTCCAGTGCCGGATTTTCCAGAAGTTCGGCACGTACGCGGTCCTCTAGTTCCACGGCGGGAAGTTCCAGCAGCTTTACCACCAGAATTTGTTGCGGCGACAGCGTTTGTATCTGCTGTTGCGCTTGGGTCTGTACTTGTCGGGAGCCTTGTGCCATATTTTTATAAATTATTCAATGCACTCATTGTGCATCTTCTTTCAGATATTTACCGCAAAAATAGTGAATAGTTCGATAACACGAAACCTCTCTGATGATATTTAACAAGAAAAGAGAAAACAAACTTTTGCCAATAGCTTGGCAAACTTTTGCCATGCCTATGGCAAGACTTTGCCAACGCGGTGGCAAAACTTTGCCAAAGGCTTGAAAAACGTTGGCAAAATAGTCTTCTGATTATGAACTATATAGATTAATCTCCTTTTTGTATTATCTTCTTTCAAAGATTATCTATATCTTTGTCCTATAACTACTAAAACAAGGAATGTTATGTTTGCTAAAGAAACGTATGTGCAGCGCAGGGCCCAGCTGAAAAAAACGATAGGCTCCGGAGTGTTACTGTTTTTGGGTAACGATGAACAAGGTTTGAACTATGAGGACAATACTTTCCGTTACCGCCAGGATTCCACTTTTCTCTACTATTTTGGCTTGTCGTTTGCCGGGCTGTCAGCTCTCATCGACATAGATGAAGATAAAGAAATCATTTTTGGCGATGAGCTGACCATCGACCATATTGTCTGGATGGGTACCCAGCCCACCCTTCACGAAAAGGCTTCTGCTGTGGGAATTTCCGAAACCCGTCCTTTTGCCGACATCGTCGGTTATCTGCACAAGGCTGTACAGAAGGGACAGACCATCCATTATTTGCCCCCTTATCGTGCCGAGCATAAGTTGAAACTGATGGACTGGCTGGGTGTTCCTCCGGCACGTCAGGAAGGGTCTGTGCCGTTTATCCGTGCGGTGGTGGCACAGCGCAACTACAAGTCGGCAGAAGAAATAGCGGAAATAGAAAAGGCATGCGACGTGACTGCTGACATGCACATCACCGCAATGAAGGTGCTTCGTCCGGGCATGTACGAATACGAGGTTGTGGCCGAAATGAACCGTATCGCCGAGATGAACAACTGCGAGCTGTCTTTTGCCACGATTGCTACTGTCAACGGCCAGACCCTGCATAACCACTATCACGGCAACCGGGTGCAACCGGGAGACCTCTTCTTGATTGATGCCGGCGCCGAGCTGCCTTCGGGTTACTGTGGTGACATGTCGTCTACCGTGCCGGCGGACAAGACTTTTACTCCACGCCAGCGTGCCGTTTACGAAATCCAGAACGCCATGCATCTGGAGTCTGTTAAAGCGCTTCGCCCGGGCATTCCCTATATGAAGGTGTACGAGCTTTCCGCCCAAGTGATGGTGGAGGGGCTGAAAGAGCTGGGGTTGATGAAGGGCAATGCCGAAGATGCCGTGCGCGAAGGTGCCCATGCGCTGTTCTATCCTCACGGACTGGGGCATATGATGGGAATGGATGTGCACGATATGGAGAACTTCGGTGAAGTTTGGGTAGGCTATGACGGCCAGCCCAAGAGTACGCAGTTCGGCCGAAAGAGCCAGCGCCTTGCCATCCCTCTGGAACCGGGCTTTGTGCATACGGTTGAGCCGGGCATTTATTTCATTCCCGAGTTGATTGATTTGTGGAGGGGAGAGAAGAAGTTTATGGACTTCATTGACTATGATAAGGTGGAAGAATACCGCAACTTCGGTGGCATCCGCAATGAGGAGGATTATCTGGTTACCGAAACGGGAGCGCGCCGTCTGGGTAAGAAAATTCCACTGACGCCGGAAGAGGTGGAGGCATTGCGCTGAATCCGTTAAGATATAGAATGATAAAGCCTGCTGCATCTTGTGTGAGGATGCGGCAGGCTTTATTACTTTTCAGGTTTTGTGGAAAGTTCATATACCGAAAAGTTTTAATTATACTTCAAACTTTCACTGTCCTTTTACAGATACTTCTCCCACAAATACCTCAGCGGACTGAGCAACCTCTCGGTCACGCTCCGTTCGTCTGTCATCACTTCCGCCGTACCGGTCAGCTCTCCTTTGAATTCCAGCTGTTTGCCGTAGGAAGTGCATAAGTCTTGCGGCAGGCTTACGGTGACGGTATAGGCGCTTTCCTCATCAGCCAATAACGAGACAATTGTCACTTTCCCCGTCAAGAAACCGAATTCCATGTATGGATAACCGGTTACGCTGATGTTTACCCGTTGTCCGGCCATTACCTTTCCCGAACCTCCGGCGGGAAGTTTTATTTTTCCGATGATGTTTCCCGGGTCTTTGGCTACGATGGAGAACACTTTGTCTCCGCTACCGACGTTCTGGTTCTTTTGCCAGATGTGGTTGTAGGAGAGTATGCCGCTTGCCGGACTGATGAAGAGACAAGTCAACTCCCAATCATTGATGCTTACCAGCAATTCGTTGTAGGCTGTCTGCAGGGCTATATTCAGATTGTTGGACTCCCGGCTTTGCTCCATTTGTGTCTCGATGATACTCTGTTGCAACTGCGCTTCCTGTATTCTGGCGGAAGACAGTGAGGTCATCAGCTGTTCCCGATTCTGCTGCTTGTTGAGGAATGTCAGTTTAGCTTCCTCGTATTCCGACTGGGCGGTCAGCCCCTCATCGAAGAGTTTCTTCTCGCGGTTGTGTACGGTAGATGCTATCCGCACTTGTTCCTTGTCCAGTTCCGCTTGTCTGTTCAGGTGGGCGATGTAGTTGCGGTATTCCTGCAACTCCCGGCGGGTGGCCTCCACCTTCTGCTCATAGAGGTTCAAGGAGAGGAAGTTGCGGTAGTCCGTCAGGCTTTTCAAGAAAGAGGCGTAGGCATTCTGTATGCTTCCCAGGGACAGCTTTTCCGGGAACTGCCCGGCGCAGGCGCTGCTGTCTGCCGGATTGAAGGATGCCAGCTGCCTTTTCAGGCGCAGCACGTCTTCCGTCACGGCAGGATTCTCCAGTACGGCGATGATGTTTCCCGTCCACACGGAATCCCGGTCCTTGTGGTACACCTCCTTTATTTTCCCGCTTCCCCGTGCCACCATCCATATCGGCGGATGTTCGGTGGTGATGGTAATGGATGCACTTATCACGTCGGGATATTTAAAGAAACACCCGCCTATGAAGAAGAGTGCCAGCACCACGAAGAACACCGTGATGCCCCATCGTACCAGTGCATGCGGCGGACGGGTCAGTATCTCCTGCACCTCCTCACTCCGCAATTCTATGTCCTTCCTCCCATTTTCCATTTTCAACTTTCCATTCTCAAAGCTCCAGCTGATTCTTCACCAACCCGTAATACCTTCCTTCCCTCGCTATCAGTTCCTCGTGCGTCCCCGTTTCCGCTATCCGTCCCTGCTCTATCACCACTATCCGGTCTGCATCCCGCACGGTGCTCAGCCGATGCGCCACCACTACCGATGTCCTGCCTTCAAAAAAGCGTTGCAGGTTATCCATGATGATGCGCTCGTTGTTGGCATCCAGTGCGTTGGTGGCCTCGTCGAAGAAGATGAATTCCGGACTCTTGTACACGGCACGGGCGATGAGTATGCGCTGTTTCTGTCCCTGGCTCAATCCGTGCCCTTCCTGGCCAATCCGGGTGTTGTAGCCTAATGGAAGTTCTTCGATGAATCCGTGTATGTTCGCCACTTCCGCCGCATGGCGCAGGCGTTCCTTGTCGATGTGCTCCACGCCGGGGGCGATGTTGCCGGCAATGCTGTCCGAAAAGATGACCCCGTCCTGCATCACCACGCCGCACCGCTTGCGCCACTCGCGGATGCTGAAGTTCTCCAGCGGAGTGTCGCCCAGCAGGATTTGACCGCCGGCAGGAGGATAGAATCCCAGCAGCAGCTTCACCAGTGTGGTTTTTCCGCTTCCGCTCATGCCTACGATGGCAGTCTGCCTGCCCGATGCGATTTCCAGACTGATGTTGTCTAAGGTGGGCGTTTCGTTCAACGGGTCGTATTTGAAGCTCATCTTTTCTATCCGCAAGTCTTTCCCGGCGGGTATCTCCCTTATCAGCTCTTTTGTGGGGTCTTCTTCATCGGGGCTGTCGCGCACTTCACCCAGGCGGTTCATGCTGAGGCGAGCATCCTGCATATCGCGGGCAAAGGTGATGAGGTCGTTCACCGGACTGTTCAGCTGCCCGATGATGTACTGCACGGAGAGCATCATGCCCAGCGTCATTTCCCCTTGCACTACGAGCGAGGCCACCAGCCCCGTAATCACGATGTTCTTGGTCTGGTTTATCAGTACCGCTCCCGAGTCTTGATACTGCCTCAACGCCAGGCTTTTGATGTTTACTTTGAACAGCTTTGCCTGTATGCGTTCCCATTCCCACCGTTTCTGCCGTTCGCAGGCGCTCAGCTTTATCTCCTGCATGCCGTTCACCAGTTGCACTACGGTGCTCTGGTTGGCGCTCTGCTGGGCAAAGCGCTTGTGGTCCAGCTCTGCCCGTTTCTTCATGAAGAGCCAGACATAGGCCACGTAGAACGCACTTCCTCCCATAAAGATAAGGAATATCATGCCGTTGTACAGCAACAGCACAATGCTGAAAACAAGCAGGTTGAACATGGAGAACACCACGCTGAGGCTGCTTCCGGTCAGGAAGTTCTGTATGCGCGTGTGGTCGTTGATGCGTTGCAGGATGTCGCCCGTCATCTTGGTGTCGAAGTAGCCCATGGGGAGCTTCATCATCTTGACGAGGAAGTCCGAAATTAGGGCGATGTTGATGCGTGTGCCCAGATGCAGCAATATCCATCCGCGTATGAACTCCACGGCGCTGCTGCTGAAGGAGAGCATCAGCTGGGCAATGAGTACCAGGTAGATGAAGCCGAGGTTCCGGTTGTTGATGCCGAAGTCCACGATGCTCTGCGTGAGGAAGGGGAGCATCAGCTGTATCATGCTGCCCAATAGCAGTCCCAGCAGCAGTTGTCCCACCAGTTGCTTGTAGGGGCGCAGGTAAGAATAGAGGAAGCCGAAGCCTTTATAGTCTGTCTTTTCCCCCTCATCCTCTTGTGCATAGAATTCCGGTGTAGGTTCCAGCAACAGTGCCACTCCCGTATCTTCTCCGTCCTTCTTGGCACTGAGCCAGTAACGGCAGAATTCTTCCCGGGTGTATTTCAGCTTGCCTGCTCCGGGGTCGGCCACCCATACATGCTTGTTGTTCATCCGGTAGACCACAACGAAATGCTGCTGGTTCCAGTGGACGATGCAAGGTAAAGGGGCTTCTTGCAGCATTTCGTAGCTCACTTGCACACAGATGCTCCGAAATCCAATCTTCTCAGCCGCTTCGCTGATACCCAGCATGGAAACACCTTCGCGAGTGATGAATGACTTTTCCCTCAAACCTTCCAAAGAATAGCGCTTGCCATAGAAAGCGGACACCATGCGCAGGCAGGTGGGACCGCAGTCCATGACATCGTGCTGGGAGTAGTGAGGGAAGGATTTCATTTAATTTCATTAACTATATAAGTAGTCTATATCTTTAATGTTGTAATAGTTTGGCAGTTTATTCCCGTTAATAAATAGGATGGGTGTACTGTAAAGCTTGTGGTTTCTGCACCATTTTTCTTGCGCATTAAGATAAGAATCGTATTGAGGAGCTTCTTGCAAAAACTTAGTATCCTGCATGATTTTATTCTTGCTGATAGGGTAGTCATCAACATACTTTTGTAATATGGTTATGAATTGTTCAGGAGACTTTTGATAATCAGAGAGTAAGTGTTTAGCTATTATTAAAGACTCCGGATGTTTCTTTTTGTCCAACAAGAATATCAAATCCAACTTGATGTTATCTTTTCTTTGAAGAATTCGCATCAGTATTTGCAGCTCTTTTATACAAGAAACGCAGATAGGACTGAAAACTACAGTAAGACAAGTCTCTGCATTTGTGTTCCCTATAGACAATTTGCTCACCTCGTCTATATCCGTAAGATGAAGCTCTTGTTGGAAAAGGTATTGTATAATATTCTCATCGTATATAAGCTCGTTGAATTTCTTTTTCAAGGCAGTATATTCCTTTTGAGAAGCAATTAACGGTTTAGTGACTGCATAAGTAGATGCTGTAACCAAGAATATCATTATAATATCTATTACGGATTTAGTGTTTAATAGTTCGTAAATGCCATTGATTGTTATGGTACATATACTTAATATAAACAAGAAGATAAAAATAGCTTGTACAGAAAGGCAAAGTGTGCACCATTTTTGTGCTACAAATTTTTGATAGAAGAGTGAATAACACACATATCCAATGCTGAATAAGGAGAGGATGTTGATAAACGCTTGTGATGTGCCGAATGGTAAAACTAATAATATGGTCAAAAGAGATGTAAAATATACAAATCCTATGTCGCTCCAGGAAGCAAGCCCCATAAAATAAGCATCTTTGAAATCTAATATAGATGAGCAATCTATGTTACTTTTGCTCCCATTAGATGAGCACAATCTTTTTATGTGTACATTATATTTATCTATTTGTTCTATAAACAAAAGAATAGACGTGCCCAATCCTCCTAATAGAACTAAAAGATAGACATAAAAAAGGATATCTCCTACTCCTTTTAAAATTAGTGAATAAGTACATAGGGCTACTAAGCACAATATGAGAAAGGGGTACTTGGCTAATTTGATAAAGAGGTCAAGTTTACTTTTTGATGGTATGTTGATTTTTCCCGGCAGATTATCAATAATGAGAATGTTGCCGTCCCACATTTTTTCAAAATCTTCTTTTTTTATACTTTCTTCTTTTCCCTTCTCGTCAATGATTTGAACGGATTCGGCGGTGGCTTTTGTTATGAATAAGAATAAGTCTACATTCGTTACACCGTGGACAATGAAAGGAGCAGGCATGTTTGTCAGTTCTTCATAACTGGTATGTATGGCAAAACTATCTTTGCCCATTCTGTGCAATATATATTGGAAAGAAAGGAAACTGGGAAAATCCGGGTGTTCTTTCAATATTTGATATAATGCAGCAGAGTACTTGACACCATAATGATTTGTGATGATCTTTAGAATGCTCCTTACATTGTCTTTTATTATTTTCTGATGTGCATTCATGCCGTTAATTTATTGCCTTAAATATTTCTCTATTATTGTTGTAACTTGTTTGTCGCTTGGCCTTGGGGCATTCATTTCGACAAGGCTGCCCTGCTTGTCAAAAATGATATAGCGAGGAATCAGATCTAACTTTATTGCTTCCAAGGTCTTGCTGTTTTTGGAGTTGGTGATGATGAAATTGTTTTCTATCTCCGCTAAGCCTTCTTGCTTTGCCGCCTTTTTCCAGCTACTTTTCGTATCTTTGTAGGCCAGGTAAACAAATGCCACGTCTTTCCCTTTATATAACTCCCTGAGTTTTGCCGAAGGAACCATTTCTTCACGGCATGGTACACACCAACTTGACCAGAAATCCACATAGATTACTTTGCCTTTGTGCTTTTTCAGTAGCAGGCTTAGGTTGGTAGTCTTGCCTTGAATGTCCTCCAGCAGTAATTGGTTGGCATCGGCAGAGAGGTTGTATTGCTCTTTGATATTGTTGTATAGCGTTGTATCTTGGGTGATATGGAGATATTTGTCGAGATAGTGATTGACGTCTTGTGCGGAAAAATTCTCGCTGATTTCCTTGATGCAACGTTTAAGCAGGATTTGCATTGATTTGGGTTGGAACGGTTTGGCAGATAGTTCCTCGAAGGTTTGTCGCCAGTCCTTATTTCCTCCTTGGGTTTTACGTATCGTCGGGATATGTTGGTTGGTAAACCAAAGGTAGTAGTCCAGATATTCGTGGTATGAAGGATAGGAGGCGTACTCATCGGAAATGCCGGCTTCCATTTGGCGATAGAAGGTGGTGTCTTCATTCAACATCCGCTGGGATTCATAGTCTTTCAGTTCAAGCAGTTGTTGATAGTGATTGTATGCCTTGTCCGAGATGATTTGCTGCTTCTTAAAGAGGTTGATAGTGTCTGTATATGCTGCTTTGTAACTATTGAACATAGAATGCAACGAGTCCAAAGGACAATAATCCATTATTAATGAAGTCCAGTTGTTGGCTCGTATCACGTCAATGCTTTGGGCAATCCGTACCCAGTCGCTTCCCAAACATGTTTTTGCTTCTAAGCCGGAGTGTGTCCTCCCTTTGCGCAGTTCATAGTTCATATTATAGATTCTATTGCGTTCCAGGTGATGTTTGCTGCTTAAAATTGGGTAATCGAGGCTGTCCATAGAGACAGTGACAGTATCTCCTTGTATTAAAGGGTAATAGATGAACTCAAAATCTCTATAGTTCAGGGCTAACTCCTTAAAGTCTTCGGACGACTGTAGGGTTATAGTGTCGAAATCTGCTTCCGGCATATATTCCTTAAGTATTTCCGTATTGTCGGTATAGAGAGCTTTAGGCATGAGTGTATGTTTTATCCCTCCAGGGGTTTTGTATGGTTTGGGATGGTAATGGTCGAAGCACACTACTATATTCTTTTCGTCCTTTTGGGTGGCGACATGATGCTGTTGACAAGATGAAAGACTTATTATTAAAAGGAAGACAATGCATATAATCATAGGACTATAGATTTGGTTTGCAATAAAAAAATGAAATAATAGGTATGCAGGATAAGTGAAATAACTTGCTGCTTAAAAAAACTTTCACTTGTAGAGTTATGGCTGTGACAAGTGAATAGGAGAACAGTTAATCAAACAAATTCTCCTATTCAAAAGCAAACCATTGTTATCCGCAGTAGCTACTTGATCCGCAACTGTCGCAGCACCAATGCCCTTCTTCTGTGGCCATATGCATGGCCTGAGCCTTACTTACACCACATTTCACAGTACCGGTTGGCGATTTGTAACCGCAAGTTCCGGAACCTCCTTTAATGGCTCTCATTTGGTTCTTGCTGAGAGCTTTCGTTTTTAACACATTAAAGTTCATAATGTCTGGGATTAATTTTATTCTACTCTATTAGGGCTTTTCGATTCCGCCTATATTTGGTGCACAAAATATCACAATTTAAAATGGTCTCTATAAAAGTGTATTCAATCTCTAATATGAATTATTTCTATAATAGATACTGCTTATAGTGAAAAACTTCCTGTCAAAAGTGTATCCTCTGTTTCAATCTCAATGAGATAGTTGCCGGTGCTTTCGCCGTTCAGGTCTATATTGAGGGCAGCAGGACTGTTGTGTGTTTCCGAATAGACGGTTTCACCGGTAGATTCATTGGTGATAGTGACATTGACAACTGCAATGTCTCCATTGAAGCTGACATTCACTACATTATTATATAGGTAAGCATCGGCTATCGGTCGTTGGATGCTGCGTTTGATGGGAAGTCCTTCCTCGCTTGTACTTCCGGTTCTATCTTTGGGTTTTATCGGATAGCTTGTCAGTACAATCGTTTCCGCATTGGTTTGGCATTCCCGGGCAGTCGAAGTGGAAAGGCCGTTGCAGAAGAATAAGATAAAGATTAATGCTTTCAGTGCTTTCATAAATAAGTGTTTTTATCGTTTCTTGTGCTACAAAGTTAGGGATTCGGATGATTCACCACTGCCCAAAAAGTGCCCAATTTTCATCTTGGAGTGCCCAAAAAGTGCCTTAATTACTACTTTTCAACTGTTCTGCCAGAGAAAACAGCACATTTTTCAATGAAAGTCCTTGAGGTGCTCCCATTTTCAATAGGATATTCTTCGTTCTTGCCTGGATGGTACTGCGGGATTGTATATGAAGGAAATGCCCCATATGTATGACGGGAACTTGCGCCAAATAGAGGCAGCATATCCGAATTTCTTCTGCAGACAGATTGTATCTTTCATCAAGATAGGTGATGATTCCATACCATCCGGCATTTGTAAGGGCTATGAACTGGCTCCACTCTTCTTCATTCAGGTTCTCTTTTGTCTCTACTTTTTGAAGCTCTTTGGTTATCCGGGACACTTTGGCGTAGAGTGCAGAAGTCTTGTATTCTTCTTGTCCATGAGCCGGTTTTTTCACAACCGGTCGGCTGACTTTTTCTTGCAAGGCTGCATTTTCCCGTTCTTTTTCGGCAAATGCTTGTTTCCTCTTTAAGTTCGCCTTGGCAATTTCGGCCTGCAGCGTTTCTTCCCATTCTTTCTTTTCGGCTTTATGCTGCAGGTGTTTCTTCCTGAAATAGAATATGCAGATGAAACTTATAGCGAGAAAAACAACACTTGTTGTATATATATAAAGAGTGCTCCGCTTGACTATTGTATTGCTGTTATTCCTTTCACGGGCAATTATGGTATTGAGAATGTCATGCCCTTGCTGATTAATTTGTGCACTGTCCTGATACATTGTTCGCTTTCTTTCCAGAAGAATGGATGTTTCCATATCTCCTTTTGCTTGTGCTATCTCCGACAAACGCATACAAGCATCTGCTTTGGTGTCGTAGTATCTTTCTGCTTTGAGTATTTTTTGCAGGAAAATGTCGGCGGAATCATACTGACCGTTCAGGAAATAGGCATTGCCAAGTAGTAGGAATGTCCTATAGCAGTGCAGGGTATCTTTCAAACCAGAATAGTTGAGGCGTGCATACTGCAATGCTTGTCCCGGCTTGGGCATAAGATTGTAAAGCATACTCAAAGAGTGGTAGATAGGAACTAATACCATACTATCAGAAAAAGCTTTTCCAATAGACAAGGCTTGCTGCATCTGCTGTTCTGCTTTTGGGTAATAATTTTTTCCTTGTGTAAGACTTATCATTCCACGTTGTGATAAAGTATAGCATAAAGAAGTGGTGTCTTTTTGCGATTTTGCCAATAATTCTGCCCGTTGGTAGATAGAATCTGCTTCGGAATTAAGGCCTTGTGTATAGTACAGATAGCCGAGGTTGCTGTATAAGGAGGTTTTTAGCTCTGCGTTTCCTGGGTGGTCGTTGATATGCGACAAGGCTATGGCGTACTTGTCTATGGCTCCGGAATAGTCGTTCTGGTCTCTATAAAGACTTCCCCAATAGTAGTATGCCCGTGCTTGCAGTGGGGCATCCTCATGCGTGTCATAGTAGCGCACGGCCACTTGTATCAGCGAATCATCCGTCTGCCGGATGTAATTCTTGTCCCGTGCCTGTGTCAGCAGCAGTGCATGGTAGGCGCGGTCTGCTTTTGTGCTCAGGTTCTTGGTTGATATGCCTTGCAGCATGTGCAGTGCGCTGTCCGGGCGTGAGGCCATCAGCGAGTCTGCTTGTACCAATGTTGTATTGTAGTCTGTCTTTCCGGTGCAGGCTGTCAATAATGCGGCCAGTATGGCTATGAGGGCTATGGTTCGTTTTTTCATGTGGCTTGCAGCTTGATGCACTGCAAAAATAATGTTTTTTGTTTAGCTTGTCCTTGTCTGTTTGCCTTTTTTTCAAAGAACGGATACTGTCAATAAGCAACTTCAGGCTTCTCATTCCCTTTGTGGAACTTTCAATTTGAACCGTATTCATCGTGTGCTGTGCAGGGTTTCTTTGTGTTCCGCATACGTGTTTCTCCCGAAAAGCCCTTTGATTTGCCAATGCTCCACTGTAGTGAACAAGTCGGCCCACTAAGGTGAACGAATCGGCTCACCAAGGTGAACAAATCAGACCACTTGGGTGAGCCGTTGTCAATACCCTGCGTTTGGCACAAGAAATGTATATGCTTTTCTTAATAAAGGACGGGGGAGAGGTGGACGAAAGCCCGTGCGTCTTGAGGGGAGTGACAGCAAGCAACCGGGTGAACTGAAAAGAGTGAGGGCAAATTTTGCCCTCACTCTTTTTATTTGCTCTCACTCACCGCTGCAATGCCGATGAGCAGGGCGTTTCAGGAAAGCGGTGAGGGCAGTGAGGGCAGGTTTGCAAACTTTTTTTTCTTTTGCTTGAGTTCAGCTTCCTCGCTGCTGAATTCCACTCTATTCTGTACCGACCTGCCGTTAAGCGTGCAGTTCTAGTACAAACCGTGCTCCCTTGGCGTAGCCGGTGTCCAGTGTCAGGCTGCCGTTCATCTTGGTGGCAATCAGTGAGCAGATGGGGAGTCCCAGGCCGTCGCCTTGCGTCAGGTCCTTTACTTCGGTGAAAGGCTTGAAGATGTTTTCGCGTTGCTCCTCGGGGATACCGCAACCGGTGTCGCTGATGATGAACTGGTGGGTGTGCGCACCGCGTTTCTTGAAGTCCAGCCATATTTTCCCTCCAGCAGGGGTGTGCTCGGAAGCGTTCTTCAACAGGTGCAGCAAGATGCGTTCCAGTTGCTCAGGGTTGATTTTCACATTCAGTTTTGGAGCGTTCACGGTCAAGGTGACATCCTCTTGTGTCATTCCTTTGATTTTGTCCATGATGCCTTCACAGAAAGTGGAGATATTCTTCTCCTGCACTTCGTAGGGTTCGGACAAGGTGGTTTCCAATTCGGACAGTTCCTGGATATGGTTGGAGAATGCATGCAGGGCTTTTACGCCCGGCAGTGAGGCGTCGAGCGTGTCCAGTGTCGGTTCCATTTGGGCGGAAATGTTCTGGATAAATTTGGTTTTCAGCTCATTGTGCTCATTAGCAATGCTGATGGCCTTCTTCTGTTTACGGGTGAGGATGATGAAACGCAGCAATACGATAGCGCCGAATACCAGTGCGGCGGCAAGGATGGCGGCGAGTATGCAAAGCCCGATGATGATGTACTGCTTGGCGCTTAGGGAATCATCTTTCTCCTGGATAGTGGCCAGGCTTTCATCATATTTCTTCTTCAGGGCGTTCAGTTCCTCTTGGGCGGTAAGCGCCTTTACGGAGTCGGTCCATAGGATGTACTTGTCGTAGGTGCGTGCCACCAGTCCGGCATTGTTTGCTTTGCGGGCGATACTGATAAGAGTCTTGTAGCATTCGTCTACTTTGGCGTAGTTCTTCTGTTCCTTATATTGCCCTATCAGGCGGTTGGTAGCCGCATCACCTTGTGTGTTCATACCGAAGGTGTAGTAATAGTTGGCCTGCGTATAAAGCAGGTCGTTGCTCAGAGAGTCGTTGTGAGAGGCTTTGGCGGTCTCTTCCAGTTTGGTCAGCTGTTCCTTGGCACGTGCGGGATTTTTCAGGTTGATGTACATCTGCAGGCGTTCCTTGTTGATGCGGAAACGTAGGTTGGGCATGGCCTTGCCCGTTTTCTGTTCGCCGGTTGCCACCACTTGCTCGGCACCGCGCAGCAGTTCAAAAGCTTCTTTATAGTAATTCTCCCGATGGTAGAGGGCGCTGGCATTGACGCCGCATTCCACTGCCTGGGCATACTTGTCTTGCGTGGCAAAGGCATTGTAGGCTTGCAGGAATAGATAGCGGGCTTTGATATATTCTTTTTTCGTAAGATTTTCTTGTGCTTGTTTCATCAATTCGTCTGCACGGTTTTGCGCATGGAGTTGAGTAAAGATGCAGAAAGTCGCTAAGAGAAGTATCGAAATAATTTTTTTCATGTGTACGTTTGTTTTATTTGCTCACAAAGTTAGAATAAAAACTTAGTATTTGAAGCTACTGCCTCCTAAAAATTCTCTCAATAAGGATGTCGGTGGAATTTCTTTGTCCTGCACGGGGGTGAAATATTTGATGAATTTCAGCAACCGGTAGGCTTCTGCGTATTCCGGACAGTTCCGTGGAACACTGGTAAGGATGGGCTCTGCGTGGCAGCGGAGCACGGCGAATTCGAACAAGAGGGCGGAGTTGAACATAACGTCGGCATTTTCCTGGTAGGGGAATATCCATTTGTCCTCGCCGGCACGTACACTGGGCCAGCGTGAAATGGTCTCTTGTGCCGAGTAGCCGCGGTAGTTGAAGTCGCGGATGATGCGGCGCAGCAGGCGGTTGTCCGTGGTGGGAATCCAGTTGTGGTCGTCCAGCGAGATGGTGGTCAGGGCGGATACATAAATCTTGTATTTGCTGGCGGCGGGAATCTGTGGTGTCAGTTCAGGGTTCAGGGCATGGATTCCTTCCAGGATGAGGATGGTATGCTCGTCGATGCGCAGCTTGTCTCCCTTGTACTCTTTCTTCCCGAGGTTGAAGTTGAAGCGGGGCAGCTCCACTTCTTCGCCCCGGAGCAATGCTTGTAATTGGGTGTTGAAGAGCTCAAGGTCGAGGGCATAGAGCGATTCGTAATCGTAATTGCCGTTCTCATCGCGCGGGGTGTCTTCACGGTCTACGAAGTAGTTGTCCAGCGAGATGGGGTAAGGACGCAGGCCGTTGGTCATCAGCTGCACGCTGAGGCGTTTGCTGAAAGTGGTTTTTCCGGAAGACGAGGGGCCGGAGATGAGCACGAGCTTCACCCGGTTTCCGTTTTCGCCGCGGTGGTAGATGTCATCGGCAATCTGGGCTATCTTTTTTTCCTGCAGGGCTTCGGCCACGTTGATGAGGTCGGTGGCATGGCCTTCCTCGCAAGCCATGTTGAAGTCGCCTACGTTGCCCAGTCCCATAATGTAGTTCCAGCGCAGGTGTTCCTTGAATACGTCGAGCATTTTCTCTTGTTTCACCACTTCTTCCAGGACATCGGGGTTTGCCCGGTTGGGGATGCGTAGCAGCAGGCCGTCGTAATACTTCACGATATCGAACAGCCAGATGTATCCGGTACTGGGCAACAGGTTGCCGTAGTAGTAGTCTACGGTGTCGCCCAGTGTGTAGTAATAGGTATATAGCGAGCCGGAAGTTTCCAGCAGCTTCACTTTGTCGTTCATGCCCCGTTCGTTGAAGATGCGTACAGCCTCGGTGGTGTGGCATTCTACACGGTGGTAGGGGATGTTCTCGGCAATGATTTCCTGCATCCGCTTCTTGATGGCTGCCACATCTTCCAGCTCTATGGGGCGGCCGATGCGCAGGTTGCAGAAGTAACCTTTGGATACCGGATGCTCTACGAACAGTTTTCCTTCCGGAAACAGCTCGCTGACAGCTTTGTAAAGAATGAAGCAGAGGGAACGGACATAGGTGCGCATACCTGAGGAGTCGCGTATGTCGAGAAATTCTACATCCTTATTGTTGTATACACGGAAATTCAGCCCTTCGGAACGGTTGTTGACCTTTGCACTGACTACCTGATAGGGGAAATTTAGATTAAAACCGTAATAAATATCCAAAAGTGAGCTCCCTATAGGGAATTCTTTAGAAATATTATTATTTTTGCAACAAATTTGTAACATGTGTTTCATGATGTCTCGTTTTTAGTGGGTTGACACGTTAAATATAGGACATTATAACACGTGAAGGAATGAAACACCTTAAATAATTAAAGATGGAATATTCTTTTTATGATTTTTTAAAGCTACTCGGCTCATTGGCACTGTTTCTTTACGGAATGAAGATTATGAGTGAGGGGCTTCAAAAATTTGCCGGTGACAGACTGCGGAAGATATTGACCGCAATGACAACCAACAGAGTGACCGGTGTGTTGACGGGCGTGCTGATTACAGCACTTGTACAATCTTCCTCTGCAACCACGGTGATGGTTGTAAGTTTTGTCAATGCGGGGTTGTTAACGCTTTCACAGTCCATAGGTGTCATAATGGGTGCTAATATCGGTACGACTGTTACGGCATGGATTATTTCAGCTTTAGGTTTCAAGGTAGACATTGCCGCCTTTGCTCTTCCTCTTCTTGCTTTCGGCATTCCTCTCCTCTTCTCTCAAAAAAGTAACCGCAAGTCTGTCGGTGAATTTATTTTCGGTTTCTCATTCTTGTTCATGGGGCTTTCCTATTTGAAAAACAATGCTCCTGACTTGAGCCAAAATCCTGATATGCTGTCATTTGTGCAGGACTATACCGACATGGGCTTTATCTCCATACTTCTTTTTGTGGGTATCGGTACGGTGTTGACCATGATTGTGCAGGCATCTGCGGCAACTATGGCCATTACGCTTATTATGTGCGCCAACGGCTGGATTAGTTTCGAATTGGGGGCAGCACTGGTTTTGGGAGAGAATATCGGTACAACCATCACGGCAAACCTTGCGGCACTGACCGGTAATACGCAGGCAAGGCGGGCTGCTTTGGCCCACTTGGTGTTCAATGTGTTCGGTGTGATATGGGTGTTGTGTCTTTTCACCCCCTTTACCGAGGCTGTGTCATGGTTCGTGGAGAACGTGATGGGCACTAAAGATCCGGCTGTGGCCGTATCTTTCAAGCTTTCGGCATTCCATACTTGCTTCAATATCTGCAACGTGCTGATATTGATATGGTTCGTGAAGTTTATCGAACGTACGGTCTGTGCCATTATTCCAATGAAGGAGCAGGACGAGGAATATCGCTTGCGCTTTATCTCGGGCGGTATGCTTTCTACGGCAGAGCTGTCCATCTTGCAGGCAAGCAAGGAAATACATCTCTTTGCCGAACGTACCCACCGTATGTTCGGAATGGTGCAGGACTTGCTGCATACGGAGAAGGATGATGATTTCAACAAAGTGTTCAGCCGTGTGGAGAAGTACGAGAATATCAGTGACAGCATGGAGCTGGAGATTGCCAATTATCTGAATCAAGTGTCCGAAGGGCGCCTGAGTTCGGAAAGTAAGTTGCAAATACGTGCCATGCTGCGTGAAGTGACGGAGATAGAGAGCATCGGCGACAGCTGTTATAACCTGGCACGTACCATCAACCGCAAGCGCCAGACCAATCAGGATTTCACCGAGAAGCAGTACGAGCATATTCATTTCATGATGAAGCTGACGGATGATGCCTTGGAGCAGATGATTGTCGTGGTGGAACATCCGGAGCATGCAGGCGCGGATGTGAACAAGTCCTTTAATTTGGAGAACGAAATCAATAATTACCGCAATCAGCTGAAGAACCAGAATATCTTGGATGTGAACAACAAGGAATATGATTACCAGATGGGTGTTTACTATATGGACATCATTGCGGAATGTGAAAAGCTGGGCGACTATGTGGTGAATGTAGTGGAAGCCAGCAGCGATATAAAAGAAAAGAAAGCGTCTTAGGACGCTTTCTCAAATTCTTCTTTGCCTACTCCACACAAGGGGCAAACCCAATCTTCGGGAAGGTCTTCGAAAGATGTTCCCGGTTCTATTCCATTTTCAGGGTCGCCCAATTCAGGGTCATAGACATAATCGCATACAGTGCAAATGTACTTTTCCATAAATTTCTTTTTTTAGGTTTATTCTCCTATAATAACGTTTAAAAGCCCTTTTTGTTCTATTGTTGAACAAAAATAGTTTATTTTTGTTCTCTATTAAAACAACATTTTATGAAAATGACCGACAAGCTGTTCAGGGCGATTATGCGGAATCTGCACGCCTATGTACTGCTGATAAACCGCGACTTCACTGTATTCTACACCAATTACTACGATATTACCGGAGCTGTAAAGCCTGCCGAAACTGGACGGGTGGGAGATATTCTGCGCTGTAACAATGCCTTGTCGGCAGCAGGAGGTTGCGGCACTCACGATTTGTGTGAGCACTGCCCCGTGCGGAATGCCATAGAGAATGCCTTTGTGGTGCGGAAGAACTTCACGGATTTGGCAGTTATTCTGAATCTTAGGGATAGCGAAGGTAGAACTACAGAATGCAATGCTTATGTTTCCGGCGAGTATATGGAGATTGAGGACCGCGACTGCATGGTGATTACCGTGCATGACATTACCCGACTGAAACAAGTGGAAGCTGAATTGAAACTGGCACGTGAGAAGGCAGAGAATGCCGACCGCTCCAAGTCGGTGTTCCTGGCGAATATGAGCCATGAAATCCGTACCCCGCTGAACGCAATTGTCGGATTCTCGGAATTGCTGGCCTCTGCATCGACAGACGAGGAGAAGACACAGTTCCTGGAAATTGTGCAAAGTAACAATGAAATGCTGCAACAGCTGATTGCTGATATTCTGGACCTCTCGAAGATAGAAGCCGGAACATTGGAATTTGTGTTCTCGGATGTGGACATCAACCAGATGATGTTCGATTTGGAACAACAGTTCCGTATGCGGGTGGCCGAGCTGGGTAGTGGAGTGCAGATTGTCCGGGAGGCTTCTGAGAAGGAATATACCATGCATACAGACAGAAACCGGCTTGCACAAGTGGTATCCAATTTTATGACGAATGCCCTGAAGTTCACCCAGGAAGGCAGTATTACCCTCGGATTCAGACTCTATGAGGAAGGTCTCTATTTCTACGTAAAAGACACGGGAACCGGTATTCCCCAGGAAAAGTTGCCATATGTTTTTGAACGTTTCGTCAAGCTGAAGCAGGAAAAGAACGGTACCGGACTGGGACTCTCCATTTGCCAGACCATTGTCCGCAAATTGGGGGGCGAAATAGGCGTGGAATCGGAAGAAGGGACAGGTTCGACTTTCTGGTTCATATTGCCGTGGGAGCCTGCAACCAGACCGAAACTGGTGAGGGAAAAAGAGAATCAATGACAGTCAATTAATCACTAATCATTATATAGGTATTGTTTTCCCGGATTATTATTGTATTTTTGCGTTCCAAAATTAAACCTAAAGACTTGCATGACTGCAATAAAGGATGATTATTATCATGTCGGACTGACCGACGAACAAGTGCGGAAGAGCCGCGACGAACATGGAGTAAATTTATTGACGCCTCCTAAACGGCCTTCCTTATGGAAATTGTATCTGGAGAAGTTTGAGGACCCCGTAGTAAGGGTATTGCTGGTTGCCGCTCTGTTTTCTTTGATTATTTCCATTGTAGAGAATGAATATGCCGAGACTATCGGCATTATAGTAGCCATTCTGCTGGCTACCGGTATCGGTTTCTTCTTTGAGTATGATGCCGGAAAGAAGTTTGACCTGCTGAATGCAGTGAACGAAGAAACTTTGGTGAAAGTAATTCGTAACGGACATGTGCAGGAGATTCCCCGTAAAGATGTAGTGGTGGGTGATATAGTGGTGCTGGAAACCGGTGAGGAGGTTCCGGCGGACGGTGAATTGCTGGAAGCCATTTCCCTGCAAGTGAACGAATCGAATCTGACCGGTGAGCCGGTAGTGACGAAAACTACCGTAGAAGCTGACTTTGACGAAGAGGCTACGTATGCTTCCAACCGCATTTTGCGCGGTACAACGGTGGTGGACGGACATGGCACCATGCGTGTGGAGGCTGTGGGCGATGCTACGGAAATCGGTAAAGTGGCACGTCAAAGTACCGAACAGAATACGGAACCTACTCCGCTGAATATTCAGTTGACCAAATTGGCCAATCTGATTGGAAAGATTGGCTTTTCCGTAGCGGGTCTGGCTTTTCTCATTTTCTTTGTAAAGGATGTGGTACTGGTCTATGACTTTTCTTCATTTCATACCTTCCGTGATTGGCTGCCGGCCTTGCAGGCTACTTTGCAATACTTTATGATGGCAGTTACCTTGATTGTGGTGGCTGTGCCCGAAGGCTTGCCGATGAGCGTGACACTCAGTCTGGCGTTGAACATGCGCCGTATGCTCTCCACCAACAACCTGGTGCGCAAGATGCATGCATGCGAGACGATGGGAGCCATTACAGTGATTTGTACCGACAAGACCGGTACATTGACCCAAAATCTGATGCAGGTGCATGAACCCAATTTCTATGGTTTGAAGAATAACGGGCAGTTGGGGAATGATGACCTCAGCAAGCTGGTAATGGAAGGTATCAGTGCTAACTCCACTGCTTTCCTGGAAGAAGAGGTGCCTGGCGAGAAGCCGAAAGGGGTGGGTAACCCCACGGAGGTGGCACTGCTGCTTTGGCTGAACAGCCAAGGATGCGACTATCTGGCGCTGCGTGAGAAAGCTACGGTTATTGATCAGCTGACTTTCTCTACGGAAAGGAAATTCATGGCTACCCTGGTGCAATCCCCCTTGATTGGGAAGAAGGTGCTGTATGTGAAGGGAGCTCCCGAGATTGTTTTGGGTAAATGCAAGGATGTCATGTTGGACGGCAAGCGTGTGGATGCGGTGGAATACCGTTCTACAGTGGAGGCTCAGTTGCTCAACTACCAGAATATGGCTATGCGTACACTTGGCTTTGCATTCAAGATTGTGGATGATGCGGAAGCGTCTGATTGTGTGTCATTGGTTGCTGAAAATGACTTGTCGTTCCTCGGTGTGGTTGCCATCAGTGATCCTATCCGTCCGGATGTGCCTGCGGCCGTTGCCAAATGCCAGTCGGCAGGTATCGGCGTGAAGATTGTGACGGGAGATACACCGGGTACAGCTACCGAGATAGCACGTCAGATTGGTCTGTGGAAACCGGAGGATACGGAAAAGAACCGCATTACGGGAGCTGCATTTGCCGAATTGACGGATGAGGAGGCATTGGACCGTGTGATGGACTTGAAGATAATGTCGCGTGCACGCCCCACAGACAAACAGCGTCTGGTGCAACTGTTGCAGCAGAAAGGTGCGGTAGTGGCTGTGACGGGTGACGGCACGAATGATGCTCCTGCGTTGAACCATGCGCAAGTGGGACTTTCGATGGGTACTGGAACCTCCGTTGCCAAGGAGGCCAGCGACATCACGTTGCTGGATGACTCCTTCAACAGTATAGGCACGGCCGTGATGTGGGGACGTTCTTTATATAAAAATATACAGCGTTTCATTGTTTTTCAGCTGACTATCAATTTTGTGGCTTTGTTTATCGTTCTCCTGGGCTCACTGGTGGGTACGACGCTTCCTTTGACCGTCACGCAGATGTTGTGGGTGAACCTGATTATGGATACGTTTGCGGCTCTGGCCCTGGCGTCCATTCCACCCAGTGAGAGCGTGATGAAGGAAAAGCCACGTAAGAGTACGGATTTCATTATAACCAAGTCCATGAGGTATTACATTCTGGGAATGGGGACTGCCTTCCTGGTGTTACTTATGGGAATGCTCTTCTGGTTTAACAGTGAGGAGGGAGGGATGACTACCTATCGGCTGACTGTGTTCTTCACATTCTTTGTTATGCTTCAGTTCTGGAACTTGTTCAATGCGCGTGTGTTCGGCACTTCGGACTCGGCGTTCAAGGGCATTTCCAAATCTTATGGCATGGAGCTGATTATACTTGCCATTTTGGGCGGACAGATACTGATTGTACAGTTTGGTGGAGCTGTGTTCCGCACAGTGCCGCTCGATTTTATGACTTGGATGACGATTGTCGTTTCTACCTCGTTTGTTTTGTGGATAGGTGAACTGGTTCGCCTTATCCGGCGTTTAACACAGAAATAGTGATGAAAAGAAGAGGAATCAAGAACCTTATTATTGATTTTGGCGGAGTTCTGATTGATTTGGACCGCCAGCGCTGTTTAGAGAATTTCAGAAAGCTGGGATTGCCGGACGTGGAAGTCATGTTGGACCTCTATCACCAGCAGGATTTCTTCCAGAAATATGAAAAAGGGTTGATTACCAGTGCGGAGTTCCGGGAAGTGATTCGTGGAAAGATAGGGAAACCGGTGACTGATGCCCAGATAGATGACGCCTGGAACAGTTTCCTAGTGAGTATTCCTACTTTTAAATTGGATTTACTGTTGGAACTGCGCAAAAAATATGTGGTCTATCTGCTGAGCAACACCAATGAAATCCATTGGCAATGGTCGTGTCTGCACGCGTTTCGCTACAAGGCTTTCCGTGCGGAGGACTTTTTTGAGCATATCTATCTCTCTTATGAGATGAAGATGGCAAAACCGGATGCCGATATATTTCAGAAAGTACTGGATGAGACCAGTATTCTTCCCAACGAGACTCTTTTCATTGACGATTCTGAGGCCAATTGCCGGACAGCGGAGGCGTTGGGTATTTCTACCTATACGCCAAAGGCCCACGAGGATTGGAGACATGCAGTTGTTTTGTGAAACATCGGACATTGGTTCCCGTCCAAGTGTAGCCACTATCGGTTTCTTTGACGGAGTACATCGGGGACACCGCTACCTGATAGAGCAAGTGTGTGCGGTAGCTGCCGAGCGTGGGCTTGCTTCGTCGGTCGTGACTTTTCCGGTACATCCGCGTAAAGTGATGCAGGCCGATTATCATCCGAAGTTATTGACCACCTGTGATGAGAAAGTTTCCCTGCTAGCCAAGACTGGGGTGGATTATTGCATGATGCTTGATTTTACTCCTGAAATAGCCCGGCTTTCGGCACGGGAATTCATGTCCATACTGAAGGATCGCTATCAGATACAAGCTTTGGTAGTGGGGTACGACCATCGTTTCGGGCATAACCGCAGCGAGGGTTTTGAAGACTATGTGCACTATGGTCGCGAATTGGGTATGGAGGTGCTTCTTGCGCGCGCGTATTCTTATAGTAAGGAGACATCGGTAACGGAGGTTACTGTCAGCTCCTCGGCTATTCGCGGTCTGTTGCTGGAGGGAAACGTTTCGGAAGCTGCCGAGTATCTGGGATATGATTTCTTTTTGGACGGTACGGTTGTCGGTGGCTATCAGGTGGGGCGTAAGATAGGTTTCCCTACGGCTAATCTCCGTGTTTCCGATCCTGACAAGCTGATTCCCTGCGATGGTGTGTATGCCGTCCGTGTCTGTGTTGAAGGCAAGGAGTACGGCGGTATGCTAAGCATTGGCTACCGGCCTACGTTGGAGAACGGACCCGATCGCAGTATTGAGGTCCATATATTCCGGTTTGATGCTGATATTTATCAGCAGCCGATGCGTCTTTCCTTTGTGCGCCGCACCCGTCCTGAACTGAAATTCGACAGTATAGAAGAACTTATTGCCCAGCTTCACCGTGACGAGGTGGAGATTAAATCCATTCTTTCTTTATAAACATAAGGCGAGGTCATTTATCCCCTTGCAGTTCTATGTATTTTCCCGTTTGAAGTGTTTGTTTTCTGTATATTTATCGTAAAACGCGTTTTTTTTATTGTTTTTCGATAAATATTTTCTGTTTTTCTTTGTCATATCAAAAAAAGGCCTTTTATTTGCATATCGAAAAACGATAAATGATTATCGAAAAACAAAATAAAGAACTAATAAAACAATAACGGTATGAAAACTTTAGTAATGACAACAATTTTTGTAGTGACAGTAGTGATAAATGCTTTTGGTGGTAATATCCAGGAAAACTTTGCCTATAATGAAGTGATGAACGGAAATCAGGTGGAGTCCCAAATTGTATATAAAGTAGAGAACGGTAAGTTTCTGCAGAACCATTTGAAATACAATTTCACCTATGATGCCCAAGGGCGTACGATACAGAAGGAGGCGTTGAGATGGAACGAGATTGAGCAGGCGTTTGAACGCTTCTATTGCTTGAACTACAATTATACGGAAGCCGGTACGGATGTGGAATATGCCTTGTGGGACAACAAGACGAATGCCTACTCCGATGTGAAGGAAAAAGCTGTTTATCTGCAGGCGGGAGATGACATCAACTACTTGAGTTACAAATGGAGTAAGAAGGACAACGACTGGAATCTGTTGGTGGAACATGCCACTGCGGAGGAAGACGTATTGCTCCTGGCAGTAAAATAAATGAAGAACAATATAGAAATGAGGGAGGGGTTTAGGTTATGAGAAGAGCATTCATGAGTATTACACTATTGGTATTGTCACTTTCTACAGTGATGGTGCTGCTGATGGGACTTGTTGCCACAGCTTGACGGATTGACAGAGAAAATGTGTATCTTTGCGAACTTTTAGACGAATAGAACAATGAAAACGGCAATAAAACTAGTATTGATTTACTTTTTGATGCAGATTGTAGGAGCACTGTTTGCAGGACCTTTCTGTCTGCTGTATACGTATTTCGCTTATGGAACTTTCGACATGGACAAGGCTGGTCAGATTGCTGTGGCGCCTACCATGCTGCTGGGCTTTGTTTTCATGGGACTGTACTTGTGGCGCAAGAACTACCTGACGGGAGACAAGCATCTGTATTCTCCGGTGTCAGTCCCTTATCTGGCATGGAGCCTGCTTGCCGGAATGACTTCCATATGTATAATAGGTCTTCTGATGTCCGAACTTACTTTTTTGCCCAATTTGTTGGACCAGACATTTGATATACTGCAATCCGGTTGGCTGGGTATTCTCTGTATTTCTGTTTTGGGACCCGTACTGGAAGAACTGCTTTTCCGTGGTGCCATTACCAAGGAGCTGCTTCGCAGATATAGCCCGGCAAAGGCTATCTTGTTTTCCGGGTTGATATTTGGTATCTTTCATCTGAATCCGGTTCAGATAATAGGTGCTTGCCTCATCGGTTTCTTGCTTGCCTGGCTTTATTATAAGACACGGAGTCTTATGGCATGTATTCTGATACATATCATGAATAACGGCTTGTCTGTCTATCTGAGCCTGAAACATCCTGAAATGGAGGATGTGACACATCTGCTGAGTAACCCGTATGTACTGGTTTGGGCAGTGGTTTTCATATTGTTGCTTCTACTCTCCTTGAAACAACTGAATAAATATAATATATCTGATACTAATACAACAACAACTGAATTATGAAAAGAAGATTGAACATTCTCTGCCTGGTGGTAATGCTTGTACTGAGTTACTCGGTATTGGAGCAGGGGTACTATATCTTTCTGGGAGCCAAGATGGGGGCGCAGACCGGACTGGAGCTGGGAAAGAAAGGGAGTGACATTGCTGCCTACAAGGAACTGATGAACCTGAAGGTTGTCAACCTGATACCTTCTTCCATGGAGTCGTTTGATTTCTTCAGGGATTCCGTCTACAATGAGAAAAGCAGGAGTTATGTGCCTGCAGCCTACTCTTCGTTGATGGTCAGCGTAGATTCTCATGATTCTGTCGGGAAAGTGGTGGCAAAGTATTTGCTGATATATCTGCATTTGGGCTTTTCCCTTTGGGCGGTAGTATTGTTTATCCGCTTGATAATCTCTATCAACAAGTCCGACATCTTCAACTGGCGGAATGTACGTCGGCTGCGTCGATTGGGAATGGCACTGGTTGTCAGCTTCTGCTGTACCTTTGCGTCATCATATCTTGATTTTATAGGTATCGATACCGTATTCTCGCTGCATGGTTACGAGCTAAGCCTCTCAGAATTGGTGAGCACTACCACGCTGGTACTTGGGCTTTGTTCGCTGATTGTAGGTGAAGTGTTTGCCATTGGATTGAAAATGAAGGAAGAGCAGGATTTGACGATTTAATAATAAGAAGAACGGACAGAGATATGAATAAAATCAGAGTATGTGCCTTCCTGGCTTTGGTAGTGTTTATTGGTAGTGTTGTAACGGATATGTTTAGTGGATTTATGGACGGCTGGAATGAGGCGGGCGACCAGAAGGATTTTCATGCCTTACCCTCTGTGTCACTTTTGGTGCGGGCAGATGATACGCTGCCTGCTGATACTTTGATTAGTGCGGCACAGGATACGCCCATGTATTGCAATACAAGTGAGGTATCGGTGCAAGGTTTCCGTAGTACGAAGTGGCGGTGGGTATCGTTCTTGCTGTTTCCTGCGGGACTGTTTGCGCTTTACGGGTTCTATAGTGTGGCGCGGCTGGTGCTTACTGCCACGAAAGGCGAGGTGTTTGTGCACAAGAATGTGCGTCGGATGCGCATCTTTGTCTATGCGCTGATTTCGGTGAGTCTTTTATTCGAGTTGCAGCAATGGGGCATCTATCATGACTTGGCTTCTCAAGTGCAGCTGGAGGGATACGAGGTGTTGCCTTATTCTTTCAAGTATGCTTGGTTCAATTATATGCTGTTGGCATTGTTCACCGAGATATTCGCCATCGGCGTGAAGATAAAGGAAGAGCAGGATTTAACGGTTTAATGTGGGGGGAGGATTATGAAAAAGATAAGTATATTGGGTATCCTGGCTATATTGGTCATTGTTGCAGAGTTTACCTATGCGATGATAGCGGGCTGGGTGGATATGAAGAATAGTTTTCTTGAGGGTTACAATAGTGTAAATGTGCATTCGGGAACTCCACAGCCGGAGTATTCCGGTTTATTTGATAAGGTATATGTGGATGTAAGACCTTTGGAAACGACAGCAGTCGATTCCTTGACGAATCGTTTTGCCGATAAGTCAGTACCTTATCAGGTAAAGAGAATAGGCACTGTGATTGTCCCCACTGTCTGGAGTTCCATAGTGAACTTCTTTGCCATGTTTGCCATCATTCCTTTCTTTGTAGGAATCTATTGTCTGATACGTTTGCTGGTATCCATCTCAAAGCGGGAAGTGTTTACTTCGGATAATGTAGCCCGGTTGCGTTTCTTTACTTATTCGTTTGCTGCATTGTACGGCTTGATGACTTTGCACGATTGGCTGAATCATCTTGAAGCAGTGAAGCAAGTGGCTCTGCTGGGCTATGAAGTGGTTGCATCGCATGATACGGATTTCACATCCCTGGTTATTATAATTCTTTTCACCGAGATATTTGCCGCCGGGGTGAAGATAAAGGAAGAACAGGACTTGACTATTTAAAAGTGAGAGGAGGGATTATGACACTTATGAAACAAAAGGAACCAAAGGAACCAAAGAGACGGATAGCGCTTATTATGAATGTGCTGTTTTATTTCTGTGGACTATGTATTGGTGGCGGCATTGTTCGTAATCTGACATTGTGCTATGAGTTGGGAAAGGATGATACTGCTAATTTTATCTGGCACATATTACCCGAATCAGTAACAATGCTGGTGATGACAATATGTGGCTTGTGTATTTTTCTCATTCTCCGCAATGTGAAGAAAGAGGAAGTGTTTGTTTATCAGAATTCATCTTTGATACAAACCATTGGGGTGCTGATAGCATTGAATGGGCTTTTTCAGGTAACTCTCTCCTGGTTTACTCCCGAAGGAGTACCGACTGATACTTCTTATCGGATATTCGTGTTATTGGGAGTTTTCATCATCTTTATGGGCTATCTTTTTAAGATGGGAGTTCGTATGCGTGAGGAACAAGAGTTGACGATTTAAATAAAAGTGAAGAGCGCGATATGAAGAAAAGTGTGAAATATGGTCTGTATTTCGTTGTCGGACTTGTGGCGGTTTTATTGTTGGCAAGTATTGTCTATTTGCTCCTCTTGTTTCCGGCCTTTGACGGGAAGTGGAAAGTCTATATTGTAATGCCGTGGATGTATCTGTGCATATATGGTTATTACCGGTTGACGAAACGGTACACTGACTGGTGGTGTGAGTGGGAAAAGAATAATTGATAAATAGAACACAATTATATGATTATAGTAAACCTTGACATAATGATGGCCCGAAGAAAGATATCTTTGGGCGAACTGGCGGAGAAGATTGATATTACGCCTGCCAATCTCTCTATTCTCAAAACCGGAAAGGCTAAGGCCATCCGTTTCTCTACACTGGAAGCAATCTGTAAGGAACTTGATTGCCAGCCGGGGGATATACTGGAGTTTAAGGAGGGATAAATAGGGAGAAGAAGGCGCAAGTAGAGGTTGAAATGCTTACCGCCTTAAGAAACTCCGTTTACGTACTACAGTAAACACCTTTACATACTACGGTAAACGCCTTTACATACTACGGTAAACGCCTTTACATACTATGGTAAACGTCGTTACTTCATAATGTAAAAACCGTTACATTCTGGAGTAACGGCTTTTACATTATAGGGTAAACATCCGGTAAATATAATCTGCTGATTATTAGCTTATATATTGTCGGTCGTAACCTTTAGATGTCTTTCGCTTTGAAGGCCAGCGCATACATTCGCATCTGCTTTACCATAGACAGCAGTCCGTTGCTACGGGTGGGCGACAAGTGTTCCTTCAGTCCTATTTTATCAATGAAATAGAGGTCGGCGTTCAGTATCTCATCCGGTGTGTGCCCGGAGAGTACTTTGATAAGCAGTGAAATGATTCCTTTCACAATCAGTGCGTCGCTTTCGGCCTGGAAAATAATTTTTCCGTCCACTTCGTCTGCCTGCAGCCATACGCGGCTCTGGCAACCTTCAATCAGGTTTTGTTCCGTCTTGTATTTTTCGTCGAGCGGTTCCTGCTCGTTTCCTAAATCAATAAGAAGTTGGTACCGGTCCATCCAATCGTCGAAATCATTGAATTCGGCAATTACTTCATCTTGTACTTCGTTGATACTTATCATGGGATTTACTATTTTACTATTTACGATTTACTATTTGATGGTCTATTTCTCATTGTAGATGACTTCCAGCAAGGTCTGTCCCACTGCGTTGAGAGTGCCCTTGTCGATGATGTCCATGGTGTCGTCTATCGTGTGCCAGAAGTCACCGAAGCCGGTGTCGCAGTTCGGGTCATAGTTGATGATGTCTACGCAGGGAATCTGCCGCAGGTTGTATACATACATATGGTCGTCTGTCACTTCGGTGCCTTTTTCTTTGGGGAAGAAGTTGCCGAAGCCCAGGCGGTGGGCTGTGTTCCATATCTTGTTCACGTACTTACCGGCGGTTCTTTGAGAGAACTGTTCCTTGTAGAAGGTGGCGTTCTTTCCACCCACCATGTCGAGCAGGATGCCGTAGCGGGCATTATAGCCGTCTACATGGGGTACTCGTCCCCAATATTGCGAGCCCAGGCACCAAGTGTCGTTCTTGTATGCACCTTGATAGAAGTAGGGGATGCCATAGTCTTCGGCGTCAAAGAAGATGATGTCGATGCCTATGGCTGGAGCCTGCTGCTGTAGTTGGCGGGCCACTTCGAGCAATACGCCCACACCGCTGGCTCCATCGTTCACACCCAGGATGGGGCTGTGATGCTTCGTCTTGTCGGCATCCTGGTCGGCATAAGGACGGCTGTCCCAATGGGCACAGAGCAGTACACGCCTTTTGCTTTCCGGATTATAGGCGCCGATAACATTGCGCGCTTTCAGGATGGTGTTGTCGTAAGCCACCAGGTCGGCATGCTGGTTGTATACTTTGGCGCCGAATTCTTCCAGCTTCTTGGCAAGGAATTCTCCGCAGGCTTTGTGGGCGGCGGTGTTGGGCACGCGCGGACCAAAATCCGCTTGGGTCTGTATGTATTGATATGCACTGTCTGCACTGAACTGAGGCACTTGGACAGTCGCTTTGGTCGCATCGCCCTCACTGTCATTATCGGCTGCAGACTTGCTGCTGTTGTTGCTGCATGCCACTATCGCTACAATCAGCAACAGCAGCAACGGGATGAATGTATAATTCCGTGTCATTCTCTTTCTGTATTAAAACTTAGTTTCACTTCTTTCTTTCCAACTTTCAGTGTTACCGCAGCGCCGTTTATCAGCGGTACATTCATGCTGACATGTCCGACGGGAAAATCGAAACATATCGGGTAATCGTATTCCTTCACCAAATCGGCCAATGCGCCATATAGGTCTTTTCCCAGGGACTTGTTCTCCTCGTATTCGGTGAATTGTCCGATGATGAGGCCGGAAAGCTTGTCGAGGACACCTCCCAGTTTGAGATTGTACATCATGCGTTCCACCGCATGTGGGCGTTCTCCCACATCTTCGATGAAGAGGATGGTGCCTTCGGCGGGAATATCGTAAGGAGTACCACGCAGCCCGTAGAACACAGACAAATTGCCGCCGCGCAACACGCCTTTTCCCTCTCCCTTATGATTTAGTTTGTGCCCCGGGCAGACATAACTGAATGCTTCGGTTCCTCCCAATGCCTGCCCGAATAGTATATCCTTCAGTGCTTGTGTGCAGAAGTCGTCTTCCGGTTCTACTGTGAGATGGCGCGCCATGGGGGCGTGCAACGACGCGAAGCCATTCTGCTGGAACAGATTATGGAGGGCGGTGATGTCACTGAATCCGATGAGCCATTTGGGATGCTGCCTGAACTTGGTAAAATCCAGTTTGCCTATCAGATGCACGGCTCCGTAACCGCCCCGACTACAGAATATGACTTTGGCTTCTTCATCGTCCATGGCTTCCTGCAGGTCCTCGAGGCGTTGCCGGATATTTCCTGCATACGTTCCGTTGGAACTCCCCGCGTGCTTTGCGAATACGACTTCCAGCCCCCAGGACTTCAAACGTTTGTAGGCGCCTTTCAGGAAAGATTTGTCAATCTTGCTGGAAGGGGAGAGAACAATGACACGGTCACCTTCCTGCAGATACGGAGGGAAAATAAGACTACCCATATATATTATCAATCTATTTTGGGCAAAAGTACACAATTCACCACAGATATCACAGATTAACACGGATTTTTAACAGAAGAGAGGGAGGTTATATATGATATATAATCAACAGAGTAATTCAAATTCTGTTCAAATCCGTGTCAATCTGTGTAATCTGTGGTGAACATATCAAAATGATATTAAACATATAAAATTTCAACGGGGCAAATGCTGTATTTCTCGACATTTTTTTAGATATTTGCTAAAAATCTAACGTTATGGAACCGATACGGAACTTTGCCCAGTTAACAGCCCACCTGAAAACCTTGAATAAGAGGAAACGTATTGCGGTAGTCTGTGCCAATGACCCTAATACAGAATATGCCATATCCCGTGCCTTGGAGGAGGGGATTGCGGAATTTCTGATGATTGGCGATTCTGCCATATTGGAAAAATATCCCACTTTGAAGAAATATCCTCAATATGTCAGTACCTTGCATATAGAAGATTCCGATGAGGCTGCACGTGAGGCGGTGCGTATCGTACGCGAGGGTGGAGCGGACATCCTGATGAAAGGCATCATCAATACCGACAATTTGCTACGTGCCATTCTGGACAAGGAACATGGTTTGTTGCCTAAAGGAAAGATTCTGACCCATCTGGCCGTGATGCAGATACCTACTTACGATAAACTGCTCTTTTTCTCCGATGCTGCGGTCATTCCCCGCCCGACACTGCAACAGCGCATTGAAATGATTTGGTATGCCATCCATACTTGCCGCCATTTCGGGATAGAGCAGCCACGCATCGCGCTGATTCATTGCACGGAGAAGGTTAGCGCCAAATTCCCCCATTCATTGGACTATGTGAATATTGTAGAACTGGCGGAAGCCGGAGAGTTCGGCAATGTCATCATCGACGGCCCGCTGGATGTGAAGACCTCTTGTGAGAAGACGAGCGGTAACATCAAAGGCATTGTATCACCGATTGACGGGGAGGCGGATGTGTTGATATTCCCAAACATCGAATCGGGCAATGCTTTTTATAAGGCTGTATCTCTGTTTTCTCATGCCGATATGGCCGGGTTGCTGCAAGGACCCTCATGTCCGGTGGTATTACCGTCGCGTAGCGATTCCGGTTTGTCCAAATATTACAGCATTGCCATGGCTTGCCTGACCAGCGGGGTGAAAGAACCTTGATTGTAATTAGTAATTTGTAGTTCGTAATTTGTAAATCGTAATCAATGAAAATACTGGCAGTAAATCCCGGTTCCACCTCGACAAAAATTGCTGTCTATGAGGATGAAACTCCCCGTCTGGTACTCAACATCCGGCATTCGGTGGAGGAGCTTTCCCAATTTCCCCGCATCATCGACCAGTTCGAATTCCGCAAGCACTTGGTGCTGGAAGCGCTGGAGGCCAATGACATTCCCTTTAAGTTCGATGCCATCGTCGGCCGTGGGGGATTGTTGAAACCCATTCCTGGCGGTGTGTATGCCGTGAACGATGCCATGTTGGACGATATGCTCCACGCCATGCGTACCCACGCCTGCAACTTAGGTTGTCTGATAGCCCACGAACTTGCCGCCATGCTGCCCGGCTGCCCCTCTTTCATAGCCGATCCCGGCGTGGTGGACGAACTGGACGATGTGGCACGCATCACCGGTTCGCCTCTGATGCCCAGCATCACCATCTGGCACGCCTTGAACCAGCGAGCCATCGCCCGGCGCTATGCTGCCGAGCGTAGTGCCCTGCAGCCCGAAGCTCCCGTGCATTACGAAGACCTCAATCTGATTGTCTGTCACTTGGGTGGAGGCGTTTCCGTAGGAGTCCACCGCCACGGCCGTGCGGTGGACGTGCCCAATGCCCTCGACGGTTTCGGTCCTTTTTCGCCCGAACGTGCAGGTACCCTGCCCGCCGGGCAACTGATAGACCTTTGTCACTCGGGGCGTTACACTACCGAAGAACTGAAGAAACGTATTTCCGGCAAGGCGGGACTTGCCGCCCATTTGGGTACTACCGACATTCCCGCCATAGAGAGGCGCATCGCTGAGGGAGACACCCATGCCGCTTTGGTGCTTGATGCCATGATTTACCGCATTGCCAAGGAGATAGGCGGTGCTGCTGTTGTGCTTTATGGCAAGGTGGACGCCATTCTGCTTACGGGAGGTATGGCGCATTCCGAGTACATCACTTCGCGGTTGCAGGAGCGTGTCTCTTTTCTTGCCCCTGTTCACGTCTATCCCGGAGAAGACGAATTGGAAGCATTGGTAATGAATGCGCTGGGAGCTTTGCGTGGAGAACTTCCGGTGCAGGTTTACCGATAATAATCATATCGCTTTTGTTCTTCATGAGAGTGTCATAACTCACCACAGATTACACAGATTCATGCAGATTTTTTTAGTTTATTGATATCTGACATATTTATCTGTGTGAATCTGTGTAATCTGTGGTGAGTTATGACATATATGGAATCCCGGTTTACTTACCGTAATCGTCGTACATCATCAACAGATGTGAGGAGCTCCAGCTGAAATGGGGAGCTTTCAGGCGTTCGCCGGTATGGGTTCCGTAGTTCTCGTGGATGGGAGCACCCTCTTTCAGCCCACTCAGGCGGTCGAAGACTTGCAGCGTATATTCATCTGCCAGCCGGTTGTAGCCGTAGTTGCGCAGTCCGCGGATGGCAAAGTAGGTTTGGTCCAGCCAGATGGGGCCACGCCAGTAGCCGCGCGGATTGTATTTGGGATTGTCGGCGGCAATGGTCGGGAAGGGGATATACGTGGAGAACTTTGCCGTATCTTGAAGCATGGGCAGCATGCTGTCCACTTGCGCTTGTGTGGCAATCCGGGTCCACAACGGAGTGTAGGCTTCGCAGCCCGGCTCTTCGATGAATGAACCGTCCTTCAGGCGGCGATCGCAGAAGAAGTTGATGTTCTTGTCAAAGAAATAGTCGGCTACCTGGCTACTGTAGTCCGGTGCGTCGAAAGGTATCTTCAGCAGGCTGGAGAATTTCTTCAGCAGTTTGCATTCCAGTGCCAGATAAGCGTTCAAGTCCACACTCTCCTGATCCATACTCCAGGCATCCTCGTAGCCTTCGTTTTTCAGCATCACGGCGCCGTCAAAACGGATGGCGTTGTCCATGCCGCTTTCCCAGGCGGCAGCTTCCAGTGTTCCGTCGGTAGCACCGTACTCGCACATGCCATTGCGGTTGTGGTCGCGCTTCTCGTACCACCATCTATAATAGGAGAGCAGTTGCGGATACATCTCGGCAACGAAGGCGGTGTCACCCGTATGGGTAAATATTTCATCGACAGCCCAGCATACCAAGGGAGGCTTGCTGTCACGGGCATTGTTCTCGGAGGGGTCGGTGTAGATACAGTCGATAATCATGCCGTCCGGTTGCTGGTAGTCGAACATGGCTCGGATGTTGTTCTTGGCCAGTTCGGGGTCGAATTTGGCGGTTCCGGCACTGAAGCGCCAGCTATCCCATGCCCAAAAGCCGACGAAATAGCCTACGGCATGGCTCGGGATGATACCTTCGTGAAGCAATCCACCGCGGTGTGTCCGCCAATTGGAGATGAGCGTGGTGACGGCTTTCACGGCGATACGGTCATATTCGGGCTTCATGTCCTTGCGCAGTATCTTGGTGAGGTAACTTTCCCAACGTTCGGCATTGGCTTGCAGGGCGGGGGCGGGATTGTTGAGCAGGCTCGGCAGGTTTTGCAGGTTGGCAGTCATCTCTTTTTCGGAAGTGAAGAAAGAGATGGCTACGTTGACAGGGTAGCGCGGAGAGCGGACGAGGGCTGTATAGTTATTGTCGGTCTTGGCCAGCTCTACATTAGGAGTGAAGGTCACGGTTACGGTTTCGCCACTGGGATGACGGGCGATGACGGAGTTCTGTTCTACGCTGACGGTGATGTCTTTGCCCCATTGGCTACCGGAGAGCAGCAGGTCTTCAGCCGTGTCGGCTTCGATGCGCAGCAAGGCGGTCGAGGCACTTGTGAAGTTGAGCCGTTGCGTGATGCTCCCGTGGGTGGAATGTGCCGACATATAGAGCTCGCCGGGGTAATAGCAAGTGGAATCCGGAACAAAAATCTCTTGTGTATCTTTGGCAAAGCTTACGACGGCGGCTGACTGTGCCATCCACTGGCGGCGGAACATATCGAGGCTGAAGGGGCCGCAGAAGCCGTTGACCCATTGTTGCCGTTCGGGCAGCGTGAAGCCCATCCACGAGCCGGCGTCGGTGAACCAACCATAGCAGCGGTGCAGGGTGTCGGGAGTGTAGGAGATGTCCAGTATGTCGGCGAAGGCATACCGTTTCTCCGTAGTGCTTTTCATGCCGGGGGTGCAGGCTGCGATGCCTGCGGCCAACAATGTGAAGCAGAGTATGCGTATAAATTTGTATTTCATATGAATGAGGTATTTAACGGTTATTTGTGCGCTTGTTCCGCTGCATCATCCTCCGGTGCGAGAGGGGCGAGCGTGAAGCTGTATTTCCATTCGTGCGGAGTGATGGTGTACTCGGGATGAACTTGTGCTCCCCAGGTATTGTCACCGCCTACGCCCATCTGCTTGTGGTCGATGTTGAGCCATATCATATCTTTCTTCTGGATGCTTCCACCGTGGCGGCGCTCCATCTGTGAGGGACGGTATTCAATGTCCTCCATCGGGAAGTTCCAGGCGCTTACGCTCAACGGTTCCTCGCCCACTACCAGCAGACCTTCACCGGCAGCATTGCGCAGGGCCACCCAGCGTACGTCACAATGATTGGCCGTCTCTTGGGCACGTACATACGGATGGAACTGTTCCCACACCGTGGCGTTGTAGAGGCCTATCAATGCTCCCGTCTTGCGGTCGGCGTACGTCTCTTGCGGACCACGGCCCAACCAGGTCATCATTTCATATTCGGCAGGGAGTATCATGCGCATGCCCAGACGAGGCATCTCGCTCAATGGCTTCTTGCCGGGGGTGAAGTGCATGGTTACCTGAACCTTGCCGTCGGGAGTGATTTTGTAGAGAGTCTGCAAATCAGCATCTTGTTCTTCCATGCGGTAGGTCGCAGTGACAGTAGCCGTTTGTCCGGCTTCTGCAACTTCGATGTTCTGCAGTTTGGCATCGCGTCCGGCGTTTCTCCAGGTGCCGCAGCGTATCAGGTGCCCATTTGGAATATCATTATCGGTCAACGGGCGCCAGAAGTTGGGTTGTAGCCCTTCTTTAATCAGATTCTTTCCGGTGTAGTTCAACTCTGTCATTTCACCGTTTCGGGTAGAGAAAGCTACCTGGAAGTTGTTGCCTTTCACGGTCAGTGTTTCGTTGTTGCGGTCTACGGTCAGCGTTCCTTCCACCGGCTGAACGGTTTTGGCTGACGGTGCAGAAGGCAATTCCCATTGTTCGATGGCAACCTCGTGTCCTTTCGGTACTAATGGCGCTTCGTGCTTGGTAAATGCACGCAGTGTGAGGAAATACTCCTTGCCGTCGGCAGGCAGCGCTTTCAGTGGCAATTCTATGTTGGCAGAGTTTCTGGGAGCAATCTTGGGGAAATCCATCTCACCGTTCTGAACGGTCTTGCCGTCGCATTCCACTGCCCAGCGGAGGGTATATCCTTCCAATCCGATGAAATCGTGCCAGTTGGTGACCTTTATCTTGTTCGGGGTGAAGGCAAGCGGTTCGAAGTGGATGTATTGCAATACCTTCTTCACTTCGTAAATGTGCGGGTGCGGGGTGCGGTCGGCAGCAACCAGGCCGTTGGCACAGAAGTTGGAGTCGTTGACGACACCTACAAATCCCATGTCGCCGCCAAAAGCCCAGATGTCGCGCTGGTTCTCGTCCTTGATGGCAAACGTCTGGTCCACCCAGTCCCAAATGAAACCGCCTTGCAGCTGGTCGTACTTGTAAATCAAGTCCCAGTAGTCCTGGAAGTTACCTACACTGTTACCCATGGCATGGGCATATTCGCAGAGAATCATGGGGCGGGCATCACGCTGGTTCACGTGTTGGCGCAACCTCCAGATGCGTGCGTACATGGGGCAATAGATGTCGCTCTTGGAGTTGTAGCCACCCCCTTCATATTGTACGGGACGGGTGGGGTCTATCTTCTTGGTATAGTCATACAGAGTTTCGAAGTGCTTGCCGTAGCCCGACTCGTTGCCCATGGACCAAGTCACGATGGCAGAGTAGTTGCGGTCGCGTGCAATCATACGGCTCATCCGCTGCATGAAAGGCACCTCCCAGTCGGGATAGTTGGCAAGGGTCTCATCCTTGTGGAACATCATGCCATGGCTCTCGATGTTGGCTTCGTCTACCATATAAAGTCCGAATTCTGTGCAAAGCTCGTACCACGCATAGTTGTTCGGGTAGTGGCAGTTGCGTACACCGTTCAGGTTGAACTGCTTCATCAGCTGGATGTCGTGTATCATGGACCCCACGGTGATGGTACGTCCCTTGTGCGGGTCGTGCTCGTGACGGTTCACCCCCTTGAAGAGGACGGCCTGGCCGTTAATCATCTGCATGCCGTTCATCATTTCCACGGTACGGAAGCCGAAAAGGTGCGTAAAGGATTCCTGCGGTTTCCCTTGTGCATCAAAGGTGCTGACTACCAGCGTGTAGGTGTTCGGTGTTTCGGCATTCCAGGCTCGTGCATTCGGGAACACTTGCTGCTGGGTAAACAAAGTGTCTGTGGCAGAGGTTATGGACTTTTTCCGGTCATAGATAACCTTGTCCTTGTCCATTACCTTGACTTCCACCGTTTCTCCGGCTTTAGGCCGATGGAGGAATACGTCCAGCTTTAGTTCGCCATCCTTGTAGTTGTTTATCAGTTCCGCTGTCATCCGGAAGTCCTTGACGCGGCTCTGGGGGCGGGCGTAGAGATAAACACTCCGTTCGATGCCGCTGTATTTCCAGTAGTCCTGGCCTTCCAGGTAGGAACCGTCGCTATAACGGAATACTTTTACTGCCAGTTTATTGTTGCCCTTCTTCAGCAGGTGGGTGATGTTGAAGTGCGACGGTAGGCGGCTGTCTTCTGCATATCCTGCCAATTCGCCGTTTACCCATACATAGTAGGCAGACTCCACCCCTTCGAAATCAAGAAAGATGTCCATGCCTCCCCAGCTAGCCGGGACGGTGAACTCGCGGATATAAGCACCTACGGGATTGTAGTCGGTAGGCACGTAGGGCGGATTGGGCGGGAACGGATAACGGGTATCTGTATAGATAGGTGCATCGAAGCCTTGCAGTTCCCAGCTTCCCGGAACTTCAATTTTACTCCACTTGCGGGTACTGAATCCGGGCTTGTGAAAGTCTTTGGGGCAGAGGTCATTGTTCTTTGAAAAAAGAAATTTCCAGGTGCCGTCCAGAGTGATACGGCGTTCCGTTGCAGAATTAACGTCGAACCGTACGTCGGCGGGCAAGGTACGTTGTTTCAATGCGTTGGCTTCATTCGTAAACGGAGTGAAGTGGGCGTGCATCGGTTCTCTGTTCATTTCGTTGACTTGCGGGTTTTGCCACGGCTCATTGTCTGCCAGGGCACCGGTGCAAAGCAGCGAAGAGAGAAGAAAGGTATAAAGTTTGGTCTTCATATTATTAATGATTAATTGGAAGTTGAAAATTGAAAATGGGAAACGGAAAATTTTCACCTTTCACCTTTCCATTTTCAGCTAAATAGAACAAAACAATGTCACTAAGAATGGGACGCTGAAGTCTACTACAAATCCATGGAAAATGGAAACTACTACAAACTGCTGTCCGGCTGTCCGTGTGATGATGGGCAGTGTGGTGTCCATCGTCGTGGCTCCTCCGGCAGAGATGGGAGCAAGGTTTCCGAACCATCGTACCAGCAACGGAGCGGCTAGCAGTGTCAGAATCTCCCGGCTGATATTGGCAAGCAGGGCGATGGTGCCCAGCTCGGCTCCCTTGTATTCGGTAATGAAGATACTGGAGAGCGAGTAATAGCCGAATCCGGAACCTACGGCCAGACAGTCCGTTATAGAACGGTGTGTCAGAATCAGGCTGACGGCTGCGGAGCCTGCTAGCGTTCCCAGTATCGTCATGATGGGCAGGAATACCAGTCGCGGATTGAGTGAACGGAAATTCTTTAGGGTTTGCGGGTCGTTACCCACGCTCAGCCCTACACTGAACATCAGCGCACAAAGCGCGTAGTAGCTGATGTTGGTTTCTGCAATATCAAAGGTCAACAGATGGCATACGCCGCAAATCGTACCCAGTACGAAAAAGCCCACTATGATAAGACTTCCTTTCATGCCCTTCCTCCTTTCTTGTTATACAAGGCTCTCCACAATGCCCAGGCGGCGATGACGCTTCCCAAGGTTCCTCCCAGGGTGAGTATCACAGCTTCAAGGCCTATGGTATGGAGTCCCTTGATGATTTGCTCGTTGCTTCCGACCTCGATGCCGAGGATAAACAGCAGCAACCAGATGAGCAGGGTGATGATTTGGTGGATTTTCTTTAAGTCCCGTTTCCGTAAGAGATAGCCCAGCAGCATTCCCGTGAGCATTAGTCCGATGATTGTAAACATATCTATGTCGTTTTTTAGTGGCAAAGATAGTATGGTCTATTTTTGCAGGTGCAAAGATAAAGCTTTCAAAGCAAACAAGGCGGCATTGCCGGGGGCGAATGCCGCCTTGATATACTATTTGGGAAAAGGATTATTCGTTTATTTTATTGTTGGTCTGAATCTCCATCAGAGGAATGGGCAGGAAGGAATGGGTAGATGCACTGAATCCGGTTCTGCCGTCAGCCTTCATGGCTTCGTCCAGTTTGCCCCAACGACGGAGGTCATAGAAGCGTGAGTTTTCCAGTGTGAATTCCACCAGACGTTCATGTTCAATCTGTGCTTTAACAGCAGCTTGGTCACTTCCGGTCATGGCAGGCAGTTTGCCGTGCACGCTACGTACTTCGTTAATCAATGGAATGGCTTTTTCTGGATGGCCTTGTTCATTGTAGATTTCAGCCTTCATCAGCAGTACATTGGCATAACGCATCAATGGCATGTTGGTACCTACGTAGTTTTGTGCATAGTCGCTCCAAGTTGAAGGCATGTATTTACGGTAATTATATCGGGTGGCAGAATTCTCATCATAGATGTCATCGTAATTGTACCCCAGAATGTGCCCGCCTTCATAGTAATACGGATCATCAAACATCATGGAACCATAGGCACGGGCATCGTACATGTTACCTTCGGCAATGCGTCCTTCTTTCAGGAATTCGTTGTACATCATGTCGCTGACACGGATTTCGTCCCAACCGGACATGCTGCCCGGAGCTACCCAGAAGTGGAGTACGTGCTTGTGGAAAGTACCGTCGGCCGTACTGTTGGTAAACTGAAGTTCCAGAATGGACTCTTTGCAATTCTTGTTGGTTCCGTCGAACATGCTTCCGTAGTCGGACTCCAGTTCGTAGCCGGTCACTTTGTTGAAAGCGGCTTCTGCCAGCCCCAGGTATTCGGCCTTTTTGTCACTTTCTTCATAAGCACGGGTTAAGTAAGCCCATCCCAGGTAAGAGTAGGCTGCTCCTTTGGTTACACGTCCCGCTTCGGAAGAAGGGCGGTCTTGTGGCAGCATGCTGCCTGCTTTGTCCAGTTCGGTACAGATAAAGTCCCATGCTTCCGTTCTGGTAGACAATGCTTTGTGAGTCTGGGATTCTCCGGTCAGATATTCATTGCGGATAATGATTTTCTCCCAGCTCATAATCAGTTTGAAATGATAGTAGGCACGCAGGAACAGAGCTTCGCCCGTAAGATGGTTCTCGTCATCGGCACTCATCTTCTCACCGCTGGTCTGTACTTTGTCAATACCGTATAATACGTTGTTGGCGTAGTTGATGCCATTGTAATTGTTCATCCAGTATTCTTTGATACTGGAGTTCTCATTGTTGTAGGTGAATCCGTACAATGCAGCCCATTCCGGATAGTTGTTGACGTCCTGGCCTTTTACCATCTCATCGCTACGGAAGGTTTCCACAACAAACTTGACTTCTGCAACCGTGTAAGAGCCGGTGCGGTTATCCAGCTGGCCATATACCGCTGATAGACCTGCCTCTACGTCGGCTTTATCTCTCCAATATTTGTCGGTAGAAAAGTCGGGGGACTCTGTCGTCAGGAAATCATCGCATCCTGCCAGTAAGGCGGCGCATAAGAAAGAGGCTATATATATAATTTTTTTCATTGTCTTCTTGTTTTTAATGGTGATTAGAATGTAACTTGCAGACCTATTACAAATGAGCGGGTGAACGGGTATACAAAGGAGTCTACACCGGTGTCCAGAATGCTTGAAGAGAATTCAGGGTCGATACCGGAATATTTGGTGATGGTAAAGAGATTCTCTCCACTGACATAGAGGCGGCATTTTTCAAGATACATTTTCTTAGCCAAAGCTCTGGACAAGCTGTATCCTAACTGCAACTGGCGAAGGCGGACGAAGTTACCGTTTTCGAGGAAGCGATCGGATTCACGGGTATTTTCATTCGGGTCACCCAGTACAGCTCTTGGCATGCTTGTTCCTGCGTTTTGCGGTGTCCATGCATTCATGGTGCTTGTGAAGTAGTTTCTACCGGCGTCCATTCCTTCATAATACAGACGGTTTACGTTGTAGAGTTTGTGCCCCCATGCACTGCCGAACTGGAAGGAAAGGTCAAAGTTCTTATAGGAACCGCTGAATGACAAGTTGGCTTCCACCTTGGGAATACCGGAACCGGAATATACCTTGTCGCCGGAGTCGATGCTTCCATTGCCGTTTACATCCTTGAAGCGGATATCACCGGCTTTGGCACTCGGCTGGAGACGTTCGCCTGCACTGTTTACGTAAGCAGCAACTTCTGCATCAGTCTGGAATATGCCGTCAGTCTGATACAGCCAGAAGCTGGCTACCGGATAACCTTTCAGTGTTTGGGTTACGAAGTGGCCGTCACCCTTCCAGGCAGAACCATAAAGTATCTGGTTCGGGTCTGCCTTCAACATTTCGTTGTGGATGGTAGAAAGGTTGAAACCGATATTATAGTCGAAACCGTTGATGTTGTCTCCATAGTTCAATTCAAGCTCGAAACCTTTGTTTACCATCTTTCCTACGTTGACAGTAGGATTGTAGATACCTGCAGAAGGCGGCATGACTTTTTCAATCAGTAAGTCTTCCGTTGTGTTGTAATAGTAGTTAAGGCTACCGCTCAACTTATTGTTGAAAAGACCGAAGTCGAAACCGATGTTTTTGGTATCGGTAGTTTCCCAACGCAAATCGTCGTTTACCAGATAGAGGTTGGACATGCCGGCCCAAGGATTGCCACCTTGTATGTAGCTCATCCATTGGGTATTGCTGTTACTCATTGTTGGCGCATAATAGTAGCCCAGTGCACTCTCGCTACCTAGGCGTCCCCAGCTGGCGCGGAACTTCAAGTTGCTGATAGGGGTGTTTTTGGGGAAGAAATCTTCCTCACTGATTCTCCATCCCACTGCTACGGAAGGGAAGGTACCCCAACGGTTGTTTTTACCGAACTTGGAAGAGCCGTCGGAACGTACAGTCACTTGCAGCAAGTAACGGCTGGCGTATGAATAGTTGAAGCGTCCGAAGAAAGAAGCGCGGTTGTAATCGTAGAAAGTACCTGTGCCGGCAAATGTACCGCCGATACCAGCATCGATTGTGGGAGATGTCGGGTCGAAGAATCCGCCGGGAACCTCGCTGGAACTCAGACTGCCGCCTACTACATCATATTCGGTTTTCTTGCCTTCCACGCTGACAGAACTTTTATCCTGATGGGCGGAAATGATGGAGTTACCTATCATGGCAGTAACGGAATGCTTGCCGAAGTCTTTCATGAAGGTCAATACATTCTCGAATGTTTGCTTGCGATAGTATGAGTTGTACTCGTAGTTATAAGGATAGAGGCTCGGCTCTTGTGCATTGGCTTCGTATTTGGCACGATGATAACGGTCGTTGTAGTAGTAACCGTCGTACGTATAGCTTGTTTTGAATGTAAGCCACGGGGCGAGGTTCATGGTCAGACCGATATTGCCGGTAATGTCGTAACCCGTATATTTTCTGTCTTTGTAATGGTCGTCTGCCATGACATTACGGTTGGTTGGGAATTCCATCTTGGTACCGTCTACCGACATGTCGGTCAGACCGTATCCGTATGTCTGGTTTTCGTCGTAAACGGGCACCAGTGGCGAAATGGAGTACATTTCTTTTAAGGAATACTGAGGCTGTTTGCTTTGTGTGACCTTGAAGTTCAAGCTCGCATCGAAATCAAAGATATATTTGTGTGCATTCAGTTTCAGACGGGCATTGTCCTGGATGTAAGAGTTACCTTTAAAGATACCCTTCTCGTCGGCATGGCCATAAGAAAGTGAATATTTAGCAACTTCAGAACCTCCGATGAGGTTTACATAATAGTTCTGTGCGATGCCGGTACGGAGCATTTCATCCTGCCAGTTTGTATCGGCACCGGTAGGGTTCTGTCCATTCTTGTACGTAAGATAAGCGGGCTTGTTTGTCCCTGCATTCTCGTACATCATGTTGTGCACTTTCAAGTAGCCGTCTGCATTGAGCATGTCGAACTTCTTGGCTACCGAGTTGACCGTCATATATGTATTAAAGGAAACTTTCAGTTCTCCTTCCTTTCCGTTCTTGGTAGAAACGATGACTACACCATTGGCGGCCACAGAACCGTAGATGGCAGCGGCGGCACCATCTTTCAGGATTTCCATGGATTCGATATCCTGCGGATTGATGGTGTTGATGTCGCCAGGATACCCGTCGATGATGTAAAGCGGCTCATTGTCACCCATAGTCTTGATACCACGGATTTTTACGGAAATGCTTGCACCTGCATTACCTCCCGATTTCAATACGCTTACACCGGCAATTTTACCTTGCAGTGCTTCGGTTGCGCTGGTAGTGGCACGCTTCATCAAATCTTCCGCTTTCACCGAAGAAATGGCACCGGTCATGTCGCTCTTCTTCATCGTACCGTAACCTACGACTACGACTTCATCCAGCATTTCAGAATCATCTTTCAATGCTATTTTGATGTTCTTCTGCCCGTTGAGGGGAATTTCCTGGGTTACATAACCCACATAAGAGATTACTATAGTTGCTTTAGGAGAGACTGTCAACGTAAAGTTGCCGTCAACGTCGGTGATGCAACCATTGCCGGTTCCTTTCTCCAAGATACTGGCACCGATAAGAGATTCTCCTTTGGTATCGGTTACGGTACCGGTTAGCTGGATGGTTTGCGCTAATGCACTTAGCGGCGCTAGACATACAAAGAGCAAAGCAAGTAGTAATGCTCTTTGCAAATACTGTTTAATTTTACCCATGTGTGATAAAGTTTTTTAAGGTTAATACTTTGTTTTTCACAAGGGCAAAGGAAGTGATATAATTATAAGGTTGACTATGACCTTTATCTATAAAATATCTACAAAGGAGGCTGAAAGCACTATTATTTAATCTACAAGATGATTGATAAATCGTTGAATAATAATATTTTATTGTAATATAATATATCTACAAGAGAGCTTTTCTCTTCGGCTTCGTTTTTAGAAGCTCTGGAGGTATTCAACCAAGTCTTCTTCTGTGGATAAGTTCAAGGATTTGCGTAAACGATACCGGTTCATATTGATTGTTTTGGGAATGGTGCCGGTTATCATGGAGATTTCTTTGGTTGACAGATTGACGCGCAATAGAGTTGCCAAGTATTTTTCGCCTTGCGTCAGATTAGGGTGTTTTAATGCAAGTCGGTCCAGAAATTCTTTGTTCTTTTCTTCTATATTCAGCAATAAGCTGCTGTTTGTCTTATCTCCGCTTTGATATTGGCTGATGAAGGCATTCACTTTTTTTAGGTGGGGAATGAGTGTTTGGTTATCCATCTTATAACCCTCTTTAATCATCCCACGTATCTTGTCGAGTAGCTCATTGCGGCTTCTTAGGAATACGGCAAAGCTGGTGACCTCCTGGCGGCTGTCATCCAAAGCACTCTGCACGTTTTTCAGTTCCATTTCTTGCTGTTGTAGTTTCAGTTCGGATACTTCGCGTTCGGAGAGTTCCAACTGATAGCGGGTTTCAATCAGTTGCAGGTCTTTTCTGCGTTTATACCATTTATATAGGAAGATACTGACAGCTAAACCGAGAATAAGTATGCTGCCCAAGAGCCATAGATTGCGTTTCAGCAATTCTATTTCATAGGTTTGTTCCTGCATTTCAGTGGCATGCTTCTGGTCCTGGTATCTTTTATAGGAAATTTCCTGCTCGATGTTACGCAGCTTGTTGCTGCTTTGCAGCTCTTTGCTCAGGTGCTGCATTTTCTCCAGGTATTTATAGGCTTGGGCATAGTCACCTATAGCTGCATATACCATGGACGAATATTCGTAATTGTCGCAAATCAGTTCGCGGGCTCCGATATTATGGGCATACTCGTAGGCTTTATGCAAGGCTTCCAGGGCTTTGGAGTATTGCTTGTCATAGTAATACTGTTTCCCCATGTTGTTGTAGTTTTCGCCAAGAGACCATTGGGCGTCCAGATTCTTGTTGATGGTGATGGCTTCCTGGATGAAAGAAAGTTTCTCTTCCGTATTTCCCTGGTACAGACAAAGGTTGTTCAGGTTGGTTGCAATCTCTTTCAGGTTTCGTTGGGCACGGTTGATGGCCAGCGCACGTTGGAAGAAACGCTCGGCAACGGTAAATTCGTTCATGAAGTGGTGCATAACTCCACGTTCGTTATAGCATCCGGCCACAGAAGTGGAATCACCAATGGCTTTGAATATGGAGGTTGCCTTGTCGTTTAGTTCTATGGCTTTGTTGTAGTCTCCCAGTTTGCTGTAGACACGTCCCATGAGGGAGTATAGTTGGGCACTTTGTTGCTTGTTTGCGGGGGTGATGTATTTCTGAGTATCATATAGATTCTTGATACTCAGGTCAAAGTTGCCCAATAGCTGTTCTGCCTGGCAATAAAGGAACATGGCCTGCGCACGGACCTCACTGGGCTCATCTTCGGGAAACAAGGCAGAAGCCTGAGCAGCATAGTAGGAAGCTTGTTTGGGGGTGTTGTATAGGCATTTCTGTGCTTGGTCAATCAATTTCTGTGCTTGCTGCATGTCTTGAGCTTGCAGTGGGGCAAGTGCTGACAGAAGACATACAAGTAGTAGACATAGGTTTTTCTTCATGGCATCGTCTTGTTTCTGCAAATTTAATTAATTCTTCTTAGAAGTCCGGTTTCCCTCCAAAAAGATTTATCTTTGTGCCTCAAAGATAGCGATATATATGTTATTACCTTATTTGAATAAAGATTTGATAGAGGCGGGATGCGATGAGGCCGGTCGCGGCTGTCTGGCCGGTGCGGTCTATGCCGCTGCCGTTATTCTGCCAACGGACTTTAAGAATGAACTTCTGAATGACTCCAAGCAGCTGACGGAAAAACAACGCTATGCCTTGCGTGAAGTGATTGAGAAAGAGGCTTTGGCATGGGCGGTGGGCGTCGTCTCTCCTGAAGAGATTGACAAAATCAATATCCTCAATGCCTCCTTTCTTGCCATGCACCGTGCTGTTGACCAACTGAATGTCCGTCCGCAACATCTGCTGATAGACGGCAATCGCTTTAAAAAATATCGGGACTTGCCGCATACTACCGTAGTGAAAGGAGACGGGAAGTACCTTTCCATCGCTGCCGCCTCCATTTTGGCAAAGACCTATCGTGATGACTACATGAACCGTCTCCACGAAGAGTATCCTTATTATGACTGGAATCATAATAAGGGGTATCCCACCAAGAAACATCGTGCCGCCATTGCTGAGCGGGGCACTACCCCCTATCATCGCTTGACGTTCAATCTCTTGGGGGATGGGCAGTTGTCGCTGAACTTCGGGTAATGATGCTGTTTAGAACCACTTAATCCTTCTGAACCATACGAATGTCACTGCTGATAATATTGCCGACAAAAGTATGATGAAAATAAACGCGTGCGGAAAACTCTCCAGGTGGATGTCCACATTCATGCCGTAGAAACTGGCTATCAACGTGGGAATCATCAGTGTAATGCTGAGGCTTGTCATACGTTTCATGATGGCATTCACATTGTTGGAGATGATGGAGGCGAAGGCGTCCATGGTTCCCGTCAGGATATCACTGTAGATGTTTACGGTATTGTATGCCTGCTTCAACTCGATGACCACGTCTTCCAATAATTCCAAATCCAGATAATTGGTGTCTTGAAAGATGTTTTTCAGCCGTCCTATCATCACTTCATTGCCACGGATGGAAGTGTTGAAGTAGACCAGCGTCTTTTGCAGCTTCATCAGTTGCAGGAGATCTTCGTTGCGGATGCTTTTCTCCAGCTCTTTTTCGGCGGTGGCCACATCGTTGTTTATCTGTTTCAGATATTTCAGGAACCAGACGGCGGAAGAGTAGATGATTCGCAGAATCAAATCCAGTTTATTGTTGACGACTATGTTCTTCCGGCGGGTATGCTGAATGAAGTCCGGTATCAGCTCCGTGTGGTGATAGCAGACAGAAACGATGATTCCGTCATTGGTGATAATGCCGATGGGCACAGTGATGAACGGCACGCCGCGTTGGTTGCTCTGCATCGGGATGCGGAGGATGGTCAGCAGCCAGTTGTCTTCTGTTTCCGTACGTGGGCGCTCGTCCACGTCGGCTATGTCTTCCAGGAATGATTCGGGAACTTTCAGCTCTTCGGTTAGGAATTTGAAATCATCGTTGTCCGGGCATTCTACGTTGACCCAGCAGTTGGGTTGCCATTCGGCCTTTTCAGTGAAGCCATTTTCACTGTAGAGATACTTTCTCATTGTTTGCCTCCTTTCTAGTTGGAACAGAGGCATTGCAGTCAACGTCTCCGTTCGTTTTATTGGTGAATACTATTGCACGTTCGTGGGTTTGAATCGTCCATATTTCTTGTTTTTTTATTTTTTAAGCGTGGCAAAAGTACATAAATCATTTGAAACAGTACGCTTTAACGGCTGTTTTTTGTACCTTTGCAACGCAAAAAACAGGTTCCTACTATAAAAGAACGTTTGTATCATACAAAAAGATTATACAATTAAATTCGATTAATATTATGAGTAAGAAAGCCCTTTTAATGATTCTTGATGGCTGGGGCATCGGCGATCAAGGCAAAGATGATGTGATTTTCAATACACCTACTCCGTATTGGGACAGTCTGTTGGCAACTTATCCGCATTCCGAGCTTCAAGCAAGCGGTGAAAACGTTGGTTTGCCCGACGGACAGATGGGTAATTCTGAAGTAGGTCACCTCAATATCGGTGCCGGACGCATCGTTTACCAGGATTTGGTGAAGATTAACCGTGCTTGTGCCGATGGCAGCATTCTGAAGAACAAGGAAATTGTTTCTGCTTTCTCATATGCAAAGGAAAACGGCAAGAATATTCACTTTATGGGACTGACCAGCAACGGTGGCGTGCACAGCTCTTTTGACCATTTGTTCAAACTCTGCGATATTTCCAAGGAATACGGTATCGAGAATACCTTCATCCACTGTTTTATGGACGGTCGTGATACCGACCCGAAGAGTGGTAAAGGTTTCATTGAGCAGTTGACTGCTCATTGCGAGAAGTCTGCCGGCAAGATTGCTTCCATCGTGGGACGTTTCTATGCCATGGACCGCGACAAACGTTGGGAACGTGTGAAGGTTGCCTACGATTTGTTGGTAAACGGTGAAGGCAAGGTTGCTACGGATATGGTCCAGGCTATGCAGGAGTCCTACGACGAAGGCGTTACGGATGAATTCATTAAGCCGATTGTGAACGGTGGCTTCGACGGTACCATCAAGGAAGGTGATGTTGTAATCTTCTTCAACTACCGCAATGACCGTGCCAAGGAATTGACCGTTGTCCTCACCCAGCAAGATATGCCCGAACAAGGCATGCAGACCATTCCGGGCCTGCAGTTCTACTGCATGACTCCGTACGATGCCAGCTTCAAGGGTGTGCATATCCTTTTTGATAAGGAGAACGTACAGAATACCTTGGGCGAATACCTTGCTGCCAATGGCAAGACCCAGCTGCACATTGCCGAAACAGAGAAGTATGCACACGTGACTTTCTTCTTCAACGGTGGCCGCGAGACTCCTTACGATGCTGAAGAGCGCATCCTGGTTCCTTCTCCGAAGGTTGCCACTTACGACTTGAAGCCCGAAATGAGTGCGTACGAGGTGAAGGACAAGTTGGTTGAAGCTATCAAGACCCAGAAGTTCGATTTCATCGTGGTGAACTACGCCAATGGTGATATGGTGGGACATACCGGTATCTACGAAGCTATTGAGAAGGCAGTGAAAGCCATCGACGAATGTGTGAAAGATACTGTTGAAGCTGCCAAGGCAAACGATTATGAAGTAATCATCATCGCCGACCACGGTAATGCCGACCACGCTCTGAATGAGGATGGTACTCCGAATACTGCCCACTCTCTGAACCCCGTTCCTTTCGTTTACGTTACTGCAAACAAGGACGCCAAGGTTGAGAACGGTGTATTGGCTGACGTAGCTCCTTCTATCCTGCATATCTTGGGTATGGAACAGCCGGCCGAAATGACTGGTAAGGATTTGATTAAGTAAGGCGTCAAGGCCGTAACAATATTTAGACGCGGATTATACGGATTCCACGGATGCTCTTAAAGTTGAGTCTGTGCAATCCGGATAATCCGCGTCTTTTTTTAATAGAATGATTATGATACAGATTGGTGATGTTGTGGTTTCTTTCGATGTCTTGCGCGAGAAGTTCTTGTGTGACTTGGGTGCCTGCCAGGGGATTTGCTGCATTGAGGGCGATGCCGGTGCTCCCGTAGAGCTGGACGAGGTGGAGAAACTGGAAGAGGTGCTTCCGCTGATTTGGGATGAGCTTTCTCCCGAAGCCCGCACCGTGATAGAGGAGCAAGGTGTGGTCTATACCGATTGTGAAGGTGACCTGGTGACTTCTATTGTGAACAACAAGGATTGCGTCTTTACCTGCTATGATGATAAAGGCTGTTGCTATTGCGCCATCGAAAAGGCTTACCGTGAGGGTAGGACCAACTTCTACAAACCCATATCCTGTCATCTCTATCCGATAAGGGTGGGGAACTACGGACTCTATAAGGCAGTGAACTATCATCGTTGGGATGTCTGCAAAGCCGCTATGTTGTTGGGACAAAAGGAAAATCTGCCCGTGTACAAGTTCCTGAAAGAACCGCTTATCCGTAAGTTTGGTGAGGACTGGTATGCAGAGTTGGAATTGGTAGTGGAAGAGATGAAAAAACAAGGAATCCTATAGTTCTTCTGTATGGAGACGGGTCTCTTCTTTGGAAGAGAAGAGGAATAAAGGAAAAGCCCCGGTCAGCAGGATTATCCTGCCCGTCCGGGGCTTCCTCGTTGTAAGATGTGAGGTTGGTTATTAAATTAATTAAGCGTCAATATTTGCATACGTTGCATTCTTTTCGATGAAATCGCGGCGAGGGCCCACGTCTTCGCCCATCAGCATGGAGAAGATATAGTCGGCTTCGGCTGCATTTTCAAGATGCACCTGCTTCAGCATACGGTTTTCCGGATTCATGGTGGTTTCCCACAACTGTTCCGGGTTCATTTCACCCAAACCTTTGTAGCGTTGGGTGTGTACTGCGTTTTCCGAACCGCCGCCGTAAGTGTCGATGAACTTCTGGCGCTGCTGGTCTGTCCAGCAATACTCTTTCGCCTTGCCTTTGGTGCAAAGGTAAAGGGGAGGAGTGGCGATGTACAAGCAACCCTGCTGGATGACTTGTGGGAAGTAACGGAAGAAAAGCGTCATAATCAGCGTGTCGATGTGAGAACCATCGACGTCGGCATCGGTCATGATGATAATCTTCTTGTAACGCAACTTGTCAATGTTCGCTTCTTTGCTGTCTTCACCGTCCACGCCGAAACGGATGCCCAGCGCCTGGATGATATTGTTTACTTCGTCGCTCTCGAATGCCTTGTGCCACATGGCCTTTTCCACATTCAGAATCTTACCGCGAAGCGGCAGGATAGCTTGGAACGCACGGTTACGGCCTTGCTTTGCTGAACCGCCTGCCGAGTCACCCTCGACGAGGAACAATTCGCATTCTTCCGGGTCCTTGCTGGAGCAGTCGGCCAACTTACCGGGCATGCCACCGCCGGACATCGGCGATTTGCGTTGTACGGATTCGCGTGCCTTACGTGCGGCGATACGTGCCTGGGCGGCAAGAATCACCTTGTCTACAATCAGCTTGGCTTCCTTCGGGTGTTCCTCCAAGTAGTAGGTGAGGGCCTCGCCCACAGCCTGGTCTACGGCGCCCATCACTTCGTTGTTACCCAGCTTTGTCTTGGTCTGTCCTTCGAACTGAGGCTCTGCCACCTTGATGGAGATAACGGCAGTCAGTCCTTCACGGAAGTCGTCTCCTGCAATCTCTACCTTGGCTTTCTCCAGCATCTTGTTGTCTTCGGCGTATTTTTTCAACGTACGGGTCAGTGCACGGCGGAAACCTGCCAAGTGGGTACCCCCTTCAATGGTATTGATGTTGTTTACGTAAGAGTGCACATTTTCGTTATAAGAAGTGTTGTACATGATGGCTACTTCCACCGGTGTGCCTTGCTTCTCGGTATTGATGTAGATTACATCGTTCATGAAGTGCTCGCGTGAGGAGTCCACGTAGCGCACAAATTCCTTCAGGCCTTCTTCCGAGTAGAAGATTTCCTTCTTGGCATTTCCTTCTTCGTCCTTTACGCGAAGGTCGGTCAGTGAAATCTTGATGCCTGCGTTCAGATACGCCAGCTCGCGCATGCGGGTGGCAAGAATATCATAGTTGTAGACTGTCTCCGTAAAGATGGTACCGTCCGGCCAGAACTGTTGGCGTGTACCGGTAATGTCTGTTGTGCCCACTTCTTTGACGGAGTAGAGCGGATGTCCGCAGGAATATTCCTGCTGATAGATTTTTCCGTTACGGAAAACCTGGGTAGTCATGTGTGTAGACAAGGCATTTACGCAAGATACACCTACACCATGCAGACCTCCCGATACCTTATAGGAACCTTTGTCGAACTTTCCTCCGGCATGCAGTACGGTCATTACAACTTCCAGCGCGGATTTCTTTTCCTTTTCGTGATAGTCTACCGGGATACCACGTCCGTTGTCTTGTACGGTGATGGAGTTGTCCTCGTTAATGGTGACTTCGATGTGGTCGCAATAGCCGGCAAGTGCCTCGTCGATGGAGTTATCCACAACCTCGTACACCAGGTGGTGAAGTCCTTTGCTGCTAATGTCGCCAATATACATCGCGGGACGCTTTCTCACTGCTTCCAAACCTTCCAGTACCTGGATGTTTTCGGCAGAATAGCTCCCGTTATTGGAGTGAATCTGTTCTTCAGTCATAATCTTTTTTCCTTATTGTAATAACAGAGCAAATATAGTGAAAATCCTCGGGATATGGTGCTAAACAAACGGATAAATTCGGGTAGTTTACAGCTTTTTAGCACAGAAAAGAAACTTGTGTGGAAGCAGGTAAATAGAGAGGTATAAATGAGAAAGGCCGGACTAAAAAGTCCAGCCTTGTAATATCTTTTGTGTAACAGTCAACTTAAGCCAGCTTGTTGATATAGATAGCCAATTTTGACTTCAAGTTGTTAGCCTTGTTCTTGTGGATTACATTAGTCTTAGCCAATTTATCCAACAGTTTTGTGATACCCGGATACATTGCTGTTGCTGCAGCTTTGTCTGTAGTAGCACGAAGCTTACGAACAGCGTTTCTCATGGTCTTGCCATAATATCTGTTGTGAAGTCTTCTTGTTTCTTCTTGTCTGATTCTCTTCAGTGATGATTTATGATTTGCCATCTCGACTAATCTTTATTTAATTCGTTTATTTTTTTAATTGTAGCCCGTGGGGGAATCGAACCCCCCTTTCAAGAATGAAAATCTTGCGTCCTAACCGATAGACGAACGGGCCATCCTTTGGTGAGCGTTTCCGCTCTTGCAAAGAGTCTTTATTTCTCGTTTGCGGATGCAAAGGTAGAAACTATTTTTGAATTACCAAAACATTCGCAAGAAAAAAATATAGCTTTTTGTTGTCTTTTGTCTTAGAATGGAGCGTTATCTATTGAAAATCAGTGTAATATATGCTTTTATTTTTTTACACTCCTTACCTTGTTTTTTTATTCTTCTCCTTTTGTTTCTCTTCTTTCGGGCTTTTTTTGTAGCTTTGTTATCAGATTGAAACCAGATAAAGAAATCGGGAATGTTACAGAAAACACAGGGAATTGTACTGCATACCTTGAAATATAAGGATACATCTCTCATTGCAGACATCTATACAGAGGTGGCTGGCAGGGCTTCCTTCATGGTGTCCATACCCCGTTCGCGCAAGGCGGCGGTGAAGCCGGTACTCTTCCAGCCGCTGGCATTGGTGGAACTTGAAGCCGATTTCCGTCCTAATGCCACTATATATAAGGTGAAGGAGGCGAAGTCTCTTTATCCTTTTGCCACGCTTCCCTACGATCCCTACAAATCCGCCATCGCTTTGTTTCTTTCGGAATTCCTTTATCGCGCCGTCCGGGAGGAGGCGGAGAACCGTCCGCTGTTTGCTTATCTGTATCATTCCGTCATCTGGCTGGATGAATGCAGGGAGGGGTTTGCCAATTTTCATCTGGTCTTCCTGATGCGCCTTTCCCGTTTTCTCGGTTTGTATCCCAACCTGGAGGATTATCATGCCGGAGATTACTTCGATTTGCAGAATGCTTGTTTCACTCCCTTGCGTCCGCAGCTTCATTCCAATTACATCGCTCCCGAGGAGGCGGCCCGCCTGACACAGCTGATGCGTATGAATTATGAAACGATGCATCTTTTTACCATGAACCGGTTGGAGCGTACCCGCTGCCTGAACATTATGAATGAATATTATCGTCTGCATCTGCCGGATTTCCCGGTGCTGAAGTCTCTTGAAGTCTTGAAAGAATTGTTTGATTGAGGAGCGCCAATCTTGCTTGTCGGATGAAACAATAGCTCTTGATTGCGCGAGATGGGCATCTTATGCAATTGAACCCGAATATTTCTTATCTCCTTCGCTATACTTTATCCCAGCAGTTCCTTTACTTTGGCTGAGATGGCGCGGCCTTCGGCAAGTCCGGCAAGTTTCTTGCTGGCTACACCCATCACTTTGCCCATGTCCTTGCCGCTGGTGGCACCGACCTCGGCTATGATTTCCTTCAAGGCTGCTTCCAGTTCTTCGGCGCTCATTTGCTTGGGCAGATAGGTTTCAAGCACCTTTACTTGTGCCAGCTCATCGTCTGCCAAGTCCTGGCGACCTTGCTGTACATAGATTTCAGCGGCGTCTTTGCCTTGTTTGGTCAGTTTTTGGATAATCTTCAAAGCATCTGCATCGCTCAGGGTATCGTTGGCTCCGGGAGCGGTTTTGGCTTCAAGGAATACTTTCTTTACGTTTCTCAATGTTTCGAGAGCCACTTTGTCTTTGGCTTTCATGGCTGTTTTAATGTCTTCGCTGACTTTTTCAAATAAATCCATATTGTTATAGGTTTACTCCTGTTCTCCCGAAGGGGAGGAGGATGGTTTTACATATCGGGAACGGAAAAATCAGAAGGTGATGACTCCCCCTGCACCGCCTTCTGCTTCTTGCGCGGCTTCGGTGGCGAGCTGCCCTTCCTGCTCTGCCTTCATCTTGATGCTGTTCAGCGTGCTTTTGTCACGCAGATAGGTCGGAGAATTCTCTACCATGCTGATGATGTCGGCGTTGTCCATGTCTTCGGGATTGAAGAGATAGATATGGCGACGGCGGCTGCGCTGGGAACGGGCGTTGGCATCCTTGCCGTAGTACACTTCGCGGCGGTTGCGTCTCTGTTCCTCTTCCTCCTCCAGCTCGGCAAGGCGTTGCTGTTCTTCGGCGGTGCGCTGGGTGATGCGGTCGTCCATCTCCTTCATGTGGATGTCCTGGATACCGAAACCGGTGGCAAGCAGGGTGATTTTCACTTTCTGTTCCAGTTTGTCGTCGATGGCCATACCGAATTTGGTCTCGAAGTCGCGGCTGAAACGGTTCATGAATTCCTTTACCTCGTCCATTTCGCTCATCATCAGCTTGTATTGTGAGCTGTAAGAGATGTTGAGGAGTACCTTCTTGGAATTGAAAATGTCGTTGTTGTTCAGCAACGGCGAGTGCTGCGCATTCTTGATGGCTTCGCTGACACGGTTGTCACCTTCGCCGTAGCCGGTACTCATGATGGCTACGCCGCCGTCCTTCAGCACTGTTTTCACGTCGTTGAAGTCGAGGTTCACCTTTCCATGCAGGGTGATGATTTCGGCAATACTCTTGGCGGCTACCGAAAGGGTGTCGTCGGCCTTGTCGAACGCGTCGTCCACGGACAACTCGCTGTATATCTCGCTCAGCTTTTCATTGTTGATGACCAGCAGGGCATCTACGTGCTTGCTGATTTCCTCTACGCCATCCAGTGCCTGGTCTATCTTCTTGTCGCCCTCCCAGCGGAAAGGGATGGTGACGATGCCGATGGTTAGGATATCCATTTCCTTGGCGGTCTGTGCAATGATGGGTGCGGCACCCGTACCGGTACCACCGCCCATTCCGGCAGTGATGAATACCATCTTGGTGCCGTCGTTCAGCATATTCTTGATGTCTTCGATGCTCTCTTCTGCTGCCTTGCGGGCACGGGCAGGGCGGTTTCCGGCTCCCAGGCCTTCTTTTCCAAGCTGTAACTTCACGGGCACGGGAGAGTCCTTCAACGCTTGGTTGTCTGTGTTACACAGTACGAACGTCACGTCGTGTATACCTTCCCGGTACATATGGTTCACGGCATTGCCGCCACCTCCGCCTACACCGATTACTTTAATGATTTTCGGTGAATCGGTCGGGAAATCGAATTGTACTATATCTTCCATAATAACTTAATTTTCTGGCACATTATCACATTATTACTTCATATCGTCGTCCGAGAAGATTTCGTTGGAAATCTTGTTGAAAGTCTTTTCGAACCAGCTGGGGCCTTCTTTCTTTTTCTTCTTTTTCTCTTCCTTTTCGCGCAGCTCCCTTTCTTTTCGCTCACGTTCCTTGCGTTCTTTTTCTTCCCTCTCGCGCTGTGCCTTGGCGGCGCGTGCGGCAGCTTCCTGCTCTTTCAGCGCTTCGTCGTCAACGAATATGTCGACCGGTTTGGGAGGAACATTGGAGGCAGGCTGCTGCACCGGTTTCACCTCTTGCAGGCAGCAATTCTCGTTGCCGGCAGCCAGCAGGCCCAGCAGTGTGTTGTGCATGCCGTCCTTTTGGGGCTCTTCGCTGCGTGTGTGGACGGTGGTCTGTACGAACTTAGCGGTCTTTACCTTTTCAATCTTGCTCACTTTATGGAAGGCTTTCTCGAGATTCTTCAGATTGGCTCCTCCACCGGTAAATACTACACCGGAGAAAAGTTTGTCCTCGTAGCCGGAAAGCTGTAACTGGTTCCATACGTTGGCAAGGATTTCTTCTGCACGGGCTCCGATAATATTGTTCAGCAGGGCCAATTCGAAGGTACGGCCGTCTTCCGACATACATACGGCAGGAGTCTCGGCGTCTTCCTCCTCCTCGTAGAGGGCATCACCGTATTGCAGTTTCAGCTTTTCGGCGTCTTCCTCTTCCATTTGCAGGGAAGTGATGTCGTGGGTAATGTTGTTTCCACCCAGCGGCAGTACGCTGAGGTAGCGCAGGATATTGTTCTTATAGACCAGCACGGTGGTGGTATCGGCACCGAAGTCCACCAGTGCGCAGCCCGAACGCATCTCGTTTTCGGTCAGCACGGCTTTGGCCAACGCAGTGGGGGCTACGAGCAGGTCGTCGGCAATTTCCACTTTGGCTTGCTCGAAGCTGTGTTCGAGGTTCTTTTTCAGCGAGGCGCGCGCCACGATGTTGAGGAACTGTCCGGTGATGTATTTTCCGGCAACTCCTACGGGCTCCACGTGCAACGTGTTGTCTATCTTGTATTCTTGCGGGGCTACATCCAGCACACTCATGTCTACTAGGGGTACATCACGGTTCTCGTCGCAAATCTCGTCTACCAGTTCTTGCGAAATGATGCTCTCTTCCTTCAGCGTACGGCTTACCGCATTCCTCACCGTGCGCAATGATTGTCCGCCGATGCCTACATATACTTTGGCGATGGAGTTGTTCAGCTGGCCTTCCAGCTTGTTGATGATGGAAGTCAGCGCTTGTGCGGTCTTGTCAATGTTGTAGATGGCCCCTTTGTGTATAAACGGGGATGCATCTTCGCATGCATAAGCCAACACCTGGATACTTCCGTCACTGTTCTTCTTCCCTGCGATACCGGAAATCTTGGAAGAACTCAACTCGATAGCGGCGATGAAATCTGTTGTTGCCATATCTATTTATTTACTATTTTACAATTTACAATTTACTGCGCTTTGATAAGGGATAAATCTCTTTACTCCCTCTTCGTGCAGATAATCTGATTATCGAATTCAACGTTAATGCGGGAGTATTTGTTCCAGCCCACCTGGTTCAAACCTCTTTCGTAGAATGCTTTTACACGTTTCAGTTTCTTTTCAAAACCGGCCATCTTACCCAAATAGATGAGATGGTCGCCGACACGTGGCACTAATTCTATATTTTTGCCAGGCAGTACATGAATCTGTTCAATCTGTGCATTCCAAAAAGAATTCTTCTGCAAAAATACACCAAACTTATATAAATCCCTCATGGCAAACGACTTTTCTACATTTCCGGTCACTACGGCAAGGTGTGCAACGCATTTTGCATCGGGGGGCATTACAGTACCCTTGTTGTCCAGATAGTAGTTTTCGCCATTGGCGCTCATCACGCGCAGGATGGGGATTCGCTGGGTCACTTCGATGCAGAGCTTGCTGCTCGGGGTCTTGTAGCATTCCACCTGGTCGATGAGGGGATGCTTGGCAAGTTCGCGCTCCAAGGTCTTGGTGCGCACGCGTTTCAGGTCTTTCCCAATGGGGCTGATGCCTTTCTTCTCCAGCAGGGTAGCTACTTCCTTCTTCGTGATGAAGCCGGCATATACCGTGTCTTTTATCACCAGCTCTACATCATGGCACACCTGGGTGGCCGGTTTGCGGTTGAGGGCAGTGACAGCCACCACCAGATAGACAATGACAAGCAACAGGACGATAGAAAGTAGAATCCTTTTAACCATGATACTTCTCTGATAATAGTTGGGTGATTTGGGGAGCATAGTTGTCCAGGTCGCCGGCTCCCAGCACTACCACTACTTCGGTATGCTTCTGGGCGAGGAGGCTGAGGACGTCTTCTTTCCTACAAATACATTTCTCGATGCCGGGGCGGAGGTTGTCATAAATCAGCTGACTCGTCACGCCGGGAATTGGTTGCTCGCGGGCAGGGTATATCTCTGTCAGAATCACTTCGTCGGATAGGGAAAGGCTGTTTGCAAAATCCTGGTAGAAGTCGCGGGTGCGGGTGTACAAGTGAGGCTGGAAGATGGCGGTTATCTTCTTGTCTTGGTACAGTTCACGGACGGACTTCAGACTTTGGGCTATTTCCGCCGGATGGTGGGCGTAATCGCTGAGGAATACAATTTGGTCATTCTTCAGCTTGAAGTCGAAACGGCGGTCCACTCCGCGGAAGCTTGCCATGCCTTGCTTGATTTCCTCGTCGGTGGCACCGCTGAGATGGGCGAGTGCCATGGCGGCAACGCCGTTCTCGATGTTGATGCTGACGGGAACACCTAGCTGGATATCATTGATGCGGGTGTCCGGTGCTACGAAATCGATGAAAATTTCACCGTTTCCGATACGGATGTTCTCGGCATGGAAGTCACCTTCATGGCGCGAGTAGGTATAGGTGGCTACCCCTGGCTGTACGTCGGGCTGCATCTCCAGTCCTTTGTGCAGAATCAGGGCGCCGCCCGGTCGTATAAGCGCGGTGTAGTGGCGGAAGCTTTCGAGATAGGCTTCTTTGGTGCCGTATATATCCAGGTGGTCGGGGTCGGTGGCAGTAATGACACTCATCCAGGGTGACAGCCAGTGGAAGGAACGGTCGAACTCATCTGCTTCGATAACGGTATAAGGGCTGGTGGCGGAAAGCAGCAGATTCGTACCGTAGTTCTTCGAAATACCTCCGAGGAAGGCGGTGCAGCCCACGTGTGACTGGTGCAGCAGGTGGGCAGCCATGGTGCTGGTGGTAGTCTTGCCATGCGTACCTGCCACGCACAAACCTTTGCTGCTGCGGGTGATGATGCCCAATACTTGGGAGCGCTTATATATGTCGAAACCGTTTTCACGGAAATAGGTCAGTTCTGCATGCTCTTGCGGCACGGCGGGGGTATAGACCACGAGCGTGCTTGCCTTGTCTTTGCACATCTCCGGAATAAGGTTGATATTCTCTTCGTAGTGTATCTGTACTCCTTCCGTAATCAGGCGTTCTGTCAGTTCGCTCGACGTACGGTCGTAGCCCGCTACTTTCTTTCCTTTAGAGAGGAAATAACGTATCAGCGCACTCATGCCGATACCGCCGGCACCAATGAAGTAAACGGATTTAATTGTTTCTATATTCATATCTTTCATTAAGATGCTCTCCTAATTTATTTCTTAATTAACTTCAATACCTCCTTCGCAATAATTGTTGCCGAGTCCGGTAACGCCAGCTTGGAGATATTCTTGCTTAAGTCTTGCAGCTTCTCGGAGTTGGCGATTGTCTCCAACGCCACCGGTAGCAGCTTCTCTTTCGCTTCCACATCCTTCACATAGATAGCTGCACCCTTATCCACCAGCGCCAGCGCATTCTTGGTTTGGTGGTCCTCTGCCACATTGGGTGAGGGAACCAGGATGACTGGCTTGTGCAGCAGGCAGAACTCGGAGATGGAACCGGCTCCTGCACGTGAAATCACCAGGTCGGCAGCCGCGTATGCATTTGCCATATCCTTAATGAAGTCCGTCACGTACAGATTGGGGATGGCACTAATGCGCGGGTTGCGTACGGCTTCTCCCGTTGTATTTGTAATAGCTTCTCTGACTTGGTCAATGTATATCTTCCCCGTTTGCCAGATGAATTGCACTTCGGGATTGGCGCGAATGACATCCAGTCCGGCACTCAATGTCTGATTGATGGTGCGGGCTCCGAGACTGCCGCCCAATATCAGTATTGTTTTCTTCTCCGGGTTCAGTCCGAAGTATTTCACGGCATCTTCGCGGCAGATGGAGTGGTGGAGCAGATTCTGGCGCACCGGATTACCGGTCATGATTATCTTTTCTGCCGGGAAGAATTTTTCCATACCTTCGTAAGCCACACAAATCTTGCATGCCTTCTGTGCCAGCAGCTTGTTAGTGACACCGGCGTAGGAATTCTGTTCTTGTATCAGTGTGGGAATACCCATCATTCCCGCCATTTTCAGCGTAGGACCACTGGCATAGCCACCTACACCGACAGCTACTTGCGGGCGGAACTCCTTGATGATGCTCCGTGCTTTCCACTGGCTCCGTATCAGTTTCAGCAATACGGAGACGTTCTTCCACAGATGTTTACGGTCAAATCCGGCAACGGGTAAACCTATAATCCGGTAACCAGCATCGGGAACACGCTGCATCTCCATTCTTCCTTCGGCACCTACGAAGAGAATCTCTGCGTCGGGACACAACTCTTTTATGGCGTTGGCAATGGAGATAGCCGGAAAGATATGTCCTCCGGTACCACCGCCACTGATGATAAGCCTCACTCCCTTCCCCGTAGAGAGAGGGGTAGAGTTACTTTGACTTGTATAGTTGTTTGCCTCTTTACTCATATTCTTGTTCTTCTTTATTTTTGTATTATTGGCATACTCGCCATTACTCAATCACTCTTTTCTCCCCTCCCTATAGGGGAGGGGGTGGGGGAGAGGCTGTTATTCAAACTCCGCATCACTGTTCAGTACCTTTGCTGTCGGTTCGGCGGCTGTTTGTGCCTCGCTGTCGATCGGTTGTTTCAGGTTTTCTGCATTTCCGGTATCCACCAGCATAGTCACTTGTGCATCATGCATCCGTTGTTCCTCCAGTTTGGCTGTATAGCGGCTGACGCTCAGTATCATGCCGATGTAGGCACAGTTGATGAAAGTGGATGTACCACCCTTGCTGATGAGCGGAAGCGGTTGTCCCGTGACGGGTGCCAGACCTACGGCAACCATCATGTTGAACAACGCCTGCGTGACGAGTAGCAAGGCTATTCCGGTAATGAGGAAAGCGGGGAAGGTGCGGTCGCATTTTTTGGCGATACGGCCTACTCGCACCAATAGGCAGACATAAAGGAACACAACGACTATCCCGCCTACCAGTCCCAGTTCCTCAATGATGATGGCATAGATAAAATCGGAGAATGCCTGGCTCAGAAAGTCACGTTGTACGGAGTTTCCCGGGCCCTTGCCTACAACGTTACTCGTAGCTACGGCAATACGGGCATGTGCCACTTGCCCGTCGCCGTCGATGTCGAATTTGGCAGCAGGAACTTCTTCCTTGTTGGTAAAGTCTGCAATACGGGATTTTACAGTGGTAAAACGGTGTCCCATCGGTATATTTTCCAATGTCTTGTCTGGCGTGGCCAGCAGGAAGGCAACAAAGACTGTAACGAATGCCACAATCCCTCCTCCCAGTATCAGTAGGTTCCTGGCAGATACCCGCCCGATGAACATCATTAGGTAGACCGTTCCGAAGAGCAACATTCCCGTTGAGTAGTTTTCCGGCAGGATAAGGCCACAGACTATGCAGGTAATAATCATGATGCGCTTAAAGGCTTTCGGACTTGCACCGTCTTCGTCCTGCCCTTTCGAGAGGATAAAGGCTGTAACGATGACGACGGCCATCTTCGCTATTTCCGACGGCTGGAACTGAATGCCCATGAAGGTCATCCAGCGGGCTGCGCCGTTTACGCGGTCACCGGTAATGAATCCCATCAGCATCACAAAAGCCAGCAGTCCGATGGATATCGGAAGCAAGAATACCGGGAACACCTGGAACCATTTATAGGGGATGTTGTGTACCAGTACTACAATGACGGCACCTACCATCAGGAGAATGCTGTGCTGCGTAATCGGTCCCCAGTGGTCGCCACTCTTGTAGGTCAGCGTACTGGCAGCACTGAATACCTCTGTGATGGAGATGAGGCAAAGGAAAAGGAAAATAATCCAAATCACTTTGTCGCCTTTGAATATGCTCTTTAATAAATCCAATGCTTCGCAAATTAAAAATTAATAATTAAAGAATTACAAGTTGACAGTCTCATGCAGCACTTGTCTTTTATAGTGCTCTGACACATGCTTTGAACTGTTCGCCGCGGTCTTCATAACTCTTGAAGAGGTCGAAGGAGGCACAGCAAGGGCTGAGCAACACGGTTTCACCTTTCTTTGCCAGTTTGAAGGCTGCTTCTACGGCATCCTTCATGCCGGTCTGAACATCAGCTACGGGCAATCCTAAGCGGTCGAAGAAGTCGTGCAGCTTTTCGTTGTGTAATCCCAAATATACCAGGGCAGAGCACTTTTCGCGTACAAGGTCTTCGATTTCCGTATAATCATTTCCTTTGTCCTTACCGCCGAGGATAAGTACGGTTTTGCCGGTCATGCTTTGCAGGGCATACCAGCAGGAGTTTACGTTCGTTGCCTTGGAATCATTGATGAAGCTTACGCCGCGTACGGTGGCTACTTTCTCCAATCGGTGCTCCACTCCCTTGAAGTCGGACAAAGCCTTGCGGATATATTCTTTTCGGATACCGGCCAAGTTGGCTGAGATACCAGCGGCTAATGAATTGTATAAGTTGTGTGTGCCGTGCAGCGCCAGCTCCTCTTGCTCCATATTGAAGGCTATCGGTTCGTTGATTTCCACTTCACCGTCTTCCACGTATGCGATGGCTCCGTCTTCCTTTACGGCAGCGAACGGGTAAAGATGGGCGCGCAGGCCATGCTTGTCCAGTTCGCGCTTGATGATGGGGTCGTCGTTCCAGAAGATAAAAGCGTCTTCCGGTGTCTGGTTTTGGGTGATGCGGAATTTGGCGTCCACATATTTCTGCATACAGTGGTCGTAACGGTCCAAGTGGTCCGGAGTGATGTTCATCAGTACGGCAATGTTGGCACGGAAGTTATACATATTGTCCAGTTGGAAGGAACTCAGCTCAATGACGTAGTAATCATGCTGCTCCGTGGCTACCTGCAAGGCCAGGCTGTTGCCGATGTTGCCGGCGAGGCCGACGTTCAGTCCTGCACTCTTGAAGATGTGATAAATGAGCGAGGTGGTTGTAGTCTTTCCATTTGAGCCGGTGATACAGACCATCTTTGCGTCAGTGTACCGTCCCGCAAACTCTATCTCAGAGATGATGGGCGTACCTTTTTCCTTTAATTTCACAATGAGCGGAGCGTCGTTGGGGATACCGGGGCTTTTCACCACTTCGTCAGCATTCAGAATCAGCTCTTCTGTGTGGTGTCCCTCTTCCCAGGCAATGCCGTATTTATCCAGCAGTTCCTTGTATTTGTCTTTAATGGCAGACATGTCGGAGACGAACGTGTCGAAACCTTTCACTTTGGCCAGTACAGCAGCGCCTGCGCCGCTTTCGCCAGCTCCTAATACTACAATTCTACTCATAATATTTATATACTAATATGTCAATGTGGAAACTATGCTAATGCATCCCACATTATCTAATCTTTAATGTTATAATTGTTATCGCTGCCAGTACAATCGTCACAATCCAGAAGCGGATGGTGATTTTGGATTCGTGGAACAGCTTGTCCGGTTTGGTGAATACCACGCTGCATCCCGGTTCTATCAGGCTCATGGAAGTGCGGAAGTGGTCGTGTATCGGCGTTCTTTTGAAGAGACGTTGTTTCACGCCTTTCCGCTTGCCTGTCTTGTAGTAGAGGCGTTGCAGGATGACCGAGAGGTTCTCCACCAGGAAGATACCGCAAAGGATGGGTATCAGCAGTTCCTTGTGAATAATGATGGCGTATACTGCGATGATTCCTCCAATGGTCAGACTGCCCGTATCGCCCATGAATACTTGGGCCGGATAGGCATTGTACCATAAGAAGCCGATAAGTGCACCGATGAAGGCACAGATAAAGATTACCAGTTCTTCCGAGCCGGGAATGTACATGATATTCAGGTAGCCGGCATATTCAATGTGGCTCGACACGTAGGCGAGTATTCCCAAGGTCAGTCCGATAATGGCGGAGTTCCCTGCCGCCATTCCGTCCATTCCGTCATTCAGGTTGGCTCCGTTGCTGACGGCGGTAACTACGAAAATAGTGATAATCACGAACAATATCCAACCTGCTGTTTGGGCATGTTCACCCATAAAGCTTACTAAGTCGGAATAGTCGAAGTTGTTGCTTTTGAAGAACGGGATGGTGGTCTGCGTTGCCTTGATTTCCTTGGCTGCATGTACTACTTCTATTTGTCCCCCTGGCTTCTCTATTTCTATGTTCTCGCGGATAACCACCTGCGGGCTGAGGTAGAGAGTCAATCCGACGATAAGTCCTAAACCTACTTGACCGATGATTTTGAACTTACCGTGCAGGCCTTCCTTGTCCTTTTTGAATATCTTGATGTAGTCGTCGGCAAATCCTAGCGACCCTAACCAGATTGTGGTAATCAGCATCAATATCATATAAATATTGTCTAACTTGCCCAGTAGCAAGCAAGGAATGAGTGTGGCAAAAATAATGATGACACCGCCCATGCTGGGTACTCCCACTTTGTTCACACCGAATGGATCGATACTGGCATCACGTTGCGTTTCGGTAATTTGCTTGCGCTTCAGTAGATTGATGAACTTGTCTCCCCAGATGCTCGAAATGAGCAATGCCAGAATGATTGCCATCAACGAACGGAAGGATGTATAGCCGAACATGCCCGCACCGGGGAAGTCATATTTGTCTAACCATTGAAATAAGTAGTATAACATGATGTTAATTATTTAATTATTTCATTTAATATCTCTTTGTCGTCAAAATGGTGTTTCACGCCTTTAATCTCCTGATAATTCTCATGCCCTTTGCCTGCAACGAGAATCACGTCTCCCGGCTGTGCCAGCATGCAGGCTGTCTTGATGGCTTCGCGGCGGTCGGTGATGCTGATGGTTTTCTGCATGTCGTCTTTATCCAGCCCCGCCAGCATGTCGTTGATGATGTCCTGCGGCTCTTCAAAGCGCGGGTTATCGGAGGTAATGATGACCCGGTCGCTCAAGCGGGCGGATTCTTTGGCCATGATGGGACGCTTGCCTTTGTCGCGGTTGCCGCCGGCACCTACAACGGTAATCACTTTTCCTTTTCCTTCCAGCACTCCGTGAATGGCGTTCAATACATTGACCAGGGCGTCTGGAGTATGCGCATAGTCCACAATGGCAGTGTAGCCTTTCGGTGAACGGATGGCATCGAAGCGGCCGGTTACCGGACGCAGCGTACTGAGGGCAACCAGTACATCTTCTTCTTTCTTGCCCAGCAATATGGCAGTACCGAATACCGCCAGCAGGTTGTAGGCATTGAATTTTCCGATGAAACGTACTGCCAGCTCGTGGTTGTTGAAGTCAAGTAACATTCCCTCGAAATGAGATTCCAAGACTTTGCCTTTGAAGTCGCTAAGACTGCGCAAAGAGTAGGTGTATACTTTCGAACGGGTATTCTGTGTCATCACGAGTCCGTTCTTGTCATCCAGGTTGGTCAGGCTGAAAGCTCCTTTCGGCAGTTCGTCGAAGAACTTTTTCTTGGCCTTGAGATAGTTCTCCACCGTTTTATGATAATCCAGATGGTCGCGGGTCAGATTAGTGAAAATACCGCCGGCAAACTTCAGACCGCTGATGCGCTTCTGGGCAATGGAATGGGAACTGACTTCCATGAAGGCATACTTGCAGCCGGAGTCCGCCATCTCTCCAAGTAGGCGGTTCAAGGTTATTGGGTCCGGGGTGGTATGTTCGGTCGGTACGGGCTGGTCGTCGATGTAATTACATACAGTGGAAACCAGTCCGACCTTGTAGCCGAAGTAGCGGAAAGTATTATATAATAAGGTAGCAACGGTTGTTTTTCCGTTGGTTCCGGTCACGCCGATGAGTTCCATCTTGGATGTAGGGTCACCATAGAAAGTGGTGGCCACTTTCCCTACGGCATCTTCACTGTCTTTCACCAGAATGTAGGTGGTGCCGGTCTTGAGCTCTTCCGGCAATTCTTCACACAATACTGCGACAGCCCCTTTGTCGATAGCAGCTGGGATATAGGCATGCCCGTCGGTCTGCGTACCACGCATGGCCATGAACAGATGTCCGGTTTCTATCAGGCGGGAGTCTATATTCACTCCCGTTATCTCCATGTTTGTACTTCCGGCAATCCGGACCGGCTGTATTGTTGCCAACAAATCACTTAATTTCATACCTTATTATATAATGTATATCCAAATCTTGTTTATTCTCATGTTAACGTAGTGTCAGGGCTATGGTTTGTCCTTTCACTATCCGACTGCCGCTTGCTATGGACTGGTTCCTCACCCGTCCTACGCCGTTTAGCCTTACTTTCAGTCCTTTGCTCTCTAAAAGGTAGACTGCATCTTTCGCTCCCATACCGACCACGCTGGGCACGGTGCCCGAGGCCAGTTCCTGGTCTTGCAGGATGACTGCCGACGGGGCAGCTTGTGTATGTCCCCACTGCTCCTTTTTCTTTTGTTCGGAGAACTGTTTCTGGACGGGAACTTTCAGATCGTTCAATACAAGGAGCGCCTCGTTCATCTCTCCGGCTTTCACGGGAGGAATCACATTGGTGGTACTGTCTATGGCACTGCGTATGTCAAAACGCAGGTCTTTGGCATAAACTCTTTCCGCTATTTTCCCAAAGACACTACCTGCCATCAGACCGCCTGAAGCTGGTAACCCAGGCTTCTGAATGGAAACGATGCAACTGTATTTAGGTGCTTCCGAGGGGAAATATCCGCAGAAACTTACAAGGTAGTTCACCCGTCCCGACTTATATCCGGCTGCTCCTTGAGAAATCTGTGCCGTACCCGTCTTGCCCGATACGGAGAACTGCTTGCTGCCGGCGGGTTTTGCCAGACCTTGCGATACCACTTTCCGAAGGATTTCGCGGATCTGTGTCAGGGTATGGTCGGAACATATCTTGGGATTGATTACTTCCGTAGGATATTCTTTCACTACCTCACCATCCTTTACCGCTGCTTTCACAAACTTGGGGCGTACCATGACCCCATTGTTGGCTATGGCATTGTAGAAGGTCAGTATGTTCATAGGAGGTACCTGGGTCTCGTAGCCGATACTCATCCACGGTAAAGTCGTTTTGGCAAAATAACGCTCTTTAGGTCCTTTGATGTTGGGCTTTCCTTCACCAGGAATTTGCAGATGAAGCGGCTGGTCGATGCTCATGCGCTTCAAACCGTCCACGAACTTCTGCGGATTATCCTTGTAGTGCTTGTCGATGAGGTAGGAGACGCCCACATTGGAAGAAACTTCCAGAATACGTGTCACATCTATCTTTCCATAGCCTCCCCGGTGCCAGTTGTGGTCTCTCATCTTGCTGCCGTACATATTCATAATACCGTTGCCCGTGTCTACCTCGGTATCCGGGGTTATCTTGCCGTCTTCCAGTGCCACCATAATGGAGGCTGTCTTGAAGGTGGAGCCCGGTTCCAACATATCGCTGATGGCATTACTGTTCATTTCGTAGTAATTGCCGTCTCCGGCTTTCATCATGTTGACAATGGCCTTTACTTCTCCGGTAGCCACTTCCATCAGTACGGCTACCCCGACATTGGCATTGATTTCCTTCAACTTGTCCACCAGGGCTTTTTCGCAGATGTCCTGCATGCCTACGTCGAGGGTAGATATGATGTCACAACCGTCTACCGGGGGAAGGTCTACGATATTCAGGTATTTGTTCATCACCTTCTGACGGTGGGTAATACCGTTCCGTCCTTTCAGCAGGGTGTCGAAGGCCAACTCAATGCCGTTGCGGGCTCCCATGGCTGTATCGGCATAAAGACGGCCCAGGGTTTGGGCTGCCAAAGAACCGAACGGCTTTTTACGCTGGTTGTATATCTGTTCGTGGAAACCGCCTCGGTATTTGTTCATCTTGAATACGGGTAACCGCTTGGCTTCCTTATACTGAATGTAAGAGATGCGCCGGTTGCGGTTGGGAAGAATGTTGTAGTTCCGGCTCTTCATCTCCCGCCCCTTGCGCAGATGGCTTTTGAAGGTGGCGGCACTGATGTCCGGAAAAATCTGATGAAGCCCGATACAGATGGAATCGAAATTGGCTTTCCAGATAGAATCCTTGCGCTGCTGGTCCTTTTTGCGGCGCTTCTCGTCCCTTTCGCCGGACATGAAGTCCATATATATTTTATATTCCGGCAGCGAACTTGCCATCAGTTTACCATCCGAGGACAGGATATTTCCCCGGTTGGGCTTCACCGTTACATTCTCTTTGACGAAGCGGTCGGCTACATCGTGCCAGTACTGTCGCTCGGCAAACATAATCATGGCGCCTTTCACAACAATAGCTATCCCCACCAGCCCCATGAGTAGGACGACGAAGAAGTAACGGGTCATTATGTTTTTTTTATTTACAGCCAATGTTATTTACGATTTAACGATTTACGATGTGCTATTGAAATTACTTTAATCCTCAATTCTCCATTATTTTAGTAAGTACGGTGGATTAGTGGAAGTCTGCAAATCACTTTCTTTGGTGGCGATGTATTCCTCGATGCGCGATTGGCGGCTCCGTTCCATTAATTCCGAACTGCGTGTCAAGGCATCGTACTTGATGTCTATCAACTCTTTTTTAAGGTTGTCTATCTCTATCAGTTGCAGTTGGCATTCGTAACGGTTGTTGATGTAAATAATGATAAGCACCATGATAAGGAACAACAATCCGGCTTGACGGCGGAAGAAGTCTGTGGCCAGAATGTCGCCTCCTATGATGTTTTTCAGTGAGGTGCGTTTTTTCACCTTCTCCGTATTCTTTTCTTCTTGTTTCTTTTCCATTGCTAGTCACTAATCATTCGTTACTCTTTCTGCAATTCTCAGCTTGGCGCTGCGCGAACGCGGATTGCGCTCTATCTCTTCCTCGTCCGGTACAATTACTTTGTTGTTGACCAGCCGGAACGGGGTCAATACGTTCCCGAAGAAATCTTTTTCGGCCTTGCCTTCCACGTTGCCGGTTTTCATGATATTCTTCACCATACGGTCTTCCAGGGAGTGATAGGTTATCACCACCAGACGGCCTCCCGGCTTTAGCGCTTCTGTTGCTGCATACAGCATTTCTTTCAGTGCCTCCATTTCCTGGTTTACCTCAATGCGCAATGCCTGGAATACCTTTGCTAGTTCTTTCTTCTCACGTTCGCGGCCGAAGAGTGGCTTGACGATTTCCAAAAATTCGCCGATGGTGGCAATTCTCTGCGTAGCCCGTGCTTTAACAATGACAGATGCCAGTTTCCGGCTGTTCTTCAGCTCGCCGTACAGATAAAAAATATCGGCCAGCTTTTCTTCTTCGTAGGTATTCACGATGTCGGCAGCTGTCAGGCCGGCACGCTTGTTCATACGCATATCCAGTGCTCCGTCGAAGCGGAAGGAAAATCCCCGTTCGCTGTCATCAAAGTGATGGGAAGATACGCCGAGGTCGGCAAGTATGGCATCCACTTTTTCGATGCCGTGATAGCGTAGGAAGTTGTGCAGGTAGCGGAAGTTGCTGCGTACGAATGTAAAATGCGGGTTGTTCACAATGTTGCGTTCCGCATCCTCGTCCTGGTCGAAGCTCAGCAGCCGGCCGCCGTCTTCCAGGCGGGACAGTATCTCGCGCGAATGTCCTCCTCCACCAAACGTTACGTCTACATACGTGCCGTCCGGACGGATGCTCATCGCATCTACGCTCGGCATCAGCAATACGGGGATATGATATGTTGTTTCTTCTTTCATCATCTGTTGTTTATAGCTTATTTTCGTCACAGCAAATATTTTCGTCTCCCAGCAGCTCTTCAAGAGCCTCACTGAACTCGTCAGGGTTCATGAATGGTTGTTCGGCACGTTCCTTGGCCCAGATTTCTATTGTGTTGTCCACGCCAATGAAGCGGACATCACTTTGTATACCCGCCATTTGCAGGTAACGCTTTGGGAGCAGGATGCGTCCGTTCCCGTCAGGGATCATGATTTCCGCGTCACTTACGAACTGGCGGAAAATCATTTGCTGTTTGGCGTTCCATTTATTCAGCCGGCAGCGAAGTTGGTTTTGGGTGGCAAACCATACACTTTCCGGGTAGAGCACCAGGCAATCCTGATATACGTCCTTGCGCAACACGAGCTTTTCTTCGGAAGCGGCCTGCAGCTGTTTCCGGAAGGTGGCCGGGATGAAAACTCTTCCTTTTGCATCTGCCTTCGCCTCGATATTACCTAAGAATTGTATCATTTCTCACCTTATTATAATAAGCGACGGTAAAAATACACATTTCCCCACAATTCCCCACAATCTTTTAACTAAAATCTTAGGAAGAAGTTTTCAACACCTTGTTGATAGCTTATTCATTTGATAATGAAGCTACTTTTGAAGCACTTTGCTGGTGGGGGAATTTGTGTAGTCTCTTTTGAAAAGATTCAGTTAGAGATGGCGGGTCTTTGGTTTGAAAGTCGCTTGTTGGTGGAATGGTGTCTTGGGCGGGAAACTTCTTTCCCAGCCTTGCGAATATCTAAACCAAGCCTTGGTTTTTCTATCTCAAGGCTTGGTTTGGAAAAACCAAAGTTTGGGATAAAGCTCTTTCTTAACTCTTCCTTGTTTTAGTATTAACTTCTTAACTCTTTTTTGTTAATTTCCCATCTTTTTTTGTGAACGTTACCGTTTGCCGGGAGATGATGGGGAGGAGTGATAATATTCCCCTAGGGTGGTTGATTATTATATTCATCCACAGAATCCGGTGGATAAATCTTTTTTTTACTGTATGCTGTTCAGCGAGTCAAGTTTGTCTTCATTGACCAGCTGTACGTAGTGCCATACCTGCGTACTTGACGTGCTTGCTCATGGCCGGCTGTACGACAAAAACAGCAGGAGCTTCCATTGCCATTGTTACAAATGTGCAGGCTGTAATGGTTGTCTGTTTCTTCATGTTGTTTATTAATCACTCGGTTTTTCTTTAGGTATCTTGGTTTGTATTCTATGATTGTCTGGTATATTTCTTTTTTATCCGGCCAATAAATAAACAATTCTTTGCTTGCCGTATTCTCTTATCTGAAATCCTTCAAGTCATGCTGCAGCTTCTGGCGGGTAAAAAAGATACGGCTCTTTACTGTTCCAAGTGGGAGGTTCAGCTTTTCTGCGATTTCACGGTACTTGAAACCGGAAATGTGCATGGAGAAAGGTATCTTGTACTCACGTGGCAGGGCATTGACAATGCGGTGCATTTCCTTCAGGTCGTAAGCACTTTCTGTGCTGTCAAGTGTGAGGTCATGCGGTGTATTCAGATGATAGAGATTGTCTGTGGTATCTGCAAACGTCTGGTCACGTACCACTTTACGGTAATTGTTGATGAAAATATTACGCATGATGGTATATATCCATCCTTTAAAGTTGGTATCAGGTGTATACTTCTCTTCATTGCCCAGAGCTTTTAATGATGTCTCTTGAAGCAGATCGTTGGCTTCTTCGCGGTTGGAGGTTAATTTATATGCAAAGCGTAATAAGTCGTTTTGAACTCCGAGTAGGTCTTGGGTAAATGTTCTATTATTCATAATGGATGTTTTTTTAATTATTGTTCGTTTTATTGATGATGCAAAGTTATGGATGATTCTTTTTTTGATAGACGGAAATCAAACTCTCTTTGGGGGGAAATCTAATAATTGGCAGTTTTCAGGTGGTTTTGGTTAGCTTTCAGTGCTTCGGATAGCTGGAAAGGTGGAATGTAACCAGAGGTTACTACCTGATTTTTGTAAATAATATTATCGCAAAGTGTAACGGCTTGAATATGTTCGTGCAGAAATATAAAGGCGAGACCATGAAAGGTAGACATGGGATTGTCCCGGCCTACCTTTCTCTCTTTTGATACAACTAAAATTTGTACTCTTCTTAATTTATGGAAATCACTGGTTTTATATGCTGGGTTCTTAAACAAAATCCTTCAAGTCTTGTTGTAATCTTTGGCGGGTGAAGTAAATGCGGCTCTTTACCGTACCTAAGGGTAACCCCAGCTTCTCTGCAATTTCGCGGTACTTGAAGCCGGAGATATGCATGGAGAAGGGAATCTTGTACTCCCGTGGCAGGGCGTTGACAATGCGGTGCATCTCTTTCAAATCATATGCCCTTTCTGTGCTCTCAAAAGCGGTGTCATGCGGCAGGTTCAGGTGATAGAGATTATCCGTGGTGTCCGCAAAAGTCTGGTCACGCACCACTTTGCGGTAATTGTTGATGAAGATATTACGCATGATGGTATATATCCATCCTTTGAAATTGGTATCGGGAGTATACTTCTTTTCGTTATCCAGAGCTTTCAGGGATGTTTCCTGCAGGAGGTCGTTGGCTTCTTCACGGTCGGAAGTAAGTTTGTATGCAAAACGCAATAAATCGTCTTGAACTCCGAGCAGGTCTTTTTTAAATGTTATATTGTTCATATGTGCTATGTTTTTTCGTTAATCATGATATTGCAAGTTTACGGAAGTTTTCTTTTTCAGGCAGACGGATTTCAAACACACTTTAGGGGGAAAACTGTCAATTGATAGTTTTTAGGTGTTATTTGATAGATTTCGGGTGTAGTTTTCTGTCCTTTTTTTGCGATTAATTAAAAAGATGAGTTAATTTTGCACATTCATTTCATCAAAAGAAGAATGGCTGACGACTCTTTATTTTTGATTGACATAGACAAGATACTTCGGGAAAAGGCTCCGAAGAAGTCTAAGTATATCCCCAAGTTCGTAGTTTCTTATTTGAAGCATATCGTTCATCAAGAGGAATTGAATGTCTTTTTGCGGGAGTCGAAAGATAAAGTCGGTGTGGATTTTCTGAAAGCTTGTCTGGAGTTCCTTGATGCCAATATTGTGGTAAAGGGGGAGGAGAATCTGCCTAAAGAAGGGCTTTATACTTTTGTATCCAACCATCCCCTGGGTGGGCAGGACGGAGTGGCGTTGGGTTATGTCTTGGGCTCCTTTTATGGCGGCAAGGTGAAATATATGGTCAACGACCTGCTGATGAACCTGCACGGACTGGCACCGCTCTGCATCCCCATCAACAAGACGGGAAAGCAGGCCAAAGACTTCCCGAGAATGGTGGAGGCGGGATTTGCTTCGGACAATCAGCTCATCATGTTTCCCGCAGGTCTTTGTTCACGTAGGCAGAATGGGGTCATCCGTGACTTGGATTGGAAAAAGACCTTTATCGTGAAGAGTGTCGAAGCCCACCGTGATGTAGTTCCCATCCACTTCGAAGGGCGGAACTCCAATTTCTTTTATAATCTTGCCAATCTTTGTAAGATGTTGGGTGTCAAGTTCAATATCGCCATGCTTTACCTGGCAGATGAAATGCTGAAGAATCGCCATAAAACATTTACTATCACCATAGGGAAGCCTATCCCCTGGCAAACTTTCGATAAATCGAAAAGCCCGGCTGGATGGGCGCAATATGTGAAGGATATTGTATATAAATTGTAGAGAGACCGTATTTATATAAAAGAAGAACTACTAACAGAGAAATATGGAAGATGTAATTGCACCGATAAGCAAGGAGCTGTTGAAAGCGGAGTTGACTGAGGAGAAGCGCCTGCGTATGACCAATAGAAGTCATAACCAGATATATATCATTACTGCCCAAGACTCTCCGAATACCATGAAGGAGATCGGCCGTTTGCGCGAGATTGCGTTCCGCGCTGCGGGAGGAGGAACGGGCAAGTCTATGGATATTGACGAATATGACATCATGGACAATCCGTACAAGCAGTTGATTGTCTGGAATCCGGAAGCTGAAGAAATTTTGGGTGGATACCGTTATATCTTGGGTACGGATGTGCGTTTTGACGAACATGGTGCCCCTATTCTGGCAACTGCCCATATGTTTAACTTTTCGGATAAATTTTTGAAGGACTATCTTCCTACGACCATTGAGTTGGGACGTTCGTTCGTTACGTTGGAGTATCAGTCTACGCGTGCAGACAGTAAAGGTCTGTTTGCGTTGGATAATCTGTGGGATGGTTTGGGCGCACTGACCGTAGTCATGCCCAATGTGAAGTATTTCTTCGGAAAGGTGACTATGTATCCCAGCTATCATCGTCAGAGTCGTGATAAGATTCTTTATTTTCTTCGGAAACACTTTGCGGATAAGGACAACCTGATTACTCCGATGAAGCCGTTACTTCTGGAATCGGACGAGAATGAATTGGCAGCTCTCTTCTGTAAAGACTCTTTTAAGGAAGACTATAAGATTTTGAATTGTGAAATCCGTAAGGCGGGGTATAATATTCCCCCTCTGGTGAATGCCTATATGAGTCTCAGCCCTACCATGCGTATGTTCGGTACAGCCATCAATTACGGTTTCGGAGATGTGGAGGAAACGGGTATCCTGATTGCCGTGGACGAGATTTTAGCAGAAAAGCGCATTCGCCACATCGAGTCATTCATAGCGAGCGCACCGGAGGCATGCAAGCTTACGTCGGGAGCAAATAAGGTTGTATCATAGGACTATCCGGAAGAATGCTTGTCGTCTGTTATACCGCTGGCAAGCTATTCCCGTTTATTTTCCTGTATAAATCGAGTGCAAATACATCTGTCATTCCGGAGATGTAATCCAGTACCGCCTGTATTCTTTCATAGAGTGCAGGCGCTTTTATGTTGTACTGGCCCGATACGCGATTGATGAGCAGTTGCGAATATGCCTTTTCTGGAGAACGCACGGCGTCAATCATCAGTTCGAGTAGGGTACTGATGATGCGGAAACCGGCAAGTTCAATGTCCAGTACGTCGCGTGAGCGGTAAATCCTCTTCAGGGAGATGTCTGCACAGTGCTTGTAGGCATTGGCTGGTACCTCGGATATATGGTTGATGAGGCTTCCTTCAAATTCTCCTTTCAGAATCTTTTCTTCATTGTCTACAAAGGCTTGCACGCATTCGCCGATAAGCAGCCCGATAACGCTGGAACGCAGATAGGCTATTTGCTCATTGGTGTCACTTACTATCTCCATCGTTTTGAGCCGGTGTGCTTGGCGCTCTTTCGAGAAATAAGAAAGAAGCAACTCTTTGGTTTCTTGTGTAGTCAGAATTTTCAGTTTGTGAGCATCCTCAATATCCATCATCTGGTAGCAGATGTCATCGGCGGCTTCCACCAGATAGACTAGCGGGTGGCGGGCATATTTCAACGGGGCATCGTTCTGCTTCTCCATACCCAACTCTTCTGCTATGCGGCGGAAACTTTCTTCCTCTGTGATGAAGAAACCGAATTTTGACTTTTTGCCAGCAAGACTCGATGAAAAGGGATATTTCACGATGCTTGCCAAGGTGGAGTAGGTGAGTACAAATCCTCCCTGTCGCCTTCCCTCAAACTGGTGGGTAAGCAGGCGGAACGCATTTGCATTTCCTTCAAAGTGAGTAAGGTCCTCCCATTGGGCAGGTGTCAGTTGGCCCTTCAGGGACATTCCTTTTCCTTCAGAAAAAAAGGTGGAAATTGCTCGTTCTCCCGAATGTCCGAAAGGAGGATTTCCCAAGTCGTGTGCCAGGCAGGCGGCGGAAACGATGGAGCCTATTTCGGTGAGGTAGCTGTCTTGCAGTTCCGGACGGCGGGCAATGAGAGCTTTCGATACATCGTTGCCTAGTGAGCGACCTACACATGATACTTCCAGGCTGTGCGTCAATCGGTTGTGGACGAATACACTACCGGGAAGAGGGAATACCTGGGTTTTGTTCTGCAGACGGCGGAAGGGGGCGGAGAAGACAAGGCGGTCATAGTCACGTTGGAATTCCGAGCGGTTTTCATGGCGTTCCTGATGAAACTCTTCCAGTCCGAAACGTTTGGCAGATATGAGCGTATTCCAATTCATCATGATGTTATTTACGATTGAAGTTACTATTATTTAACTGCAAATGTATCACTATTTTGTATAAAAAGCCGTATTTTCGCCCAAGTTTATAGTGAAACGGAGATGAATTGCGAAACTTGAATTACTCGAATTGTAAGAATAGAAGTAGCCCTAATTGTAAATCGTCAAATCGTAAATAACATCATGTTGAACGTACAAATCATCAATAAATCAAAGCATCCGCTTCCGGCTTATGCCACTGAGCTGTCTGCAGGAATGGATATCCGTGCAAACCTTAATGAATCTATTTCGCTGGCTCCGATGCAGCGGTGTCTGGTGCCTACTGGCCTTTATATCGCTCTTCCGGAAGGATTTGAGGCGCAAGTGCGTCCGCGTAGCGGATTGGCCATTAAGAAGGGGATTACCGTGCTGAACTCCCCTGGAACGATTGATGCCGATTACCGTGGTGAAGTTTGTATTATTCTCGTCAACCTTTCTGCAGAAACCTTCGTCATCGAAGATGGGGAGAGGATTGCACAAATGGTGATAGCGCGTCACGAACAAGCTCTTTGGCAGGAAGTGGAAGTGCTGGATGAGACGGAGCGCGGTGCCGGTGGCTTCGGGCATACGGGTAAAAAATGAATGGATATTGTTCCGTTTTTACGGGCTAAGAATTTATAATTAAATAGATGAGAATCAGAGTAAAAATAATACTTGCGTTGTTGATAGGTGCCTTCTGCCTTACTACGTATGGAGTGCAGGCTGCCAATGTTCAAGCTTCTAAGGAGAAAATGAGCGGGTACGGTCGGCCTGAAAAGGCACGGAAGGAATTGAAGAAACGGAAGAAGTCGAAGAAAGCCGATGTTTCGCCCGTAAAGGAGCTTACCCCCGAACAGCAGCGCCGTTACGACTACTTCTTTCTTGAGGCCGCCCGTCTGAAAGTCCAGAAAGACTATGATGCAGCTTTTGATGTCCTGCAACATTGCCTGACGATAAACCCGAACGCATCATCGGCTTTGTATGAGATGGCCCAGTATTATATGTTCCTCAAGCAGGTGCCGCTGGGACAAGCCGCGTTGGAAAAGGCGGTGGAGAATGCTCCCGACAATTACTGGTATGCCCAGGGACTTGCCAATCTGTACATGCAGCAAAACGAAACGGAGAAAGCCGCTGTCTTGTTGGAAAATATGGCGGTACGTTTCTCGGATAAGCTGGACCCGCTATACAACTTGCTGGAGATTTACAACCGCCAGGAAGAGTATGACAAAGTTATCGGTATACTGAACAAGCTCGAGGAACGGATGGGCAAGAACGAACAGCTCAGTATGGAGAAGTTCCGCATCTATCTGCAAAAGAAGGACGACAAGAGCGCCTTTCATGAAATAGAAAGTCTGGTAGAAGAGTATCCCAACGATAGGCGCTATCAGGTGGTACTGGGGGATGTCTATATGCAGAACGGGAAAAAGCAGGAAGCTTATGAGATTTACAAGAAGGTGCTGGCCGAAGAGCCGGACAATGCAATGGCCATGTACTCATTGGCTTCTTACTACGAAGAGACCGGACAGAAGGAACTATATGAACAGCAATTGGACACGCTGTTACTGAACAAGAAAGTGGCTTCGGACACCAAACTGAATGTGATGCGGCAGTTCATCGTGCAGAATGAGCAGGCAGGCAAGGACAGCACACGTGTCATTACGCTCTTCAACCGTATCATGGAGCAGGAGCCCGATGAGGCACAATTACCTTTGCTGTATGCCCAATATCTTCTTTCCAAAGGAATGAACAAGGAGGCAGGACCGGTTCTGCGTCAGGTTCTGGCGATAGACCCTACCAACACAGCGGCTCGTATGACATTGCTGGGGGAAGCCGTGCGCCAGGAGGATTACAAGGAAATAATGAATTTGTGCGAAGCCGGTGTGGAGTCCAATCCCGATATGTTGGAGTTCTATTTCTATCTGGCCATTGCCTACAACCAGGCGGAACGGACGGATGATGCTCTTGCCATCTGTCAAAAGGCTTTGTCACACGTCAAGGACGATAGCAAGAAGGAGGTCGTATCAGATTTTTATGCCATTATCGGTGATGCTTATCACACCAAGAATCTGCATGCGGAAGCTTATGCGGCTTATGATTCCGCTTTGGTGTACAATCCTTCAAACATCGGTGCCTTGAATAACTACGCATATTATCTTTCCGTGGAGCGTCGCGACTTAGACAAGGCGGAAGAGATGAGCTACAAGACAGTGAAAGCCGAGCCGAACAATTCCACCTATCTCGATACATATGCATGGATATTGTTTGTTAAAGGTAATTATGCCGAGGCGCGTCTCTACATAGATGAGGCGATAAAGAATGATAAAGATAGCAGTGACGTGGTCTTGGAACATTGCGGAGATATCTATTACATGACTGGCGATGCGGAAGGTGCCTTGAAATACTGGAAACAAGCCTGGGATAAGGGCAATCGCTCTGATACGTTGAAACAGAAAATACAAAAAAAGAAATATATATCAGATGAAACTAAACCTGCTGAATGATATGGCAAGGACGTGCCGCCTATTGTCCTTGCTGTTGTTGCTGGCTGTGGGGCTTGCCGGTTGCAAGACTTCGCGTCACTCAAGTTCTCTGTCCGGAGAATCTGCCTGCCTTTCCTCCAAAGTGCAGCTGACGGTACCCCATAAAGATGCCACCCTTACTGTGAACGGTACGATGAAGTTGAAGAAGGAAGAATGCATGCAGATTTCCTTTCTGATGCCGATACTTCGTACGGAGGTGGCACGTATGGAAGTCACCCCGGATGAGATTCTGTTGGTAGACCGTATGGGAAAACGTTATGTCCGTGCAACACGTAAGGAACTGAAGGATGTGCTGCCCAAGAAGGCGGATTTTGCCCATTTGGAGAAACTGCTTTATGCCGCTTCCAAACCCAATGGTAAGAAGGTGCTTACCGGCAAGGAACTCGGGATACCCTCTCTGGAAAAGGGAAAGATTGAACTTTCCAACTTCTCGGATAAGCCTTTTGTACTGGCCCCTACCCAGCTCTCACAGAAATATAAAGAGGTGGAGCTGGAGGAACTGCTGGAAATGCTGATGGACCTTTGATTAGTTGATAATTGATAGTTGTTGGATAATCCCTTATAACTTATGAAGCTTCTCCTTTTCTTCTTTCTCCTCCTTTTGCCGGTTTCTCCGCTCTTTGCCCAGTCCAACAAGCTGATTAAGGAACTGGAAAGCAAGCGTGGTGCCTTGCAGAAACAGATAGTAGAGTCGGAGACGCTGTTGATAACCACCAAGAAGGATGTGGGAAGCCAGTTGAAAGGTCTTGCTGCACTGACCGGACAGATAGAAGAACGCAGACGTTATATTCTGACTATCAATAATGATGTGGAATCCATAGAGCGCGAGTTGTCTTCATTGGGACGTCAGTTGACTCGCTTGCAACGTGACCTAAAGGACAAGAAGAAGAAATATGAATCGTCCGTCCAATATTTGTATAAGAACCGTTCCATTGAAGAGAAGCTGATGTTCATTTTCTCTGCCAAGAGCCTGGCACAGACCTATCGACGCATGCGTTATGTACGCGAATATGCCACTTATCAGCGCCTGCAAGGCGAGGAGGTGTTGAAAAAGCAGGAACAGCTGAACCGTAAGAAGGCTGAGCTTCAGCAAGTGAAGGCTGCCAAGGAAGGATTGCTGAAAGAACGTGAAGAGGAGAAAGTCAAGCTGGAAGCGCAGGAGAAGGAACAGAAGTTGTTGGTGGCCAATCTGAAAAAGAAACAGCGGGGATTGCAGAACGAACTGAATAAGAAACGCCGTGAAGCCAATCAGCTCAATGCACGCATTGACCGCCTGATAGCGGAAGAGATAGAGAAAGCGCGTAAACGTGCGGCAGAAGAAGCGCGCCGTGAGGCAGCCGCACGTAAAAAGGCTGGTGAGAAAACTGCGACTGCCTCTACGTCCGCAAAGCCAAAGGCACAGCCTTTGGATACTTACTCCATGAGTAAGGCAGACCGTGAATTATCCGGGAATTTTGCTAATAATCGCGGTAAGTTGCCGATGCCCATCACTGGAGCGTATATCATTACCAGCCATTACGGCCAGTATTCTGTAGAAGGTTTGCGCAATGTCAAGCTGGACAATAAAGGCATCGATATACAAGGGAAACCGGGTGCCCAAGCCCGCGCCATCTTCAATGGTAAAGTGGCGGCTGTCTTTAAACTGAACGGACTGTTCAATATCCTTGTCCGTCACGGGAATTATATATCCGTCTATTGCAACTTGTCATCGGCCTCGGTGAAGCAGGGCGATGATGTTACCACCAAACAGACCCTCGGACAAATCTTCTCGGATGGGGCCGACAATGGTCGTACGGTGCTACATTTCCAATTGAGGAAAGAGAAGGAAAAACTGAATCCGGAGCCGTGGCTGAACAGATAATGATAATTTAAATTTTCACTCCTTCCAGCAACTCCAAATACATTCCTATCGCCTCCTCTATCTCCTTGACAAAGATAAATTCATCGGCAGTGTGTGAACGGGCACTTTTCCCTGGTCCCATCTTTAGAGAAGGGAACGGCATCAGTGCCTGGTCGGACAAGGTCGGTGAGCCGAAAGGAGTACGTTTCATGGTAATAGCCTTTTGCACTACCGGATGCTCCGGAGCTACGTGTGAAGAGCTTAGCCGGAAGGAGCGGGCTTTGGCTTCACACGTGATGTGTTTCTGTATTTCATCGAATAGCTCCTGATTGCTATAACACTCGTTGCTGCGAATGTCTACGACAAAAGTACAACGGTCGGGAATGACGTTATGCTGTGTACCGGCGTTTACCATGGTTACGCTCATTTTCACGGGACCCAACAGGGAAGATTCTTTTGGAAAACGGTAATCACGAAACCAGGCAATATCATCCAATACCTTATATATAGCATTATCTCCCTCGTTTCGGGCAGCATGTCCCGATTTTCCGGTAGCAGTTACGTCCAGCACCATCAATCCTTTTTCTGCAATGGCAGGTTGCATCTCTGTCGGCTCGCCTACAATGGCAAACTGTATGGGAGGGAGTTCCGGCAATACGCATTCTATTCCCCCCTTGCCTGATACTTCTTCCTCACACGAGGCAAGATATATCAGATTGTAGGCCTGAGTGGTGCGGCACAATGTCAGGAATACTTGCAGCAGGCTGACTACACTGGCTCCGGCATCGTTGCTGCCCAGCCCGTAGAGCTTTCCATTACTTTCCAGCGTTGGTTTGAAAGGATCTTTCCGCCACCCGTTGACGGGTTTTACGGTGTCGATATGGGAATTCAGCAGCAAGGTCGGTTTCTTTAGGTCGAACATCGGGCTGAGGCACCATACATTGTTGCCTTTACGTCCTGTTGCCATGCCTTGCATTTCGATATAGTTCTGCAGATAATCCGCCGCTTTCTCCTCGTCGCGGCTCAAGGAAGGAATGGCTATCAGTGATTTGAGCAATCCGATTGCTTCGGAAGTTAAAGTCGGTATATCGTAAATCATATTCGGTAAATAAATAATCCTGCTGCAAACTTACGAATAAAAAACGGAAAGGAGTACCCATATTGAATAATTACCCGCTAATATCGGATTAGTTTCAAATGAAACCACTACCTTTGTACCGTATTTACCAATATCAAAAGTTATGACTTATCATCATTTGTCTGTTCTGGTGCACCGCCAGGCAGAGAAGTATGGAGACAAAATAGCCCTGAAATACAGAGACTATGAAACTGCACAATGGATACCCATCTCTTGGAAAGAGTTCTCACAGACTGTACGCCGGACTGCCAATGCAATGGTGGCTTTGGGAATAGAGCCGCAAGAGAATATCGGTATCTTCTCGCAGAATAAACCCGAATGTCTCTTTACTGATTTCGGTGCATTCGCCAACCGGGCGGTGACTATACCTTTGTATGCTACCAGCTCACCGGCTCAGGCACAGTATATCATCAACGATGCACAGATACGTTATCTGTTTGTAGGCGAGCAGTTCCAGTACGATGCCGCTTTCAGTGTGTTCGGATTTTGCCAGTCTCTGCAGCAGCTCATCATCTTCGACCGTGCTGTGGTGAAAGATCCGCGCGACATGACTTCCATCTATTTTGATGAATTTATGGCAATGGATGAAGAGTTGCAGCACAATGCCATTGTAGAAGAACGTACAGCAGCTGCCTCAGATGATGACCTCGCCAATATCCTTTATACTTCCGGTACTACCGGTGAGCCGAAAGGTGTCATGCTCCATCATTTCAATTATAGAGAGGCTTTCCGCATTCATGATATCCGATTGCCTTTCATGACAGACCAGGATGTTTCCATGAACTTCCTTCCGCTGACCCATGTATTCGAAAAGGCATGGACCTACCTTTGTATACACCGGGGGGTGCAGGTCTGCATCAATCTCCGTCCACAAGATATACAGACTACTATTAAAGAGATACGTCCTACACTGATGTGCAGTGTACCCCGTTTTTGGGAGAAAGTCTATGCCGGTGTGCAGGAGAAGATTTCCCAGGAAACCGGTCTGCGTAAGGCGATGATGTTGGATGCCATCAAGGTGGGCAGGACGCATAACATTGATTATGTGCGTCAAGGAAAGACTCCTCCGATGATGCTTCATCTGAAATACAAGTTCTACGAAAAGACCATTTATGCTCTGCTGAAGAAGACGATAGGTATTGAGAACGGTAATTTCTTCCCTACGGCAGGTGCTGCTGTGCCCGATGAAATCTGCGAGTTTGTGCATTCTGTAGGTATAAACATGGTGGTGGGCTATGGTCTGACGGAATCTACGGCTACCGTTTCCTGCTTCCTCAACGAAGGCTATGAGATTGGTTCCGTAGGTACGGTGATGCCTGATGTGGAGGTGAAGATTGGCGAGAACAACGAGATTCTTCTTCGTGGTAAGACTATCACTACCGGCTACTACAAGAAACCGGAGGCAACGGCTGCCGCCATCGACCGTGACGGTTGGTTCCACACGGGTGATGCCGGTTATTTGAAGGATAACCATCTGTATCTGACGGAGCGTATCAAAGACTTGTTCAAGACCTCCAACGGAAAATACATTTCGCCGCAGGCATTGGAAACGAAGCTGGCTATTGACCGTTACATTGACCAGATTGCTGTCATTGCCGATGAGCGTAAGTTTGTTTCCGCTTTGATAGTTCCCGTTTATGGCTTTGTGAAGGATTATGCCAAGGAGAAAGACATTGCATACGGCAATATGGATGAGTTACTGCAACATCCCAAGATACAGGCATTGTTCCGTGCCCGTATCGATACCTTGCAGCAGCAATTTGCCCATTATGAGCAAGTGAAGCGTTTCACACTTCTGCCGGAACCATTCAGCATGGAGCGTGGGGAACTGACGAATACGCTGAAGCTGAAACGTTCTGTTGTGGCAAAGAACTACAAGGAGCTGATTGATAAGATGTACGAAGAATAAAACTTTGTTTTTTTGTTTATAACCGTCCGACCTGGGGTGAATCTTTTTCATTCCGGGCCGGACGGTCTGTTTTTTATATCCTTCTTCTGAACAGAAAGAAACTACCCCCTGCACTGCGAGAAACTAATTATCTGTACACTGCTGACTGGCAGTTTTTATGCTTCTTATTATTCTTACAACAGCTGTTGTAAGAAAAGAACACAGCTGTTATAAGAAAAGAATACAGCTGTTGTAAGAAACTAACATGACTGTGATAAGAATAATGAGATGCGAGAAAATAGTTAGTTTGTCGCAGTGGAGAGGTTAATTTGTCGCGGTGCCGGGGGAGAGTTCTCTTGTAGATAATGAAAGCCTCACTTTTAGGCGAGGGAGAGAAGGGTGATGTCGTAATCTGCTTAAAACCATGCAATAAAGCACCGGTTCTGCCAGCAGCTTTTCTTCATTAACTTTTATTAGCAAATAAATCATCCTTTTCCGATAGGGTTGCGGTTGTGCCCCCGGTTTTATATACGAGAGCTTGAAAGAAATCTGCAGAATAAAGACATTTGGATAAGCTTAAATATTAACCGTAACATACTAATAGCCTATGAAGCATACAAAGAAGAAGAAATGAGAGGAACAGTCAATCAAACTGGCCGATCGGGATAACAGATTTCCGAGAATCTGTTTATTAACTTAACACATATTTAATCTAATATTTATTTTCCGAAAAACAGCTTATGAAAAAAAGACTTATGCTAACCTTGGTTTGCCTGATGGCGGCCATTAGCTGGGTAGCAGCCCAAAATTCCCCCATTACCGGTATCGTTATTTCAGCTGAAGACAATGAACCGATTATCGGAGCTTCCGTATTGGTAAAAGGAAGCACTACCGGAGCCGTAACAGATTTAGACGGCAAATTCACTATTACAGATGCGCCCGCAGGTGCGAAAATCCTGCAAGTGTCTTTCGTAGGTATGATAACACAAGAAGTTCCCATCACTCCGGGGACGATAAGAGTCACATTAAAGAATGATGCCAAGCTGCTGGATGAAGTGGTGGTAACGGCATTGGGTATCGCAAAGAAAGAAAAATCACTGACTTACTCTACTCAAGTGGTGAACGGCGACGAATTGGCACGTGTGAAAGACCCCAATATGATGAATGCATTGGCCGGTAAGACGGCAGGTGTGCAGATTAATAAAAGCTCATCCGGGTTGGGAGGTTCTTCCAAAGTGATTATTCGTGGTAACCGTTCGGTAAGTGGAAGTAATCAACCGCTTTACGTAATAGATGGCGTGCCGTTCGGTTCATCAGCTAATGAGAACACTTCAACGACTATCGGCGGTGACAACGATAGCGGTAACTACGACCGTGGCGACGGTATCTCCAATTTGAATCCCGATGATATCGAGAGTATGAACATTCTGAAAGGTCCTGCTGCCGCTGCCCTTTATGGTAGTTCGGCTGCCAATGGCGTAGTAATCATCACAACCAAGAAAGGTAAGGAAGGACGTGCCAGCATTACTTTCAATTCAAGTACGACGATTGATAATGCTGCTTATGGTATTCCCGAATTCCAGAATCACTATACAGGTACCGGGCAGAGTTGGGGCAGTGATATTAACGGTAGTCCCGATTATGCCGACGAGTTCTTCAGAACCGGTGTAACTACTATCAACTCTCTCTCTTTGAGCATGGGTTCCGAGGCTATGCAGACTTATTTCTCATATGCCAACACTGTTGGAAAGGGTGTGGTGGAAAACAATCGCTTGATGAAGCATAACTTCAATTTCCGTGAAACTGCCAATTTCCTGAATAATAAGTTGACTATTGATGCCAATATTAACGGTATGTACCAGCGTGGTAACAACCGTGTAACTTCCGGCGGTTATTACATGAATCCTCTGGTAGGCCTTTATCACTTCCCGCGTGGCGGGGTGGAAGGAGGCAAAGACTTCTATTATTATAGGGACAACTACCAGGTGCTTAATCCCGGCCGTAATCTGATGGACCAGAACTGGTATCAGAATGCCAGTGTAGGCGCAGGCGACTTTGAACAGAATCCCTATTGGCTGATCAACAAGGCTCCCAACGAAGATTCCCGTTATCGCGCCATGTTTAATCTGAGTGTAAAGTATCAGTTTAACAAACTCTTTAGCCTGCAAGCCCGTGGTAGTGCAGACTTCATCAATGACAAGAATGAAACACACATGTATGCCGGTACCAGCTCCATCTTGGCAGGCCTGAACGCCCAGCAGACGGGCTCCAATGGCCGTTATATCTATGGAGAAAGCAGCGAACTTACCACTTACGGTGATATTCTGTTTACTTATCAGCAACAGTTTGAGAAGTTAAGTGTGAATGCATCGGTTGGTGCCAGTATAAATGACTATACCGGCAGAGGTACGGGATTTGATTCTTATCCGGGTACGCTTTCCATTCCGAATGTATTTGTGATAGGAAATGTGAATGTGAACGGAGGGCTTCCGAGTGATTGGAAGACTCACACGCAGTCGCAGTCTGTATTCTTCACCGGACAAGTAGGCTTTATGGATCAAATTTATTTGGATGTCACTGCCCGTAATGACTGGACCTCCACACTTGCATTCACCAAATACAAGAATAAAGGCTTCTTCTATCCGTCGGTAGGCGTGACTTGGTTGCTCAACGAAACGCTAAAACTGCCCGAATGGATTGACTTGGGTAAAATCCGCGGTGCATGGTCGCAGGTGGGTAACGGCTTGAGTTCTTATATCTCTCATCCTCTGAATGGAATCAGCAAAAACGGTAACGTAAGCTTCAATACCACTGCTCCGTTCGACGAGCTGAAGCCGGAACGCACCACTTCTATAGAATTCGGTACGGAATGGCGTTTTTTCAACAGCCGCTTGGAGTTTGATTTTACCTATTACAAGACAAACACCAAGGACCAGCTTTTCAATCTGCCGGCTCCTACCGGTTCTTCTTACGCACGCTATTATGTCAATGCCGGTGAAATCCAGAACAAGGGGGTGGAAATTGTCCTGAATGCCACTCCGGTGATGACCAAGGATTTCCGCTGGAAGACAGGTGTGAACTTTGCTACCAACAAGAACGAAGCCATTGAATTGGTGGACGAACTTGACCGTTTCATGTTCAACGGTGGTGAAAGTAACAGCGTATGGAGCTATCTGGAAGTAGGCGGTTCATTTGGTGACATCTATGGCACTACGTTTGTACGTGATGACAATGGCAAGATTCAGTATGAGAAAAAAGAAATGGAAATTGACGGAACGAAAGAAACCGTGACTATTCCATTGGTCAACAAAGACCCCGTAAAGCTGGGCAACTCCAATCCTGACTTCAATTTGGGATGGAGCAATACCATCACTTGGAAGGACTTCTCTCTCTACTTTTTGATTGACGGGCGTTTTGGTGGCGATGTAATGTCACTGACAGAAGCCGACTTGGACCAGCAGGGAGTGAGCAAGACTACGGGTGCTGCCCGTGACCGTGGCTACATTATGCTGGAAGGAACTCGTATCGACGGTGGAAAGAATAACCGGAACATTCAGGAATTCTACAACGTGGTGGGTGGACGTGCCGGTGTGACAGAACACTATATGTATGATGCCACCAACATCCGTTTGCGCGAATTGTCACTCTCTTACTCGTTACCGCAGGCACTGCTTGCCAAGACCGGTTTCATCAAAGGGCTACAGATTTCTTTGATAGGACGCAATCTGTTCTTCTTCAAGAATAATGCTCCTTATGACCCGGACGGCTTGATGTCGACCAGTAATCGTTTGCAAGGTGTCGATGTATTCGGTATGCCGACCAATCGCTCGTTTGGTTTCAACTTGAAGGTTAACTTTTAAATGATTTAGCAAATATGAAGAAATTTATAAAATATGCAGGTGTCACTTTTTTGGCAGCCTCTTTCCTTACCGCTTGTACGGGAGCTTTTGAAGATATGAATACAGATCCCAAAGGGGTTACGGACGAAGAACTGAAACAAGACGGCAACTATATAGGTGCTCATTTCGTACCTATGATGAAGTCGGTTTATTATAATACCAGTGGTGGAAACTGGGAGTTCCAGTTGACGCAGAACTTGCATGCCGACATGTTCTCTGGCTATATGTCAAGTATCAACCCCTTTAATGGCAATGTCAATAATATGACTTATTCCATGAATGCCGGTTGGAATGACTACTGCTGGGATTATGCTTATAATACGGTCATGTCGGAATGCCTGAAGGCACAGAAAAAATGTGCGGAAGACCCGGATACCTATGCTCACTTCAATGCCATCAGTACCATTATCCGCGTGCTTGCCATGTCGCGTACGGCTGACCAATACGGTTGCATCATCTATTCTGAATATGGCAAGTCGGCCACCGGAGGTAAATACGATGCCGGTGATGTGGTCTATAAAGCTTTCTTTAAGGAATTGAAAGAGGCTGCGGATGTATTGCGTGACGCTCTGACGAAATCAGTGGTAGGTTTTGGTGCCTTCGACCTTGCCTATGGTGGAGACCTTGCCAAGTGGGCCAAGCTGTGCAACTCTTTGCGTCTTCGTTTAGCTATGCGTGTAGTGAAGTTTGATGCCGTTTGGGCGCAGACAGAAGCTGAAGCTGCCATGAGCGATTCTAATGGTCTGATTGAAACCAACGATGGCAACCTCAAATTCTCTGGTAAAGGCTATACTAATCCGTTGACAACTTTGGTTGCATGGGGCGATTGCAGTTTGAATGCGAATATGACTTCTATCTTGGACGGTATGAACGATGCTCGTTTGAAGCTGATGGCCAATGAAATAGATGGTAAAGTCGTTGGTTTTAGAACAGGTGTTGATATTCCGGGTGGTTTTAAAGACGTGGCTTTTGGCAAGGTAAGTTCGCCTGCTACAAAAATTGATGAAACGATTCCTTTGGTTACTGCCAGTGAAACGCTTTTACTGGAGGCCGAGGCTGCTTTGCGTGGTTGGAACGTTAACGGCAAAGGAACCGCAAAAAGCCTTTATGAAAGAGGGGTACAGACTTCGTTCGAACAATGGGGAGCAGTTATTGGAAACTACCTTGAAGGTGAAACTCCTGCAACTGACCATAACGATAATTTGTTGCCGACAGCTTCTACAAAAGCTGTCAGCAAGGTGACAGCCAAGTGGAACGATGCTTTGAGCAACGAAGAGAAGTTTGCCAAGATTGCCACACAGCGCTGGATTGCTATCTTCCCCGAAGGTATCAACGGTTGGGCCGATTATCGTCGCACAGGTTATCCTAAGCTTTTCAAGAACGATGTTAACTATAGCCAGGGAGAGATTGACACGGATTTGGGACCTCGTCGTCTGCCTTTCACATTGGCTGAGAAAACTACTAATCCTGACTATGCGGATGCGGTTTCCAAATTGGGTGGTCCTGATAATGCGGGTACTCGTGTATTTTGGGATATAGATAAACCGAACTTCTAGGCTAATCGTATCATAGATAAAAGAGTTCTGGAAAAAATAATCTTTGATAAATGAAAATAGGGAGAAGTCTGAGATATGTTTCTCATACTTCTCCTTATACAATATTTGATATTATACTTGATTTTTATGAATGCAAAATATATTCGGAACAGTTTATTCATATTGTGTTATTCAATGTTTTTGGCATTAACAAGTGCTTGTGATAATGGATTAGAAGCAGTTAGCTTTGAAAAACAAAAGCCACAACGACCCGCCTCTATCGGAGATGATATGTGCATAATCCAATCACTTGGATTTGATACTTTAGATGTAGTAAAACTAAAATCAGGATATCTGATTCAAGGTGATATATATATAGAAAAAAGTAAACTTGTTGCTTATGGTCAGCCACAAACAAGACAAGCTTATCATACTACCGGTTTAATTGGTCACCCCAAACAAAGAGCGATTACCGTTGGTGTTGATAGCTCGATACCTGCATCAGGTGTAGATGATTGGCGAGATGAAATACAGGAAGCCATCAATCTGTGGAATCCTCTGAGTAACCTTAAAATGACTTATACTACAGCTGCTAATCCGGATATACTTATCCGTAGTGATGCCAGCACTCCTTTACCGAACAATGCTATTGCGGCAGGCTCTTGGCCTATGAACGGAAAACCAGGTCCCTCTATTTGGATAAATTTGGATTATGATTATAACAAAACCATTCCAAGACTTCAGAAGATATACAATATGGTGCATGAGTTGGGACATTGCTTTGGTCTAAGACATACAAATTGGAAATCAAGGAATGAATCTAACGCTTATGACATTTATGGAACGCCTGATTCTGATTCCTATTCTGTGATGAATGGAGGAACTGCCGAACATCAATGGTCTGGGTTTAGTGAGGGAGACAAGAAAGCTATTGAATATTTGTATCCATCTACTTTTACTGCAGATTTTGTGGGTTATCCTCAAGAAGTGAAGCATTGGGGAGTTGATGTACATAGGTTGAGCGTTCGAGGCAGTCATCCGATTGTTAGTTATGAAGACTGGAGTATGTCTGGTGGATGGGTCGTCCGTATTAATGATGATTCAGCGGATGTCGTTTTTGGAAGTCCATATACTTCTGCTGCTTATGTTACATTCACAACTATTTATGGAGAAAAGTATATCTTAACTAGGTGGTATACAGAACAAATCCCCAATTTGTCACGTATTGACTAATTTGGTGTTTTATAGAAGGGGAATTCTTAACTTAGCACAATCAGGCTACTGAACCCCATTTTTTCAATAGCCTGATTTAATCTTAAAAAATATATTATGAAGAAACTCATGAAACCTCTCTGCTTGTTGACCGGTCTGCTTTGTGCCCCGGCTGTTTTGCTTCATGCCCAAGTAGATGAAAAGTTGAAAGCCGACATCGTCAGCACGGGCTACGTGCACAGTCCGTTGCCGCTCGACGAGACAAAGGCTTTCGAGACATTCGGCTTGAAAAAGAAAGTGTTGGAAACTGTGATGCTGTGTGATATGGAGGATTTCTCCAAATGGTCGCACAAGGGCATCGGTAAGATTGGTTTGACTGACGAACGGAGCAAGTCTGGCAAGCATAGCCTGCGTCTGGAAGCTCCTGTCCATCCGGAGAAGATTCTCGGCTGGGGGTTGGGACGTGGCACTTGCATGGCCTCTTATGATATAGGAGGTGTGAACTGGGAAGGTTACAACCGTCTGAAGTTCTATATCTATCCCACGTGCGAAGGGGCACGCAGCATTTACTTGAACCTCTATGTGGAAAATGACGGAGAAATAAAAGTACCCGACATTTACGGTCGGGAAGGATACCACGAAATCAACTTGAAAAACAACCAATGGAACGAATGTTTCGTCGAGATGTCCGGGCTGGCGCGCGACAAGGTGACCAAGATTTCATTTGCTATCGAAGTGTTCGGCAAGGAACGCACTATGGGAGATTCCCTCCGTTTCGATGTGGATGCCGTGGAATTGCAGAAAGTGGAGAATCCGGAAACCGTGAAAGGCTGGATGCCCACACAAAACCGCATCATCTTCTCTACTACCGGTTATGGCATAGAGAGTCCCAAGAGCGCCATTGTCAATGTGGAAAAGCACGGCGGACAGTTCCAGTTGAAGGATGCCGCGACGCAGGCCATTGTCTATACCGGCCCCATCCGTAAGGAAAAGACCGGTCTGGGAGAGTTCGAGACGATAGACTTTTCCGACTTCAAGACACAGGGGCGTTACGTCATTCAGGTAGGGGATGTCACCACCTTGCCTTTCTATATCCATAAGGATGTGTGGGAGGATTCTGCCTGGCGGATGGTCAACTTCCTGTTTTGCGAACGTTGCGGTTATCCCGTTCCCGGAAAGCACGGGGCTTGTCATAATGACTTGCATGCCACTTACAACGGACATATTATTCCTATAAACGGAGGATGGCACGATGCTGCCGACATGTCCCAACAGACCTTACAGACGGGAGAAATAGCCTATTCCTTGCTCTTGATGGCCGAACGCGCCAAAGAAAAAGGCAATGTCGACTTGTACAACCGCCTGATGGAAGAGGCTTTGTGGGGAATGGACTATGTGATGAAGACCCGGCTGGGCGATGGTTACCGTGCACAGACATGGGGTACCAATCTATGGACTGACGGTGAGGTAGGCACCGACGACGATGCCGGCCGCCGTGAACTGCTTGTCCATAACGGAGCTTTGGAAAACTTCCTGCTTGCAGGAATTGAAGCGTATGCCTCCATGATGGTTGAGAAGGATGAAGCCCTCAGGAGCAATCTGAAAAAGATTGCAAAGGAAGACTTCGGTTATGCCATGAAACGCTTTAATGAGTTGGGCTTTGCCGAACTGATAAAGAAGGGTGGGGGACATGCCGCCATGGCATCCGAAAGCCAGTATCACGCCAATATTTCATGGGCAGCCAGCATGCTCTACAAGCTGACCGGCGAACAGCAGTATGCCGATGAGGCCGTGAAGGCTATCCGCTACACCTTGCAGTGCCAGCGCACCGAACCGCTGAAAGACAAAGACAAGACCTGCGGCTTCTTCTACCGTGATTTGGCCAGGAAGTCCATTGTACACTATACTCACCAGTCCCGCGACTATGCCTATATGGAAGCCCTTGCCGCCCTTTGCGAGACACAGTCCGGTCATGCCGAGTATGAGCAGTGGATTCGTGCCATGAAACTCTATGGCGGTTATCTGAAGAATATCATGAAGTATGTATATCCTTATGGAATGGTGCCCAGTGGCATCTATCACAAAGATGAAGTGAAGGATTCCGCCAACTTCTACGCCGTTCAGGTAGGGATTCGCAGCGGTGCCGATAAGGATTTCGAGGAACAACTCGAAAACGGTATTCGTCTGGATAAAGAGCATTATTTGCGCATATTCCCCGTCTGGTTCTCGTTTAAGGGAAATATTGCCGTACATTTGTCTACCGGTAAAGCTGCCGCTATCTGTGCCAGGGTACTGAAGGACAAGGAACTGAAAGACATTGCCGAACAGCAGCTCTTCTGGGTTGTAGGCAGGAATCCTTTCGGACAGTCCATGATTTATGGGGAAGGCAGCAACTATCCGCAGCTCTACACGGCATTGCCCGGAGAAACGGTAGGAGAGATACCCGTAGGTATGCAGTCCTATTTCAATGAGGACACGCCCTATTGGCCACAGTTCAATACGGCTACTTATAAAGAGGTGTGGGGCTCTTCGGCAGCCAGATGGCTGATGTTGGTTTCTGAATTCTAAAGCAAGATGATATGAGTGACAAGACTGTTTATTCACGGCGCAACCTGGCCATCGACATGCTGAGGGCATTGACCATGTTCATCATGATTTTCGTCAATGACTTCTGGAAAGTGCATGACGTACCCCATTGGCTGGAACATGCCGTCTATGGTGAGGATTTTATGGGACTGGCGGATATTGTATTCCCCTGCTTTTTGTTTGCAGTGGGAATGTCCATACCTTACGCCATTGAGCGCAGATATGCCAAGGGCTTCTCGGCAGAGTCCACCTTGGGGCATATCCTTTCCCGCACCTTTGCCTTGCTGGTGATGGGTGCGTTTATAACGAACTCGGAGTTCCGGCTTTCACCGGAAGCTCCCTATCCGATAGGAGTATACTGGTTCCTGATGGCCATAGGCTTTATCGGTGTGTGGAACCAATATCCGAAACCGGCTTCCGGCACTCAGAAGAACCTTTTCCGTGCTTTTAAAATAATCGGAGTATTGGTTCTCCTTTACCTTGCCTTCACGTTCCGCAATCCGCAGGGAGGTGCATTCGGTGCCTATTGGGGAATATTGGGCTCCATCGGCTGGACCTATCTGGTATGTGCCGTAATCTATATCTTCAGCCGTGACCGGTTGCAGTATCTGCTGCCTGCCTGGGGTGCCTTTATCCTGATATGCCTGCTGGGTACGCCTTTGCGCGAGGGCTTTGGCGGTGAGGCTATCCTTGCCTTTCCCGAACGCAACTTCTATCAGGGCATGTTGTCCATTCTGCATATCGGCAACGGGGCTTTGCCCGCATTTACAATGGGAGGTGTCATCCTTTCCATTCTCAGCGCCCGCTATGCCGGCAAGGGTGACGGCTGGAAACTCTGCAATGGGCTGACGGTTGCCGTTCTGCTTCTGCTGGTCGGAATTGGGACACACCATTTCTGGATTGTGGCCAAGATGGGTGGCACTCCTCCCTGGGTGTTCTATGTGACTGCCATTTCCGTGGGGCTCTACACACTGCTCGGCTATCTGGTCAGCCATCAGGTCACAGGTTGGTTCAACCTGATACGCCCTGCCGGAACGGCTACGCTGACCACTTATCTGGTACCTTATGTCTTCTATGGCTTTGCTGATGTGACCGGTGTTGTCCTGCCGGACTGGTTCACACATGGATTCATGGGGCTGGTCAACTGCCTTTGTTTTGCCTTTGTGGTAATCGGCGTTACCTGGGTGATGGAAAAACTGCATGTTAAACTTAAAATTTAGATAGAATGAAAAAGAGCTTTTTACCTGCATTCTTGCTGCTGTTCCTTGCGCTGGGCATGTTCTCGTGCCAGCAGGGAGCTAAGGAAACAACCAAGGAATATCCCATGTTCTGGACGTGGCTGGACTATCGTCCCGGCATGAACTTCGACTCCATCTGCCAAGTGATGAACGACATCGGCATGGATGGAATTATGCTGAATGCGCCGACTCCCGACGATTACCGGGCTGCCATACCAGTTGCCCATAAACACGGAATCGAAGTGTATGCCTGGTTATGGACCATGAATCTGGAACACGACCGTGACAAGATATTGAAGGAGCATCCCGAATGGTTCAGCGTGAATCGTAACGGCAAGAGCCTGGCAGACACTACCGCCTATGTAGGCTATTACAAGTTTCTCTGCCCGGCATTGCCCGAAGTCCGCGAGTTCATCAAGGAAAAAATCAAGGCCTACTGTGAAGTGGAAGGCTTGAATGGCATTGCCATCGACTATCATCGTTTTGTGGATGTGGTGCTTCCCACCACCTTGTGGCCCCATTATGGCATTGTGCAGGACCGTGAATACGCTGCGTGGGATTACGGTTACCATCCGGAAATGCTCAGGTTGTTCAAGGAGCAGTACGGTTATGACCCCCGCGAGCAGGAAGACCCTTCCCTCGATGTGAAGTGGCGCCAGTTTCGTTGCGACCAGATAACCGAAGTGGCCAATATGATTGCCGAAGTGGTGCATTCCTACGGCAAGACAATGGCTGCCTCCCCGTTCCCCACCCCGAAGATGGCTTCACGCATGGTGCGTCAGGACTGGGGCAAATGGAATCTCGACATCGTGTTCCCGATGGTTTACCATACCTTCTATACGGGTGATGCCAGCTTCATTTCCGACTGTACGGTTGAGAATGTACGCGACAAGAACGATATGACTACACTGTACTGCGGCATGACCGCCACCGACGGCCCGATGATGTTCGAATGCATGGATGCCGCTCTCAACAACGGCGCCCAGGGAATTGCCGTATTTACCATTCATGGACTGCGTTCTCCGGAGGTGAAGAGGCAGTTCAAGGCTTATACGGACAGTGTCAGAGCCGTGCGTGCCGCCAATGGCGGGGTGATAAAGGCTACCCATCCCGAAGTGGCGGATCCCGACCCCTTCAAGCATGAAGGCATTATGAAGCTGATGCAGGAACGCATGCAGCAAATCATAGCCAAGGCTGCCGGCAAGGAAGAGCCGGCTCCGCTGGCATTGGGCGAGTACAAGGAGGTGGATTCCTATGACGCGACACGCTGCTACCAAGTGGTGGATGAGAATAGCAAGACTACTTTTGACGTGACATTCTATCTTTACGGCGACGTTGTTTCCGGTTGGGATGTAGCAGTAGCAGACAAGGCTTCTACTAATAAGAAATGAAAGGACGTTTTATGATAGTGAGAGATTACGGGAGCAAACTCCTTCTGCTCTTGGTGTTTTCAATGGTAGGCATGGTTTGTTGCAATGCCCAGAGTGGAAAGAGCTTGTGTGTAAAGAAAGTAATGTGTACGGCTTCACCGGAAGGTGAGGCTGTGCCGTCCTTGCTGGACGAGAACGGGATAGAGTTTCAGCCCCTTGATGTGGTCAACTGGAAAGATTATCCCTACAAGCCGGAAGTGAGTTTCCGCATAGCCCATACGGGGCGCGAAATCCTGCTCCACTACAAAGTGAAGGAAGCCAGTGTGCGTGCAGTGGCCTCCGGAGACAATGGCCGGGTATGGGAAGATGCTTGTGTGGAATTCTTCGTATCTCCCGAAGGTGACGACCGCTATTACAATTTCGAATGTAACTGCGCCGGCAGGCTGCTGATTCAGGGAGGTGCAGTCAATGAGCGCCGTCCTACGGTGAGTCAGGAAGTGCTGGGCATGGTGAAACGTTGGAGCTCGTTGGCCGGCGAACCTTTCGAGGAACGTTTGGGCGAGTGCAGCTGGGAACTGGCCATGGTTATTCCCGTTTCCGCTTTCTTCCAGCATTCCGTCGGTTCTCTGGACGGAAAAACAATGAAAGGGAATTTCTACAAGTGTGGTGACAAACTCCAGACTCCCCACTTCCTTTCTTGGAGTCCTATCGGGCTGGAACACCCCATGTTCCACTGTCCGGCCTTTTTCGGCACCTTGTTTTTTGAATAAATCTTTAGGGTGTTCTGGTGGAATCATTTGCCGTTAGCATTACTTATTGGATTGACAATTGCGGAATTATGTGTTTTTTTATACCTTTGCACTTCCTAAATTGTAAATGCATATATGATTACCGCAGAACAACTGAAAGATATCAAAGAACGTACCGAGGCGTTGAACCGCTATCTGGACATTGAAGGAAAGAAGATACAGGTGGAAGAAGAGCAGCTCCGCACCCAGGCTCCCGGTTTCTGGGATGACCAGAAGGCTGCCGAGGCTCAGATGAAGAAAGTGAAAGGCTTGCAGCAATGGATTTCTGGCTACAATGAGGTAAAGACCTTGACTGACGAGGTACAACTGGCTTTCGACTTTTACAAAGACGAACTGGTGACTGAAGAGGAAGTGGACGATGCCTATGCCAAGGCAATCACTGCTGTCGAGGCCCTCGAACTCAAGAATATGCTTCGCGAGGAAGCCGATCAGATGGACTGTGTGCTGAAAATTAACTCTGGTGCCGGTGGTACGGAGAGCCAGGACTGGGCAAGCATGCTGATGCGTATGTATCTGCGCTATGCCGAGACTCACGGCTATAAGGCCACCATCGCCAACCTGCAGGAAGGAGACGAGGCAGGTATCAAGACTTGTACCATCGAGATTTCCGGCGATTATGCCTACGGTTATCTGAAAGGTGAGAACGGTGTGCACCGCCTGGTGCGTGTTTCGCCCTACAATGCCCAGGGCAAGCGTATGACTTCTTTTGCATCCGTGTTTGTCACTCCCTTGGTAGATGATACCATCGAGGTGAACATCGAACCTGCCCGCATGTCATGGGATACCTTCCGAAGTGGTGGTGCCGGTGGACAGAACGTCAATAAGGTAGAGTCCGGTGTCCGTCTGCGCTATCAGTATAAGGACCCATATACGGGCGAAGAGGAAGAAATCCTGATTGAAAATACCGAGACACGAGACCAGCCCAAGAACCGCGAGAACGCTCTCCGCCTTCTTCGTTCCATGCTCTATGATAAGGAACTCCAGCACCGCATGGCCGAGCAGGCAAAGGTGGAAGCCGGTAAGAAGAAAATCGAATGGGGTAGCCAGATTCGTAGCTACGTCTTCGACGACCGCCGCGTGAAAGACCACCGTACCAATTTCCAGACCAGCGACGTGAACGGTGTGATGGACGGAAAGATAGACGGCTTCATCAAAGCTTACCTGATGGAGTTTGCAGGAAGTGGCGAATAAATTTTCTCCCTTTCATTTGCATTCTTCCCGAATTTCTTCTTACTTTGTTCATCGTTGAACTTTAAACTATAAAACACACCATGGGAAAAAGTAAAAAGAAAGCAATGCACAGCCAGAAGGAAGAGCAACAAGCCAAGAAAGTGATGATGACGATGGGAGTAATAGCCATTGTATTAGTCATCGCCATGTTTGTGGCTTACTCTTACTGGGGCTGATAAAATCACTGGAAACGATATGCCGCAGGAGATAGAACGGAAATTCCTCGTGACGGGAGAATACAAGCCACAAGCGTATGCACACAGCCGTATCGTACAAGGATACATCAGTAGTGCGCGTGGACGGACGGTACGGGTGCGCATCCGTGATGAGCGGGGATTTCTCACCATCAAGGGTGCATCCAATGAATCGGGAACCAGCCGCTACGAGTGGGAAAAGGAAATCCCACTGTGCGAAGCGCGGGAACTGCTGAAATTGTGCGAACCGGGTATCATCGACAAGACCCGTTACCTTGTGCGTAGCGGACAGCATACTTTTGAGGTGGACGAGTTCTATGGCGAGAACGAAGGGCTGACTGTGGCTGAGGTGGAACTCTCCTCGGAAGACGAGCCTTTCGTGAAACCTGCATTCATCGGACGGGAGGTGACGGGAGACATCCGCTACTATAACTCGCAGCTGATGAAACACCCTTTCACCACGTGGTAGCAAACCAATTGTATGCCGTACTTGTTTAATCGTCATGGAGAAACTTTACGACTACCTGCCAAGAGAACTGGTCACCTTCCTTTTGGTCACCGTATTCTCTTTACTCATCGGGCTTTCACAGCGTAAAATCAGCTTGAAGCGCGAAGGGGAGACTACGCTTTTCGGTACCGACCGCACCTTCACCTTTATAGGCATTCTGGGCTATCTGCTCTATATCCTCGACCCTACGGGCTATCGTCTGTTTATGGGAGGAGGAGCCATTCTGGGGCTATTGCTCGGACTGAACTATTATGTGAAGCAGTCACAGTACCATGTGTTCGGAGTAACCACCATCATTATTGCACTCATCACCTACTGCATTGCTCCCATTGTGGCCACGCAGCCGTCGTGGTTCTACGTCATGGTCATAGTGACCGTCCTGCTCTTCACCGAGTTGAAGCATACCTTCACGGAACTGGCCCAGCGCATGAAGAACGACGAGATGATTACGCTTGCCAAGTTCCTTGCCATCAGCGGCATTATCCTGCCGATGCTGCCCAATGAGAACCTTATTCCCGGCATCAACCTGACGCCATACAGCATTTGGCTGGCCACGGTGGTTGTATCGGGCATTTCCTACCTTTCTTATCTGTTGAAGCGCTACGTCTTCCATGAGTCGGGCATTCTGGTTTCGGGCATCGTGGGAGGCTTGTACAGCAGCACGGCTACCATTTCCGTACTGGCGCGAAAGAGCCGTAAGGCGTCTGCGCAGGATGCTCCCGAATATGTGGCGGCCATGTTGTTGGCGGTCAGCATGATGTTCCTCCGTTTCTTGATATTGATAGGTATTTTCAGCCGGGAGACGCTACTGGTCATTTATCCCTACTTGCTGATAATGTCGGTGGTGACGGCAGCCGTGGCATGGTATCTGCATTCCAAGCGGAAACGGGTGGACGACGGCATGCGTGACACGGAGGACGAGGACAGCAGTAACCCGTTGGAGTTCAAGGTAGCGCTGATTTTTGCCATGCTGTTTGTGGTGTTCACTATCTTGACCCACTATACGCTGGTGTATGCCGGTACGGGTGGACTGAACCTGCTCTCTTTCATTTCGGGGTTCAGTGATATTACTCCTTTCATTCTGAACCTGCTTCAAGGAACAGGCAGTGTGGCGGTGCTGGTGATTACGGCTTGCAGTATGCAGGCTATTGTCAGCAATATAGCGGTGAACATGTGCTATGCGTTATTTTTTGCCGGCAGGAAAAGCCCTTTGCGCCCGTGGATATTGGGGGGATTTGGTTGTGTTATTGCCATAAATATCTGTCTGTTACTTTTCTTCTATTTTCTCTAAATAGCTTTCTTTTTGCTTTTTTAACTCCGAAAGTCTCGTAAATGCATGAAAAGAGGCTATTTTTGTCGAATTCACTGTGACAAAACTCGAACGGGAAACGTCTAATACGAAGACAATAAAGAATAGTCACTAAAAATAAAAACGCAATGAGAATCAAATGGACTGTGCTGCTATGGATGCTGATGATTTCGGGCCTGGTTGCAGCGCAAAACACGGCAAACACTTCTTTTCAGGTTAAAGGAATTTTGCTAGACTCGCTCACCCAGGAGGGTGAACCTTATGCTACCATTAAAATCGTGAAGAAAGAGGCTCCTGCAAAAGCGCTGAAAATGCTGGTAACGGACATGAAAGGTCAGTTTCAGGAGAAAGTACCCGGCACGGGCAACTTCGTGATGACCATCACTTCCGTGGGACGTACTCCCATCGTGAAGGACTTTTCTGTGAAGGCAGGGGAAAAGCTGGTGGACTTCGGTACGCTGTATATCGTAGATGCCTCCAATGAGTTGGGACAAGTGGAGATTGTAGCTCAGAAGCCTCTGGTGAAGGCAGATATCGACAAGATAGAGTACAATGTGCAGGACGACCCTGACGCCCAGTCGAACTCTGTGCTGGAAATGCTTCGCAAGGTACCGTTGGTAACGGTGGATGGCGAGGACAATATTCAGGTGAACGGGAGCAGCAGCTTCAAGGTATACGTCAACGGAAAGCCCAACAACATGATGAGCAACAATCCGACGGAAGTGCTGAAGAGTATGCCTGCAAACAGTATCAAGCATATTGAAGTGATAACCAATCCCGGCCCCAAGTATGACGCCGAAGGTGTGGGAGGGATTTTGAACATCGTCACCGTGGGCAGCGGAGTCGAAGGCTATACGGCTACGTTCAGTGCCAACGTCAGCAATCGCGGTGCAGGCGGCGGGGCATTCGGTACCATCAAGAGCGGCAAGCTGACCGTCAGCGCCCGCTACAATTACAACTACAACGATCAGCCCCGCAACTATAACAGCGGTAGCCAGCATGTGACACCGGAAGCTGTTACGGAGAATTCTTCCAATCTGGACTATGACGGCAGCAACAAGGGACACGGTTCTTTCCAGTCGGGCAGCATGGAGGCCAGCTACGAAATAGATACATTACGCTTGGTTACCATGTCTTTCGGACTTTGGGGTGGTGGGAATAAGAGTAACGGCTCTACGGACTACATCGCCACTTTCCCGGAGAGCATGAACGCTGCTCCCATTTACAGCTACTCTGCCTTCAACCGCAGCAAGTCTTCCTGGTATTCTATCGACGGAGGTATCGACTACCAGCGTCTGTTCAAGGTCAAGGACCGCATGCTGACGTTCTCCTACAAGATAAACACCCGTCCGCAAACGTCGGATTCCTATACGGAATATGAAATAGACAATGGCTATAACCCCGATTGGGCAGACTATCTGAACCGTTTGAAGAACCAGCATAACGACGGTGAGCAGAATACCACGGAGCATACGTTCCAGGCCGACTATACCACGCCTATCGGCAAGCTGCATACATTGGAGGCAGGTGCCAAGTACATTCTGCGCAACAACTCCTCCGAAGACGACCGTTTTGATGCGGACGATACCGGAAAGTATGAATACAACAAGGACCAGAGCTCACACTACAAGCATTTGAACGATATTATCGCCGCCTATCTGGGATATGGACTGAAGGTGAAGAGACTTTCGGGCCGTTTGGGATTACGCTACGAGCATACCATCCAAGATGTGAAGTATCTGGTGGGCCGCGGTGAGGATTTCACAAAGAACTTTGACGACGTAGTGCCTTCCGCTTCCATCGGCTACAAGCTGACGGATATGTCCAATCTGCGTTTAGGATACAACATGCGTATCTATCGTCCGGGAATCTGGTCTCTGAATCCTTATCTGAATGATACGGACCCCTCCTACATCAGCCAGGGTAATCCGGAGCTGGACAGCGAGAAGAGCCATGCTTTCAACTTGAGTTACAGTAACTTCACACAGAAGTTCAACATCAATATCTCGGCCCGTTACTCGTTTACCAACAACAGTATTGAGAATGTGACAAGGCTCATGCCCGATACGGAGATTGAGGGATTGAAGAATCCCACGGGCAAGGATGTGCTTTATTCTACCTATGCCAACATCGGCAAGACCCGTTATGCCAGTGTGAACGGCTACGTCAACTGGAATGCCACTCCACGTACACGTATCTACATGAACATGAGCGGCAATTACTCTTATCTGGAGGGCAGTGAAGGCATGCGTAACGATGGCTGGAGCCTCTTTGCCTACGGCGGTGCACAGCAGACGCTGCCCCATGACTGGCGCATCAGTCTGAATGTCTTCGGACAGACGCCGTGGATTATGCTGCAAGGTAAGGGCAGCAGCTTCTTTGATTATGGCTTGAGCGTCAACAAGTCCTTCCTGGACAAGCGCCTCACCTTGTCTGCCTTTGCCAGCAACTTCTTCAAGAAGTATATGGACCAAAGCTCCACCACCGAAGGCAGCGGTTTTATACGGGAAAGCAATTATAAGTACAGCCGCCAACGCTTCGGCATAAGCGTCAGCTACCGTATCGGTGAGTTGAAGGCAAGCGTGAAAAAGGCTGCGCGCACTATCAGCAATGATGATGTGAAGAGCGGTGGCAGTGGTTCCGGTGGCGGCGGTGAATAGGTTGTAAATACATCCCCTTCTGAAACTTGTACCTCGCTATTCATCAGAGAATACAAGTTTCAGAAGGGGATTTTTTATGATAGTAAGTTACTTGCTGACTGTTGAGAACCCCAACTCCTTCAACCCTTTCTGCACATCCGGATGACTCATGAAGAGCTTCCACAGCAGTCCCGACCGATAATTCTCGAGCATGACGGCTATCGGGCCCTGGTCAATGGCGAGGTAGCGCTGCGGATACCAGTTGTCCGTTTCGCTGAAAGCATCGTAGAAGCCATAGGGGCCGAAGACCTTATCTCCCATCTCGTAGAGGTGACGCATCACTTGCAACGACTGTTCCGGGGTATAGACGATGGATGACAAGGCGGCAGTTGGAGAGATGACTCCCTGGTCGTCGCGTTCGTTGGGAGCGTGGGCGGCATATCCGTTGACGGAGTAGCTGGCTGTCAGTCCCCAGCAGTCGGGCCCGAAACCTTTGTAGTGCTTGGGGTTGCGGACACAGTAGGCACGGTTCACAAGCGTCAGGTTACGCATCTCGTCGAAGTAGTTGGCGCAGTATTCATCCTTCAGCCCGATGGGGTCGAGGCCGAGAAACGAGTATTGTGCCCAGAAGAGCGGTCCGGCTTCTGTGCCTTGATAGCGCAGATGCAACTCGATATTCTCCACTTTATGAGGGTCTACAATGGCCCCGTTCTGCGCCCAGCCCTCGTGATAGACTGCTGCAGGCACGCCGTGGGTAGGCGAGGCGGCGGCAAGGATATACATGATGAGGCATTCGTTGTAACCGTGTACGGGAAAGTTCATTTCCCAACCGTATTCCGGACTCCAGTGCCAATAGAGCACGTTCTGGCCGTTCTGGCGGTAGAAGTTCCAGTCCACTTCGCGCCACAGCTTGTCGATGCGGGCGGCGAGGGCTTGCTCGGCGGGCGAACCGTCGATGTAGTACTGGTGGACGGAGAGCAGCGCCTGCATGATGAAGGCTGTTTCTACCAGGTCGCCGCCATTGTCTTTCTGCCCGAAGGGTTTCACCTTGCCCGTATCGCCATACCACCAGTGCGGGTAGGCACCGTGGAAACGGTCGGCGGTTTCGAGGAAGGAGACGATTTTCTCCATTCGTTCCAGCCCTTCCTGGCGGGTGACATAGCCGCGGTCTATACCGGCAAGTATGGCCATGATGCCGAAGCCGCTTCCGCCGGACGTGATTACGTTCTGGTCGTTCTCCGGATAGACACCGTCCATGTGGATGCGTTCGCGTGCCAGTCCGCTGTTGGGCTCGGCACCTTCCCAGAAGTAGTTGAAGGTACGGCGCTGTACGGTGTCCATCAGGGCATCGTCGCTCAGCCGGTCTTCTTTGGCGGCGGGGCTTTTGCATTGCGTGAAACCGAGCAACAGCAGGAACAATAATAAACTGTATTGTATTTTCATTGTACCAATGCTTACTTGTTTTTTTATCATTTACTTATCTATATTCATTGCACGGTCAATTCAACAAGTATAGGACAGTGGTCGGAAAGGTAGCTGTTCTCCGGTTTGTCTTGGATAACGCGGTAGCGGTCTATCTTTGCGCTTTTAGTCACGAAGACATAGTCCAGCAGTACGCGTTCCTCCACCGGCAGACGGCCGAAGTCATGGAAAGACCAGGACGGACCGTAGGTGACGGCAGCTGTCTTTGCGGCATTTTCCATTCCTCCCTTTTCCAGCGTTTGCAGAGGTTCTTCACCGGGCGTACAGTTAAAGTCACCAGTGATGATGGCGGGCATGTCCGGTGCTATCTCCTTGATTTTGTCGAGAATGAGTTGCACGCCCTCTTTGCGGGCTGTCTTTCCGTCGTTGTCCAGATGGGTGTTGAAATATACAAACTTTTGTCCGTTGTTCTTTTCCTGCAGTATCGCCCAGGTGGTGACACGGTTGTAGGAAGCGTCCCAGCCCTTGATGCCGATAGTTTCGGGTTGCTCGCTGAGGGAGAAATTACCGTATTCCACCAGTGTAAATCGGTCGGTCCGGAAGAATATCGGGCAGTATTCGCCTGCTTCCTTGCCGTCGTCGCGCCCCACACCGAGTGCTGTGTATTGCGGCAGCCCGCGTTTTAGGTCTTCCATTTGGTTGTGAAGCACTTCCTGCATGCCCAGCAAGTCGGGGCTGTAGTAGGCTATCATACGGCAGGCGTCACCCTTGCGGTAATTCCAGTTGTTTACACTGTCCGAAGGAATATCCAGGCGGACATTGAACGTCATCACTTCCAGCGGCTGTCCGTTCTGTGCGGAGGGCTGGCTCTTGCAGCTGCCAAGGAGCAGAATGCTGCAAAAACAAAGGAGTAAAGTAGTATATCTCATGTTTTCTTGTTTTTAGAGTGCAATATTAAATATTTTATTTTATTTCAGTGTCAGTCGGGCTGTCTTTTCTGCCTGGCTGCTGCCACCTATCATCACATCGAAATCTCCCGGCTCGGCCACGTGGTTGAGGTCGTAGTCGTAGAAGCGGAGCAGCTCAGGGGTAATCTTGAAGGATACGGTCTTACTTTCGCCCGCTTTCAGGAACACCTTTTCAAAGCCTTTCAGCTCGCGTACGGGGCGGGTAATGCTGCCTACGAGGTCGCGGATATAGAGCTGCACGACTTCTGCGCCGTCACGCTTACCGGTATTGGTCACGGTGACTACGGCAGTGGTGGAGCCATTTTGTCCCATGACCGGGGTACTGAGGGCGATGTCGCTGTACTGGAAAGTGGTGTATGAGAGCCCGTAGCCGAAGGGATACAGCGGTTCATTGTCCACATCCAGATAGTTGCTGCGGAACTTCTCGAACCAATTGCCGGCAGCCAGCGGGCGACCGGTATTCTTGTGGTTGTAGAATAAAGGTATCTGCCCTACGTTCTTCGGGAAAGTCATGGTCAGCTTACCGCTTGGGTTCACGTCACCGAACAGTACGTCGCCGATGGCGTATGCCGCTTCACTGCCACCGAACCATACGTTCAAGATAGCGGGCACATGTTCCTGCTCCCAGGTGAGCGTCAGCGGTCGGCCGGTGAAGAGGGTCAGTACAACGGGCTTTCCGGTCTTCAGCAAGGCCTCCAGCAGGGTGCGTTGCACGTCGGGGATGCCGAGGTCGGTACGGCTCGAGCTTTCACCGCTCATTTCGGAAGACTCGCCCAGGGCGGCTACAATCACGTCGGCACCGGAGGCCACCTTCAAAGCTTCGTCCAGCAGTTCCTTATCCGTACGGTTGTCCCGGCTCAGCGATCGGCCGAATAGGGTGGCGCGTTCCTCGTAGGCTACATCACCGATGAGGTTGCTGCCTTTGGCGTAGGTGATGTTCACCCGGCCGGCTGTCATCTCCTTCAGTCCTTCGTACAGAGAGGGATAGTCATCCAGGCGTGCGGCAACACTCCAGGTACCGGGCATGTTGCTGCGGGTATTGCCCAGAGGGCCGATGACGGCGACGGTGCCTTGCTTCTCTAAGGGAAGGACAGGACGAGAAGACTTCTTGCCTTGTCCCTCAAAAGGTTCGTTTTTCAGCAGCACAAAGCTTTCGGCGGCAATCCGGCGGGCAGCGTCGCGGTGCTTGCGGGTGAAGATGTCGCGTGCGGGACGGCTGAGGTCGCAGTATTTGTAAGGGTCATCAAACAGCCCTAACTTGTATTTCGCTTCAAGGATGCGGCGGCAGGCTGCATCCAGCGTCTTCATGGTTATTTTGCCTTCGGTGAACGACTTTTTCAACGTGCCCACGAAACCTTCGCTCACCATATCCATGTCCACACCGGCGTTGAGCGCACGGGTGGAAACGGTCTGCAGGTCACCGATGCCGTGCTCCACCATTTCGGAGATACCAGTAAAGTCGGTCACCACAAAACCGTTGAACCCCCATTGTTTGCGCAGCACGTCTGTCATCAGCCAGCGGTTGGCTGTTGCGGGCACACCGTCCACTTCGTTGAAGGAGGCCATTACACTGCCCACTCCGGCATGGACGGCTGCTTCATAGGGGTACATGTATTCGTTGAACATGCGGTTGCGGCTCATGTCTACGGTGTTGTAGTCGCGTCCGGCTTCTCCGGCACCGTACAGTGCGAAGTGCTTGACGCATGCCATGATTTCGTCGTTCCGTTTCAGTTGGTCGTTCAGGTCTTTTCCCTGATATCCCAACACCATGGCGCGGGCGATGGCGCCTCCGAGGAACGGGTCTTCGCCCGAACCTTCGGATACACGTCCCCAGCGTGGGTCACGGCTGATGTCTACCATTGGACTGAATGTCCATGAGATACCGTCGGCACTGGCTTCTGTAGCGGCTATGCGGGCAGACTGCTTGATGGCTGCCATATTCCACGTGCAGGAGAGGCCGAGGGGGATGGGGAAGATGGTCTCATAGCCATGTATCACATCCATGCCGAACAGCAGGGGGATGCCCAGGCGGGAGTTCTCTACGGCCAGTTTCTGTACGTCGCGTATCTTGGCCACTCCTTTCAGATTGAAAAGCCCTCCCACGAGCCCCTGCTCAATCTTCTTGGCCACGTCGCTGCTCTTTGCCTGACCGGTGGTGATTTCTCCGGTCACGGGCAGGTTGAGCTGGCCGATTTTCTCTTCCACAGTCATCCGGCGCATCAGTGCGTCGATGAAGCGGTCCATGTCCTGCGGAGATTTCTGCGCCTGCACGGTGGCGGTGCCACCTATTAAAGCGGTTGCGAGCAGCAGACTTGTTCTCTTGAAAATTTTCTTCATATTCATATTGAATTAATTGTTTGTAAGTATGTTCCCTTCATTGTTTTTAGATTGCCGTCACTCTATTGCAGTGGTGCTATGACTTCTTTGCAACGGTGCTGCAATTTCTCTGCAGTGATACTGCAAACGATTTGCAGCGCTACTGCAACTGCTTTGCAGCGACACTGCAACTGTTGTGCAGTGCTACTGCAACACTTTTGCAGTGCCACTGCAAAAAGTTTGCAGCTCTTTGCAGTAGCAATGCTTTGATTGAAAGCAAGTTATGAAATAGACCTTTTGCCATTGATTGGGTCGGCTGTTTCCTTTGGCCGGGTATCAATAGTCGGGGTTCTGTACCAGTACTCCGTTCGATTTGTCTATCTCTGTCTGGGGCAGAGGCAGTAGTGCATTCTTGTCCTGGTAATTCTTTCCGGCAGCTTGCAGCACTTCTTTGGCAATGCCCCAGCGCACGAGGTCGTAGAAGCGGTCGGGTTCCAGTGCCAGCTCTACGCGGCGTTCGTGGCGAATGGCGTCACGCAGCACAGACTGGCTGGCAGATTCTACCTTCGGAAGCACGTCTGCCAGTGTGCCGCGGGCATGGGCGCGTACTTGTTCCAGATACCCGGCGGCTTCGCCCGTCAGCCCTTTCTCGTTGGCGGCTTCGGCAGCCATCAGCAGCACGTCCGGATAGCGGATGAGGCGGATGTTTACCCAGAAACCCATACGGCTGTACTTGCGGCGCAGTGTCGGGTCCGTGTAGGCCTTCTTGTTGAAGTAGGCACCCATGGCGGTGGATACGGGTGACTCGCCATAAGGCTGGTTGGTATTCTCCGGTGTGATGGGCTCGTCCGTGCTGCGGCGGAAGTAGAGCAATGTGGCGTTCCGGCGCGGGTCGCCCGGCTCAAAGGCTTCTCCCATCAGTTTGGTGGCCATGTGCCAGCCCCATCCCAGGTCCCACTCGCCGGCTCCGCGCACCCCTTGCACCTGACAGAACTGGCTGCCGATGCTGGCATCCTCTTTCATGGCATCGGTGGCTTCGCATTGCAGTTCGAAGATGCTCTCACCGCAATTCTCCCCTTCTACGGTGAAGACTTTGTCGACCGGTGTATTCAGGTTGTAGATGCCCGACTTTATCACTTCGGTGGAGGCTGTGTACATATTGTCCCAATCGTTCCGCATCATATAGGTGCGTGCGTGCAGGGAGCGTGCGGCGCCCCAGGTCAGCCGTCCCGTATAGTCGCTGTCCCACCGCAGGGGCAGGCATTCTTCGGCTTCGGTCAGGTCTTTGTCAATCTGTTCGTATATCTTTTCCGCCGTGGTCTTGGGCACGTTGGCATCGGAGGCTTCCACTACCTTGATGGTGACCAGCGGCACTTCGCCAAAGGCGCGTACCAGGTTGAAGTAGCACCAGGCACGGAAGAAGAGCGCTTCGCCGCGGTTGCGGATGGCTTCGGTGTCGTCCTTGTGTCCGCTCTTCTCAATGTCGTCCAGGATTTCGTTGCACTGGTAGATGATTTTGTAGTTCTGTCCCCAATAGGCGCTGAGCGGCCCGTTGGAGGCAGTGTATTCGAAGTCGTCCCACATGGCGGCCTCGTTGCTGCCGTCGCCGGCGTCACTGCCTTTCTCGGAGTCCTCGCTGCGCACCATGTGCACCATAAAAGCAGGAATACCGGCAGTGATGTCGTACGAGCGCATCAGGTAGTAGACGTTGAATATCTTCCCGCCTACAAGGGCGTTGGGAGAGTCATCTTCCGTGAACTGCCCCAGCGGATCGCGGTCCAGGAAGTCGTTGCAGGATGTCAGTGAGAGGGCTGTTGCACCCACCAGCAATGTAAATATGTATTTTATCAGTTTCATAAATTTATATTTTTCATTCCCCGTTCCCTTTGAAGGAGTCGGGGGAGGTTTGAAGTTACTCTTTTTTAGGGGAGAGGCTTTTAGAACGTCAGATTAAATCCGAACGTATAAATCGCCGGCATCGGATAACTGCCGTCGTCCACCCCGAAGGCGATGGCGCTTCCGCCCAGTTCCGGGGTATATCCGGTGTTGTGCTTCCACGTCTTCAGGTTCTGTATGTTCACGTAGAGCTTCAGCGCCTGCATGCCTATCTTCGAAATCAGCGCCTTGTCGAAGTTGTATGCCAGCGACACGTTACGGATGCGGAAGAACGAGCCGTCCTCTATGTAATACTCGGAGTTCAGATTGTTGATGGTATGCTTGGTGTTCAGCAGCGGCTGGGTGTTGCTGGTCCCTTCACCGTGCCAGCGGTCCATGCGTTGCTCCATAAAGTTGAACTGGCTCCAGTTGTAGTTGTCCCAGGTACGGTAAATCTGATTGCCGCCTTGTCCCATCATGTCAACGGCAAGCTCCCAGTTCTTGTAGCCCAGGCCGAGCGTGAAGCCGTAGGTGACATCGGGTGTAGGATTACCAATCATCGTACGGTCTGCCGTGGTGATTTCACCGTCACCGTTCACGTCGCGGAATTTCAGGTCGCCCGGGGTGACGGTTGCCAGTGTGTTCTTGGGAGAGTGCTCAATCTCCTCCTGGGTCTGGTAGACGCCTTCCACCTTGTAGCCGTAGAAGTAGCCGATGGGGTATCCTGCCATTGTGTAGCTCTGCTGCTTGTCTCCGGCTATGATGGAGTAGCCTTCCTGCACGAGGCTCAGTACCTTGTTCTTGATGGTGGCAAGGTTCATTCCGATGTTGTAGTTCCAGTCGCCTATCCGGTCGCGCCAGCTCAAGGCAAGCTCTACGCCCGAATTCTCGATGGAGCCAAGGTTTCCGATACCCGGTACGGTGCCCGAGATGCCCGGCACTTCGGCCAGCAGGTCTTTGGTTTTCTTCTTGTAGTACACCCCTTCAAAGTGCAGGCGGTTGCGGAGGAAGTTGGCTTCTGCACCGGCTTCCCAGGCTTCCACCTTCTCCCAGCGCAGTTTGGGGTTGGGCAGGTAGGCAAGCTGGTAGCCCGGATAGATGGCAGACGGGGTGCCGAACACGGCGGAGTAGGCATTCGTCAGCAACGGTTCGGCGGGATAGGCGCGGTCCAGGTTCTGGTTGCCCAGTGTGCCCCATGAGCCTTTCAGTTTCAGCATATCCAGCCAGGTGATGTCCTTCATCCATGCTTCCTCGCTCATCAGCCAGCCCAGGCCGACGGAGTAGAAGTTCTGCCACTGGTTGCCGGTGTAGGAGAAGGCGGAAGAACCGTCGCGGCGGTAGGAGCCGTTGAACAGGTACTTGCCCTTGTAGTTGTAGAGCACGCGTGCCAGCACGGACACGGTGGAGCGCTCCCACTGCGTACTGCCGTTGGTGGCGGTGGCTGCGTCGCCGATACTTACGTACCATTTGTCGGGATTGTCCGGAATGACCAGGCCTACCCCTTGGGTACGGGCGCCGTTCAGATTCTCGAGCTTGTTGTAGTAGGTGGTGAAACCGGCTGTGGCCGTCACGCTGTGGTCTCCCCAGGAGTTGGTGTAGGTCAGCAGATAGTCGCTCTGTACCTTCATTTCCGTTTCTTTGGCTTGGGACACTCCGGTCTTGCCGTTGCCCAGCGTGGCTATGTCTCCCTCGACGCTTGCGTCATATACCTGGATAACCGGGGTGTATGTCCGTGTGCTGTTCGAGGCATAGTCCAGGGAGAACATGGCCTTGAACTGGAAGTGTTTCAGGAAATCCCATTGCCCGTACACGTTGCCCGAGCCACGGTAGTTCTCGGCTTTCGTGGTATTCGCCTTCAGGTCTACGTCCACCATCGGGTTGTTCATCTGTGCCTTCTGGAATCCGGGCAGTGAGGTGTAGAGGCCGTACTCGGAGTTGAATACATGCGCCACCGGAGCTGCGCGCAGGGCTGTAGCCACACTCTTCGTGTCGGCGGGCAGCATGCGTGCCCCGTTGAATTGGAAACCTACCTTGAGGTTGTCCGTCATTTTATAGTCGTTGCTGATGTTCAGCGTGATTTTGCTGTACTTCTCGTGCTTGATGTTGCCTTGCTCGTAAGCATAGCCCGCACCGAGATAGAAGCTGTTCTTGTCCGAGGCACCCGTGATGCTGATGTTGTTGTTGGTGATGAACCCAGTCTGGAAGATTTCATCCTGCCAGTTGGTGTTTCCCGTCCAGTCCGAGAAGTTGTATTCCGGGTTGCCTTCATTCCTCAACTGTTCGTTGTACAGCAGTTTGAAGCCTTCGGCATCCGTCAGTGCAATTTTGTCGGTGACGGACTTGAAACCGAACGAGCCGTTGATATTGACGCGTGTCTGTCCCTCTTTCGCCTTCTTGGTGGTGATGATAATCACGCCGTTGGCACCGCGCACACCGAAGATGGCGAGCGACGACGGGTCTTTCAGTATCTCCATGGATTCGATGTCCTGCGGATTCAGGAAGTTGATGTTGTCGTTGAACAGTCCGTCCACCACATAGAGTGGCTTGTAGCCGTTGATGGAGTTTGTTCCGCGTACACGGATTTCCGGGTCGGAGCCTGCCTTGCCGGAGTTTATCACCTGCACGCCGGCAATCTTTCCTTGCAGTGCGGATACGGGGTTGACCACCGGCTTGTTGGCGATTTCGTCGCCTTTAATGTTGGTGATGGAGCCCGTAAGGTCTCGCTTCTTGGCGCTGCCATAACCGATGACAACGGTTTCGGCCAGCATCTGCGAGTCGTCTTTCATCTGGACGTTGATTACCGACTGGCTGCCTACCTTGACAGCTTGCTTCACCATGCCTACATAGGAAAAATCCAATGTGTTCTCCGGGGTGGCCTGGATGGAGTACCGGCCGTCTATGTCGGTAATCACGCCATTGGAGGTTCCCTGCACCAATACGGTGGCACCAATCAGCGGGTCACCCAGGGCATCGGTCACGGTACCGGTTACTGTTTTCTCCTGCGCCGATGCGGCGACACTTGCCAGCAGGCACACCGTCAGAAATAGGTTTCTCAGTCTTCCGGTTTTCTTCTTGGGAAGGTTTAGGTTCTTCTTCATTACATTGATTTTTTAGTGGATAAATCATTCAGTTTCTCCTCTGAACAATCAAAATGCAAAAAAGATTTGGTGACGGTGTTAAAAAAGGGCAGCCCGGTTTTCGCGGACTGCCCTCTTACCTAAAAGCAAAACTATACCTATTTCAACTCAAAACTCGTAGTCTTTACATCGCGGCTGTTGGGTCCAATCATTACATGGAACTCGCCGGGTTCGTATACATACTGTATGTCGTAGTTGTAGAACTTCAGCAATTCGGGGGTAATGGTGAAGGTCACCTGCTTGCTTTCGCCTTTTTTCAGGTGGATGCGCTCGAAGCCTTTCAGCTCTTTCACGGGGCGGGTAGTGCTGCCCACCAAGTCGCGGATATAGAGCTGTACGATTTCATCTGCATCGTAGTTACCCGTATTGGTTACGGTTACGGAAGCGGTCAGCTTGCCGTCCGCATTCAGTTGCTTGGAGCTGAGCGTGATGTCACTGTACTGGAAGGTGGTGTAGCTCAAGCCATAGCCGAAAGGATACAGCGGGTCGTTGCTCACATCCAGGTAGTTGCTGCGGAACTTCTCGAACCATTTGCCTTCTTTCAGAGGACGGCCGGTATTCTTGTGGTTGTATGCCATAGGCAACTGGCCCACATTCTGCGGGAAAGTGGTGGTCAGCTTACCGCTGGGGCAAACGTCTCCGAACACTACGTCGGCAATGGCGTCTGCAGCTTCACTACCTCCGAACCATACATTCAGGATGGCAGGAACATTTTCATTCTCCCAAGTCAGCACTACGGGACGTCCGGAGAACAATACCAATACTACGGGTTTGCCCGTTTTCAGCAATGCTTCCAGCAGGTGGCGCTGTGCGTCCGGCATTTCCAGTTCGGAACGGCTACTGCTCTCACCACTCATCTCGGAGGACTCGCCGAGGGCGGCTACAATGACATCGGCTTGTGCGGCTACTTTCAGGGCTTCGTCCAGCAGTTCTTGGTCATTGCCACGGGGCAGTTCACGGCCGAACATCGTGGCGCGTGTCTGGTAGTCGGCATCGTACATCAGGTTGCTGCCTTGTGCATAGAGAATGTTGGCCTTGGAGCCGACAGAATTCTTGAAACCTTCCAGCAGGGTGCTGTATTTGTCTGCTGTGGCTGCCACACTCCAAGTGCCCGGCATGTTGGCACGGGTGTTGGCAAGCGGGCCAATCAAGGCGATATTGCCTTTGCGTTGCAAGGGCAGCAGATTGTCCTGGTTCTTCAGCAGTACGAATGTCTCTGTGGCAATCTGGCGGGCGATGGAACGGTGTTCGGGAGTGAACACTTCTTTTTCGGCACGCTTCACGTCGCAGTATTTATACGGATTGGCAAACAGTCCCAGCTTGTATTTGGCTTCTAGGATGCGTCGGCAGGCTTTGTCAATGTCGGCCTCGGTCACTTTGCCTTCTTTCAGAGACTTTTCCAGTGTGCCGATAAATCCGTCGGCTACCATATCCATGTCTGTTCCGGCGGTCAGGGCACGTGCGGATACTTCCTGCAGGTCACCGATTCCGTGGTCTATCATTTCGGAGATGGCTGTATAGTCTGTCACCACGAAGCCGTCGAAGCCCCATTGGTTGCGCAGTACGTCGGTCAGCAGCCAGTGGTTGGCAGTGGCGGGTACTCCGTCAATTTCATTGAAGGAGGTCATGGCACTACCTACGCCGGCCTCTATGGCAGCCTTGTAGGGAGGGAAGTATTCGTTGAACATACGGTTGCGGCTCATATCCACCGTGTTGTAGTCGCGGCCGGCCTCTCCGGCGCCATACAGTGCGAAGTGCTTTACGCAAGCCATTATCTCGTTGTTGGCACTCATATCCTTACCTTGATAGCCGCGAATCATGGCTTGTGCAATGGCTGAACCCAGGAATGGGTCTTCACCGTTGCCTTCGGATACGCGTCCCCAACGGGCATCGCGGCAGATGTCTACCATCGGGCTGAATGTCCAGCAGATACCGTCCGCACTTGATTCGATGGCGGCTATACGGGCCGATTTCTCTATGGCTTCCATGTCCCAGCTACACGAGAGTGCCAGGGGAATGGGGAATACCGTTTCGTAACCGTGAATCACGTCCATACCGAACAGCAAGGGGATGCCCAGGCGGCTGTTCTCTACGGCCAGTTTCTGTACTTCGCGGATGTTTTTCACACCTTTCAGGTTGAACAGACCGCCGACTTCACCGTTGCGGATTTTACTGGCAACGTCGCTGCTCTTGGCTTGTCCGGTAACGATGTTTCCCGTCACCGGCAAATTGAGCTGACCGATTTTCTCGTGCAATGTCATTTTGCCCATCAACTCCGTAATGAACTTGTCCATGTCCTGCGGAGTGCCTTGGGATGTGCTTTCTTTGGGCGTTGCCGTCACGGTGAGGGCAGAGAAAGCCAAGGCTGCTAATAATGAGTATTTCTTCATGCTATATAGAAAATTATTTAGATGCGATTTGTTGGAAGCCCAGCTTCTGCAGACCTTCCTGGATTTCGGGACAGCTCATGAAGAGTTTCCACAACAATCCGGTGCGATAGTTCTCGATCATCGGGGCAATGGTGCACTGGTCGATGGCCAGATAGCGGGGCACTGTCCAGTTGCTTGCTTCGGAGAAGGCATCGTAGAAACCGTACTTGCCCCAAATCCAGTCTCCTTTGGAATAGAAATACTTCAGCGCACGCATGGATTCCTCCGGTGTATAGGGGAAGCTGGACAAGGCTGCCGTCGGTGTGATGACGCCATGATCATTGTCACCCGGGCAATGGGCTGCATAGCCTTTGGTAGAGTAGCTGGCTGTAAGTCCCCAGCAGTCCTTGCCGTAGCCTTTGAAGTTCTTCGGGTTCTCCACGCAGTAGCGGTAGTTGGAGAGGGCATGGTTGCGTACCACGTTCCAGTAGTTGGCATAGCGGTCGCTCAGGTTGCGCGGGTCCAGACCGATGTGCGAGTATTGTGCCCAGAACAAGGGACCGCCCAGTTTCTCGGCTCCGTTGTGTTTCAATTCCAAAGGCAGGCCGTAGGGGGCAGAGTCGGACTTGATGCCGCCACCGCGTGCCCAGCCATTGTGGTAGGCCGAAGCCGGAACGGGATAAGTGGGGGAGGAGGCTGCGAGCACATACACAATCAATGCTTCGTTGTAGCCTTCCAGCGGGAAGTTCATTTCCCAATTGTATTCGGGAGACCAGTGCCAGTAGATGACATCCTTGCCATTCTGATACCAGCTGAACTCCATCTCTTTCCACAATTGGTCAATCTTCTCTGCCAGCGCCTTTTCCTGCTCGTTGCCGTCGCGGAAGTATTGGCGCACGCAAAGCAAGCTTTGCATCAGGAAGCAGCTTTCTACCAGGTCTCCGCCATTGTCCTTTTGTCCGAAAGGCTTCACCTCTCCGGTCGGACCGTACAGCCAGTGGGGCCATACGCCGTGGAAGCGGTCGGCGCGTTTCAGATAATCGGCAATTTGGGTCAGGCGCTTCACGCCTTCGGCTCTGGGGATAAAGCCACGTTCTATACCCACCAGCAGACCGGCAACACCGAATCCGCTGCCACCGATGGTGACGACGCTCTGGTCTTTCTCGGGATATTCTCCGTCTAGGTGAATGCGTTCGGGTGCCAGTCCGGAAACCGGTTCCGCACCGTCCCACATGTAGTTCAAATGTACCTTTTGGATGTAATCCAGCATTTCGTCATCCGAAGCGAATGATTCGGGACGTACTTCCTCTATGTCGGGCTTTTCTTCTTTTCCGTTCTCTTTCCCGCTTTCCTTCAGGTCGGAAGAGCAGGACGCGCAGCTTGCCAGTGTGGAAATTAGGAACAAAGCCAGCACATGTATCATTATTGGTTTTTTCATATCTTTATTTTTTGTGTTTAATTTTTTGTCGTCTTGCACAATGGCGAGCGTCCGTTTTCGTTCAGCGCTTCGACAGTGAAGTAATAGTCCGTGTCTGCATCCAGTCCGCGGAAGTCATATTCCGTCTGTCCCAGTACCGTGATGGCATTGTACATCTTGCCTTCGGCAGTGCCGTAGTAGATGTTGTAGCCATAGGCGCTTGCTTCGGGTTGCCAGGAGATAAGGGCATTCCGGCGGTCTTTCTTGTCACGTTTCACGGTCAGTCCTTTTATGGTTTGTGGGACATCACCGTCACCGTTTCCGAAGACGCGGAAACCGGACAAGGCGACATTTCCCGTAGGCATGTGTACATTCTCGTATTTCAGATAACGGGCATGCAACGGCTCGTTGAGTTCGATGTAGTCATGCGGACAATCCTTGTCACTGTCACTCTTGTCTATGACTAATGTCCATTCTTTTCCATCCTCGGAAGCAAAAATACGGTATTGGTGATAGATATCCATGGCACGGTTGTATTGGACCGCTTTATGGTCGTAGAAGTTCAATTGCACGGCACGTATATTCTTTGTACTGCCCAGGTCTATCCTAGCCCATTCGCCGGGATTACCGGAGCGTGCTGCCCAGTAGGTACGCATACTTTCGTCTGTCAGGTTGGAAGCTACGTGGATGCTGTCTGTGGAAGAAACCTCTACTGGCTTGCCGTAGGACAAAAGCATCCATCCCGTAAAGCGGTCTTCCGGATTCTTTATGTCCATCGGTTCCGCCCAGTTGGGGTAGTCACCGAAGGCAGTGGATGAATACATGGTACCATCCTTGTCGAAAGCCACAGGATAAAGACCGATGCGGCGTTCGAACTTATATTTCAGGGAGAGCATGCAGGTGGCGACATGCCAGTAATTGCCTTTCACGTCGCGGAACGTGCCTCCGTGACCGGCACCTTGCACATATCCTCCCGGCTTGTAGCACATCGGGTTATGCTTTTGATAGACAAACGGGCCCAGTGGGGAATCCGAAACATATACGCCGTCGGCATATACCTTGAATTCCGTACCCGGAGCGCCATATTGGAAATAATATTTGCCATTGTGCTTAGTCATGTAAGCACCCTCTGTAAATGGACGAAGCGTGACTTCGTCGTCATTGTTCATGCCGAAGCGTTCCCAGCCGTGTTCTTCAGGACGGAGCATCATGACGTCGTGAATCTTACTGATGGGGTAGAAATCATTCCGGTCCAGTTCCACTGCCTTTAGCGGGTATTCATTGCTGGAGCCATAATACATATATAGTCTGCCGTCATCGTCCAGAAACATGCAGGGGTCCCATGTGGGAAGCACATTCTTTTCGATGGCACGTTTGAAACGTCCCGTTTTGGGATGTGTGCTGTACCACACGGCTAGACCTTCGTAAGTGGAGCCGGTATAGAACAGTGTATCACCGCTTACATAGGCTGCCGGCGCGCACTGGTCGTCATCTGTAGGCTTGCGCTGGAAGCTGGCAGGAACGAAATCCCAATCCACCAGATTCTTGGAATAGTGAAAACCGCCCTGGTTGGTGGAGAACAGAAAGTATTCTCCCTTGTATTCTACCGCCATTGGATCGGCGGAGGAACGGAACGAACCATTGGGGCGCACATTGTTGTTGAAAGGCTCGAAATTGTAACTGATGTTCATCGGATTGCAGAAGGTTCGCGACAGAGGCGCATGCGGGTCATACCATCGGGTCGCTTGAGCCGGACGGCGGATTGTGGTAGCCTGGTGTACCTCATTTTCCATTATCACCTCAATGTCGGTTTCATCCAGTGCCAGGATTCTGTTCACTATCTTTTTTCCGGGATAGTAGACATACAGATGTACGTCATTCTTCGCTCCTTTGATGGCAAAGCTGCCGTCGTGGGCAGTGGTATTGTGCATGGGACTTGCAAAGAACATGACTGTAGCACCTTCAAGCGGTTGTCGGTTACTGTCCAATACGTGTCCTTTTACAATACGGTCTTGGGTCACAGTAATGTAGTAGTCGCTAACCTGCCCTTTCACAACTTTAATGGAATCATCCGTGGTTGCCTTTGCCGTCAGAGCGGCAAAGGCTATTCCACAGCTGATTAAGATTTTTCTTATCATGGTATGGATTTGGAATAAAGATTGCTTTGAATTAGTCAATCGGGTCGAGCTTCAGGTCGGGAAGATCATCAAGCTGATTGGATGGAAGAGGCCAGTACGTCTTGGCTTCAGTCCAACCTTTAGGTCCGAGTTCTGCAGCTGCCTTTCCGGTACGAACCAGGTCGACATAACGGTTGCACCATTCATTGCAAAGTTCCATACGGCGTTCATCCAATACGTCATCCAATGTGACACCGCTTTTGGTAGGCATTTCAGCGCGTGCACGAACCAGATTATAGCCGTTGTCACCGTCTTTTCCTTGGCGAATCTTGGCTTCGGAGTTCATCAGTAACACTTCTGCATAACGGAAGATGCGCACGTTGTTGTTGGCACCGTAGTCAGTACGCGGTAAGGTCATCTGATTGTAGGGAAGATACGCCTTTCCATTCCAGCAGTCAGTCATGGTGCCGGATGTTGCACCGACTGTCCAGCCTTCACGGGTTTTCTGTCCGGCTCTCAGGAAGGAGGTTTCGGCACGTACGGTTTCGCCGCGTGCATCGGCCCATGCCACGAACTCTGGTTCATAGCCGATGAAGTTCCATCCGCCTAAGCTCGGTTCGGCACTGTTGGGGCTTGTTATGGTAGTTCCTTGGAACGGGAACCAATTGTCAACGCCCAGATAGTCTCCTGAGCCGTTGCCATAGTCGGTCACTTGGCACTCGAATAAGGACTCGTCACACAACTTTCCTGGAATCTTGAACAGATTATAGAAGTCGGGATATAGAGAGAAGTTGCCGTTATTGATGATGTCGTCCGTCAAGGTTTCAACTTGTGCATAGTCTCCCTTCAAGAGGTAAATCTTGGCAGCCAGCATTTCGGCGGTAAAGGCTGTCACTGCGCCTTTATGCTCCATCTGGTTGGGACGCATACGGGGTAGTTTCTCCATTGCGTAATTCAAATCCTCCTCCAGCATATAGTCATATACTGAATTTACATTGGAACGACGGAAATCAGTCTGGTAGTTGTCTCTGTAGATTACAATAGGTCCGAAGTTGGTAACCAACTGATAGTAAGCCCATGCACGAATGGTGCGTACTTCTCCGCAATAGGTCTCATACGAAGTGTAGTCGTTGCTTCCGGGGGTCAGGTATTGGGCATAACCGTTAAGGGACTCCAGGGCTGAGTTGGCTGTACGGATAATTTCGTAGAAAGTGACCCAAACATTATTGAGCGCCCAGAAAGAGTTCGTATAATTGAAGTGGCGGCCGAAATCTACGGCTGCTCCCTGGTCATCTGTACGCCCTGACCATACGTCACCGTCACGAGTGAACATGATCAGTGCATTGGCCCAGTGCATGGCTGATGTGCGCACTTTGGAATACACGCCGACAACGGGTTGATACATGTTGCCCGTATTGGTGAAGTCCACGCTTTGTTCCGGTACCTTGTTTTCCGGATCGATGTTGATGAAATCGGAACAAGCAGTCGTACTACCCAGCAGCATCATTGCCGGGAGGATATATGCTAATGTTTTCTTTATGAATTTCATTGTTATATGTTTTTAGTGTTTTGGATAGTTTAGAAATCAATCTGCACTCCGAAAGTATAAGTCGAAGTCAAAGGGTATACTTCTGTATCCCAACCTTCGGCATCCGACAATTCAGGTGTGAAGCTGTTTGCCTTGAATGTTGTGAACGGACGGTCAGCTGTCAGAGAGAGGCGGATGCCCGGCATTACGTAGCTGCCAACCTTAACATTCTTGAATGAGTAGCCCAACGTGATGTTTTGGATACGGAAGTAGTTGGAGCTTTCTACAAAATAAGAGGCATTGTTGCTGTCCGAGGTATTCCAAGTCTTGAGCAATGCTTTGGCAGACGGATGTTCATTGGTGGAACCCGGTCCGGTCCAGCGGTTTTCGTACTGGGCTTTGTCGAAGTTGTAGTCGGATTGTGCATAGCGCAAAGCACGTTTTCTGTTCCACAATTCTCCACCGGCTTGTCCGTAAGTAGTCAGGTTAAAGTCGAAATTCTTATAAGCGAATCCGAGGTTGAATCCGTAAGTGAAATCGGGGATATAAGAACCTAGTACCTGCTTGTCGCTTCCGTCGATGACGTGGTCTCCATTTACATCCTGGTATTTGAAATCACCTGGTTCGAGGCCATTGGCTACAGCAATCGGGTCGGCGGCACATTCTTCCGGAGTCTGGTAGATACCGATAACTTTGAAACCATAATAAGAGTTCATTTTCTCTCCTACCATGTTTACGGTCTTGCCACCCTTGATGATGGTCATGTTGTCTTTCAGGCTCTTTACCTCATTGTGCAGATAAGAGAGGTTGACGCCTACGTTGTAGGTGAAATCCTTACCGATTTTGTCGTTCCAGTTCAGTGAGAAGTCGATACCGCTATTCAGAATCTGTCCGTTGTTGCCTGCGAGGGTTTCATTTTGCATGGGTAGTTTCGGAGAGATAACCGCATTGTCAGTCAGACGGTAATACCAGTCGATGTCGGCACTCAAACGGCTGTTTAAGGTAGAGAAGTTGACACCTACGTTGGTTTCGTTTACGACTTCCCAACCCAGCCAGCTGAAGTTGGTGGAGTTGATGAAACCGTCAAGAGCAGTTCCCAATACGGCTTGTGTGTTCTGGATACTTGCGAAGCCTGCACTTGCGGCAATCTTGTCGTTACCCAGCTTACCCCAGCTTGCGCGGAGTTTCATGTAGTCGAATATATTTTGATTCTTCATGAACGGTTCTTGAGAGATGACCCATGCGGCACCGACAGAGGGGAAGTAACCCCATTTGTCGTTGTATTTGGAAGAGCCGTCGGCACGGAAAGTGAACATTAACATGTACTTGTCAGCGTAGTTATAGTTCAAACGTGTGAAGTAGGAGAGACCGCGGTATTTCCAGCCGTCATCTTTTACGGTAGCGCCTTCCTTGTTACCCAAGGAGATATATTTCCAGACATCCTCACCTTCGGGAACATTGGTAGCTGTACCTTCCAGTGACTTCATCTGTTCCTGACGCATGGATACACCCAGCATGCCGGTGAAGGAGTGCTGCCCCCACTTGTCGGTATAAGTGGCCACGTTGTCCCATACCCATTTGTTATAGTCGGTATTCTTTTTGGTCAGGCTGGTAGTGGCCTGTTGCTGGTGAGTGCCGATGTAATAGGTCGGTGTGAAGTCTGTACCACGGATAGCACGATAGTCGTAGCTGTAGCTCGTACGTACATTCAGCTTGTTGGGGAGGAGGTTGAGCTGTGCGTAGAAGTTGCTCAACACCTGATAGACATCATTACGGTTGTCGTAATAGTTGGCTGTGGCAACGGGGTTCTTGAAGTTGGAACCCAGACCCACCTGTTCGGGTGACGCATACTTGTCGGGGAAGATGGTGTCATCGCGGGTATTGTCGAACACGGGGATGATGGACGGAGTGTTGAATGCCTGTTGCCAAGCTGCATTCTTGGGCAGTTGCTGCTGTGAGCTGCTGAATACACCGTTGAATCCGAGCTTCAACCAGCTGCGTGCATCGAAATCCAATGCAGCGCGGAAGTTGAGACGGCGGTAGTAGTTGTCAACATCCATGATACCGTCTTGTGACAAGTAGCTCATACCGGCAGAATAAGTGGCCTTTTCCGTACCGCCGGATACATTGAGGCTGTGGTTGGTCATCATGGCTGTACGTAATAGCTCGTCATACCAATTGGTGTCTGCATTGAACTTCAGGGCATTGAGGTCACCTCCGAAGGTCTCGATAGACTTTTCGAAGATGTGCCCGTAAGAAGCAGCGTCCGCTTCCATCAACATGGTGGCATATTCGTGGGAGTTACACATTTCCAGCAGGTTGGTTGCTTTCTGGATACCTACGTAGCCATTGTAGGTTACTTTGGCATCCTGATTGCGTGCACCACGTTTGGTAGTAATGATTACAACGCCGTTGGCGGCACGAACACCGTAGATGGCTGATGCAGATGCATCTTTCAGAATGGTCATGTCCTGAATGTCAGAGTTGTTCAGGAAGTTGATGTCATCGTAGAACATTCCATCTACTACATAGAGAGGAGAGGTATCGCCAAAAGAACCCATACCGCGGATAGTAACTTTGGGGCCGTCGCCCGGTGTTCCCGAATTGATGATGTTAACGCCTGGTACCTTTCCCTGCAATGCTGCCATTGGAGAGGAGGTCGGAACATTAACTAATTCTTTTTCTTTAACGACATCAATCGGAGCTGTCAAGTCTTTCGCTTTGGCTGAACCGTAACCGATGACAACGACTTCATCCAGCAGTTGCGTATCTTCCCGCAGCCTTACATTGACAACGGATTGTCCCGCAGCACTTATTTCCTGCGGCAACATGCCTAGATAGTTAAACACAAGTGTTGCCTCTTCAGGGACACCGTTAAGTACATAGTTACCGTCGAGGTCGGTAGCTGCTCCAATAGTAGAGCCTTTTACTACAACCGTGGCTCCGATGATCGGTTCATTGTTCTGGTCAACAACAGTTCCTTTAACTGTCTTTGTTCCTTGTGCCAAAACTGTCAGTGGCAACGAGAACAAAATCATGAATAGAAGAAATAATGTTTGCCTTCTCATAACTAAATTTAAGAGTTAATAATTCTGCCGGCAAAGAAAGTAATAACGGCAAGTAAGGCAAAAAAAATCACTACCACGATAATACGCTTAGAGTAAAAAGGGGTACTGTTTTACTACGTTTTAGTGTAGCTTATTTCTAATAATCAGTTTATTATGATAGAATGGTTTGTAGCCGTATTATTTCAAGTCAATGAGAAAATCTACTAATCCTGTTCCGTCGGGGATATCCAGCTTCTTGCGCAGACGGTAGCGTGCTGCCTCCACTCCCCGGATGGTAAGGTTGGTCATTTGCGCAATGTCTTTCGTAGAAAGGTTTAGGCGCAGCAGTGCGCAAAAACGCAGATCGGTGGCGGTAAGGCTGGGATAACGTTCGCGCAGGTTGCGGAAGAATTTCTCATGAATTAGGTCGAAATTGTTCTGGAATACGTCCCAGAACTCTTGTGTCTCGATGTTTTCGTTGATGAGCTTCAGCAGAGATTCGAGGTTCTTGCGTCCATATTGCCCTTTTACCAGGAATTCTTGCACGGCAGCACGAAGTTTCTCCAAGACTTCGTTCTTGGCAAATACACCCAGCGCCATGCTGGCAAGGTCTTTACTCTTTGCTGACAGCTCGGCTTCCAGCAATTGTTGCTGCTGTAGAGTTATCAGATGTTCCTGCTCACGCATCTTGATGTTCTGCTGCATCTGCTCAGCTTCGTACTCTTTCCGTTTCTTTTCCATGGCACGGTTGGCGCGCCACTTGGAGAAGAAGTAGAGAAGTGCAATGAGAACTATAAGATAGAGTGCAAAAGCATAATAGGTGAGGTAGAAAGGACGGGCTATGGCGAAATGATATTCCACTTCACCGATTTTCTGTCCCAAATCATTATAGGCTTCTGCTTGGAATGTGTATTCTCCGTAATCCAGGCTACCGTAGCGGATTTCGGGCTCTTTTAGGTCTGATGTCAGAGCCATGCCTTGTCCTCCTTGCAGGACATAATGGAAATGTACGGACAATTTATTGTAATGCGGCAGGCTTACCGAGAACAGCAAATCCCGGTAATTGCTTTCCAGTTCGACATTTCCCTGCAGAGGCAGGCGTTTCTCCTTTTTATCTGAAGAAGAGCAAATGACAGAGCTCAGTGATAGGGCGGACTCCAACGTTGGACTGAGGCTGTCTGTGTTTTTGCTGTAACTGGCGATTCCGTTATTTAGATTAAAATAGACAACGTCATTGTCAACGAACACATTGTTGTAGTTCTCTATACATGGAGAATCAAACAGTTCGATGAGAATGCGTTGTTTCACGATGTACTCTCCTTCCGCGTACTCTACCAGTGCGTACTCATGTGAACCGGACAGCCAGAAGCGGTCGTTCGTGACGGATACCACAGAATGGGCATTCCTGATGTAAGGCAGAATGGTATTCAGCTTTTGGAAGGGGATAATCTGCCGGGTGATGTCGTCATAGGTATAGAAGCCATTGGGACTGGAAAAGACGATACGTCCCCGCATTTTCATTACTTGGATAGGGCCGATGATATATTCCGAGCCTAAATGGGAGATGTGCCGTACGCTTTTTACAGCCGACAAGTCATCGCTCAAGACTATTTTATAGACTCCCTGATACATGTGTGAAGCCCAGATGACACCGCTTTGGTCAACCTCCAAGTGCATGACCGGTGCAATGAAGCCGTCTACGACATGCGAAAAGGTCCATTGACCGTTCTTCTTTTTATAGATACGCAAATTGGCGTAGGATGATTCCAACAGTATCTCTTCGCCATAGAGGGTGCACTTAATCAGACACGTACTGCTGTTGGTATTGCTTATGACGGAAACGTTCCCTTTTTCGCCTATTAATAAGGTATGGGCATTGTTACCTGCAAAGAGTTGCCCGTCAATGTCCTTTACATACCAGTTCTGTCCTTCGCTATGGGGAAGCAAACGCATATTTCCGGTAATCTGGTGGTATTCGTACAAGCCCTGGTTGGTGGCCAGATAGAAACAGTCACCCCGGTGGGCTATGTCGTACACCATACCCAGCTTGGTTTCATGGTTGGCAGGGGTCAGTAGCATGACGGGGGAGTTGTGGTGGATGTATGCGATGCCGTCGTCCAATGCTGCCCATACGTTGTTGTCTTTGTCACAGAACAGTCCCAGGACTGTGTTGTTGTCCAAACGGTTATCCAGATTGAAGTGCCAGAGGCAATGTCCTTTGCGGTCGATGGCGTATATGCCGTTTAGGACTGTACCTATCATGAATATGGAGTCATTGGTCATGACGGCGCGGTTCACCCGCTGTTTCTTCAGCTCTGCATCAATGTCTGTTTTCCAGGGGGTGATGTCACCCGTGTAGCGGAACAGTCCGTTGTTCTCCGTGACCATCAGGAAGCTGTTGTTTCCGTCGGGCAGTAATGCCACTACATTGTCATCGTTCACTTTGCTGCGGGGAAAGAGGTGATGGAACTCCTTGCCGTCGAATTCATAGAAGCCTTCATCAATCATTTGTGTGTAGATATGTCCGTTTTGGTTGTAGAAGTAGAGCGGCTGTTGTTGTCTGTTGCGGAAAGCGCGTACCATTTTCCCGTCGTAGGAGAACCATGCGCTGAACGACTGGAAGTAGATGCGGCCGTCCAGCTCTACAATGTTCCATATCTCGTTGTTCTCCATGGGGAAATTCTTCAGGAATTTGCTCAAAGAATGGTACCGGAGAGTGCCTGCCTCCGAATACTTGAAATAGCCGAATTCCTCGAATGCCCCCACATAGATGCGATCTTCCTTGACGTATACTGAACGTACAATATGGTTTCCCGGTACTTTGTGTAGTGTCCAGCGATAACCGTCATATACCAGGAGTCCTTGGCTGTTGCCGAAAAACATTTCGCCGTTGCTACCTTGCGCACATGCCCAGTTCTGATAACCGGCTTCATAGTCTTTGGCAAGATAGTTGGTGACGGCGGGCATGAAGGAAGAAGCCCTGGCCTGGATGAAGAGAATAAACAATAAAAGGCACACTACCCAACGCTTGAAAAGCATCGGTCTTATCGTATTTTGTTTCATTTTTTAGGTTAATCGAAGTGTTTCTTGGAAGCAAAGATACAATAAGTATTCTAAATATTGTGTTTTGATGAGATAAAAAAGGTACTTGAAGCAGTTAGGGAGGATGCTTCTTAATGAATATCCTCCCCTCTTAGTTGTTTGTCTTTTGAAAATTATTATAGGGATTGTGCGGATGATAGGACTCGAACCTACACGCCTCACGGCACCAGATCCTAAGTCTGGCGCGGCTGCCAATTACGCCACATCCGCGGAATAATTCCGATTAGCGGTGGCAAAGATAGAAAGAATTTTCGTTTTGGCAAATTGTTTTTTAGATAAAGTCGTTTTAGGAAGTCACTTTCAGCATTTTTCTTGCTTCCTCAATGATGGTATCCAGGTCATTGTTCTCATCTTCTTTGCTCATATCCACCTTTTTGTCTGGGTCGATGCCGAACTCGATATGCTGTTTTTGGGCATCGAGGTGCGGGCTGGCAGAAAAGCGTACTCCCCATCCGTTGGGCAGTTCCGAAGAGAATGGCAGGCCCGACCCTCCGCCGGTTTTATCACCAACCAAGGTGACATTGGGAAAACAGCGCATGGAATTGACAAAATCATTGGTTGCACTATAGGAATGACGATTTGTCAGGACAATTACCTTTTTTTGCCAGCGGATACTGTTGGAAGGTTCTACATAAATGGGAGTCGGATCTGAAAAATCGCTATGGCCTTTGCCAGTTTTGTGCTGAATATATCCCGTCAGTACTTTTTTATTCGTGAAACGTTGTACCATTCGGGTGGCGTTTGTCAAGTTGCCGCCACCGTTGTTGCGCACGTCGATAATCAGGCCATTGCAAGCGGAAAGGTATAACAGAATCTCATCCAGGTTGCCGTTTCCGATGCCGCTGGAGAAATCACCGTAATAGATATATCCTATGTTGTCCTCCAAGATGGTATATTTGGCGCCTCCGGCAATGCGGTAGTCTCTTCCCAGGTACTTTTCAATGATACTTTCGTTGAAGTTACGGGGATAATCCAGATACCAGTCCCAGTAGCGTGCCATGTTGGAAGAAGAGTACAAGTTGACATGTCCGTCTTTCAACTCGGCAAGCATGTTACCTAATATTTCAAATAGACCGTCGTAGCTCATTCCCGGGGTGATGAGCGGTTGGTACTTGTCATGAATGGCATTCCAATCTATTTGCTTGTAGTCCAGGAAACAGTACTGTTCGTCTATTATTTTCCACAAGGCTTCGAAGTTGCCTTGTGGGGTATTGTTAACCTCTTCCTCACGAATACATCCGTTCAATAGGGGCAGTAACATGAGTAGGGCACTCCAAATTATTAAGATATATATTCTTTTCATGCACATTATCCTTATCGTCTTATCATTTATCACCTTGTCACTTTTTACTTTCTCTTGTTAGGAAACAGATAGAGTTCCTTTACGAACCCCACCATGAATACGTGCGAGTAAGTATGTGTCTTTATTTCGTTTACTCTGGACTGTTGTGCGTCCCATATGTAAGCAAAACGCATCCGGGCACGTCCCACCGGAAAGTCGGCGGTCAGCATTTGTCTCAGAGAGGGCTGGTTGTGCAGGGAGGTGAAGTTCACTACTCCGTCCCAATGTCCCAACGTAAATATCTCGTAGTAGGACTGTCCATAGTTGGGCATGAACATGATACCTGCCAAAGGAAGATTCACCTGATAGCGTAGTGTGATGGGACGGTTCTTGATGCGTAAGTTCCAAATAGCCATTCCCGATGCGGCAAGGTTGATATAGGCACGTGCTTGGGCGGGGTTGTTTCCGTTGCGCAGATTATAGACAAAGCCACCGTTGAAGTCGCCGACTCCTCCGGCAAGCAGTTTGAAATTGCCCGTGATTGGAAAATTATAATGCAGGCCGTAGTTCCAGTTGGCCAGTCCGGAGAATGTATTGTTATTGTCTACTTTATTGTGTGTGTATCCCAAGTCTGCCTGGAAGAAAGTTTGCAGAGATACGTTGCCGCCCATTAACCGTGTCATCCGCATGCTTTCGCGGGAGATACGGAAGTCGATTCCCTTGTACTCCTGAGGTGAAAGATAAGTGTCGAACACGTTGGTGAAGCCGATACCATACATGGTGGCACGAGTGATGATACGGTTGCGGTTGGTGGAGTCAGCCCGTAGCTCCCGGTCGATGCTGCATTGTGCTTCTTGTGCTTTCAGTCCGGCACTTCCCAAGAGCAGTCCGCATAGGATTATTATCTTGTATACGTACATATTAAATTCTCAATTACAAATTAGTAATCGTCAGCCAATTCCTAATCCTTCATTCTCATTCTTCATCAAAACAGCTTCATCTGTCCTGTCAGCTCGTCCAGTATGTCCCCTTCACTTTTACCGTGGTCGGGGTCCAGAATTTCCGGTTCTTCATCCGTTTCCTGCTCTTCGGTTTCCTGCGAGGGTTCCGGTTGACGGGTAGGCTCCAGTTCGTTGATGGTTTCTATAGTATAGGTGGTTAGGCGCTTACCTTTTGCTTTGAAGCCTTTCACGGCGATGAATTCGTCGGCTTCCACCACCATCGGCTCTCGGAAATTGTCGTGACCGCCAAACACCACTTCTAAACGTGGGTAGCACTCGTCTGTCAGCAGAATGAGGCTGCTGTTCTTGTTTTCTCCTAAATAGTTTTGCTTGCGGGCGGTTGCTTCGAAGCAGAAACGCTTGATGTAAGGATAGTTCTGCTGGTCGGCATCGTAGAGTACGGCGGTCCATACTTTGTTCGGATCGTATTTCTCCAATACGCGTATGCCGTCGTCATAGTGATTGTTCAGGTCGAAGTTGGTGGCATAGAACTCTCCGCTGTTCTGTACGACAAGGATGGTGTCTTCGCTCTGGAATTCTCCGAGATATTCTCCGCGACCGTCGTAGTTGAGGCGCAGCACGTCACGGTCGAACCAGACTTTCCGTCCGCCCAGGGTGGAGCCTCCGCGCTGTTTCAAGGCTATCTTGTGTACGGGGAGTTTCGTGAGTATATTTCCCATGGCCTGCCGTCCCTTGATATTGATATTGCTGAAATCCTCCTCGAAGATGATGCGGCGTACGCGGGGATTGGGTTTCAGGGTTACCTTGATGATTTCGGCTTCGCCGTTGGGGTTGGCAGTGAAGTAGGTGATACGGGAGTCGGGGGTGCCCTGCGTCACATCGTATTCGCGGTCACGCACCACGGAAGTGACGGCAAAACGCTTGATATAGCTTGTCCCCTCCTTACCGTCACGGTAGCAGACATTGTAGATGGTACGTTTGTCGTTCTTCTTGAAAATGTTGGCATAAAGTATATTCTTGCCTACGAACTTCTTGTCGGCCACTGGGGTAATGATATATTTTCCATCGCGGAAGAAGATAATCACGTCATCTATGGGCGAGCAGTTGCCTATGAATTCGTCTTTCTTCAATCCAGTTCCGATGAACCCCTCTTCGCGGTTGATGTACAGCTTTTCGTTGGCTTCGATGACTTTGGTTGCCTCGATGGTGTCGAAGTTACGCAGTTCCGTGTGGCGGGGGAAGCCTTTGCCGTACTTGTCTTTCAGCATACGGAACCAGTCGACGGTATATTCCACGATGTTTGCCAGATGGCGGTCTATCTCCTCTATGTCCTTCTTCATGCGTGCTATCAGTTCCTCTGCCTTGTCGGAGTTGAACTTGAGGATACGTGCCATCTTTATCTCCATCAGCCGGAGGATGTCTTCCTTGGTCACTTCGCGGATGAAAGTCGGGTAGTAGGGAGTCAGGCGCTCATCGATATGTTCGCAGGCGGCATCCATGTTTTTGGCTTGTTCAAACTCCTTATCCTTGTAAATACGTTCTTCAATGAATATCTTTTCGAGTGAAGCGAAATGCAGGCTTTCCAGTATCTCTCCCTTACGGATTTCCAGTTCCTGGCGTAGCAGTGCCAATGTGTTGTCGACTGATTTGCGCAATACATCACTCACGGTGAGGAAGTGGGGCTTTTGGTCGTCGATGACACAGCAGTTGGGAGAGATGCTCACTTCACAGTCGGTGAAGGCATAGAGGGCATCGATGGTCTTGTCGGATGATACACCCGGGGCTAGATGCACTAATATTTCCACACTGCCGGATGTCAGGTCCTCTACCTTACGTATCTTGATTTTTCCTTTTTCGCTGGCCTTTACGATGGAGTCGCATACACTGGCCACCGTTTTCCCGTAAGGAATTTCCTTAATGGCAAGTGTCTTGTTGTCTATCTTTTCTATTTTGGAGCGCACGCGTATCGCACCGCCACGTTCACCGTCGTTGTATTTGGATACATCGATACTGCCTCCCGTCTGGAAGTCGGGGTACAGCTTGAATTCTTCGTTGTGCAGATAGCTGATGGAAGCATCGCACAGCTCATTGAAGTTATGTGGTAATATTTTGGATGACAGGCCTACGGCAATACCTTCCACACCTTGTGCAAGCAGCAGTGGGAATTTTACCGGTAGTGTAACCGGTTCTTTGTTTCGCCCGTCATAAGAGAGTTTCCATTCGGTGGTCTTGGGGTTGAATACCACGTCCAGTGCGAACTTGGAGAGACGTGCTTCGATATAACGGGGGGCAGCGGCGCTGTCACCCGTCAGAATGTTACCCCAGTTTCCCTGGCAATCCACGAGCAAGTCCTTTTGTCCCAGTTGTACCAGAGCATCGCCGATAGAAGCATCACCGTGAGGATGGAACTGCATGGTGTGTCCCACGATGTTCGCCACCTTGTTGTAGCGTCCGTCTTCCATACGGCGCATGGAGTGCAGGATACGTCGCTGTACGGGTTTCAGACCATCCATGATATGGGGTACGGCACGTTCCAATATAACATATGAGGCATAGTCCAAAAACCAGTTTTGGTACATGCCGCTCAATTGGTGTTTTATATTGGCATCCTTTGCGTCCGCAGGTTTGTAATCCGAGTGTTCTTCGCTCCCGGCCGGGAGTTCCTTGTCCAAATCATCTTTCGGTGCTTCAAAATCTTCGCTCATATTTGTTCGGGAATTGTCTATTCTATGATATTACTGATTTTTCAGTTGCAGGCAAAAATACTAATTTAATTCTATTATAGGAAACCGGTACGATAGTTTTTTAACTGTATGCCTCAACGCGCCGGTGTTTGCTTGGCTACATTCAATGCTCAATTTGCTGTGAGCCGGTATTCGGTCCGTGGACCACCAGTTTTCTATCCGGTTGGATTTCTGCCGGGTCAATGAATACCATTCGTTCATCACCAGTGGTTTCGGTGCGTCCATGATAAACGCAATAAAGTCGGTTGTGAATATCAATGAGCATACAATGCCCGGTTCCGGTCACGATGCCGCCTTGCTCTGTGTTCTTTTGTAGCACCGGATTGTTGGCAGCTTTTGTGAATGGTCCTAAGGGGGTCTGGGAGGTAGCATAACCCACCGCGTAATTTTTTCCTCCGAAAAAGTTTGCAGAGTACAGCATATAATAGAGATTTTTGTGTTTCACGATATACGAGCCTTCTGTCCAGCGTCTGTTGACTTCATGTGAAGTCACCGAGCGGTTCTCCCATTCCGCTTGAGGGTCGTCCATTGTCTGGGGCGGGCAAAGCAGTGCTACCGGTTCTCCGATGATACCGGAGAAATCTGGTTTCAGTTCCACGCCGTAAATCCAACTTTCCTCAATCTCGTCAAACCAGCCCTTTTCTTTAGCCCATGCTGAAACTTCGCTTTCAACGGCATGTTTGTAGCAGCAGCGGGAGTAGTAGAGGTAGGTCTTTCCGGTAGCATCGTCAAAGAGTATGTTTGCGTCGATGATAGGATAGCCGGGGTCGAATACCGGTTGGTTGAACAGGTCTTTGAAAGGGCCCGTAGGCTTATCGGCTACGGCTACACCGATACGGAAGTTCTCTTGCTCTTTAGTGGGATTTTCTTTCCAGTTGGCGCTGAACCATAGGTAGTATTTGCCGTTCCGTTCATACACTTCGGGTGCCCAGAAACAGTCGGTGGCCCATGAGTCGGAGGTGCCGCCTTGATAGATGGGACCCTCGTCTGTCCATGTCACCAGGTCATCGGAGGAGTATACTTTAAAACCGTTCGATACTCCGCCCGTTCCGTACATATAGTATTTGCCGTCGGAAGCTTTCAGCAGGAATGGGTCTCCGAAGGCCATGGGCAGGGGATTCTGATATGCTACTTTCTTGTTTCCGCATGATGTTGACAGTAAGGCCAGTAAAAACAGTGTCAATGTGAAAAAAATGTGTTTCATCTTGTTATAATTTTAATGGTGAAGTAATGAAAAGTGTTTGTATCCGCAAAGTAAACATAATATAGGGAAAGCAGCAAGGAAATTAGATAGAATGCAATCTTTTCATTATTTTTGTGCATCATTCCAAATAATTCTTTGATGGAACAGTCATTTTCGGATATATCGCTATACCACGAGTACCGGTCGGCGAGGGAGACAGAACATTTGGTGTCACAGAAAACCTGGGACGACCTCAATCTGGATGATTTTTTCGAATGGGCTGACCGTACTTCTTCTTGTGTGGGCCGACAGTACCTTTACGACGTGTTGCATTACAACCGTCTTTCGGAGATTTCGGAACAAGAGGAGGTGATTCGCAAGCTTTCTGCCGACAAGGAGTTGCGTGCAGGAATCCGGTCGGAGTTGCGGAAGCTGGATACGCCGGATGCTTATACCATTGCATCGTTGTTCTCCATTTCCCATCCCGTGTATTCCCGCCGCTTTTACCGTTTGCTGACTATCTTGCAATTCGTGCCTTTTGTTTTGTTGGGAATGGTTTACATTACGTCTTCGCTTTATGTTCTGGGGATTTTGTGCACATCGGTATTGGTGAACATGGTACTGCACTATCACAGCAAGGCTCGGATTCAGGGCTATTTCTTTTCCATTCCTCAGTTATGGCAGTTGCTCAGGCAAGCGGAGAAGTTGGCACAGATTCCGTTGTGTGCATCCGTGCATCGGGATATCCAAAAGACTTTGCAGGCATTGCATCCGTTGCGAAAGAAACTTTCCACTTTCCGTTTCAGTATCAGACTGGAGAGCGACATCGCCATTTTCGCTTATTTCTTCACCGAGATAGTGAATGTGTTTTTTCTGCGGGAAGTTATTCCGGTTTCCAAGGCTTTCTTTCTATTGCAGGGTAAACAGGAACAGATTGAAGAGGTTTTCCGCTATTTCGGACTGGTGGATGTGCTTTGCTCTGTTTCCGAGCTCCGGGATGGGCTGCCCTATTATGTTTTACCGGAAGCTTGCGGTGAGGGTGAAACATTTCATGCAGAGGGGCTTTATCATCCGCTTATAGAACGTTGTATCCCTAATGACATTACACTCTGTGGCAAATCTGTCCTTGTTACCGGTTCCAATATGTCCGGTAAGACAACTTTTATCCGTGCCATTGGACTTAACCTGTTTTCCGCACAAGTGCTCCATACTTGTTTTGCCCACAGTTTCCGTTTTCCTATGGATGCTGCATTATATTCTGCTATCCATCTGGAGGATAGTCTGATGGAAGGAAAAAGTTTCTTTCTGCAGGAGGTGCAAATTGTTCGAGAGATGCTGGAAGCCGGAAAGGAGTGTTGGCGGTTTTTCCTGCTGGACGAGTTGTTCAAGGGGACGAATACGGTGGAACGGATAGCTATAGCCAAAGCTGTGCTGTCTGCTTTGGCGCACAAGAACAGTATTGTGTTTGCTTCCACTCACGATGTCGAACTGGCTTCCTTACTTGAGGACGAATATGAATTGTTTCATTTTTGTGAGTGTGTTGCCGACAATACATTGTCTTTTGATTATAAGTTGAAGCCGGGACCGGTGACGGAACGTAATGCCATCCGGATTATCGAGATGTGCGGCTATCCGCAGGAAGTGGTCAGGGAAGCATATCGGCTTTCAGAGGAGGATGTCCTATAATTTTATTGCTTGTTTTTACGGGGTGGGTGGTTTGCTATACCTCCTTCCTGATACCTTCTGAGAGGGGGTGCAATGACTCAAGGACTGAATGGCATTCAGTCCCTGAGTGAAAGGCTTTCAGTCCCTGACTGAATCCGGTTCGTTCCGTGAGTGAGATGAAAAGGCATGGGAATGCAGGCAGATTGTACTTATATTTGTAATATAATATAAATGGGTACGAGGGCCGGGTCTCTTTTTCCCTTTCAATTATCCAATCAGGAGATTTATGTTTTTCCCCTTCATTTTCTCAATATTCTCTTTCGAGATATGATTGTCTGTGATGAAGGAGTTCACCATAGTTATCGACCCTAAACTTGCGAATGCGCTTATCCCGATTTTGGAAGAATCGGCTACCAGGATGACTTCTTCGGCAGCCTTTATCATGGCCGATTTTACCATCAGGTCGCTGAGGCTTGGATAAGTCAGGCTCATGTCCGGAGATATTCCTGCTGTGGCGAGGAATAATTTGTTGGCATGGAAACCTTTGAGTGAGTCGGCTGCCATCTTTCCGGTCAGTGAAAGGGTAGGCGCTTTGAACTCTCCTCCCGTCACGATGAGGGTGATACCGGGATTCTCGCCCAATATCAACGCTATGTTCAGTGCATTGGTGATGACAGTGAGCTCTTTGTATTGCGTAAGTAGTTTGGCTATTTCTGTAGTGGTGGAACCTGAATCGAGAATGATGCATTCGCCTTCACGGATAAACGATACCGCTTTTCGGGCTATTTCTCTTTTTTCTTCAATATGGTTTTGGTTGAAGACCTTTCCGGTCTTTGCAAATGAGCCTACGTCTTTTAGGAAAGCTCCACCATGTTCTCTTTGGATATACCCTAATTTTTCAAGGGCTTCCAAGTCTTGTCTGATTGTAACATCCGTAACATTGAAAATCCTGCTTAATTCTTGAACTTTTGCATGTCCGTCTTCGCGGATTAGGTCCAAAATCTTGACTCTTCTTTGGTTTAGTGCCATATCTACTTTATATATTGTTATATCTTGTTGTTCCTGCGATACTCTTGGATATCTTTGATAGCTATAATTTTCAGCTGGAACTTTTCTGCTATTTCAAGTAATTGAGGCAAACGGGCCATTGTTCCATCCTGGTTCAGTATCTCAATGAGGGCGCCACCGGGTGTCAATCCTGCCATTCTTGTCAGGTCTAGCAAGGCTTCTGTATGTCCGTCGCGTCCTAATACTCCATTCTCATGTCCGTAGAGAGGAAAAATATGTCCGGGACGTGCCAATTCCGATGGTTTTATATTGCCAGTAACCAAAGCGCGTATGGTAGCAGAACGGTCATAGGCGGAAACCCCCGTTGTACAGCCGTAGCCCTTCAGATCGACAGACATGGTGAACGGAGTGCCCAAAAGAGAAGTGTTGTCTTCCGACATCGGGTATAGTTGAAGCTCTTCACAACGCGAACGAGGTAATGGTACACAAAGAAGCCCTCTTCCATGGGTAATCATGAAATTGACAATATCAGGGGTGATTTTTTCGCCGGATACGATAAAATCACCTTCATTTTCTCTATTTTCATCATCGACAACTATCACTATTTTCCCTTGCCGAACCGCTTTGATTCCTTCGTCTATAGTATTGAGCATTGTGTAATCATTTAATTTTTTCGCAAAGGTAGTCAAAAAAAGTCAAATGAAAGTTTGTTTTTACTGTTTTTCTTCTTTTTTATTCTAATAATTATCTTTTGTTTTATCGTTTGCTTTTGTTTTATATTTTATTTATTTGCTTTTCTCTTCTTGTTAGTCGTAAAATATGTTAATGTAGAATGAAAATCTTTCGTTTTCTTTCGATTTATGCTTTAATTTTTCTTTATTTGCAAAGGAAACGAAAGTGTATAAGCTATGGAAACAAAAGAATTAATTCTTCAATCAGAAAGAAATCGAAAAAGATTAATTGAAATTATCTATAAAGCAAAAGCCGGACATATCGGTGGAGACTTGTCTTGCCTCAATGTTCTTACTGCTCTTTACTTTGATGTGATGAATGTAGATGCAGGTAACCCTAAGGATAATTTGCGGGATCGTTTCATTTTGAGTAAGGGACATTGTGTGGAGGCTTTGTATGTGACGCTGGAATCCAGAGGGTTCATGGCTGAAGGCATTTTGGACACCTTGGGGCAATATGGTTCCATTCTTTCGGGGCACCCCACTATCGGAGTTCCGGGAATTGAAGTGAATACTGGAGCCTTGGGGCATGGCTTGTCTGTCGGGGTGGGTATAGCCATGGCAGCTAAAATGGATAAGAGGAATTATAAAACCTATGTGCTGATGGGAGACGGTGAGCAGGGTGAAGGTTCCATATACGAGGCTGCAATGGCTGCCTGGCAGTACAAGCTGGATAATCTGGTAGCTGTAATAGATCGTAATCATTTGCAGATTAGTGGAGATACCGAAGATGTGATGGGGATTGATGATATCCGTGACCGTTGGACGGCATTTGGTTGGGAGGTAAAGGATATGAATGGTGACGATATGGAAGACATTATCCGGACTTTCCGTTCCATTGATTATGCAAATCACCATCCTCATTTACTGGTGGCCCATACAACAAAAGGCAAGGGAGTGTCTTTTATGGAGGGAGTGGCCAAATGGCATCATGGGGTTCCGAACAACGAGCAGTATGAACTGGCCATTCGGGAAATTTCAGAAAGGATAAAAAATTTAGAATATAATTGATATGATAGCTTGCAGAAAAAGTTTCACCGACACTTTGTTGTCATTGGCCCGGATGGACAAAGATATTATTGCTGTGACAACGGATGCACGTGGTTCGGTGACGTTAAATGATTTTGCCAAAGAATTGCCACAGCAATTCGTGGAGTGTGGTATTGCGGAGCAGGATGCTGTGGGTATTTCAGCTGGGTTGGCCCATAGCGGAAAGAAAGTGTTTGTGTGTGGCCCGGCATGTTTTTATGTGGCTCGCAGTCTGGAACAGGTAAAGGTTGACTTGGCTTATAGTCAGAACAACGTAAAGATATTGGGAGTAAGTGGAGGAGTAGCTTACGGAGCTTTGGGGGCTACCCATCATAGCTTGCATGATATTGCCGTGTTACGTACTTTCCCCGGTATGAATATTGTGTTGCCTTGTGATGCCCGACAGACAAAAAAACTGGTTGAGTTTTTGATTGACTATCCTGAACCGGTTTATGTTCGTGTAGGACGTGCAGCAGTTCCTGATGTCTATGAGAACGATGATTTTGATTTTGCCATAGGTAAGGCAAATAGGTTATTGGACGGGACCGACCTGACAATCATTGGAACCGGTGAAACCGTATACCATGCACATCAAGCGGCTTTGGAGTTGCGTAAATATGGTATTTCAGCCCGGGTACTGGATATGTCCTTTATTAAACCTTGTGATGAGGAGGCTGTTTTGAAAGCTGCTTCTGAAACCGGTCGTATTATCACAGTTGAGGAGCATAGTCAGTATGGAGGCCTCGGAGCGATGGTGACTGAAATCATTTCCGAAAATCCCGTACCCGTGAAAATTTTGGGGATTCCTGACGAGAATGTGGTGCATGGGAGTTCTTCCGAAATCTTTGCCCATTATGGGTTGGATGCACCTGGTATCGTGAAAACTGCCCTTGACTTCCTTAAGTAAGAAATAATCAGCCTTTAATAATACCTAAAATGAAAAACTTGATAATTGCAATAGACCAAAGTACCTCGGCCACCAAGGCTATGCTGTTCAATGAGAGGTGTGAAATGCTGAAGCGTGTCAATGTCACTCACGAGCAATATTATCCCCGAACTGGATGGGTGGAGCATGATGTTGAAGAAATTTATCAGAATGTGCTGAAAAGCATTGCTGAGTTGATTGAAGAGGAAACGGCAGACAATATGTATTCGTTGGCTATCACTAATCAACGCGAGACAGTGGTTGTATGGAATAAACATACGGGTAAACCGGTATACAATGCTGTGGTATGGCAATGTATGCGTGGTGCTGATATCTGTAATGACTTGAAAAATAGAGGATACAGTGAGTTTGTACAGGTAAGAAGTGGCTTGTTGTTAGATCCCTATTTCTCGGCGAGCGGTGTGAAGTGGATACTTGACAATGTGGAGGGAGCCCGTCGGGCTGCTGATAATGGAGACTTATTGATGGGGACTATTGATACGTGGCTGATTTGGAAGTTGACTGATGGTAAACGCCATGTGACGGATTATACGAATGCTTCCAGAACCCTTTTATTGAATATTCATACGATGCTATGGGATAATGACTTGCTGGAATTGTTCACCATACCCAAAACCATGATGCCCGAGTTGTTGCCTTGTGATGCTGTTTTTGGAAAGACTACGGTGGGTGGACTGTTCAAGAACCCTATTGTCATTGCCGGTGTATTGGGCGATTCGCATGGAGCACTGACTGGGCAGATGTGTTTTGAAGAGGGATTGGGTAAGGTCACTTATGGTACCGGTTCATCAGTAATGGTGAATATTGGCGAAAAGGTTGCTACAGCTCCTCGGGGATTGGTCACTTCCATAGGTTTTGCCGCACTTGGGAAAGTGTTCTATGCTTTTGAGGGGAATATCCATTGTACTGGCGGTACTATCAAGTGGTTGGAACAGAGATTGCAGATGATCGGTTCGCCCGATGAAGCAGAAGAACTGGCCGTTACTGTGGAAGACAATGGAGGGGTGTATGTTGTACCGGCTTTTGCCGGACTGGGTGCTCCTTGGTGGCAAGGGGATATAAAGGCAGCCATTTTAGGGATGACTTTAGGTACCGGGAAGCCACATGTTCTTAGGGCGGCGCTTGAATCCATAGCTTATCAAGTCAATGATTTAGTCAAAGCGATGACCACTCAGGCAGGTATAAAACTGAAAGAAATCAGGGTTGACGGAGGACCTACAAAAAATAAATTTTTAATGCAGTTCCAGGCTGACTGTTTACGTGTACCGATCAATTGTTCGGATGTTGAGGAGGCCTCGGCTTTGGGAGCTGTTGTGATGAATGGAATGGCCCGCAAGATATGGACGAGCTTTGAACAAGTGGCCGTATTACGCCGGAGCCGCTACCGAATAGAACCGCAGGGCAACTTACCACTGATGGAGAAATGGTGTGAAGGCTGGCTGAAAGCAGTAAATCAATTAATCGGATAAATATCTTCTAAGTATAATTTTAACACCAATTATTTACGATGAAAAACAAAGAAAGAATGTGCTTCGGTATAATTATCGGCACCCGTGCTTATTTTAATTCAGAATTGGCCAAAGATGTTCGCAAACAGCTGTTGAGAACACTTGCAGACGAAGGTTATGACTATGTAATTTTACCTGAAGATGCTACTCCTACTGGCAGTAGCAGTATTGAAACCCGTGAAGACGGATTGAAATGTGCTGAACTGTTCCGTCAAAATCGTGACCGTATTGACGGCATTATAGTATCTCTACCCAACTTTGGCTTTGAGATTGGAATAATCAATGCTATCAGTGTGGCTGATTTGAATGTTCCCATTTTGGTACAAGCCTGTGACGACGAGAATGACAAGGTGGACTTGGATAGCCGCCGTGATGCTTTCTGTGGTAAAATTTCTGTTTGCAATAATTTGTATCAATATGGTATTCCTTTTACAGATACTACGCTGCATACCTATTCTATATACTCTGAACTATTGGCTAAGGATATTAATAAGTTCGCCGGTATCTGTCGTGTGGTCAATGGTTTGCGCCATGCACGTATCGGGGCTATCGGTGCCCGCCCTGCCGGTTTTCAGACGGTACGTGCCAGTGAAAAACTGTTGCAGAAGAGTGGTATTACAGTCGTTCCAGTCGATCTTTCTGAAATACTCGGTGCTGCCCGTAAGATTGAGGATACAGATGTGGAACTGCTGAAGAAACTTGAAGAGATTAAGTGTTACGCAGTAGTTCCTAAAGAATACAGTGACAAGCTGGTGCTTCAGGCAAAGTTTGGCGTGGCTGTGGAACGGTGGATTGAAGCCAATCAGATTGATGCTGTGGCTGTTCAGTGTTGGGACTCTTTGGAACAGAACTATGGTTGTGCAGCTTGTGTGACAATGAGTATGCTGGGTGAAAAACTACTACCTGCCGCTTGTGAGGTTGATATTGCCGGTGCTGTATCCATGTATGCTTTGACATTGGCAGCGCAAGGTCAATCGGCATTACTTGACTGGAACAATAATTTTGCGGAAGACCGGAATAAATGTGTGTGTACTCATTGCGGTAATTTCCCGAAATCGTTTGTCAGAAATGACTTAAAGCTTGGTACACTTGGCGTTCTGGGACGTACGCTAGGTAAGGTCAATACATTCGGTGCTGTATATGGCAAAGTGACTAAAGGTGATTTCACATTCTTCCGTATTTCCACTGATGATACTAAAGGCGTTATCAAGGCTTATTTGGGTACTGGTGAAATCACGGATGATCCGTATGGAATGGATGGATGTATAGCTGTTACTAAAGTGGATAACTTACAGATTTTGATGAAACATATTTGCAAGAATGGTTTTGAACATCATGTGGCTATGGTTCGTAATGATGTAAAGGATATTCTGAATGAGGCCATCGAGGGTTATTTGGGGTGGAATCTGTATGTGCATGAGTAAATAGGTAAACACACGGTAAACAACAGAAAATAAATTATGATACTTGTTGACAACTATATTGGGGCCATTCTGTGTTGTGTCTATTGCTGCCTCTGTTGGGGCTCTTGGGCGAATACGCAGAAGATGGTGACATCAAAAAGCTGGAGTTTTGAGCTTTTCTACTGGGATTTGACTTTCGGTTTATTTTTCACAGCTCTGTTAGGTGCCCTGACATTTGGTAGCTTGGGAAGTGAAGGCCGTACTTTTTTTGAGGATTTGGCGGTAATGGACTGGAATAGTATGAAGTATGCGCTCCTGGGCGGTATTGTATGGAATTTCGGTAATATCTTTCTGACGGCAGCCATTGCTGTAGCCGGGATGTCGATAGGGTTTCCCATTGGTGGAGGCTTAGCTTGGATAGGCGGTATAATTTTTAATTATCTACTGATATCTTTGGTCGGCGAAGTATACCCCGGAAACCAGACATTGCTTTGGATAGGAGTAGTTGTTATTGTGGTAGCCATCTGTATTTGTGGCAAGGCTTATGGAAAGATGTCGGCAAGTCAGGCGTCTACTTCTAAAAAAGGTATCTTATTGGCTATTGTAGCGGGGGTGGCCATTATGTTCTTCTATGGCTTGGTTGTAAAATCACTAGATCCTCAGTATGTAACGGGTGGTACGGGAACACTGACTCCCTATACCGGTGTATTTTGTTTTGCTGCCGGTGTCCTTATCACGACTCCTGTCTTTAATACGTTTGCTATGAGTCATCCGGCTCAGGGAAACAAGGTGACAATGAAGGATTATCTGAAAGGTGACGCCCGTACACATCTGATTGGTATGTTGGGAGGTTTTATTTGGATGAGTGGTATGGTAGTCAGCTTTATGGGAGCTGGTTCTGCCAATCCGGCTATAGCCTATGCATTGAGTAATGCCGCACCGGTGGTAGCCATGATTTGGGGATTCTTTGTATGGAAGGAGTTCAAAGGCGCTCCAAAGGGAACTGTACCTATGATTGCAACCATGTTTGTGCTCTTTGTTGTGGGGCTGGTACTGATTACTCTTTCAAACTGATATTTTAAATTCATTGTTAACCCAAAATAATATTAAATGAAAACGATTGTAACACAAATTAGACAGAAAAGGTTAATGGCCTTAGTGCTGTTCCTTTTGGTAGGTATGACATCTGTTTTTGCACAGAAACAAGTAAATGTATCTGGCAGAATTACTGATGAGCTTAATGAACCGATGATTGGTGTAAGTGTATTGGAAAAAGGAACGACAAATGGTGTTATAACTGATTTGGATGGCAATTATACTTTGTCAGTGAATGAGGGTTCCACTATTGTCTTTTCGTATATCGGGTATGTGACTCAGGAAAAGAAAGCCGTTGCAGGTACTATGAATATTATACTGAAGGAAGATAGCAAGACTTTGGATGAAGTGGTTGTTGTAGGATATGGTGTACAGAAGAAAAGTTCTGTAACGGGGGCAATTTCTTCCGTAAAAGCAGAAGATTTTGAGAATCGTACCATAACCAATGCTGAGCAGGCCCTGCAGGGTAAAACAGCCGGTGTGCAAATTATTTCTGCATCTGCGGCTCCTGGTTCGAATCCCGCCATTCGTATCCGTGGATATAGCAGTAATGCCAGTTCAGATCCTTTGTATGTGGTCGATGGTTTGCGTACGAAAGACATCAGTAACCTCGATCCGAATGATATTGAGAGTATGGAGGTGTTGAAGGATGCTGCTTCTGCTGCTATCTATGGTGCCCAGGCCGGTAATGGTGTTGTCTTGATTACCACCCGGAAGGCAAAAAAAGGAGTTCGTCGTATTTCTTATGATTTCCAGTTGTCTTCCCAGTCTTTAGGTCGTACTCCTGATATTCTGAATGCTCAGGAATATGTCAATTATATGACTGAAGGTAATCTTATTCCCAGAGAAACAATAGATAGGTATTGGGATGGAAAGACAAATACCGATTGGATAGAAGAGACATTTGAATCATCCATGATGCAGCGTCACAATGTCAATTTCCAAGGTGCCAATGATAATGGCTCATTATTCGCCTCACTCTCTTATTTAAGTAATAATGGTCCCATTGTTGGCAATAAGGATGTTTTTGACCGCATTACCGGCACTGTCAATGCAGATTATAAAGTAAAGGATTGGTTGAAGTTCACGACAAACAATTCATTTTCCCGTTATCATGTACAGTCTGTAAGCGAAGGCTCAGCAACCGGTTCTTTGATGCTGTCTGCCATTCAGCTTGACCCTCTTACTCCAGTTACCTATACACCGGATAAACTGCCTGACACTATGATTAATTATATGAACCAAGGGCATACCTTGCTTCAGAATGCCAATGGTGATTATTATTCTATTTCCCCTTATGGTGACTCCAATAATATCAATCCGTATATCATGCGTGACCGCGGTACAACGAAAAGAGATGGTTTTGTGTTCAGCGGCTCCACTTATCTGGATTTTACTCCGATTAAAGAGCTGGTCATCACTTCACGTTTGGGATACCGTTATACTTACAGTAATTCCTACGGCTATGTTATGCCTAACATTACCTGCTCTGACCTTTATCAGGATTATGTATCGGTAAATGCTACAAGTTCTAATACAACGTATTGGCAATGGGAAAACTTTGCTAACTACACTAAGACATTTGCAGATAAGCACAATGTAAATGTGATGCTTGGTATGTCTTATTCTTCCAATACCTCTTTTGGAGTGACAGGAGGAATCAATGGTAGCCGTTCTGGTGACAAGGTTGATTTAGGTATTACCAAGTTGGATCCCAACTATGCCTATTTTGCGTTCCAAACTGGTACTGCCACCCGTACGGTAAGTGGTGGAGAGAAAAGGAGATATGCAAATCTTTCTTACTTTGGTCGGGCTTCTTATGACTATGCGGGTAAATATTTTGCTCAGTTCACTCTTCGTGCGGATGCTGCCGACTTGTCTATTCTTCCTTTGCAGAAACGTTGGGGCTATTTTCCGGCTGTATCTGTTGGCTGGGTACTTTCCAATGAGAAGTTTATGGAGAATCTCAAGTCGATTTCTCATTTGAAATTACGTGCAAGTTGGGGACAGAATGGTAGTATTGCTGGTTTGGCAGACTATATGTATGATGCTACAATTCTGTCTGAAATCAATTATCCAATGTCCGGAGATGTGTCTTATGAAACGGGTTCACTGCCTTCCGCAACAGGCAACTATGATTTGAAGTGGGAAACTTCTGAACAAATTGATTTAGGTATTGATCTTCGGATGCTGAACGACCGGTTGAGTTTCGGATTTGACTATTATGAGAAAAAAACTAAGGATTTAATTGTAACCGGTATTACTCCTTCGCTGATTGTGGGTAACACGACTTCACCTATGAATGCAGGAAATGTCAAGAACAGCGGATTTGAGTTTGAACTTTCATGGCGTGATAATATTAAGGATTTCAACTATAGCATAAAAGGAAATATTGCTACTTTAAAGAATAAAGTTACTTATCTGCATGAAACTTTGGAACGCATTGAGAGTACGACAAGTGCAGGCATCGGTGTTATGAATTATTTTGAAGAAGGGCACCCCATTTGGTACATGCGTGGTTATGAGTGTACGGGCATTGACTCACAAACGGGTGACCCGATATTCAAGGATATGAATGACGATGGCATTATTGGAGATGCTGATCAAACGGAAATAGGTTCAGCCATTCCCGACTTTACTTATGGTATTACTTTGACTGCTGCATGGAAAGGTTTCGATTTGACGATATTTGGTTCCGGTTCTCATGGCAATGATGTGTTTGCCGGTTATAACCGTACTTCCCGTATGAAAGCGAATACCTTGAAGGAATTCTACGATGGGCGTTGGACAACTGCAGGAGACAATGCCAAATATGCCCGTTCCAATCCTAGTAATTATGATAAGTACTTGAAAAGCTCCAAGTTTGTATTCGACGGTTCTTACTTTAAAATCAAGCAGATACAGTTGGGTTATAATTTACCAAAGAATTTGTTGAAGCAGATTGGTTTGAGTAACCTTCGTTTGTATTGTTCTTTAGACGACTTCTTTACATTTACCAAGTATCCTGGATTTGATCCTGAATTTACAAGTACAGGTAGTGCAATGGGATTGGATATGGGGTCTTATCCGTCCAGCAAGAAAGTCGTGTTCGGTCTTAATGTAGCATTTTAATCTTTAATTCAATACGAAATATGAAAGCAAAATATATTTTATCAAGTTTGTTGCTTGCCAGTTGCACTTTCTTTTCCTCTTGTGTGGACAATCTGGATATCTCGCAGCATGGAGTAAGCACTTTCGAAAGTTTCTATAAAACGGATGCTGATGCGGAAGAAGCCATTATAGCCTGCTATAGTAATTGGAAGGATACTTATGCACCTGCATTCTGGCTGAAGAATCTTCTTTCGGATGATTGCTATTCGGCAGGGGAGAGTTGGACGGCTGCTAGTGCGCAATTGCTGTCGACTTATACATTCGACTCTGATTTTTCTCATATTAAAACGTTGTATACGAATCTTTATAAGGTAATTTATGCCGCCAATATTGTTTTGCAGTATGTAGGGGATGATTCTGCAATTAAACTTCGTGCACGTGCAGAGGCAAAGGTTTTCCGCGCGATGTCCTACATCGAATTAATTAGTCTTTGGGGGACTCCGCCATTGGTGGATCATCCGTTAACGCCAAATGAATATTCCCAGGCCAATGGTGATACTGAGGCGCTATGGGCATTGGTGAACCAAGACCTTACTGAGGCTGTCAACAGTGGCGATCTGGAGGAAAAGACAAGTTTGGATGACTTTACCTATCGCATCACCAAACAATTTGCACAAGCTCTGTTAGGTAAGGCATATGTATTCCAGAAGAATTATGGTGCTGCCGCCGCTGCCTTGGATGAGGTGATTAATAGCAGAAAGTACGACCTTTACAATGATTATGAAAATATTCAGACTACTAAAGGAGAGGCAAATTGCGAAAGCTTATTTGAAAGTAACTATGTCTACGATGCCAATAATGCTACTGGTATTATGAGTAACATGATTTGGGTATATGTACATTGGCGCGGAGATATGCTTGCATTTAATGAGCCTACTCAAATCTATTCTCACGGAGGCTGGGGATTTTTTAATCCGACCAAGGAAAGCTATGATGCATTTGTTGAGATGGGAGATACGTATCGCTTGAATGCTTCCATAAAGACATACCAGCAGATGGAAAGCACCGGTATATCTTTGAGTGATGCCATTGCATATATGCCTGACAATGCCGGTTACTTTAGTTGGAAATACCGTGTTTATGAAGCCGATGTCATTAATTATTATTGGTTGCGTTGCCCTAACAATACTCGTGCTATGCGGTATGCTGAGGTCTTGTTACTTGCTGCTGAGGCGAGTCTCCAGTCTGGAAATGCTGGTAAAGCTGTCGACTATGTAAATAGAGTGCGTAACCGTGCTCAGTTGCCTGCATTGGGTAGCGTTTCTATGGATGATATCAAGAAAGAAAAGCGTTTGGAACTCTGGATGGAAGGTTGTCGTTATCAGGATTTGATTCGGTGGGGCGATGCTGCTACGGTACTTGCCAAAAGAGGACAGGAAAGGCCGGCTCTTTATAAAGACGGTCGTGTCAGTTGGAATGAACAGAAAAATGCTTCTGCTGGCTTCAAAAGTGGTAAGCATGAATTGCTCCCATTCCCTGCAACTGAAATGAATGTCAATAAGAATATGACCCAGAATCCGGGTTGGTAGTTAATCAATGAAATTTAGTGTATGAATAAATTTAAATGCTTATTCTTCTCAGGCCTTATGGCTGTGATGCCGGCTTGTATGAATGGACAGCAGACGTCCAGTGAAGATTCGTCAAAACCTCGTGTTATTATTACTTGTGATCCGGAACTTGATGACCTGAACTCTTTGATACGTTTCTTACTTTTCAGTACGGATTTCCGCGTGGAAGGTTTGATTTATGCCAGCAGTCAGTTTCATTGGAAAGGTGATGGGCACGGTACTAAGTGGTATGTACCTGGACGGGAATATTCTCGCAATGGTATAGACTACGGGCCTATGGAAAGTTGGCGTTGGGATCCGGAAGAACGTTTCATTGACGATGCTGTGGAAGCTTATGAGGAGGTATATCCCAATCTGAGGGTACATGATCCTTCTTATCCGACTCCCGAATATCTGAAATCCAAAATACGCATCGGTAATATAGAGTTCGATGGTGATATTTCCAAGGATACTCCGGGATCGGAGCTGATTAAAGCCGTACTGCTTGATGATTGTACAGATCCGGTATTTATCAATGCTTGGGGAGGTGCCAGCACCATAGCTCGTGCTTTGAAGTCCATTCAGGATATTTATGAGCATACTGATGCCTGGAAAGGCATTCGGGAAAAGATAATAAAAAAAGTGGTTCTTTCCCTTTCTGGTGATCAGGATGATACGTATGCACGGTATATCAAACCTTTCTGGCCGGAACTTAGACAAATGGAGATGGGCGGCATGACAGTCGGGCTGGCTTATAATGCCCAGTTGAGGGCTTCCAAAGAAAACCAGGTTTTCTATTCTCCGGAATGGATGCAGGAGAATATCCGTAGTAAAGGGCCTTTCGGTGAAATGTATCGTGTCTGGGGGGATGGAAAACAGATGGTGAAAGATGATAAGTTCGATTTCTTCGGCTTGTCGGGCTATACAGTTGATGAACTGAAGGAGCAAGGCTATGTAGTTTGGACTGGAGTTCAGCCGAAAGGGGCTTATCTGGCTGAGGGTGACACTTACTGTTTTCTGAATTTGATCGGTAATGGTCTGCGTGGTCACGAGAATCCTACTTATGGTGGCTGGTGCGGTGGAAGGACTCTTCTTCCCGATTCAGTGAAGAATCTTCCTCGTATGGAACAGATGAAGTATAGAGCTGAGCACTATCCTTTACCCGATTTTACGGCTCCGGTAATGAATGGATTGGCTGCCCGTTTTAAATGGTCAGTTACTCCAAGCTATACCGATGCAAATCATGAACCGGTGATAAAAGGTGCACTTGCCATGAATGCCAAACCGGGTGAAAAGCTGAAACTTAAATATACAGTAACCGATCCGGACAAGAATGTACTTGCCATTAAATGGTGGCAATATATGTCAGCCAGTACATATCGAGGTAAAGTGGCAGTGGATGATTCTACTTCTGCAAATACTACTTTTACTGTTCCGACTGATGCCAAACCGGGCGATACCATTCACTTGATTCTGGAGGCTACAGATGATGGTGAACCACAAATGAACCGTTATCACCGCCTAATTATTACAGTGATAGAATAAACTAGAATCAACAAACTTTAAATTGAAAAACTGAAATGAAAAAGATTTTATTGACAGTATTTATGGCAGTCTGTGGACTGCAAATGTCTGCCCAGCAGAATTTGTTTGTTGCGCAGGACCTCGAGTCTGCAATTGTGAACAAAGATAACACAGTGACTTTTAACTTTAAGGCTCCTGATGCCAAGAGGGTACAGATAGCAGGTGACTTTGCCGAAAAGGCGGAGGGACAACACATTGGAGGTATGGTGGGAGCAGGTTTGATAGACATGACAAAGAATTCAGAAGGAATTTGGACCTATACAACCAAGCCGTTGGATTCAGAACTTTATAGCTATGAATTCATGGTAGATGGTGTGCCGACTATAGACCCTAACAATGTTTATGTCTATCGTGACTTTGCTACCACAAGCAATGTGTTTATTGTAGGGAATGGTAAGGCAGATTTATATAAGGTAAATAAAGTACCTCATGGAACATTGGCCCATCGTTGGTATCACTCTGATGGTATGAAAATGGATCGCCGTATCAATATCTACACGCCGGCAGGTTATGAACAATCCGGTGATAGGAAGTATCCGGTACTCTATTTATTGCATGGTATGGGAGGGGATGAAGATGAGTGGACAACTTTTGGACGTGCTGCACAGATTCTCGATAATTTGATTGCACAAGGCAAGGCTGAACCGATGATTGTTGTGATGCCCAATGGGCATGCTGCCATGGAGGCTGCACCTGGTGAGAGTAGTCTGGGATACTATAAACCTTACCATATGAAGAATGGAACCATGGACGGTGCTTTTGAAGCCTATTTCCCTGAGATTATCACGTTTGTAGAAAGTAATTATCGTGTACAAGCGGACAAAGCTCATCGTGCTATTGCGGGGCTTTCAATGGGTGGTTTTCATTCTGCCAATATTTCTTTGAACTATCCTGATATGTTCGACTATGTAGGTTTATTCTCTGCGGCCCTTAATGTCCAGAGTGCAGGTCAGAAAAATAGTCCGGTTTATCAGGATATGGATAAAAAGTTAGCTGTTCAGTTTGATAAGGCTCCCAAACTTTACTGGTTGGGTATCGGTAAAGACGATTTTCTTTATAAAAACAATGCAGCTTATCGCGCTGATTTGGATAAAAAAGGATATAAATATGAGTTTATGGAAACTCCTGGTGGACATGTATGGACCTGCTGGCGTATTTATCTCTCTGTATTTGCTCCCAAGTTGTTTAAATAAATCTGACTAGGCTATGAAAAAACAACTGTTTTATTTGCTGTTGGCTACAGGCGTGTTGAGCGCTTGTGGCCCTGCGGCTCCTCAATTGGGTAAAGATTCTGTTGAGGATGTTATTGGTGCCATGACTTTGGAAGAAAAGGCACATTTGGTTATCGGTACCGGAATGGTGGGTACTTCGGGTGACAGTACGGTGATTGGCACTACAAAGAAGTTGGTTCCCGGTGCAGCAGGTACTACTTATCCGATACCCCGTTTGGGAATTCCTGCCATTGTGTTGGCTGATGGACCTGCAGGTTTACGTATAGATCCTATCCGCGAAGGGGATTCTGCTACTTATTATTGTACACATTTTCCTATCGGTACGTTACTTGCTTCTACTTGGAATCAGGATTTGGTAGAGGAAGTTGGAAAATCAATTGGTAATGAAGTGTTGGAATATGGTGCGGATGTTTTACTGGCTCCTGCTTTGAATATCCATCGGAATCCTTTGTGCGGGCGTAATTTTGAATATTATTCCGAAGACCCGTTGGTGTCTGGCAAGATAGCTGCTGCATATGTTAGAGGGATACAGAGCAACGGAGTGGGAACTTCCATCAAACATTTTGCTGTTAACAACCAGGAAACCAATCGGAATGCTAATGATGCTCGTATCACTCCTCGTGCCTTACGGGAAATCTATTTGAAGGGGTTCGAAATTGCAGTGAAGGAATCGGCACCATGGACAGTAATGTCCTCTTACAATCATATTAATGGCACCTATGCTTCTGAGAATACAGACTTGCTGTCCACTTTATTGCGTGATGAGTGGAATTTCGAGGGTATGGTGGTAACTGACTGGTTTGGAGGGAAGGATGCCGTGGCTCAGATGATAGCAGGTAATGATATGCTCCAACCGGGAAGGGCTAACCAGTATGATATGATTATCGAAGGGGTGAAATCCGGAAAATTGGATGAATCCATACTGAATCGTAATGTGAAGCGTGTTCTTGAACTTATTCTCCAAACTCCTCATTTTAAAGAATACAAATATTCCAATAAACCTGATTTGAAGGCGCACGCAGCAGTTACCCGCCAGTCAGCGACTGAAGGAATGGTTTTGTTGAAGAATAATAACGAAACCTTGCCATTTGAAAGGAAGGTCAGAAATATAGCTCTTTTCGGGTGTACTTCCTATGATTTCATAGCAGGAGGTACCGGCTCAGGTAATGTGAATCGTGCCTATACAGTCTCATTATTGGATGGTTTGAAGAATGCTGGATACCAGATAGATGAAGCATTGAAGGCCGATTATGAACAGTATATTGAGGCCGAGAATAAGAAAAATACTCCTGACTCGTCTCAGCCTTTCTCCAGATTTATGCCGGTACCTCGCCCGACAGAACTTATCCCTACTACAAAGGTGTTGTCAGAACAAGTTGCTAAAGCGGATGTTGCATTGGTTACGCTGGGACGTACTTCCGGTGAATTTGTAGACCGTAATGTCAGTGATTTTGAACTGAGTGAGGAAGAATTGCAACTGCTGAAGTCCGTCAGCCAAGCTTTCCATGCTGCTGGGAAGAAAGTGGTGGTGGTATTGAATATCGGAGGTGTAATCGAAACAGCTTCTTGGAAAAAACTACCGGATGCTATTTTGCTGGCTTGGCAGGCAGGACAGGAGGGTGGAAATAGTGTGACGGATGTGTTGAGCGGTAAGGTATCTCCATCGGGTAAGTTGACAATGACTTTCCCGAACAAGTTGATGGACGTTGCTTCTTCGACCAATTTTCCTATGGATGCTAGGGCTAATACAGATGTGAGGAATAAGGAGGACAAAAGCTCTTCAGTGAAGAATGTAGACTATACGGATTATGAAGAAGATATTTTTGTCGGTTATCGCTATTTCGATAGTTTCGGAAAGCAAGTGTCTTATCCTTTCGGCTATGGTCTTTCGTATACAACATTCGAGTATGTCAATCCGTCTGTCAAAGTTGATAATGGTATATATTCTGTTTCTATTGATGTGAAGAATGTTGGTAAGTTTGCAGGGAAAGAGGTTGTTCAGCTTTATGTCTCCGCTCCCAATAGGTTTCAGATGAACAAACCGGAAAAAGAACTTAAAGCTTTTACCAAAACTAAGGAATTGAGGCCAGGTGAGACTGTTACTGCCACTTTGAAACTGAACACTACGGATTTGGCTTCTTATGATGAAGCTTCTTCTTCATGGGTAGTGGATGCTGGAAATTATAAGTTTTTGATTGGAACCTCTTCCAAGGATATTAAGGCTGTACTTGATGTTGATGTGGTATCAGTTGTGGAAAAAACAAATGACATATTGAAACCACAAGAGACTGTTAATACGATAAAACGCTGAAGGTGAGTATAATATTATTCTTGGTTGTGATTAGGTTGATTTGTAGTGCTTAGGTAAATTAATTGTAATTGGGTAAAATTGGGAAAGAAGCTGCCTCGGAGTTATGAGGTAGCTTCTTCTTTTATTTGGTAATAAGATAAATTAATACCCTCCGTGTCCTACTTACGATATAAATCCCTATCTTTGTGGCGCTTTTTAGCTGAAAATAAGATTCAAATTAATTTAGATACAACAGAAAATGGCACAAGAAGACGTTTTTAAGAAACTCGTATCACACTGTAAGGAATATGGTTTTGTGTTCCCTTCCAGCGAGATTTATGATGGACTGGGAGCTGTGTATGACTATGGTCAGATGGGTGTGGAACTGAAAAATAACATCAAGCAATACTGGTGGCAGAGTATGGTGCTGCTGCACGAAAATATTGTCGGTATCGACTCAGCAATCTTTATGCACCCCACCATCTGGAAAGCCAGCGGACACGTAGATGCTTTCAATGACCCTTTGATTGACAACCGCGATTCCAAGAAACGTTATCGTGCCGATGTGTTGATAGAGGACCAGCTTGCTAAGTACGATGACAAGATAAACAAAGAAGTGGCCAAAGCTGCCAAGCGTTTTGGTGAGGCTTTCGATGAGGCTCAGTTCCGCAGTACCAACGGTCGTGTGCTGGAACACCAGGCCAAACGTGATGCCTTGCATGAACGTTTTTCCAAGGCTTTGAACGATAATAATCTGGACGAACTCCGTCAGATTATCCTTGACGAAGAAATCGTTTGCCCTATTAGTGGCACAAAGAACTGGACAGAGGTACGCCAGTTCAATCTGATGTTCTCAACTGAAATGGGCTCTACCGCCGATGGTGCCATGAGGATATACCTTCGCCCGGAAACGGCACAAGGTATCTTCGTAAATTACCTGAATGTACAGAAAACCGGTCGCATGAAGATTCCTTTCGGTATCGCCCAGATTGGTAAGGCTTTCCGTAACGAAATTGTAGCCCGCCAGTTCATCTTCCGTATGCGCGAGTTCGAGCAGATGGAAATGCAGTTCTTTGTGAAGCCGGGTACAGAGCTTGACTGGTTCAAGAGTTGGAAAGCTACTCGCCTGAAATGGCACAAGGCGCTGGGCTTCGGTGATGACCATTACCGTTATCACGACCACGACAAACTGGCCCACTACGCTAATGCTGCTACAGACATCGAGTTCTTGATGCCTTTCGGTTTCAAGGAAGTAGAGGGTATTCACAGCCGTACAAATTTCGACTTGTCCCAGCATGAGAAGTTCTCCGGCAAGAACATCAAGTATTTCGATCCGGAAACCAACGAAAGCTATACCCCGTATGTCATCGAGACTAGTATCGGTGTAGACCGCATGTTCCTTAGCATCATGTCGGCTTCCTACTGTGAAGAGACGTTGGATAGCGGTGAATCCCGTGTTGTCTTGAAGTTGCCTGCTGCACTGGCACCGGTGAAACTGGCCGTAATGCCGTTGGTGAAAAAAGACGGTCTGCCCGAAAAAGCACGCGAAATCATTGACAATCTGAAGTTCCACTTCCATTGCCAGTATGATGAGAAAGATTCTATTGGTAAGCGTTACCGCCGCCAGGATGCCATTGGTACTCCGTACTGTGTCACCGTGGATCATCAGACTTTGGAAGATAACTGTGTGACACTGCGTAATCGTGACACCATGCAGCAAGAGCGCGTGGCTATCTCTGAACTGAATAATATTATTGCAGACCGTGTAAGCATCACATCGTTGCTGAAAACCTTGCAATAAGAATAATATTAGTTACAAATTATAAATTACGAGGGTGCGTAGTGAATGCCACTTGTTTCTTGTAATTCGTAATTTGTAATTCGTAATTAATGAATATTTTGTAATTGATGAAAATGAGAAAAGGACTTTTGTTTTTGCCTTTCCTGCTGTTGCTGGTGGGTGCTTTCATTTCTTGTGAAGAAGTGGAGGAGGCTGGAAAGTATGATAACTGGAGAGAACGTAATGAGGCATTTGCTGACTCGATAAAAAGGCTGACTGGTGAGAACTATGTTGCCACAGCAGAGCAGGCTGACGCTATGGAGCTCGGTAAACTGTATGCCATACAGACGACTGCCAGTACTACCGAAGGTGCCCAGTATGTGTATTGCAAGAAGCTTGTGAAAAATGAAACAGGAGAACGGCCGTTATATACGGGATATCATTCTACCGTCAGTGCTTTTTATTACGGAACTTTAATTGTAGGTGATCAATTCGATGGGAATTTTGATGGATACAGTGCGTTGGATACTAATATCCCATTGAGTTCATTGAAAGAACCGACAGCTTTTGATTCTCCTACTACTTTTGCTGTGGCAAGTGTGATTCCCGGATGGACAGCAGCCTTGCAGTTGATGCGGGCAGGTGAACGCTGGATGCTATATATACCTTGGCAAAGTGCTTATGGCTCTAGTGGCAATAATGATGGAACAATCCCCGGATATACCGCATTGACATTTGATTTATTGCTGGAACGTATTGTTGAATAACCAGGTATGCATATAACAAAAAAGTGGTGAAGTTTTTTCTTCACCACTTTTTTGTTATACTTTTCCGATAGAGGGAAGGATAGTACTTATATCTTCTTATTAATGGCCTTTACCCAGATTTTGTATCCATCCTCATTCAAATGCAGTCCGTCGCCGGTCAACTCACTGCGTAGTACATTTGTTCCCTTCTCTGTAAATAGTGGAAAAAGATTGATATAGGCAATGCCTTCCTCTTTGGCAAACGCCTCCAGGCGGGAGTTGATTTCAGGAACCATATCTGTCTTTCCAGTCAGTTTTTTGTATCGGCCGAAACTTTCATTGAAAGGGAGTAGGCTTTGTAGGTAGAGTTTTGTGTCGGGAGATTCTTTCCGGATGCGTTCCACCGTCATGCGAATCATGTCTACAATACTGTCTGGTGCCAAGTCATGGGAAATGTCATTGACTCCGATAAGCAGGAACAGCTTGGCGGGATGTCCGGGAAGTATCTGATGCAGGCGGTCATAGATACCCATCACTTCATCACCGATGATGCCGCGATTACGTACATTCTTCTTACCAAGACGGGCAGACCAGTCACCGCCACCTTCAGTCAGGCTATTGCCAAGCATGACGATGTCCTTGCTTGTAATGGCAGGCTCATCCATAAACTGTAGGAAACGTTTGTAGTAATGGTCTGTATAAATACGCGGAATGGGGTAGATGGAAGCCGCCACAGCGTTGGCAACCAATGAACGCAGGCGAACTACGCTGTGTCCGTCTTCCGGATGTACGGCGTTGATAAGGAGTATGACGGAAGTGTCATTGTCCGGATCGATAATGATGGAGGTACCCGTGTAGCCGGTATGCCCATAGGTATTAGGACCAAACAAATCTCCATTGTTGGAGGCATAGGCTGTAAAATTATCCCAACCGAGAGTGCGTCCCAGACTGGCGGTAGTGCGTGGCACAGTACGCATGGCTTTTACACCCAGCGGACTCAGGATGCGGCGTCCGTTCCATTCACCTCCGTTTTGCAGGGCTGCGCAGAGTATGGCAATATCATCAGCACAAGAGAATACTCCTGCATTACCGCTGATACCTCCGTTCATGACACGTGCCAGCGGGTCATGAACTTGTCCGCAGAGAACTTGTCCATTAGGTTGCTTTTCAGTGGGGGCAATGTTATTCAATTGAGAATTGCGAATTGAAAATTGAGAATTGGCTACGTTGTTTTCCTTGTGTCCTTGTTTTCTCGTTCCTTTGTCAACTATCGTAATCCAGTTACTATCCTTATCACGTTGGCAAGGCAGATAGTCGGTATGCTCCATGCCGAGTACATCAAATAGGTTTTCACGTGCAAAGTCACGCAGGCTCTGTCCGCTTATAGTCTCGATAATGTGCTGCAAAGTGATGAAGTTGAGGCAACTGTATTGAAAATCAGTCTGCGGCTTGAAGTCGCGTTTACAAGTAGCAATATATTCCATAAGCCCATCAGGATTGGGAGAACCGTACTGCTTTTCTAGCTCGGCTACCGGTGCATAGGGAGGAAGACCGGAAGTGTGTGTCATCAAATCGGCAATGCGGATTACCTTTTTCTCTTTGCCGTCTTCGCTTTCCCAATTCTTGAAATGGGGTATGTAGAGGCTGACGGGGTCCAGCATACGGAGCTTGCCGCGTTCTGCCAGTATCATCGTACATACGGCGGTCGACATGGATTTGCTGCAAGATGCCATATCAAAGATAGTATTGGCAGTCATAGGCTCCACATTGGGATAAATACGCTTGTTGCCGTAAGCTTTCAGATAGGCCATCTTGCCGTTACGTACTACAGCAAGTACGGCACCGGGAATATCCTTGTTGGAGATGGCTGTTTCAATCGCTTCGTCAGCATACATCAACTTGCGTGAGTCCATTCCCACTTGTTCAGGGGCTACGCGTTGCAAGGGTTGCGCGGTGGCAGCTTGCAGACAAAGAGAAAAGAGAAAAAAATATATTGCTTTCATAATAAAGGAATTTAAGAGTGAGTAATAGCTAAATCCGGTATGCATCCACTGCCTTTTTCACCGAACCGTGCATCAACAGCAGCGCCTTGGCTTTGCCATAGTCCAGTCCGAGTTCCTCTACAATCATACGGGTACCACGGTCCACAAGCTTTTTGTTACTGAGTTGCATATTCACCATTTTGTTGCCTTTCACGCGTCCCAACTGTATCATGACGGAAGTGGTAATCATATTCAGTATCATTTTCTGTCCTGTTCCCGATTTCATGCGTGAGCTTCCCGTCACATATTCAGGTCCTACAATCATTTCGATGGCTACATCTGCCTCTGCTGCCATTGGAGAGTCCGGGTTGCTGGTGATACAGCCGGTCAGTATGCCGTGTTCGCGTGCCTCGTGCATGGCACCAATCACGTAGGGGGTGGTACCGGATGCAGCAATACCGATGACCGTATCCTTATCTGTAATATTGCGTTCCGTCAGTTCTTCCCAACCGCGGTGAATGTCATCTTCGGCATTCTCTACCGGATTTCTCAATGCAGTGTCACCACCGGCAATCAAGCCGATAACCAGCGTGGGGGGCATACCGAAAGTCGGTGGAATTTCCGAAGCGTCGAGTACGCCCAGACGTCCACTGGTACCCGCACCCATGTAGAAGATGCGTCCGCCTTGTTTCATGCGGGGCACAATCTGGGTTACCAACTTTTCTATTTGAGGGATTGCCCTCTGTACGGCAAGCGCCACTTTCTGGTCTTCGGTATTGATGTCTTCCAGAATTTCACGGACTGATTTCTTTTCCAAGTCATTGTAGAGCGATGGTTGCTCTGAGATTTTTACGAACATAAGGCTATTTACTATTTGACGATTTACTATTTACTATTTACGATTTGTCACTTTCAGTTGTGATATTTGATGAGTCCTTCCATGGGGCTCTTGATGATTGCACCCAGTTGGATACCCATTTCTTTGGCAGCTTCTGCCAGAACTTCCTTGTAATAGAAGGCTACGGAACCGATGAAATGTACTTTTTGATGCTGATAGTCTTCATATTGCATGACATTGCGTTTAAGGAATGCCTTAAAGCTGTTCAGTACCAGAGCGCGTACACAAGGTTCACCCAGATTCTGTGCAAGAAATGGTGACAAGCTTGCCAGGAAACGGTTGGGGAAAGGTTTACGGTAGACACGGTCGATGATATCAGCAGGTGTCAGGTCGAACTGTTTGAGGAATTTCTCTTTCAGCTCGGGTGTCATCTGATTTTTCAAGATATCGCCTACCAACAGTTTGCCCAAGCAGGCTCCGCTGCCTTCGTCTCCCAAGATGAATCCCAGAGGAGATACATTGGTGACAATGCTTTTTCCGTCATAATAACATGAGTTGGAGCCGGTCCCCATGATGCAGGCAATGCCTGAGTCATGTCCGCAGAGGCCACGTGCGGCAGCCAGCATATCGGTATTGACTTCCACTTCATTTTTCACACTGAGGTGTTTGGTTATGGCACGGTGCACCATACTTATCTTGTCGGGAAATCCGCATCCTGCACCATAAAAGTATACGGCATCCAGCTCACTTGTCTTCAGCTGAGGTAATAGCGCTGTTGCTATTTCATTACTGATTTCCTCTTCCGACTGAAAGAAAGGGTTCGTCCCTTTCGTGAATATCTGTTGGAGAAGTACTCCATTCTCTACAACACACCAATCGGTCTTTGTAGAGCCACTGTCTGCTATTAGAATCATATAAATAATGTTTAATGATTAGGGATTAGGGGTTAGTGATTAAGGATTAGTGATTAATGGTAGGTGATACTGTTTTTTAATTATAGGCAACGTATTAATCACTAATCCTTAATCACTAACCCCTAATTCTTATATTTTGATATATATTTTTCGTTTGTACAACTGGTAGCCGATACACCAGTTAATGGCGATAAACAGCAGGGCAAAGGCAAGGGAACCGGCGGTTTCACCGAAAACGGGCATGAGGACTATATTGTATAAGAACCCGTGTATGCTGATGCTGCTGTCTCCCCACGGGAAACTGATACTACCGAAAAGTATGCTAAGTACGCCGCCCAATACATACATGAACAGCGGATTCACACCGAATGCCTCGAAAAACATGCTCCACTTCTTATAGCCTTTCACATCAATAATCCAGATAAGCAATGCCAGAAAACTGGATGCCAGTCCGCAAGTGACGAGTACGTAGGTAGGAGACCATATTTTCTTGTTGATGGGGCAACCGTAGCTTAGCAGGAAACCGGAGAAAGTAAGGATAACACCTACCAGCAACAGTGTGATAAGCTGCGAATTGAGAAATGAGGCACGGTCTTCCGACTTGTTGCCGTCCAGCATCAGCCGCCCTACACAGAAGCCCAGCAACACATGTGCAATGGCAGGAATGGTGCTTAACAAACCTTCGGGATCTATGCCGTTATCCTTGTACATGTGTGCAGGGGTCAGGATGGCACGGTCTACCACGGAAAGAATGTTTGTTTCATTATAGGCGAAACCGTTGCCGCACATCAACAGTATGAAGTAGCCTGTCAATAGGCCGGCTATCAGATAAGGTATATGTTTATGCTTCATGGTTAGTGCAATGATGGAGGCTGCTCCGTAGCAAAGGGCCAGCCGTTGCATGACACCCAGAATACGGATACGGTCGAATGTCCAGACGGAAGCCCATAGCTTCTCTCCGAAACTGAGGTCGTCCGGAGCGGAGGCCCAGTAATAGCAGAAACGCGAGAACCAGCCGATAGCCATGCCTATAAGGAAAATGACGATGGTGCGTTTCAGTATCTTCATGCCGGCGGCGTGGCTGAACTCGAAGTTGTATTTCTTCAGGGAAATGTACGTAGAAATTCCCATGATAAACATAAAGAAAGGAAAGACGAGGTCGGTGGGAGTCAGGCCGTTCCATTCTGCATGTCGCAAGGGGGCATAGATATGTCCCCACGAACCGGGGTTGTTTACCATAATCATACCTGCGATGGTGACACCACGAAGAATGTCGAGTGCAAGGATGCGTTTGCTTACTTTTGTACTGTTCATTGTAATATTTGTGTGTTAAGTTATCAATCCTAATTATCAGCCGCCTTTGTACATTCGTCTACCAGATAAGCGATGGATACATAGGGGATACCTGAGTTTGTTGTCAATCCGATTTCACAAGTGCGGCTGTTGGAGTAGCCTATACTCACTCCGGACGCTTCTATTTGCGGGCGGAGTTTGCGTAGGGCGTACGAGTTCAGCTCAGGATAGGTGAATCCCCGGTCTCCGGCAAAACCGCAGCAACCTACTTCTTCCGGCACGATGACTTTACTGGAGCAAAGACGTGCAAGGGCTATAATGGTATCTGCCAGTCCCATTTTCCGCATGGAGCAGGTGATGTGGACTGCTACGGGGCGGTTGATGGGTGTGAAAATCAGCTTGTCACGTAAGAATGTATAGATGAATTCCGCAGGTTCATATAGTTTCATCTTCTTGATGCACTCGCGCATGCGGTGCAGACAAGGGCTTTGGTCACAGAGGACGGGGTATTTACCTTGTTCGCTGGCTTCCCAAAGTGCGGCCTCCAGTTCGGCTGTCTTGCGGTCGGCAATGTCCAGCATCCCTTTACTTTCCCAAATGGTGCCACAGCAAAGTTTGTCCATGTCTTTCGGGAAGATGATTTCGTAATCGGCTTTTTGTAACAAAGACACCATTTTGTTTACCAATGGCTGCTCTACGGGAGACTTCTTGGCCAGACCCATAGTCTGGTTGATGCAGCTGGGGAAATAAACTACGGCCTCTCTTTCCTTGCCCCCTTTTCCGTAGGGAGGGGGAGTAGTTACTTTTGCTTTATTATAAGGACGGAGGGGTTTTGGCATAGCCGGCGTCCATAGAGGTATGCCTAATGCATTGTGCAAGCCTTTGGTAATATTGCTCATCGCCTTTGTCCCTAATAGTGAATGTCCGAAGTTGGCTAAGGACAATACGGGACGCAGTGTACTCTTGACACCAGCGAAATGATTGGCGACAAAGTCTCCGGTTTTGTATCCCAGACTGCCTTTGGGCAATGCTTCCTGGCGGATTATATGGGTAAGGTCACCCGTATTGATACCCATCGGACACGACATGGAGCAGAGACCGTCTCCGGCACAAGTCTGGTTGCCGGGATAGCGGTATTGCTTTTCGAGCAGTGCAAGGCGTGTCGGGTCCTCACCACTTTGTTTCAACCGGGATATTTCGCGCTGCAACACGATGCGCTGGCGCGAGGAAAGGGTAAAGCCGCAGGAGAGACAGTTGACTTCGCAGAAACCGCACTCGATACACTTGTTTAATTGAGAATAGACAGTTGATAATTGAGAATGGGGTACAGCGTCATTGTCAATTGTTCCTTTTCCATTTTCCATTAATAAAGGCAGCGGCTTGAAGTTCTTGATATGGCATTGCGGGTCATCATTGAATATGACACCGGGGTTTAGCAATCCTTGTGGGTCAAACAGCTCTTTGACGGCTTTCATGGCTTTGTAGGCGTCATCTCCCCATTCATGGCGGACAAAGGGAGCCATATTCCGGCCCGTACCATGCTCGGCTTTCAGGGAACCGTCATATTTATCTACTACCAAGTTCTTGATGTCATTCATCAAATCTTCGTAACGTTTCACTTCTGCTTGGGTACTGAAGGATTGGTTGATGATGAAGTGGTAGTTGCCTTCGAGAGCATGGCCGTAGATGCAGGCGTCATTATATCCGTGGCGGGCTATGAGCTGTTGCAGTTCTGCCGTTGCCTCCGGAAGGTCTTCAATGTGGAAGGCGATGTCTTCGATGAGGCAAGTGGTTCCCGGCTGGCGGGTACCTCCTACAGAGGGGAAGATGCCGGAACGGATGGCCCAGAATTTGGAATATTCCTCCGGACGGTCAGTGAAGCGTACCGGAATATAAGTTGTGAAGGCTTGCAGGCATGTTTCGATGGTGGATATGTTTTGTCGGAGTTCTTCGGGGGTACGGGCTTTGGTTTCAGTTAGCACTGCGGTTAGCCCGGTTTCGTCGCCCGGCTCTACGTCGGGGAGGGTGGAGGAGGCAACTTCACCTTTGTATTTCAGGAATATGGGGTCGTTGACGGAAGAAAGGCTCTTGTAGTCCAGCATTTCAGCCCCTTTTACTGTCCATTCACCGGTTTTGCCGACCAGCTTCTTCATGGCTACCACAGCGCGGCTCGCTTCTTTTATGGTCTTGAAGTAGAGCATAGCACAGGCTTTGTAGGGATAGTCATATTCGGTCTTCATCGTCACTTCCGAAAGGAATGCCAATGTACCTTCGGAACCTACCATGAGGTGGGCGATGATTTCGAACGGGTCATCAAAACGGACAAAAGGCAGCAGATTGAGCCCAGTTACGTTTTTGATGGAATATTTGTAACGGATGCGTTCAGCCAATTTTTCGTTGGTACGTATTTCGTCACGCAGTGCGCAGATGCGGCGGATAAAGTTGCGGTGGGTCACTTCGAAGGAGGCGCGGCTGGCGGGATTTCCGGTATCCAGCAGGGTACCGTCCATTAGGACGATGCGAGCGGAAACAAGCACTTTGTCGCTGTTGGCATGCGTGCCGCAATTCATGCCGGAAGCATTGTTCATGACTATACCGCCCACCATGGCGCTTTTTACCGAGGCGGGATCCGGTGCAAACTTGCGGCCGTAGGGGGCCAGCAATTCGTTCACACGTTGTCCGATGATGCCCGGTTGGAGGGTTATCTGTTCATGGTCGGCAGATATGCTGTATTTTTCCCAATTCTTGCCGGCTACGATGAGGATGGAGTCACTAATGGCTTGTCCCGACAAACTGGTTCCTGCCGCTCGGAAGGTGACTGGTAACTCGTGGCGGCTAGCCAGTTTCAACAGTTGTGAAACTTCGTCCTCGTCTTTTGAACGGATTACAATCTGAGGAATTAGGCGGTAGAAACCGGCATCCGTACCCCAAGCCAGCCGGCGAAGTTCGTCGGTATAAATTCTTTCCTGCGGAATGATTTGGCTTGCTTCCTGCAGGAAAGCCATGTAACTGCGCTCTTTCATATCTGTTTTTTTACTATCGTATCATTTCTCTTCAAAGTAGGCTATAAACAGGGCTGATGGGGATACCCTCAGTATGATTGCTATCTTTCCTCTTTGTTCGTCTGTAAAACTATTTATATAAATAATACTTTTTCGACAACTTACGAAAGTCTTCGGCATCCTTATACCAGTAGTCGCGTATATCTTCCCAACGGTTCCGCTTCGAAAAGCGTTCGCGTATCTGCCGCGAACCACTTACCTTGTCGAACATCGAGAAACGTCCCTTGTCGGCATGGTCAAACACGGCACGGTCCGGATAGAGGGCGGCGACTTCCTGCATGACCAGGAATTGCAGGTCGCTCAACGGTGCTTTGCCGAAATCCATGATGTGCACTTGCACACCTTGCAGCAACTCGCCTTTGCCTACACTGTAGAACGGTTTCAGGTACATCGGTCTGAAGATAACCCCCGGTACGTTCAGACGGTTCAGGTTTCCGGCCAGCTTCTCTGCTTCCACCCACGGTGCGGCAAACATCTGGAACGGAATGGTATACCCCACACCAATGGACATATATCCCAGCTCTCCCAGGATTCCGCTGACGGGATAGAAGAATGCAGAATGTGGATGTGGAATGTGTGGAGAGGAAGGAACCCATTGCAGTCCGGTTTGGGTATAATCCATCTTGCGTTTCCAGCCTTTCATCTTCACTACGTGGAGATTGCATTGTTCCCCATCCTTCAACATCTTCTCGCCATTGAGCATCAGTGCCAGCTCACCGCAAGTGAGAGCGTAAAGGTACGGAATTTTAAACTGGCTTACAAAAGAAATGCAATCATCTTCAACTAAGTTACCCTCAATTTTCAATCCGCCTACAGGATTGGGCCGGTCCAGCACGATGAATTCCTTGCCGTTTTCGGCAGCGGCTTCCATAGCCAGTCCCATGGTGCTGATGTAGGTAAAGGAACGGCAACCGATGTCCTGGATGTCATATACCAATACATCTACGTCTTTCAGCATATCCGGTGTGGCCTTGCGAGTCTTTCCGTAAAGCGAATATACGGGCAGTCCGGTAGTCGCGTCTTTGATGTCCGTTACATGGTCGCCTGCGTGCACATCACCGCGTACGCCGTGTTCGGGGCCATAGAGTGCCACAAGATTTACGTTCGGGGCCTCGTGCAGTATGTCGATGGTAGACTTCATCCGGTTGTCCACTCCCGTCGGATTGGTAATCAACCCTACACGTTTACCTTCCAAGCATCGGAAATTCTGTTCTTTCAGTACTTCGATGCCGGTCTTTATTCTTATCTTCTGTGCCTGCATCGCACCTCCGCAGAGGAGGCAGAGCAAGGATATTATAATAATCTTTTTCATCGCTAATCATTAAACATTAATCACTTTTTCCCATATTCCGGGTCTATTCTTCTGTCTGCAAAAATGGTGACAACAACCGTGGCGAAACAGCATATCATCACCAACCAGAAGAAGTCGATATATCCGATAGCCTCCTGAATGTATCCCGCAAACATCCCTGGAATCATCATGCTCAGTGCCATGAATGCGGTACAGATGGCATAGTGGGAGGTCTTGAATTCGCCTTCGGAGAAGTACATCATGTAGAGCATGTAGGCCGTGAAACCAAAGCCGTAGCCAAATTGCTCGATGGCGATGGAGGTTGAGATGGCAAACAGATTGTCGGGCTGGGCAATGGCAAGATAGACAAACGTCAGGCATGGTAGAGTCATACATCCTGCCATCCACCAGATGGATTTTTTCAATCCGATGCGTGATGCGAATAATCCTCCCAGAATACCGCCCAGGGTGAGGAATATGACTCCGATGGTGCCGTATACGATACCTACTTCTGCAGTCGAGAGTTCCAGACCTCCCGATTCTTTGGAGGCCACCAGGAAGGGCATACACATTTTGATGAGGAATGCCTCAGGCAGGCGGTACAGCAACATGAACACGATGGCCAGCAATGCACCTGGTTTGGTGAAATAGGTGGCGAATGTTCGTCCGAATTCTCTGAATATGGCTCCTGCAGTGGCGGCATCGGCTGCCAGTGTAGACTTGTCCGAAGCGGGTTTGGGGACTGCAAAGAGGTGATAGAACGTCACCAGGCTGAACAGAACGGCTGTAACCAGCATCGTGATGGTCCATGACAGCGGAATGTTTTCGGTTCTCAGTTCGATGGCGCCGGCAATGGCTACGAGCACGCCTTGTCCGAAGATAGAGGCGAGCCGGTAAAACGTGCTTCGGATGCCAACGAAGGCTGCCTGGTCACTCTGTTTCAGTGCCAGCATGTAGAAGCCGTCGGCGGCAATGTCGTGTGTGGCAGAGGCAAAAGCCGTGATGATGAACAGCATCAGCGTGATGCTGAACATGCTGATGGGGGTTGTTCCGGCCGCCATAGTCGCCTCGTCCGGCCGTGGAATGGACAGCGTCAGCAGGATGAATGCCACAGACATCAGAATCTGCATGGAAAGGGTCCACCATCTTTTGGTCTTGATGATGTCGACAAACGGGCTCCAGAAGGGTTTGATAGTCCATGGCAGATAGAGCAGGCTTGTGAACAAGGCCATTTCTCCGTTCGGTACGCCCATTTTAGTAAACATCATCACGGAGATGTTGTTTACGATAAAATATGGAATGCCTTGTGCAAAGTACAAGGTGGGTACCCATGCCCATGGCGATATGTTTTTTGTATGGTTCATGATATTGATTTATTGTGTTCTATTCGATTATTCATACAGCTTGTCAATGCTGGCACCTATATAGTAGTGCAGCAGTATTGCATCATACTTATACCCTTGCTCGCCCATCACGGCTGCACCTATTTGGCAAAGTCCCACACCATGCCCCCAACCGGCACCGGTGAGGATGAAGCGTCCGGGAATGCCTTCGGCGGACAACTCCTCTTTGTCTACCACGAAGGCAGAGCTGTAGAGGTGTGAAGTGGAGAGCGTGCGGCGGATTTCCAGTTCCTTGCCGATGGTGAGTGTGCGTTTGGTTCCCACAATCTTCAGTTTCCAGAGGCGTCCGCTGGTTCCGCGGGCTATGGGGATAAGGTCGATGATTTGTCCGTAGTCAATGCCTGAACGTTTCAGAATGAGGGCTGAAAGCTCTTCCTGGGTATATTCCACTTTCCAGCGATAGAAGTCCGTAGTCTCCTGGTCATAGTTATTGAGTACCTGTGAGAGGATTTTCTTGTCGGTGGTGTTGCAGAATGCTTCGGGGGAGGTACGAATCCAGCGGTCCGCTTCGACTTCCTGCGTCAAATCGGGCAGTGTGGCGTGCGTTTTGCTGTCTCGTTGTTGGGCAAGATAGGGGTATTTGATGTCTTCCCAGCAGTATTGGAACTCCTCGAAAGCACCGCCGCAGCATTTGGAGAAACGGGCGTCGCAAATCTTACCATCAGATGTCAGTACCTGGCCGCGGGTAGCGGAGATGGCTTGTTTCACAATATCGGTAGAGGCACGTGTAATGCCCTGGTAGCGTTGACAATGGTCGTCGGCGCATACATCGAAACGTGTGTGGTCTTCTCGGTCGTACCAGCGAATCAGCTCTTCGTCGGTCTGCGTAAAGGCCGAGTAGTTAGCTTGGGCTTCGGTGATTTCCTTATTCTTTTGTATTTGTGCCAGTAGCCAGCTTCGGGAGATGACAGCGTGTGCCTTGAGCAGCTCCAGAGAAGCGGTGGCACTCATCTCGGAGGAGATGACGCTGGTCAGATAATCTTCTACATGGATGACGTTGATGCCGGTGAGCTTTCCATTCTCAACGATGATTTTGAGGGCACCCAGAAAACGCTGGTCTTCTTTGCGCTCCCAATGGAAATTGATGCCGATGGTAACGTCCAATAGTTCGAAGGCATCGGTCTGCTCGTGTTGCGGTTCGAACAGCAGTTCGTCATACTGGCGGCCATTCCAGAGAATCTTGCCTTCGTCGTAGGTCACTACCTGCTTGCCGCTGACTTCCGTTCCGTCTATGCGATACGGGTTCAGCAAAACGAATTCTATCTGCGGTTCAAACAGAATGCCTACTTGTACTTTGGGCTCTTTCATAATGGTATTTCTTTAAAATTAGAGTTTTAGGATTTCAGAAGTCATATTTTTTCCCTGATACGCTGCCGTACCTTGTGGAAGTCTGTGGCAGAGAGGCATACTTCACTTAATATCTGTGCCACATCTTCCGCAGTGATTTTTAGGAAATCCTTTTCTACGGGGGTGATAAAGACACCTCCCAAGTCAACGGACGCCGGACTGCTCAATAGGTTGGCTTCTCCCTCGGCGGTGTAGCAGGTGGGACGGTGCTTCTCGCGCGGGAAGACAAAGACCACCCAACGGTCGGCCTCGTATAGGACCAGTACGTTCATCATCGGTTCGTCTTCCTCGGGTTTCACGGCCAGAGAGCGGTAAATGATGTCGAACAAGTCTGCCGCGTCCTCTTTGGAGATGGATTCAATCACAAGTGTGGCACGGGGAGCGTCATTGAGATACCATAGCGTAGCCTTTCCATAATCGGCTATCTTTCCGGCAACTTGTCCGCGCCAGTCTTTTTCGATAGGCATGAATCCTTTGTTTCCTGCTTGGAAATGAGCATGGTCGGGGGCGGAGGCGCCACATCGGGGACCGTTGTAGAAAATGGTATATTCCGTCAGCGCCTCGGCCAGCTCCAGCACATCGGTGAAGCGGGAAGCGATGCGTTGGGGAGTATGCGCCAGTTCCGGTATCGTCAGGTGGCGAGGGAAAATGGGGAACGGATTCACCAGAATATGGTAGTGCCCGCCAAATGGGATACCTTTCTGTACCGGTGGCAGGTTTGCCGGGCACAGAAAGCATTTTCGTTCCTGAATGGACTTGGCATCCACCTTGGCACCGGAGGAAACGATGCGTGCCGGGTTGAACTGTACCTTATAGGGTATGCCGTTTACATTCAGCTCTTTCACCCGCACACCGGAGAGGGCAGCATAATTGTTGCGTGCCGTCTCCCAGGATGCCAGTTGTCCGGTTAGAAGATTGTGTATCGTTTGATTCATGAGCTTGTCTGTTATTTGATGATTTACGGTGTGCAATCACTTTTTCTTGTTCATTGCTATGCGTGCTTGGAGTTCCCAAGTACGGATACGATCTTTGTAGAGGTTGTGTCCGTTCATTTTTACAATATCCAGTGAGGCGTCGGAATTGTCGTCCCAACGGCGGCAGAGGTAGACCACGTCGTACACACGTCCTATCTGGTATTGACGGGAGAAGTTCAGTCCTAGTGCATAATCTTCGCCATAGCTGGTATTGGGTACTTTCACTTCGCGCAGCACCGGGGTATAGAAGGCGCGTGGGGCACCCAGGCCGTTGATGCGGAGGGCGTTGTTGCGTCCGTTTGCCGGAGTCCATTCCTTGTGGTCGATGATGCCCGGAGCAATCATGTTCATGTTGAAGTCCGTCATCATATAGGTGCCTACCACCATGGCGCAGTTCTGTTCGTAGAAGGCACGTACCATGATGGCGAGTGTGTTTTCGTCTTTGTATACGTCGTCGCTGTCCAGCTGCACGGCAAACTTGCCACACTTGGGGTGGTGTACACCTACATTCCAGCAACCGCCGATACCGAGGTCGTTGCGTTCGGGGACGATATGGATGAGGCGTTCGTCGTCCTTGAATTCGTCGATGGCTTCCGTTGTGCCGTCTGTGGAGTGGTTGTCGATGATGATAAGATTATATTTGAAGTCTGTCTTCTGCATCAGTACCGACTTGATGGCATCGCGGATGGTACGGATACGGTTGCGCACCGGAATGATGACCGAAGCTTCATACTCAAAGTTACCGGCAGAGAACTCAATCTTCTTGAACTCCGGTGCCAGATACCCCCCGATTTCTTTCAGATGTTCGGTACATGCCTGCTCCATCTCAATCTGGCGGTCACGGTTTTTGGGGTCTACATAGTCGAAAATCTTTTCGCCGCTCTTGCGGGTATCGTTTTCCACCTCGCTGTATAAGTATTCGTTGATATGTACCAAGTCTGAATGTTGGCTCAATTTCAAGCGCAGGTCGTAAAGTCCGGCGAAGTTGTAGTCAGACTTCATGTGTCCGGCGGCTTCCTTTAGTTTTTCGGTGTTGAAAAGGAGCAGGGAGCCAAAGTTGAAGTCATCCCTCAAGGAACCGAATTGGTAGTCGATTACCGGAGCGTTGCTCTGCTTGCCGTCTGCTATTTGGTAGTGGTCGGCATATACCATACCGGCGCTTGAATCTTCAAGGATGTGTATCATACGTTCCAGTGCAAACATACCCATTTCGAGCGTAGTCTCTTTGGTATAAAGCAATGTGTATTCTCCCTTGGCTGCATTAGCAATAGCTTTGAGAGTTGCACTGCTGTAGGGCATGTCAACAAACAATATTTCGCAGTCCGGGAGCGATTCCAGAGTGGCATCGGTCGTGATTAACCGGATTTCTTCTATAAGTCCTGTCGCCTGTAGGCTATTCACTGTTTTTTCTACTTGTTCTTTTCCTGCGTAGGGAAGAAAGCAACTGATTTTATTCATGATATATCTTTTAATTTTTAATTCTCAATTTTTAATTCTCAGAAGTCCCACTTCCCCGCTGGTTGCCGTGAATAGAACTTCGTGGCCGTTCAACGGAACTACGGTACTGATGAGTGAATTTCCTATTTTATGTTTCCACAGTACTTTGCCTGTTTTTCCTTCCAGTGCGAAGATAAGTCCTTCTTTGGTACTGCCAAACATTACCCCCTCTTTTTCCACTTGCATGGAGGGGGCATGCTCATAACCGAAACCTACATTGGTTGCCCACAACTCCCGCGGAGTATCTCCTTGAGCTGCATAGCAAACAATGCTGTCGTTCATCGTTTTGCTATAGATACGTTCACCGTCTTCGGAAAGTCCGATGGTCTCGCGCACCATGGACTGGAAGGTGCGCCACACGGTATTGCCCGTATGGATGTCTATGGCGGTCATGGCGCGTTGCGGGTCGGTAATGAATACTTTGCCGTCGGTGGCTACCGGCCATACGGCGGCTGGAGAGAAGTGCATACGGGTCAGTCCGCCCGTCCATTTCCACAACTCACGTCCGTCAGTCTTGTTCAGGGCATACAGTGTATTGTCCCATGCGCCGAAGATGACCTTGTCTTCCGTCACCAACGGCTTGGTTTCGATGTAGCCCTTCACGCCGGTGTAGGCCCAGATTACTTTTCCCGTATGGATGTCTATGGCGCGGAAAGTGGCATCACTGGCACCGATGTAGGCGGTACCGTCTGCGATGGTCACGGCTCCGAGTACCGGTTCGGCAGCTTTTACCGTCCAGAGCAGGCTGCCGTCTTTGGCGTTCAATCCGTAGATGTGGCGGTCAGCAGACCCGAATACAACGATACCTTCGCTTACGGCCGGAGTACCGACAATGCGCTTGCCGGATTCAAAGCTCCATAGCTTTTTGCCGTTTTTCAGGGTGTAGGCTGTCAGCCGTCCCATATCGTCTCCTACGAACACTTTATCTTTTTCTACGGCGGAAGAGCAGTAAATGCCTGCGCCCGTCTGCACCATCCATTGCTCCTTTACTTGCGGATATTCCTTGTTGACCGAGAAGTCGGGATATTTCTCTGCCTTTCCGTTGCGGTCGTAATACTGCTTAGTCAGCGAGAATGCTGTCCACTGCTTCTTGGGCTCGCCGATACGTTGCGTGTATACCCGGATGGAATCCCCGGTTACTTCATAGATGCCATAACCCTGTTTCCCTTCTTTGTCGCGCAGGTTGCTGCGCATCAGTACGCCCGGAATGCCGTCATAACGTAAATCCCGGTTGCTGTGGTAGTGTCCGCCGATAAACAAGCGCACGTTGTAGGGGCGGACGGCATCCGTCACCTCATACCAATTGTCCACATCACCTTCCATTAGCGGGTAGTGGGTGACAAGTATCACCGGTTTGTCTTTGCCGTTTTTATCCATTTCTTCCGTCATCCAACGGATATCTTGCGGCACTACATGCCCGTAGGCCATACGCATCAGCGGACCGGAGTTGAAGCCGAGGAAAAGGAATCCCTTATGCTCGAACTCGAAGCGTTCGCCGCCAAAGATTTCTCCGAAAGCGGTACAGCCGGAGTCGCTCCATTTCGTTTCATGGTTGCCTAGGACTACGTGGTAGGGGACCTTCAGCAAGTCAAGGCACGATTTCACTTTTTCCATGGTAGTACGGTCGCCTTCTTCGGTCAGGTCGCCCGTCACCAGGACAAAGTCGATACTGTCGGTGGCATTAATCTGTGCCACGGAACGCAGCAGGTCCTCTGTGGGATTCGGATTGTTCGGGGTCAGATGAATGTCCGTCAGTTGGGCAAAACGGAATGTCCCTTGCTGTGCCTGCATCCCCAGGGGGAGCAGGCAAGCCATCAGGACGATTATTAACAGTCTTCTGTTCATAGATGATGATTGGTTGATATTACTTGTTGTCGTTGAAGAATGTCAGTACAGCATTCATGAGTGCCTCTCTTTCAGAATCAGTACGTATGGATTCAAAAGGGAATCCCAATACAAAAGTCTTGTAGTCGCCTTGGTAGGCTACACCGGCACTCAGGTTGTTTTCAGAATACCGCATCACGGTGTGTGCATCTTTGGTTGCCGGTTCAATGGCGTCCGGTGATTCCACCACATACGAATCGGCATTCAGCTCATTGTGATAGGTATAGTTTCCTGAAAGGGCGGGGAACGGAGAAGCTACGCTTTTCACCTTACCCATTGTAGCCGCTTGTCCCACACGCCACTTATATTTCAGTACTTCCATCGCAAATTTCTTGTCGGCTTCGTCGGCGGTTGCAAGGCGGTTGTCCCATAAATCCGTTCCTACAAAAGCGCCCGAAACAAAGATATTTCCACCTTGCTTACAATAAGCCGCAATAGCCTCCTGCATCGGTTTGCTGAAAGTCTTGAACTCCAACGGTTTTACGCCTCCCCGTCCCATCTTGGTCTGGCATTGCTTCCCAAGTATCAAGTCCACATACCTATACTCCCTCATATCCACCGGAATATTCTTCTCTCCCTTTCCTACGGGGGAGAGACTTTCATTACTAACCGATACAAACGAATATCCCGCTTTCAGGATAGCGGCACCATGTATGGCAGGATAATCGAACGTATTTCCTGCGATGACTTGGGTCTCGTAATTCCCATAGCTGTCGCCAAAACCGGAGGCATCGTCGTCCATCCAGGGAATGGAACGGCGGTATTCCTTCATCTTGCCAATGTAGCTGATGTCCCGGATATAGGGGACCCCGTGGTCCTGCTCATCCAGAAATCCGGCAAGGAGGGTGTCGGCGGGGGCGGGGGCCGTAAAGTCGGCAGGGGCACTGATACGGTCGAATCCGTTTATCACCAATACGGTACCTTTGGAATTGAACGCCCGTCCGGCGGAAAGAATTTCGGAAGGGAAACTTTCACCGCCCTTGTTGACAGCGGTAACCTTGTAGCTGCATACCATGCCGGCGGGGAGCGTGGTTCGGTAACTGTTGCCGTCCACCAATACTCCGTTGTCGAAATCCCCGTCGCCGATACGGGTATAAACAATGTATTTCTCTGCTACGGCAGTTGGTTCCAACGCATCCGCTACGGGTTGCCAGGTCAGTTCCACTTCGTTCTCGCTGGTCATGCGCAAGGCCATGTGGTCTACCGGTAACGGTTGCACTACATAATCCATGTTGTATTGTGAGCAGAGGAACTGAAGCATACCTTTGTAGATGGCGCGGCTTACGGTGAAACGGAAACGCGGGTCCAGTCCGTAGCGCATGTCTGCAAAGTTTTGATGGGAAAGTAGTTCGAGTAGCATGGTAGGTACGCGGGGTACACGGGCCTCATAGTAGGATTGGTTCCATTTGCCCCGGCGTGTCCATTGGGGTTCGTAGAGGGTACGCACGTCACGCACGATGTTGGACTGAATCAAGTCTGTCAGGTCGTGGCTCAAGTAGCGGGATGCTCCGTTGGCGAATTTCTCATTGTAGGCGTTGGTATAGTAGATGCCGAGTGTCCCGATGATGGAATCGTTCAGTGTAGTTCCTGCATCGGAGTGGAAGGCAAAGGCCATGTTGACAGGGATGTTCAGCCCTTTTTCCGTCGGGTTCACGGCAGAGCCTCCGGAAAGGTAGTTCACCCAGATACCACGGCATTTATAGTCGTCGGTATAGTCATTCTTGCCGTTGCTTTCTGAATATACGCTGTCCGGTATGCCTGCCCATTGCAGCCAGTAGCGGGCGGCTTCGCAGAAACGGGGATAACCGCTGACTTCTCCCCGGGCTATGTTTCCCATGCCGCCGCCTATCTTCACGGCATCGGCAGTGATGATTCTTCCTACTTTGGAGGAAAGGTTGCTCAGAACGACTTTGCATTCATTGTTCCGGCCGGCATTGAAGCCGAAGGTGCCGAGGTAAATCCAGGTGCCGCCTCCCATTTGCTGGTTTACCTTGAACTGCGTGGTGCCGCCTTTGTGATAGACGGTGTAAAGGGCATCGTCCGCGCTGTTTGGCAAGGTTTGGTAAGAGACGTATACGGCGTATTGTCCGGTCGAAGGGATTTCGGGAATCCATTCGGCGGTGCTTGCGTTTCCTTTCTTGATGGTTTCTATGGCGCGGTAGGTGCCTTCCTTGAAAGGATTCTCAAAGTCTATGTATTGGGGGCGCAGGTGGGCGAAGCCTTGTCCTTCTCCCTGACTCCAGAGCTTGTCACCGGAATTTTCTGTATAGACGGAACGGCCGGTCAGGCAACCGTCATTGTCTACGATGACTTCTGCCGTCTGGCAATCGCGTTCGCGGGGAAGCAGCACGTTGGCACCGGCATTTTCCAGCATCGGCACGAGGAAAGGCAATACGTAGCTTTGGGTGTAGAGGTCTTCCACGGTCTGGAAGATACGTGCACGCTGCCATTCCCAACGGTCGAGTTTCGGCTCGTAGTACCAGCCGTGACTTTGCCATAGGGCGATGTGCCGGTTCTGCAAGCCGTTGGTAGGGGTGTAGGGGGTGGAAACGTTGGTAACTAAAGGCTTGGAAGCGACGGGGTTGAATGTCTTCGTCTTTTTGTCTTTTTTACTACGCAGGACTTGGGGAACCAGTTCTTCGATGCTGCGCTTGTTGGTACGGATTTGCAGCTTGTATTTGGTAAACTCCGCCGGTAGCAGGGCACTTACGCCCTGGTATATTTCGGCTACATTGTCCTCGCGGAAAGGAATATAGGCACAGTTCATGTTGGCAAACAGTTGCAGCGTATTTCCTTCCACGGCCACTGAGTCGATGCTGATACGTCCTACGGAAATTTCTTTCCGTGCGGTGGTATCCAGGAATTTCCCGATTTCCTGGCGGACATCCGTCGGAAGTTCTTGCGCGCCTCCCGCGTGGGGGAAGAGGGAGGCGGCAAGCAGACTAAGTAAAAACTGACGTCTTACATTCATAGATGATGTATTAAGTTAATTGTTCTTTTTATCTTTCCTAATCAATAGACAGAGACCGATGAAAGTGAACAGTGCATTGAAAATCAGCAATTCGTAGCTGAATTGATAACCTCCGAACCAGGCTTCGGAATTCTTCTGCAGAATGAAGCAGAGAACCGGGGAGGCGATGGCAACTAACGGGATGTACTTGTCACGCACTTGTTGTTTCATGAAAATGCCGAAAGCAAACAGACCCAGTATAGGACCGTAGGTATAGCTTGCCAGAATATATACAGCGTCGATGACACTGGTGTTGTTGAGAAGATTGAATACGAAAATGGTGATTCCCATGACAACCGCCATGCCGATGTGCACTTTCTTGCGCATCTTCACAACCGTCTCTTCCGACTTGCCTTTCGTTCCCAGAATGTCTACGGTGAAGGAAGTGGTCAGCGCGGTGAGTGCCGAGCCTGCGGCTGAATAGGCAGAAGAAATCAGGCCGATGATGAACAGTATGCCCACAATGGCAGGGAAATAGTTGCCGGTGGCAATCAGCGGGAACAGTTCGTCACTCTTCTCCACCGCAATCTGCTGGTTGGCGGCAAAGATGTAGAGCAGCACGCCCAGCATCAGGAAAAGCAGGATGACGAAGAACTGCGAAATGACACTGGTAATCATGTTCTTCTGTGAGTCCTTGAAGTTCTTGCAGCTCAGGTTGCGCTGCATCATGTCCTGATCCAGCCCGGTCATGGCAATCATGGTGAAGGCACCGGCGAGGAACTGCTTGAAGAAGTACTGCTTGCTGTTCACATCGTCGAAGAAGAAGATGCGGGACATGTCACTGTCGGCAATGGTGCTTACCATACCGGTAAATGACAGATTGAGGTCGGAAGCGATATACCAGATGCAGAGTACGACCGACACCACCAAGCAGAATGTCTTCAGAGAGTCTGTCCAGATAAGAGACTTTACGCCACCCTGGAAAGTGTACAACCAGACCAGTGCCACCGTGATGGCCACGTTCAGTAGGAAAGGCAGTCCGAAAGGTTCGAATACCAGCAGTTGCAACGTCAGGCATACGAGGAACAGACGGACAGCGGCACCGAGCATTTTGGAGATGAAGAAGAACCAGGCACCCGTGCGGTAGGAAGACATGCCGAAACGGTTCTCCAGATATTCGTAGATGGATACCAGGTTCATTTTGTAGAACAGCGGTACCAGCAGATAGGCTATGATGAGCTGTCCGGCAATGAAGCCCAACACCATTTGCAGATAGCCGAAGCTGCTGGCGGCAACCATGCCGGGTACGGATACATAGGTCACACCTGAAATGGCGGAACCGACCATGGCGAACGCCACGACATACCAGGATGACTTGCGGTTACCCACAAAGAAGCCGGCGTTGTCTGCCTTCCTTCCTGCAATATAGGATACCGTGAACAGTATCGCGAAGTAGGCGGCTATGGTGATGATTACGGATAGTGGAGTCATGAGGTTATTTACGATTTTATGATTTACGATTTTATGATTTACGATTTACGATTGAAATTACTTCTTTTGATGATATGTACGACTTTGATTATCCTATGTACGCTCTGACGTTCTCTTCCAATTCACGTTCATTTTTTTATCGTAAATCGTAAATCGTCAAATCGTACATCCCTTTATTCTTCGTAGAGCAGATAGGGCTTGCGCTGTACCTTGAATTTCTCTACGTCGTCTTTCCATCTTGCCTTGATTTCTTCGGCGCTCTTCCCTTCCTTTATCATTTTGCGCACGTAGTCGGTGCCTATCAACAGTTCGAAGAAGGAACGGAAGAAGTGGTCGTCCATGTTCAGATTCCGGTAAGCGTCTATCACGTAACTCAAGTCAATACCGCGTTTCCAGATTTCCTCGTCGCTCATGTTGCTCAGGTTCACGCCGTGGCAAAGCTTGCCCAGCTGGGGCGGATTCTTGGCTCCGGGAACACTGCGCGGGGTGAAGCTGTAGCTGTAGCCCGTCATGTTGGGATGCCCGTAGACCTGGAAGGGGAGGTCGGTTCCTCTTCCCAGGCTGACCGGAGTGGCCTCGAAATAGCAGGTCGAGGGGTACAGATAGATGGACTTCATGTTCGGCAGATTGGGGGACGGGGGAATCGGCAGCTTGTATAGTGTCTGGTGCGTATAGTTCTTGCAGGGAATGACGGTCAGGTCGCAAGTGCGTGACGCCGGCAACCAGCGTTCGCCGTTTACCATCAGGCCCAGTTCGCCCAGCGTCATGCCGTGCACCACGGGAATCGGCAGCCAACCTACACCGGATTTATATTTCATGTCCAGTATCGGGCCGTCCACGTAGTGTCCGTTCGGATTGGGGCGGTCCAGTATCAGCACCTTGCGGTTGTATTCTGCACAAGCGTCCATCAGCCGGCACATAGAGGCATAATAAGTATAGAATCTCAGGCCTACATCCTGGATGTCTACCACAAGGATATCGAACTTGCGCATGGATGTTTCGCTTGGTTTTCCGGATTTCCCGTCGTACAGCGAGAGGATAGGTACTCCGGTCTTCTTGTCTACCGAGCTGGACACGTGTTCGCCTGCGTCGGCATCTCCTCTGAAACCGTGTTCAGGGGAGAAAATGGCTACTACATTGAACTTGTTTTCCAGCAGAATGTCCAGCAGATGCTTGTCTCCTATCATTCCTGTATGATTGGAGAATATGGCAATTCGTTTATCTTTTAGGATTGGAAAATACTCGGAAGTCTGTTCATCACCTAAAATAACTCGTTCTTCTTGTGCCCGGCACAGTAAAGAACTACATAGCACAAAGGCTAAAAGCAGCAGTTTCTTCATAATAGTATTATTAAGGAGGACGTTGTTTGCAACAAAGATACGTTTTATTTTAATATCAAAAACACTTATTTGGGTATTTTTAGTATTATCAATCATAATTTGCAAATAGTCAACTGTTCACCTTATTAATAATGGTTGAACTGCATCAGCTGCGTACGGAAATACTTTTTATAAAAAGAGTGAGGGCCAAGTTTGCCCTCACTTTGGTACAATCGGTGGGAGTGCCGGTTCATTCTTCTATTCTTACCAGATGATAAAGTGTTCCCCGGTTCGATTTCTTGTTGAGGATGTCCAGCTTGCGGAGCGTGCGCCCGAAAGCTGCTATCCGGTTGATGGCCAACTTATCCCTCGTTTTCTGTTGCAGGTCGTTGAAAATCTGCATGGCTGTGAGCCATTCGCCTTCTTCGCTCTCCTCCGCGCCACGGAAATGGCAAAGGAAAAGTTCTTCCAATGGGTCTACCCGCTCGAATTCCCGGTTGTACTCCTTTACGATTGCTTCGTCAGTGTCGTCCAGCCAGTAGCGTTCACCCTTCATGATGTCGTGCATGGCTTGGGCATAGAGCTGGCGATAATTGATAGTGACGTTTGTCTGGATAGGGCCGGTCACTTCGATGCAAATGAAACGGCGACTTCCCGACGGGTCGGTCAGCAGGTCTTTCAGATTGCTGGTCCCGATGAAGGAGGCATAGCGGCGCATTTCCTGAATAGTGCTACCGTAGGGCTTTCGCAGGTTGGCAACCGGTTTTTGCAGGAGGTGCTTCAAGAAGCCTTGCTGATTGGCGTTTATCTGGTCGAATTCGTCGATGTTAATCAGAAAAAAGCGGCCAAGGCTGCGCTCCGCTTCCTGCTTGCTCTTGAAGTCGATACTGTCGGTGTAGCCGAAACGCAGCTCCGGTGGCAATAGGATACGGCAGAAAGTACTTTTGCGGTAACCTTGCGAACCTACGAGCAGGGGCGAGGTATTGTTGCCGTGCTGTTTGTCGATTCCCCGCCAATGTGCCACCATGCCAAGAAACCACCGGTAGAACAGTTCCCTCCAGTGGGGATTGTGGCAGGGCACGAGGTCGGCCAATGCGCGGATGCGGTCTTTGCCGTCCCAGCGTCCGGTGTTATAGAGATATTCTTCGATGGGGTTGTATAGCGGCACGTAGTCCGAAGACAGGAAGCGGGTGATGTCGCGGTCCCACACACGTACTCCCTCTTTCAGTGCCTTCATGGCGATGCTGCTGCGTACGCGCTGGTCGGCAGGCTGGAAGTAGAAGTGGATGGAGTCGCGCTGCCGGTATTCCAAGTCGCCAAGCACGGTGTTGTAGCGGAATTCGTAGCGGCGTTTCATGAACTCTTCCAGCCGGAAAGCTGTTTCCTGGTCTTTATTCAGGCTGCTGCGGGTGCCGAAGCCTTTCAATTCCCCGTAAAGGTTATGCAGCGTCAGGCGTACAAGGGGTTCGTCTGCCTCCCGGTAGTAGTGCATCAGTGTCTGGCGCACCACTTCTTCTTCAGGAATGCCGGCTTTGAAGCAATGTTCGGCAAGGCGGGACAGCAGCGGGCGCAGGTCGTCGCCCCGTCGCCAGTTGTCCAAATCGCGGAAGGCGCGGTCGAGGGCGGCCTCGAAGAGCAGGTTGCATGTGTCCGCCACTTCGTAGCCGGGAGTCATTCTCAGCAACGGATTGCTTTCCTGCTGTTTCCGTTGGCGGTAGTTGTCTTCCGAGGGCAGGGCGCAGGGCTGTTCCAGGCAGAAGGCCACGGCGGTGGGGCTATAATAGGGCTGTTCGTCCACGGTCATCCGGCAGCTTTGTAGGAGTGAAGGAGCCTGGAGGGTGATGGGGAAAGGGAGAAGGGGTTGGTAGCACTTCACTGCCAGGCGGTAGGCGTGGGCGTGGAATAAGGCGATATCGTCTTCATTCTTTGGAAGCCCTCCGTCGGGCAGGGTGAAGCGTACCCATATTTTGGCGCTTCGTCCGCTGGAGCCACAGAAGGCGGCAAAGGTTTGCGGCAGCAGGGCGGCTTGTTGTTTCACCAGTTCGGCTTCGGCCACCCCGGCAAGGTTGTTCACCTCCAGTTGCACCAGTCCGTTGTATGTCTTTATCCGGCGTTCTCCCGCTTTGGCGCGGGTCATTTCTACGGCGGGATAGAGACGCGGCAGTTTGTCGATATGCTCATATCGGGCGTTGGTCCCTTTCAAATGCGGGATGATGCTACGCAGCTCCGTAATGTATCCGGTCTTGTTCTCGGTTTTCAGCTTTTCCATCAACATGTCCGTTTCTTGTGTGCTGACGGCCTCTTTTCCGCTTTCGCGTTCCTCTCTGATCAGTGTGATTTTCATTCTTTATCGTGTATGTAATATTCTTGTAAAGATACGCCGGGAAAGGGGTGGATACAAGCTTTTCAAGGATTATTTTCCGATTGGCTTCTTTTTTGGGGTGGAATGTCTATATGTTTCTTTTATAAAAGGTGTTCGTTTCTTTGCTTATCCCCATAGTTTTGTCTACTTTTACACCAGAGTTTATGAACAGTCCACTAAAGTGGTCTTTCTTGTTCATATTAGTGAACGGAGCAGCTCACTACAGTGAACGGTTCTGCTCACGGGCTGGGCTGTGATATAACCTTGGTACTTCAACAGACTGCGTACGTACTTCGCACGTGTTCCGTGCAGTGCTTTATCGTATAATGTAACCCTTTAACGCAGTTTGAACTATGGCTATTTTGTTTGATTGGTACGAGAATCCGGACTCGTACGACAAATCTCCGGAAGATAAAATCCTTCATCCCCGTCTCCGCCTGAATGGGAGCAGGTCTACCGATGAATTGCGGCGGGACATCCAGGCACGTTGCTCATTGACAGAAACCGATGTGACGGCTGTGCTCGATGCTGTGTCGCACGTCATGGGCAGGGAACTTGCCGAAGGAAGGCAGGTGCATCTCGACGGCATCGGCTACTTTCGCGTGTCGCTCACCACGACCGAACGGGTAGTGGCTGCTACCAAGCGTAAGTTGACGAAGGTGAAGATGGCGGGTGTGAAATTTCGTGCCGACCAGAAACTGAAAAATGAAATTGGTACCATCAAGGCAAAAGCTTTGAAGGCAAACGAGCATTCGGCTAAACTGACGGATAAAGAGATAGACCGTCGGCTGACCAACTATTTCGCTGCCCGTCTTTTTATGACGCGGAATGACTTCCAGCGTGTTTGCGGTATGATGCGTACTACGGCCATGCGGCATATCCGTCGGTTGCGTACCGAAGGAAAGTTGAAAAATGAAGGGACAATACAGCAGCCGATTTATGTGCCTGCTCCTGGATATTATGGTAGGAGTGAGTGACTTATGTGCTCTAAGTGAAATAGGATTTTGGTGAGGGTGAATTTTGCCTTCACCTTTTGAAATTGCCCTCACTCACCTCTTGAATGCCGATGGATAGGGCGGTATGTACGAGAGGTGAGGGATGTGAGGGTGTGTACTCGAAATTCAGTTTGCTTTACTGGGTTACGAACGGTTGAATATGGGTATTCCTAGTAGGGTAAAAGCAGGTCGTCTATTTCATAGGAAAGGCTGCTTAAGGTGCTGTGTGTAAGCTTGCTTCCCATCAGCGTGATATCATGTCGGGAAATGGCTTGAAATTTCCTTTGGCTCGTGAGCCGTACAAAATAGCCTGCTCTATTTCTTCATGTTTCCGGAAGAGATTGCATAATTTTTCCAGTTCATTGTCGGTCAGTCCATACATGGCTTAATCAAATAAGGATGGTATATTCAAGGATTGCATTTATAAGGATTCAGCGTAAATGTATAATGCCTTTATCTGTTCTACATCGTTGAAGTCAATATGATTAACATCAATAAATCTGTTTATTTCCTTTTCGTGATTTGGATATAGCTTGATAAACTGTTTAAAATTCTTAAATGCTTTCTTTTTCCCTTTCCGTTCTAATTGATAGATATTGTATTGTCTGCCCAATACTAATTTTTCTGGGGCAAAGTCATAGCGCTCCCCTCTGCTTCCATATGTTCCCCCGTAGCTTTTTATAGAAGAGGTTTCTGAGGGTTGACCGTATGCACCTTTGGTGGGTTCTTTGCGTATGTTTCCTTTATACTGTACATATAGTACTGGATTGGTGGCGAGAACTTCAATACCTTTACCTTTTTCAATATAGAATATCCGTTCCCCAAACTTTATGCTTTGTATGTCTTTGGGATTACCTAAGAGCTTTATTGTCTTGTCAGTGCGGTCAAGGAAAAAGAACTTCTCCACTAACAAGTTATAATTCATTTTTTCATGGTATTGGGAGCCGTCTTTAAAGTAGACTATGGCATCTTGAAATGTTTTGAACAGATAAGGAGTTTTTTCCTCGTTTTGTGCTTGGCCAATACTGGTATAACATACGGATAAGAGTAAAAATATAAATTGCTTCATGATGTTGTTTTTTTGTAGAGGAAAAAAGCGTCCGTTTCATTTACATGTAAAACATAAAAATGAACGGGCGCTTACTAAAATCCAAATTAGCTTAAAAATATATCTGATTCTCTAATCAGCCATTTGCTTCCGATAATTGAAGACTATTATTAAACAATGTTACCATCCGATGGTTTGGGTCAGCGTGTAGTTGCCATTGTCCTTATACAACTGAATGTCTTGCGTACCGATAGGGGAACAATAGCTTCTATCTGTGAATATATCACGCGGTTGTGCATTTTCAGGAATGTAGTAGCCTATCATGTCAGCGGCATTGTTACCGTTGAACGTGATGATAGTGCCGTCCTCTTTCTTTACCTGGCGTTTGCCAATATAATCTGCTCCTAAATAAGCAGGTACTTCTTCAGGCATATTTACCCAGGGACCGAGCATTGTATCCGGATATTTTTCATTGTCCATATAATCCAGTTTTTTCCAGCGTTTGATGTCGTGTAATCTGCAATGTTCATAAATCAGTTCCATACGACGTTCACGGCGAATCTCCCAGATGAGAGGTGACACATCTTGATCGCGAGCTGGGTCAAAGTCGGCTGTGATGTCGCTTAACTTCATATCAACCGTATTTTTCAGTCCTTTGTTAATGGCTACACCATCCAATGGACGACGTCTCAATTGGTTGATTGATTTATCGATGTCCTCTTGCGTTACATTTCCCAATTCTGCTTTGGCTTCAATCCAATTGAGCAGCACCTCTGCATAACGGATAACCGGTCCGTCGTTGGTATTTGTATTTGAACCGTAAAGGGGATTGGCGCCCGGATTTTCTAATGACAACCCTACGCGGTCAATGAACTTGGCTGCATATAACAGTGTTGCAGAATTTACATTTACATGGTCTATAAAGGTTGCCTCAAAACGAGGATCACGTGTTTTAGCCAAGTTGGCTATACTTAACACATTAGCATCCTCTATATCAGAATGTTGGTAAACTTTTCCATCTTGACAGATGAATGATTTTGCCAAGGCTAAATTGGGAGCTGGAGACTGGCTCTCTTGTCCGTTGGAATAAGAAGCAATACAATGTCTCACTGCTTGATCGAAGTCAAAATGGCGATACATCAGAGCTTCCTTGTTGCCTTTCAAGTCTTGAGAACCGAATAGCTCATGGAATGGCGTATCAATAGCATACAAACCACTGTTGATAACTATGTCTGCTGCTTCCTTTGCCAATGTCAGATATTTGGTCGCTGCAGTTTGGTCGCCGCCGTGATATTTCTGCCAAGTACCTTCAAATAACATCCAACGGGAAGCAAAGGCTGCAGCCACATAGCGGTTTAACATGTTGGTACCATCGTTCGTACGCATATTTAGTAATACTTCATTTTTTAGCAAGTCATGAATTTTATCCATCACAAATACACGACTGTCACGATCTTTGAACATGGTTTCTTTATCGGTATTTGGAAAGTCGGCTTCAAAATAAGGTACGTCACCAAAGGTTGCTACTAGGCGGGCATAAGCAAAACATTTATAGAACGCTGCTACAGCATGCCAATGGTTGTATGCTTCCTCGGGCACATTTCCCTTCATTTTAGTTTCCAAGCGGTTTAAGAAGATGTTTGCTTTGCGAACCCAAGCGAAATTCCATTTAGGTCCTACATATTGAGATAGATAATTTCCATCGTTGACAGCAGCTGCTGACGTATTGGCACGGCTGTCGGGAACTTTGTTTTCAAAAGTGCTTTGTTTGCCTGAACTGGCTAAATTGTCATCGAATGAATAACCGCGTAAGGGAGAATAGTTTGTATTCCAACTAACGCCATAACCGATGAAATATTCCGGATAGAATCCATTGGAAAAAAGACGGGCATCCATTTCGGTTTTCCAATAGGTTTCATCGGTCGGGGTGTTCAATTGCGGACGATCCAAAATGTCATCGCAACTCACAAATGTAATGGCTGCTGCCAATATAGTAAATATATATTTTTTCATATTAGATATGTTTTAGAAATTTAATTGAATACCTACAGACATATTTTTCATGGTAGGTGTACCAACGCCGGTACGACCGGAATTGTAGTTATCACTGTTAAACATTGAGTAACCAGATATTTCTTCCGGGTCAATGGGGAGACCGTTTAACTTATCAAAAGTGAAGAAGTTTTCACAAGCCAGATAGATACGAGCTTTGTTTATCAATATTTTCTTTGTGAGTTCACTGGGTAGTGTGTAACCTATTGTGATGTTCTTGATACGGAAATAGGCCATGTCCAGCAAATATCTATCTTGTTTCTGTAAATTATATCCACTGTTTGAACCACCCATATTACAAGCTGCAGGATAGAAAGCATTTGTGTTTTCTTCTGTCCAATAATCTCCTGCTATGGCTTGGGGCATAGCTCCGTCACCGGTGTTGAAACCTGGAATAGCCAAGAAACCTGCACCCCATAGTTTGCGGTTGCCTACACCTTGCATGAAGATGGAAGCATCAAAACCTTTATAGGATGCTCCCAATCGGAGACCATATTCAAAGCGTGGGGTAGTATTGCCAATTTTTTCCACGTCACCGTGGTCGTCAATAGAACGGCTTCCATCATTGATTTGTCCGTCTCCATTCAAATCTTGGAATTTCACGTCACCAGGACCGAATCGGAAAGTTCCGCTTTGGAAATAATCTTGATAAATGCCATTGGGGTCTTTCAGCTTGTTTACTTCTTTGGCACCGGGTGTACCCGCAGCAACTTCTTTGCCGTTTAAAGCCCAAGTCTTCACCAACTTATCGCCCTCGTATACGAAATCGTCTTTTTGATAAAGGCGGTCTGTACGATAGCCCCAGATTTCTCCATATTGTTTTCCTACATACCAGCTGTCAATACTTTTTGTGTCTCCGTATTCTGTGATTTCAGTCAACGCATCCGATAGAGTGAACATGGCATTTACGCTTAAACCATTGTTGAATCGGTGATTGTAGTCAATGGATAGTTCCCATCCCTTTGTTCTTAAAGAACCGAAGTTTCCTTTAGGGGCACCGGCACCAAAGGTCGGGGCGACACCGGCACCCGGTACAATCATATTTTTGGTGTCACGTTGGAACCAGTCGAACGTAACCCCTAATTCACCGTTGAAAAAGCGTGCATCAACTCCAAAGTCTAATGTATAGATGTCTTGCCATGTGATATTGGCATCAATGGCTGCGGGTGTTCCAGTCATGATAAGTTTGTTGCCGTCAGCATCCAGCCATGCATAGGTGTTGGTATTGCCTTGACTGATTGTTGGTACATAAAGAGTATTGGGGACAGTCTGGTCACCAATCATACCCCAGGAACCACGGAGTTTTAAGGAAGAAAGAGCAGGTTTGGCCCATTGCATGAATGCTTCTTCTCCAATGCGCCATCCAGCAGAGAATGAGGGGAAAGTGCGCCATTGCAGATTGCTTGGGAACTTAGAGGAACCGTCGTAGCGAACATTGGCTTCCAATAGGTATTTATCCATCAAATTGTAGTTTATACGGCCGAAGAAACCTAATTGCCCATCCCAATAAAGGTTGCCACTGGAGGTTTGTGTACCGATTGTCTTATCCCAACTTGGACTGATGATATCTGTTAGGTTGGTAATCTGCGACCAGTTATCTTCTGATTCCCAGTCCGTCCGGTTCATACCAATCAAGACTTTTAGGTTATTATCATCGTTGATCTGCCAGTTATAGTCGGTAGTTATATTCAATGTATGGCGTTTGGCATTCTTTACTTCGCGACGGATGTGGTCAGGATTGGCTCCGTCAGTGGTGTATTGGTGATATAATAGGTCATATGCAGCGATTGCTCCTTCAGAGCCAGCTGGTACAACGTTACCTTGATTGTTGACATATATTTGTTGTCCGTTCTCGTCCAATCTTTTGACAGGAGCACTCCACGTATCGGCAGCAGTGAATTTGGTACCGTTTTTCTTCCATATTTGGTCTTCTCCGGCATACGTGTAATCAATCTCGATTTTCCAGTCTTTGGTCAAGTTGATTGTTGCACCAGTGTTGAAACTTAAATAGTTGTTTTCTATATTGGCAGTATTGGCTTGATGGATTTCTGAGGCGGGGCTACGTAGCTCATTGCCGTGCTCGTCATATCCCATAGGATAAGTACTGTCCCAGCGGTAAAGGTATAGCCATGGGTCGGCTGTTGTTGAGTTAGTTGCATAGGCATAACGTTTGTTGCGCTTTGAATAATTGGCTCCAGCTCGAAAAGTTATGTATTTATTAATTTCGGTGCTGATACGTACAGCGCCGTTCCAACGGCGGAAATCATCATGTTTTGCTAATTTCATTAATCCATTCTGATCCAAGTAGCCTAAACTTGCATTATAGGTTGTCTTACCGCTTTTCCCACTTACAGAGATGTTATGGGTTTGGGAAGGTGTCCATTCACGAATCATATAATCGTATGGGTCGAAGGTTCGCATGGAAAATTTACGGTTGGAGGCGTCTACGTACCAGTCGCGGCCGAATACAAACGGGTCATTCTTGCCTATCTTACCACCCCAAGTCTTTTCCCATTCCCTTGCTCTTTCAAGGCTCGTTTCATTCACATACCAAAATGCACCGGCAATCGTACCACCGGAACGTCTCAGGGCATCAATTCGGTACTGAATCCCGTCAACGCCTGCCATTTCCATTTTTTTTGATATGTTTTGCCATGAGAAATTGCCAGAGTAACTTACGTCTACTTTTTCTGACTTTGCACCTTTTTTGGAGGTTATCAATACAACTCCAAATGCCCCCTTTGCACCATAGATAGAAGCGGAAGCTGCATCCTTCAGTACTGAAATGGATTCGATGTCATCTGGATTGACCATCTGGATGGATGGAATTTCTACATTGTCTAATAAAATCAGTGGAGTAGAAGCACCGTCTATAGAGCCGATTTGACCACGAATTTTCATTGTTGGATCGGAACCGATTTCACCGCTTGGAATAACTACCGACAATCCAGGTGTAGTACCTTGCAGACCACGTCCGACATCGGGAATTTGACGTCCTTCCAAAGTCTTATTGACATCTACCGATGCAACAGAGCCCGTTAGGTTTTCTCTTTTCTGTGCACCATATCCTACAACAACTACTTCAGATAAAAGCTCACTGTCTTCTTTTAAAACGATTTTCATCATTTTTGTGGCTTTTATTTCTTGCGTTTGATAGCCTACATATGAGATTTGTAAGATTGCTCCAGTTTTTACGGTTAATGTAAACTTTCCATCAACATTAGTGATATTTCCATTGGTAGTACCTTTCTCCACTACGCTAGCACCAATAACTGGTTCACCAGCTGCGTCTACCACAAGACCAGTAACGTTGATGGTTTGTAATTGCTCCGTTATGCTAAACGAGTTATCGGGATTGGCTTGTGTAGCCATCACGTTACCACTGCTTAATAACAGTGAGCTGATTGCCACTGCTGTGAGGAGTCTACTGTGTGTTAGTCCTCGCTTTTTGTGATTTTCATTCATAAATGATTGATGATTTTGTTGTTAATTAAATAGTTATTAAATTTAGGGTAAGGGTAATAAGGGCTAAATAGCGGCGGCTATTCAACTTGCAGAATTGTTTCTTTTTCCATAGGCATCTTCTCTTTTTTATTTTTAAAGGTTTATAACTTTATATTATCTCTTGTTTTTCTATTTGTTTGCCAAGTCCAGACGGAACTTGGAATTCAGCCAGATAGTATCTTATTGTTAGTCTGTTATCGTCTTGTTTTGACTAAAACACGGTTGCGTTGGAAAAGTGGGAATACTTTGTTGGATGATTGAGGATATGAGCAAAAGGGAGATGTATGGCCAGTAAAATGATTTTTTCTTGAAATAGCCTTGGAAAGATTAAAAAAAGCTATATATTTGTATTCAATTCTAAAACTAACTACCTATGAAACTAATTGCAGAAAGTGGTTCTACGAGAACAGAATGGGCGCTGGTTGAAGATAATCGTCTGATACAGCGAGCCTTCACAGAGGGCTTAAATCCTTTCTTTCAAACGAGAAGAGAGATTAGCCGAAGTGTGCGGTTAGGATTACCCGAGCATTTTTTCAAAAGGAAATTGGAACAAGTCTATTATTATGGTGCCGGATGTACTTCTTATGAAAAGAAAAATGTATTGGGAGCTTCATTGGTAGCACAATTCAAAACTCCAATTCAGGTAGAGAGTGATTTGCTGGCAGCTGCACGTGGCTTGTTCAAATGCGAGGCCGGCATTGCTTGTATTTTGGGAACCGGCTCAAACTCATGTTTTTATGATGGGAAAATCGTTGTAAAGAATGTCCGGGCAGGAGGTTACATCCTGGGGGATGAGGGTAGTGGTGCTGTATTGGGCAAAATGTTCTTGTCTGATGTACTGAAAGGTTTGGCTCCTAAAGATGTAACGGCGGATTTCTTTGAGAAGTTCCGTATAAGTCCGAATGAGGTTATGGAATCTGTGTATAACCGCCCGTTCCCCAATCGCTTTTTGTCTACTATATCTTATTTTTTGGCTGATTATACCAATGATGACTATGTATTTGAGCTGATTACCGGTAATCTGAGAAATTTCTTTACTCGTAATGTCTGCCAATATGACTACAAAAATTATCCTATTCGTTTTGTGGGTTCATTGGCTTACAGCTACGCGGCCATTTTGCGGGAAGTTGCCCGTGAATTTGGCATCGAACTGGAAGTCATTGAAGAAACACCAATGAATGGCTTGATTGAATTCCATTCTTTAAATATAGAAGAACCTTAAATTCTTTATATAATAAGGTGTATAACTTCCTTTTTGCAAATGTATAAATATAAAGTTAAATAAATGCAAAGGAATGTTCTTGATATTAAATAATAATGTATCTTTGTTAGGACGAAATGAATGAATCATTTCTCACCTTTGTTAATAACGAGTTTTTTATCTCTTAAAACAACCAATAGAGTTAAGTAATTAACAAGATTTTAACCTTGTATAATATATAACTAAGTTCCGTCTGGACTTGGTAAATAAATAGAAAAAAGAGAGATAATATAAAAATGTGAACCTTTAAATAAAGAAAACGCCTATGAGAAATTAAAGAAGCCTTCGGAAATAGTCTGACTAATCCGAACTATATGATTCCCTTACCCTAATTTTGAAAAACTGGTTTAATTAACAAAATCATCAATCACTTATGAATGAAGATCGCAAAAAACGAGGACTTGCCAATGGTAAGTTCTTTACGGCGGTGGCAATCTGTGCCCTGTTTTTAGGCAGTGGCAACGTGATGGCTGCCCAAACAGCATCCAACGACTCACAAGGAGTACAAGAACAGATGCAATCTATCTCTGTGACTGTCACAGTTGTAGATACAAAAGGTGAACCTATTATTGGTGCCAATGTCATTGAGAAAGGTACGACCAATGGTGGTATTACGGATTTGGATGGAGTTTCCAAATTAAATGTAAAGCCCGGTGCTATTCTGCAAGTATCATTTGTGGGATATACTACTCAAGAAGTCAAGGCAACTTCGGTAATGAAGGTTGTTTTGAAAGATGATACGGAATTGTTGGATGAAGTTGTCGTAGTAGGTTATGGTGCACAGAAAAAAGTGAACCTGACTGGTGCGGTGGCTTCCGTGGACGTGAACAAAACAATCGATAGCCGTCCTATCACGGATATAGGTCGTGCCTTGCAGGGGGCTGTGCCGGGATTGACCATCACTACCAACTCCGGTGAGATAGGTGGTGCGCCTACTATCAAGATTCGTGGTAGTATCGGTTCTCCAAACGGTGATTCCAAACCTTTGATTCTTGTAGATAATGTGGAAGTAACGGATATTTCTATGGTGAATCCGGACGATATTGAAAGTATTTCTGTATTGAAAGACGCCGCTTCTGCTTCTATTTACGGTGCTCGTGGTGCATTTGGCGTATTGCTGATTACCACAAAATCAAGAAGTAAACATGAACGTCTTTCTGTAAAATATACCAATAACTTCGCATGGCGTACGCCGACCAAGACACCCGAACAACTTCCGGGATGGCAGCAGGCTGATATAAACTTGCAGGGTGTAATCAATCAGACTAAGGGGTCTGCCGCATTTTATAACGTAGTGGGTAATATGCGTGTGGATGCTACACATGTGCAGAAAATGAAGGATTACTGGGATAAATATGGTTATGGTGACCAGTTTGGCCGTGAGATGGAATTGGGTCGTGACTTTGAGTTCCGCGATGGCGGTATGTTCTTTATCCGCACTTGGGACTGGTATGATGAATACATCAAGGACTGGGCTCCGCAGCAGAACCATAGCCTTTCTATCAACGGTGGCAACGGAAAGACTAATTACAATATCGCTTTGGGTTATCTGAGCCAGGATGGTATGATGAAAATCAATTCGGATGATTATACACGTTATAATGCTAATATCTCTTTGAACTCTGAATTGAACAAATATGTATCTGTCCGTACAGGTGTCATGTTTACCCGTTCTGATTATGACAAGCCGTTTAATTATGGGAGTGATTTGTATGATCCAATGTACTATCTGTATCGTTGGCAGCCGATGATGCCTTACGGTACTTTTGAGGGTAAGGAATTCCGCAATGCTTTGACAGAGTTGAAGAGTGCTCCTACTACAACCAAAGAACGTGAATATCTCCGTTTGACGGGTGGTGCAACAATCAAACCTATTAAAGATTTGACAATTGATATTGATGTTGCTTACAGTACAGTGGAAAATCGCTATAAGGAGTATGGTACGCCGAGCTTGACCAGTGGTTATGAAATCTTCACTGCCCGTCCGTCTGTTGAGGCATTACGTGATTCTTATGGCAGTTATCTATCTGCTGCTACTTATGATTATGTATATCAGGAAACCGGACGCACGGAGAATCTGACAGCTAACTTCGTGGCAACTTATGCCAAACGCTGGGGAGATCATGATTTTAAGGCTATGGCAGGTTCCAGCCTTGAAAAGAGCGAATATGAATATTACTGGGCACAACGCAAAGGTCTGCTCGACCCTGCAAAACCGGAATTGAATCTGGCTACAGGTGACCAGACTACAAGCTCCTCGCATACATGGTGGTCTGTAGCAGGCTTCTTCGGACGTCTTAATTACTCTTACAAAGACCGATATATGTTGGAGTTGAACGGCCGTTATGATGGTTCCTCCCGTTTCCCTTCGGGCAACCGCTTCGGTTTCTTCCCCTCTATGTCTGCCGGTTACCGTATTTCTGAAGAACCGTTCATGCAGTCGTTGAAACCTTATTTGAGTACTTTGAAGGTTCGTGGTTCTTGGGGTATGATTGGTAATCAGGATGTAGGTACCGACCGTTATATCTCCACTCTGTCCACTTCTGTTGACAGTTGGATTATCGATGGAAAGAAAGTACAGTCAACGCAAAAACCGACTATTGTGTCTTCAACCCTTACTTGGGAGAAAGTTACTACACTTGACCTTGGCTTGGATGCCCGTTTCTTCAATGATGCTTTGGGAGTAACGTTTGATTGGTATAACCGTACTACCAGTGATATTTTGACTACTGCTAACCTGCCTGCCACATTGGGTGCTGCCGCTCCATATGAAAATATGGGTACTATCCAGACCAAAGGATGGGAGCTTGCCATTGACTATCGCCATACCTTCAAGAATGGTCTGCACTTTGGCGTGACGGCTTCTGTTGCCGATGACAAGACTGAAGTAACCAAGTGGACGTATAATACAAAGATTCCTTCTTATGGAGCTACCGGATGGTGGGATAAGAGTGCTTATAAAGAAGGTATGGTTTTGGGAGATATCTGGGGCTTGCAGTTCGACCGTTTCTTGACGGAAGATGACTTTAATGCTGACGGTTCTTTGAAAGCCGGTTTGCCCGACCAGACTAAAGTATTCCCTGCCGGTTATCAATTTGCTCCCGGTGATGTGCTTTATAAAGACCTCGACAACAACGGTGAAATCGTAAAACAGACCAATACAAATGACAAGGGTGACCTTAGTGTTATAGGTAACGCCCTGCCGCGTTTACAGTTTGGTTTGAATTTGGATGCTGCTTGGAAAGGCTTTGATATAAGCATGTTCTTCCAGGGGGTAGCCAAGAGAAAACTTTGGGCGGCAGGTAACCAGGTATTGCCAGGCTTTACTACCGGTGAACCCTTCTACAAAGGTGCTGAGGATTATTGGACTCCCGAAAACACAGATGCTTTCTATCCCCGTCCGATGGATTACCAGCAGTCTGCTTCGGGTAACTATAGCGTGAATGATCGCTATTTGCTGAATATGGCTTATCTGCGTCTGAAGACATTTACTGTGGGATATTCTCTTCCTAAGGTTTGGTTGAGTAAATTCAAGGTGCAAGGTTTGCGTGTTTATTTTACAGGTGAAAACCTTTTCACCATTGATGGTGTGAAACCTGCTATCGATCCTGAAATAGGAATACGTACGGCCAATGGTAAGAGTGACCAGCGTAACTTTGGTCGTAGCTATCCATATCAGAAGACAGTGTCGTTCGGTATTCAGCTTAGTTTATAATCTAATAGTAATTGCAGTTATGAAAAAGAAAAATTTATTATACATCGTTTGTGCGTTGGCAATGAGCTCGCTCTGCGGTTGCGACGATTTTTTGGATAAAGACCCGCAGGACAAGCAGACCAATGACACTTATTGGCAGACTGAAACTTCTTTGCGTACTTATGCGCAAGACTTCTATTCTTCCTACTTTACAGGATATGGTACCGACTATACAGTTTTTGCCGGTTATTTCTCTGGAGATGATTATACGGATGATTTTATCAATCTGAATAATGCAAATACAAACGGTTCAGGATATATTTATTTCTCCACTTCTGCCACTACGGACTGGAATAGCCGGACCGGAACTTGGTCGGATAATTATAGTGTTATTTATAAAGCCAATATCATGCTTGAGAAGATTCCCGGAATGAATATTTCGGACGAAGCCAAGAGACACTGGGAAGGTATTGCACGCTATTTCCGTGCAATGGCCTATAGTACGCTGGCAAAGTATTATGGCGGTGTTCCTTACTACGATAAGGTGACAGACCCGGCAGACCCGACTCTTTATAAAGACCGTGATTCTTATTTGTATGTAGCGCAGAAGATACAAGAGGATTTTCAATATGCATTGGATAATGTACGTACGGATGATACGAAGCGCCAAGTCAACAAATATGTGGTTGGTGCGTATATGTCACGCGAAATGCTGTATCATGCCACATGGCTGAAGTATCACGGTACTACTGTAGGTCCTACTTCAGAGAAGGTGGCGGATGGTGATATTAAGAACTTGCTGCAAGGAGCCATTAATGGTGCAGAGGTCGTGATGAACTCTGGTATCTATTCAATAGGCAATACCTATAATGCTTTGTTTACTACGGACGATTTGGCTAACAATCCGGAAGTCATCTGGTATCGTGAATATACAAGCGGTTTGCAGTGTAATGCTTTGATGTCCTACAATGGCCCGGAAGATCAGACTCAAGGTGGTGTTACGCAAGATGTAATTAACACTTATCTTTGCAGTGACGGTTTGCCGATAGGTCAGTCTCCGCTGTATCAAGGTAAGGAAGACCCGAGTATTCAGAAGTCATTTCAAGACCGTGACCCGCGTTTGTATCAAACTATTGCCGATAGTCTCCGTATTATGAGCGCCATGGGTACAAATTATACCGAAGGTACATCACCAACGGGATATCCTACCAAAAAGTTCTTGAACGACGAGTGGTGGGTGGCTGGTCTGGATTATTGTACCGGTAGATTAAGTCCGGCTGATGCGCCGTGTATCCGCTATGCGGAAGTGTTGCTGAACTATGTAGAAGCACGTTATGAGATTGCTCAAGTGGGGGGTAACGTTTTCTCGCAGAGTGACCTTGACAAGTCTATCAATGAACTCCGTGACCGTCAGCTGACGAAGTGGGGAGATACTGAAGCCAAGACAATGCCGAAAGTTCAACTGAATAGCGGCAACTTGAGTGTGGATGGGGTTGTTATCAATGACCCTGCCCGTGACCTTGATGTCAATCCGGTTTTGTGGGAAATCCGTCGTGAGCGTCGTATTGAGTTGATTATGGAAGGCCGTCGTGGTGAAGACCTCCGTCGTTGGGCCAAGTTTGAATACTTAAACTCAGAAGATGCAAATGGTTATCCTACCATGTCTTTCCTGGGTGCTTATGTCAATATGGCCGATTATCCGGAAATATCTTCAAAAGATGATTCCGGCAAGAGAGTGCTCTATCTGTTTGACCCAGAGAATCCGGGTAATGAGGATACTGAAAAAGGGTATATTTATTATCTTCGTGAAAAGGAACTTCGCATATTCAAGGCTGGTGAATTGAATTCGGAACGCTACTATTTGCGTGCCATACCGGCTGCACAGTTGACTATTTATGAGAATAAAGGTCAGGCGTTGACTCAGAACCCAGGTTGGTAATATTATAAAGTAGATTATAAAAATAAGGGATGTCCTCACAAAACGAGGACATCCCTTATTTTTTATTCATTGTTTTCTTACAGTGCCTTTTCCTTAATCAGGTATTCTGCAATCTGCACCGCATTCAGTGCAGCCCCTTTTTTGATTTGGTCACCTACAATCCAGAATGTCAATCCGTTCTCATTGCTGAGGTCCTTACGGATACGACCAACGTAAACCGGGTCTTTGCCGGCGAGGAACAACGGCATGGGATATTCCTTTTCTGCCGGGTTGTCCATCAGAACCAAGCCGTCGCCTTTGGCAAATGCTTCGCGAGCTTCTTCAGTGGAGATGGGACGCTCTGTCTCTACCCAGATGCTTTCGGAGTGGGAACGGAGGGCAGGAACACGTACACAAGTAGCACTGACTTTTACGTCAGAGTGCATAATCTTGCGTGTCTCGTTGTACATCTTCATTTCCTCTTTGGTATAGCCGTTTTCGGTGAATACGTCGATTTGCGGAATGAGGTTGAATGCCAGTTGGTAAGCGAATTTCTCAACGGTTACGGGTTCGCCTGCCAATACCTGGCGGTATTGCTCGTACAACTCGTCCATGGCAGCAGCGCCGGCACCACTAGCAGCCTGATAGGTAGAAACGTGTACGGTCTTTATATGGGAAAGCTGTTCGATGGCTTTCAGTGCCACTACCATTTGGATAGTAGTACAGTTGGGGTTGGCGATGATGCCGAGAGGACGTTCTTTGGCGTCGGCGGCATTCACTTCGGGCACTACCAAAGGTACATTGTCGTCCATACGGTAAGCGCTGGAATTGTCAATCATCACTGCTCCGTACTTGGTAATGGTTTCGGCAAATTCTTTGGAGGTGCCTGCGCCTGCGGAAGTGAAAGCGATATCAACCCCTTTAAAGTCATCATTGTGTTGCAAGAGTTTCACCTCGATCTGTTTACCGCGGAAGGTATATTTGGTTCCAGCACTGCGTTTAGAACCGAACAATACTAACTCGTCCAACGGGAAATTTCTTTCATCGAGCACTCGCAGGAACTCTTGTCCCACGGCTCCGCTTGCTCCAACAATAGCTACTTTCATTTTTCTTTTGTTTTAAATTAAGTTTATAAAAAAGTGAAATACTATCTCTAAAAAGATAGAATCGGTCGCAAATTTATAACAAAATGCTGTATAGCACCGCATAAAGTGAAAAGTTTTTCGTTATTTTGCATTCAAAACCTAAAACTTATAGCCTATGGATTGGTTTGACTTCAGCTTGAAACTTCCCATCACCGACCCTACATGGATATTCCTCCTTGTACTCCTCATTATATTGTTTGCTCCCATATTGTTGAATAAGCTTCGTATTCCGCACATTATCGGAATGATACTGGCGGGGCTTGTCATTGGGGAGCATGGTTTCAATATCTTGGTGCGTGACAGTAGTTTTGAGCTTTTCGGCAAAGTAGGCTTGTATTACATCATGTTCCTTGCCGGTCTGGAAATGAATATGGGGGACTTCAAACAGAACCGGGGCAAAGCGCTTGTACTGGGACTCTTGGCTTTTATTGTGCCCATAGGCATAGGCTTGGTAACGAATATAGCTTTGTTGAAGTATGGGGTACTGACCTCTGTCCTACTGGCAAGTATGTATGCGTCGCATACGCTGGTGGCCTATCCCATCGTGATTCGTTACGGTGTGTCGCGGCATCGCAGTGTGAGTATTGCAGTGGGGGGGACGGCGGTTACGGATACACTCACTTTGCTGGTTCTGGCCGTTGTGGGTGGTATGTTCAAGGGGGAGTCGGACGGCTTCTTCTGGGTATGGCTTGTCATAAAGGTTATCTTCCTGGGTATTTTGATTGTATATCTGTTTCCACGCATAGGCCGTTGGTTCTTCCGGAGGTACGATGACAACGTGATGCAGTTCATATTTGTGCTTGCCATGGTTTTCCTCGGAGCCGGATTGATGGAGTTTGTGGGGATGGAAGGTATCCTGGGTGCTTTCCTTGCAGGTTTGGTTTTGAACCGGCTGATTCCGCATGTCTCTCCGTTGATGAACCATCTGGAGTTTGTGGGCAACGCCTTGTTTATTCCCTATTTCCTGATAGGTGTGGGTATGTTGATTGATGTGCATGTGATTTTCGGTCATGGCGATGCTCTGAAAGTAGCGGCTGTAATGATTGTGGTGGCATTGGCAGGTAAATGGATTGCCTGCTGGTTGACGCAGAAAATATATAAAATGGGAGGGATTGAACGGGAGCTGATGTACGGATTGAGCAATGCACAAGCAGCGGCAACGCTGGCGGCTGTGTTGGTGGGGTACAACATCATTCTGCCCAATGGGGAACGCTTGCTGAACGATGATGTTTTGAATGGTACCGTCCTGCTGATTCTTGTAACTTGCGTTGTGAGTTCGTTCATTACGGAACGTGCCGCACGGAAGATTGCCATGGAGGAGGCGCATCTGGAAGAAAACCGCTCCGTGGAAGCGGAGAAGATATTGATTCCGATAGCCAACCCCGATACGATTGAAGACCTGATAAATCTTTCTTTGGTGATACGCGACCCGAAGCAACGGGATAATCTGTTGGCACTGAATGTCATCAACGACGATAGCAGTTCTGAAAGTGCCGAATTGCGTGGGAAACGCTATCTGGAAAAGGCTGCTATGATAACGGCCTCGGCAGATGTGCCGTTGAGGCAAATCACACGTTACGACTTGAATATCGCTTCGGGCATTATCCATACGGCAAAAGAATATGCGGCAACGGATGTCATTATAGGTCTGCACCGTAAGGTCAATATTGTGGATTCATTCTTCGGTATGCTGACGGAGAATCTGCTGAAAGGCTTGCATCGCGAGGTGATGGTTTCCAAATTCTTGATGCCTATTAACACAATCAGGCGGGTGATTGTGGCGGTACCTCCGAAAGCCGAGTATGAGGCGGGATTCCTGAAGTGGGTGGAACATTTCTGTCGGTTGGGGAGTACTTTGGGTTGCCGGGTGCATTTTTATGCCAATGAAGAGACTACCGCCCATCTTCAAGGGCTGGTGAAAGCCAAATATGGACAGACATTGACTGACTTTTCTCGCCTGGACGATTGGGGGGATTTACTGATATTGACCGGACAAGTGAACTTTGACCATCTGTTAGTGATTATCAGCGCTCGTCGGGGCTCCATCTCCTATGACAGCTCCTTCGAGAAGTTGCCGGCACAAATCAGTAAATATTTTGCAAACAATAGTCTGATTGTGTTGTATCCAGACCAACTGGGTGAACCGCAGGATGCGGTATCCTTCTCAAATCCGCGTGGCAACAATGAGTCGCAGCATTACGAGAAGGTAGGCAAATGGTTCTATAAGTGGTTTAAGAAAAGCTAAAATGGAAGATTGGAAACAGCGAACACAACTCCTGCTGGGAGATGAAAAGATGGAACGGCTATGCAAGGCGCATGTACTTGTCGTAGGACTGGGTGGTGTAGGTGCTTATGCGGCCGAGATGCTATGCCGTGCCGGAGTGGGGCGGATGACGATTGTCGATGCCGATACCGTGCAGCCAACGAACATAAACCGTCAGTTGCCGGCTCTGCATTCTACCCTGGGGCAGAAGAAGGCGGAGATATTGGCATCACGTTTTAGGGACATTAATCCGGCTCTGGAATTGAGAGTGTTGCCCGTATTCCTGAAAGATGAGAACATACCGGAACTGCTGGATGCTGCGGCTTATGACTTTGTGGTGGATGCCATTGATACGCTTGCTCCAAAATGTCACTTGATAGTGGAAACCATGAGGCGGCATATCAAGATTGTGTCCAGCATGGGGGCGGGAGCAAAGAGTGACATTTCGCAAGTGCGCTTTGCCGATATATGGGATACCTATCATTGTGGATTGAGCAAGGCTGTGCGTAAGCGTCTGCAAAAAATGGGCATAAAGCGGAAACTTCCAGTTGTTTTTAGCACTGAACAGGCTGACCCGAATGCCGTTTTGCTGACGGACGACGAGATGAACAAGAAGTCCACCTGTGGAACAGTGAGCTACATGCCTGCAGTTTTTGGCTGCTATTTGGCCGAATATGTAATTAAAAGACTATAGTAATAGCACTTGAAAGAAAACTATCAAATAGTAAATAGTAAATAGTAAATTGTCAAATTGTAAATAGCCTAGTGATTCATTTAGAGAATATAACCAAGAGTTTCGGTAACCTGCAAGTGTTACGGGGTATTGACCTGGAGATAGAGAAAGGGGAGATTGTCAGCATTGTAGGCCCTAGTGGAGCGGGTAAAACTACCTTGCTGCAAATCATGGGTACGTTGGACATGCCGGATGACGGTTCGGTGGTTATTGACGGTACACAAGTCAACCGTATGAGGGAGAGGGAACTTTCCGCATTCCGCAACCGGCATATCGGCTTTGTGTTCCAGTTCCACCAACTTCTGCCGGAGTTTACGGCTTTGGAGAATGTAATGATACCGGCCTTTATTGCCGGAAAAGGACAGCAGGAAGCCAAGGAAGCAGCTACGGAAATTCTTGAATTCATGAGGCTTGCCGAACGTGCCTCCCACAAACCGAATGAGTTGTCGGGAGGTGAGAAGCAGCGTGTGGCGGTGGCCCGTGCTCTCATTAATCATCCGGCAGTGGTGCTGGCAGATGAACCTTCCGGCAGTTTGGATACCCATAATAAGGAAGAACTGCACCAGCTCTTTTTTGATTTACGTAACCGTTTCGGACAAACGTTTGTTATCGTAACCCATGATGAAGGACTGGCGCAGCTCACCGACCGGACGATACATCTGATAGACGGGGAAATCAATAAAATGGTCTGAGCCTGTCAGTGCGGTTTTTCCAAGTTCGATATGGTGGTTTGCCTCGTTGAGAGAGTGGCATGTTATTCAAAGCAGATGTAGTGGCTGATTCTCTCTAAGTCGGTATCGGAGAATTCCTCGTAAAGTGCAAAAGGTTTCAGGCTATGAAGGTCGCCTTTCTTCTTTCGGTATTCTACAAAGGCCTTTGCCTGGTAGAAGTTGATGTAAGGATGGTTGCGCAGCCTCTCTATGCTACTATGGTTCAGGTTGATGAGGCGGATGGCTCGGGTGTCGATGGAAAACCAAGACTGCAATTGGCTGGTGTCCAAATGGATTTCTTGTAGTTGCGTGATGTCGTAGAACCCTCCCAAGCGTTGCCGGTAACCGATGATTAGACGGGCAATGCCGCTACCGATGCCTGGTATTTTCTTCAGCTCTGTGGTGTCGGCGCGGTTCAGGTCGACAAGGATTCCAGCCGGATATTTTTCCGGTGCAATTCGGGAAGTAGCAGCGCTATTATTACTCGAAGGAGAGTTGTACAACTGGACGGTTCTTGTCTCTGTGTCTTCCGGAGTGATGTGGATATAGGGCAGGAGTGTCTGATATTGTTTTTCTGTCATTCCATATATTTTCCGGAAATTTTCTGCCTTATGGAACTTCCCTCCTTTACTACGGTAGCGGAGTATGTTCCGCGCCATCCATCCGGGCAGTCCCAGTCGGCAAAAAGTAACGGCGTCGGCAGTATTGGGATTGAAACGGACCAGGGAGACGGTTGTCGGTTGTTTTGGAGAGGAAGAATTAAGTCTGTTGTCCCATTTTTGTTCCTTTTCTTGTATGGATGCGATGAACGATTCGTATTCTGCCATGGCAGTGGCCTGCCGCCGGATTGCTTCATCGGAGAGAGGGCGGTGTTCTCTTTGGTATATATAAATATACCCGGAGAGAAAGACGAGAATGATGCCGGTAATCAAAACCAGTATTCCGCGCCTTTCTCCCTGGGAGAAATAAAGGAATTCTTTGAAGGGGTTCTGCATGATGGCCTATTTCAGAAAACCCAGTTCATTGATAAAAATCAGTGCAATTCCTATAGGAGCAATGTATTTCAGGATGAATATCAATAGCTTGTAGACGGATACTTTCAGAGTGCCGTTGTTGCTGACTTCTTCCCATACGATTTTCTTGTCCAGATACCAGCCTATGAAGATGGAAATGAACAAACCGCCTAACGGTAACATTAGCTTGGCCGTTACAAAATCGAACAAATCGAATAGGTTTAACCCGAATACGGTATAGCTCTTGCCGATACCGAGAGACAGTGAGCAGAATACTCCTAAGAAAATACAACCTGCTGTCACATATCTGGCTGCTTTGCTGCGTGAGAACTTGAACTCTTCATGCAGATAGGCGGTTACCACTTCGTGCAGGGAAATGGTGGAAGTAAGTGCTGCCAATGCCAGTAGGATATAGAACATCAGAGACAGCAGTATCGCCAGCCAGGGAATATTGCCGAACGCTTGCTGAAAGACATTCGGTAGGGTGATGAATAGCAGGCTGGGACCCGCATCCGGTTTGATACCCACAGAGAAGGCGGCAGGGAAAATGATGAATCCTGCCAAAATAGCTACCATAGTGTCGATGGCGGCCACGTTGAGTGCCGTTTTGGGCAGGTTCGTATCATTGCGGAAATAGGAGGCATATGTACAGAGACATCCCATCCCCAAGCTCAAGGAGAAGAATGCCTGGCCCATAGCTCCAAGGAACACATTGCCGTCCACTTTGCTGAAGTCCGGTTTCAGCAGGAATTCAATACCTGCTCCTGCTCCGGGCAGAGATATAGAGCAGATGGCAAGGATTATCAATAGGACAAACAGCATCGGCATCATGATTTTGGCTGATTTTTCAATACCTTTTTCCACTCCTTTGACAATAATGAGATGGGTGGCCAGCAGGAACAGCACCAGCCAGATGACCGGACGCCAGGGGTTGCTGACAAAGCTGTTGAAGGATGCGATGAAATCGGCTGCCGATTTCCCGGCAAAACTATTTGTGGCTGCTTCCCCGATAAACTCAAGTGTCCATCCTGCCACAACGGAGTAATATCCCAGAATAAGGAATCCTGCCAGTACGCCCATACGTCCTACCCAGCGCCAATGCGTGCCGGGTGCTAATTTTTGATAAGCCCTTGCCGTATTGGCACGCGAGCGCCTGCCGATGAGGAATTCTGCAATCATGATGGGGATGCCGAGAATGAGCACGCAAACCAGGTATACAAGGATAAATGCTGCACCTCCGTGATTCCCGGTCTCAAACGGGAAACGCCAGATGTTACCTAAACCGACTGCGGAGCCTGCCGAGGCAAGTATGACACCTAATTTGCTTCCGAAGTTGGCTCTGTCACTTTTTGTCATAAAACGTAGATTTTTCTTTCAATTCGTTATTAATACCACCTAAAACATGCAAATATAGAAAATGTTCTGTACTTTTGCGCACAGTTCGTTGATTATTTGGTATATGCTATATTATATTAAGAAATATCCGGTGTCGCTTTTTATTATTCTGACGGTGATTTATCTTTCATTCTTTAAACCGCCTTCTACAGAAATAAGCAAGATTCCCAATATAGACAAGGTGGTGCATATCTGTATGTATTTCGGCATGTCGGGAATGCTGTGGCTGGAGTTTCTTCGCGCTCACCGGAGAGACAACGCCCCTTTATGGCATGCATGGGCAGGGGCGTTTGTCTGTCCCGTTTTGTTCAGCGGAATGGTGGAGTTGCTGCAAGAATACTGCACGACATACCGCGGCGGAGACTGGCTGGATTTTGCGGCCAATACCACGGGAGCGGTGCTTGCATCAATGGTCGGCTATTTCATTTTAAGGCCAAGGATGAAATAGGATTATAAGTATTCAACTACGGAACTTAGCTTGATGCCGTTCGACCCTTTTATCAGAATTGTTTTCCCACAAGGTTTCTCTCTTTGCAGCTCTGCGATGAGTGCGGTTACATCGGGATAACTCTGATAAGAGTGGCGTGTGGCGGCAAACAATTTCCCAACAAGAGCTACGTCCTTGAATCCGCATTCTTCCAGATAGTCTGCAATCTTCTGGTGCTCGTCGGCACTGTCTTTACCCAATTCCCGCATATCTCCCAATATCAGCATTTTGTTTTTGGCCTGCATGTTCCGGAAGTTACTGATGGAAGCCATCATGCTTGTGGGATTGGCATTATAGGCATCGATAATCAGTGTGTTGTCCGCTGTTTTTTTCAGTTGTGAACGGTTGTTTTGTGGGGTATATCCGGCCAGTGCTTTATCTATTTGCTCCGGTTCCACACCAAAAAAATGTCCGATGGTGACAGCTGCCAGAGCATTGGGGAAGTTATATTCACCGATAAGTTGGGTTTGTACTTCGTGATATTTGCTTTCGTTTCCCGTTTTCCACTCGAAGGTGAGGTAAGGAGAATTGCCGGTGACGTGTCCGTTGATGTACAGCTCGTCCTCGCTGCCGTAGGCAATCTGGTGGAGTCCGTAGGCTATCTTTTTCAAGTAGGGGTTGTCGTTATGGATGAAGATGGTAGCTTCTTTCCGCGTCCGCAGATAGTCGTACATCTCTCCTTTGGTCTTGATGACTCCTTCAAAAGAGCCGAATCCCTCCAGATGGGCTTTTCCTACGTTGGTAATGATTCCGTAGTCAGGTTCGGCTATCTCTACCAGCTCCTTGATGTCTCCCGGGTGGCTGGCGCCCATTTCCACTACGGCAAGTTCGTGTTCAGGGCGCAGGCGGAGTAAGGTGAGGGGAACACCGATGTGATTGTTCAAATTTCCCAAGGTATAGAGCACGTTGTGAGTTTGCGAAAGTACGGTGGACATCAGTTCCTTGGTAGTGGTCTTTCCGTTTGTACCCGTAATGCCGATGATGGGTGTACGCATCTGCCGACGGTGGTAATTGGCAAGTTGTTGCAAGGTTTTCAAGCTGTTTTCCACCACGATGTATCGTGTATCGCCTGCGGGGGCATAGGCTTCTTCATCTACTATGGCATAAGCACTTCCGCTTTCCAGCGCCCGGGCGGCAAAGGCATTTCCGTTGAACGACTCGCCTTTCAGTGCAATGAATAAAGAACCTTGGGGGCAGTTACGGCTGTCAGTAGTGACACTGGTACATGTTAGGAATATCTGATGTATAGCTGTTATATTCATGACTTTATAATTAAATCAATCTGTGTGAATCTGTGTAATCTGTGGTAAACCATCGTGCAAAGATATAGTTTTAATCCTCTCCCTTCCCGGGTACAAGCAAAAAACTTATCAGTTTTATGAGTTTATGTATTTTGAAACCACTTTTTTGTTTACATTTGCAGGTACTATATAGAACAGACTGCCTATGGAAATTACAACTGCCCGATATATAAATGTCAACGGTTCGCTGCTTGACCTTTCTCAACCCCGTGTCATGGGCATACTGAACGTTACTCCAGATTCCTTTTATGCCGGTAGCCGTACACAGACAGAGGCGGAAATAGTACGCCGGGTGAAACAGATAGTTTCGGAGGGAGCGGCCATTATTGATATAGGCGCTTACTCTTCCCGTCCCAATGCCGACAATGTCTCTGCCCGGGAGGAGATGGAACGGCTGCGTATGGGGCTGAAAATACTTTTTGAGATACAGCCGGATGCTGTGGTGTCGGTAGACACTTTCAGGGCGGATGTGGCAAGAATGTGTGTGGAGGAGTATGGGGTTGCCATCATCAACGATATTGCGGCCGGTGAGATGGATGCGGATATGTTCCATACCGTTGCGGCGTTGAATGTGCCTTATATTATGATGCACATGCAAGGCACTCCGCAAAGTATGCAGCAGCATCCTCATTACGACAATCTTCTGGAAGAGGTTCTCTTGTATTTTGCACGCAAGGTGCAGCAATTGCGTGACTTAGGTGTGAAAGACATCATTCTGGACCCCGGTTTCGGCTTTGGAAAGACAATAGAGCATAATTATGAATTGCTGTCCCATCTGGAAGATTTCCGTATTTTTGAGTTGCCTTTATTGGTAGGTGTTTCACGTAAATCGATGATATACCGCTTGTTGGACATTACTCCTCAGGAGGCGCTGAATGGTACTACGGTGCTCGATACCATCTGTCTGCTGAAAGGTGCTGACATTCTCCGCGTACACGACGTGAAAGAAGCCGTGGAAACCGTACGGATTGTGCAAGCTATGCGAAATAATTCCTAGTCCCTAACCCCTAATCATTCGATATCGTGTTTTTTGAATTTGGAATAAAAGATTTTATAGATATTCTGTTAGTGGCTTTTTTGCTGTACTATACGTATAAGCTGATGAAAGCCTCCGGTTCTATAAATGTGTTTACGGGTATCCTGGTGTTTATCTTGATATGGCTGGTGGTATCGCAGGTGCTGGAGATGAAATTGCTCGGTTCTATCTTCGACAAGCTGGTCAGTGTAGGCGTGCTGGCGCTTATCATTTTGTTTCAGGACGAGATACGGCGCTTCTTGCTGACACTCGGCTCGCATCAGCATGCCAGTGCGCTGGTGCGCTTCTTCACCGGTAACAAGAAAGAGAAGCTGGAACATGACGACATCATGCCGGTGGTAATGGCATGTATCAGTATGGGGAAGCAGAAGGTTGGTGCCCTGATTGTCATTGAACATAATCTGCCTTTGGATGATGTGGTGCGTACGGGAGAGATTATCAATGCCGATATAAACCAGCGTCTGATTGAGAATATTTTCTTTAAGAACAGTCCGTTGCACGATGGAGCGATGGTTATCAGTAAGAAACGTATCAAAGCGGCGGGATGTATCCTGCCTGTTTCCCATAATCTGGACATTCCTAAGGAACTGGGGCTGAGGCATCGTGCTGCCATGGGGATTTCCCAGGTGTCTGATGCGCATGCCATCATTGTATCGGAGGAGACCGGAGGCATTTCAGTGGCTTACAAAGGACAATTCTATCTGCGTCTGAATGCAGAGGAATTGGAAAGTTTGTTAACAAAGGAAAGCTGAGGTGTGACAAAATCTCCTATTTTTACGTCATATAACTATGATATAAAAAACAATATCTTATAACTAATAACTGAAAAGGATGGATAGACGAAATTTCTTGCGGACGGGAAGTCTGGCGATGTTAGGTTCGCTGGCAGTACCCTCGTTGGCTATGCCTGCGTCAGTACGCGGAGCTTTAGGAGGAGCAGATAATCAGTCTGCCGTAGCTTCGGCAATGGTTCACTTCGGTGTGACGGAGGCTGACTTGAAGAAAGTGATGGCTGCCGCTCTGGAAAAAGGCGGCGATTATGCTGACCTTTATTTTGAACACACATTCAACAACAGTGTGGTTCTGATGGACGGCAAAGTAAACAACTGTGGAGCTAACATTGACTTCGGTATGGGCGTACGCGTATTGGCAGGCGACCAGACGGGTTATGCTTATGTGGAAGGGGTAACTATGGAAGAAATGCTGCGTGCTGCACGTACTGCTGCCCGTATCGCCTCTTCGGGCAAGGCCGGAAAATCTGTAGGACTGACGGAAAAGACAATTGCCAAAAGCCGCTATGCCGTCACTGAACCTTGGGAGGACGTGAGTGTCAAGGCAAAAATACCTTATTTAGAAAAGCTGAACGAAAAGATTTTCTCTTTGGACAATCGTGTACGTAAGGTGCAGGCTTCTCTTTCTGACAGTACATCGCACGTGCTGTTCTGTAATTCCGAGGGCGTGAGCTACTACGACTACCGTCCGATGGTTTCTTTTATGGCAGTCTGCATCATGGAAGAGAATGGAAAGATGGAGAACGGTTATGCCGGTCGTTCTTACCGCAAGGGTTTTGAATTCATGACGGATGACATCGTGGATATTATTGCACGTGAGGCGGTGGATAAGACTGCTATCTTGTTCAAGGCTGTGAAACCCAAAGGTGGCGAAATGCCCGTCGTGATGGGGGCTGGCGGTTCGGGTATCTTGTTGCACGAAGCCATAGGACATGCTTTTGAGGCTGACTTCAACCGTAAACGTACTTCCATTTTCTGCGACCTTTTGGGAAAGAAGGTGTGCGATGAGCATATCAACGTGGTGGATGACGGTACCATCGCCTTCAATCGTGGAGCCGTGAATTTCGACGATGAGGGTGTGGAAGGTCAGAAAACCTATATCGTGAAGGAAGGTATCCTGACCAGTTATCTGCACGACCGCATCAGTGCCAAGCATTATGGGGTGGATCCTACTGGAAACGGACGTCGCGATACTTTCCGTAATACTCCTATCCCCCGTATGCGTGCCACTTATATGGAAGCCGGCAATATGAAGGAAGCGGACATTATCTCCACCGTGAAGAAAGGTATCTATTGTGACCAGTTTACCAATGGCCAGGTGCAAATCGGTGCCGGAGACTTTACCTTCTTTGTGAAGTCGGGTTACTTGATTGAGGATGGCAAGCTGACGCAGCCCGTCAAGGATATAAATATCATCGGTAATGGTCCGAAAGCATTGGCTGACATCACGATGGTGGCAAATAACGATAAGATTGACAACGGTACTTGGACTTGTGGTAAAGACGGTCAGTCTTGTCCCGTTACCTGCGGTATGCCATCGGCACTAGTCAGCAAGCTGACTGTAGGAGGAGAAAGTTAATTATCAACTATCAATTAAAGACATGATTACAGACGACAATAAGAAATTGGCACAATGGGCAATGGAATATGCCTTGAAGAACGGTTGCCAGGCAGCCAAACTGGTGCTATATACAAATTCTAATTCTTCTTTTGAACTGCGTGACGGCAAAATGGACCGTTTGCAGCAGTCTACGGAGAATGGTTTGGGATTGAATCTTTATGTGGACGGACGTTTCGGCTCTTTTTCCACCAATCGGCTGGATAAGAAAGAATTGGAAACTCTTATCACGAATGGTATAGAGTCTACCCGCTATCTGGCGGTGGATGAGTCGCGTATGCTGGCCGACCCTGCACGCTACTATAAAGGAGGCAAGCCTGACTTGCAGCTTTTTGATAAGAAACTCTATGAAGTCAACCCGGATGATAAAGTGGCGATTGCCCGTGCTGCTGCAGAGGAGGTATTGGGCAAGGATGAGCGTATCATTTCGGTTGATTCTTCTTATAGTGATGGTGAGGGTTCTTCCTATCGTTTGATAAGCAACGGATTTGAAGGCGAGTCGAAGAGTACCTGGTTCTCTGTCTCAGCCAGTGTATCCATTAAGGGAGAAGGTGAAGCGCGTCCTCAGGATTACTGGTACGACTCGGCTCTGTTCTATGATAAATTGACGAAGACGGGAATCGGTGCCAAGGCATTGGAACGCGTATTGCGCAAGCTGGGACAGAAGAAAGCAAAGTCGGGTAAATATACAATGGTGGTTGACCCTATGAATGTGGGAAATCTGCTCAGCCCGATGCTAAGTGCATTGTATGGCAGTGCTCTGCAACAAAAGAATTCCTTCTTGATGGACAAGCTGGATGCGAAGGTGGCTTCGGACCTCTTCACGTTGCGTGACGAGCCGCATGTCATCGGTGCAAACGGTTCGCGCTACTTCGATAATGAGGGTGTGGCTACTGAACCCCGCACTGTCTTTGATAAGGGTGTGCTGAAAACTTATTTCATCGATACCTACAATGGTAAGAAGATGAATATGGCTCCTACTATCAGTACGCCTTCACGCCTGATTCTGGCACCGGGTGATAAAGACCTGAACGGGTTGGTGGCAGATGTTAAACAAGGCATTTTGGTTACGGGCTTCAATGGCGGTAACAGCAATAGCAGTACCGGTGACTTCTCTTATGGTATAGAGGGGTTTCTTATTGAAGACGGTAAGCTGACACAGCCTGTCAACGAAATGAATGTGACGGGTAACATGGTTGCTTTGTGGAATTCCTTGGTTGCTGTGGGCAATGACCCTCAACCAAACCGCTCATGGCAGATTCCTTCGTTGGTATTTGAGGGAGTCGACTTCAGCGGATTGTAATGCTAGTTCAACATCAAGCTCATATATGGGCTTGATGTTGCAAATATTTTTTCGGTGAGTTCACCGATTGTAAGTGCCAAGTGGCTGCCTGGCAGACGCTTGGCACTATTCATACATTTACCATTGTTGAGGTAGTAGTAACCGTTATTGGCACTGACTTGCTCATCAGTAAGATGAATGCTGAGTTCCAGTTCCGGATGGACCGTAGCATAGAGTTGCAGCATGGTTTTGGCATTGATGATGCGTGCCATGCCCAAAAGTTGGCTTTCACCGGTAGCGGGAAGAGTGAGAACCCGGATGGACGGGAGATTCAAGCTTTGGCAGATATGTTGAAGCAGTAAAGTTTTTGTTGCGGGAGTATCCGACACGATTTCTCCAATGCGCCAGTTGGCTTTCCCTATCGGATAGGTAATGGCCAAAGCCGTGATTTCCTCCCCATTGCTCAATGTGCAAACGAAGCCCTGTCCCAGTTGTAAATCGGCAATGATAACCTGGAAATCCTCTTCCGTATGCTGGATGCAGCAAGGGCGCTCCCGCAATTTCCGGTCGAGATATTCATATCTTTTTTCAGTATATTCGGCAGACATTTCCAAAGTAAGGCCCGTATCGGCTGTCGGTGTACCGGAAGCGATAAAGGTCTCTTCGGCATAGCGGAATACGGGGGCATAACCGCTACGGCCATAGTAGTCGAACAGCCACGGTTCTGCCGGTATTAGGGTGGATAAGGCGACATTATTGTGTAGCATCCGTGCAAAGGCTTGTGATAACAGCTCGTGCATTACGCCCTGGTTACGGTAATCAGGGTGTGTGCAGGCGCCGGATATATAGGCTGTATGAATATCTTCTCCTTCGAACGTCATAGGATAAGGCAACATTTGTAGGGAGGCAATCACTTCTTCGCCGCTTTGGATGGCAATATTGATATCATTGTTGTAGCGGAGCCGAAAATATAATTCAGTAAATTCCTCACTATCATTGAAACAGAGCTTCCATAGCTTCTTTACCTTTTCCCGCATCATCAATCCCTTATTCTTTTAATCCTTAATCCTTACTCTCACCACTTAATCGCTTCCACCGGCTCGTCTTTCAGACATGCCACGTATTTTTCCAGAATAATGGCAGGCTGGTACGAAAGTTTGGCCTTGCGCAATCCTTCAATACCCAAATCCTCTTCACGGTTGAGGTAGACATATTGTTCGGGGATGTGGTTGGCAAATTCATAGTTAATCATTGCGTATGCTCCGTCTATGCTGGTATCGGCCTTTTCCACATGTACCCCGAAGGTATCTTGGTTGATGGGCATTCCGAAAGTGAAGGCGGCAATTTTGCCGTCTACATGCAGGATGCCTCCGGTCAGTCCCAGTTCTTCAAAATTGTGGAGGGCGTAGACCAGTGCGCGACGTTCGTTGCCCGTTCCTTCATGCTGGTCGCAGTTGTTGGCCTTACACCATTCAGCTTCCAGGTCCAGACATTCCTGGATGCGGTCGGGAGTGATGGGAGTATATTCGTAATTATAGGTGCGTTTAAATTTGTTGACATGATTCCGTTTGGACTGGAATTTCTTTCCGGCAAGCGTAGCGAGCTCTGTACGCAGATAGAGGTAATCGGCATAATCCCGGTCTGCTGTGAACTGGAATTTTCCGGGCATGAAGGCTTCCAGTTCCGAGCACATGCCCGAACATATTCCCAGCAGGCAGAAAGGTTCTCCTTCCCGGTGTGCGTCTTCGACCAGTGCGTCCAGTACTTTTGTCAAATCTCCGTTGCCTATCGGCATCATGTACACCAGTTCGTCGCTTGCCCAGAATTTCAATAGGAGGAAGCCGTCCATGATGGCAAACTTTGTATTGTATAGAAAACGCCAGCTGCATAGGTTGGAGAAAGAGAGGTCGCAATTCCGTCGCGGACTGTTCTGTGTATAGGAGGTAATCAGTTTTTTGTCTTGTAATTCGATATCTTTAAATGAAATCATACGTTGTTTTTAGTTGGTTATGATTATAGATAACAAAAATAAGAAGATTTTGTTAGAGTAGCCCTAATAATCGCAGGATAGTTGGGGTCAGCAATGCTGTGAAGATACCGTTCAGGGTCAGGCCGAGGCTGGCGAATGCGCCGTATTTGCGGCTGATGTCCATGGCAGTGGAAGTTCCTACCGCGTGGGCGGCGGCTCCCAAGGAAAGGCCTTGTGCCATAGGACTGCCGATGTGGGTCAGTTTCATGGTCTTGAAGCCCAGTATTCCTCCCAGTAAGCCTACGCAGACCACTACGGCGGCGGTAAGTGAGGGAATGCCGCCCAGCGACTTGGTTACTTCCATGGCTATCGGCGTAGTGACCGACTTGGGTGCCAGGGAGTAGATTATCTCGTCGGAAGCCCCCATCAATTTAGCTATCAGCACGACAGAGATAACTCCCACAATGCAGCCGGCAAGTTGTGACAGCATGATGGGGAGCAGTTGTTTCTTAATCGTTTCCAATTGGAGGTATAGGGGGACGCCCAGAGCTACAACAGCGGGCTTTAGCCAGAATTCTATCAGATGTCCTCCTTCATTGTAGGTCTCATAACTGATATGTGTCATCTTCAGGAAGACAATGAGGATGGCGATTGTCAGCAGGATGGGGTTCAGCAACATGATGCCGGTCTTTTTCTGCAGGAGTTTGGCTAGAAAGAAAATCCCGAAGGTGACAGCCAATAGGAAAAATTCGTTTTCTAAAAAGTTCATTTGATTTTACGTGTTAGTTGGTGAACCCATCCGGTGACTACAATCACCAGCAGGGTGCTGATTATGGAAGCGGTTACTATCGGCCAGAACTCGGAGGCGATGACATCGAAGTAAAGCATGAGGGCTACACCGGGCGGTACAAAGAAAAAGCCCAGGTTGGCAACCAGGAAGTCGGACATACCCTGCACCCAGTGCAGTTTAATCCAACCCAATTTCAAGAATAGGGTGAGCAGCAACATACCGATGATGCTGGAAGGCAACTTGATACCTGTAAGGAAAACAATCAGTTCACCCAAAGCTAAGCATCCGAAAAGGATGGCGCATTGACGAATCATACTATTATAATACCTATTGTTATATGTTGAAAACGCTGCAAAGGTAGGTATTCTATGTATTGCTTGTTATCGTTATAACCTGATTTTTTTCATGTCGTTTGCAGAGTCGGGTAGGTTATTCCTGCCGGACGGGTAATTGTTTGTTGCAGAGGGGTACGTGCGCGTACACACGAATGCGGGGAACAGCTAATGTTAAATAATATAATAATTATGGACTGAACAGTAAAAAGACCGACATTTGCAATGTAGATATTGCAAAATTGTGTACTTTTGCGGCGTGAATAACACATACTGCCGATTCTTAATAGACAATTAAAATATCATGCAAAGATTAATTAATGAAATTGTTGAGCGCGCCAAAGCAAACCGCCAACGAATTGTTCTTCCCGAGGGTACGGAAGAACGTACATTGAAAGCTGCCAATCAGATATTGACTGATGGGGTGGCCGACTTGATTATCCTTGGAAAACCTGCTGAGATAGAGGCTTGTGCCAAAGAGTGGGGATTGGGGAACATCAATAAGGCTACCATTATCGACCCGGAAGATCATCCTAAGAAAGAAGAATATGCCCAGTTGCTTTGCGAACTTCGTAAGAAGAAAGGCATGACCATCGAAGAGGCTCGCAAGCTGGTTGTCGACCCGCTTTATTTAGGCTGTCTGATTATAAAGAATGGAGATGCTGACGGCCAGTTGGCAGGTGCACGCAACACTACGGGCAATGTACTTCGTCCTGCTTTGCAGATTATCAAGACTGCTCCGGGCATCACTTGCGTTTCGGGTGCCATGCTGCTGCTGACGCATGCTCCTGAATATGGAAAGAACGGCATCCTGGTGATGGGTGACGTGGCTGTGACTCCGGTGCCCGATGCAGAACAATTGGCACAGATTGCCGTATGTACGGCACGTACAGCTCAGGCAGTTGCCGGTCTCGATCCGAAAGTTGCCATGCTGAGCTTCTCTACCAAGGGCTCTGCCAAGCACGAAGTGGTGGATAAAGTGGTTGAGGCATTGAAGATTGCCAAGGAAATGGCTCCCGACATTGCCATCGATGGTGAGTTGCAGGCCGATGCTGCTTTGGTGCCGGAAGTAGGTGCAAGCAAGGCTCCGGGTTCTTCCATTGCCGGACATGCCAATGTACTGGTTGTTCCCAGTCTTGAGGTGGGTAATATTTCCTATAAGCTGGTACAACGTCTGGGACATGCCGATGCTGTAGGTCCTATCCTGCAAGGTATTGCCCGTCCGGTGAACGACCTTTCACGCGGTTGCTCCATCGAGGACGTTTATCGCATGATTGCCATTACTGCAAATCAGGCTATTGCAGCCAAAAAGAACGCTGAATAACTTCTAAATCTGATATATAATATGAAAATCTTAGTATTGAACTGCGGTAGCTCGTCCATCAAGTACAAATTGTTTGATATGGACCGGAAGGAAGTTATCGCCCAGGGTGGTATTGAAAAAATTGGTTTGAAAGACTCTTTCCTGAAGTTCACCTTGCCCAGCGGTGAGAAGAAGATTCTTGAAAAGAATATTCCCGAACATACTGTAGGTGTGGAATTTATTCTGAACACCTTGACAAACTCTGAATATGGAGCCATCAAGTCTTTGGACGAAATCAATGCCGTAGGCCACCGTATGGTGCATGGAGGCGAAAAATTCAGCGAGTCTGTACGACTGACGCCGGAAGTGCTTGCCGCCTTCACTGCCTGCAACGACCTGGCTCCGCTCCACAATCCTGCTAACCTGAAGGGTGTAAATGCAATATCTGCTATTCTGCCGGATGTTCCGCAGATTGGTGTATTTGATACGGCTTTCCACCAGACCATGCCGAAGCATGCCTATTTATATGCCGTGCCTTATGAGCTTTATGAAAAGTATGGTGTACGCCGTTACGGTTTCCACGGGACATCCCATCGTTATGTATCACAGCGCGTCTGCGAATTCCTGGGTGTAGAGCCGGCAGGAAAGAAGATTATCACTTGCCACATCGGTAACGGCGGTTCCATTACTGCCATTAAGGACGGCAAGTGCGTGGATACCAGCATGGGCCTGACTCCGCTTGAGGGGCTGATGATGGGTACCCGCAGCGGTGATATCGATGCCGGTGCTGTTTCCTTCATTATGGAAAAGGAAGGTCTGGATGTAAACGGTATATCCAACCTCCTGAACAAGAAGAGTGGTGTGCTGGGTATCTTCGGTGAATCCAGTGACATGCGCGACCTGGAAAATGCCGTAGCTGCCGGTAATCCGAAGGCTGTCCTGGCTGAAGAAATGTACTTCTACCGTATCAAGAAATATATCGGTGCCTATGCCGCTGCTTTGGGTGGTGTGGATATCGTAGTATTTACCGGTGGTGTCGGTGAGAATCAGGCAAGTGCCCGCTGGGGTGCATGCGAAGGCCTGGAATTCATGGGTATAAAGCTGGATGCTGAGAAGAACAAAGTACGTGGTGAAGAAATGGTTATTTCTACCGAAGATTCTCAGGTGAAGGTAGTGGTAATCCCCACTGACGAGGAGCTGATGATTGCTTCGGACACGATGGATATTCTGAAGAAGTAATATCGCTGTAATATCTCCCGGTTCCGGCTTCCCGGAGTCCGGATGTGGTTTCGCCCCTGCAAATATGTAATGTATTTGTAGGGGCGAAATGTTTTCCGAATCCTTTAAAATTGCTATCTTTGTTACTCGGTTAAAAACAATAAAGGCAATTTTCCGAATAACTTTAAATAAGAACTGCTTATGAAACGATTAATGTATGTGTTGTTCTTTGTACTGCTGACCAGCGGCATGGCCTATGCCCAGCAGGCGAAGTACGTGTTTTATTTCATCGGTGATGGAATGGGTGTGAACCAGGTGAACGGTACGGAGATGTATCTGGCCGAACAAGAAGGGCGCATCGGTGTAAAGCCTTTGCTGTTCACTTCTTTCCCGGTTGCCAGCATGGCGACTACCTTCTCTGCTACCAACTCTGTGACTGACTCTTCTGCTGCTGGAACAGCCTTGGCTACCGGTGTTAAGACTTACAACGGCGCTATCGGTATGGACGATAATAAGAGTGTGCTCCAGAGTGTGGCCGAGAGAGCTAAAAAGTCCGGTAAGAAAGTTGGGGTAACTACCAGCGTCAGCGTGGACCATGCTACTCCCGCCGCATTCTATGCCCATCAGCCGGACCGTGGCATGTATTACGAGATAGCCCTCGACCTGCCGAAAGCCGGTTTCGACTTCTATGCAGGCGGTGGTTTCTTGAAACCGACTACTACTGCCGACAAGAAAGAGGCTCCGAGCATCTTCCCTATCTTTGAAGAAGCCGGCTATACCGTTGCAAGAGGCCTTGACGAATACAAGTCGAAGTCTGCCCAGGCAGACAAGATGATTCTTATCCAGAAAGAAGGTGCAGAGCCTTCTTGCCTGCCCTATGCCATCGACCGCCAGGAAGGCGACTTGACGCTGGCCGAAATTACCGAGAGCGCCATCTCTTTCCTGACCAAAGGTAGTAACAAGGGTTTCTTCCTGATGGTTGAAGGTGGAAAGATTGACTGGGCCTGCCACGGAAACGACCCTGCCACAGCTTTTGAGGAAGTGGTGGATATGGATAACGCCATCAAGGTGGCTTACGAGTTCTATAAGAAGCATCCCAAAGAAACGCTGATTGTGGTAACAGCCGACCATGAAACCGGTGGTCTGGGGCTGGGTACCGGTAAGTACGAGCTTCAACTGAAAGCCCTTGCCAAGCAGAAGCAGTCTCAGGATATCCTTTCACGTTCCATCACGGACTTACGCAAGATGCGCAAGGTTATCAACTGGCCGGAAATGAAGGAATTCCTGGCAGAAAAGATGGGTTTCTGGAAAGAACTGCCGGTGAACTGGGAGCAGGAGAAGATGCTGCGTGATGCTTACGAAGAATCATTCGTAAACAAGCATGTAGTGTTTGAGGAAAGTCTTTATGCCAAGACTGAGCCCCTGGCCGTTGCCGCCAAGAAGGTAATGAGCCAGATTGCCATGGTAGGCTGGACCAGCGGTGGCCATACAGCCGGATATGTGCCGGTATTCGCAGTAGGTGCAGGCTCCAAGCTGTTCGTGGGTAAGATGGACAACACGGAAATCCCGAAACGCATAGCCAAGGCTGGCGGATACAAATAATAAAAAGTCACCACAGATTATGCGGAATTCTCACAGATTGGAAGCCCTGATATCAAGTATAATGGGATAATCTGTGAGAATCTGTGTATCAGTGGTGACTGTCAATTTATTCCTTAAGATCCTTCTTTATAATTTCATCCATCTCTCGGATACGTTTTTCCCGTTCCCTGGCGGATTTTACCTTCTGGTCCTTGTATCCGGTATCTGTCCGTTCGGAGACCTCTTCGCTCCATTCCTCGAATTCATCCGTTGCCGGACGTCCGTGCGGGTCTATGTTCTCTTCGGCAATCGGGTCGTTTCTGTAAATCATATCATCCATGACGCTAATGTTTTTAATGTTATGATGTTACTACAACCATGCCGGGAAAAAGTTCCGGTGACCTTCACTTTTTCGTAATCGTTTATAAGAATAAACGTTTTATAGCGCGGGCAGCAGGTACTTCCATATTAGATTCAGCTCTGCCTGCATGTCGGGGATGTTGGCGGTGACGGCAATGACGGCATCCTTGTCCGGCAACACCAGTATGTATTGTCCGTTGGCACCATCGGCACGGTAGGCGTTGTGGCGGCAGCGCCACATCTGGTAGCCGTAGCCCTGCAGCCAGTCGCTTGTCTTGGCGCTCATCTTCGCTTTCTTCAGCATCTCCGGTTTCATGCCGGCGGGCAGTGAGGGCACTTGGCAGGCAGATGCCTCCTTTACCCATTCTTCGGGCAGAATCTGCTGTCCGTTCCAGTTTCCTTTCTGCAGGAACAGTTGTCCCATCTTGGCAAGGTCTTCCGTTTTGAGGTACAACCCCCAGCCTCCGGTATTGATGCCTTGCGGGCTTTCCTGCCACCGGGCGTTGACGATGCCAAGCGGGCGGAACAGACGGGGATAGAGATAATCCACCACTTTCTCGCCCGTCACTTTCTGTACGATGGCTGAGAGCATGTAGGTTCCCAGGCTGTTGTAGGTGTAGAAGGTACCGGGCTTGTGCTCCACGGGGAAGGCAAGGAACTCCTGCACCCAATCGGCGTCCGCCTTTTTGCGTACCGTTCCGGTGGGGTCGGTGTCGTGCCCGCAGTTCATGGTCAGCAGGTCGCGTACGGTCATGGCTGCCAGATTTTCGCTGACGGTTGCCGGAAGCTTGTCGGGGAAGAAGGAGATAACCTTGTCCGTCAGCTTCAGCCTGCCTTCGGAGGCGGCAAGTCCCACGGCGGTGGCGGTGAATGTCTTGCTGACGGAGTTCAGGATGTGAGGCTCATCCTCTTTCCCTTCGCCCATCCATTCTTCGGCAATGACATTGCCGTGTTGCACAATCATGATACTGTGCAGGTCTTGTCCGGCTTTCTTTACGGCATCCAGATATCTGTTCATGGCCTTGTCCAGCTTCGGAGTAGCGGCGGCGCGGGGCAGGCCCTTGGTCAGTTGGTTGATGGAAATCAGCTTTATGCCTTTGTCCTCAATGGCTTTCCGGACGCGGGGGCTTGTCAGCAGGTCGGTCACTCCCTGGCGGTCCAGCGCCACGTCCTCATATCCGATGTGGAAGACGGTTTTCATTTCATCGTTGTCCAGTGCCGGGTGGTCTAAGAAAAGGTAGCGCTGGCCCGGTTGCAACTTCTCCAATGCTTTGATGAAGCTGGCCTCCTTTTCTTCGGCGGTTCTTTTGGGGCCGTCGTACCCGATGTAGGTAAACCGGTAGTCCTTGGAGGAGTCCATGCGGTCGATGGACGGCAGGTTGTATTCTTTGGCGAGCCGTTGCACCAGCTCGTTCACTTCCTTGCTGAAACCGGTGGAGAGCATGTGTCCGGACAGATGGCTGAGTTGCGGAATGCTTTTCAGCGTCGTCTCTATCTGCGCGCGGAACTCCTGCTCTATCTCCTTGATGTCCCATTTCTGCTCCATGATGGACTGTCCCGGATAGGCGGGGTTAGGGAACATCATCGGGTAGAAATAGCCGTTCTCGTCCGTCAGGCTGGGGCAGTGGGTCAGCGGACGCCACTTCACGTTCTCCCACTCGCTGGTGATGACGAGGTGCAGGCCGACGTCCAGTCCCGGATTTTCTCTCAGCATCTTGATGGCTTCCGGATACCAGGCTGCTACGGGCATCACTTCCACGCTGCGGGCAATACCCGAGCGGTAGGTCTGGATGCAGGCTTCGTTGACGGAATGCAGGGCACCGAGATCGTCAATGCGGATGACAAGTGTCGGGGCGCCGGATTGTCCCCATACCGGCAATGCTCCTGCTGCGAGCAGGCATCCGGCAATCATGTTTTTCAGTCTTAAAGGTTTCATGGGTGGTAATGGTATGATGGTTAACAGTTTGGAAATGCGGGTTATAGCTTCGTCTCTCCCTCCACAAAATTCTCAAGGAAGAGGTTCTCGCCGTCAAAGACGGCGTACGAGAAGTAGTTTATCCAGTCGCCGAGGATGAGGATGCGGGCGGTACTGCTCAGCATCAGGTCCAGTTCGATGTGGCGGTGACCGTAGATGAAGTAGTTGATGTTGGGATGGCTTTTCAGGTATTCCTTGGTGTAGAGCACCAGGTATTCGTTGTTTTCTCCCATGTATGCGGGTTCTTTCCCGTCTATGCGTTTCAAGCGGCTGTGCTTGGCCCAGTTCAGTCCCAGCTCCATGCTCCAGCGGGGGTGCAGGGCAGAGAACAGCGTCTGTAGGGTACGGCTGCGGAACATGGCGCGCAGCATCTTGAACTTCTTGTCCGGGTCGCCTAGCCCGTCACCGTGGGCAAGGTAGAACTCTTTTCCGAAGATTTCGGTGGTCAGCGGTTCGCGGTGTATCATGACGCCGCACTCCTTGGTCAGATAGTCGCCGCACCAAAGGTCATGGTTTCCCGTGAAAAAGTGGACTTCTACTCCCAGGTCGGTCAGTTCGGACAGCTTGCCCAGAAAGCGGGTGTATCCTTTGGGCACTACGGTACGGAATTCGTACCAGAAGTCGAACATATCTCCCAGCAGGTATACGGCCGATGCCTTGTGCTTGATGCTGTCCAAGAAGTTGACCAGCCTCCGTTCTTGGGTTCGTCCGTGTTCGATGGCTCGTGAGCCCAGGTGAGCATCCGAGAGGAAATATACATTCTTCATTTTCAACTTTCCATTTTCAACTTTGAACTTTCAACTGATTTAAAGGAATCCCAGTTCCAGTTTCGCTTCTTCGCTCATCATGTCCTTGTCCCACTCGGGTTCGAAAACGAGATTGATGGTGGCGGAGGTTACGCCGTCGATGGATTCCACCTTCTGGCGCACATCTTCCATGATGAAGTCGGCTGCCGGACAGTTGGGGGCAGTCAGCGTCATGTCGATGGAGGCTTCTCCCTGGTCGGAGACGTCTATTTTGTAAATCAGTCCCAGGTCGTATACATTTACCGGTATTTCCGGGTCAAATACGGTCTTGAGCATGGAGACTATTTTCTCTTCTATTTCAAATTTGGTCATATTCGTAGGGTTTTATATATAGGTTTTCAAAGAACAAAGCTATGGAATTTAATTGAAAATGCAAAGGAACGCCCTCCTTTTCATTACTTCAGAAAGGGTTTGACGGTGGGGAAACACGCTTCACCCTCTGGGGGAACTCCCTTTACCCCTGGGGAAACTCCTTTTACAATAGGCGGTAAAGGTCTTTACAATATGGGGTAAAGGGCGTTACAATATAGGGTAACGGCTTTTACATACCGCGGTAACGGCTTTTACATTGGCTGGTAAATAGCAGGTAAATACAATGTGCTGATAGTTAGTGTTATGACCGCTTTTGTCTTTCGTATAGTATGTCCGTAACTTGGATTATTTATAGCAATCCTTCGTCGTTGAAGCTGTAATGGCTTCCGTCCGTGACGATGACGTGGTCGGTCAGGTGTATGTTCATGGTTTGGGCGGCTTTCCTCACGAGTTCCGTCAGCCGCTGGTCGTCGTTGCTGGGGTGCGGGTTGCCGGAGGGATGGTTGTGGATAAGGGCTATCTGTGTGGCGCGTTGCAGCAGGGCTTCGCGCAGGATACTGCGCACGTCGGCGGTGGTCTGGTCGATGCCGCCGCGGCTGATGCGTACCTTGTCTATCACTTTGGCGGCGTGGTTCATAAGCAGTACCCAGAATTCTTCTGTGGCAAGGTCGCAGAGCAGGGGATGGAACAGCTCGTAGATGTCGGCGGAAGAGCGGATGGCGGTACGTCCGGAGCGTTCCTGCAGCTTGCGGCGTTTGCCCAGTTCCAGGGATGCCATGACGGTGATGCTTTTGGCGGGGCCCATGCCTTTGAATCGGGAGAAGTCCCGCACCTCCCATTTGCCCAGGCGGTTGAGGTCGTTGCCGTAGGCGGCGAGTATGCGCTGCATCAGTGTCACGGCGGTTTCTTCCGTATTGCCGGAGCCGATGAGGATGGCTAGCAGTTCGGCATCGCTCAAGGCTTCCGCCCCTTTCTGCATCATCTTTTCCCGCGGGCGGTCCTCTGCAGCCCACTGGTTGATATTCAGTTTCTCCATATCATCCCTAATCCTTAACCTCTAATCCTCCTTATTTGTAAAAGTTCTTTTTGAACGCCTCGAACTCGTCCTTGCCAAGTATGCAGCGGTTCCACCAGGCGCGCAGGAACCCCGTCCCGTATCCGATGAGCTGGATGAAGGAGGCGGCAACGGAGTAGAGTCCGATGCTGAGGCTACGGTTCCGGATAGTGGAGCCCATGCATACCAGAAGCGCATAAAGAGTGATGGGCAGCAGGCTGTACGGGCAGAAGGGCGTTCCCAGCAGGAATATGGCCACTCCCAGGGTAAATGCAGCCGGCAGCAGGTGGACGAGCTTCAGCGATTCCGGATACTTCTTGTACAGATTGATGCGGGCAATCCCGGAATTGTGTACCTGCTTGAAGAATTTTCGGAAGTCTGTCCGTCGCTTGTGGTATACCCAGGCACCGGGGAACAGCCGGCATGTATATCCTCCCTTGAAGATTCGGATGCTGAAGTCGATGTCCTCCCCGAAGCGCATCCGCGAGAATCCGCCCAGGGCTTGGTACACTTCCTGCCGCACACCCATGTTGAAGCTACGCGGATAGAACTTGTCCATCTTCTTCTTCCCCCCACGGATACCGCCGGTGGTGAAGAAGGAGGTCATGGAGTAGTTGATGGCTTTCTGTATGTTTGTGAATGATTCGTGCGCGCGGTCGGGGCCTCCGAAGGCATCGACGGCTTTGTGCTGCAGCTCTTCTTCCACAGCAAGGAAATAACCTTCGGGCAGGATGCAGTCCGAATCCAGTATTATCAGGTATTCGCCCTTGCTTCGTTCCGCCCCGTAGTTACGGGTCTGCCCGGGGCCGGAGTTGGGCTTGTCATAATAATGCACGTCCAATAGTTCCTGATACTTCTCTGTGACCGGCTTGCAGGGGATGGAGGAGCCGTCCTCCACCACAATCACTTCAAAATCCTTGAAACTTTGCTGTGTCAGGCTTTGCAGCAGTTCATCCACCTCATCGGGGCGGTTGTATACGGGGATGATGACGGAGTATCTCATGGGTATGGCTTTATGTTTTGGTTGTCTCCGCAAAGATATATCATTTAAGCTTTGCAGATGAATAAATGGAAAAAAAATCCCCGGATGCCAAGTGGAGCACCGGGGATGATATGAAAAGGGCATTTGCCTGACTTCCAAAAGGGCTTATGCTTTTACGCGGCTTACGTAAGAACCGTCGCGCGTATCGATTTCGATAGTCTCGCCTTCGTTGATGAACAAAGGAACGCGGACCGTTGCACCTGATTCTACCGTAGCGGGCTTCAGCGTGTTGGTGGCTGTGTCGCCTTTCAGTCCCGGCTCCGTATAGGTAATCTTCTGCTGAACCTTGATGGGCACATCAGCATAGAGTACGGTTTCTGTAGAAGCGTCTGATACCACGTCTACTATCATTCCTTCGAGCAGGAAGTCAACACCGTTGATGAGGTCGTGGGCGATGGGAATTTGGTCAAAAGTCTCCTGGTTCATGAATTGGTAGTTGTCACCGTCATGATAGAGATATTGGTGGGGACGACGTTCTACACGTACGTCTTCCAGTTTCTCACCGATGTTGAAACGGCGTTCCAGAACGTAACCGTTCACCACGTCTTTCAGCTTGGTGCGCATGAAAGTATTACCTTTTCCCGGCTTTACATGCAGGAAGTCGATACAGAAATACAGCTTGCCGTCCATACGGATGCAAGTTCCGATTTTAATGTCTTGGGCATTAATCATACTTATAGTCTTTAATATTATTATATTGGTATTTACTTCGTTAGTGCTGGTTTGCGAGTGCAAAAGTAATGGAAATCGGTAAAAAACACAAAAACTTTTGAGAGAAAATGAGTTATCTCTTGGTTTATTTGAAAAAAGTATCTATTTTTGCAGCCCGAATTCGTGAGAATAATAACATAAAACAAGATACAGTAATGAAAAGAACATTTCAACCCTCGAACAGAAAGAGAAAGAACAAACACGGTTTCCGTGAGAGAATGGCTACAGCAAACGGCCGCAGAGTATTGGCAGCACGTCGTGCTAAAGGCAGAAAGAAACTGACTGTTTCTGACGAATACAACGGAGTAAAGGCATAATAGGCCGTTCTCGTTCGTATTAAAGAAATAAGGGAGCTGCAAAAGACTGATTCTGGTCTTTTGCAGCTTTTCTTATGTATTGTGCCCGCTTCTCCGGAAAAAACTATTGCCAACTCCGTGTACTATGTGGTGAAAATTGTATCTTTGTCCCAAATAATGCATTATCGATTATGACAATAAAAGATTTTTTCTCTTTCCGGCAGAACCGGTTCTTCTGGGCGAACATCCTTGCGATGGCCGTTGTGGTAGTGGGATTGCTGTTCGGAGTGCTGAAAGGACTGGATATATATACCCGCCACGGCGAGGCTGTGATAGTGCCCGATGTGAAGGGCATGGGAGTGGAGGAAGCCGAGAAAATGTTCCGTAACCGCGGCTTGGTCTGCATCGTTTCGGATTCCAGTTATGTCAAGACTCTTCCTGCCGGCTGCATCCTCGAATATAATCCGGCAGCCGGACAAAAGGTAAAGGAAGGACGTACCATCTATCTTACAATCAATACGATTGAAGTCCCTCTGCACATAGTGCCCGATGTGGCGGACAACAGTTCGCTGCGGCAGGCGGAAGCGCGTATTCTGGCTTCGGGCTTCAAGCTGGCCGAGATACAGTATATTCCGGGTGAGAAGGACTGGGTGTATGGCGTGAAGTATAAGGGGCGTCAGCTTTCCATCGGCGAGAAAGTGCCCACCGGCGCAGTGCTGACGCTGATGGTGGGAGATGGAGGCGCCTTGAAGGCAGACTCCCTGGGAGTGGATTCTGTGGGAGGTACCGTTGAACCCGTGTTGTCCGAAGACTCCGCGGCAGATGAGTCCTGGTTCTGATAAACATCTGACTCCAATCGTAAATTGTAAATAGTCAAATTGTAAATGCCGTGATGATAGAAGAATTGCCGGATGATATAGATAATGATGAGCTGGACGACGTAGAGCCGGTGGGTGACGAGGCGCAACTCTATGAACACTTCCGTGTGGTGGTGGACAAGGGGCAGGAGATGATGCGGGTGGACAAGTATCTGTTCGACCGCTTGACGAACTCTTCGCGCAATCGCATCCAGAAGGCTGCCGATGCAGGCTTCGTAATGGCGAACGGCAAGGCTGTGAAAAGCAGCTATAAGGTGAAGCCGATGGATGTAATCACTGTGATGATGGACCGTCCACGCTATGAGAATGAAGTCATCCCCGAAGACATCCCCCTTGATATAGTATATGAGGACAAGTATCTGATGGTAGTGAACAAACCTGCCGGTCTGGTGGTGCACCCCGGTCATGGCAACTATCACGGTACGCTTGTCAACGCCATAGCCTGGCATATGAAGGATAATCCCGATTATGATGCCAATGACCCGCATGTGGGACTGGTGCACCGCATCGACAAGGACACCTCCGGCCTGCTGGTGATAGCCAAGACTCCGGATGCCAAGACGAATCTCGGCAACCAGTTCTTCAACAAGACGACAAAACGCCGTTACCGGGCGCTGGTCTGGGGAAATGTAGAGCAGGATGAAGGGACCGTTGTCGGCAATATCGGTCGTAATCCCAGGGATCGCATGCAGATGACCGTCCTCCCCGACGACCAGGGAAAGCATGCCGTCACCCATTACCGGGTGCTCGAACGTTTGGGATACGTCACACTGGTGGAATGTATCCTTGAAACGGGACGCACCCATCAAATCCGTGTGCACATGAAGCATATCGGACACATACTTTTCAACGACGAACGTTACGGTGGACACGAAATCCTGAAAGGAACCCACTTCGCTAAATACAAACAATTTGTAAACAACTGCTTCGACACTTGTCCGCGGCAGGCATTGCATGCCATGACGTTGGGGTTTGTGCATCCCGTCACCGGAGAAGAAATGTACTTCACTTCGGAATTGCCCGATGACATGACCCGGCTGATAGACAAATGGAGAGGCTATATCAGTAACAGAGAATTAGAATGAAACGCACGATTGCTATTGTAGCCGGAGGAGATACCTCCGAATTCCACGTCTCCCTGCGTAGTGCACAGGGGATTTACTCCTTCATCGACAAGGAGAAGTATACCTTATATATTGTAGAAATGCACGGACTGGACTGGCATGTACAGCTGCCCGACGGCGCTAAGGCTCCGGTAGACCGCAATGACTTCAGCTTCGTGCTGGATGGCGAGAAAGTGACATTCGACTTTGCCTATATTACCATCCACGGAACTCCGGGTGAGGACGGCCGTCTGCAGGGCTATTTTGATATGCTCCATATCCCTTATTCGTGTTGCGGAGTACTGGCAGCGTCGCTCACGTACGATAAGTTTGCCTGCAACCAGTATCTGAAAGGTTTCGGTGTGCGCATTGCCGAATCGTTGTTGCTGCGCGACGGACAGTCGGTAACGGATGAAGATGTGATGGAGAAAATCGGTCTGCCTTGCTTCATTAAGCCCAGCTTGGGAGGTTCCAGCTTCGGCGTGACCAAGGTGACGGCGAAAGAGCAGATACAACCTGCCATAGCCAAGGCATTTGCGGAAGCGCAGGAAGTACTGGTGGAGGCCTTTATGGACGGAACCGAGATTACCTGCGGCTGTTACAAAACAAAAGACAAGTCCGTAGTGTTCCCCATTACGGAGGTGGTGAGCCACAACGAGTACTTCGATTATGAAGCTAAGTATAATGGTGCGTCTGACGAGATTACTCCCGCCCGCATCTCGGACGATTTGACCCGCCGGGTGCAGACGCTGACTTCTGCCATTTATGATATACTTGGGGCCTACGGCATTATCCGTGTGGACTATATCATTACTGAAGGGGAAAAAATCAATCTGCTGGAGGTGAATACCACCCCCGGAATGACTGCCACCAGCTTTATTCCCCAGCAGGTTCGTGCTGCCGGAATGGAGATGAAGGATGTAATGACAGATATTATAGAAAACAAGTTTAAGGATTAATCATTATTCATTATGAATGCGAACGTGGAATTTGATGAAATCCGTCCTTATCATGATGAGGAACTTCCTCAAGTCTATGAGGAACTGATTGCCGATGCGGCGTTCCGACAGGCAGTGGATACAGTGATGCCTGGTGTACCTTTTGAAGTCTGGTCGCAGAAAATGCGCGCGTGTAAAACCAAACTGGAATTTCAGAAGACCTTCTGCTATGGGCTTCTGTGGAAGCTGGCGAAGGAGGCTACGGATGGATTGACTTTGGACTATACCGCGCTGCCGGCAGACAAGTCGGCGGCGTATACCTATATCTCCAACCATCGCGACATTATTCTCGATTCCGGTTTCTTGTCCATTCTTTTGGTAGATCAGGGTATGGATACGGTGGAGATAGCCATTGGCGACAACCTGCTTGTCTATCCGTGGATTAAGAAATTCGTGCGTGTCAATAAGTCCTTCATCGTGCAACGTGCATTGACCATGCGCCAGATGCTGGAGGCTTCCGCACGCATGTCCCGCTATATGCACTATACCATCAGTGAGAAGAAACAGTCTATCTGGATTGCACAACGCGAAGGGCGTGCCAAGGACTCCAACGACCGCACGCAGGACAGTGTGCTGAAGATGCTGGCAATAGGCGGTGAAGGCGACGTCATTGACCGCTTGATGGAAATGAACATAGCTCCGCTTGCCATTTCCTATGAATACGACCCTTGCGACTTCCTGAAAGCGCAGGAGTTCCAACTGAAACGGGACATTGAAGGCTATAAGAAAACGACGGCTGACGACTTGCTGAATATGCAGACCGGACTGTTTGGCTATAAAGGGCGGGTACATTTCCAGACGGGTGCCTGCATGAATGATGAATTGGCGAAGATAGACCGCTCGCTTCCGAAGCCCGAACTCTTTGCACGCATGTCTGCACTGATAGACAAACGCATTCATGCCAGCTACCGGATGTATCCCAATAATTATGTGGCGCACGACCTTCTCGAGGGGAAGGAGGATTTTTCCGACCATTACACTGCCGGGGATAAGCAGCGCTTCACGGCCTATATAGAACAACAGTTGGAGCGTATCTCCATTCCTAATAAGGACGTGGACTTCCTGCGCGGAAAAATGCTGCTGATGTATGCCAACCCGTTGAAGAATTATCTGGCGGCTATAAAAGAATGAATACATGAAGAAGTACTGTGATTGGTGGCTTTTGCCTTTGTTGGCCTGTCTGTTGACTGGTTGTGGCGATGATGATTATCATTATCCTTCCGTGAAGCTGGAGTTCCTAACTGTCTTTTCGGGGGCTGACGGCTATCTGCAGTCTGTTGTGACAGATGAAGGGGAAACCTTGCCGGTAGTGGAGGACAAGACAAAGACGAACATAGAGGCAAACGCCTCGGTACGTGTCATCAGTAATTATGCTTCGGAGGTAACTGCCGATGGAACTGCCGGTGCGGTGCTGTATGCCTTGAGCGGTGTTCTTTCTGTCGCTCCCCAAACGGCTGACAAGTTCGAGGAGGGCGTCAGGACAGACCCTACTGATGTACTGGGTATCTGGATGGGACTCGACTATCTCAATATGACACTGATAGTCAAGGAGAATGGTGAACATAAGTTCCATTTTATTGAGGATGAAGTGATTGTGGATACTGCCACCGGGTGTAGTGAAGTATATCTGACGCTGTATCATGACGCAAAGGAGGAGGTGGTGTCTTATACCAGGCGTGCCTACGCTTCCGTACCTTTGCGGCAGTATGCGGCAGAGGGTATACAGAAGGTTATGGTTCATTTCAGTGTGCACACTTATTCCGGTGACATCAAGACTTACGATTTTGTTTATAACCCTGACTAAAATGAAATATTCGATGAAGACATTGTTCGCGGGCTTTTGCCTCGTTTTTACCACCCTCTTTTCCTGCCAGCAGAAGGAGGGACAGTTCAAGTCTGTTTCGGTAGATGACTTTTCCACATTGATAGCCAATCCGGAGGTGCAGCTTCTGGATGTGCGTACTGTTGCCGAATACTCGGAAGGACACGTGCCCCACAGTATCAATATTAATGTATTGGATGAGTCGTTTGAAACGATGGCCGACTCCACTCTGCAGAAGGACAAACCGGTTGCAGTATATTGTCGTAGTGGTAAGCGTAGTAAAAAGGCCGCTGCCATACTGAGCAAAAAAGGATATATAATCTATGACCTTGACAAAGGTTTCATCGGTTGGGAAGAAGCGGGCAAGGAAGTGGAAAAGTAATAGCGGTGCAGCTGAAATGCATTTGCTATAATTTCTTTTTAGGCGCGGATTACGCGGATTTCACGGAAAAATTTGAGAAAAGAATCCGCGTTTTCCGCGTAATCCGCGCCTAAAAAGAATAAAGTAGTCTTGTCCTCTGGTTAGAGGCTTTCAAGCAGTCTCTTCAGCACCACTGTTGCTGAAATCTCCCGGTTGGCCGCTTCGGGGATTACGATGGACTGCGGGCTTTCTATCACATCATCCGTCACAATCATGTTGCGTCGAACCGGCAGGCAGTGCATGAAGTAGGCATTGTTGGTAACGGCCATCTGGCGCTCGCCTACTGTCCAGGCGCGGTCTTTGCTCAATATTTGTCCATAGTTGTCGCCCGTATAGGCAGCCCAGTTCTTGGCATAGACAAAATCGGCCCCTTCAAAAGCTTTCATCTGGTCATATTCTACGCGGGCATTTCCTACGAACTTGGGGTCGAGCTCATAACCTTCGGGATGTGTAATCACGAAGTCATAATCAGTTGCATTCATCCACTCGGCAAAGGAGTTGGGGACAGCCTGGGGCAATGGACGCGGATGTGGAGCCCATGTCATCACTACTTTGGGGCGTTCCGTCTTCTTGTATTCCTCAATCGTAATCAGGTCGGCAAAACTCTGCAACGGATGACGTGTGGCAGCCTCCATCGAGAATACCGGCCGGCCGGAGTGCTTGATGAACTGCTCCAGTATCACTTCGTTGTAATCGTCTTCCTTACTTTCGAAACGTGCAAAAGAACGTACGCCGATGACGTCGCAATAGCAGCCCATCACGGGAATGGCTTCCAGTAAGTGTTCCGGTTTGTCACCGTCCATGATGACACCACGCTCTGTCTCCAGTTTCCAGGCTCCCTGGTTGATGTCCAGTACAATTACGTTCATGCCCAGATTCAATGCCGCCTTCTGTGTACTGAGGCGGGTGCGCAGGCTGGAGTTGAAGAAAATCATCATCAACGTTTTGTTACGTCCCAGTTCCACATATTTGAAACGGTCTTTTTTAATCTCGAATGCTTCGTCCAGTGCAGACTTCAGGTTACCGATGTCCTGCACGCAAGTAAAGTTCTTCATATTTACAGTCTTTTTAGTGTATCTATATCTTTGTTATTCGGCTGTCAAGGTCTAGTCTGTCCGGAACCTTCGACAATCCATTTGTATGTGGTGATTTCTTCCAGAGCCATCGGACCGCGGGCGTGCAGCTTCTGTGTGCTGATGCCGATCTCGGCACCGAGTCCGAATTGTGCGCCGTCGGTGAAAGAGGTCGGTGCATTGACGTATACACAAGCGGCGTCCACTTCCCGGCAGAACCATTCGGCACGTGTCTTGTCGTCCGTAATGATGCATTCGCTATGTTTGGAACCGTACTTCCGGATATGTGCCAATGCTTCCTGGAAAGAATTCACGGTTTTAATGGCCATCTTGTAGTCCAGGAACTCTCTGCCGTAGCAGTCTTCAGTGGCAAGTCTCAACAGCTCGACGGGATATTTGTCACGCAGACTGTGGTAGGCGGGTTCATCGGCAAATATCTCTACATTGCTTGATTGCAGCGGCAGGCATAGGTCGGGCAAATCAGCCAGGCTGTCGGCTTCGATAATCAGGCAATCCAAAGCGTTGCATACACTGACCCGGCGTGTCTTTGCATTGGCAATGATGGATGGACCTATGCTTATATCGCCATAGCGGTCGAAGAACGCATGGCATACGCCGGCACCGGTCTCTATAACCGGTACTGTGGCATTCTGGCGTACGAAATTTATTAGGCTGCTGCTGCCGCGCGGAATTATCAAATCTACATAATCGTTGGCATGCAGTAGTTCGGCAGTCGCTTCTCTGTCGGCAGGAAGCAGTTCCACGATATGTGTATCTACGTTGAAATGCTCCAGTACCTCGTGTATCACGCTGATTATGGCACGGTTGGAATAGTCTGCATCGCTTCCGCCTTTCAGAATACAGGCATTGCCGCTTTTAAGGCAGAGTGAGAAGACATCGAAACTGACGTTGGGACGGGCTTCGTAGATAATGCCTATGACGCCGAAAGGTACACTGACCCTTTTTATCTTCAATCCGTTGGGTAATACGTTCTCTTTAAGGACTTTTCCCAGAGGAGAAGGGAGGGCAGCTACGTTGCGGATGTCCGCAGCGATGTCCTGCAAACGGCTTTTTGTCAGTTTCAGGCGGTCGTATTTAGGGTCGGTAGAAGGCATACGCTCCAAATCCTTCTGGTTTTCACTCAGAATGAAGTCTGTTTTGTTTATGGCAGCGTCTGCAACAGCCAGTAATATTTGATTGATTTCTTTGTCGCTCAACGCTAACATGTTACGGCTGGCATCTTGTACGGCGACAAAAGTTTTGTTTAAGTTCATTTTTTTATTGAATATAGAGTGATAAATATGCAAGTATATATATCGTGGGATAGTATCCGTCTGTGGCTTATTCTATATATAGGTAGTCGTAGTGCACTACGGGTTTCTTTCCATGTTTTCCCATCGTTTCCCGTGCCTGGCTGGAGTCACAGTTGGCTTTTCCCACACCGATGGGTTTACCGCAGAAGTCGATAATCCGTACGATGTCGTCCTTCTCGAACTCGCCTATAACGTCAGTGATACCTACCGGTAGGATGCTTACTGCTTTGTCCGAGAAGAGCAGTTCGGTGGCACAATGATTGATGTGCAGTTCCCCTTTGGCAAACCCTTCGCTGTGTGCAATCCATTTCTTGATGCTCGATACCGGTTCCGGAGATGGAATGAAACGGGTATAGTTTAATTCTTCATTCTTCATTATTTTCACGAGGATGTTGTCCCGCTTCCCATTGGCTATGATTACTGTGATGCCCTCATCCGCCACTTTGCGGGCAATGTTGGTTTTTGTCAGCATGCCGCCGCGTCCGAAGCTGGACTTGGAAGTTTGTATGTAGGAGGAGAGGTCTTTGCCTTGTTCTATTTCACGGATGACCTGAGACTCCGGGTCGGCGGGTGAACCGTTGTAGATGCCGTCTATATTGCTGAGAATGATTAGTGCCTGGGCATCCATCATGGAGGCTATCAGGCCGGACAGCTCGTCGTTGTCGGTGAACATCAGTTCGCTCACGGAGATGGTGTCGTTTTCATTGACAATGGGAATGACTCCGTTCTCCAGCATTACGGTCATACAGTTTTTCTGGTTGAGGTAATGGCGGCGGGTGGAAAAGTTCTCTTTCATTGTGAGCACTTGTCCCACGGGGATTCCATGCTCCCGGAACAGTTCGTAGTAACGGTTGATGAGCTTGGCCTGCCCTACAGCGGAAAAGAGCTGGCGCTGGTCTACGCTGTCCAACTTCTTGGTGGGGCGCACTTCGCTACGTCCCGAAGCAACGGCTCCGGAAGAAACAAGTATTATTTCTATGCCGGCCTTGTGCAACTCGGCTATCTGGTCCACCAAAGCGGACATGCGGGTGACGTCGAGAGTGCCGTCACGACGTGTCAAAACATTGCTGCCTACCTTGACAGCAATTCTATTGAAATCAATCTCCATTTTCTCTCTTTTCGTATTCACGGACTACTTCCATGGCGGCTTCGTAGTCCTTCTCATTGACGAGAACGGAAACATCTACCGCAGTGGCAGGCAGTACAACGTTTACTACCATTCCGTCTTTTGTTACAGCTTCAATATCACTATTTCCCAGCAGGCTCTTTACAAGTTCTGCTTCCCACGGTGAACCGGTGAACACCTCAACGAGTTTGCTTTTATCTTCTTCTTTCATGATGGTAAGAATTTAGAGGTTTCTGTCTTACAAATATAACAAATGTTTTTGTTTTAATGTTTAATGCTGACGGATTTATAGTTCAATCCTCTCAACTCTTATCGATTCATTCAGGAAAGTAGAAGCCGATTCTGTGAATTTCTCCTCCGATTCCGTGGTGCGGTAGACGCATCTTCCACCTTTGGTACATTTTTTGTCCATTTCCGGATGACGGTGAAGATAGTCTTTCAGACTGTCTGCCACCAGTTCCCCTTGGGTGACGGTCGTGATGCCGTCGGGCATGTATTGCTGTATCTTGGGCAGCAGCAGCGGGAAGTGCGTGCAGCCTAGAATGACGGTATCTATCTGTGTGTCTTTGGCCAGCAGGTTGCCGATGTTCTTGCGTATGAAGTAGTCGGTACCCTCACCTTGTGCCTCGTTGTTTTCTACGAGGGATACCCATAGAGGGCAGGCTTCACCGCTCACTTTGATGTCGGGGAAGAGTTTATGCACTTCCAGCGGATAGGATTCAGACTTGATGGTTCCTGCTGTGGCAAGCACTCCCACATGGCGGCTTTGGGTTATGTTCCCTATGCATTCTACGGTTGGGCGGATTACTCCCAACACACGACGCATTGGGTCGAGGCGGGGCAAATCATTCATTTGTATGTTGCGCAGGGCTTTTGCCGAAGCTGTATTGCATGCCAGGATGACGAGATGGCATCCCATCTCGAACAGTTTGGTGACTGCCTGCAAGGTGAACTCATAGACAATCTCGAATGAGCGGGTCCCGTAAGGCGCACGTGCGTTGTCGCCCAGGTAAATGTAGTCATATTGGGGAAGGGCTTCCCGTATCTTGCTTAGGATGGTCAGTCCGCCATATCCGGAATCGAATATTCCGATGGGACCGGCTGCAGAAGGTAATGTCTGTTTCATGCGTTCTAAAGGCTATGTACCATGCAAAGATAATTCAAATTTCTCAGTAATGTATAAAAAATAAGCGCGGATAAAACTATCCGCGCTTGCTTTATCATAAATAATTCTATTATTTAATGCCCAATTGCGTTTTGACTTTGGCAGTTACATCAACGCTCTGTGCTCCTACGAATGGTATCGGGGTACGGGCTAAGTCGAAAATGTAGACAACACCTTCAGTTTTGCCGACAGCTTGGATGGCTTCGTCCAGTTTCTTATAGATGGGAGCCATAGCATCTTGCTGTGCTTTCTGCATACTTTGATAAGCTTCTTGTTGGAACTGTTCCTGACGTTGAGCCATATCCTGCAGCTCTTTCTGACGTCTTTCTGCAATGTTTTTCGGCAGAGAGTCGGCTTGTGCCAGGAATTCTTGGTACTTCTTTTGGAATTCTTCGTTGGTACGCTGCATTTCATCCTGGTATTTTTTAGACATGGCGTCCAAGTCAGCTTGGGCTTTGGTAAATTCAGGCATAACAGCGATTACATCTTGAGAATTCATGTGAGCGAATTTAGCTTGCGCCATAGCTCCCAGCGGGAGGGCGAACATAACTACGAGTAGTGCGATTTTTTTAAGCATAATGTTTATTATTTATTTGAATGATTATTCGTCGGGGGCAAATATAGCGCAAACTGAACGCAATACAAAATAAGCAAGCTTATTTTTAATCTTGAATGCAGTCTATATTCTGAAACAAATGTATGAAATTAATTTGAATATCCCAGTTTTGCAAGTACTTCATTGCTGACGTCAATACTTGGCGAGGCAAAAATGATACTTGATGCGGAAGCACGGTCTACAACTACCGCATATCCGTTCTGTGTAGCAATTTCCTTTACAGCATTGTATATTTCATCTTGAATGGGTTGCATCAGACTTTCACGTTTTTTATACAGTTCGCCTTCCGGACCGAAGTATTTGCGGCGTAGCTCGGCTGCCGATTTCTCTTTAGCGACAATCTCTTCTTCCTTTTTGCCTCTTTGTGTTTCAGAAAGGGAAGCAATCTGAGACTGATAGTTCTTGTACAGAGTCTTGGCTTCTTCGGAAATCTTTTCGACTTCACTCTGCCATTGTCTGGAGGCTTGTTCCAGTTGTTCATTGGCACGTTCGTAAGCAGGAATATTTTTCAGGATATATTCCATGTCAATCAAGGCGAACTTCTGTGCACCGGCTGTTATACTTACTGCAAACAGCGTAAAAAGGATCAATAAACTCTTCTTCATAACGATATTTATTTAATTGACGATGGATAATTGTCTATCGTCCATTGCTTAGAATTCTTGTCCCAGGATGAAGTGGAACTGGCTACCGCCATATTGCGAGGAACCCATTATTTTGTCGAAACCGTAAGCCCAGTCAATCCCCATCATACCAATCATCGGGAGGAAGATACGGACACCGACACCGGCTGAACGTTTCAACTCGAACGGGTTGAACTTGTTGACATCATGCCATGCATTACCGGCTTCCACAAACGTTAACGCATAAATACTGGTACTTGTTTCGAGCATCAAAGGATATCTTAATTCCAGTCCGAGACGTGTATAGGCATAACCTTCAGAACCGTATGGAGTCAATGAACTGTTCTCATAACCACGAAGTGCGATACTTTCTGTAGCATAGCTGGAGTAGCCGGTCATACCGTCACCACCCACGTCAAACGTTTCGAACGGAGACTTTTTGTATTTATTGTAATGTCCCAGCAAACCGAATTCTACACGTCCCATCAATACCGGAGTACGTTTAACGGTAATCGGATCCATTAACGGGATATAGATTTTGGATTTGAATTTCCACTTGTGGTATTCAATCCACTTGTGCATCTTGTTCATGTCTTCCTGGCTGCTGGTGCTGTACTTGCTGTAATCGGTACCGTCGAACAGAGAGAAAGGCGGTGTGATTTGTGCAGACAACGAGAACTCGGAACCTTGGCGCGGATAAATCGGGTTGTCGATAGAGCTACGGGACAAGGTCAAGTTGAGGCTGAGGTTATTACACTTACCGTTGGTAACCGGGAAGTACTGCCAGTCACTCAGAACATAGCGTTGGTAAGACAACTCGGCTGTGAATTGGAAATAGTCATCCGGCCACTTCAAGCGCTTACCGAACATCACTGCAAGACCATACATCTGGATAGATTTGTCCGGGTCGTAATAGTTCTCGTAGTTGTTGTAATTGCCGTAGTTGTACATACCGTAGCCATACATACCACTATAATAGCTGTTGTAATAGCTGTTCATGTAGGCCGAATTGTAATAACGGCTACTGATGTCGGTCTGGCGGGAATAGAAAGCCGATACGGAGAATGCATTCGGGCGTTTACCGCCAAACCACGGGTCGTAGAATGAAACGCTGTATGACTGATAGTATTTGGCATTGGTCTGGCCGCTGATGGTCAATGTCTGACCGTCACCTTGCGGGAGGATACCGCGGTAGTTCTCACCCGGATGCAGCAGGTTGGACAGAGAGAAGTTGGTGAACTTCAGACTTAACTTACCGATAATACCCGTTTGTCCCCAACCGGCGGAGAACTCTACCTGGTCGTTGGCTTTGGATACAAGGTCATAACCGATGTCTACCGTGCCGTCTTCCGGTCTCGGCTGGATGTCGGGTTGGATTTGTTCGGGGTCGAAGTGTCCCATCTGCTGGATTTCACGCATGGAACGCATCAGGTCTTCACGGCTGAAGAGTTCGCCCGGACGGGTGCGGAGTTCACGGCGTACTACGTTTTCATACAAACGGTCGTTACCGTTGATGCTGACTTTATTGATGGTAGCCTGGCGGCCTTCGTAGATACGCATTTCCAGGTCGATGGAGTCGCCCACGATGTTTACTTCCACCGGTTCGAGGCTGTAGAACAGATAACCGTTGTTGTAGTAAAGGTTACCGATGGCATCGTCATCGGTCATTGTACGTTCTTCAAGTAACTTTTGGTTGTAGACGTCACCCTTCTTCATCTGGAGGAGGAAGTTCAGTTGTTCGGAAGGATACAGTGTGTTACCTACCCAGGTTACATTGCGGAGGTAGTATTTCTGTCCTTCCTCAATCTGCATGAAGATGTCTACCGTGCGGTCATCGTAGGGCTTGATACTGTCTGTCACGATGATGGCGTCACGATAACCCAGTTCGTTGTATTTGTCGATAATCAGTTGTTTGTCCGCTTCGTAGTTGTCCTCAATGAATTTCTTGGTGCGGAACAGATTGAGCAGCTTGCCCTTTTCGTTTGTTTTCTTCATCACACGCTTCAGCTTCTTGGTCGTGAGGGCCTCGTTGCCTACAATGGTGATTTGATGTACTTTCACTTTCTCCTTCTTGTCGATGTCGATGTTGACAATCACTTCATTCTTCTTTTCCGGATCATCACGTTGGGTGATGATTACATCTGCATTCTTGAAGCCCTTGTCGTCAAAGTAGCGCTTTATCAGGGTCTTAGCGCGGTCCACCAGGTTAGGTGTAATCTGACCGCCCTTTATCATGCCGATTCTGCTTTCCAGGTCTTCACGCTCCGACTTCTTCACACCGTTGTAGCGTATGTCGGAAACACGCGGACGCATGGTCAGATGAATGGTCAGCCAAATTTGGTCGCCTTCAATCTTGTCTGCTGTAATTTCCACGTCAGAGAACAGACCGTGGCGCCAGTAGCGCTTACAAGCTTGTGTAATCTCGTCACCCGGCACGGTGATAGTCTGCCCTTTGGATAGTCCGGACAATCCGACAATTACATAATCTTCATAGTTCTGGGCTCCTTCGACCTTAATGTCGGCTATTTCATACTTCTTGGGGGTTCCCGAATAGAGTATAACCGGCTTTTCGGTTTCATCGGTGTTGTTTACGTCCTGTGCTGCTGTTGTCAGTGCGCAGCCGAAAAGGCAGACAAACGTTACGAGTATGGAGAAAATACGATAGTGCATCTTTTTATTTACTATTTTACAATTTACTATTTACTATTTGTGTGTCCGGTGATTAATTGATTTGCTCGCTGGTCTTGCCGAACCTGCGTTCGCGTTTCTGATAGTCACATATGGCTTTGCGTAGTTCTTCTTCACGGAAGTCGGGCCAATAGGTATCACAGAAATAAAGTTCCGAATAGGCGCATTGCCAGAGCATGTAGTTACTGAGGCGGAGCTCTCCTCCGGTACGTATCAGCAGGTCGGGGTCGGGCATGAAGTGGGTCGTCAGATGACGGGATATGAGCTCACTGTCGATTTGTTCGGGTTTCAACTCACCTTTCTGTACCAAACCGGCTATTTGCCGGGCAGCCTCCGTTATTTCCCAGCGGGAAGAGTAGCTCAATGCCAGCACCAGGCACATTCCCGTGTTGTGGGAGGTGTGTGCCACGCAAGTGTTGAGCCGTTGCTGTACGTTGGCAGGCAGTTTTTCAATATCTCCTATTACTCGGAAACTGATATTGTTCTTCATGAACGTCTCTTCCTCTATGGAGTCGAAGAGCAGCCCCATCAAGGCAGCTACCTCGTCCGACGGACGATTCCAGTTCTCGGTAGAGAACGTATATAAAGTAAGGTATCTGACTCCTAATTTAGCGGCTTCCTCTGCAATGACGTGCACAGTCTCTGCGCCGGCCTGATGTCCATAGCTGCGTTCGTGCCCACGCTGCTTGGCCCACCGTCCGTTACCGTCCATGATAATCGCCACGTGCTGGGGTATCCGGTTTAGATCGATTTCTTCCTTATATGACATCATTATTATTGTATTTCGAAGCCCAATCTGTTAAGACGTCCGCGCCATACTTCATTTTTGGTGCCGTTACCGCCGAATATCACCCAAATGAAGTCCCGTTTGTCTGCCGGGGCCACAGTTTTGTCTTTTGTCGGTTCCACTATAATGGAGTACGCGCCTTTTCCTTTGAATTCCTGGGGTAACAGGAATTTGGTTTCTGTCTTGCTCCATGCAATGCCGGTGATGGAACTGTAGATAGCGTCAAGTTCCCCTCCAAAGCAATAGAACATGCCGCCATAGTACATGATGGCTGGGTTGTCCATGCCGGGACAATATGTGTCATACATGGTGTTGGCCAAGCTTGCCCAACCTTTGCCGTCCAATGAGAACCAAGGTGTTGTCTCTTTTTCGTTGGCTAGCGGCATTCCTGCCAGAACCACCTTCTCTACACCATTGCCGGTGCTGGTCTGGGTGGTGGATATGTTTTCGGTAGGGAATCCTGCCGGGACTTCTTCAAGGATAAGGTTGTCAGCAGTGTTTTCCGCTTCCCAATTCTTTCCGTCTTTACAGATGTTGAAATATTGCTTTCCGTTGATTTCCACAATACCCGAGAGCCGGTCGGAGAAACCATTGATGAGGACTATAACATTGTCTCCCAATGTAGTGACTTCTGTCCAGGCGGCGCCGTTGGTGGAACTGAATACTCTTTTGCTTTCTGTAACCATATAAAGCGCACTGTTATACTCTACGGCAGATGTCAGCTTTACGTCTGAGGGGAGGTTGCTGACATTGACTTTGCTCCAGTTGTATTTATCGGGCGCAGTCGATGTCTTGTAAGCAGTAGTGTTGGAAGTGTAGACAAATAGTTCGTCTCCCAGTACAACCGCTTTTTGCTGACCTGAATTGATGGTATTGGAGAATACATTTCCTCTTTTCTGCATGTCTGTCCAAACGAGTGAGTCCGGGTCTTGCAGATGTACATTAACTTTCAGTTTATATTCGCGGACTGTAACGCCGTCGGCGGCATGTGCTTTGAACAGCATGCCGGCATCGTTGTTCATGGCGGGTCTCAAATCCACGGAGTCCGATATGACGAATACCGTGTCGGTAGGCGAGCCTGAAGTTATCCAACCGGTAACGGTCATAGTATCAATCAGAATACGGTCAATGATGGTGTCTGAACCTACAGGCAATGAGTCTCTGTTATAGATGAGTCTATTGAGCTGGTCAATTGTAAATTTGTAATGTTTGCCATGTATGGTATCGATACCAAAAGCATGTATAGTAGCATCGGAGCTGAATTCATAATTGTCGTCAGAGTCAAGGCATGAACTTAGAGCAAATGACACAATAAGAAAACTCACAATTACTGATAGAAACTTTATTCTCATTTTGAAAGTTAGTGTTTATTTACAAGTTGCAAAAATAGGAACATTTTTTTCTATAAACAGCTTTACGGGGAAGTTTTATATAAAATTATAGATAATATCCCCCTTTTTCTCGATAAAAAAGCCCTGAAATGAGGCTATTGACTGTTTCTTGAGGCAGTATAATGGCGAAAACTCCTGCCGAAAGAATGCTCTGTTGCAAATGGATATCCGTCACTGATTTCGGGTGCTTTGACGCCGGAATGAAGAAGGTACGGAGTTTCTTCCACAAAGATTTCGTCCCACAATCCGGCAGCGATGAAGGATTGGAGAGTTTGGCTGCCACCCTCTACCAAAAGGGATTGTAATCCGCGTGTATACAGCGTTTCCATGATTTCGGGGAGTACATTCCGCCGGTAGTCGCTGACTGGCAGATACTCTACATTCGGTAGCGGAGCGTGTGGGGCTTCTGTAAAAACGAGGGTCGGCACGCTACCGTCAAATAGGTGAAGGTTGGGGGATAGCTTTTGTTGCCGGTCCAGCACGATACGTACCGGTGAACGACCATACCAATGGCGGACATTCAGGCCGGGATTGTCCAGCTCAGCCGTACGGGTACCTACTAATATGGCGCTGTGCTCTGCCCGTTTCTTGTGTACCAGCATCGAAGTCAGCAGGCTGGAGAGGATAACCGGTTTACCGTCCGTGCGGGAGTAATCGATATATCTGTCAGAAGATTCCGCCCATTTTAGGGTGATGTAGGGGCGTCGCAAAGTATGGAAAGTGATGAACCTGCGGATGAGCTGCCGACATTCTGTTTCCAGCACTCCGACAATAACTTCACGTCCGGCATCCTTCAGTTTCTGTATGCCCCGGCCCGCAACCTTAGAAAAAGGGTCCCGGCACCCGATGACGATACGTGGAATCTGCTTCTCGATGATGAGGTCTGCACAAGGAGGAGTTTTGCCATAGTGCGAACACGGTTCCAGGCTGACATAGATGGTGGAACGTTTCAGCAGGGACGTGTCTTTCACGGAACGGATGGCGTTGACCTCGGCGTGGGCTTCTCCACAGCGCACATGGTATCCCTCGCCTATGATTTTCCCGTCACATACTATTACCGCCCCCACCATCGGGTTGGGTGCTGCATTGCATAGCCCGTTTTGTGCCAGTTGGATACATCGCAGCATGTATTTCTCTTCTTCTGAATTCATATCCTTGCTTACCTTTTGGTTGAATAATCAAAATTAATGATTACTTTTGCAGCCCGAATAAAACCGGACCCCGAATGAATGTAACCGTTTCACATATCCGCAGTGCTTTGCAGGAATGCTACCCTCCCCGGGAGGCGGCCAATCTTTCCCGTATTGTCTGCTGTGAAATGTTTGGTCAGGGTAATATTGACTATTACCTGGGCAAAGATATGATTTTATCTCCAAACGATGAAAGGGAATTGGAAAGCATTCTTTCCCGTCTGTGCAATTTTGAGCCCATACAGTATGTGCAGGGTACTTCCCGTTTCCTGGGGCGTACTTTTCGGGTGGCTCCGGGGGTGCTTATTCCCCGTCCCGAAACGGAAGAACTGGTGGAGAGGATGCTGAAGGAAGTCGCTCCGGTTTCCCGTATTCTCGACATTGGCACCGGAAGCGGGTGTATTGCCGTCACTTTGTCTAAGGAGTTGCCGGAGGCGGAAGTAACAGCTTGGGACATTTCCGGAGAAGCTCTTGCCATAGCCGACGACAATAACCACCTTTTGCAGGCCTCCGTGCTATTTGTACAGCGTGATGTCCTGACGTATCAACCGGTTGAGGGTGAATGTTTTGATGTAATCGTCAGTAATCCGCCTTATGTTACGGAAACAGAAAAGCGGGATATGGAACCAAACGTCTTGAACTGGGAACCCTCACGGGCTTTGTTTGTTCCAGATAGCGACCCGCTCCGTTTCTATCGGCGTATAGGTGAACTGGGACGGAGCATGCTGACGGCCGGCGGCCGACTCTATTTTGAAATCAACCGGGCATTTGGAGAGGCTGTCGCTTCGATGCTTCGCAAGCAAGGCTATACGAATGTCCGTATCCGAAAAGATATTTCCGGCAACGACCGGTACGTAATTGCAGAACGATGATAGAAATAACTGAAACTGAAGCTTTGAACAGAGTGGCGGCATATTGCTCCACTGCCGAGCATTGCCGGGCGGAGATTGCGGAGAAACTGCAACGCTGGGGCATTGCCTATGATGCCATAGACCGTATCATCAACCGTTTGGAACAAGAGAAGTACATTGATGAAGAGCGCTTCTGCCGTGCTTTCATCAACGACAAATACCGTTTTGCCAAATGGGGCAAGATGAAGATAGGGCAGGCGCTCCAGTTGAAAAAGATATCTTCATCTGTCTATTGGCCCTATTTGAACGAGATTGATGAGGAGGAATACCACGCCGTCTTGCAGAAACTGCTGGCGGCAAAGCGTAAAAGCGTCCGTGCCGAAAGTGAGTATGAGTTGAATGGCAAACTGGTGCGTTTTGCCTTGAGCAGGGGGTTCGAAATGAAGGATATATGTCGTTGCATAGAGGTTTCTGAGGAAAATGACTACTCCGAATGAAAATTATCGGCTTTCTCTTTTTTATTCTCATTCTGTTTCCGTATTTTTGTGCCATATTTATCATATATAGATTAGTTTTGCTATGAAAACTTTAGAAAGATTGTTTGCAGAGAAGTTGCTGAAGATAAAAGCGATTAAACTACAACCGGCTAACCCGTTCACTTGGGCATCCGGATGGAAGTCTCCGTTTTATTGTGATAACCGCAAAACCCTTTCTTATCCTTCTCTCCGTAATTTCGTAAAGATTGAAATTACGCGTCTGATTTTGGAACGTTTCGGACAAGTGGATGCCATTGCCGGTGTGGCAACGGGAGCTATCCCGCAAGGTGCCTTGGTGGCCGATGCATTGAACTTGCCGTTTGTATATGTACGCTCCACTCCGAAAGACCATGGACTGGAGAATTTGATTGAAGGTGAACTTCGTCCCAGTATGAAGGTGGTAGTCGTGGAAGATTTGATTTCTACGGGTGGAAGCAGTTTAAAGGCTGTAGAAGCTATCCGCCGTGACGGATGTGAGGTCATCGGTATGGTGGCTGCCTATACTTATGGTTTCCCGGTTGCCGAAAAGGCTTTCAAGGATGCCAAGGTGCCTTTGGTGACGCTGACCAATTACGAGGCTGTGATGGAAGTGGCACTGCGTACGGGCTATATCGAGGAAGAAGATGTGGAGACTCTGAATGAATGGCGTAAAGACCCTGCACATTGGGAATCTGGTAAATAAGAACTTATTTGTAAAAATGTTAATATGGATAAAAGAGCCATTCGGATAGATTCTGTCCGGATAGTTCTTTTTTCTTTTTGAATACGATTGATTATGACGAAATTTGAGAGTGGAGTGAAAGTTGTACCGGCTTCACAAGAAGCTGTTTATGAAAAGCTTTCCGACTTGAGCAATCTGGAGAAGGTGAAAGACCGTTTGCCTGAAGACAAAGTGAAGAACTTGAGTTTTGATGCGGAGAGCATGACGATAGAGGTGGCTCCCGTAGGAAAGATTACGTTGCAGATTGTGGAGAAGGAACCTTGCAAGTGTATCAAGTTTGCAACAACCACTTCACCGCTGCCCTTCAATCTGTGGATACAGATTGTACCCGTCACCGAAACCGAATGTAAAATGAAACTGACCATCGGCATGGATATAAATCCGTTTATGAAGACCATGGTGCAGAAACCCTTGCAGGAAGGATTGGAGAAGATGGCAGATATGTTGGCGATGATACAATATTAATCACTAACCATTAATCATTAGAAACAACGTGGCTCAGAAACTTTGGGAAAAATCCGTTCAGGTAAATAAGGATATCGAACGCTTCACGGTAGGCCGTGACCGTGAAATGGACCTTTATTTGGCAAAGCACGATGTGCTGGGTTCCATGGCGCACATCACGATGCTCGAAAGCATTGGCTTGTTGACGAAGGAAGAACTGCGGCAATTGCTGGCCGAATTGAAGGAAATCTATGCGATGGCCGAGCGTGGAGAATTTGTGATAGAAGAGGGAGTGGAAGACGTTCACTCACAAGTGGAACTTATGCTGACGCGCAACTTGGGTGATATAGGTAAGAAAATACACAGCGGACGTTCGCGCAACGACCAGGTGTTGCTCGATTTGAAGCTCTTTACCCGTGCAGAGATAAAGGAGGTGGCGGAAGCTGTGGAGCAATTGTTCCATGTGCTGGTTATGCAGAGCGAACGCTACAAGGATGTACTGATGCCGGGTTATACACACTTGCAGATAGCCATGCCGTCTTCTTTCGGACTTTGGTTTGGGGCATACGCCGAGAGCCTGGTGGACGATATGATGTTCCTTCAGGCAGCTTTCAAGATGTGCAACCGCAATCCTTTGGGTTCTGCTGCGGGATACGGTTCCTCGTTCCCGCTGAACCGTACGATGACTACCCGTCTTTTGGGATTTGATTCCCTCAACTACAACGTAGTGTATGCCCAGATGGGGCGTGGCAAGATGGAGCGTAATGTAGCTTTCGCCCTTGCCAGTGTGGCCGGAACCATATCGAAATTGGCTTTTGACGCATGTATGTTCAACAGTCAGAACTTCGGTTTTGTGAAGCTGCCGGACGATTGCACTACCGGCTCCAGCATCATGCCTCACAAGAAGAACCCGGACGTCTTTGAACTGACGCGTGCCAAGTGCAACAAACTGCAATCCCTTCCCCAGCAGATTATGATGATAGCCAACAATCTTCCTTCCGGCTATTTCCGTGACTTGCAGATTATCAAAGAGGTCTTCCTGCCTGCTTTTCAGGAACTGAAAGACTGTCTGCAGATGACGACTTACATTATGAATGAAATCAAGGTGAACGAACATATTCTTGATGATGACAAGTATCTGCTTATTTTCAGTGTGGAGGAAGTCAACCGCTTGGCACGTGAAGGGATGCCTTTCCGCGATGCCTACAAGAAGGTGGGACTGGATATTGAAGCCGGAAACTTCTCGCACAGCAAAGAGGTACATCATACCCATGAAGGCAGTATCGGAAACCTTTGCAACGATGAAGTCTCTGCCCTGATGCAGAAAGTGGTAGATGGTTTCAATTTTGAGACCATGCAAGCTGCAGAGAAAGAGTTGCTGGGCAGGTAAAAGGTTCTGCGGGTTCAAGTCCCGCTGCGAGTACTGTACTTTTATAAAAAAAAATTTGGCAGAAACGGGAAAACTGTTTATCTTTGCACCCGTTCTCCAAATGCGGAAATAGCTCAGTTGGTAGAGCATAACCTTGCCAAGGTTAGGGTCGCGAGTTCGAGTCTCGTTTTCCGCTCTCTTTGAAAGGATGCTCGAATGGTGGAATGGTAGACACGAAGGACTTAAAATCCTTTGGCCATTGCGGCTGTGCGGGTTCAAGTCCCGCTTCGAGTACTCGATTAAGCTCTGTGAATCATTGATTTGCAGAGCTTTTTCTTTATAAGCTCTTGATATGAAAGACCGTTTCTCTATAGCGAACAAAGTGTTTCCCTTAATAGAACAAGTTGTTTCATTATGGCGAACACTTTGTTTCCCTTAACAAAACATTTCGTTTCATCATATGAAAACAAACTGTTTTTCCTTATTGGAACAAACTGTTTCTCTATACTTGAACAAAGTGTTCATCGCTGTGAACTAACAAACTAACTATAATACTATAGTAGATGATATGCGCGTGGCACTTACTAATATGTGCTTGCAGATGAAATAAAAGAATCTATATAAATAGCCTCCTCTTTATTGTTCAGAACAGCTTGGGGCGTTTGTTATTGAACCGATAGCCGATACCCAACATCAGATAATTGGGCTCATGAAATTCCCGGAGGTTATATCCTATATGGAGATACGAATTGCGTGTTACGTCTATTTTCAGGGCAAGAATCTGATAGAAAGACTTCATGTCACCGCCGCCGTGCAGAACATTGGCTCCCAGACCGATACCTACCGTGAAGTAAGGCATGACAAATTCTCCGCGGGCGGATAAGCCCAATGCCATCTGCTTCTTGGCGGGCGGAGTATAGAAGCCGTTCTCTTCCTCGTACGATTCTTTCATGTTCGCACTGTGGTCGTATACGCCGTCCAACGCCACACCGGCGCGGAATTTATAGCCGAAGTTGTACATGGGTGCAAAGCTGAAACCGAACACGTTGTAAGTGCCGGGTGCGGGTACCTGGCCACTACTGCCCTCATGGGCCACTGCTTTCTTTCGCCAGGAGCCGAACAAAGTCAAGTCGTAGCTGACGTGGCGGGGGAATGGAGGAACAATAGGGCGTTGCCATGATTGGGCGAGTTCATCCGCTCTGCGGTTAAAGTTATATACCAGTCCCACTTTGCAGTCCACCGTGTTCAGACCGGAGTTGGGATATTGGGTGTTTCCGTTGGAAAAGTGGCTTCCGGTAGCTCCTATCATCAAGTCGAACTTGGGGGAGAGTGCCCACTTTAAGTAGAGGTTCACATTGAGATAGGCATTCACTTTCGAGCCGATAATCTGGTTCTCCGGGTTGTCATATTCATCGTAGGGTTTCCAGCCGAACGATGCGCCGAAGTTCCATTCATAGTTCAAGGATATGCGGGGGCTGAATTGGGCGATGCGTCCCCCTTGAAACAGATAGACCGCCAGCGGGTTGCCCAGTTCTTCCGGATTGCCGAAGTTGAAATAGCCGACTCCAATCCCTTGATAGGCTCCTATATAAGCCTGGTCGGCAACGGTGTGGGGACGGAGCTGGAAGGAGTATTTCAGATGGCCGGCATAGGCATTTTTCATGGCCTTGTATTGGTGGTTGGAGTACTCCAGAAAAGGGTTGGTCTGAAAAATATAGCCAGCACGCCCTTCTACGCCTAATCTGTGGATGAAGCGCTGTGAGAAAGGGAGTGTATCCCGTTTGTATTCCGAATGACTATCGGATGTCCATTGTTGGGCGTATATTGTATCAGACAAGAAAAGTACCGCTCCTAAGAAAGCCAGTATTTTCCATATCTGCATGCTATTTTTCATATGCCGTGTCGGTCTTTCTTGTTTATAAATGTTCCAAGTGAAGTTTAATTTCGTGCAAATATAGTTTTTTTCTCCTTTTGGTATTCACAATGAGACAACTATTTGTAAAAAGAGGGGGTAAAACTGAAATCGTCAATAGAATGGCAGACTTCGGTTTTACCCCTTCCTTATTCATTTACCCGGATGTTGTCTTATGATTCAGATGCTGGGTGGCGAGTGTTATTTCCGGTCGTTCTCCCGGATTTCCACACGGCGGATTTTCCCGCTGATGGTTTTGGGGAGCTCATCAACAAATTCGATGACACGCGGGTATTTGTAGGGAGCCGTCACTTTCTTCACATGGTTCTGCAACTCCTTGACAAGCTCTTCTCCGGCGCGTGCCTTGTACTCTTTTGCCAACACAATCGTAGCTTTTACCACTTGGCCGCGGATTTCATCAGGCACACCGGTAATGGCACATTCTACTACGGCTGGGTGGGTCATCAATGCACTTTCCACTTCGAACGGGCCGATGCGGTAGCCGCTACTTTTGATGACGTCGTCGGCGCGGCCCACGAACCAGAGGTAGCCGTCTTCGTCCTTCCAGGCTACATCTCCCGTGTAGTAAATGCCGTTGTTCCATGCCTCGTGGGTGCGGTTGGCATCACGGTAGTATTCCTTGAACAATCCCAGCGGTTTGCCTTTGTCGGTACGGATTACAATCTGTCCCTGTTCACCGGCTTCCACGGAACGTCCTTCGTGGTCTATCAGGTCTACATCGTATTGCGGATTGGGCAATCCCATGCTGCCGGGTTTCGGTTCCATCCACGGCATGGTGGCAACGGTAAGGGTCGTTTCGGTCTGTCCGAAGCCCTCCATCAGCTTGATGCCCGTTAACTTCTTGAAGGTCTCGAATACAGCGGGGTTCAATGCTTCTCCGGCGATGGTGCAGTATTCCAGACTGGATAGGTCGTACTTCGTGAGGTCTTCGTGAATGAGGAATCGGAAGATGGTGGGCGGTGCACAAAGCGACGTGACGTGATAATCTTGTATCTTCTCCAGTATGGCTGCGGGAGTGAATTTCTCGTGGTCGTATACAAATACGTTGGCGCCGGCAATCCATTGTCCGTAGAGCTTGCCCCACACGGCTTTTCCCCAACCGGTGTCGGCAATGGTGAGGTGTAGGCTGCTCTCTTTCAGGTTGTGCCAGAAGCTGCCGGTGACGATATGTCCCAACGGATAGGTGAAGTCGTGGGCCACCATTTTGGGCTCTCCGGTAGTACCGCTGGTGAAGTACATCAGGGAGATGTCATCGTTCGTGTTCGGATGTTCCGGTTTCACGAAAGGAGCGGCGGCCTCGATACCTTTGTGGAAGTCTTCGAATCCTTCGGGAGCTTCCGGCCCGACGCTTACGAGGCGTTTCACAGAAGGAGACTCTGGCATAGCTGCCGTGATATGGTCGGTGATGACGCTTTCGCCGGCACAGACTATCATTTTAATGTCTGCGGCGTTGCAGCGGTATACGATGTCTTTCTTCGTCAGCAGGTGGGTGGCGGGAATCACCACTGCACCGAGTTTGTGCAGTGCCACAATGCTGAACCAGAATTCATAACGGCGTTTCAGTATCAGCATCACCATGTCTCCGTGCCCGATGCCGAGGCTTTGGAAATAGGAAGCCGTCATGTCTGTGTACCGTTTCATGTCGGCAAAGGTAAACTGCCGGCATTCGCCCTGGTCATTGGTCCACAACAGTGCGGGTTTGTCGGGCTGCTCGGCTGCCCAGGCATCCACTACGTCATAGCCGAAGTTGAAGTTCTCCGGTACGTTTATCTTCAGGTTCTTGATGAAGTCCTCCTGTGAGGTGAAGGATGTTTGAGATAAAAATCTTTCTACCATAACTTTATTACATGATTACTGCCAGGAATTTTACAGTCTTTCCGTCAAGCGCCTTCATGCCGTGCGGCAGTTTGGAGTTGAAGTATAGACTGTCTCCTTCGTTTAAGATTAAGTCTTTGCCGTCGATGCTGACCATCATACGGCCTTCCAGTACGAGGTTGAACTCCTGACCGGCATGGCTGTTGTAATGTATCGGCTCGCTGTCCGGTTTCGGTTCTACGGTCACGATGAACGGGTCTGCCGTGCGGTTGATGAAACCGGCTGCCAGTGATTGGTATTTATATGCCTTGGTACGTTCTATACTGGTTCCTTTTCCGGCACGTGTCAGGAAGTAGGAGCTCATTTTGGGCTCTTGCCCAAACATCAGTGCGTCCAGTGATATGCCGTAGTGCCGTGCTATCTTCTGCAGCATGCTGACCGAGATGTCGAATTCTCCGGTTTCGGCCAGGCGGTACTCTTCTGCAGAGATGTCGCAGTCGCGGGCGATATCGTCGGCAGTCAGTTCCAATACGTCACGCAGTCCGCGCAGGCGTTCGGCTATTTGTCTGATTTGTTCGTCCATAATTATATTTGTTTTAAATGGGTTGTTATTGAAATACACCGTTACGCCGCAGGGCATTGGCATATTGGCACATTAAATACTCGCTTTGATAGCTTTAATCACAGTGGAGGTGAATCCTTCGTGTTCCAGTTCGTTGATTCCCTTGATGGTAATTCCTCCGGGAGTACACACCTTGTCAATCTCAACACTGGGGTGTGTGTTACTGTTCAGAATCAGCTCGGCTGCTCCCTTCACGGACTGTGCCACCATGCGCATGCCGTCTTTGGGGTAGATACCCATTTCAATGCCGGCCTGCATAGCTGCCTGGATGTACTTCAGCACATAGGCGATGCCACAGGAAGTCATGGCGGTGGTTGCCGCAATCTTTTCCTCGGGAATGAGCATGGCAAGTCCCATCTGGTTGAAAATGTCCAGCATCAGCTGCTCCTGCTCCTTGGTGGCATTGCGGCTGGCGATGAGTGTCATACTTTCCATTTCGCTGATGGCTGTATTGGGAATAAGGCGGAACATGGTCATTTCCTTGTCTGCTACATAGTGTGTCAGTTCTTCGAAGGGAATACCGGCTGCAACGGAGATAAGAATCTGTGTGCCTCTCAGTTTCAATTCCTTTACCACAAGTTTCATCAGCCATGGCTTCACGGCAAAGATTATCATATCTGCACCGGTCACTGCTTCCTGATTGTCGTTAGTCACTTGCAAAGCGGGGAATTCTGCCTTCAGTTTGTCCAGCTTGTCCTGGGTGGGGTTGGAGACAATGATGTCACCGGCAGGGATGATTGTTCCTTTTGCCAGCCCGCGGGCGATGGAGCCTCCCATATTTCCGGCACCGATAATTGCTATTTTCATATTTTCTTGTTGTTAAAAGAGTTGTCTGTTGGCAAAGGTAGATAAATTAAAGAACTTTCTTGAAGCGTTTCAAGAATTCCTTTGCTTCGTCCATGCTGAGGCACAGAGGCGGCAGCAGGCGGAGCACATTCGTACCGCTTACGCCGGTGAATACATGTTGCTCTTTCAGCAGTCTTAGGCGCAGTACCTTGATGGGGGCTTCAAATTCCAGTCCTATCATCAGTCCTCGTCCGCGAACATCCTTGATTTGCGGGAACTTTCTCAGTTCTGTCATCAGGAAGTCACCGACTTGCGCTGCATTTTCTATCAGTTTTTCTTGCTCTATGACGTCCAGTACGGCAAGGGCGGCACTGCAAGCCAGGTGGTTTCCACCGAAAGTGGTTCCAAGTTGCCCGTATACCGGTGTAAACATTGGGCTGATGAGTACGCCTGCCATCGGGAAACCATTGCCGATGCCTTTTGCCACGGTGACGATGTCGGCTTTGATGCCGTTGTACTGATGGGCGAAGAACTTGCCGCTGCGTCCGTAGCCGCTTTGGATTTCATCGAGAATCAAGACCGTGTTGTGTTCCGTACAAGTCTGGCGGAGAGCCTGCATGAATTCGTCTGTCGGCAGTTGGATGCCGCCTACACCTTGTATGCCTTCGATAATCACTGCGCAGACATCTCCTTTGGACAATTCGGCCTTCATGGCTTCGATGTCGTTCAACGGGAGGTAGGTGACGTGCCCGCAGTTGTTGATGGGAGCGATGATTTTAGGATTGTTCGTTACTTCCACCGCCAGTGAGGTACGTCCGTGGAATGCTTTTGAGAAGGATATCACACGGGTACGGCCATTGTAGAAAGAGGCGAGTTTCAAGGCGTTTTCATTGGCTTCGGCACCGCTGTTGATGAGGAAGAGTGAGTAATCATCATAGCCGCAGACCTTTCCCAAACGCTCTGCCACTTGCTGTTGCAGCTTGTTGATTACTGAGTTTGAGTAGAATCCTAACGTAGCAACTTGATTGCTCACCATCTCTACATAATGTGGATGTGCATGTCCGATTGAGATGACTGCATGGCCACCGTAGAGGTCGAGATATTCGGTACCGTTCTCGTCCCATACATGGCAGCCTTTTCCTTTGACGATGTTGATGTCAAAGAGAGGGTATACGTCGAATAAATTCATTTTTTTTTAGAATGCAGAAGGTTTCAACCGTAAACCTACGGTCTCTTCCAGGTTAAACATTAAATTCATGTTATGGACAGCTTGTCCGCTGGCGCCTTTCAGGAGGTTATCGATGCAGGAAATGATAAGCAGTTTGTCGCCGTGCTTCTCCAGATGGATGAGGCACTTGTTGGTGTTTACCACTTGCTTCAGGTCGATATTCTTCTCCACGATGTGGGTAAAGGAATCTTTGGCGTAATATTCTTCGTACATGCGGACGATTTCTTCCAGGGCCACTTTGGTCTTCACCACAATGGTGGTGAAGATGCCGCGCGGGAAGTCGCCGCGGTAGGGGATGAAGTCAATGTCCGCATCAAAGCTGTTCTGCAGCTGTTTGAGCGATTGCTTGATTTCGGGCACATGCTGGTGCTCGAAAGCTTTGTAGACACTCATGTTGTTGTTGCGCCAGCTGAAGTGGCTCGTGGCGCCCGGTTTCACACCGGCGCCGGTACTTCCGGTAATGGCGTTCACCATGATATCATCATTCAGCATCAGATGTTTGGCAAGCGGTAGCAGCCCCAGCTGTATGCAGGTGGCAAAGCAGCCCGGATTGGCTACGTGCTTCGCTTTGCAGGTGGCACGGCGGTTCAGCTCCGGCAGGCCGTAGATGAAGTCGTGTTCGGGAGAGGCTATGCGGTAGTCCATGGAGAGGTCGATGATTCTCAGTTCCTCGGGCACGTTGTGGCTTTCGAGGAACTTCTTCGTGTCGCCATGTGCCGTACAGAAAAAGAGTACGTCGATTTCTTCCAGCGGGAGCTGGTCGGTAAATACCAAGTCTGTTTCGCCGTACAGTCCTTCGTGTACGTCGGTAATTTTGTTGCCGGCGTTGCTTGAGCTGTTTATGAAAACGATTTCCGCTTCCGGATGGTTGAGCAGCAAACGTATCAGTTCGCCTGCCGTGTATCCGGCTCCGCCGATGATTCCTACTTTAATCATTTCGATAATATCTATTTGGTTCTTGTGGTATAACAATTAGCATTATAATGTATATGGGTATGCCTGCAAATGCAGTAAAGATCGTGGCGAACGTATAAACGATACGCACCAATGAGACATCGAGTCCGAAAAAGTTTGCCAGTCCTGCACATACGCCTGAAAGCATCCTTCCAGTCCGGGGACGTGTCAGTTTTTGCTTCCTGCCGGTCATTTAGATTTTCTCGTCTTTATGATTTGAATAATAAGCACGCAGTGCTGTGGAGGTTACTTTGATGAAGCCCTTGGCATCTTCTGCCGTCCATCCTTTCTGCATCTCACCGTATTCACCAAACTTGTTTTTCACAAGGTCATCTTTGCTTTCTACACCTACGGTAGAAAAGCAGAGCGGGTGAAGTTCGAGGATAGCCGTACCGTTTACGTTGCGTTGCGAGGATTCCAGCATGGCTTCGATGTCGCGCATTACTGGTTCCAGATATTGGCTTTCGTGCAGGAACATGCCATACCAGTTGGCTACCTGGTCCTTCCAGTATTGCTGCCATTTGCTCAAAGTGTACTTCTCGAGGAACTTGTGTGCTCCGATAATCAGCATAGGTGCGGCAGCTTCGAAACCTACGCGGCCTTTGATACCGATAATCGTGTCGCCTACGTGCATGTCGCGACCGATACCGTATGCCGCACCAATCTCTTCTACCTTCTGGATGGCTTTGATGGGGGCGTCGAATGTCTCGTCGTTCACGGCTTTCAGCTCACCTTTTTCAAAAGTGAGGCGCAACTGCTCGCTGCCCTCTTTGGTGCAGTGCTTCAGATAGGCGCTTTCGGGCAACCCTTGCGCGGAATCCAGAATCTCGCCACCGCAAATGGAAGTGCCCCACAAACCTACGTTATAGGAATATTTCAGTTTGGTGAAGTCGGCGGCAAAGCCGTGTTTGTTCAGATAATCAATCTCTTCCTGACGGCTCAGTGCCATGTCGCGTGTCAGCGTGATGATTTCCACGCCCGGAGCCATGACGAGGAAAGTCATGTCAAAACGAATCTGGTCGTTACCCGCACCCGTAGAACCGTGGGCGATGGCATCCGCGCCGATTTCGTTGGCATAACGTGCAATGGCCAATGCTTGGAAGATACGTTCGGAACTTACAGAAATAGGATAGGTACCGTTACGCAAAACATTGCCGAATACCATGTATTTCAAGCTTTTCTCATAGTATTCCTGCGTCACGTCGAGGGTGACGTATTCTTTGGCGCCCAGCTTGTAGGCATTTTCTTCGTTTGTCTTCAACTGTTCAGCACTGAAACCGCCCGTATTGGCACAAGCTGCATATACTTCGTACCCTTTTTCTTTGGTAAGATACATCACCGTAAACGAGGTATCCAAACCTCCGCTGAATGCGACTACTACTTTCTTCTTCTTTTCCATATCCTTAGTATTTTTATATTTTATCCTCTTCGTGCAGCTTCGGGTCGTAAAGCATTGCTGTGCAAATGCAGAATTTACGGTTCTTAGCTACCAATATATCATGGTTTATACAGCCTTCGCAACCTTTCCAGAACGATTCGTCATCGGTCAGTTCGTTGAAGGTGACGGGCACATATCCCAGCTCGGTATTCATTTTCATGACAGCAGCTCCGCTGGTGAGACTGAAAACTTTAGCATTAGGCCAGCGTAGGCGTGCCAGGCGGAAAGAAGCGGTCTTGATACGTTTTGCCAGCCCCAGTCCCCGATATTTGGGGTGTACTATCAAACCGGAGGTTGCTACATATTGCTTGTTACCCCAGCTCTCTATGTAGGTGAAACCGGCAAAATCATCTCCACACAAGGCTATGATGGCCTTTCCTTCTTTCATTTTAGTAGCTACGTATTCGTGTGTGCGTTCTGCGATGCCCGTTCCGCGTACCTTGGCAGCTTCCCGGATGGTATCCAAAATCTTGTCTACGTAAACTTCATGTGAGGCGTCAGCCACCATCACATCAATTTGTTTCGAATCCATTTCTTATTTAATTTCTTGTTTTTTGTTGTTATCTATCATTTAATGTTCGGGATGATTTGCGATAGGAAGCTGCGTACCTCGTCATGTGACGCTGCTTCGTGCACCACCAGCATGATGGTGTCATCTCCGGCAATGGTACCCAGAATGGCGGGACACTCTCGGTTGTCGATGTCGTAGGCCATGCTGCTGGCATATCCGGGCCGGGTACGGATGACGGCAATATTGCCCGAAAATTGAAGTGAAACGAATCCGCTTGTCATCAGCATTTCACTTGCACTCTGGTCGTTCGAACGTTTATACATGATGTTGTTGGGCAGCACATATACGTATTTACCGTTCATGTTCGCTGCTTTCGCTACTTTCAGCTGTTTCAAGTCGCGTGACAAGGTGGCTTGTGTCAGTTCAAAGCCTTCCTTGCTCAAAGCTTGCAACAGTTCTTCCTGAGAACTGACGTCTTTGCTTGAGATAATCATCTTGATGGCGTCTAACCGATTGGCTTTTTTCTTCATTTTCTGTATAATTATTCTAAGAGTAGTGCAAAATTAGGGATTATTTCGGAAAGAATATGCAAAAATGAGAGCTTTTTTATTCTTTTTATACATCGGGCGTACTGTATATGTTGTTTTTGTTCTCTTTGTTGGAGTCTTGTTTGTTCTTTTACGTTATTGGAGATTGTTTCCGTATGTCTTTGGTAAATGTTGATATAATATAGAATAGATATGCAATTGTCAAATCTGACACCCTTTCAATCAAAAACTGTACAAAAATTATATGCATAGAAATAGAATCCCTCAGGTTTTTACGTTGGTCCCAGATTGTTACGTTGCCCCCCCCCTCTCTTATGGTCGGGAAACCGGAGGAGAGGAGGGATGAAATAAAAAAGGCTTAACTTCTAAAAGTTAAGCCTTTTCTGTCGGAATGAGGCGACTCGAACGCCCGACCCCTACGTCCCGAACGTAGTGCGCTACCAACTGCGCTACATTCCGATTGCTTTTGAAAAGTGGTGCCACCAGGAATCGAACCGGGGACACAAGGATTTTCAGTCCTTTGCTCTACCAACTGAGCTATGGCACC